>Ga0256839_1000003_pt1 | contig 406357 bp, 321 predicted proteins | sample 354166metaG_FD_185968 | JGI IMG/M metagenome (GOLD analysis project Ga0256839, IMG submission 185968) | Hydrothermal vent microbial communities from Mid Atlantic Ridge, Atlantic Ocean - 354-166 | ecosystem: Environmental > Aquatic > Marine > Hydrothermal vents | place: Atlantic Ocean: Mid... | reverse complement strand
GATCACGCGTTTCCACAATCCAAACAATACCATGTACATGATTGGGCATGACCACGAATTCATCGGGGAACAATTCGATTTCATCACGGATTCTCGCGGAACGAAACCATTCTTCCCACACCATTTCCCCAAACGCATTCAACACCATTACCCCATCCACCACCCGACCGAACAACGGTTTCCGGTTGTGGGTGCACACCGTTACAAAATATGCGCCTGGATGGGTGTAATCGTATCCCTTCAGGCGGATGGACCGGCGATGGTGGCGCTTGGAGTCGTAAGGCATAGGATTACCTCCTTTTAGATTAAACACGGCGCCGCCGTGCCTCTACGGATTTGGCCTTGCTGATCCGCTCCCACACCAATTGCGCCACGGCACGATAGACCGCTTTGCGCTCTTCCTCGGTGAGGCCCAGGGCGTCAAAGACCACATCGTCCAACGCCTTGCGGTCGGGCAAAGGCTTTGGCTCCTGCTCGGAGATGGGCACATCCGATGTCGGGTCAATGCCGATTTCGGTGAAGATGGTTTCGACCCGCCGTCTAAGGAATGAGTAAACATCGAAAGAGCTAAAATCTAACAGTGGTGGGTTTACAGCTAACATTTGCTTAATTTCTGGTCCGTAGGTGGTGAGTAACCCCTCTCCCAGATTTTTTCGTCCATACAGTTCCGAAAAGAAGATCGATAGGGTGGAGTTTAAGAACAATTTCAAGCCTCTTTCTGAGTCCTCCATTTTCGCAACTCCAACAAATACGGTATCACCTATCAGAAAGTCACCAGCAATTATCGGAGTCCAATTCCGTTGGTCCCTAAACCTCATTATTATGAATGAACTCTTATGCTGTTTAGGAAGCCACCACCAGAATCTTCTCCCTTGTACACTTTTCCTCAAATGGTAGCCTTGTTTTTCTCCCCACTTGATGTATTCCAATGCTTTGGGATATCGATATAAACTTTCTTTCGGTTCATGGCAGAAAAATGCGAGTTTCTTCAGTTCATCACCAAAAATACCGTATGTGAGACATTCCTGTAAACTCGTCAGTACCGGCTTTAGAAACTCCTCCTCAATCTCCCCTTCCCATCCCGCGCCGTTTCGCACCCGCACAAGGCCCGGACGGGAGCCGGGTCCCAGCGGTTCAAGGTAGAAGAAGTCGTTGGCACCGGTCGTAAAACCACGCCGCACCTCCGCAATCTCACCCAGCCGCACCAGTTTGCCCCTGCCCTTTTCCAGAATGGTGAAGAAGATGTCCGGTGCACGCAGGTATTTGCCGCCCCACTTGTCGCCTAAGTATTTGCCGGGGCCCATGGAAGTAGGTTCGGAGCCTTCCTTCAAAAGTTCCTCCACCGTGATGGGGAAGATGCGAAAGTCGGGGGATTTGAGGACCTTCTGAACGTTTTCTATGGCGATGAAGTTGTCCGCATTGACCGCTTCTTCAAAGGGCTTTTTGAAAGCCACGAAGCGGATGGTGTGGTCTCTGGGCACTTCTTTGTCTTTCAAAGGCGCGCCGGCGACGGTGATGACGGTGTTGATGTCGGCGCGGGCGAATGAGCGGCGGGCGTGGTTGTCAATCACCATATAAAGCGGAGCTTTGCGCAGGAAGAATTCCTGCAGCCACGCGCCGTAGCCCACATCCAGCCAGGCGTTGGAGCAGATGAAGACATGCACGCCTTTTTCGTTCAAAAGCCGCAGGGAGCGAATGTAGAAGTAAGTGTAGAGGTCCGAGCGGCCGCTGGGCTTACGGCCCGTTTTGAACTGGTTGGTTTGCGCCCGTGATCTGGCAAAATAGTCGGGAAAATCGAGGCGCACCATTTCCATCAGGGCTTTTTTGTAATCCTGCACCGAAAGGCGACCATTTGGATCGCTGATCGCTTCCTGGCGCACATAGGGCGGATTGCCGATGATGATGTCAAAGCCGCTCCGGTCAAAGAAGATTTCCGCAAACTCAATGCTCCAGATGAAGGGGCGAACTTCTCTGAGGTTGTGCTTCTGCGCTTCCAGCTCGGTGATTTCGGCTTGTAGTTGGGCGATACGTTTCCTGGTGGTCTGCTCAGCCCGCTTTTCCTTCTCCGTAGGCTGGAGATCGAGAAGCGTTCCTTGTTTTCCGGCGTTCTGCAGATTGCGAATTTCACGCTGCCGCGCCGTGATCTCCGCATCCAGCACGGCGCGAAAAATGTCCAGCTCTTCCTTTTCAATGAGGGCGTAATTGCCTACACGGTTGTAGAAGAAGTCGCGTTTTTTCTTTTTAAGTTTCGTGATTTCACCTTTTATTCCTTTTGACAGATTTGCATGGTCGTGAACGGGGAAGGTTTTGTCGCCGATGCGCTGGATCAGGGAGTCACCCATGCGCACTTTGAAGGTCAGGTTGGGCAACAGGGGTTCAAAAGAGTGCTGGAAGTCGTCGGGCATATCCACGAACAGCGTGAGCCAGAGGCGGAGGTGATTGATCCACACCGCCCAGCGCTTGACTTCCGCCCCGTAAAGGGAGCGGGCGATGATGGACTTCTTGCGCTCAAAGGGGGTGGGAGCCCGCTCGCTCAGGTCCTGAGGAGTTTCCTCGCGGCTGTAGAGGTCTTCCAGCATCTGGTCCAATACCTGAAGCATGCCCACAAGGAAGGCGCCGGAACCTGCAGCGGGGTCGGCCACGGCGAGGCTTTCCAGCCGGGCGATGAGGGTGCGAATCTGTTCGGATGAAAGGGCCACTTCCCTTGGGCTTTCAGCCGGGAAGAAAAGGCGGTAGAGGGTGTCGCAGGGGATGTCGGTAGTGCGCTCCAGCCATTTCACCAGGGCTAAACGGCTCATCATATCCACTTCCACCCGGGGCGTATAGACCGCGCCCTGTTCCATGTTCGTAAGCCGCTCAAAGATGATGCCTAAGAATTCGGGGTTGAGCTCCAGCTCTTCGTCGTAGAGTTCGTTCTCCTCCACGGTGAAGTTGTATTGAAAGAGGAAGTCCAAAAAGTCGCCGATGGGCGCATCGGGAATCCAGAGGTCCCGGTGATCCACATCCTGCTTGCGGCTGAAGAGCTCGCCGTTGAGATAGGGAGACATCTGCAGCGCCTGTTGGGTCTTTTCGGAGAAAGGCGCCCGGCCGTAGGCCACCTTACGCCCCGGCGGAGAGCTGAGCGCCTCAAAGAAGAGGGGTTCCAGCCAGTCCCGGTAGAAGCAGTCTTTATCAGGAGCGGGGGGTTCTTTCCATTGCAGATACTCCTGCCAGAAGTCCTGAAGGAAACGGGGGTTCTGGCCGAGCCATCCCCGTTTCTGCACAAAGCCCAGAAAGATGGTGCGAATCACGAAGAGCAAAGCGAAGTCCTGCTTTAGGGCCGGGTCTTCAGTTCCCTGCACGCTTTCGGCCAGGCGGTCGAAGTGGGGCTTGAACTCCCGGTAGAACTCGTCGGAGACGGCCTCCAGCGAGAAGGTCTTCAAGATGCCATCAAGGGTGGAGAAATCGGCCCTGCGGAACTGCTGGACGAAGGTTTTGTTGGGGAGTTTGGGGTCAATGAAGAAAGTATAGCGCCGGTAGGTGCTGAACTGCCGGCGGGTGCCGTGGTAGGTGACGGTGACCAGGGAGAGGCGGAAACGGCCTCGGTCGTCGTAGAAAGCAAAGATGCCGGCGTTGTGGTCGGTGGTTTTGAGCACTTGCTTGGCGAAGTCGTATTGCCGGCGCCGACTGGTGCGGGCGGTGAGCTCCCCTTCCATCCTAACATCTACCACGATAACGCTAGTGGTCTCGTCCAGTTCTATCAGACCTAGCTGTCGGGCTTCGGCAAAGGGTTCATCTTCTTTGATGAAAAAGCTCAGGTCGTCCTGCAGCGGCCTGAAAGCGGGAGCAATGTGGCGCAAAAGATTGCCCCAACTTGTAGTGGCATATTCCCTTAATATATTGATGAGCTGATTTTGGTCCATATGGTTTTTTTATTGACAAATGATAATCCACACGGCTTCGCCTCCGATGTGCCGCAAGACACATCGCCGAAGGATTTGCGCCATTCCCCTTTGCACTAAGTACGTACACATGAACGGAAACACATGGCACTGCGCGTAAGTTAGCTTGTTTGCCCCATGCGCCACAACATACACGCAGATCTTCTGCACTTTTTCAGCATGCAGATAGCCTACACTTGCCGTTCGCGCTTTCCTGTACGGGCCGTGTGGCACTCACTTGCTGGCATGTCTGTTTTCGAGCACTTCGACGACATCGGCCAGGTGGTGACCTTTCGCAACGAGCAAGACGATGAGGTGGTACAGTAGATCGGCAGCTTCGCCTACGAACTCGTCGTCGGGGCCGTGCAGGGCGGCAATGACGGTTTCTACGGCTTCTTCACCTACCTTTTGCGCAATGCGGGGCAAACCAGCTTCGAACAGGTGGGCCGTATAGGACGAGTGAGGCTGTGCAGCGGCTTTGCGTTGGTGGACGACGCGTTCGAGCAAGCTGAGGAAATGCACATGACCATGACGGCTTTCGCCAAAACAGGTATCGGTACCGGTATGGCAGGTAGGGCCATGCGGACGGGCCTTGATCAGGAGGGTGTCGCGGTCGCAGTCGTGCAAGATCGCCTGTAGCTCGAGGTAGTGACCTGAGGTTTCACCTTTGGTCCACAGGCGTTGGCGCGAGCGGCTAAAGAAGGTGACGCGGCCGGTGCGGAGGGTGTGTGCCAGGGCTTCGCGATTCATGTATCCGAGCATGAGCACTTGCAGAGTGTGAGCATCTTGCACGATGGCGGGCACGAGGCCTTCGCCTTTGTCGAAGTCGAGTTGATCTACCGACTGGAGCAGGCGCCGTTTCATGAAATTCAGTTTGTGTGCAGTAAAGGTGCAGTACAAAGAACACACACCTAATGGAAAAATAGTTGAAAAGGCAAGCAAAATTGCCTGCCTTTTACGCAGTACGGCCCACGAGTTGCTATTTCAGCGCCTGTTCGAGATCGGCGATGAGATCGGCCACATCTTCTACCCCTACGCTTAGTCGGATCAGCCCATCGCTCAAGCCCGAGCGCAAGCGCTCCTCGCGCGGGATAGCCGCATGGGTCATCGTAGCCGGATGCCCAATGAGCGACTCCACCCCTCCCAACGACTCGGCCAGTGTGAACAGCTGTGTGTGGCGCAGCACTTTCATGGCGGCTGCTACAGAAGCATCCTCGAGATCGAAAGAAAGCATGCCGCCAAAACGGCGCATTTGTCGGGCAGCTAGCTCGTGTTGGGGATGCGTCGGCAAGCCCGGATAGTATACCCGTGCCACGCGTGGATGCACCTCGAGCCACTGAGCAATTTGTTCGGCATTGTCGCACGCACGCTCCATGCGCAAATGCAAGGTCTTGACGCCGCGGAGCACCAAGAAGCAGTCATGGGGGCCAGGAACGGCTCCTGCAGCGTTTTGCAAGAAATACAAGCGTTCGGCCACTTCAGGCAGGCGCGTCACCACTACGCCCAACACCACATCGGAATGTCCCCCCAGATACTTTGTCGCCGAATGGATGACCAAGTCAGCACCCAGTTCGAGGGGTTGTTGTAGATAAGGCGAGGCAAAGGTGTTGTCCACTACGGTGCGGATGCCCAGCTGGCGGGCCTGCGCACACAGTGCGGCAATATCGGAGATGCGCAAAAGCGGATTGGTAGGCGTTTCAATCCAAATCATCTTGGTACGGGGGCTTACGAGTGCCTCAAGCGAGGGGCTACCTGCCAAGTCGACAAATCGGCTTTTGATGCCCAGTGGCGCATAGACGCGTTGTAGGAGCCGATAGGAGCCTCCATACAAGTCGTTGCCAGCCAACACCTCATCGCCAGGCCGTAACAGACGCACCACAGCATCCATAGCTGCCATGCCGCTGGCAAATGCGATGCCATGAGCACCTTGTTCCAAGGCTGCTACGCTGGCTTCCAGCGCTGTACGCGTGGGGTTTTGGGTACGGGCATATTCGTATCCTTTGTGTTGCCCAGGCGCTTGCTGCGCATAAGTCGACGTCTGGTAGATGGGGGTCATCACAGCACCTGTAGCTGGGTCGGGTGTTACGCCAGCATGTACGGCCAGGGTGCCAAATCCGGTATGTGCCTTCATCAATGGGTGTAATTTTTCTTTCGCAAAAAGGGACAGTTGGTTGAGCAATAAATGCAACAGGACAACCCGACCTCGGCCTGGTTGTCCTGCATAGAGGGCGAGCAGTAGACACACACTGCTCTAGTACATTTCAGGTTAGCATTAGGAGTTGACCGAATCGCTCAGTGCCTTTCCCGGCTTGAACTTCACCTGTTTCTTGGCGGGAATTTCGATCTGCTCGCCAGTTTTCGGATTGCGCCCCATACGTGCTTCTCGCTGCACCACTTGGAAGGTGCCAAAGCCGATAAGCGAGACCCTTTCACCCCGCTGCAATGCTTCTTTTACTGCCTCGAGAAAAGCATCTATAGCTGCAGCAGCTTGTCCTTTTTCCAGGCCCGCCTTTTCGGCTACAGTTACAGTCATTTCACCTTTGTTCATACTGGTCGATTTTAATGAGAAGTATTTTGGACGGCGCTAAATTAGCTGCCCATCTAAGCATTAGCAAGTATTGTTGCCGATAATAGGCGCAAAAATCAAGTATTTTCAGGCTTTTTCTCACATTCTAGCATCATTTCACGCGAAAAAGTACTCATATGTCGTTTTCGCACAAGTAAAATAGTGCATTTGCGTTAGCTTTGAATTCCTTCACAAAACCCACTATTGCGATGAAGCCGAGTACACGCTTGCTGCTAGTCATGCTCTTTTCAGCCACTTTGGTGGCTGTAGTGTCGTCCTGCGCACCCAAAACGGGCTGTCCTATCAATGAAGAAGCACATGTGCAGCCCAATAAAAAGGGCGAATACCCACGTACCCGAACCCGATCGAGTCTCTTTCCCAAAAAGATGCGCAAACAGCTCAAACACTAATCGAGGCACGTATCCGTGTCAAGACGCCGTTTTTTCCTTTTTTTGCCCTGCGCAATCCTTCCATTCACTCATCCCAAACACTACTGACATGTCGCGCTATGTAGCCATCATGGCAGGCGGCGTGGGTAGCCGTTTTTGGCCTGCCAGCCGTCAGCATCGCCCCAAGCAATTTCTCGACATTTTGGGCACTGGCAAGTCGCTGTTGCGCCTGACCTTCGAGCGCTTTCTGCACTTGGTGCCTGCCCAACACATCGTAATCGTAACCCACCAGCAGTATCGCGCTTTGGTGCAGCAAGAGTTGCCCGAGCTCGATGCACACCAGATCTTGTGCGAGCCTTCGCGCAACAACACGGCTCCGTGCGTCGCATGGGTGGCCTTTCACCTCCAGGCCCTAGACCCTCATGCCAATTTCGTCGTGGCCCCTTCCGACCACTTCATTCTCAAAGAGCAAGCTTTTGTGGAGGTACTGCAGCGCGCACTGGACTTCACCGAAAAGCACGACGCCCTGCTCACCCTCGGCATACAACCCACTCGCCCCGACACCGGCTACGGCTATATCCAGTACGAACCACATGCCCAAGAGGGCGTGCACAAGGTAGTGCGCTTTACCGAAAAGCCACCACTGGAGCAGGCTCAGGCATATGTGGCTAGCGGCCACTACCTGTGGAATGCCGGCATCTTTATATGGAGAGCCCATACCATTATCAATGCCTTTGCACAACACGCCCCCGATATCTACCACATCCTCGAAGCGGGACAACAAGTCTATGGTACAGCTGCCGAGGCCGAGTTTATCGCACAACACTACCCCGACACGCCCAACATTTCAGTCGATTATGCCATCATGGAGCGGGCCAATAACATCTATACCTTACCTGCCGACATTGGCTGGAGCGACCTGGGCACCTGGGCTAGCCTTCACGCTTTGCTCGACAAAGACGCTCATGACAACGTCTTGCAAGGCACACACATCTTGGCCCAAGAGCTACGCCACTCGCTGGTACGCCTGCCCGAAGGCAAAATCGCTGTGCTGCGCGGCCTGGACGGATTCATCGTGGTAGACGAAGGCGACGTGCTACTCATATGGCCCAAAGACGATGAACAAGCCATCAAGCAAATACGGGCCGAAGTAGGGCGTCGCTTCGGTCAAGATTTACTTTGATGCATGGCCGACCGCCTGATCATCCTCAGCCCATGCTCGCCTTTAGCACGCAAGGGGAATGGCATCAGTCTGAGCGTGCAACACATGGCCGCCCAGCTCGAATCTCGCTAGGCCATTGCTGTACTAATAGCCCATCATCCCACCGACCATGCCCACATTGCGCCTAACTGTTGGCCGCCTTTCGGCAAAAAAGCCAAGTGGCTCATCTCAGCCCCGAACAATGGCCTCGATTAATGCGATGGATTGCCGAGTTTATCCCGCATGCGCAAGATTTTGCGCACGCGCATGCCCGCTACTCTGAGGGCCACAACCCACTAAAAAGAAAAGCCCACAGAAGCTTGCCACGACAAGTTGCGATCAAGATCAGCACGGGCAATGCTATGCCCTCCATCGAGGGCATAGCGGCTAAAGTCATAGTCGTTGTTGGTCAAGTCCGTCAATCCGTATTGATATTGCAAGCCGACAAACAACCCTTGATTGAGGAAAAGCGAAATGCCGCCCTGTAGGCCATAATCGAGGCGGTTGAACCAGGGCTTGTCGGTGCGAGGCCATTCGTAATAGGCACCCAAGGCACGGGGCAGCGTCGTGGGCTCACCGTTAAGCTCAATGAGGGTCGTTTCTGAAAAGTCGCCCTCCTTTGTCTCATCGCGCAAATAGTTAAACTCTAAAGGAGTGATCAGATCGACAGGGCTGCCAGCAGTGGTCGAACCGCTAAACTGCCATTCGCCCGTAGCCGTAGCACCTACCAGCACGCTGGCATATGCCCCCACTGATAATTCAAGCCATTCCAAGGGGCGCACATAGACCTGAACGGGGAGCCCCAACCACGAAGTAGTCATGACCAGGCTGTATTTTCCATCGCCTGTGGCGATCACCGAGCTGCCTTTGTCGGTAGTGAAAGTGCGATAGTGTGGCCCTTCGTACTTGTAGCGGCTACCTTTTTGCTCAAAGCTAATGCCTGTGCGCAGGCCAAAGGCATCGACCAGCTTCAAGGTAAACATGGCCCCTAGGTTGAATCCCGTCGCCGTGCTCCATTGCTCTAGCGCATTGCCATTGTCGTCCATTTCTACTGGCCCATCGATTTGGGAAAAATTGAGACCGGCGCGAAAGCCGTAGTGAAGCGATTGGCTACCTACCTGGTGCATGCTCCACACACACATGCCCACACACAATACAAGCGTACGCGTCATAAATTCAGTTTTTGGCTACTGCCATTGAGTAATTGCGTTTCTTTGCAGTTCTCTTTCAAACTATGGCGACAAAGATACTCAGTGGCGCGTTAGCGGGGATAGTCTTGTGGCTTATCGGCAATGCGTTTACCGGCTGGCTACAGGGATGGTTTGTCTTTCGTCCTATCCGTTTGCCGAAAGGCCACCCTTTCTCCTTTACCTCTCCCTTCCAACAGCTATGGCTCACGCGCCCCGATGGTGCACGCCTTCACGGCTTGTGGTTCACTCAGCCTCAAAGCCAAGGGCTGGTGCTCTACTTCCATGGCAACAAGGGGCATGTAGGTCGTTGGGGGCATCTGTATTGGATGTTTCGCCGATGGGGTTGGGACATGGCCCTCTTCGACTACCGAGGATATGGGCTCAGCCGAGGGCGGCGAAGTGAAGCAGCCATGTTGGCTGACGCACTGGCCATGTACGACCTGCTGGCCACCCACTACACCCAACGCCCCATCGTGTTGTTTGGGCGCTCGTTGGGCTCGGCTTTTGCCAGCTATGTAGCTATGCACCGCCCAGCTGCCGGCCTGATACTGGAAGCACCTTTTCGCAGCATGCCCGCGCTATTCCACTCGTGGTGGAAGCTACCAGCAGCCCTATTCTACTTCCGCTATCACTTTTCCAATGAGCGATATTTGGCACAGGTTTCCACGAAAGTATGCATCATCCATGGCACCCATGACCAACTGGTACCTCATGCACATGGCCGTGTCCTGGCACAACTAACATCTCAAAGCACTTTCATCTCTATCGCAGAGGGAGGACATCATCACCTGTGGTTTTTCGACAAATACCAAGTAGCTGTAGCCGACTTTTTACTTGCTTGTACTCAAACCCACTGATCATGTCTCGACGCAACAAGCTGGAAAAATTCGCGCAATTGCGCACCTTTCCTCACGTATACGAGAACTTCGACGTGAAGGCACCGCAGTTGTACCGCCAAGGTGAAGCGGTACACATGCAAGGGCGCTGGCACGAACACTTTGGCAATGAGCATCCCATCGCGCTGGAGCTGGCTTGTGGACGAGGCGAATATACCGTAGGGCTGGCCCGTCGCTTCCCCCAACGAAATTTCATTGGGGTAGACATCAAGGGCGCGCGTATCTGGAAAGGTGCGCGTATCGCACTGGAAGAGGGGCTGAACAATGCAGCTTTTTTGCGCACGCGTATCGAGCTGATCGACCACTTTTTCGCCCCAGGTGAAGTAGCTGAAATATGGATCACCTTTCCCGATCCCTTTTTGCGAAAGAGCAAAGCCAACAGGCGGCTTACTGCCCCCCTATTTTTGGAGCGCTATCACCGAATTTTGGCGGCCAATGGATGGGTACATCTCAAGACCGATGAGCCCTTGCTATATGAGTTCACGCTCGAGGTGTTGGCCCACAACCCTCATTTCAGCCTGCAATACTGCGATAACGACATCTACAGCAAGCCGCTTCCGCTACCCGAATTGGCACTAAAGACATATTACGAGCACATGCATCTCGAGGCGGGCAAAACGATTAAGTACGTGCGCATGCAGCGAAAAGGAGGGTAATTGCCTACTGCTGCTTACCAATTGTTGCCATAAGTGCGCCTATATCGCTGCAGCGGCTCATAAGGACACAGCAAGGTACACTGCGCCCCTTTCCAAGCTGTCAGCGGCCTGACGACAAAGCCATCCCACTGGCCAAACACGCGCACAGGCTCGCCTGCGCTTAACGCAAACAGCTGCCACCCCACTTGTGGCGTACAATCCATTGGGATGGCGTGCTGGTCTTCGTCCACCAGCCACCAGCGCGCGTCTTTAAAGGCAGGCCACACTTTTTCCCATATGACGGGTCGCTCGCGTACAAAGGGGTTGTGTGCCAACAGCTCGGCATACCACTGAGCAAAGGTTGAAAATTTGCGGTGCCCACAGGGTAGCATAGCCATAGCTGGGCGCACTTCCCATCGAAACACGCGAAATCGCAGTGGGGTAGGGCTCGGATACCAAACACCTGCTGCCCAGAGCCACATGTTGGGGGTCAGCTCTGGTTGCCAAGGCTTGTCGTCATAGGCATAGTCGATGAGCATGGCGATGTGCTCGTGTTGGCGCCCCCACAGCCACGCACGGCGCACGTACAGGTCGCCTTCTTGGGTCTCCTGCACTGAGAGCACGAGCCATTCATCGCACACCTCAGGGAGCTGTTCGAGCACTGCCTTGCGCTTATACGCGCCCACCAACTGCATGACCTCTTCTTTCCACATCTGGGGCAACTCATCCCACTTGATCAAGGCCCTCGCCAGCAGGTGTAGCCAAGCTAGCTCAGCTGCTACGCGTTCGGGCCATTGAAGTGCTTGCCCAACGAGAGGCGCTACGCGAACCTCCAAGTGGCGTGCCAGGCTGCCCAACTTGGCATCGACCAGACGCGCACACACTTCAGCCCACCACTGAGCATCATGCCCAGCTAAAACGGCCAGGCCCTCGCGCAACACGTCGGCCAACCATTGTTCCAGGAAGCGTGCACCTGCCTGCATGTGCAACAGTCGCTGTTGTTGGGTGCGCTGACGCGCAGCAGCACGCCGCTGGGCAGCTACCGCCTCATCAGCTACAGGAGTCTGCCCCATATCGACAACCCAATCTGGCTCGGCTTTTGCCAAAAACAATTCGGGTTGCAGATGCCACATAGCACGCAAGGCCCATATGTGCTTACATGGCGCGGGCACTGAACAATTGCACCTACCGCGCAGTTGTGTCTTGTGCCAAACTACTCGAAACCATTGGATGCCACCACTCTTGCACTGACCCCACACCCATTGTGGCGACTGCCCCAGCTGGCGCCATCGTGCAGGCTTGGCCACTGCTGCCACACGCCTAATCAGAGCCTCATCGGAGCTGATCCAGACGCTGAGCAACTCCTCTATAGCACGCGTTGCCTTTTCGTCATTGAGATCCATAAGTGTCGCAAATGTATGGCAAAGCTACACTGGCACTGTAAAAAGCAGATTCTTGTCGGCATTTCCATTATATTGCCATCAAAGCATGCAGCCCAAACCGATTACAAATGATGAAAGCCCTGTGGCTTATATGTAGCATGGGCCTTTTGCTGCCCCTAAGTAGTATCGGCCAATCGCAGCCCGACAATGAATGGACCGCATTCAGCGGTACATGTATGCTGCCCGATGGGCGCCACCTCGATCACGCTGCTATTCATTGCCTTCCCTGCGGCACCACCTCGCGCCTACGCGCTGGTCGTTTTTCTTTTCCTCGCCTTTCGGCAAACCAGGAGTGGACTTTTGCATTCCACCGACCAGTAATACAGCTCCATGACCTGACAGTTGCCGACGAACGCCAGCTCGCCGCTCACCTCCACGGCCGCGATACGCTCTCCTTTTGGCAGCGCCTGGCAGCTGATTTAGATCACAACGGCCAAGTAGACACACACGACTTAGCCCTACTACACCAACTCGTACTGAAAGGTCATCCTGACAGTTTGGTACATTGGCACTTTCTTCCCGACAGTACCATTCGCAAAGCTCATTGTGGGTGGCCCTGCCTGAACCCCGATACCATACGGTTCCGCCCTACCGGAGAGATGCTCATCAACCAAGTGATTGTCGCAATCAAGATGGGCGATATAGTGCACCCTCAACCTGCTAACCACCACCAAAAGGCAGAGCCAGCTTTTGTGCTGGACAGCCGCGAGCTATGTACCCAAACACACAGCGTACGCATCCCACTGCGCACACGCAATGCCGAACAAGTTGCTGCATGTCAATTTGCTATCCGATGGGATACCACCTATTTGGAGTGGCAGGGCTTTGAGCCCACTGCCACCTGTGCTTCCACTCACCTATCATTTGCCGAAAGGGGCCAATCCATAGCCTTTAGCTGGCAACGCCCCTTTGCTACAGCTGCCGACAGCTGTCATCTGCCCGATCTGCTCGGTTGGCTGGTTTTCCGATTGCACGATCGCACTCCCGACACCACGCTACGCATACAGTTTAGTGATACCCCATTACCGATAGAAGTCATTGCTGAAGATGGCCATCAGCTCAACGCTTTATTTAGTGGGGGCCGCATTGAGATTTTGCCTCCTAGCAAGCGCATTCGAGTAAAAGTACTTGAGCAGCGCCCGCCCAGCTGTGCGGGTGCTTCCGATGGCTATATCAAGCTGATGGTCCATGGCAGCAGCCCCATTCAGTCGTGGCAATGGAATACAGGCGCTGTAGGCTCCGAAATTGCTCACTTGCCCGCTGGAAGTTACAGCGTGACGATTACCGACAGTGCAGGCTGTCCCTTCACCTTTGGCCCTATTGTGCTGCCCGACCCACCACCACTAACCATAGATGCACAGTGGTCTCCGCCTCAATGCCTCGAGCCCGAATCGGGACATATTCTTCTACGTGCCAATGGCGGATATCCTTCCTGGCATGTGCAGTGGAGCGATGGTGTGAGCGGCATGTGGGAGCGAACCCAGCTAGGACCTGGTCGATATGAAGCTACTGTAACGGATTCTATGGGTTGCCATGTTTCTCAACAGTTTGAGCTAGTATTGCCAGCCCAATGGCGGGTGATCGCCTTGGCACATTTGCCGAAAGGCCAGCCCCAAAAAGCCCGATTCGAATTGCTGCACCTGGATGGGGCCGCTCAGCCTTTCGACTTTCAATGGGCCGACGGCATTGAAGGGGCTTCTCGCGATAGTTTAGCTGTAGGCAACTACCAATTGCAAATCAGCGATGCCCAACATTGCCAACTGTCTATTGAACTGGATATCTGGAAGCTACACAATGGCAAGCTGGCACCTCGGTTCCATTTGGATAAACAAACCTACCAAGCGCGTTTGCTAACCAATGCGCTACTCGTACTGTCGCGCCCCACCCAAGCTCGTCTCACCATTGAAGATCGGCGCGGGCAAATGTTGCACGCAATGGAGCTATCGCTGCAAGCAGGTACAAATGTATTGGGGCTAATGTGGCCTAGGGCCTGGAAAGCCATCCTAGCCATGCCTTCTGGTCTGACCTATGAATGGCAATTCGAGTAAAAACAACTGACCTGTTGCCCTCACGTTTCTTTATCGCTGTGAGATAGTTCTTCTGAGGGCGGCATGGCTTCAGCTTCAAAGATGCATGCGCTGAAAGGTGGCAATGTGACGCTAAGCGAATATTGGCGCCCATGCCACTCTTTTCGCTCAGCTACCAAAGGGCTTTCATGGCACATGCCGCTACCGCCAAAGTGCAGTGCATCGCTATTGAAAATTTCTTTCCACCTGCCACCTTGCGGCAAGCCAATGCGATAGTGCTCGCGAACGACGGGTGTGAAATGACACGCCACGACTAATGGAGGCGCTTGGGGATCGCGCGCACGCCGCAGATAGGTCAGTACGCCGTGATCGGCATCGCCGTAGTCAATCCACTCGAAACCATCAGGGTCAAACTGGAGCTCGTGCAAGGCCTTACGGGTTCGGTATAGTTGGTTGAGCACGCGAACAGTGGCTTGTATCCCTTTGTGGTAGTCGTCTTGCAAAAGTTCCCAAGGGACACTGCCTCGAAAGTCCCACTCACTTGTCTGAGCAATTTCGTCGCCCATAAAGAGGAGCTTAGTGCCCGGATGCGTAAACATATAGCCATACAACAGCCGCATCTGCGCAAACTTGTCTTCCAGCGTGCCGGGCATGCGATCCATGAGCGACCCCTTGCCATAGACCACTTCGTCGTGCGAAAGGGGCAGCATGAAGTTTTCCGAAAAGGCATACACCAAGCTAAAAGTGATCTGGTGGTGGTGGAATTTTCGAAAGAGCGGGTCGTTTTTGAAGTAGTTGAGCGTGTCGTGCATCCAGCCCATCATCCATTTTTGACCAAAACCCAACCCCCCTGTCCAAGTAGGGCGCGACACGCCTGGCCAAGCAGTACTTTCCTCAGCAATCGTCATGGCATCGGGAAACTCTCGATATACCACTTCATTGAATTCGCGCAAAAAGCTAATGGCCTCTAAGTTTTCCTTGCCACCATAGCAGTTGGGGACCCACTCGCCTTCCTTTCGGCTGTAGTCCAGATAGAGCATAGAGGCCACTGCATCGACGCGCAAGCCATCGGCATGATACACATCGAGCCAGAAAAGGGCATTGCTGATGAGAAAGGCACGCACTTCATAGCGACCATAATTGAAAATATAGCTTTTCCAGTCGGGGTGAAAGCCCTTGCGCGGGTCCGCGTGCTCGTACAAGTGTGTACCGTCGAATTCGGCCAATCCATGTGCATCGGCGGGAAAGTGAGAGGGCACCCAGTCGAGGATGACGCCAATACCTGCTTGATGGAGGTGATCGATCAAATACATGAAATCTTGTGGCGTACCAAAACGACTCGTGGGCGCAAAGTACCCCGTAATTTGGTAGCCCCAAGAGGGCTCATAGGGATGTTCCATGACGGGCATGAACTCCACATGCGTAAACCCCATATCTCGCACATAAGGGACTAACTCCTCGGCAAGCTCACGCCAGCCGAGCGAGCTGCCATCGGCCTTGCGCTTCCACGATCCTGGATGTAGCTCGTATACCGACCAGGGCTCGTGGTGCTGCACTTTTTGGCTGCGCTGCACGAGCCAATCGCGGTCGCCCCACCGATAGCCATTCAGATCCCACACAATTGAAGCTGTTTGTGGCGGGCACTCCCAATAGAAGGCAAAAGGGTCGCCCTTCATCAAGATGCGACCATCGCGAGTAGTGATGTGGTATTTGTACAAATCGCCCTGTCGTACCCCCGGCACAAAACCCTCCCAGATGCCCGAGCCATCGGATCGTAGCCAAAGAGGGTGCGCCTGCCCATCCCATTCATTGAAGGACCCCACCACCGAAATGGCGCCGGCATCGGGTGCCCATACGGCAAAGTAAGCGCCTTTTTGACCATCGACTTCGCCAAGATGACTGCCCAGCTTTTCCCACAAACGGTAATGCTTGCCTTGCTTAAACAGATAGATATCAAAATCGGAAAAAAGGCTATGAGGGCGTGTCTGGCTCATGAAAAAGCTTCTTTTAGATGCGGTAGATGGGGCAGGCCCAAAATACATAGCACACACAAAAAAATACCGGCCCATACGACTTCAGGGCCGGCATCTCTTGGAAAGCTTAAAACGCCCGCTGTAAATGGCTACTTAGTTGAGGCAAACCACCACAGAATTCTCTACACCAAAGGGCGTAGGTACGTACTTGTCCGCCTCCCAGTCATTTTCCCATACACGGCCATCGATCAAATAGCGGAACTCGTATTCTTTGCCTACCTCCAGATCAATAGTCACCTTGAAGTTGCCATTCTTTAGCTTTTTCATTTTGATGGCCTTATCAATGCTCCAATCATTGAATGTACCCAACAAATACACGTCTTTGGCTTCAGGAGCTGCCTCTTTGGGCAAAACGAAAGTCGTTTTGCACACGGGCTTGGACTTGAGGAACTGTTTTTTCACCATGGCTTACTCAATTGATTTGGTTTTTTAAAAGTCAGCTTTGTGTATTGCGCGTGCAAAGGTACGCCGACAGCTCCAACCATACAATTGATTTTCAGCAGTAAATAATAAAAAAAACACACACCCAACGCCCCACAAATAACGCATGTTTACCCATGCATAACAACACCATTGTTGCTCGTACAAGCTCAAGGCTTCTGTTTTCCATAACATCGATTTAACACCCCTTAAAATAACCTTTGGCTGATCAGTACCGTCGAGCCCACGTAACACACCTGATTATTCAATCAAACAAACACATCTATTATGAAGGCAAAAGGCTGGATGCTCACACTAGTTGCACTTACGTGGATCTCCGCAATTGCATTTGCTCAATCCTCTTTTTCGCTGGGCGTCAAAAGTGGGGTCAATCGCACTAACCTCAAACTACCCGATGGTCTGAGCGATTTGAACCAAGTACCCCAATTTTCAGCGATCAACAATCCATCATTTGGATTGATCGGCGAGTGGCAACTGGCCCCCTTTTTCGCCATACAACCCGAACTGACCTTTACCACAAAGGGCTTCAAGGCACAACAAGATGGCGAGTTCCAACTATTTGGGGTAGATGTGCCGGCTGGTGTAGTGGCTTATTCAGAATTTAACTACTTGGAGTTGCCGCTTTTGGCCAAAGCCAAATTTGGTAAAGGCATAGTACAAGGTTACCTGACGGCTGGCCCCGTATTGGGATATGCACTCGACGGCAAACTCACCACTCGAGCCACCGTACTGGTAGCGCTGGACTTGATGAAAACTCCGATCAACTTGGAAAACATCAATTACGAACGCTTGGAAGCAAGCATTGTGAGTGGTGCGGGCCTATCTGTGCAAGCTCTTCACGGGCAGTTTTTTCTCGATGGCCGATATCAATACGGGCTCAGCGAGGTATACGACTTGCCGCTCATTAGCGATAAGCTACAGTTGCGTGGCCTCAGCCTCAATGCAGGCTATCTCTATCAGTTCTGAAACCCTGTATAACCCCAAATCATTTGCGTGATTCCCATGAGCTCAGGCGCCCACAGTGCTGTGGGGGCCTTTTTTGTATTCGCCTCTGGAAACAGGATGCATATACTTTGTCAGCTTTATTGCCAAAGACGCAACGAACTACTATTCAGTACAGTAAATACATGTATTTTAGCGAAAACCACGCTGTAATGATTCGGACTATACTTGCATCGAGTTTTTGCCTTTATCTGACATCCGGACTGCAGGGACAATTTGCCTCACCTATTATCCTGGATGAAGATCTGATAACTACAAGAAGTGTGCATGCCGCCGACCTCAATAACGACGGGCTGACCGACCTGGCCTACTGTCGCATCGGGACACAGGCCGAAGTAGGGTTTTATCTCAATATGGGGGGCAATACGTACAGCGAACGCGTACTCATCGAGCATGATTTGACCTCTCCCACGTCAATTAATGCAGCTGACTTCAATCAAGATGGCTGGATCGACCTCGTAGCCGTATCTCCACATAACGACAAACTGCAAATATGGCTCAACCAGCAAGGTAGTTTCCCCAATCAATCTTTTGAAGATCAAAATATCAACTATCCCTTCTTAGTGCGCACGGCGGATATCAACCACGATGGCCTACCAGATATGGTGGTACTGACTGATGTAAGTGTAGTTTACTACGAAAATACGGGCAATGCTACCTTTTCAAAACAGGTGCTTTCACCTCAAACAGAGTTCTACGACATGTTTTTAAGTGATATCGATCAAGACGGATTCTCAGATATCGTACTTGGTGGCCCGACAAGCGCCCACATTTTCAGAAATGAAAGTGGACAATTTTCTTTTGACGCCGATGCCAGCAACTCTATAGAGAACAACGGCTTAATCATCATGGTCCACTTGGCCGACTTGGATGGCGACGGTGATAACGATCTGGTTATAGGGGGGCAAAACCACAACAATCTGAGCTGGTATGCCAACGATGGTACAGGCTCATTTTCTTTGGCCCACGTGATCGATTCACAAGCCAAACAAGTAACTGAGGTATCTCTTGCCGATCTGGACAGCGATGGCGACATAGATATAGTAGCCGTATTGCCCATCGACAACATCGTCGTATGGTACGCCAACGATGGCACCGGCATGTTTGGTCCACGTCAGCCACTCTTTACAGATGCCTTGCCACTGAGAAGGCACGTCACCACAGCAGATGCTAATGACGATGGCCTCATCGACATCATCGTAGCCAATCCTTTAACCATCTTGCTCAACAATGTAGTGGTAAGTACTACCAGTTTTGCCGATAAGCCCATGATGTGTGTCTTTCCCAACCCCACAGAGGGTGTGATTCACATCGACACCAAAATAGCGGGCCAGCTATCTATATGGGATGTGCACGGTACGGCGATCGTGCAAAAATCCGAGCTCTCAGCAGGCACGCATATGCTTCAGCTACCACAAACTGCTGCTTCAGGAATGTATTGGCTCAGACTTACCACTGTACATGGTACTTACACACAAAAAATTGTGGTGGTCCACTAGATAAAGAGGCTGCTAATCACCACACCAAGCGCCAGCCCAAATTGAGCGTATAGCCCGCGCCATTTTTGGCGCCAGCTACAAAAGCAGAGCTCATTAGCTCGAGCTCGAAGTGGCCGACAGGGTACCACTTCAAGCCAGCGCCGGTTTGCACGTAGTAATTGCCCAGTAGCTCGGTAGGCACACTGCTCCATTCCGCAAAGACATACGCGATAAAGTGGTCGTTGGGCAGCCACGACAGAAAAGCCTTCAGCGGCACTACCGCATAGGAATTGCTGGCACGCCAGCGCCTATCAATCCTTGCCCACAGCCCTGCCTCGGCATACAATTGCCAATGATACGCCAGCTGTCGATCGTAGAGCCATTGTAGCCACAAGTGAAAGCCATCGTGCTCCAGATAGGGAGGACCTTGCAAGTTGCGCGCCAACGGCAACAATAAGCTAGCCTTTACGCTTGTATATCTGGAATTGGAAAAAGGCAACCAACGCACTGTAGCTCCCATATGAGTCAGCGCCGTGCGTGCCATAGTGCCCTCATTGGTCAAGGCTAAAACGGAAAACGGCGAGCTGTCAGGCAGATCGTAACGCACGGAGCGGAAAAAGGCCATAAGCCCAATATTCCAACGCGCTTTCCAACCAGTACGCCATTCACCAATAGTCGTAAAGAAGGTGCTGCGCTCCCCCGTAAACGCTTTGCGCCCTTGCTCGTCGTACCAGTATGTCTGAGTATAAAGATTGTGGAACAACTTGAGCTCATATTGTCCTGAAGACAACAGCAAGGCAGGAGTCAGCTCACGCGCACGCTGTGCATGTACCCCTAAAGCCATTACACACATGCCGATCACGATCAGGCGCCGAATATTCATAAAAAAACTTTGCTCCAACAGCAAACATTTATCTATAAATAATATTCGAAATTCTAATGCTCATTCATCAAAATCAATATTTTAGCGGAAGCCTCACGAATGCCTTGTCGAGCCTGTAATATGTAGTTCCCCCCAGGCAAGTACGATACATCCACAGAAGTAGGCAAAAGCCAACCAGTACTCGTAGGCCAAAACACGTGCTGCCAGCGCATTACGCCATATGTATCCACAAGTGATAAGACTACAGCTTCTTGGGTCGAAGCCACGTATACAGCGTACGTAAAACGCATAGAAGTAGGATTGGGCCATGCCTTAAGCATGAGTAGTGGGCTGCAGGACTTTTGCACGACGGATGACCAGCTTGACGAACCATCCAGGTCTACACTGCGCAATCGAAAGTAAGGTCCGGCCGCTATTGGTACCGCAAGCTGATAGGTGTACGTAGTTACACTACAGCCAGCAGCCTGAAGCGTGTCGACCAGCATCCATTGCCTCCCATCAGCACTTTCCCACAACTCAAAGTGTGCAGCATTTACCTCCGAGCGCGTGGTCCAGCGCAGCTCAACTTTTTCGCTTTCGCAAAATGCCTCAAAAGCACTCAGTTCGACGGGTGACGTCGCAGTAGTGAGGGCCACCACCTGAGGTATAGGCGACAAGAGCAGCGTGGTCGTACCTGACTGCCAAACAGGTAAGGCTATGGGTGTACCCACGCTGTTTTGCCCATCAATTAGCCATGCATGTTCAGGTGCTGCTGGCAAGGTTACATCTACTGGCACAGTACCGCTCTGCACTGCATCGACAGGGCGCCAAGCAACGATATGCGTCACGGTGCCATCGGCATCGCCCAACTGGTAGATCCATGCCGTGTCATCTTCGCGCAATACCCCCAAGAAATAGCGATCGCCGATGAGGTGAGTCAGCGACTCCAGGGCGCGAAATGTGCCCTTTTTCTGGAAGTTGGTCAACGCTGAGCCTGTCACCCCACTTCGCGTAAAGAGGGAAGAAGGATCAGTCGTGTTGGAAAAAAAGTACACCAAGGCACGCGGAATGCCCAAGCGCCAAAACTGCATCAGCGCACGCGTAAACCAGGCCGTAGCTGTTACCTCATTTACGCATTCGCTGTGCGTACAGCTCTCGCCGCCGCCATCGTGGTCCCAGCCCCATTCGGTGAGCCACACTGGAATACCTGGCATGTTGGCATCGCGCCAACGCAACAGGTTGTACAGCTGGCGCATGCCCGAGTCGTAGTGCTCTGGATGCACGGCCACGCGCGTGCCGTCGGCCGTACGAGTAAAGCTATATGCATGGGCATTAAGGGCATCGAGTAGAGGCGCTTCTTGTGGCGTAATACGTGCGCCAATATAGTTTTTGGCCGTAGGCGTTAGTTCGGCAGCGGGGTTCCAGGCCTGTAGCGCACAAGGGAGCACAAACAAATTGGCATCACCTTGAGCAACACCTTGAGCCATGCCGCGCAAGATAAGGCGATAAGTAGCCGCGTCGTAACTCCACGGCTCGTTGCCCACCTCGATCCAATGGACTAAGCCATTACCTGCTGTGGGGCCAAAGTGTTGCGCAAAAGCCAACCCGTACTGATAGGCAGCCTGATAGGGATTGTCAAACACAGCTGGGTTCCAATACCGAAACTGAATAGTGCAACCAGTTTGCAAGCCTGCTACCTGCCAAGCGCCGTATTCTATGTCCCAGTTGAGCCAAGGTTGCGCCTGAGTACCATTGCCAGCAGCCATATTGGCATAGTCAGGTACGATGTCGGGATCGGTCACATCCCATGACCAGTTGTGGTAGTTGCGAGCGGATGTAGCAAAGTCGTTGTACAAGTCTGGGCCTTCTCCTGGTCCCAAGTTGGCAGAATAAGTATTGTGCCCCCAACCCCAAATGCCATTTACTCCTAACATCTGAGCGAAAGTTACTGTAGAAGGTGCAGCAGCCGGCCGAGGGCCATATGGGCCATAGCGATCCCAAGCATCGATTTCCCAGACAAAAGCTTTTCGGTAATTTTCAGCTACCAGTTCGTGCTCGAGTTTGATATACCGAGCCTGCTGGGGCGGATCGACTTGGGTGGGGATCAAATACAGTGCTTCGGGATCGAGTGTGGCCACTTGCGTCCAGTTCTGATTGTCCTGGCTGAGATACAAGCGCGTCTGCACGGCATTTCCACTGCCAGCCCAGTGGCGCGTACGCACGTAGCCCACTTCGCGCTGCTGCCCCAAGTCCAGCACGATCCATTCGCGCGGGTTGTCCGCCATAGCCGCCCACTCAAATACCCGAAAGGTGTTTTGGCACCAAAGCCGAAGATGAGTATATACTCCAGACAGGGCAAACCCCCTAAGCGCATAATTATCAGCACTGGTCAATGTACCCAGCAGTGTCGAATCGGTTGCTGAGCTATAGGCAAATAGCTTTAGACTATCGTTGGCTGTGGGCAACCATACCTTTAAATGGCACCAAATAAGTGGTTGCGCTTGAGGAAATACTACGCTTAGCCAGGCGCGATTTCCCGAAAGGGAAATGGAAGCATAAGTATTGATGTCGGCATCGGTGATAGCTGAAGCGTTGGTCAAGCCCGAGCTGGCAAACCAATTGTTTGCCCGATGGAGCAAGATGTTTTGATCGCTACGCGAAAAATAGTTGGCAGGCAGCGGATTTGTCGTCAGCCAATAAGTTTGGTCATCGCCATCAATGGCAAGTGCCGGATTGCCAATGCCTGCCGAGGATACTTCAATAACAGCCCCATCAGTATAGGAAGGGACCACACCAGCATTGGGATCCCACTGTGCTGTAGCCGTACAGGCATAGAGCAGTAAAGCGATAAACCAACAAACAACAAGATGCATCGATCACGTTTAAGCTAAAGTGCCTGCTAAAGCTAAAAACTAGCACTGCAACACACGTGAAAATCATCTTTGTTTGTCTGGATTTTTTCTAATCACCAATTGAGCCTTGCGTATTTTTCCGTCTTGACGCAAGCGAATAGTGTAAGTACCCTTAGGCAATTGCAGCAATTGTGCAGAAAAACTGCGGTGCCACTGGCCTTGCTCGCTTATCAAGGGCACGACCACCTGCAATCGCCCACGTGCATCTAGTATTTCTACACGAGCTGGGTGGAGATCTGACAAACCTCTCGCCCGCAATTCAAACTGGTCGGAAGTTTGTGGAGGCACTACTTCTATGACTAACTCCCCACTTTTTTCTTTCTGGGTAGGAACAACACGAGCTGGATATTTCCCACAATACACTTCTATCGACGGATGTACATAGCGCTGCCCCCCTCTATCAACCACAACCAACCGGTAATAGGGCCCTCCATTCTGAGGTGCTACAAAGCGATAAGAAATGCGTTTATCTGAATAACCTGCAGCCTCTACCATTCCCAATTTGTACCAAGAGTAGCCATCTGTGCTTTGCTCAAGCTGAAACATACGCGTATTGCGTTCCTTACGCGTTGCCCACTGGAAGCGAATGAATCCATCTTGACAACTTCCCGAAAAAGAAGTGATTTCAGCAGGAAGCCACGTGCTCGCTAAAAGCATGTGGACTCGCCCCGATGAGGGGTAAACCAGCAGTGCTCCTACGCATAGAATTGGGAGCAATTTCATGGGACAATTGTTTTGTTCATGGGTGCCGTGGCAAATAGTTTTTGCCACTACAAATCTGCCTATTGATGATTAGATAATAACAAATTAATTGCGTCATTGCAATACTTACAACTCTTTTTTTTCTAAATTTAAGCCCCTATTCACTCCCACCATCTTAAATTATTAGGGATTCCACCACCTAAGGGGCATTTTGGTCTCGCTCAGCTGTCCTCTGCTCATTCTTCAAGCAATACGTATTGCTTGAAGGAAGGGTTGCTGCTCCCGGGTTCCAAATAAAACTTTCACAACAACCAAAACTTACGTACCATGAACTCGCATTCCACCCGGATGTGGCACGCCACGATGTTTGTTTCCTGCATGATGTTGATTGCTTTTTCACTTGCTGCACAGCGCTCATTTAAGTTCGAGACACAATTAGTGGACAAACAAGGGCAACCCATTCCCTTCAAAGAAGGTGTCTTTAAAGTCAGCATTCTCGAAGAGAGTAGAGAAGGTACACCTAGCTATGTCGAACTACACCACCGGCAGACTGACGAGTGTGGCACCATCACCTTGGAAATCGGCAATGGGCATGCAGTGTGGGGTAGCCTCGATGAGGTAGATTGGAGTGACAAGTGTTTTCTCGTAATCGAGCATGGAATTAGTGAGTCGGGGCCTTTCAAGTTGATGGGTGTCAGCGAAATTTCAGCTGTACCTGTGGCGCTTTACGCTGGTTCGGCGGGCAATACTGCTACCAATGCAGATTGTAGCCCCTTTGGCGTATGCGTTTTAAGTTGGGGTGCAGTAGGTGATGGCGTTGCCGACGATACCAAGCCCTTTATAAAAGCTATTGATTTTGCCACGACGCATGGTTATCGCGTGTTGGTACCTGCCGGCATATACCGAATCACGAAAACACTCGTAGTGCCCGCTGGCGTCATGATCATAGGTGAAGGGCCAGGATCGGACCCTTTGGGTACGCCTTTCGATGGCTCACTCATTCGATACGAAGGGCAAGGCCCAGCTTTTAAAATTATCGGATCGCAAGCTGGCTTGCGCGAAATAGCTATAGTAGATGCCAATTTGGGAAGCTTAGAATCTGACGGTGTAGTGATCGAAGCGGACAGTCGGCTGGTAGAGAGTGTGCGTTTGGACCGCCTGCTGATCACCAACTTTATAGGGGGCACGGCGCTGCGTTTAGAAGCCAAAAACAGTGGTGGAGTTTATTACACCAGTTGCTACGATCTGCGCATACGGCATGCCCTCATCGGCATACACATAGTGCAGGACAACACTTCTGCGGTCAATTCAAACAGTTTTTATCACGGAGCTATTTCTGGTGGCGGATTTCACTACGGCATACTCGTGGATGGCGGCAACAACAACCTCTTTGAGGGGATGATCATTGAACCACCAACCTCGACTCATGGTCATTTAGTAGTCAACAAGGGCGAGATACAGGGCAATGATATCCGGATTGAGGGCACAATGCAATCCACCCAAACGCCTTTAGTCTTCTTCCGAGCAGGCACCTCGCACTCGACACTCAAGGGCACCTATGGAGGAGGACTGACAATCGATCAAGGTGCCAACTTCTTGGACTTTAGATCCATAAAAAACATGGATCCGGCCCCACAAACTGACAACCTACTCCAAAACGCCTCTTTTTACGGATTCTCGAACAATATACTTCCCTATTGGGAAATTACAGGTAGTGGCGTATCTGTGAGCGTATTACCTCCAGAATTGTCACCCACGCATAATGTGCTCAAACTCACGGTACCCGCCGGTATTGTAAGTAATTTAAAGCCCAATGCCCTCTTTATGCCGCAACTGATGAACCTGCCCGAGTATCAATGGGTAAATTTTGGCATGTACGTGCGTACTACGGCCGTCGGAACAGTATATACCCGATACAACGCGGCCTCGGGGGTAGTGAAATCCATCGAACACCCTGGCGATGGCAAATGGCATTTTATCGGCATGAGTGCTCCAGCCGATGCAACGCCCGATCCTCGCTTAGAGATCAGCAACATCACTAATAGTGATATTGAGGTATATATAAGCATGCCTACATTCAACTTTGGCCAATCACTGCCAACTCCTCAAGCGCGCCCTATCACTACAGCAGGCGGGATACTTACAGGCACGCTAAGCCAGGGAGTTGTAGAACTCGCGCCGAGTGGTCCGTACATTGTACTTCCCAAAGAAGGCAACATATTCATTATCAACGGCACGCCTACCATTACGCGCATCAATTACGCATTGCCCGATCGCTTTCCCAAAGGGGCAGTTATTGTATTGGTATTCAACGATTCGGGTGCCAACATCACCAACAATCCCTATATCGTACTCAAAAGCGGGTTTACTTCCACTGTAAATGCCACACTGACCCTTTTGTCAAACGGAAATGGCACCTGGCGTGAAATAGGGCGCAACTTGTAAAAAGAAAACTCAATCCAATTCACCGGGCCTCAACATCTTTGCATAGGAGTTGGGGCCTTTTTTATGCAAATACGCCTTACCATGAAACTTTCCCTATTTCTTTTGCCCTGCTTATTCATCGGGGTGAGCTGTGGGCAAACACACAAAAAAAACGCTACCATCAATGTCAATGAGCACATTCCTCAGTACGAATCTTTTGAAGCCATTGCTCCACTTTTCACCCAAGCAAACGATACGGTATATGTAATCAATTTTTGGGCTACGTGGTGCAAACCCTGTGTAGCTGAGTTACCCTTTTTCGAACAACTGACAAAAGAGCATGCCACACAACCCGTACGCGTAATTCTCGTCAGCCTCGATTTTCCCGAACAAATTGAATCCAAGCTCATTCCCTTTGTGCGTACCTATGAGCTTCAATCAGAAGTGATCGCATTGCTCGACGAGCGCTTCAACGAATGGATTCCACGCGTAGATAGTAGCTGGGGAGGTGCTATCCCCGTCACACATATACACAAAGGAACTCAACGCTCGTTTCACCATCGTGCATTCCGCACTTATTCGGAGCTACAGCAGTTGGTGGATCAGATGCTGACACGGTGAAGATGCCGAGCAGGCCACCACATTCAATAGCTACGCACCAACCATCTTTCGTCAGATGCTTCAAAGTGGCATCGCATCCAAGCAGGAATAGGTGCTCCTGATTCTCTGACAAACTGGACTTGGCCATTTGGGAACACGTGCCACGTCCATGTATGCACCTGGTCTTGCTCGGCAAAAAGAGATCCGAAGCGGAGAATATAGGTCACTGCCCAACTGCCATTGGGCAAGGGCTTGAGCGTAATATCACTACCACGAACATCGGGAATACCCAGATCAACTTCGACCACCCCTTCTACATTGTAAAACTCGTTGGCCAATGCAGCCATGTTCAGTGGCTCAGTAGCACGAATCGTCAATGCATCATAGCGATCGTTCCATTGGACGTGTTTCTCTATAATCAGGTCATATTCGTCGAGCAGTTGGTTGATCTCGGGGTTATTAGTTTCACTAATACCCTGCCTCAAGGGGGCCGCCCATTCCACTTCCCGATCAAAGATCACCACGCAGCGGTCTATAGAAGGGCTGGGAAAGGTATGCACATTACAGCGCTCTACAGCTCGAGCACGCTCATCCGACTGATAAATGGATATCAACACATTGTAGATTTCCATCATTGGCTGGCGCGGAATACTAATACGTTGAAAGCGCAAATCTTCCTCTTGAGCAGCCAGGCGCAACGTGAGGCGTGCTGCATCGCGCAGATATTTTCGTTTTACCGAGTTGGGCACTTCCACGGGAGGTTGTGCATATCCTACCGTTGCGATCAATAGCAAAACCCATGACATCCCAATCCATTGGTTTTGCTCAATTTTACACGTCACCCAGCGACAAATGCTTAAAAAGATGATCACAATGGCCACAGCCTGAAAAGCCATATCTCGACATTTGAGAATCCCAAAGTAAGACAGCAAAAGCAGCCTTAACTTGTACATTAGTTCAAAATGTGACGGTTATTTGTCCTGTTATATAATATACACCTAACACACATTCAATAATCAGGCCTTTTTTAAGTACTATCACACACTTTAAAATTCATAACAGCGCACTCTCCCTTTTTTGTAACGTTTTTTGTAGCGTTTTCCTCCCAATTGCATCCCCATGCCTTTCAAAAAGGGGATCAAGCTCAACGATACATACACATCCGTACCCGTATACACATCACTATTTATCCATGACCCTAAGTGATCAGTGCCTATAGTCACAAATGCAAAACGAGCAGCAAGCCCCATATGCACTTCTTGCCAGGCATACCATACAAAAGGTACAGTTATACTCCCCCATCGATGTTCAAGCCGAGGGTTCAGCGAAAGCACTGCGTTGCGTCGACTACCTACAACGCCCCACGGCAGCGGTATCATCATCATTCCACCTACAAAAGCCCAAGGGGTAATCGAGATATCTACTTGAGCTGATAGCCCTGTAGGCAACCACAATCTATAGTGATCGCCCTGATACGAAGCCAATGAATCTCCCAAACTTTCATAACTAAACCGTCGGATCAATGTAGGCACCTCATCAAAGCGCGAAAAACCTACATATGGGCTACGCGTATAAAGGCGAGCTGTATCTAACCGCACGCTATGCCACGACACAGCACCTTCATAGTTTATGTATCCCACATCAACTAAAGACACGCCCCAACGCACAGCCCATGGGTCGCGACTTCCATGTATTACTCGGGCATATCCAATGTCAAAGCCTATGCCTCGACCATGAGGTTGCTGAAAGATAGCGTCAGGCCCACTCCAAATGGTATGGGTATATCCTGCAGAAAGTTCCGCATTGGCAGGTGCCGCTACTGTGTCTCCCAGCAAGCGTCTCAGCTCCATGGGCTGCGGCACATCCAACCACAAGGATTCATAGCCTCTCAACCACTTGAACTGCACACCCAATACATGCTGGGCTGCCCATCCTTCCCAGCTAAAGCTATAGTGCAAGGTCCATTCACGCCACGTCTGAGCAGTAATCTCAAAAGGTGTAATGGGGATAGACTGACCTATAGGGTTAGCATCAAAAGTATAATAACCCAACTGATCTGGCAAGCGCCATGCCTGCAGCCACCCCCGAGCTGATAGCGCTAGTCCTATAGCATGCTGCTCACCCACACGCAACCACAATCCAGGACCATTTAGTGAGCCACTTGTGCGCCCTTGAAAAGGCACCTCCTTTTGAAAGAAGTCCAGTGCAAAAGCACCTTGAGGCAAATTGGGCACATCGCCAATATCAGGTCGGGCATAGATGCGCAAATTCGATCGTGCATTCCACAAAGCTATATTACTGGCCGACTCGAGAAACAAATAATCATTTTGTATAAAAAGAGAGGCAGCACCCAAACGAAACTCCCATCTAAGAGGATAGACACTACTCAAGGGCCATGCAGGATTGAGGTCGGCACCTGCCAATGACGCATAACGATCCATGCGCCACCCTATTTGCTCTTGTGCACTAATGCGCCAGTAAAACAGCACGACAAAGGCAATAGCAAACCATCTCATATCATATCACGTTTAACCGCCCTTTTGTATAATTGTTCTTTACATTCTACTTACTACGTATTCTTTTAATGGGATGATGCTGTCCAATTGTTCAGTGAAGATAAACAAGTAAGTGAGGCATAAATACAAGTAGCCCTACTATCGTAGCTGCAATAGCCATATACAACACACCTGCCGCAGCTACATCCTTGGCACGTCGTGCCAGTTCGTGATATTGGGGTGAGGCTAAGTCAGTAAGTGCTTCTAAAGCTGTGTTAAATGCCTCTGCCGCCCAGACGCCTCCTATGCACAATACAATTGCAATCCACTCGTATCGAGACAAGCCTAGGCTCAAACCCACACCTACGACCCCCACGGTAGCCACTAAATGAATGCGTGCATTGGCCTCGGTACGGATTAATTGACGCACACCACAAAATGCATAACCAAAACTCTTAATACGACGCTTCATTACACTGCTGGTTGTCATTGATAAATACATATAGTAAGGCACGGCTGCGCGTTCCCTGCTCATTGAAAAGCCTAAAATCACGGCAACGCACGTAATCGTTATGCATCACCACCCAGGTAGCCCGTCGATTCAGGCGACGCCATCGAGGCAAAGAAGGCTGAAAAGGCACATGCACTACCTGACAGATACATACACCAAAGCGTTGGCGCAGCTGACGTAAATGCTCAAACAATTCGGGCCATTTCATGTGCAGCAACCATATAGTCGGCTGGTTTGCTTTGGCAATCACTTGCAACATTGCCTCAAGTGTACTTATGGGATGGGCTCCCACTTTCCATTCTCCTGTCAACAAAAGCAATTCTTTTTTCTGGGGTATTGAAAGATATTTTTGATGCATACCTAAAGGAAGTGAAGCAACTTCTTCGCGAAAAGGCAAGCGACTCAGCAACATGTAATTACTCTTGTGCCCTTCGCACCATATCTGCGGCCAGCGAAAAACCAATGTGCGCAGATCCTCAGGGCAAACCAAGGTGTCAGGCAAACGCAACACGAGTACATCACCTTCGAGATGCAAAAGCTGTGATCGCCAATTGAATGGCAGCTCATCGGTATAGTCGATAAATCTCACAGAAAGAGTAGTGAGAGGGCGCTCTTCCTGAGGAAGCACACAATAGCGCAAATCGGATTTGAGCAATAAAGCCAGCAACGCACTCATGCCGAGGAAAAACATCGTCCATCTGACACGAAAGAAAAACAAAAACAGTATACCGGCCCCAAAAAAAATCAACATTAAAGTTTCTAAGCGCCCCACCTCGCGCCCATAAGGTGCCGCTGTATACCACCAACTACCTAAACCCAAAATGAGCAAAGCTATCAAACGACCTATCCATAATTTCCATTCGCGGTGCATATAAGAATTTTTTAGCGCAAAGCGCAAACACTCAAAAGCCAATCCATATTATGCTAATGGCTCACTAGGCTAATAGTGTGACTATGGCTCGAGAGTTATTGCAGCAGTGTAGGCAGCCAGTGCACCATCTTTGTCTTTGTGATCAGCCCACAATACACAATACAATGGGTGAGCTACATAGTCACCAAACTACAGCTACTATCGAGCCAGTTTCTTGGTTGCCCTGTACAAAAACTCTCTATACTATGCCAATAAAGGAAGGCACTCATCTCTTCTACCAGATATGCCCAATTGTATCAGCCAAAGCTAAAATTTCCAGAAAAACACCCTGCGCTAGCCTTGGACAAAAGATAGGGCCACAGAGGAATTAAAATTTATTTTTCCACATCATGCTCTCCACGGGCTTGTCTGTGCGCTGGGTATATTTTGCATCCTTCTTCTTGTCGTAATACGTTCCAATTTCACCTGCAACCATAAAATAGATCAGCTGGCCAATAGGCATGCCTGCATACACGCGCACTGGATGGGTGCAAGAGATCTCCAAAGTCCAAGTATTGCAGAAGCCCACGTCACCTTTGCCCGCTGTAGCGTGAATGTCGATACCCAAGCGCCCCACACTGCTCTTGCCTTCAAGGAAAGGTACATACCTACGCGTCTCTGTATATTCTTCAGTCACACCTAGATAAAGTGTATTGGGATGCAATACAAAACCTTCAGGCGGTATCTCAATGTATTCGATGGGGTTGTGTTTGCGTGCATCGAGAATGTGATCTTTATAGCGAGCCAACCACTTACCCAAGTGCACGTCGTAAGAGTTTGTGCCCAAACACTCACGCCGAAACGGCTCGATAACGATATCACCTGCTTCTATGGCTTCCAGTATTTTTTTATCGGACAAAATCATGGAAATGCATTTTTGATATACACTGCAAAGAAACACATCGTATTCACCTCACTTGCCCCTTGAGTAATACCTTAACTAAAAATGCCCATATACCACATGCCATTCACATTCAAATAGGTTTCCGCAGGAAGGTATATGTACGCCTCGCAGAAGTAAAAGCACAGGGCAACTGCCACTTTGGCCCATTTTTCAGTAAATTACTGTCGAAATGTCTACTACCCAATAATTTTTCCTGCAATAATTACCCCTTCATTTACATGGCATTGCACTTGTGCAGTAATTAGCACAGAGATAAAAAACCTAAAAGACTATGAAAATTAAGCTAAACATAATAAGGCCACAAGAACTGCCCCAAGAAACACTCGATAAGTTGGAAGCTCATCTTGCTACTTATGCGGAAAAGCTCGCACGCATCTTGCACGGTTATAGCAAACCACTTCAGCTCGATGTACATGTGTCAAAAACTGGGCCCAACGAATGGCGCATTGCCTATTCACTCAATATGAAAAACGGCCACATTATATATGCTTCCCACAAAGCCTCAAATGTACTTAGTGCTGCAGGACAACTCAACGACAAGTTTCTCCGCTTAGTGCGCAAACACAGAGCAGAAGAACGACGGGAAGCCCAGCGCCGCCGATGGCAGCGCAAGCTCGAATCACTCGTCCAACTCAACACCTACCTGGAAGACTATAAAAAGGGTGGAGAGCGCGAATCCTTTGTGCAACTACTGAGCAAACTACTGCCCGAGGTAAGAGCCTATATAGGTCGAAGGTTACGCATGGCAGAAGCTGCCGGCTTGGTACCCAAAGGCATGTATAGCCCACAGGGCTTAGCCGATGAGGTATGGCTGCGTGCTTGGGAACGATATGACCAGGACGCACTCGAACACCAACAAAATTTCAAAGTTTGGATATACAAAATCGCTGAAGAAGTGCTCGACGAGCAGTTGCGCGAAGCAGAAAAAGAAAAAAATGCACGTGCGGTAAGTATCGAAGAGTGGACTGCCCGTGAAATGAAAGAAATGGAAGAGCACTTCTCTGTGGATGCCGATGGCGACTTGGTACTCATAGAAGAACTCGACGACATCTCTTACCACCTTGATGAATACACCACCGAAGACATCGAATTGATCGATGCAGACGAAGAAGCCCTGCTCAAAAAGATCGAAGAAGAAGCCAGTGCCGACAATATCCCCATCGATCGAAAAGTGCGCAAACGCATCAAGATGGCACTGACACGCCTACCCATGCAACAACGATCCATCTTTGACCTGCATATACTACAAGGACTTACTACTGAAGAAGTTGCCTACATCAAAAACATGAATGCCACAGAAGTGGAACAAACCATCCACGCTGTGCGCCAACGCATCAAGCAAGCTTTGTTACATTGGCGTATCCTACCTGAAAAGGTGAGCTAAAAGTCTTGGCACATGAAGCCACTGACCCGATTTCGCTCTTTGACTCAAGCTATTAAAGAAGCCCGAAAGCAAGGCTTCGCCACCGAATGGATCGCTCGAGCTGATGGATGGCTTGAGTTGCATAGCAAAAAGAAATTAGCGCCTGATCACGTGGAATGCCTAGGCTACTTCGTGGTAGGTGACGACACCACTAGCGTACACGCACACCTCTTTTTACTTGAGGCACTATCGGGTCAGAAAGGCTTTGCAGCCGAAATAAGCGAAGTACACTATCAACCTGCACCTTCCCAGCTATTAGCTGGCAACAGCTAATCACACCCTGCCATGTAGACACCTCTTTGCCTTTCGGTTAAAAGACAGCTGAAGGGGAAGGACATGGTGTGTGTCATCAATAGCCTAAAACAAAAAATATCGAGCCATGAAATGGAATAAAACAGTAAAAGTCATGAATCGCACAACTACCCTTGGGATTCTGATGATCTCATTGGCTTTTGGCATAGCTAGCTGTGGCAAAACAACCAATCACGCAGAAAGCACAGATATTGAACAAGTACGCATGGCTTTGCCTGACTCCCTGGGCATGTCGCGCGACACGCTGCAAAACCGCGTAGCTGAACTAAGCCGTAAAGAGCTGGCCATCCAAGAACACGAACTGGTCGAAGAAGCCATAAGTGCTATTGCCCAAACACGACAAGCACTGGAAGCCATTGCTAATCAGGACAAAGAAGAAGCCCTCAAGCAACTGGAAAGCGCAATAGGCAAGCTAGAAGTGCTCTTGGCGCGAGATCCCGAATTAGTAGAAGTGCCCATTAGTGTCGATGCGCGCCAAGTGGAACTCATTACCGATTTGGAGGGGGTCAAAAAACTGAAAAAAGCCGTAAAAGAAGCCATCAAGGAAGATCAGTACCAGGCAGCACGCCAATTGTTAGAAGGCATGGCCAGTGAAGCGGTGATTACCATCACCAAAATACCATTAGGTGCTTATCCAGATGCCATGCGGCTGGCCGTCTCTTTTTTGGACAAAGACAATTTTGAAATGGCTGCTCTCACCATTGGCGAAGCACTTAAAGCACTAGTAGTCAAGGAAATCATCGTACCACTGCCCATTTTAAGGGCTGAAGTCTTACTCCAGCAAGCACAAAGCTTGCTCACCCACAAAGAGCAAAAGGCCACTATTCTGACCTTGCTCGAAAATGCACAATATCAGTTGATCTTGGCCGAAGAGATGGGGTATGGTCGCCGCGATAAGGAATTTGTTACCTTGGCCAAAGCCATCAAGGAAATCCGCCGTGGCATCAACGAAGGGCAAGACGTCATCCAGCCCATGGACACCTTGCTGAACACCCTACGCAAGTTCAAAGACCGGATCATCCATAATCAATAACACATCGCACACACCGCTCACCCCCTTCAGCGCACACAGCAATTGGATGAATATAGCCTGGCATCGAAAGCACGGCTGGAGATGCCGGTGCTTTTTTCTACCAAAAACATCTTTGGACAACCAAACTTTTTATTCAACTACTAAAACGCATTCACATGGAAGTACAACTGCACATCCATGCCGCAGAGGTAAAAAAAGCACAAGTAGAAAAGCTGGTGCATCAACACACTAAAAAAATTGAAAAGTTTTTCAAAAAATACAGCAAAAAGCCCACTCTTGAAGTATTTATCAACCCAAGTGGCAATATTTGGATACGAGTGGCTTACTCTATAGACCTCAAGTCCGGTACTGTATATGCCAGCGAAAAAGACAAAGATGCTACCAAAGCACTCCAGGCCACCTTCAAAAAATTCCAAAAAGCCCTGAAACACGCACTGGAAAAAGAACGAAAAGACTACCTGTACAAGCGAAAAAATCGCCAAAAAGATTTCGCACGAAGTGCTACCGGCTTCCTGCGCATGTACAAAACGGAAGGAGATCAGCAGGCATTCAACGACTTGCTGCGCAAAACTATCCCCAATATCAGCGAATACATGGAACGCCGGCTACACATGGCTGAAGCTAGTCACCACATCGAAAAAGGCACCGTGTCTTTGCCGCAACTCGAAGAAAAACTACATCACCAGATATACGAACAAATTGAGCAAGCACCCAGCAGCAGCGAGCAATTTGACCTATGGGCATTTCAATTAGCCGATGAGCTCCTCGATCAAGAGCTTCACGAGCAGCAAGTGCCCCAAAAAGAAGATTTGGATACGCTTGACGCCACACAACTACAAAAAATTCAGCGCCAATTCCACGACGAGCAACAAGACATGCTGGCTCATCTACATAGCGACCGCTACTATCACCTGGAAGACGTATTTGACGAAGAAGAAGCCAGCGAGTTGCTCGAAAAACTCGACGATGAGCTCTCTCGAGAAGAAGCCAATGAAGTGATTATGGCCGTACTGACCCAACTACCGCCCTTTCAGCGTACCATCTTTGACCTAGCCGTACAGGAAGGGCTTACTGCCGAGGAAATTGCTCAAGTAAAACGGACCAACAAAGCTGAGGTGGACAAAGCCCTCAGAGAAGTACGAGCCAAGTTGTGCAGCGCCTTACAGCGCAGATTTGGCCTTTAATCACCTATTTTCTAGCAGCGAGGTATGCTTTGATCATGCCTCGCTATTTCGACTACACAAAGCCCGCGATTGCCTCTTGAGGGCTCGCAGTTACAAACGACAATTTTTTGAAACACCACTTAAAACCTTTGCTTCACTAATTGCGTGTACTTTAGGCATACCCAATAAAACCACCATAAGGCCAACCAACGCAATTGCGAAAAAAGCAATAGTCGCCTGCGCCGTTTTTTCAACCACAATTGGATCACCAATGAATAAACAACAACGCAGCTGGACTCTGTGGTATTACCTCATCATTTTTGCGCTTATACTTAGCATACAGTGGTTGTACCTGGACAATCGATATGCTGCCTCACAACAGCTCTCATACAAGGAGTTCAAGGAAAAAGTGCGCGCTGGTAAGGTTGCTAAGGTAGTTATCCTGCCCAACAAAATCATCGGCCTTTACCAAGACTCGACAGCTACGCAGAAAGACACCCTCGACACTCGCATCAGTACAGGCCCTATAGCACCGTGGAGGCTACGCATCGAAGCCATTGAGCGCCAAATTCAACGACAATTCTACGTCAATCGACTGCCGCAAGTCGATGACCCCGAACTATTGCCCCTACTGGAAGCAGCCGCTGTCGATTACAGTGGTGAGATGCAAGACAACTTTCTGCGCGACTTTCTGCTCAATTGGATCTTACCCATTCTCTTTTTCATAGGTCTGTGGGCACTACTCATCCGCAGACTGGGCACGATGGGAGGGCCATCGGCCGCCATGCAATTTGGCAAAAATCGCGCTCGCATCTATGCCGAAGCCCCCGACAAGCAAGTCACCTTTCAAGATGTAGCCGGCATTGATGAAGCTGTTGAGGAAGTCAAAGAATTGGTCGACTTTCTCAAAAACCCCAAGAAATACACGCGACTGGGTGGTAAACTCCCCAAGGGCGTCCTATTAGTAGGCCCACCTGGTACAGGAAAGACCTTGCTGGCTCGTGCCATCGCCGGTGAAGCCGGTGTGCCCTTTTTCCACCTCAGCGGTTCTGATTTTATGGAAATGTTCGTAGGGGTAGGTGCAGCCCGTGTGCGCGACTTATTTCAACAAGCAAAAGCACATGCCCCGTGCATCGTATTTATCGACGAGATCGATGCCATTGGCAAAAAGCGAACAGCAGGAGTAGTAGCAGGCGGCGGCTACGACGAACGCGAAAACACGCTCAACCAGCTACTCGTAGAAATGGATGGGTTCGACTCGAGCAGTGGCGTACTCATCATTGGAGCTACCAATCGCCCTGAAGTGCTCGACCCCGCTTTGCTACGCCCAGGCCGCTTCGACAGGCAAATCTTAGTGGATCGCCCCGACTTGCGCGGCCGTGAGGCTATTTTCCGTGTCCATACACGCAAGCTCTTGTTAGCCGACGACGTGGATCTGCACCAATTGGCTGCCCAAACACCTGGTTTTGCCGGAGCCGAAATTGCCAATGTGTGTAACGAGGCCGCATTACTGGCCGTGCGCAACGGCCATGAAAAAGTGCACATGAGTGACCTCGAAGAAGCCATTGAGCGCGTGATTGCTGGTTTGGAGAAGAAAAATAAATTGATCAACGAACACGAACGACGCATCGTAGCCTACCACGAAAGTGGCCATGCTATCGTGGGTTACTTCACTCCGGGTGCAGAGGAAGTACAAAAAGTCAGCATCGTACCCCGAGGTATGGGCGCGCTGGGCTATACCATGCAACTGCCCTTGGAAGATCGATATTTGCTGACACGCCAAGAACTATTGGGCAAAATCAAAGGACTGTTGGGCGGTCGCGCCGCTGAAGAACTCGCCTTTGGCGAAATCAGCACTGGAGCCAGCAATGACCTGGCGCGCGTCTACCGACTGGCCCATGACATGGTCGTCGTATACGGCATGAGCCCCCGCTTGCCCAATCTCAACCTCACTACGCAAACTCCCGACTTTCTCGGACAGGAAGGAAACCGCACGCGACGCTCAGAAAAACTGGAAGAACGCATCGACGAAGAAATACAGCATATTATCGACACTGCCTATCGAGAAGTCAAGGCATTGCTATCGGACAAATATGAACTACTGGAAGCCATGGCCCAGAAGCTATTGGATCAGGAAGTGCTCAACCGCAAAGAAATCGAAGCTCTTTTGGGTCAAAGAGAAATGGCCCCGTGATCATGAGACTGAATATCAGCACACTGCACGTATAATGCACGCATTTTTTTTAGGCTTTTTGCATACTTTTTTGTAAACTCCGAGCTCTACGTGTTTTTTAATTAATAGACAAGAGCGTGTATTCATTCAAAAAAACCTTGCTGAAATGAAAGTAAAAAAAGTCAAAATCCTCCAGTTACATCCTCAAAAAGTAAAGTTGAAAATTTTACCTGAAGGATACATCGTCGAGCTACCGCGTCGTTTCTTTGAAAAACGGCTCGACATGGGATGGTATGAAGTAATTAACCCCGAAATCTTAGGTGAACGTTGTTTCCAAATTGGTGCTGACTGATCTAAAATTTTTACTCATTACACCCCAAAACACAGCATATGAACACCTTCAAAATTGGCATTGCCCTGTCCGGCGGAGGCGTGCGGGGTATGGCCCACATTGGTGCCTTGCAAGCACTAGAAGAAGCTGGTATCGAGCCTCAAGTGATTACAGGAGCTAGTGCAGGTGCCATAGTGGGCGCTCTATATGCCAAGGGCATGGCTCCTCAAGAAATGCTCGACTTCTTCAAAGCCAATAGCAGAATTTTCCGCTGGCAGCACTTTTCGCGCAGTAAGCCCGGCTTACTAGATGCTGAGCTTTACCGCGAAATGTTTGAGGAACTCTTTCCCCTGGATAATTTTTCCGAACTCAACAAAAAGCTATACATATCTGCCACGGACATTGAACAAGCACGCTGTGTCCTTTTCCATCATGGTCCGTTAATCAAGCCCTTACTTGCCTCAGCCGCTTTTCCGCCTATCTTTACTCCTGTAGAAATTGATGGGCATTGGTATGTAGACGGGGGGGTCATGAACAATTTTCCAGTAGAGCCACTACTTGCCGAGTGTCAATTTGTCATTGGCAGCTATGTCTCGCCCGTCAAGATGATGAGTCGCGCACATATTAGCAACTCACTCCGGTTGTTGCACAGAGTCAATGACTTAGTGCTCATCGCAGCCTCTGCAGCCAAGTTTAACTGGTGCGACGTACTGTTACTCATGAAATCGCTTTACAAATACAGCACATTTGAAACGAGCAAGATTGAGGAAATCTATCAAATCGGTTATCAATACACCATTAGCCAAATAGAAAAAGTACTACGGTGCTATGAGGATGTCAAACATCACGGTGGTGCCAGACGTGATATGAGTAAACCGCCTTGCCGATGGGCTCAACCTCAGCGCGAAGAAGTGCGTCACTTTGACACACTCACTACCACTGGCACGCAAGATGTGGCCTCCAAAGACGGACATTCAATAAATTGATCAATCTATGGAGCACTTCACTGAATCGCATCATGATCCCCTATACGGCATTGTCCAATCAGCCATATGTGCCACAGCGCTCGCAGCAGGAGTGATTGCCATAGCCTATGCAATGATGGGCTTTCACAACCCACTAAACGATAGTGCACTTTCTATGCTTTTGATGATAATTGTTTTCTTTGTAGGGTTTTGGTACCCTACCCGAAGAACCCAGCAGCACCAAAAAACGTAAGACAATTTCACACAATAGGACTGTTTCTTTTGCCTGAAAGGGCAGTAAAATTGTTTTTGTCAATTGTAAAAAAAAATGGCCTATGATCGAAGTAGAGGTAAAAAGCAATGAAAGCATCGACCAAGCACTCAAGCGCTTCAAACGTCGTTTTCAAAAAGCACGAATCATGCAAGAAATTCGCCGCCGGCGCGAATACGTCAAGCCATCCGTTCGCCGGCGCAACGAAATACTCAAAGCGATTTACCGAGAAAAGATGCGCGCAAAAGAACAATAAGCTATTTACGCCCATTTTCATTCTCTGATGTGAAGAACGCAATATGTTTCCCATACAAGATACCATACCTTCCCGATCCTTTCCGCTTATCAATTGGACCCTGATTGTTATCAATCTGTTCGTCTTTCTCCACGAACTGTCGTTGGGTCCGGAAGGGATCGAATCTTTTGTGCGCACTTGGGGCTTGGTGCCTGCCGAGTTTAGCCATCCCAACCGGCCATTAGTGTGGTGGGAATACTATCCTTTCTTTACCAATATGTTTTTACACGGAGGCTGGGGCCACTTCATTGGCAACATGTGGACGCTGTATATTTTTGGCGACAACGTGGAAGACCGCATGGGAAAAGGCGGTTATCTCATCTTTTACCTGCTATGTGGCGTAGCCGCCAGCTATACCCACTACGCACTTAATATGGATAGTACGATACCTGCTTTGGGTGCCTCGGGGGCTATTTCCGGAGTCATGGGAGCTTATATGTTTCTTTTCCCCCATTCTACCATCATTTTCATGGTGCCTATTTTCTTCATGCCCTACTTTTTCGAGGTTTCGGCCTTTTTCTATCTCGGCCTGTGGTTTGTGGGCCAGTTTTTCAGCGGTACGGTCAGCTTGCTAATGCCTACCAACGGTGCAGGTATTGCTTTTTGGGCGCATATAGGCGGCTTTGTGGCAGGTGTATTGCTGTTTCGCCTCTTTGCACGCCCTCCTGTGCACGAAGAGCGCCGCTACCCTGCTTACTATCGCTATCGCAACTATCATTCGTGGTAAAAACGAAATAACAACGAATCAATGGACCCACTTTGGATCATCTTTCTCATCATGATGCTGCAGCCCGTAATCTCGCGTAAGATGCTGGAAGCAGGACGCATGCGCTTGTTGGCACAAATTGAAAAGGAGCGCAATTCACGTGTAATCCTGCTGATCCATCGGCAGGAACAGATGAGTTTTCTAGGCTTTCCCATCATGAAGTTCATCAACATGGAGGACAGTGAAGAGATCTTGCGCGTGCTCGATACCACACCACCAGAAAAGGATATTGACCTAATCTTGCACACCCCTGGCGGGTTGGTACTGGCAGCTACCCAGATAGCCAGAGCCATTAATCGCCGAAAGGGCAAGGTACGCGTCATCGTGCCCCATTACGCCATGAGCGGCGGTACGCTTATCGCATTAGCAGCTGATGAGATCATCATGAGTCCCAACGCCGTATTGGGCCCTGTAGACCCCCAACTGGGCGAGCTGCCTGGCCCTTCACTCGTCAAACTGTTGCAACAAAAAGACATCAATAAGATAGGCGATCAGATGATCGTCAAAGCCGACATCGCCGAAAAAGCCATCAACCAGTTACAGGCTACACTGACAGAACTGCTACAGCGCACCCAAAGCAAAGAACGCGCTGCTGAGCTGGCACAAAAGCTTACAGAAGGAAATTGGACACACGATTTCCCCATTACTTGTAATTTTGCTAAATCCATGGGGCTCAACGTAAACGATCAAGTGCCGGAGCTGGTGTACGACTTGATGAGCATGTATCGCCAACCGGTGCAAACTAGCCGCAGTGTGGAATACGTACAACACGGACAAGATCGCCCACTGCCTATTTAATTCCATGGGCTACTCCGCTAATCACACAAAGCCCCTAATCTGCACCGCTTTTAGATGCCGAGTAGCAAAAACTTTGCATTATGTGGCCAAAAGAAAATGCCGTTTTTGCTTTTAGTGTAGCAAAAAGCACATTTATAGTAGTTGCCACACTGATATTTGGCATGGGCTACGCACATGCACAAGAGGGCCAACAACCTGCTTTTCGAGTGGAGCTAAACCCCGACACGGTATTGATGGACAATCCGTTCGAAGTGCAATTCATATGGAACGGCAATGCCAATTGTGGGGAATTCGTACCACCTCCCTTTACAGATTTCGACATAGCATATGGTCCGCATTTAGCTACATCCATACAGATAGTCAATGGCCAAATGCGGCAACAACAAGTGTGGAGCTACGGATTGATGCCGCGTAGTGAAGGTATTTTCTATATAGGACCAGCTAGCGTGCGCTGCCAAGACGGCCAAGTATTCGAAACTGAGCCTATCGAAGTATGGGTCAAGCCCAACCCCGATGGCATTCGGCAGACTCCTCGATCCTACAATAATCCATGGACAGATAGATTGGATGGCTTCCATCTGCCCACTAATCCTTTTAAAGAGTTAGATGAGTTTTTCCAGCAGTTGATGCCCCCCAAGGAAAGCCCACAGTACGACTCAACACCCGCGCCCAAGCATCGTCCACCACGAAAAAAGCGCAAAGTGTATCGCATCTAATGCCAAATAGCCGCAACGGAAAGAAACCCATTGCGGCTGTGCATTTCTTTTTGCTGGCAACCAAGGCATCATCAATATACGAGCACCTTATGTGCTACATATCCATCAACTTTCACCAAATACACACCAGACAGCCATCCAGACACGTCAACGTACTTGCGGCGGCCTTCACGGCTGTGCCAACGCAGCATCTCACGCCCCAATATATCGTATATAGCGACAATGCCAGACGATGCCTCATCCAACCATTCCAACACCAGCAAGTCGGTCGTGGGATTGGGGTAAAGCTTTAGAGCTGTAAACACGCCCAATTCTGTAGTCGGCAACAACTGATCACAGAAGGTAGTGTCAGGATTGAGCTCGATATATCCCTTAGGTGAGAGGTCTTTCCCCTGAAAAGCTGCATAGTCAGCCGGATATCGCTTTATATTGAAGGTCAAATTTTGATTGATGTGCAAGCTATCGCCTTGGTTCACAGGCTGCCCATTAGCTAAAGGCGTTACATATTCCCAAACGATCTGCTGCTGAGGGGTGATTTCAAAGGAATACCCCCAACGCCCCACACATACCAAAAAGTTGCCATTGGGCAACACTTGTACACTTGACACAATATTGGAGTACATGCGCGTGGAATCATCAGGATACATCAAAGTGACGTCAAAAGATGACGGGCCCCACGTAAGCCCCTCCATGGGATAAGTCCAACTCACAGGATCAAAAGGTAGAGAAAGTACATGGGCCGTAGAAAAATTGGCTCCTGCGCGATTGTTGAACAGAGCCACTTTGCCATACAGAGGTGCATCCGGATCGATGAAATCGTCGATCCAATGTGTGTCGTGCTGAAAAAAGAGTTTTTGATCAGTAGCCGTACCACGACGATAAGTCGCTGGATTGCCCCAACGATATAGCAAATCGCCACCTCGTCCTGCAAGGCCTCCTGTATGCCCTGCCGCTTCTGCTTTCGTTGTAGAATGATCAATCACCCAAAACTCGTTGAAAGTGGGCACACTGATCATGATTTGGTCGTACTCCTCATTGTAGTCAATAAAATTGACGTGCATCCAGTCGGCTTTACCATCATTTGTATCCCAATTGACATCGATCAGCTCGGGATGATCTTCAACTACGCCATAGTTGGCCTTTGTACTATCATAATCTTGTATGAGGTGGTCCCATGCATGCCACTCCCAAACAATCGAGTCGGTAAGTGGATCCACTTCGAGTATGTAATCGGGCCACAAGACCTCTTCGTTTAAAAGGGCGGGATCTCTTCCTGCTGCAATTGCTTCGTCCTGAGTTTTCAGCTCCCAAGAAATCATCAAAATATTTCCATTTGGGAGTACTTGTACATCGTGATGCAAGCGGCGCAGGGAGTCATTTTGCGTAAAGCTCCACAATAGGTTGTTGTCCCAGTCTCTAATTTCGACTGTAGCGCCACCTCCACCTGCCCAAATAGGGTCGGCAGCAAAAAATGAAGGCCGCTTGGTCTTCACCAACTTTCCATCGGGTAATAAATAGGCCGTCACGCCAGGGCGAAAATCTGCCTCATCTTCCCACACGTGCACGATACGCCCACAATTGTCCAACAAGTATACATTGGGCTGATTGAGTGGGTAGAGCAAGTTGTAACCTGGAAAACTGAGATCGGGATCGTAGCTCAATACACCTACCGTACGTTGAGCCCATAATGGGAAAGCAAGTAAAGTCTCGATGAAAAAAAATACGAATAATACCCGAGTCATAAGATATAATTAAAAGTAAAAGGACAATCATGAGCAGTGCTGAAAGCTGCACATATCAGCCTATGGTAGCTTGACTTGTTCAATGGCAAGCCAAATAAAAGCTAAGGCAAATATTCTTGACCCTAAGAGCGCTCTGTTTGCCAACAGCTGACAAATTCGAACTTCAAACTACACGGTCACGACAAACAAAAGGCATGTAGTACTTCTCTTTTCTTCTTTGGGGTTTTTCTACTTTTGCCGCGTACACGCAAATGCGGCAACCCTTTGCGAGCCTTTGATTGTCAAGCCAATTTTTTAAACTTATGGAGCACAGTTACAGTCTGTTGGAAGTGTTACGTACACTTTACCAGCAGCGAAGATTCATCCTTGGCGTGCCATTTGCCACTGCAGTGGTGACTATTGTTGCCGTATGCCTTGCTCCTGTGTACTACAAGTCACACACTACTTTTTATGCTGCCAGCACCGACTTACAAAAGCCCGAAGCTTTTGGTGCCACCTCCAATACCAACATCAAGTATTATGGCACAAAAGATGACGTAGACCGCCTCATATCCATTGCCCAGTCAGGCGAGCTGATGCAGTTTCTCATCGATTCCTTCAACCTGTACGAGCACTACGAAATCGATCGCAATGATCCGCTCGCTCCTTATTATGTGGTCGAGACGCTTTCTGATCATTACAAAGTGAAAAAGACAAAAGAAGGAGCCCTGGAAATCAGTGTCGAGGACACGGACAAAGAGCTGGCTGCCCAAATGGCCAATGCGGCACGCGAGAAGATCAATGCCATCGCCTTGCGGCTCATCAAAAACAGCCAAAGCCAGCTGCTCCGCACCTACAGGCAGAGCATTGCCGAAAAGGAAGCCACGCTCCAGCTCTTGGCCGATTCACTCCAGCAACTGCGGCAGCAATTCGGCATCTTCAGCACGCGTTCACAGGGAGAGATCTTGGCTAGCCTTGCTGTGCGCACCGAAGCGAACCTAACGCTGAACAAAACGCGCCTACAGGTGCTACAACAGAGCCCTCACGTACCACGCGACACACTCCTATTCTTGCAAGCACGGGTACGTGCCATGGAAGAAGAGCTAAAAAATACCCGTTCGCTCATCGATCGCTTTAACGCAGGCTTGGCACGAGTGGAAGCACTCGAACAGCAGTACCGACAAATCAACAGCAAGCTGGCCGAAGATCGCGAGCGGCTCAAACAAATCGAAGCGGCTTATCAGGCCCAAGTACCTGCGCTTCACCTACTCGAGCCAGCTGAGCCAGCTGTAGTCAAATCGCGGCCACTGCGCACCCTTACAGTAGTGGCAGCTACCCTTGCTTCGCTACTGTTTGTCGTGTTAAGCGTGTTGGTATTCGAGCACTATCGCCAGCTAGACTGGCGCCAAATCTGGCAAGACTGACCTGCCAAAGGAAAACTACGTGACAGCCACTTCGTCCATAACGCCCAGCCAAATGCGCTCCATACTATGGGGTACAGCTACAGTGTGGTTTGGTGCGCTGGCATTGGCCGCATGGCAGCAACAGCCGCTATTTTTGGCCGTACCTTTTGGACTACTGCTCGTGTGGTGGACGCTTGCCGACTTGCGCACTGTTTTTTATCTGATGTGGGCCACCATTCCCCTCTCTACAGAGATGGGTTTGCCAGGTGGTTTCAACACCGACATGCCTTCTGAACCACTCATGTGGCTCGTGACGGCATCGGCCGTCTTATGGGCACTGCAGCGACCGCCGGCACAGTGGCGCATGGAGCGGCTGGTGCATCCACTTACCATCTTGCTACTGGCCCACCTGGGATGGATTTTACTGACAGCATTAACCGCCCAAAACAAGCTCTTTGCCGTCAAGTTTTTTTTAGCCAAATTGTGGTATGTCATCCCCTTCTACTTTCTAGCAGGTAGTCTATTACGACAAACGCGCCACATGCGGTGGCTCATCTGGGTGGTAGGCATTCCACTAGCCTTAACGATCCTCTACGTCGAAGTACGCCATGCACAATACGGCTTTTCGTTCAAAGACATCAACAAGGTAGTGCGTCCCTTCTACCGCAACCACGTAGCGTATGCCTGCCTTGCATCAGTTTTTTTGCCCTTTCTGTGGTATGGGCGAAAGTGGTACAAGCACCTTTCGCCAAAATGGTGGCTGCTGACGCTGATGACCTTGCTGGCTTTAGCAGCCGTACAACTTTCCTATACGCGTGCCGCCTATGGCGCCATCTTGGTCGCAGCAATAGGCTACCTCATTATCCGCATGCGGCTAATGCGCCTTACGCTAACTGTAGCCGTGAGCCTCACCATTGGCACTTTGACGTGGCTGGCACACCAAAACAAATACCTCGACCTAGCACCTGACTATGAACGCACCATTACCCACTACGACTTCGACAACCTGCTCGAAGCCACCTTCAAAGGACAGGACATCAGCACCATGGAGCGCGTCTATCGTTGGGTGGCAGGCGTGCATATGGTCCTCGATCGCCCACTGGTGGGTTTTGGCCCTGGCAACTTTTTCGAACACTATTGGCCCTATACCGTCACCAGTTTTCGCACCTATGTAAGCGACAACAAAGACAGCTCGGGCGTCCACAGCTACTACCTCATGACCGCCATTGAGCAGGGCATACCGGGCCTGCTCATCTTCCTTTCGCTCCTCTTCTACGCCTTGCTACGCGGTGAAGCAATCTACCATGAAACCGAAAACGAAGAAGCACGACACCTTGTGCTCATCGCCTTGCTCAGCCTATTGGTCATTTGTACGTTGCTGCTCATTAATGACCTCATCGAAACGGACAAAGTTGGACCGTTTTTCTTCCTCTCATTGGCACTATTAGTCAACGCAGATCTCGACAACAGATCCCAACAACACACGGCAAGCAAAGCATAGAACTCTGTGAAACACCTATCCCATCACCTTCTCATAGCGCTTGCGTAAAAAAGGATAACTCAACACCGCCAGCAAAATGATCACTACCCCCCAGTAAAAACCACTATCCAACTCCTCATACTCTCGAAGCACCAACCACGCCAGTGCAATGCCATAAACAGGCTCCAAATTGACGGTAAGATTGGCCGCAAAAGCCGACAAATAATTGAGTGCACGCAAGGCCAACACATACGCCAGTGTAGTGCACAACAACGACAGCACCAACAGATATACCCAATCGCGTAGCGTAGGCCAAAAGGGAGCCTCAGGCACAAGCCATACATAGGTTGGCAACAGCAAAGACAGAAAAACCCACGAAGTACCCAACTCGATAAAGGTAATGTCAAGGGAAGAGGCGTGCACAATGAGCTTTTTGTTGAGCGTGCTAAACAACGCAGCTAAAAAGGCCGAACACAACCCCACGACAATGCCCCACTGCATGTCCCAATCTGTGTGTTGCACGATCAACGTCATGCCAGGTATGATCAGCAAGCCCAAAAAAATTTCAAACCCTTTGACACGCTGTCGCAAAATGGCTGGTTCGAGCAAAGCTGTAAAAAAAGAAGTGGTGGCCATACACACCAAAGCAATAGAGGCATTGGCCAACTTGATCGCACCATAAAACGTCAACCAATGTAGGGCTACCAATACGCCAATACCCGCATAATTGCGCCACAACCGCACGGGCAATGATGCCCATAACTTCCTCACCCGAACGATAAAAAGCAAACTGAAAGTAGTAAGTGCCACGCGCCACCATACCAATGTAAGTGCTGAAAGGCCGATCAGATCGCCCAAAATGGCGGTAAAGCCGAACAGCAATACCGCCACGTGCAATTCTAAATATGCTCTGCGTTCAGGACTCATACGCGCGCTTTAATACTGAGCGCAAAACAACAAAAAGATATAGTACTGTGTCGCCCCGATACATACCATGCCTTTATACACTTTATCCTCATCGCATTAGATTTGATTATCTTTGTCACACACTCCATCACATCCAAAAAATATAATTATATGGCACTCAAAGTTGGAGACAAAGCTCCTGGCTTCACGTTACCCGATACCGAAAAAAACATGGTATCACTCGACAATTACAAAGGACAACCTGTCGTACTACTCTTTTTTCCCTTTGCCTTTACTAGCGTATGCACTACTGAGCTGTGCACCATCCGCGACGATATAGCTACCTACGAAAACCTCAACGCACAAGTACTGGCAGCATCCGTGGATTCTCCATTTTGCTTGGCACGCTTCAAAGAAGATCAAAAACTCAACTTTCCACTTCTGTCCGATTTCAACAAAGAAGCAGCACAAGCCTACGGTGCCCTGTACAAAGAATTTGTATTAGGCTTAAAGGGAGTAGCCAAACGCGCAGCTTTTGTAATCGACGGACAGGGAACCATTCGATATGCCGAAGTGTTGGACAATGCAGGCGACCTGCCCAACTTTGAAGCTATCAAAACTGTACTGGCAGCAATCTGACCATCACTTGTTTTGAATAACCACAGTGGGGGGATGTAGCGTACTTGCTGAGCACCATACCTCATTGCAACGTGACAATCCCCTTCAATTCATGCGCTTTAGGCATATTTACAAAACGTGCAATCATAAAATGCCGTACGAAAGTGAGTTAAATATCAATTCGCTTCACTTGCATACATTGCTTGGCCAAAGCCAACCCGAAGAGGAGGAGCTCGTCGTGGACGATGCTGAAGGCGAAGTGGAAAAAGAAGTCCACCTCGTGGTGTACAACGATGATGTCAACACTTTTGACTGGGTCATTCAATGCTTTATAGAAATATTGGGTCACAGTTTCGAACAGGCTGAGCAGTTGGCTATCATCATTCATTTCAAGGGGAAAGCAACTGTGAAAACAGGTAGCTTCGACGAGCTTCATCCGCTAAAAGATGCACTTATAGATCGCGGACTATCGGCCGTTATTGAATCCTGATTCTTCTCCTTGGCTGCAAACGGCTACATAGCACGTCATCGAATGGCAGCTGATCTCTGTACGTCGAACAACTTTCTCCATTCATGCCCATATTTTGGCTTAGTAAAGAAAGTACGGCATTTCCCGATCCGCGAAAAGCACCTCCCCAAGGGCTGGTGGCACTAGGAGGCGACCTAAACCTACCACGGCTTCTGCATGCCTATCGCATAGGTATCTTCCCATGGTATAGCAAAGGCGAACCGATTGCCTGGTGGTCGCCCGACCCCCGATTTGTACTATTTCCCTCTGAGCTGAGGGTGCACAAAAGCATGCGCCCTTATTTCAACCAGCGCAAATTTTCAGTAAGTTATGACAATGCTTTCGATGAAGTAATACGCGCTTGTGCACACACCCGCCGTGCTGGCCAAGAGGGTACTTGGATTACGCCCCAGATGCAACGCGCATATGGAGCATTACACCGCGCAGGTTATGCGCACTCTGTAGAAGTATGGCAAAACGAACAGCTAGTAGGCGGATTATATGGCGTAGCACTTGGCCGCATATTTTTTGGTGAAAGCATGTTTTCGCACGTGTCCAACGCCTCCAAGTTTGGCTTCATTAGCTTGGTAAAGGCCCTGCAGCAAAAAGGATTTGTGCTTATTGACTGTCAGCAAGAAACCCCTCACTTGGCCTCCCTTGGTGCCCGTGCCATCCCCCGAGATCAATTCATAGATATCTTGGCACGACATGCCCAACCACCCGATCCTCCTGCCCATTGGCACAGCTGGCTGACAGGAACCACACAATGACATCTGGTACACATACCTACTTACACACACATTCCTAAAGACGGAGCAACACACCTGCCACAGGGCTGTGCAGGTATATTTCGAGTGTATGGCTCGGAAAATGCACCTGTAACACTTGCCTCGTCAGTATAGCCCACCCGCCTACAGCCCGCCACACAGCCTCTGCTGAATGCGTGTGTAAATCAACGTGTTGCAATACAAAGCACCGATGCGCATCATGAGCGAGTAAGTCTAAAGTAGACTCAAATAGGCGAGCTATGTGCCCATTGCTCTGACTGCGCACAGTCCCTCGCAAAGGCCACAAAGGGTGCCAAGACAAAGTTTCTATCTTCCATCCCAGTGTCGCCCACATGCGATCTGCTCGATGCACTACTTGCATGGTATCGAGCTGCACTGCTCTAAAGCGATCCAATAAAGCTTGTACCATGGCCTCTCGTTGGGCTCTATTGCGGTGTGGCTCGTCAGCACGTAAAAAAGCTACTATAGCCCTGACATCCTGTTCTTTTGCTGCTTCTAAGTAGTTGGCATAACGAATCACATCCGGCTTCCACGCTGTTTTATCCACTTCAGTAGGTTGTACGTGGGCCGATGGCCACGACTTTCGCCCTATAGGCTGCTCAATCCACTGCAATGGATCCGATTGTATCGGAGGCAACGAGTCAAAAGTAGCTGGCAGCTGGCGCACAAGTGTCTCTTTGAAAACAGTGTGCCCTTCCCACTGCCAAGGTGTCTTGTGATCTTGGGGATCGAGTAGAGTAGCAGTTTCATGTTCGGGGCCCAGATATACGCGATTAAGCCATGCTGTCGTATTGGGCCTGTTGCGCGTAGGCCATACTAAATAATCGCGTGCACGGGTTATGCCCACATACAACAGACGGGCTTCTTCGGTTAGCGCTCGTTGCACCGCATTTCTATATACTTCTTGCTTCAGTACACGCTGGCCCAAAGGCGTATGACGCCACATCTTGCCATAGGGCTGCACCCAATAGCGCAGCCAGCGCCCCACCAAAATATCTGCTACATCCAATTGATCTTGTCCACCTACTATTGTCAAGCCCCAAAGCGAAGCACGCAAAGGTTGGTCCAGGTCCATGCAAACGACGATAGGCCATTCCAGCCCTTTAGCAGCATGATAAGTCAGCACATTAACGGCCCGAGGTGATGCAATGGCAGCCTGCCAATCTTCCTGGCGTTGCTGCTTTTGAGCTAGCCACAACAGAAAACCACCTAAAGAAGCTGCTGCATGTAGTCGATTGCAGCGCGTCTCGTATTCCACGGCCATAGCCATGAGTTGTTCGAGATTGGCCAATCGCTGCTCGGCCTTGCCCCATCCCAAAACGACACGCCTCAAATCGAGCTGGTCAAAAAGGTATGTCAAGACTTCAGCACTGTCCAGCTCGGCAATGTGTGCACGCAGTTCATCCAACTGGCGGATAATGTCGTAGTGCGCCCCCCAACGGTCTGTACGCCCCGATTCTTTCCACCTGAGGCGTGCCTCGATGAGTGTTTCCAGGGAATGAGCACCTGTGAGCACCAGAATCTCTGCAATGGCGCGTGCATCATCAGGATGCACCAACACATGAAGGCAAGCGATCACCAATCGGGCCTCGGCTGTATCGAGTAGGCCCGTACGCGCTATGGCTGCTTCGAGGCCCGCGCGATGAAGGGCATCGGCTACTTGGCGGCAACGCTGGTTGGTTCGGCACAATATAGCCACATCGCCCGGTAGCGCCCGCCGATGGTGTTGGGCGCCTTTCGGCAAGATGACAATCCCCTCTTCAAGCCGACTGCGCAGCACCTGTGCCACTGCTTCGGCAAACCACGCATGGGTCGGGCGCCCTTGCTCGGGCTCTAGGTGCCATTGCCACAAAGCTGTTTCCATCTGTTCAGCCTCAGGGGGGATATTCCATCGCTCATCTCCTTCACGGCGCCGACGCGGTATCAAAGCTATTTGCTCGACCGGCAAGCCAGTTTTTGATCCCAGTCGATCCATTCCAAATGCCTTGCTAAACAAGGCGTTGGTCAGCCATACCAATTGCTCGCGAGCCCGCCACGAATGGCGCAAAACGTGCTCGGAGCGCACCCCACCCACCATGTGTAAAACGGCCTCCATAAGCGCGGGATCGGCTCCGCGAAAGCCATAGATGCTCTGCTTAGGATCCCCCACCCACACGGATTGCTTAGCTAACTTCGACAGCTTGTAAAAGATGTTGAGCTGGATGGGACTGGTATCCTGAAACTCGTCTACGATGAGCAAGTCGAGCTGCGCTGCCAGTACAGCTTGTACCTGCGGCATGTCGAGCAAGCGATCTACCAGCACCTCCATATCAGTATAATCGATAAGGCCACGCTGTTTCTTGTAACGCTGATACTCCGCTATGGCGTCTTGGGCCAAGTCGTATAGATGTGCAATGTACTGAGCGAGGTCGTGTCTGAGCTGTGGATGACGCTCGTGCTGTTCGAGCTGTGCCACAAGTGGTACTACCACCTCCTGACTTTTTTTACTCACCTGGGCACGTAACAGTTGGGCATATACTTGCCATTCAAGCTCTTCGCCCCGTGCGAGCCGACGTATCACTTGCTCGAGCTGCTCGATATATTTGCGCGTCTTGACGGTCTCATCTTCTGAATGGCGCAAGGCAGCACATGTTTGTGCAATAGTATTAGCCAAGCTGGCTTCCCATTGTGCAGCAGCTTCTTGGCTCATAGGTGCCGGAAACAAAGCTAACAACGACTCGATTGTTTGTTGTTTGCTTTGCTCCAACACTTCTGCCCCCATGCGATTGGCTCGCGCAGCTTCTGTAATTGTACGTACGCTATGGCGCCAATCGCTGCCACTGCCAGTCAGGCTACCTAACCCCAAACGCCTGTGATGCGCTTCGATAGCTTCGACGCGTTGAGGCAATAGTATGGCGGCTAGTGCCTGATTGAACAACAATTGGTGATCTTCCTCTGCAATAATGTCCACTTGTGGGGACACGCCCACCTCATAAGCAAAGCGACGCAACAAGCGCACGCCTAGGCTGTGCACCGTGCCGATAAGGGCATGCGACAAATCGTGGGCAGCAGCTACTAGTCCTTCTTCGAGCAACTTTTGCCGCACGCGCTCCTGCAACTCGCCAGCCGCTTTTTGGGTGAAAGTAGTGGCAATAACTCCCTCAGGGCGCACACCAGCACGTATCGCGCTTACCAGCTCTTGCGTGAGGCGGTAGGTCTTGCCCGAGCCCGCACCTGCTGAAATCACCTTGATGCGATATGTGGGAGCATCCGATGCCATAGCACAAAGGTTTGAGCTGGCAAGGTACGCCATAGCCTACTCCTTTTCCTCGATCAGTGTGTTCAAAGGCTCGTGCTCGGGCTGGCCACCACGTAATGGATAAACTGCTTGTACAGACTCAGGCACGTACAACATATGCGCTGACTGCGAGAGAAAGCCTTGCCCCCAAGGCACTTCCACGTATTGTGGACGTCCGTTGGGCCATACCATCAAAAACGCCCAGCTATGATCATCGATGGGGATCCACTGCCCAGCCATGTCTTTTTTTTGCCGAAAGGCCCGCAATGCTCCTCTGTTTTGGCCTGCTACCACCACAGTAGTGCCATCTGCCAAAGGGAAGGTGACCAGGCTTTTTGCATCGCCCGCTACCACAATACCGCTGTGTGCCATATCAAGGGGTTGAAAATGGCCATCACCATTGCCTACTAATAACAGACCGTTGAGCGCATCATATCGGCCCATACCTACTTCTGTGCCATAGTCGTTACCCACGAGCAAAATATCGGGCCAGCCATCTGCAGTAAAATCGCGTGCCAAAATGCCATATACGGGTGCCACTTGTGCCTGTAGTGGTAAAGCATGTAGGGCGAAGCGGCCATCGCCTAAGTTTTCCACCCATGCCGACTGCATAAAGGTAGCTTGTAGTACCAAGGGGTCCTTGGCCGGTAGCTTACTTAGTAGCTCATCCATAGTCGCTCGCCCATAGTCGCTATGGCGTAAGTAGAGGCGCTTGACGAGGATCACTTGCTTTTCCATATCGATACGCCCAAAATAGGGATAAGCGCGCAGCCGTCCGTGCTCGTCGGGAAACCAAGCCGAAGGAATAGCATCGAGACTATAGCGCGTCTGTGCCCAACCCAATAGTGGATCCTCTTTAGCAGCTTGACGACTGAAGTCTGCCGCATAGATAGCTATAGGTCGCTGGGGCGAGGCTTTCAGTAAAGTGTTAGTACCCAAGTTGCCAGCCACATAGTCCATATCGCCATCCAAGTCCAAGTCGCAGGCAGCCAAGCTATTCCACCATCCTACATGTGCTTCGATACCGGTATGAGTCAGGCGGCGCAACTGTCCCTTTTCATTTTGAAAAAAGGTCAAAGGCATAAATTCTCCTGCCACCACCAGATCGGGCCAACCATCTCGGTTGAAGTCAGTCCACAAAGCATCGCATACCATGCCCAAGCTATCGAGCTGTGGCGCTACTGCATTGGCAATGGCAAAATGCCCCGTGCCGTCATTGCGCAGAAGAAAACTACTCACAGGCAGAGGGTACATCTGTGGCCAGACGCGTCCCCCTACAAAGAGATCCAGATCGCCATCGAGATCAAAGTCGGCTGCACGCACACATGAACCACTGCTGTGAAAAGATGGCAAAGCCGCTGGACGCAAGACAAAGTGCCCTTTTTCGTTGAAGAAGAGTCGGTCTCGATAACAAGAATCCTCGATCGGAAACTCATATCCCCCACTGACCACGTACAAGTCGTTATCGCCATCGCCGTCAGCATCGAAGAAAAGTGCCCCCAATTCTTCTTCGCGCTTAGCCGGTCCATCAGGCCCTGGAAGCAAATCTACTTGTTGGAAAATGCCCGTTGGCTGCTGTACAAAGCACATGCCCTTGTAAAAGTGCGAGCCAGTGGCGTAAAGGTCAAACAAGCCATCGCCATTGACATCACCCACTGCTAATCCTGGGCCATATTGCGACAGCTTGTGCAACAACAGGCGCTGCACGTTGAAATCGATGTAGTCTTTCTCTTGGTGCTGCCACTGGAAGTTTAGTGTAGTAGCGCTTTCGCAAAACAAAGGGCTAGCAGTGTGGCCGGTGGGAGAGAGCCAAGTTTGTGCATGCGCATAAGACAGCTTCAGCTCCTGGTTTGCCGAAAGGCCATACAACACCCGACGGCGCCCAGTAGCAGTGCCATCCGTAGGTGGCCACCACACCACAAGGCTATCCAGCGTTGTACAGGCACCCAAGCCCAAATGCACTACAGGTGCTACAGAAGACAAATAGCCTCGGCAAGGATGCAAGCGCTCATGCCATACTTGTGTACCACAAAAGGCAGTAACTACTGCGCCAAAACCATCAGGATTCCGCTCAGGTCCCTGTAGGCGAATACGGATCCAGTTTGTCTGTTCAGCGGTGTGTTCAATGGTGGTATTGCGATAGACAAAAGCACTGTCGTTGATATTGTTGACGACGTAGTCCAAGTCGCCATCAGCATCCAGATCGGCCCAAGCAGCGCCATTGGAAAAAGAGGGCTGCGTAAAGCCCCACTCGGCACTGACATTGCTGAAATAGGGTACATCTGAACGCCCATTGAGCTCATTGCGAAATGCATAGTTGGTGATCTTCACTGACGGGATCCGCTCGAGCAACTCGGATAAAGTGAGAAAGGCTCCTTTGTCGGCATTGAAATCGATAAAATCGCGATCTGTCACGTCGTGTGGAAAGCCATTAGTAATGAGCAAGTCGGCATCGCCATCCAGATCGAAATCGGCAGCCAACGGCGACCAACTCCAATCCGTAGCAGCAATACCAGCCATAAATGCCACGTCGCTAAAAATCGGTTGGTGTACATCGGGACGGATACCGGCATGCAGTTGCAAGACGTTGCGCACAAACTGGTATTGGTAGCCAAAGCGTTCATTGTCCAAATAATTGGTGTAGTTGTTAGGTACTAGCATGGTTTTTCGCCTTAGATTGTCTTCAGGCAACATGTCTACAGCTACGATATCAGGGCGCCCATCGGCGTTGAAGTCGCATACATCGTGCCCCATGGCCGAATAACAAGTATGCTTGAGCCACATAGCTGCCACATCTTCAAAACCTCGATGGCGGCCCATAGAGTCTGTACCGAGGTTGTGCCATAGCAAATCGTTGGTGAGATAGTCGTTGGTCACATATATATCTTGCCAGCCGTCGGCGTCGAAGTCGGCTACCGATACTCCCAAGCCAAAGCCCTCGATAGTGATGCCGGCTTGTAACGTCACGTCGGTAAATACGCCATGGCCAAGGGTAGTGTCAAAGTCGTTGCGCAACAGCTTGTCGTTGCGCACAGAACTACCATCAGTCACTTTGCGGCGATACTGGTTGGGCAATACGTGCGCATCCATCTGATTGACCAGCAAATAACAATCCAAGTCGCCATCGTTATCGTAGTCGAAAAAAGCAGCTTGGGTAGTATAGCTCGTGTCGTCCAAGCCAAACTCGGCAGCCTTTTCGACAAAAACAGGCACGCCATCTTGCACCCCTTGATTGATAAATAACAAATTTCGGCGGCGAGAAGCAGGCTTGTAGGTGGTAGCACATACGTAAATATCGGGCCATCCATCGGTGTTAATATCTACTACAGCCACCCCCGAACACCACCGATCAGCTGCTGCTACGCCAGCCTGCTGGGTCACATCTTCAAACTGGAAATTGCCTTTGTTGAGATAGAGTCGGTTGGGCACCATATTGCCCGTGAAGTAGAGATCGGGCAGGCCATCTCGGTTAAAATCACCTATAGCTACTCCCCCCCCATTATACACATATTCGTAAGTGAGAATGTTGAACGAGTCGTTTGGTACAATGCGATTGCTGAAATGAATTGCAGTATGTTCCGGATTCATTAACTCGAACAGTGGCGCTTCACTACAACCCATTTCCATCACTGTGAGCCACAAGAGCCATCTACGCAGCACGTCCCCCTTCATAACATGCCGATTTTGATATTGCAATTGATAACTTGCGCTACGAGCACTTATAGGTAAAAGACAGTTGCTGATCAAAGCACATGCATCACGCAAATAATATTTGCCATCAGGCTTACCCACTCCGCAAACTTCATCACACTACATTATGTGGTTGGGCTGTGTGGCTTTTTTCATTAGTTAGCTAACGGCACCAACGCAAAGTTTCACATTGGGTATCAGCTCATTCCACAAATGCACAGCTACATCCAATGCAAGTATATGCATTCCCAATGCGGCAAAAAAGCACATGCTCCACCTCCACTATACACAGATCCACTCTGAACCCCTTCGTACTTTCCTCCCATACTCACCTAACTTTGGGCTGCTAAAAGCCAAGTACAGAGGCAAGCCATTTACACATTTAAACCCATTGTATTGAAGCCAACCACAACGCGTTCCTCTTCCAAGCCGTTGCTTGCTAAGCAACGCGAACGGCTCATGCTACTGACACTCACCTTAGTGCAGTTTACTCATATTGTGGACTACATGATTATCATGCCACTAGGTGCACAATTAATGGGTATTTTTCACATTACTCCTGGCCAGTTCTCTTTGTTAGTCAGTGCGTATGCTACAGCGGCTTTTGTTGCCAGCTTCATAGCAGCACTTTTTGTCGATCGCTTTGATCGAAAGCACGTATTAAGCGTCGCCTATTTAGGTTGTACACTAGGCACCATTGCTTGTGCGCTTGCGCCTTCTTTTCCCTTGCTTTTGATAGCACGTGCAATGGCCGGTGCATTTGGTGGGTTGATCGGTGCTGTGGTATTAGCCATCATAGGTGATGCCATCCCTTTTGAGCGAAGAGCACGTGCTACCGGCATGGTGATGATGGCTTTCTCGGGCGCCTCGGTCATTGGCGTACCTCTAGGGTTGTACCTAGCTGCTCAATTCAGTTGGCGCATGCCCTTTTTTGCCGTGTCTATAATTGCCATATTGTTGCAAATCGCCATTTGGCAGTGGGTACCCAATATGCGGCGACACATAAGTGCACAAATTACCCGACCTAGCCCTGCCGCAACCCTACACCGCCTTTTTAGCGATCGCAATCAAGTGCGCGCGCTGCTATTCACGATCATCTTGATGTTGGGCCATTTTACCATCATTCCGTTCATTGCCCCTTACATGCAATTGAATGTGGGCTTTAGCAATTTCGACCTCACCTATATCTACCTCATAGGAGGTAGCCTTACAGTAATTTGCCTGCCCTTGTTTGGCTACTTAGCTGATCGCTATGGCAACGTGCCTATCTTTACTACAGCCAGCTTATTGGCCGTCATATCTATATGGACGATCACCCACCTACCACCAGTACCCATGTGGCTAGCCTTGATAGCTACTTCTTCCTATTTTGTAGTAGGTAGCGGGCGCAATGTGCCTGCTACCACCCTGGTCACGGCCGTCGTACGTTCCGAACATCGAGGTAGCTTTATGAGCATGCGTACTTCATTCAATCAGCTAGGGCTAGCACTGGCATCGCTTACTGCAGGAGCACTGGTGTCAGAAGCACCCAACGGCATGTTAGCACACTATGAGTATGCAGGTTTTGTAGCCATTGCTATGAGTATCATGGCCATATTTGTGGCCCGCCGACTAAAAGTAGTCGACTAAGCACTTAAATGCCTAAACACCTATTTTGTGGACCCTACCCTAAATGTCTCGCCGCGCCACATGCCATCTACGCGTTGGCCCGCTCACTTTTCATCGCGAAGGGGTCAATACAATGTGTACCTTTGCCTAAAGGCTCTAACTCGAAAGTGGAATGCTATGCACACGAAAGTATCTACAGTTAGCATCCTGTTGTTGGTTTACTACCTCTTTATAGCCAGCTGCGGGCAAAATGCCGAGCCCCCAGCAAGCAATTCTGTAGCCTCAAGCAGTACGCCTAATGGCGAAGCCATTTACAAAAAATACTGCATCGCCTGTCATGGTGCTATAGGTGACATGGGCATGAGCGGCGCAGCCAACCTCCAGCAGTCGCAACTTCCACTGGAAGCTCGTATTGCCCTCATACGCGATGGGCGCAATATGATGACCCCATTCAAAGGGATACTATCGGAAGAGGAGATCGAAGCTGTGGCGCACTACACCATGCAGCTATCTCAAAGCAACTGACGAGCTACACCTCAATATGGATCGAAAAACAATAAGTGTGTTGGGCCTCATGTCTGGTAGCTCGCTCGACGGGCTAGATCTGGCAGCATGCACCTTTCACTTTGTCCAACAACAGCTCAGCGAATGGCAGATGCTTCAAGCCCATACGGCCCCTTTCCCCACCGACTTGCGGCATCGCTTAGCTACAGCACCCAAGGCTTCAGGAAAAGGCTTGTGGCTGCTTCACGTCGAACTGGGCAGCTGGATGGGGCAACAAGCACGGACTTTTCTCGACAGCTATGAGCTGAATGTACAACTCATCGCTTCCCACGGCCACACAGTCTTCCACATGCCAGAACACCACGCTACCGCTCAAATTGGTGACGGTGCTTCCCTGGCCATAGCTGCCCACCTACCCGTAGCCTGTGACTTTAGAAGCGTAGATGTGGCCACAGGAGGACAAGGCGCTCCTTTAGCACCACTAGCTGATCGATGGCTCTTTCCTGGATACGACTGCTATCTCAACTTAGGGGGAATTGCCAACCTATCTGTACGCCAGGCTGATAACACGTTTATCGCAGGCGATTTGACAGGTTGTAACCAAATACTCGATGCACTGGCTCGAGAAGCCGGTCGCGAATGGGACGAAAATGGCCAGCTTGCGGCCTCAGGTACAGTGCTATCTGAATTGCTGAAGCAATTAGCCCAGCTGTCTTGGTTTGAGAAGTCTTGGCCGCGATCCTTGTCAAATGCATGGGTACAAAGCGAACAACTCCCCCTGCTCATGCAACATGAAGGCCATATCACTGACCTGCTGCGCACTGCCGTAGAACACATTGCCCAACAAGTAGCCGATGCAGTCCGACTTTACGCCCCCCATGCACAGCGCATGCTCATCACTGGTGGTGGGGCACTCAATACCTTTCTACTCACACGCATTGAGGCACTGCTTCCACGCTACATTGAAGGTGTAGTACCCCATACCCATATCATACAATACAAAGAAGCAGCGCTTATGGCCTTTATGGGTGCCCTCAGGTGGTTCGGATGGCCCAACACACTAGCTACCGCTACTGGTGCTCCATACGATACGGTAGGAGGCGCCTTGTACGAGCCATTTCCCCAAAAACTACTGCCCCATGAGTCCACGTAGGGAGTCGACCACTGTGCTCGTCACAGGTGCTACAGGCCTGATGGGCTCTACGCTGCTGCGCTTGCTCGCCACGCAGAGCCACTTTCACATCCGTGCGTTGCGTCGTGCGACCAGCACCACTGATCACCTGCATGACTTGGCTCCCCTGATCGAGTGGCGAGAGGGCGATTTGCTCGACGTGTACAGCCTTGAAGAGGCAATGACGAATGTAGCTATTGTGTTTCACTGTGCAGGCCTGACGCACAGCACAGGAGCCTCAGCACAACAGATCTACCAAACAAATGTAGAAGGGACAGCCAACGTAGTCAATGCAGCACTCTATAGTGGTGTACGGCGTATCGTGCACGTAAGCTCAGTTGCTGCCCTGAATCGCCATTCCTCACAGCCTATAGATGAAACAGCAGATTGGGAGTCACACCCTCACAACTCATCTTATGCTGAAAGCAAACACTTGGCAGAGATGGAGCTTTGGCGCGGAATGGCAGAAGGGCTCGAAGCCATAGCAGTGCTACCTACCTACTTGTTAGGCCCAGGCTTTTGGGATCGCGGGCCAGCTCAACTATTTCCAATGATATATCGAGGACTCCCTTTTTACCCTCAAGGGTCAGCGGGCTTTGTCGATGTACGCGATGTGGCCCACTTCATGGTCCAGGCCGCTAGCTCAGCCCCCTCAGGTCAGCGCTATATCCTCAATGCGGTTAATCTCAGCTGGCAAGCACTCCTCCAGGCAATTGCCTCAGCACTGCAAGTGCCGTCACCGCGCTATGCACTTCCCCTATGGGCTCACCCATTAGTCAGTGGGGTGAGCTGGCTGCGCAGTCGGCTTGGCAAAAAAAACCACATCCTTACGCGCAAGCGCATGCACCAATTAGCACGCTGCTACCACTACGATGCGCGTAAGTCGCTGCAGTTAGCGCCTAACCTATACCGCCCCTGGCAGCAAACCGTTGCCGAACTGGCTGCTGCATTTTTGCAATACCTACGTGACAAACCACACAACGCCGGCTGAGTCGCTCTCATCTACATATCCTTTATTGGCCGAAATTTTTAGCACACACGTATGATAAAGAGCAATTTTTGTCACTATAAGTGAAAATTCTCGTACATAACTCTTGTTGAAGCAATTGCAATTGCCATTTGTCCATTTTTTGCTTTAACTTGGCTCTACTAAAACTCATATGCAAGCTGTAGCTTGCCATTGGCAGTTTCTTTGGGAAGCGAAGATCATGTATTTTCACCAAAGGGTACATGTGGTTTTGTCAGTGAAAGTGGGTAAGTACTACGACAAAGCTGCCAGCCTAATCCTACAGCGGGAGAGGGGAGCACACGCTACCTTTGCGAAAGCACCTAATTAGCGGCACCGAGGGCTAATCCACGTATACCTCCAACTTGTTAGGAGGAGTATATGTAATAAACCTAAACCCATGAACGTACAACTACTCCAAGTAAAAAAATGTCACCGCACCGTGACACGCACATTGGCGTATGTGGCACTACTATTCATATCCGCGTGGGCACTCCATGCCCAGGATGTGCACTTTTCTCAATATGAACAAAGCCCCTTGCAACTCAATCCTGCCCTTACGGGCGTAGGTCCCGAAGATGTACGCTTGCACCTTTTGGTGCGCAGTCAATGGTACACTGCGTTGGTAGACTATCAGACAGTCACCCTCAGTGTGGAGCGCAAATTCTGGGATCCACGCAAGCCCAATGGCTTTTTCAGTGGTGGGTTAAACTTTTACTTTGACCAAGCCGGCGACGCTCAATTTAGCACTGCCTATTTAGCACTTTCAGGGAGTTATACGTGGCAAGTCAACGCTCAAAACTTTTTTTCTACAGGCATACAGGCTGCACTCGGCCAACGCCGGCTCAACATGGCCAACCTCACCTTCGATAGTCAATACGATGGCGAAATCTTTAACCCTGCACTACCCACCAACGAACAGTTAGACAGATATGCGCTGCGATTTCCCGACTTTTCCATCGGCTTCAACTGGCATGCCCAGCTACCCGACAGCCGCACCAAAGCAGATGTAGGTATCGGCATATTTCATCTACTCACGCCCTTGCAAAACTTTTACATAAATGACACCCAGAGCCGCTTGATGCGGCGCTATAGTCTCTATTTTCTACCCACTATACGCCTGAGCGAAAAAGTAGATATGAGCCTGCGTGGCACTGCCCAAATACAGGGGCGCTATTTTGAAGCACTAGCAGGTACAGGCCTACGACTATGGCTGCGCCAAACCCTGAGCAAAGAGATAGTCCTTAGCATAGGTGCCCTATACCGCTTCAATGCCTTGGGCGATGCACTCATTCCCTACCTTCAGGTACAATCTGGCTACTGGCAAGTGGGCCTCAGCTGGGATATCAACGTGTCTGAATTTTCTGTAGCGACCAACCGGAATGGAGGTCCCGAACTTAGCCTACGGCACCAGATCTTTTTCGTTAAGCCCATAGGCCAATTTAAAATATGTCCCATTCTTTAACCCCTCTACTAATATCTACCCAAGGATGAGGCCTGTGAAACATATCACCTTATGTACCCTGACCCTGCTACTCATCACCTCTGCACTGTCCGCACAGCGCCTCAGTGCATGGCTTGACGCTGCAGAAAAGGCATTTGCTGGTGGCAACTACCATGCAGCCGTAACGTATTATCAAACAGCCCTGCAAATCGAACCCCACAACCTCGATATCCAATTTCAATTGGCAGAAGCAGCACGTCATTATCAGGCATTCAATTTAGCCGATAGCCTATACCAATCCATCACCCAAATAGATACCGCTGGGCAATACCCTTTAGCCTGGCTATACCAAGCATCGGTCAATCAACAACTGGGCCGCTTTGAACAGGCCATAGCCCTATATGATACTTTCTTGGTACGCTTCCCTCACATAGACCCCCACCTCAAACAACGTGCTGAAGCAGGAAAAACTCAATGCCAATGGGCCACCGAACGCATGTGGGAAGTAGAGGAAGGCATGGCAATCTTACCGTTACCACAACCCGTAAACGACCCCAAATCCGATTTCGCCCCTGTCACAGGCCCCCAAGGCAATTTGTACTTTTCTTCCTTCCGAGAACTCTGGACACAAGACAGCCACTTTCCCAAACGCCCACTCATACAGGTGTATCAATGGACATCTGACCAGCCCGACCAGGCACCTTACAAAGTGAGCTGGAACCAGCCCAATCGCCATACTGCCCATACAGCCTTTTCGCCTTTCGGCAAATATCTCTTTTTCACCCTATGCGACTATGTAGGCGAAGCCAAAATACGTTGTAGCCTTTGGCGCCTCCATACCGACAGCCTCAACGCCATGCCCCAACCGCTACCTGATACGATCAACCTTCCAGGGTTCACCACTACAGAACCATCTATCGGATACGTACAGGCATGGCAAAAAGAAGTACTTTTCTTCGCATCCGACCGGCCTGGAGGCAAAGGTGAATTCGATATTTGGTATGCCGAACTCGACACCAACGGCATGCCAGGCATGCCACATCCGTTACAAGCAATCAACACAGCCGGCAATGAGCTCACGCCATTTTTCCACACGCCTACTCAAACACTTTACTTTAGCACCAACGGCCAGCTCAGCCTAGGCGGACTCGACATCTACGCCGTCTCTATCGATAGCACAGGCCTATGGCACACCCCACAACATATGCCCCCCCCACTAAATAGCACCTATGACGAGGCCTGGTTTTGGCTTTCAAATGAAGGGGGGAGTGGTTGGTTCGCCTCCAACCGCCCCGGCTCCATGATACTTGATCAAGCGCAAAAGGTATGCTGTTTCGACATCTATCAAATGCAGTGGCGCATCCTCCAACTCCTCGCACACCTGCGCGACGACAAAACTGGATATGGCCTTGAAAAAGTACAGGTAAAGCTCTTTGCCCTTACCGACAGCGTACCGCTACACATAACCACTATACAAGCCGATAGCCTAGCGACCTTGCCCCTCGAGAAAGGGCGCACCTACATCGTTCAGTTTGAAAAAGATGGTTACTACACCCACACAGATACAATTGACCTGACCCAACCCAAATTGCAAGCCCGACGTGAAATAGCACGGAACTACTTGCTACAGCCCGACCACCTCGACCTGTATGTACGGGCCTTAGATGAAGAAACGAACCAACCGTTAACGCACGTGGAATTTCGCGTTGTAGATCATGAAGGCTATGATGTAGCCTATTTCGCCTCCGATCAATCCGAGGAGCAGGCACATGCTCAAATCCCTCGAGGGCAGCGCTATGTGCTCATTGCTTCCAAGATTGGCTACTTGAATGACACCCTCACCCTAGACCTACCTGCTTTGGGTAATCCATATGTGTTGTACCAGGAAGTCCAGCTGCGGCAAAAGCGCATCGAAGATTTTCCACCAATTATTCTGTATTTCGACAACGACCAGCCGGATCCAGGATCCCATAGCCGACGTACCGACAAGACTTATAGAGAGCTTTACGTAAAGTACTTTAGGCGCAAGCCTCTATTCATCGATGAATACACCAAAGTGCTCAAAGGCCAAGATCGTTTAGTAGCTGCTGAACGCATCGAAGTCTTCTTCGACCGAGAAGTAGCCAATGGGTACGAAAACCTCATGCTCTTCTCCGAACTGGTGCTGGAAGCCCTCAAGAGTGGGCTAGCCGTCGAGCTCATTATCAAGGGGTACGCTAGCCCTCTGGGTGATGATCAATACAATGAGATCTTGGCCAAACGCCGCGTAGCAGTACTGGAAAACCACTTTAAGACTTACAAGAATGGAGCATTTATCCCCTATATGAAATCAGGCCAATTCAAGCTTACACAAGTAGCTTACGGCGAACGCCTAGCACCCCAATACATTAGTGACAGTGCTCGAGACGAACGCGAATCAGTGTATAGTGTAGCTGCCTCTTTGGAGCGGCGTGTCGAGATCATCGGCGTCAAGCTGGGGCCATTCAAAAACGGAGAGGCTAAACTGGAAAAATGAACAGCTCATTAGGACCTTATTAAAACCAGATCTGATGATAGTACAACTTTGAATCGCCATGAAAGCAACCCAAAACCCCATGAACAACAGGTTTTTCATCCAACTTGCAATCGCACATACGCTGGTTGTTATGTTTCTAAGCCTGCCTCATGCAATAGCTACACATATCGTAGGGGCAGAGTTGGGGTATAAATGTTTAGGAGGCAATCAGTATGAAATCACACTTACTGTCTATAGAGACTGCAATACAGGCAGCGCCCCTTTTGATAACCCTGCACACGTAGCCATCTATAACCCCAATACTGGCTTGGTAAAGGAGTTGAAGATTTATAACCCCTTTATCGAACAGCTCGATGCCGTTTTTAGTGATCCTTGCCTTTTCGTACCCGAATACGTATGTGTAGAGCGAGCCATATACAAAACCACTACTACACTATTTCCGGCTCCAGGGGGATATATTTTGGTATATCAGCGCTGCTGCCGCAATGAGACCATTACAAATATTCTCAACCCCTTAGAAACAGGTGCCACTTACTCCGTACAGCTCAGTGAAGAGGCCATGAGCCTTTGCAACAGTACGCCCGTGTTCACCCAAATACCTCCAATCTTTATCTGTATCAACAAGCCGATTGAATATCAGCACTATGCCATGGATCCTGATGGAGACTCTCTTGTCTATCGTCTCTGTACACCACTCACAGGTGGATCCCTCGACGATCCACAACCCATTCCGCCCGGACCTCCACCCTACGACTCTGTAATATGGGCACCAGGTTTCAGCGTCAATGACATGCTGGGTAATCCCGATGATCCGCTCACCATAGACCCACAAACAGGTATGCTGACGGGCTTTCCCACCCAACAAGGTACTTTTGTGGTGGGTGTATGTGTAGAAGAGTATCGCAATGGCCAACTCCTTTCTACCATCCGCCGCGATTTCCAGTACAATGTTGGAGTATGCGGCGAAATATTTGCCGACTTCGAAGTGCCCCACGCCATCTGTGATACGCTGTCTGTAGCATTTCAAAATACTAGCAACGTCAACGTACAAACCGACTTTCTTTGGTATCCTGAGTACCCCAATACCGCCATCTCTTATATGGCCGACAACCCGACACACACCTATCCCGATACAGGCTGGTATCAAGTGATGCTCATCGCAGCTCCTGGTAGCCAATGCGCCGATTCCATCATTAAGCCCATCTACGTACAGGACAACTCGCTTTTTCCCGACTTCACATTTGATGTGTTCGACTGTGCCGACTCCTCTGTGCTTCGCTTGCAAGATCTGTCATACGATACGATGTCGCCTGTTGTAGGGTGGTATTGGGAAGTGATTTTTGGCGATACCATCCTCACTGCCTACACACAACATCCAGATTTCATCGTGCCTTCCGATACTTCGGGTGTCATTCGTCTTACAGCTACGAGCTTCAACAATTGCCAAGAAAGCATCACGCATCCCTTTCAAACAGGCATCAATGATCCTCTTGATGCCTTAGCGGACTCGCTACGCATCTGTAAAGGTGATTCTATAGCTCTTAACCCCATGTACCAACCAGACTTTACGTATTTCTGGTCAGTCAATACAGGCTTCGACACGCTATTGCCCAATCCCATTGTTTCACCCGACTCGTCTCAAATCTTCTATCTCACACTTTGGGCACCTGACAGTTTGTGTAGCAGCCAAGATAGCCTCTGGGTTGAAGTGACTCCTTTGCCCGTACTTCAATACGAGTACGACATCGCATGCGATGGGCTAAACGCCTCCTTTATCAACCAAAGCCTGTACACTTCTGAAGGAGTAGTATGGCATTTCGGTCCCGATGCCACTCCCGACAGTCTTAGTGGCGATACGGTCGCGGTCCATTTTGCCGATTTCGGCGATAAGTTTGTCACCATTTCGACTGCACCAACAGCATTTTGCCCCGACAGCCGAATCGATACCATCCCCTTTCCCCTTACCATTTTGCAAGCCGATTTTGAAGTGATCTATACGAACTGTACCGAACAAGCCATCGAGGTAACTTTTGTCAATACTTCTGTAAACACGCTCCACAATACTGCCACCACATACTGGGACTTTGGCCCCTTCGGCACCAGCACAGTGGCTATGCCTACCTTAAGTTTTGCGCAAAACGCCAGTTTTAACGCAACACTTATCATCACCACAGAAAAAGGCTGTAGTGATACCATCACTAAACCCATAGAAATAGTTTTACTTGACGTATCCCTGCCCGATAGCCTGCTGATCTGCCCAGGTGATTCTGTAGTGCTCAATGCCGATCCTTCTGATAGTCTCTATCAATTTCATTGGACTCCCGCCGATGGCTTAAGTGATCCTTATTCATGGAATCCTATAGCTAGCCCTACACAGACGACCACTTACATAGCCCAAGTATCAGCTTTTGGCACCGATACCTGTACGCGTACCTACCAGGTTACGGTGGTAGTCGCACCACCTATTGAACTGGAAGTGCCCTCGCTCACCACTTGCGATGCCCAAGCTACTCTCCAGGCTACTGCACAAGTGCCCATCGCCTCATGGGAATGGGTTGACGACAACGGACAAGTAGTAAGCCAAGTAGCCACGATTACCGTACCTGTTTCGGGAATAAATCAATACGTCGTCACTGCCACAGATAACTATGGCTGTACTGAGTCTCAGACAGCCACCATCAGTGGAGGGCCAGTAGATGTAATAGTGCCTGATACAGTAAAGGGATGTACGAATGAGCTCATCGAATTATCAGTAGCCAACCTAGATCCCAATGACCAACTCAGCTACATGTGGTACCCCGCCTCCTTGGTGAGCGATTCGACAGCTGCTGCCCCGCTGCTTACAGCACCCCCAGGTACACATTTCCTGGCTGTGTTGGTGACGAATCAGTTTGGCTGTAGCCAACTCTCACCCATAGAGGCAGTAGTAGTTGACGCCGATATATCGTTGGCCTTCGACTACACCATTCAATGTGATGGGCTGACCGTTAGCTTTGACAATCAGAGCACAGCTGCATTCGATTATGTGTGGGACTTTGGGGTGCCTGGCACCAATACTGACACTTCTACCCAGAGTGCACCCACCTTCACCTATCCCGACATCGACAGCTATGTTGTCACACTAAACATTGCACACGAAGTAAGCTGTGTTACCCCCGAAGTGGATACCGTCACTTTAGTAGAGCCCAATGTACAAGCCAGTTTTTCCTACGATTACACCAAATGTGAAGAAGATGCTATTGAGATTTCGTTCTACGACGAATCCTTCAACTCATTTCAAAATACGCAATCTTGGGAATGGACTTTTAGCAATGGCATGACTGCCTCTATACCTAATCCAGTAATTGTCGTGACAGAAGAGGGACCGCTGGTAGCCTCGCTAACTATCACCACTGCTGTTGGCTGTAGCAATACCTACATCGACACGCTTGTAATCGATTTTACCGAAGTAAATCTCGTAGAGCAAATCACCCTTTGCTTGGGCGACACAGCCCAACTCTACCCCCAAGCCAATCCTTCCTACCAATATGAATGGACGCCCAATTACAACCTCAGTGACCCCCATGCACCTAATCCATTGGCTTGGCCTACCCAAACGACTACCTACACAGTAGCCATTACCAATGTAAGTGCTGACACCTGCGTACTAGAACGCACAGTTACCGTTTTTGTACCTCAACAAGTTCAAGTAGATGCAGGCCCCGACCGCATTGCATGTGATGGACCTGTATTGCTCAATGCAGTAGGCATACAAGCTATCCAGTACCAATGGTACGATGCCGATGGCACGCTATTGAGCAATGCACCCTTTGTAAGTGTACTCCCATCAGAGGAAGAAGATTACATCGTACAAGTGTCTGATGCATTCGGCTGTACAGCTTTTGACACGGTACATGTCATCAACGGCATCGTAGATATTGAAGCCAGCGAAGATATAGCTACATGTGTAGTAGACTCGCTTGTCCTGTCAGTAAGCAATTTGGACAGTGGCGATCAGCTCAATTATCAATGGACGGCGTTAGGCCAAGGGCTTATCCTCTCTGACCCAAATTTGCCACAGGTAAGTATTCAAGCCTTGCCAGGCATGTCGTGGTTTGTCGTAATGGCAGAAAACCAATATGGATGTATTGGGCTCGACACTGTAGCGATACAAACATATGAAGCCATATCGGTAGATGCTGGCCCCCATCAGATCGCATGTGATGGGCCTGTCACACTGATGGCCTTGTCCAACTTAGCTGTACAATACGCGTGGTACGACGCGCAAGGAGACCTCATTGGTCAGACATCTTCTATAGAAGTACTGCCAGCTGAGCAGGCATGGTATTACCTCGAAGCCACTGATGTGCACGGTTGCAGCGCAACCGACTCGGTGCTGGTCACCAATGGCATTATAGAACTTGCACTCACGCCAGACTTTGAAGCCTGTATGGAGGATACCTTTTCTATCAGTGCCACTAATCTCGACCCTGGCGACCAACTTAGCTACTCGTGGATCGCAACGGGTACAGGTCAAATTTTGAGTGATCCTGAACAACCACAAATCATCGCTCAAGCACAGCCAGGTACCGCATGGTTTATTCTCTCTACCGACAATCAATTTGGCTGCAAAAGCATCGACTCAGTACGTGTATCCATCTGGCCAGAAATTGTCGTAGATGCAGGCCCCGACACGATCTCGTGCAAGGGCCCCGTATTACTGCAAGCTACAGCTAACTTACCCGTAACCTACATTTGGACGACAGTGGGAGACACCATAGGTACTACCGCTCTCATAGAAGCGCTCCCTAACGAAGCCGCATGGTATTACGTAGAAGCTACAGATGTGCACGGTTGTCAAAAAGTAGACTCAGTGCACGTAGTAAACGGCATTCTCGACTTGGAATACCCCACAGAGCTGGCATCTTGCCCTGTACCTGAATACTTGATCGAGACGCAAAACATGGATAGCGGTGATACCTTGCAATACGAATGGAGCGCATGGGGGGTAGGTACAATCATTGGACCCACCGACAGCCCTTATCTCCTACTAGCACCCGACACCGGCCAAACATGGATTGCGCTTCACGTGGTGAACCAATTTGGCTGTAGCCTCACCGACACCATTAGCCTATTGACTTACGAATTCGATGCTGTAGTGGACACGTTCGTGCGCGTCTGTCCTGGTATCCCCACGCCACTCAATCCCAATGGCAATGCAGCCATTCACTATCAGTGGTCGCCAACCACAGGGCTCAATGACTCACTGTCGCACAATCCAGTAGCCACATTGAATAGCTCGCAGCTATATAGCGTCACTATTACTTCGGCTTATGGCACCGACACATGCCAAGCAGTGCGTCAAGTATGGGTTCAAGTAAACCCGCCCATTGAGCTAAGTGCGCAACCCGATACTGTACTGTGCGATTGGACTCCCATTGTGCTGAGTGCTCAAACAGCTGTACCTGTAGATTTTGCTTGGTATGAGCTACCCAACTGGGAAGTGCGTTTAGGCGATCAGCCACAACTCACCGTGACGCCTACGGACGACCATATCTTTGCTGTAATAGCTACGGATGACCTGGGGTGCCAGGATACCGCTTGGCTCGATGTGCGCAGCCATCCCGTAGAAATTGAATTGCCTGCTGAAATCAACTTCTGTGCTGAAGCTGGCCCTATGCAACTCATGGCTATCAACCTCACACCTGACGAACAACTGCAATATCAATGGTGGCCCGACGACGGCACCCTCTATCCCTCTGACGTACCGAACCCTACTATTCAACCCGACAGCAACACCATTTACACAGTAGCCGCATGGAACAGCTACGGATGTGCGGACACAGCCTCTACTCAGGTATATTACTTCAACCTCGAGCTGGAATTAGAAGCTACCGCTACGCCAGACACACTACTGTTGGGTCGCGACCCCAATAGCCAGCTCGAAGCCACCTTCAATCCCCTCTGGAATTACTACTGGTATCCCACAGAAACACTAAACCGAAACGATGTGTACAACCCCATTGCTACGCCATCACAAACGACTCAGTACGTAGTAGAAGTAAACAACGCCGTAGGATGTATGGCCAATGATACGGTACAGGTGGTCGTGCTCAACCCCGACTGCGACGAGCCCGTTATCTTCATTCCTACGGCCTTTACGCCAAATGGCGATGGCTATAATGACGTGCTTTATGTGCGCGGCTATAACATCGAATCGCTTAGCTTCCAAGTGTACAACAGATGGGGACAAAAGCTATTTGAAACCACCAATCCCAACGAAGGATGGGATGGCACCTTCCAAGGTCAACAACTACCCCCCGACACCTATGGCTATTACGTAAAAGCTCAGTGTTACAATGGCGGCATGTTTTTCAAAAAGGGCAATGTAACCCTAATCCGATAAAATCTGCCTCTGTATCGCGACTCTTCATTTTGGATCTGATACTGATGATGTGTCGGATCCAATTGTTTTCTGTGTAAAAATTGGAGCAACTTTCGCACAAGTGGAGCGTTTCGAATCTGTAGTTGGCTCAAAACCTATCGAAATACCTTTGCCATTCTACCCTACGTACAATCTTAGCTGCATGATGAAGTTTATTGCAATCGTCGCTGCATTGGTTATAGGCCTAACGGCACAAGGGCAAGAAGCCCAACTTGCTCAACAATACTATCTCAATGGCGAGTACGAAAAAGCAGCTTCGCTCTATAAAAAACTCTACGAAGCCAACCCTCGTCAAGAATTTTACTTCGACCGACATGTACAAGCCCTCATGGCCATTGGCCAGTACGATACGGCCGAAAAGGCCATCCGTAAGGAGCTGAAGCGCCATCCCGAGCGCGTCAAATTATATGTTACACTGGGCTACTTAAAAGAACAGCAATACCAGTTGGAAGAAGCTGAAAGGTACTATGCCGAAGCATTGCGCAAAATGCCTGCCGACCAATTTGGCATTACGCGCATAGCCAGTGCCTTTACTTCGCTGCGCAAATACGACTACGCCATCAAGGCCTATGAACGCGGAAGTGAATTGCTTAAAAAGCCCTACGTGTTTTCTTACAACTTGGCCGAGTTGTACCGGCGCATGGGCAATGTAGAAATGATGATCACGCACTATTTGAACAGCCTTTCGATGAATCCCGCACGCCTCAATAACATTCAATCGCTGCTACAGCGCTATCTCAAAGATGACGAAGACCTGTCTATCTTACAAAGACAACTCTATCAGCGCATCCAACAAGACAAGGATGCTATTCACTTCGTCGAATTACTCAGTTGGCTATTTATTCAAAAAGGCGACTATCTCAATGCACTGCGCCAAGCCAAAGCACTCGACAAGCGACTCGATGGCAATGGAGGTCGCGTGTACCGCTTAGGCCGTATTGCTGCACTCGATGGCGCCTGGGATGCCGCCATCGCCGCTTTCGAGTACATCGTAAATGAAAAAGGCCCTGCCTCTACCTTCTACGTAGATGCCAAACGCGAAGCCCTCAGGGCCCGCAGAGAGCAGTTGGTCAGTGGTTATCAGTGGAATGAGGACGACCTGCTCACATTAGAAGCCGCCTATATTTCCTTTCTCGATGAGTTTGGCCGAAATACCGCTACTGCAGAAATCATGATGGAGCTTAGCGAGTTGCAAGCCAACTACTTGCACAACCTGCCCAAAGCCATAGAAATCTTAAAACAAGTCGTACAATTGCCCGGGCTAAAACCCCAACTATTAGGCGAAGCCAAACTGCGCTTAGGCGACTTGTACCTCACGACTGGCGATGTGTGGGAAGCCACACTGCTGTATAGCCAAGTGGATAAAGCATTCAAAGAAGATCGCCTAGGCCATGAAGCTCGCCTGCGCAATGCTAAGCTCTCCTACTATATCGGCGACTTTGAGTGGGCACAGGCCCAATGCAAAGTACTTAAAGCCTCTACCTCGAAACTAATTGCCAACGATGCCATCGACCTCTCTGTATTCATCATGGACAACCTCGGGCTAGACACTACGGCAGAATCGCTACAACTCTATGCACAAGCAGAGCTACTCACCTTTCAGAATCGCTTCGATGAGGCTTTCGCCAAACTCGACACCCTGCTCCAAAAATTCCCCGATCATTCGCTCCAAGACGACGTACTCTATGCCAAAGCACATCTCTACACCAAATTGCGTCAACACGACCAGGCCATCAGCATGTATCGGCAAATCATCGAACAACATCCTGAGGAAATCAGAGCCGACAATGCACTTTACGAGCTGGCACAACTCTACGACCAGGTACTCAACCAACCAGACAAGGCCATGGAGCTATATGAAAAGCTCTTCCTCGATTATCCCAGCAGCATCTTGGCTGTAGAGGCGCGCAAGCGATATCGACAACTGCGAGGCGACAGCATCTGAAGCACAAAAGACAATCAGCTCTGCTGGGCCTTGTGATGATCAGCCAAGAACTTCTCTAAGCCAATGTCTGTGAGCGGATGCTTGAACAGGCCCAGGATGGTCGCTAACGGGCAAGTCACCACATCAGCACCTGCCAGTGCAGCTTGTGCAATGTGTTTCGAGCTGCGAATGGAAGCTGCCAAAATCTCCGTTTCGAACCCTTGTACTGCATACAGTTCCGCAATCTGACGTATCAGATCCATACCTTCCCAGTTGATGTCATCGATCCGCCCGATAAATGGCGATACATAGGTAGCTCCAGCCTTAGCTGCCAACAATGCCTGAGCAGCCGAAAACACCAAAGTGCAGTTAGTACGAATGCCCTGGGCGCGAAACCAACTCAGGGCTTTTACCCCATCGGGAGTCATTGGCACTTTCACCACAATATTGTCCGCTATATGGGCCAACTCCTGCCCCTCGCGAATCATACCCTCAAAATCTGTACTGATTACTTCAGCACTCACATCGCCATCAACCAACTCGCAAATGGCCTTATAATGTGCCCCAATAGCTGCTTCGCCTTTGATACCTTCTTTAGCCATCAAAGAAGGATTAGTGGTAACCCCATCCAGAATACCAAGCTCATGAACCTGCCGGATCTGTTCAATATTAGCTGTATCAATGAAAATTTTCATACCACATGTGGATTTTTAACATGCAAAATGATGAGCACAAAGGTAGGACAAACGCCACACTACTATATCCGCCATGGCCTTTAGTAGAAAGAGCTAAACGGACAAAAATATTTTTACAATAATGTAGAAAAAGAACATAGCATATTTGCGCAATGGCAAAACCGACGCTCGCACTCATAGTACCTTGCTATCATCCGCCTTCTGGATGGCATCTCTTATTTGACGAGAAAGTGAGAGCCTTAGAGACAGCCTTACCCCAATATGCGCTCATACCTGTAATCATCGTAGATGGACCTTCAGCCACTACCCATCCAGATCAATTCAAGTATTTGGCCAAGCACTGGCCCCAAATCCGATATTATTTCTTCAGTCACAATTACGGTAAAGGCGCAGCCATACGCTACGGCGTATACCACTGCAAATCCGATTTTTACATGTATACCGATATTGACTTCCCATTCGAGCTTGCCAGCATGGCAACTATGGCGCGTACGCTCATTCAGCCTCAGGCTCCTGACATAATTGCTGGCGTCAAAGGGAAAGCTCACTACAACCAAGTACCTTTCTTGCGCAAGTGGGTGTCAAGGGGATTGCGTTTGGGCATTCGCCTGCTATTCAGATTACCGCATAGCGACACACAAACGGGGCTCAAGGCTTTTAATCAGAAGGGTAGAGCTATCTTTTTGCAGACAACAACAAATCGATATTTATTCGACCTGGAATTCTTGCTTTTGGCCCATCATCTCTCCGACTTACGCATCGAATGGCAGGAAGTAAGCTTGCGAACCGACCTACACTTCACACCACTCAACATGCGCATGCTTACTCAAGAGCTCTACAACTTTCTCGACCTATGGCTGCAATATATCAGAGGCTTTGGCTCAAGAGAAAAAACACATTGATCTATTGGGTGCTCTTGGCCATAGCCGCACTGTTGTGTTACTACCCCACACGTGATGCTGGTTTCTATGCCGACTTTTTAGGATGGAAGAACCGTTTCGACGCAGGCAGCTGGGCTGATGTGTGGCACAGCTTTGGTTACGAAGGGCACCATCAGCTGTTCCACGCCTTTTTTTACGGTATTTACCAATTGGCAGGCCTCAACGGCACTATCTGGTACATATGGTTTGTGCTGCTCCATGCCACCAATGCCTATTTAGTAGCAACCGTATGGGCCCAATTGTGGCGACTTTTCACCGCGCAGACTGCACCTCGTTGGCTGACCGCAGTAGTAGCACTGGCCTTTTTATTAAACCCCTATCAGACAGAAGCCGTAGTGTGGAAAGCATGTATGCACTATCTACTCACTACCTGCCTCTTACTCTTATCTTTGCGTGCATTATTGGTGTTTGCCGAAAGGCAACATATGAGATGGCTTTTATTGAGCCATCTGTTGTTTGCAGCATCTCTCTTCACACTCGAGCTATCGCTGAGCTTTCCACTCATCGCACTGATCTTTTCGTCGGGCTTAGCACTGGCAAAAAAATGGCCTTGGAAGCAGTGGCTAATCCTTGTGAGTGGTGTGCACCTGCTGATTGTGGCTAGCTGGCTGTGGCTCAACCGGCTCACACTAGGCCAATGGGTAGGGCACTACGGTGCCGACGTGCACCTACGCACTGACTGGACACTTATTTTTGGCAATCTCTTTCGCTATTTGGGCAAGTACTTGGCATACTCACGACATTGGCAGTGGCATTACAAAGAGGTCTTTTGGCAGCTGTGGCATCAAGGCGAGTGGTTGTGGCCTGCCACCGCGATCGGCCTGGCCATACTTATCTACTTTCTATGGCGCTTTCGCAAATGGCACCCTATTTGGCAACTATCAGGCCTGACACTGTGGGCCTTTTTTGCTGCTTTAGCACCTGTGGCCAATCTGTATCACGCTTGGATGCTACAAGTGGAAAACGATCGATATGGCTATTTCGCTTCTGCTTTCTTTGTCATGGCGCTTTTTTCAGCTATGGCGTGGCTTGGGCACCGTTTTGCTCAAATAAGTAGTTCGCTCTACTTATTGCTTTCGCTTTGGCTATTAGCCCCCACCATTCGCCACTGGCAAGAGGCTCAAGCTGTATATGCCAGTCTGATTGCGGACTTCCGCTGGCACCAATCTCCCCATGTTTTTGTCTTGGCCTGTCCCGACAACTACAACGGTATCTTCGTGTTTAAAGACTATTCGAAGAAAAGCATTATGGTACGTGCAGCTGTCGAAGCCTTGGGCAGCAAAAAGGTATCGGGACAAATACACCAGGTGGCCATGTTCAACATGAACCACCCCGACGAAGGAGTGACCGTCAGAGCACAGGCAGACACGCTCACCGTGACACTCAACCAATGGGGCAACTGGTGGTGGCACAACGGTATCGGCGCGGCCAATTACGAGAATGAATGGTATCGCTTTCGCAAAAAAGGACGCAGCTACCAGCTCGAATGGAAGAAAAAGCCTCTACAAGCTGTGTGGATCTATTCGGATGGACCAAAGTGGCGTATCTTTGATTGGCCTGACGATATTCGATCTCATGAGTGACCAAGAACATACATCAGATGCGCTCAGCGCGCTGGTAGCATGCAGTTTCGAATTAGAGTGCGAAGCTCCTTTTGCCGAAGCTCAACTATTACAACTGTTGGCCGATCGGATTGCCTATCTAGCCACTCACAATCCCGAATACCTCTTTAGCTTGCTATACCGCAACGACATTGCAGAAGAGAAAATTGCCCAAGCACTTTCGCTCGACCAACCACAACCAGCCAATATCGCATTGGCCCGTCTTGTACTAGAGCGGCAAAAGGAACGACTGGCCACCCGACAGCGCTATCAATCGCCGCCACTCGACGAGGATGCAGACGAAGAACTGCTGTGGTAGCAAAAGCTGCACACCTGTAGCCATTAGGCATCCACATTAGCATATTTTGCATTAGCCTCAATAAAGGCACGACGAGGCGGCACTTCATCGCCCATGAGCATGGAGAAAATGCGATCAGCTTCGCGCACGTCTTCTATGGTCACTTGTCTTAAGATGCGGCTATCTGGATCCATGGTCGTCTCCCACAGCTGTTCTGCATTCATCTCACCCAGACCCTTATAGCGCTGCACCTTCACGGCATTGTCGTGTTCCCCTTTGGAATAGAAAGCAATGGCTTCATCGCGCTCCTCATCCGTCCAGCAATAGCGGAACTGCTTGCCACGACGCACCTGATACAGCGGTGGGGTGGCGATGTAAATATGCCCTTGCTCTACCAGCGGGCGCATATATCGGAAAAAGAAGGTGAGAATAAGCGTGACGATATGGCTGCCATCCACATCGGCATCGCACATGATGATTACCTTGTGATAGCGCAGCTTATCGAGGTTGAGTACGCGCTCACCCTCTTCGTTTTCTTCAATTGTCACACCCAGAGCAGTGAAGATATTCTTGATCTCTTCGTTTTCGTAGATCTTGTGTTCAAGGGCTTTTTCCACATTGAGGATCTTGCCCCGCAACGGCAAAATAGCCTGAAACTCGCGGTTGCGACCCTGTTTGGCTGTACCACCAGCCGAATCACCCTCAACCAAGAACAGTTCACTGACCGAAGGATCGCGTGAAGCACAGTCAGCAAGTTTGCCGGGCAGCCCGCCGCCAGCCAACACGTTTTTGCGCTGCACCATCTCGCGCGCCTTGCGAGCTGCATGACGCGCCGTAGCAGCTAAGATCACCTTGTCAATGATTTTCTTGGCCTCTTGAGGGTTTTCTTCCAGCCAATATTTGAGGCGCTCGCCCACGATGCGCGACACTATGCCATCGACCTCTGAGTTGCCCAATTCGCCTTTGGTCTGCCCCTTAAATTGCGGCTCGGGCACCTTGACCGAGACAATGGCGGTAAGCCCCTCTCTAAAGTCTTCCCCTGAAATGGTGAACTTTAGCTTGCTGAAAAAGCCGTTTTCCTCGCCATATTGCTTGAACACGCGATTGAGGGCACGGCGAAATCCCGTCACATGGGTTCCTCCATCTTTGGTGGGTATGTTGTTTACATATGAAAACACGTGTTCGTTATAGGAAGTGTTGTATTGCATAGCCACTTCCACTTCTACGTGTTCTTCGCGCCCTTGCACGTAAATAGGCTCTTCGATGAGCTTTACACGCGACTCGTCCAAGTATTTGACAAACTCCACGATGCCGCCTTCACTGAGAAAGTCGTCACATCGATGGCTACCTTCTTCAGTAGTTTGTCGCTCATCAGTGATACTCAAGTGTAGCCCCTTGTTCAAAAAGGACAGCTCGCGCAGCCTGTTAGCCAGTGTGTCGTACTTATACTCTAAAGTCTCAAAAATTTCGGGATCTGGCTTAAAGGTAATGGTAGTACCCGTACGCCTTGTTTGACCTACTACTTTTACTGCCCCTAAAGGCTTGCCTCGGCTGTATTCTTGAACGAATATCTTGCCCTCGCGGTGTACTTCGGCACGCAAGTATTCCGAAAGGGCATTGACACACGAGACCCCCACACCATGCAAACCACCCGATACTTTATAGGTATCTTTATCGAACTTGCCACCTGCATGCAAGACTGTCATCACCACCTCGAGGGCTGATTTTTTCAGTTTGGGATGCATACCTGTAGGTATGCCACGACCATCATCCTTTACGGTTATGGAATTGTCGGGATGAATGATCAGATCAATGCGCGTACAATACCCTGCCAGGTGCTCATCGATGGAGTTGTCCACCACTTCCCACACTAGATGGTGTAGGCCTTTTGCATCCGTACTGCCGATATACATGCCGGGGCGTCTGCGCACAGCCTCCAGCCCTTCCAAAGCTTGGATGTTACCGGCGTCGTAGTGTCCTGGATTCTGTTTCATAGATTTTATAGAACTCATGGCCGCAAAGATATAAATAATGCCCCTTCGCGGGTGCGTGCCGCTACTGCTGCAAGTTTCCCTCGAATGGCATCGTGATACAATAGGCAAAAGGCACAAACGAGCGCCTTGCATTTGTATAAAAAACACGCTAAAACCTTCATTGTTGCCTTAGGGGCAAGTCCTCACCACACACCTCTGCCAAGGGTAGAATTTTGCTACCTTTGCTATATTGCTTTCCATATGTCCACTTAAACATTGTTCCATGTCGTTCGAAGTTACTGGCAAGCTGCACAAGAAATTCGATACAGAAGTGAAGACCCAAACTTTTCAAGCACGCGAATTTGTGCTATTGATAGAGAGCGGGCAATATCCTCAGTACGTCAAATTTCAACTCACTCAAGATCGATGTGCCCTTATTGACAAGTACGAAGAGGGCGACATGATCAAAGTTCACTTTGACTTACGGGGGCGCGAATGGAACGGAAAGTACTTCACTAACCTCAATGCATGGCGCATCGAACCTGCTACACCACACACGGCTCCCACTGATGAGCCTCCGCCCACCGATGAACATTTCCCCTCCGCCGCTGATGAGCCAGCCAATATGACGGACTTTGGAGATTTGCCCTTCTAATGGTGTTTCTGCCAAGGGTCAGGGGCTAACTTTATCCTATGCTTCACCTAAAGCCCCAAGTATCTGCTCGGCATGATGCTTGACGTCCACTTTGGGGAATACCGCTACGATTGTGCCATTTTCATCAATGACAAAAGTGGTGCGGTAAATGCCTTGGTACGTACGCCCGTACATCTTCTTTTCACCCCACACGCCATAGGCTTGGGCAATGCGATGATCTTCATCGGCAATGAGGCGAAATGGCAGACCATACTTGTTGATGAAGTTCTGATGCCGACGAGGACTATCAGGGCTTACGCCTACTACTTCATAGCCTCGAGATGTCAACTCCATATAATGATCGCGCAAATTGCAAGCTTCGGCAGTACAACCTGGGGTGTTATCTTTGGGGTAGAAGTACAAAACGAGCTTTTTGCCTTTGAAATCAGATAGCGAAATAGGGTTGCCGTCTTGATCAATGCCTTGGAAATCCGGTGCCGAATCGCCTTCTTTGAGATGAGTCATGTCAGTTCATTTTTGCCAATTGAAAAGCCAATACCTCGGCTCAAAAATACGGCATTGACCACGCCCCACGTGGAGAAAAACGCCTTACCACTTAATAACAATGCATTTTTGCGTCCACAGATCATGGTTGGTGCGCACTACGAGCAAGTACAAGCCCTCGGGCACAGACTTATCCAATTGTAAGGTTACTTCATGAGTACCTATACCCATAAACGCTGCTCGCCACTGCCACACTCTTTTGCCGGAAGGCGACCACAGCTCCATGTGGAGTGGTGTAGAGCGCTGTAGTGAAAAGCGCACATTAGCCTTGTGAGCAAAGGGGTTAGGCCATATCGAACAATCGGATAATACAATCGGCTCAGTTTGTGCGGTGGTACATTCGGTAGTGAAAGTAGTATACGCATAAGAACTCAAGTCAAATCCACAAATAGCCCGTACACCCAGCTCATAGTCCGTACAGGGCTCAAGTCCGTACAACGCCAGGCTATCATCCAGTACAGAGACTACTTGCCAATCAGCTGTATCATATGGGCGCCAGCGCAACTCATAACTGATTGCACTACTCCAGCCATGCCATTGCACCTGCGCACCCGACGCAAAAGGAATCACGTGCAGCATGTCGGGGGGCGCACAAGGGATAGCAGGCTCGAACACAGCAGTAAGTGTGGCAGCGCCTCCATTCATGCTCAGGCTGATAGAATCGGATTGGGCATCGGGCGAGAGGGTAATATTGCTTGTTTCCCAATGGCTGAATTGCCATCCCGCTGCTGGCAATGCAGTACAATGTAAGAGTACGCCACCAAAGTAATCGCCTGTATAGGGCCAATGACTAGGCACTATAGTATTGATACGCACGGCATTAGGCGAGCCTTCGGGCCAAACATGCACGGTGAGGGACCATGGGCCTTGCAAGTCGTAACAACTGATCAAGCCGCCATCGATAAAATCGCAGCGCGCAAGTATAAAATCGCGCATTGCCTGCACATTGGCTTGCCACGCTTCCATGTTTCCACCCCATCGCTGAATGTGCCGCGGCATTTCAGGGCTGATACGATCCACCATTTGGTCGAGCAACCCCAGCATGCTATCGCAAGAGAGCCAGCTGTTGTTTAAGTCGGCATATCGGTTGATGTACAGATCTCGGAAGTGATCGTTTTGAAAAAGTGCCAGAAGTATATCGATATGCCCTTCGGGATCGCTCAAGTCACTGTACTGCTCGATGTCGCAAGGGTCGGCTTGAGGAGAGATGTCTGGGATATTGGTGTAGTTGATGTAGTGGCCAAAGGTGGCATCCATGTCCCACAAGGTATAGCGCCAGCGCTTCATTAGTCCAGTAGGCTTTCGCCCTCGCCACCAAGCAGTATTCCAGTTGAGCCAGTCTTTACATACCGTGTGGACATTGATGATGATATAATCGATCAAGCTTTCTAGTTCGAGCCGCTGGGCGACAAAGGCATAGTTGGCTGCATCACTCATATCTTGGCTCAAGATGAAGTCGTACAGATCGTACCAGTCGTCCCAGCTGCCGTATTCTACCCAAGTATTGCCCCACGTTTAAATCGATCCATTTCCGGCCTTGATCGTAGTAATGGCGTGTAAAGTCGGGATCGTCTACTTTTTCACGTATTTCATACACCCCCCAATATGCTCCATTGACGAAGAGGACACAGGGTTGATAAGTGCGTTCGTCGAGATGCAAGCCAGCTTTTTGCGAAAGCGTATGTACATAAGCATCGCGAATGTGCGCACCTCCATTGCTAAAGGGATAGTTGTCGTTGGCAGCTGCTTTGAGTATGAACCGTTGAAAGCGGTCGCGCGCTTTAGAGGGAAACACTTGATGGGCAATCGAACTGGTATAGCCTAGCTGATCACGCGTGATGTAGTCAATACCGCGCTGGGCATATGCCCAAGAGTCGTTGCCATGCTTGTTAAACTCCCCATAGGCCCGATCAATGAGTTGCTGGCTTTCGCCAAAAAGCTCGAATGAGCCGATGGGCATGAGGTCAAGATTGCCCGCCATTAACTCGTCAATGGCATCTCCTGCGATGGAAATAACGGGTACGCTAAAGCTCTCATCGAGAAAGAACGTATTGACCTGGACAAAGCTGGGCAGTAGGTCGTCTGCGGTGGGAAATGCTCGAGCCTTGACCACGGTGGTTTCGGTGAGCATGAGTGGATAAGTATATACAGGGCTATTGGATTGAGGCTCAGTGCCGTCAAGCGTATAGCGGATAATTGCTCCGGGGGGTGCTTCAAGGTAAACCAATAATGGGCCCTCGTAAAAGCCCGCCTGATGGCTCATAGTGGGCTTGGCCTCATAGGCTGCAAAGTGTTGCCCACCATTCGGACCACCGGGTGTAGGCACTGGGAAAATGTGCCATTGAGCTGCAGCATCTGTCGCACGCCCCCACGAATGATTCATCTGGTTAGGTGTAGGGAACTCAAACAGGTCGAGCAATGTACCGTCAGGGGCACGCAAGCTCACTATTTCCTGTTTGGTTTGAGTCAATTTAAACCCAGCATGCATAAAGCCGCCTGATACTACATCCCGATCGGAGGCAAAGACCAACAAATGCGACTGAGGCGGAAGGAGTACCCCTTCGGGGAATGTCCATTTTTCGGGCTGATCCATCTTGTCGCTGAGGTGATAGCCTTCCAAATTGACCGCTTGGGTACCTGCATTGTACAGTTCAATCCAGTCTTCATATTCGCCATAGTTATCGAGCAACAAACTAAAGTTGGCTGCGCACACCTCATTGATGAGTACCTGAGCCGAGACGGATCCCCAATACAAGCTAAACCATAAACAGAAGAAAATCGCTCGCATAACTGGGGTTAGTAATTGTGAATAACTGCATTGTTTTTGGCTGCAGCCAAAACAGGGCAGGAAAAGCCCGTTAGGACTACAAACACGCAGACTAAATATAAGTAAATACACGCATATTTTACACCCAATTGAATAGAGGAAATATGTCGGGATACTGTCAGAGGTGGTGTTAAAAAAACCCTTGTTGGACTGCCAATTCTATTTTTTCAGCTAGCACCCGAGCGTGTCCTTCTTTCGATTCGAATGACCATCCAGCAATATGGGGCGATAGTACGACATTATCAGCTTGCATGAGCCAGGCCAGAGGCTCAGGGGGATGGTTCAAGTCCAGTTTTTCAAACGACATTTCTTCGTACTCCAACACGTCCAATGCTGCTCCTTTTACGTGGCCCGACTGTAAATGTCGCACCAAGGCAGCTGTATCGAGCACCCCACCACGAGCTGTGTTCACTATAAATATGGGTTTGCGAAAGCGCGACAAGAAGGCATCATCGACAAAGTGATGGTTGGCAGCGGTATAGGGAATGTGGATGCTCAAAATGTCGGTCTGGGCAAACAATGTATCAAGCTGGACCTGCTGAGCGAAATAATCGCCGTACAGCGTATTATACTTGTCATAAGCAATTACGCGGCACTCGAATCCAAGTAATCGTTGGGAAAAAGCACGCCCCATATTCCCATAACCCAAAATGCCCACTGTCTTCCCTTTGATCTCTACTCCTCGATTGCCTTCCCTAATCCACTGTCCCTGCCGTACTTGCCGATCAGCTCGAGCCAGGTTGTTCATCAAGGCCAACAACAAGCCCAGTGCATGTTCTCCGACCGTATCGCGGCTGCCCTCAGGCGAAGTGAACACATGAATGCCATGAGCTTCCGCCCATTGTGTATCGATGTGCTCGAGCCCTACACCTTCTCTAGCGATGAAGCGCAAGTTTTTGGCTTTTGCCAAAAAGGGCGCATCTAGAGTAATGCGACTACGCAGCACAATACCCGTATATTGGTCAATTTGTGTGGCCAATACTTCCTTGGGCGATTCGTAATCGTGGATACATTCAAAACCCAAAGCTTGCAATCGCTCTGCGAGTACTGAATGGGAAGCATTGAGAAAGAGTACTTTTTTGTCAGCCATGTGTACACTTGCTATTGGCTTGGGCCAAAAAAGAAGGCGAGCCATCACATCGCACCGCTCAACCCCCTTATCCTTGCTCCGTTTCCGGCCTGGGGAGGTTCGGGGGGAGCTGGTCGTATGACGCTCGCCGGAAGCAAAGGTAAGGCTTTTCCTTGGCTGTGCCAACAGCTGATGGGAGAAATACCTATCACCTCTTATGCCCTACCTATCCGCCTCAAACCAACCGGCATACATCAAGTAGTTACGCGCAATGCGTTCAATCGTATCCTTGAAAGTGTGTTCTGGCAATGGCTTGATCTTACGTGCCGGCATCCCAGCATAAATATGGCCGCGCTCCAAGTGCATGCCTTCCAACACGACAGCTCCTGCAGCAATGAGCACGTGCTCTTCCACTACGGCACCGTCCATTACGATAGCTCCCATACCCACCAGTACACGATCGTGCAGGGTGCAGCCATGTACAATGGCGCGATGCCCTATGCTTACGTCATTGCCAATTGTAGTGGGCGCGCGCTGATACGTGCCGTGAATCACAGCGCCATCCTGAATGTTAACTCTATTACCAATGCGAATCCAGTGTACGTCGCCACGCACTACCGCCTGAAACCACACGCTGCATTCATCACCCATAATCACATCCCCTACGATAGTGGCATTTTCGGCCAAAAAGCAATTGTGACCAAATTGGGGGGTTTTGCCTCGAACACTCTTGATCAACGCCATTGGTGTATGAAGATTTGAATGCCAAAGATAGGGCATAAATTATGGCACTAAAATGTGCCTACAAATTTGACTACTTGTGCTATAAGGTCGGATAATTGCAGCACATTAGGGAAAAGTACTACGGCAATATGCGGCTCATACCTGCTATAGATCTCATCGAAGGCAAATGCGTGCGCCTTACCCGTGGCGACTACCGCACGCAAAAGGTATACAACGAAGACCCTCTGGAAGTAGCTCGTGCCTTTGAAGATTCGGGCTTGCGCTATCTGCACCTAGTCGACCTCGACGGTGCCCGCGCAGGCCAGATCGTCAATTGGCGTGTATTGGAGCGCTTGGCCACGCACACTTCGCTGCACATCGATTTTGGTGGCGGAATAAAAAGAGATGAGGATGTACACATTGCTTTCGAGTGCGGGGCGGCACAAATCACAGGTGGGACGGTAGCCATTAAACAACCGGAACGCTTCCTCAGCTGGCTGGACCAATACGGTGCCCAACGCATTATTCTAGGCTGTGACCTACGCCAAGAGCGAGTAGCTGTAAGTGGATGGGAAGAACACAGTGCTCTGGACTGGCAGCCATTCCTAGCGCGTTTTCTCGAGGCTGGTGTACGCTACGTAGTTAGTACGGATATCGCACACGACGGCATGCTACAAGGGCCTTCTTTTGAGCTGTACGAACGCATGCTTTCGGCCTTTCCGAATATGCAACTCGTTGCTAGCGGCGGCATTAGCCACCTCGACGATTTGGACCAGCTCCAGCAATTGGGGTGCTCGGGTGCCATCATTGGCAAGGCCATCTATGAAGGGCTATTAACGCCCAAGATGCTGCGGTCCTGGCAAGAAGCACATCCACCTACCACCGACGAAGACTCATAACACTGCCTATGTTAGCCAAACGAATTATTCCTTGTCTTGATATAAAAGACGGTCGCACCGTCAAAGGGGTCCACTTTGCCAACTTGCGCGATGCAGGTGATCCAGTGGCATTAGGAGCCCAGTATAGCAAAGAAGGCGCCGATGAGCTGGTCTTTCTCGATATTACAGCTACACATGAAAAACGCAAGACCTTAGCCCAACTGGCTAGATCAATCGCCCAGCATCTGACCATCCCATTCACTATCGGGGGTGGAATACACACACTTTCCGATGCCTATACCTTGCTAGAAGCGGGTGCTGACAAAATTTCGGTCAATTCAGCTGCCGTACGCCATCCCCAGTTAATCGATCAATTGGCCCGGCAGTTTGGTAGCCAATTTGTAGTAGTCGCTATTGACGCGCGTTATGAAGCGGGCGATTGGTGGGTATATCTCAATGGTGGTCGGCTGCGCACACAACGGCGGCTTTTGGAGTGGGCTCAAGAAGCTGCTGCCCGAGGAGCCGGCGAGATCTTATTCACCTCAATGGACCACGACGGCACCAAGCAGGGGTTTGCACTAGATATTACAGCCCGTTTATCCACACATTTGCCCATACCCATCATTGCCTCCGGCGGAGCCGGTAGTAAAGCACACTTTCTCGAAGCATTTACCACAGGAAAGGCCGACGCTGCTCTTGCAGCAAGCATATTTCACTTCGGAGAAATTGCCATTGGCGAGCTAAAGCAATACCTCCACGAGCGAGGTATTCCCGTGCGTTGGCCTACCCATAAAAGCTAAATAACTCCCTCACCATAAAGGTGAGGGGTATTTGCCTTGTTGGGTGAGTTGCCGAAAAGCAGCTTCCACGGCAGGCTTATCTTCGCGATAGGTGACGCCATACCACTGATCGTCGCTGGGCAGCACAGCAATTCGGGCTTTACCCTCTTTGACCAACCTGTTGGCCACTAATGGGATATAGAACTCGGCTTTGGGATTGTCGGCATTGGTGCGTGCAAACTCGACAAACTGCTCGCGCAATGCTTCGAAAATAGCAGGGTGAAAACCCCAATAATTCATCGACACCAAAGCATCATCAGCCACGGGTACGTCCTGTCCTTGCTCATCAGTAAAGTAAATTCGGCCATCTGCTTCGCGACGTACTTTGTGGCGCTCTACCACTTCAGTCAAATAATGCTGGCTATCCATTTGTGCCACACCACGCGACACAGCCCCATGATCGGATATCGTTTTTGACAATATATATCCCACCATAGCATAATGGTCAGGAGCAGCTTGTTGCGAAAGGAAATCGGCCATTTTGGCAAAAGCCGAAATCCCATAGTAATCATCGGCATTAATTACGGCAAAGGGAGCATCGATTACGGGCTCGGCCACCAGTACGGCATGTGCTGTACCCCATGGCTTTTGGCGCTGCGGCAAGTGATCTATACCATCAATTGGCGTATTGACAGCTTGATAGGCATAAGCCACTTGGACTTTGCCATCGAGTTTGTGATCAAAACGTTCGCGAAAAGCTGTCTCGAGCTCTTCTCTAATGACGAATACGACTTTTCCAAAGCCAGCCCGAATGGCATCGTAAATGGAATAGTCGATAATCGCTTCGCCCTTGGGCCCTACTGCATCGATTTGTTTGAGGCCTCCGTAGCGGCTTCCCATACCAGCAGCTAAAATGAGCAAGGTTGGTTTCATAGTTCCCTTTTCATTAAAAAATTGTCAAGTAGGTGTGTCGCACAAAGGAGCAAAAATAGTGCGAAGCTGCTTAATACGTATCGCCCAGCGCAAAAGTAGGTGTGCGCCACATCCACTGGCCGGTAGTGAAATCGGGAAACACGACAGGCTGACCGCCTTGCGCAATGCTCTGTTCTGACAATGGAGTGATAGCCATCCATGTAGCAGCATCATATACATCGAAAGGCGGTGCCTCATTGCGCTTGGCATGTTCCACAAAGCTGTGCAAGAGGAAAAAATCCATGCCGCCATGGCCAGCGCCTGTAGCACGTGTTTCATAGCGCTGCCACAATGGATGATCGTAACGCTTTAGCCAGGGGGCAGCCGGCTCCCATCGGTGTGATGGGCTTTGTCCTTCAATATAGATAGATTGGTTTACATCCATCCACAAGCCCTTTGTACCTTGTACGCGAAAGCCCAGAGAATACGGTCTGGGCAGATTGGTATCGTGACGCATCACGATGGTCTCACCCTCATTGGTATATATACTTGTGGTGATTACATCGCCCAGTTTGAAAGCAATAGCGGCATTAGGGTGCTCTGCTCCACCTTTTGGATGGCGTACGATATACTCATGTAGTCCTTTGGCCTTGGAAGCCATGGCACTGAGTCGTACGAAACGATTGCCTCTATTAATGCGCACGTACTGTGCTACAGGTCCAATGCCATGGGTAGGGTACAAGTCGCCATTTCGATGTACAGAATGTATAGTGCGCCAACGGGCTTCGCTAAAGCCCTGTTGGCCAAACTCCACGCCTCCGCCATAGGGCTGTCGGCCATCGTTAAACTTGACTTCCCGCAAGTCGTGTTGATAGCCACACTCCAGATGGACTAGCTCGCCAAATACGCCCTGGCGCACCATCTGAAGTACAGCCATCACATCGCGCCGAAAACAGACATTCTCCAGAAAGTACAAATGGGTTCCCGTGGTCTCATGGGTGCGCACCAGTTCCCAACATTCATCGATTGAAAAGGCACCACCCACCTCCGTGCCCACGTACTTACCCGCTTTCATCGCCTCAATACACATGACAGAATGCCAGCGCCAAGGCGTAGCTACGATTACGGCATCGACGTCTTGTTGAACGAGCAGCTCTCGCCACGCTTGCTCACTACCAGTGTAAGTGCGTGCAGCAGGGCGAGCAGCCTCAGCAATGAGTTGCTGAGCGCTATGCAACATCTGCGGGTCAATGTCGCATATGGCAACCACATCGCAGTCGTCGCGCTGCAAAGCCATCTTCATATGGCTTTGTCCACGCAAGCCCGTACCAATGACGGCAAGCCGCAACCTGCTGGCAGGTGGTCGCGCATGTACACTCGGAGCACCATATCCTTTGGATTGCAACACCATGCTTGTCCCGCCTAGGGCTGTAGTTGTGAGAAACTTTCTCCGATCCATAAACCTCTATTTGGCAAATAATAAGAAGCAAGCCCCTGCCCTTCCTGAATGGCTTTCCATCCTCACTATAATTGTGCTCACTTGAGCGGCCGAGCGAGATCGAGGCGTGGCCACCTTGCCAACTGCTCATCGATCCATTCTCGCGTACGACGTATCAAGTGCTCAGGATCGTCGTCGTACAACGGTGGTCCATAACTGATATACACATCCATGAATTTCTTGCCAAACACACGTAAAAAGTGAGGAATAAACGCATCATCGCCTACCCAAGCATTGCTCGAGTCGGGATAGTCGATTGCTATGGGGATCACGGGAATGCCTAGCTCAGCAGCTACCCGAAAGCCACCTTTTCTAAAAGAGATGGTACGGGCCTGGAGATGGGTAGTGCCTTCTGGGTAAAGCAACACCGAATGGCCATTGATAAGTGTTTGTCGAATAGCCATTAATGTAGAAAGACGACTTCGCTTGCTCTGTCGCTTGACGTACATGATACCCGTAGCTTTGGCAGCAAAACCGATTAGTGGCCACGAAGCTACTTCAGCCTTAGCTACCGGCAGCGCTTCTACATCGCGTAACACTACTATGGGATCCAAATATGATCGATGGTTACCCACATATAGGGCAGGGCCCTCGTGTTGAGGCAATGGGCTCGTGCGCCATATACGCACTCCCAAACCACCCAGCACATGAGGGGCCCAGCGCTTACGTACACGCAAAGAGCGGTTCATATCATGCCCCCACACCGCACTCTGTATCAACAAGGGAACCAGATGCCACAAGGTACAGCCTACCATAAAAAAGGCACGCCCCACAGCCACTATTGTGCTGAAAGGCAAAGGAGGTGCCTTCTGGGGCAATGGAGGTGACAATACATGCGTCTTCTTCATTTTGTTTCTTTTTTCAGGGCTTCTATCATCGCATAAGGCACATCTTGCAAGTCGAGCAATATAAAGCCATCGAGTACATTGGAAAAATGCGGATCGACATTAAAGCTGATGAATCGCGCATTGAGTTTGACATACTGCCTGATAAGTACTGGCAATCGGATGTGCTCTGGCTCAATCTCTTCTATAAGGCGATCAAGCGAGCGAATTTCTGGCCCCAGCTGCCCTATCAATGACGCCAAGTCTATTTCCCCTATTTGTGGACGAAAGGGTTTGCGAGGCACCAGATATTGAGCCAATGACTCATCGTAAAAATACTTGCGGATATAAGCTACAATCAGACTGCGCGATATATGGCTAAAATATTTGCTGATACTAACCGGGCCATATAGATATCGATACTGCGGATAACGCAGCAGATAGTGCAAAATACCCTTCCACAACAAAAAGAGTGGCAAAGGTTGGCGTTGGTACTGCGGTATGATGTAAGAACGCCCTAGCTCTACAGCCTGTCTCATAATGGGCCAAAAACCGGGCTTTACCTTAAACAAGCTGCTGATATAAAAGCCACTCGGTCCATGGTCAGCAAAAATGCGATCGCCCGGCCCCATACGGTAGCCACCTACAATGCGCCTGGCCTGGCGATCCCATATAATGAGCTGCAAGTAGTACAAATCGTATTCATCCAGATCACGCGCTTTACCCGTACCTTCACCTACAGCTCGAAAGGTCAGTTCACGCAGTCGGCCAATCTCGCGTAAGGCATGGGGAATTTCGCGTGCCTCAGCTATCCATACTTCGTATTTGCCTTGTGCTACCAACAAATGACCAAAGGAAAGTGATGTAATCTCTTTTGCGATAGCTTCAGGTGGCTCAGCTGCTGCCACAGGTTGGGCCTTATCAGATCGTTGCCCCAAAGCAGGCAACTGCAACAAAGGCTTCACTTCTATACCCGTGCCCAACGCAAAAATGCGTGCATGCAAATACCTTCGAAACATGCGCGTATTGCCAAGACGCTGTAGCTGTTCAGGTTCAATAGGGGTACCTATGCGTATTATCACCTTTACTGGAGCATCCAGTACAGATGAAGGGCACCACCCCCTTCGATGTATCCATGCCAAACGCACGGGCACAATAGGTACACTCAACTTGGACAAAAAGCGAAAAAGTGGCTTACGCCGCTGCCATAATAAGGGCTCAGCACCCAATCGGCTACTGCCAAAAGGTAGAGACAAGAGCAAAACTCCCTCTTCTGATATTACATGGCGTACCTTATGGAGCGCCTTTTTTAGTGACTTTTTCCCTTTCAGCAAATGCGACAATAAGGGCAACGTCAAAGCATACTTCTTCAACGACTCCGGCAAGTAATCCACATTGGGTACGAGCACACGTACATACTTTGCTGACTGGCCAAATACATCCCATAGCAAGGATTCGTCTATGCCCGCCCACAAGCGATTGGCCACTACTAAATAAGGCCCCGATTTAGGTATACGTCGACGATCAAAAGAGCTAAGGTGCATCTGTACCTGTCGACTACCCGATAGCATAGAGGCAGTATTGGAGCGATCTGGCATGAGATGTGAAGAAGAAGGCTCCATAAGGAGTGAATTGTACTCAAAGATAGGGAATCAATACCGTTGTACGAGCAGCCAAAAACAAGCCCCGATGACGTTCTCGGATCATCGGGGCTCGACTCACAGCACGCTATCTGAAACCGGCATCAATTAGCCAGCTCAGAAAGAAACTTGATGCGCACAAGTTGGATTTCCTCAGCTGTAATATCATCCTCTTTGAGCGCTGCCCAAGCCTCTTCCAGCGAATCACTTTCCGCTTCCAAGAAGTAGTCGTAGATATCTTCAGCTGTGTATTCATCCATCACTTCATCAATGTAGTAGTCAATGTTGAGCTTGGTACCCGAGCTGACAATCGCATACATTTCCTCCAACAGCTCATCCATCGTCAGATCATTATCGGCAGCTATATCGGGAAGGGGGATCTTGCGATCTATTGCCTGAATGATATTGACCTTGACCTTTGACTTGTTAGCCACTTGCTTGACCACAAAGTCGGTAGGGCGCTCGATATCGTGTTCTTCCACATATTTGGCAATAGCCTGCAAAAAAGGACGACCATAGCGCAAAGCCTTACCCTTACTCACCCCACTGATATGCGACATATCTTCTACAGTTAGCGGATAAAGCGTAGCCATCTCTTCAAGTGAGGGCTCCTGAAAGATGACATACGGTGGTACATCGTGCTTTTGCGCTTCACGCTTGCGCAAGTCCTTGAGAATGTTGAGCAAGGTCTGATCCAACACCGCAGTGCGGCCTACGGGCTCGTCATCTTCAAGGCTTACCTCATCATAGTTGATGTTGAGCGGGATGTGTATGGGCCAAGGTTGCTTTATGAACTGATGCCCCTGTCGTGTGAGCTTGAGCAAGCCATACGATTCAATGTCTTTGTGCAACAAGTCGTTGAGCAGCGCATGACGCAATACCGAGCTCCAGAAGTTTTCGTCTTTTTCTTTTCCTGCTCCAAATAGCGGGCGCTCTGTAAAGCGATAGTCCTTCATCTCTTTGGTCTCTTTGCCCACGAGGAAGTCTACCAGTGTTTTTATTTTGTAGTTTTCTTCCAACTCTACCACAGCTTGGAGCGCCATTTGCATCTGCTGCGTCACATCAACTTTTTCCTTGGGGTGGCGGCAATTGTCGCACATGTCATTGCAGTGCTGCTCGTCGAACTGTTCGCCAAAATAATGTAAGAGAAATTTGCGACGACAACCCGTAGTTTCTGCATAGGCCATGATTTCTTGCATGAGCTGTGCGCTCATCTCGCGTTCGGCCACGGGTTTATCGCGCAAGAATTTTTCCAGCTTAAGGATGTCCTTGTAAGCATAATAGGCCACACAGGTAGCAGGCAAGCCATCACGCCCAGCACGTCCCGTCTCTTGGTAGTAGTTTTCTATACTTTTAGGAATGTCATAGTGAATCACAAAGCGCACATCGGGCTTGTCAATGCCCATACCAAAAGCTATAGTAGCTACAATCACATCAATTTCTTCCATGAGGAAGGCATCCTGCGTCTGGGCACGCGTCTTGGGGTCAAGCCCTGCATGATAAGGCGCTGCTTTAATACCATTGACGTCAAGTGCCTTGGCTATCTCCTCTGTCGATTTACGCGCCTGTACATATATAATGCCCGAACGCCCCTGAGTAGCATGAATCTTTTTGATCAGTTGGACGATGTTCTTTATCGTGGCGTCTTTTTTTCCTTTGGGACGTACTTCGTAGTAGAGATTATCTCGATTGAAAGAAGAGATAAAGGTGCGCACCGGATCCATCTCCAAATTTTTCACAATATCGGCTTGCACCTTAGGGGTAGCTGTAGCAGTAAGTGCAATAATGGGAATATCCTTGCCAATAGCATCAATCATGGTGCGAATCCGGCGATATTCAGGGCGAAAATCGTGTCCCCATTCCGAAATGCAATGAGCCTCATCTACAGCAACAAAGGATATATTTACGTGCTGGAAAAACTGGAGGTTCTCGTCCTTAGTCAGCGTTTCTGGAGCGATATACAGTAATTTAGTCTTACCACTCATAATATCTTGCTTGACCCGCTTCATCTGAGTACGGCTCAACGACGAATTGAGAAAGTGAGCCACCTCGTTTTCCGTACTGTAGCCACGCAAAACATCCACCTGATTTTTCATCAGTGCAATAAGTGGCGAAATCACAATGGCCGTACCTTCCATCATTAATGCTGGCAGCTGATAACACAGCGATTTGCCTCCACCTGTAGGCATGATGACGAACGTGTGTACTCCTTCTAGCACACTCTTGATGATCGCTTCTTGCTCTCCCTTGAATTCGTCAAACCCGAAGTACTGCTGCAGCGCCTCGTGCAAATGATCTCTCGTTGCAATCATGGGTTTGGTCATTTAAAAATTTGCATTTTCCACTCTCAAACAATCGGCTCAAGCTAAATGAAAAATTTTAGCCTTTCTCTTGTCACTAGTTATGGTTTTTGGGCGCTTTTCGTTTTTCACAAAAAAAGACTGCGCCTTGGCACGCAGACGTAAAAATCTTTGGAAGGTAAGCGCTTAGCTTGTCCCTTTGAGTTCTCAATTTAATGGTTTTTGGACGAAAATATCCCATTTTTGCTCGCAGCTTTTGCTATCAGAACTACACTAGCTACGGCCTTCAAAAACCCTAAGTATGCTCTTTTTCATGTGCCAACACCTACAAACGGTATGAGGCAGTCAATCGTTCACGGTACTTCACATCTTAGTGTCAAAAAGCCACTTTTTTCCTAAAAAGCCGCCAAAGATAACAAAAAGTGCAGCAAACCAATGAGTTAATCACTGAAACCGCATTGAAAACGATTGCTATAGAAGCCGAAGCTATAGCAAGCCTACGTGCCTCAATCGATCAGGATTTTTGCCAAGTAGTTCAGCTGATCTATCGCGCCAAAGGCCGCGTAGTGATCACTGGTATAGGTAAAAGTGCCCTCATCGCACAAAAGATTGTAGCCACGCTCAACTCTACAGGCACTCCTGCCTTATTCATGCACGCAGCTGACGCCATTCACGGAGATCTGGGCATGATCCGCCCCGAAGATGTCATCATTTGCATTTCCAAAAGCGGCCATACGCCAGAGATCAAGGTGCTCGTACCTCTACTCAAGCACATGGGGCAAACCTTAGTAGCTATGGTGGCCAACCGAGACTCTTGGCTGGCTCGACAGGCCGACTACATCTTGTTCACTCCTGTCACACAAGAAGCTGACCCCAACAACTTAGCCCCCACCACCAGCACTACCGCACAAGTGGTATTGGGCGATGCCTTAGCTACAGCCCTTCTGGCACTACGTGGATTTACGCCAAAAGACTTCGCTCAGTTTCATCCGGGTGGCACATTGGGCAAACAACTCTATTTGCGTGTAAGCGACTTATACCCGCACAACGAACGCCCCGTGGTTTATTTAGACACACCTTTGCGAGATACTATTGTCGAAATCTCTTCTCGCCGGCTGGGATGCACCGCCGTGCTCGACGCGCAACAACACCTGCGTGGAATCATCACAGATGGCGACTTAAGGCGCATGCTCCAGCGATTCGACACCCTTAATGGTCTCACTGCAGGCCAAGTGATGACCCACCAACCCCAAACCGTTGCACCTGATGAACTAGCTGTACGTGCCCTCAACCTTATGCGGCAACACAGCATCACTCAGCTGCTCGTAGCTGAAGGCAACAAATACCTGGGGGTAGTACACCTACACGACCTGATTCGCGAAGGGCTTATCTAAGCTACACCAAACAAGTGACTCCATTAATACATTCTTTAAACCTTTTATACACTCATATTCAAGGCTAATCACCCATTTTACTAAATTGCCTCTGGCAATTCAACCAAATTAAACTGCCCAAACCTACTTTATGAATGTGCGTCTGCCCACGTGGCTGTTGTGTATGGTATTGTGGTTTTGTGCCCCCCTTGCATTTGCCCAAAATGTGCTCATTATTCCCCCTGACGAGCTGAGCTCCTGCGATGCCGACACCCTGGAAGTGCACATCGCTAATACTACCAGTACCTATCTCACAAGTAATCTGCTCTCCCTGCATTTCACCACCACTTTGGGCAATGACTGTGGCATTGTCTATCAAGTAGGGAGCATTAGTGGGGCGATGGAAGCCAACTTAAATGATCCCACTCAGCCTCTTTTTGCTTTGCCCAATATAGCTCCTAATGACACAGCCGTCGTAGTACTACAGCTAGCGGCAAGCTGTGCGCTATATGATTGCATCAACTCAGGTGAGCTGTTTGTAGTCCTGGCAACACTCAATTACGAAGGCGGCATCACTTCTGCTACCAGCTCGCCATTTAATGCGTATGCGCCTTCTCTGTTCATCACCCAGGTAAACCCGACGATCAGTTCCATACAGATAGGCGAAACACTCGTGCGAGAAATTCGCGTGCGCAATACCCGCCCTGGTGCCCTAACGAAATTTATCTTTACAGATAATTATACAACTACTGCTTTATCTATTACCTCACCTCAAGGGGAAGTATTATCCAACACAAGTGGACTGTTTCAACTGCTACTCGATGGCGATGATTTTACAGCCATAGGTGATAGCGACACATTGTTCGAACAAGGCGAAGAGCTCGTCATTGTAGAATATATCCACGCTGCATCTTGCTCGGGCGATCAACCCGTCACGAGCATTGCTCAATTGCGCACGAGCTGGGGATGCCAAAACACAACATGCCAAGTACACGAAGCAACAGCGGTAATCGAAGTCCTGCCACAACCCAATACCTCACCTCAATTGCATTTGCAATGGAGTATAGATACACTTAGCTGTTATTGCGGTACGTTCCCCATTACACTTCACCTCCAAAATGTGGGAAACAACGTTGCCTATGAGTTGTCCGTGCTCATAGATAGTGAGCCAGAGGCACCACTGTCTATCGTACAAAGCTCATTAGCCGCCTGGATGAGTGGAACGTCTATTGACTTTTCCCCCACTTGGCTATCACCTGCCAGCGCTAATTGTCCTACTACAAACGACATCGACCTCAACACAGCCTCAGGAGTGGGTATCAGCTTCGACAACATAGTCTTACCCCCAGGAGCTGCCCCCGAATTGAGATGGGATTATCTACTTTGCACGGAAAATCAAGGATGTACCCGCACCACACCGCGCTGGAAAATAGCAGTATCATATACCGATAGCTGCGGTAATCCTTACTTATACACCCAAGAGCTATCTATTCCCGAAATCGATATGCCTTCCGTCTCACTCAGTGCAGAAAGTATTGGGCTATCCGATACCAATCTAATTTTTCACCTCGCTATTGAAGAATACCTTTCTGCAGCAGACTCAGCTACCTTCCTATGGATAGCCCTAGAGTTTCCTGAGGGACTACAGCCACACGATACCAACACCTACATGCTCAACGGCCACCTACCCGACAGCCTCGCCTGGCTAGACTCCACTTCCCTCTTATTGGGGTATCAAGAGTATGTCATGGGCTCCACAACTCTGGTACATGAACTATTGTGGGGCGCTCTCTGGCATTGTCCTCAGCCTCCCGAAGTAGTGATGCTGCCTTATGACCCATGCCCTGTCAGCAACTGTAGCGAGCCTGAAGTACCTCATACCATACGCGCACAAGTTTTTCTGCCCATTTCTGAATGTCCCACCCAATGTCAACCCCGGCAATGCGCCGAACTTCCCCTGCCACTCAGTTGCCCTACAGATACCGTGTGGATACCCGACACCTATGTAGGCACATTACTTCCACAACTATACACTCAGCGGATTTCTTTAGGATGGAAAGATGACAACGACAACCGAATTGCTGATAGTTTTGAGCCAGCCAATGCGAGTATGGCGGCGCTCAAGCGTGCACTTCCCGGCGACACACTAAAGAGCACACTTAGTGCAGTAGTTCAAACTCACGACTCTATCCAGATCACCACACTTACTTTGGGTATAGGCTTTCGCCAAAACATTGGGCAAGCCGCAATAATGCCGACCTCCAATAGGCTATCCTTATGGGATCACTCTGCAAGTCAATTATACATACTCGACGACATCCCCTTGTCACCACATACCAATGGCGATACCATATGGTGGCAACAAGCTTTCTCTTTTGCCCAGCTTGCATTGCTGGGATACGAGCTGCCACCAGACTGGACATTGGACACGCACGACTCCATTTCCCTGAATATAGAATGGCACATCACTCAAAACGGTGCGCCAGGCAGTATTGAGCCCATAGCATTTTTTCCCAAGCTGCTCGCCCAGACCGACAATGAGTTGCCACTAAAGGCATGTATTTGCGAGTTGACAACCGACATCGTAGAAGTAGCTACGCCTCAAGTGGAAACCTTACCTGGCATTTTTGCATTGCCCCCTTGCGATACCTCTGCCCTAGTAGGGGGCTCACTCATCTCGGTAAAACTCCCTCAAAACAATTTTTTTCCTTACGAAGTACGCCCCCTAGCACTACTCAAATCTCTGGAGCTGTCGCTACCTCCCACTATGCAAATAGTGCAAGCCCAATTAACCCTATTTGCACTAAGTGGAGGACCTACGCTACTCACAAATGTACCACTTGTTGTCGATCCGACTGCACCCACACAACTGTTCGATATAGCACACTTGCAACAATTAGCCGAAATGGATGAAGGATGGAATGCGCTGTTTCAATATCGATTCTTAGCACCTTGCGACCTAGTAGCACCCGACTCCCTGACGCTGAGCACTACCCTCCTGTGGCAACCACCATTGCCTCAAGCAAGCCCGAGTACCCAAAGTTTCAGCAGCTTGGCCCTTCGCCCTATGCACCCCTCTTTGGGTCTTTCCATGACTAACGACTGGATTACAACGGGTACAAACAAAGTATCTCTTGAGTTTCAGCTCTTCAATACACCGACAGCGGTCGGTGGGCAGCAAAGCGGACAAGCGCCCAATGCTTTTATCATCCCTACAGCGCCTCTGAGCCAGTGTATCCTTTCCCGCACAGATGACGGAAGTGTTCTGGCCCAAAGCAACGGCATCTTCCAATTAGGTGCCATTGAAGCTGCTGACACCATTCCTCTACAGCTCACCTGTACTTTTACCAACTGCGATGCAGCAGTAGCTACCTTGGAATATGGATGGAACTGTGATGCACTGATGCATCCCACTCAAGCGAGCTGCCGGCAATACGCTACAACCTTTACTATTATCCCTAACTTGAGCGAAGCTGAACTGCTTACACCTATAGCACCTCCCACTGTGACACTATGTGCCTCGAATGGCCCTTTCGAACTGCATTTCTACAATGCCCAAGCAGGCCACTTATTCGAGCCCCAACTATGCTTATACCTACCCCCAGGATTGTCGTACACATTGGGTTCAGCAGCGATACAATGGCCCTGTGGGTCGGGCAACTGGCAGATGCTTCCCGACCCACAGCCCATAGGAGATGGTGTGTGGGCTTGGCCTCCCAGTGCCTGGCCCGACTCCATTCTCCAATACGGTTTACCTGGAATTGATGAAAGCCCTCTTAATGAGCTGTGCGTGCGCTTCGAAGGCATCACGAGTTGTGACTTGGCCTCTCCCAGTTACTACATCGCTACCATTACGGGGCAACAAAGTTGCGGTGCCCCTGCCAACACAGTGACGCGTATATCCACCCCTTTTAGCATAGACCAGGCCCCTGACCCTCCTTATCAGATGACCATCCATGCTGAAACTACACCATACGATGGATGCACTGACAACACCACTGTAACTGTTACGCTCACGCCTAATAGCTCTGTGCCGGCTGGCGAAACACTCCAGCTCGTACTGCCCCAAGGGCTGAGCTACTTACCAGGATCCTGTCAAAGTATCTCTCTCGTCTCTGATTGCACTCCTCAAATAAATGGTTCTGTGCTGGAATGGACCCTACCGGCAATGGCTACAGGCCAAATCGCTGCGTTCAATTTACAGATTGAGGGCCTGACTCAATTAGTATGTGGCTTCCATTTGCTCCAATGGCGCGTACTACACAAAGCTAATGCCGCCTACTGCGCTCCTAATGCCGACAGCTGCCAACTCGCAGTAGCTACCAGCAGCCTTTCCCTGCCCATCACCATCACACGCCCCTCATACACCATCACTGACTTTCAAGCCACTATAATACCGTCCAGCAACGATGATCTACTCACATGGACTGCTACCATACTCAATGAAGGCATAGCCACTCAAGGCACACTCACGGCTGCGCTCTATCTCGACAACGGAAATGCACAACTCGACAGTGCCGACATATGGCTTGCTCAACTCACTGATACCATCTCCACAACGCAATCTACATATACCTTCTCAGGAAACACACCCATCCCCCCTGCCCAATGGTGCGACTTGATGTTGGTGATATCAGACCAAGACAATTGTGCATGTATGGGCGATACAGCTTTCCTAGCCATGCCGGTACAAATATTCCATCCCGACACCATCTTCGCCTGCCCCGACAGCCCTGTACTCATAGGCGACACCACACTCAATGGCACCTCTTGGCAATGGCAACCCACTACAGGAATTGCATGCCCCACCTGCCCCCAAACAAGTGCTGTCTTTTCCAACAATACAGGGGAAGTACTGGCACAAACATATACTTTGTTCCAGCAGATCGCCCCATATTGCATCGCCCAACACTTCTTCACAATAGCCACCGCCCCTGCTACCGGACTGATCCAGCCTCCCGAAGGCGTATGTCAGGATGAACCCCTCGTCCTGATTGCTGAGCAAGGTAGCAGCTACCAATGGGTTGGCCCTGGCATCCTCGACTCCAACAGGCAGATATGGGTTGTCGACCCACCAATAAGTGGCACTTATATGCTTACACTTACCGACAGTTATGGCTGTACAAATATCGATTCAGCAGTCATTGAGGCATATCCTAAGCCTATGGTCACTGGCAATAATGACTATTTCTTTTGCCCAGAAGATGTTCCCATTCTCCATGCCCCACCTAACCCATCTTGGAGCTATTGGTGGTCTCCAGGACTACCTTGGCTCGATGACCCTACCAGCCCTTCTCCTACCGTCTTGCGGCTCGAAGATCAAACTTATCTGTTGCAAATAACCAATCAATACGGATGCAGCACTACCGATACCATAACAGTGGCATTTGGCCAGAGTCCGCAGTTAGTGCCTCCTGCCGATGGCGTAGTATGTGCAGGGCAAGCCACAACTCTGACAGCTTCGGGAGCCAGCTGGTACGAATGGATGCCGCTTGGCATTTGCCTCGACTCTATCTGTAGCCAAGTGCAATTTGCCTTTGCGCAAAATACGACAGTAGTGCTTACAGGCTATGCTGAAAATGGATGCTCGACTACAGCTCTGATACAGCTCACAGCAACAGAAGACACCATTTACACCTTGGCCGACACACTCTACTTCTGCCCAGGACAGAGTGTACAAATATTCGCCGACGAACCACCCATCAATCAACCTGGTACCTACTGCAAATCCTACCTTACTAGTGGCGGATGCGATAGCATTACTTGTGTGCCTGCTGCCTACCATCCATTACCCGATACTACTTGGCTACCCGTACCGTCAGTATGTCCGGGCACAACAGTCGACTTTTTTGGACAACAACTCGAGCAAGAAGGTATCTATTGCACTTCCGTAACTGCTACCAATGGATGCGACAGCCTAATTTGTACACAATTGAGCTATCTTTCACCTCCCCAGATAGCTGTGCAGCCATCAACAGTGGTGCTGTCACCTGGCGAAGACGTACAGCTAATGGCAATTAGCTCGACTGATAGCATTGTATGGACTCCAGCTGCAGGGCTTTCTTGCAGCCACTGCCCTGAGCCTGTAGCTACACCTACCCAAAGTATTACCTACACAGCCACAGCAATTGACGATAATGGTTGCACTGCTAGCGCACTGGTAGAGATCGTGGTGCAATCGCGCTGTCAATCCGATAGCATACAGATTCCCAACATGTTTACACCCAATGGCGATGGCATTAACGACTATTTTGCTCCATTGGGTGATCCAGACCCCTCCGATGCCACCTATGTTCTGGAAATATGGTCGCGTTGGGGGCAACGCGTCTTTTTCCAAATGGGCACACAAGTAAGATGGGACGGCAACTGGTTTGATGATCAAGCCCCCGCCGATGTATATCTGTACCGCCTCGAAGTACAGTGTCCTGACCAAACCACAACCTTCGTTGGCGAAGTCACATTGGTACGATAGCATATAAAAGCTTCAGCTAAAGGGAAGCTGAGCCCACTTGGATTACCAAGAAAACTCCCCCTTTTCTTCCTCTGCTGCACGCTTTAGCTTGCGCAAATACCGCCATACAAACCAGGACATAACCAGAATGGCTAAGGGAATATACCACCACAAGGGACTACGCCGTAAGGGTACAGGTATATCTGCACCACTCAGTACAAAGCCAGCCCAATAATAAGGATGTGCAGCCAGGTTTGACTGCGTCTGATTGAGATAGTGCACTTGTGCTTGAGCCCATGCCTCTGAAGGCGAAAGCCCACTAGATAAGCGCCTGTAAAAAGTCGTAAACAAGTCCGCCATGGGCAAGTCGGCCCCATACCACAAATTGATCAAATTACTGCCTATCTGCATTTGCCGAAAGGCCATACGCGCAATGGCAAAAGACTGCGCCGCTTCTTCGAGAGAGCACATTGCCCAATGGCAAGCCGGCCAAACAGCAAGATGAGCCTTTAGGGGCCGCTGCATCAGCGCAGACAAAGCGTACAAGCCCTCATCTTCGTAAGGAGTTAATACTAAGAGTATACTATCAGGCTGTGGCGCCAAGGGCAACACGTGAGCTTGTACGTGCCACACCCCAACCGACAATGGTTGCCTCTGCAAGTACTGAGACGAGGCCTGTGGCCCTCGCCATACGGATCCTCCTATGTGTTCGATGGTTTCGGCTATTTGTGAGGTACCTGCTACAGGCGGTAAATCGCCTTGTCCTTGTGGCAAGGATGCTAAATAATAACGTGTGGTACTGTCAGTTACATAAGGCCACTGGTAGCCAAAATAGTCAGGTGCGACCATGATCGCACGCCGTTGAGGTGACTCAAATTGCGTTGCTCTTGCTCTGCATTCGAGCCATGCAGCTGCTGAAGGGACATATAGGAATCGATAGCGTTTGGCCAAAAATGGCAAGTGCCGATAACTCACTACAGGAAACTCGTGCTCGGCAATAAGTGCTGAAAGGGGCAGCAAGTTCCATTTGCCGAAAGGCGAAACCACCAATTTGAAAGTAGCTCGAGGTAGCCAATTGATGGCATCGCGCAATAGCATGTCGTACAGCTCTATAGCCTGACGCGTATAGCGTTCAAACTCCTCAGTCAACAGTTCAGGAGTGGGAGGATTGTGTAAGTTCAGCAAAAATTGCTCGAGTAGCTCATCAGCCCATGGCGGTACGGGCCGCACAAAAAAAGTAGCTCGGTGAGAAGTGGCCACGATAATCAACAGGCGCGCATCGGGTAGGGGTGTCCATGAGATAAATGCACTCATGCGATCGGGTAGCGCGTCTTGTAGCTCGGATATACTTTGCAGGAGAGAAGGTGAATGTAATGCGGTGTGAAACCATTGACTATGGCGCGTTTTTTCCGACAACACAAAAAGAGAATCAAGCTGGCCAGCTTGAATGGCAGAAGCCCATAATGTCGCTGACTGCGCATGAGTCACATACTGCACCACTAACAGACACCCGATGGCTATTAATACTCGAACGCGCATAGAATCGGCTTATTTGTTCGAATGGCGCAAAGCCGCCTCTCGCAGGCGCTGCAAAAAGGGCGAAGCAAAGATGAAATCTTGAAGCACCTGATTCTCTGAGGTAAGCACCTCGCTTCGGTTACCTGTCCATGCTACGCGCCCATTGTGGAGTAGTGCAATATTGTCGCCGATCTCCATCACGGAGTTCATGTCATGGGTGTTAATTATCGTAGTGATCTGCCGCTCGTAAGTAATGCTCTGTATCAGCTCATCTATGGTAATAGCCGTTTTGGGGTCGAGCCCCGAGTTGGGTTCGTCACAAAATAGGTATTTGGGGTTAAGCACAATGGCCCGAGCAATGCCCACGCGCTTTTGCATACCACCACTGATCTCCGAAGGATACTTGTCATTGATACCGGGTAGCTCCACTCGCTCGAGCACCTCATCGACACGGGCGCGCTTTTCGGCATAAGTCAAGTTGGTAAACATGTCGAGGGGAAAGCGAATATTTTCCTCTACGGTCATCGAATCGAATAGTGCAGAGCCCTGAAATAGCATACCTACCTGCATGCGCAACTGCTGTAGCCGCTTGTGGTCTAAGCTGAACAAGCTTACATCGTCGTACCAAACAGTACCTCGTGTAGGTTTGAGCAGCCCTACCAAAATCTTGAGCAAGACCGTCTTACCTGCACCACTACGGCCGATGATGAGATTGCACTTGCCCGGATAAAACGACAAGTTGATATCCTTGAGGACTTCTTGTGTATCAAAAGACTTGTAAATATGTTCTGTGCGAATCATGTAGCACCAAAGGATCTATAAGTGATTAAGTAGTCAGTAACAACGCAATGATGTAATCGGCCAGTAGGATGAGAATGTCGCTAAATACCACTGCATTGGTACTGGCCTTACCTAACTCGATACTACCCCCCTTGACGTAATAGCCTTGATAACACGACACAGCGGTAAGGATAAAGGCAAATACCACTGTCTTGACGTACATCATGCGTACATTTAAGGGATCGAAATAAGCCCGCAACCCCCGAATGTATTCTTCGTTGGTAATTTCCCCAGTAGGTACTACAGCCAGATAGCCACCGACAATGGCAACAAAAGCCGACAACGTCACCAACATGGGAATTACAACCACTGCAGCCACCAGTTTGGGCATGATTAGATAAGATGCCGTATTGACGCCCATGATCTCCATGGCATCGATGTGCTCTTTTTGACGCATGCCGCCCAACTCAGCCGCCAAGTTGGAACCAACCTTGCCTGCCAACACCAAACAAGTGATGGTAGGCGCCGACTCAATTATGGCCAAGTCTCGTACAATATAACCAATGTAGTAGCGAGGCACCAGTTGACCATCAAGCTGGTAGGCAAACTGCACAGCAGCTACAGCCCCCATGAAGATGGAGATTAAGCCTACAATGACCAGTGAACCAATGCCAATGGCATCCATCTGGCGCAGAGTCTCTTTCCAGTACATCGACCACTTCTCAGGACGCTGCAGCCCCGCGCGCAATAAGAGCAAAAAACGGCCAAAGTGATAGAAAAGGTTCAAATTCATGGCACAGAGAGTATTCCCGAAAATGACTGGCGATTGGTAATATGCTTTGGGTGAAACTCACTAAAAAGCCAAAAGCACTACTTTCCCACAGTCGGGGCCAAAATTAGCCGAATTTTGCACAATAGTTCATTAGGTTGGGTAGGTAGCAAACGAAGATATCCTTCTTTTGCAATGGTACATGCACAATTGTGCTACACTTGCTTTGGAAAAGTGTCTTTTTTAACGAAAATTTGGGGGTTGGCTAACGGTTCTTACTCGCACATTGTTTTGTTTTTCTCTAATTCGCCTTTTGCTCATGATGACAACTCATGCCCGCACCAAAAAACGGGCGCCTGTTACTAAGCCCCGTCGTGGCATGCAGATCCCGGTGTATGTCTACACGCATCACCAATATAAAAAACTCCCCCGTGCTTTTCACGGAGGAGCAAATTATTTTTTATAGCTAAATATTATCCAATCCCTTAAAATCAAAAGTACTATGAAACAAGCGCTACTCGCATGCATCACCTTTTTCTTCGGAGGGCTACTACTATTGAATGCCCAAGTAGTCATCACATCTGAAGACATGCCCATGCCTGGACAAATGTGGGTAAATGCTACCGACACATCTGAAATTCAAGTAGATGTGGGTACAGGCGGCGCCAACCAAAGCTGGGAACTCACAGGCACTGCCGACCTTATTGAGACTATCTTCATTGTAGAGCCCGACACCACGCCATGGTACGACACTTTTCCCGAGGCCACCATTGCAGTTGGTTTGCCCGGTGGTGGATACAATTACATGGAAATAACAATGGATCAAGCAACTTCCCTGGGCTTTGGCGTGATGTTTCCTGTAGATTCGACAACTTTCGAATCGCTAGTGCTTCGCTTTACTAACCCCCAGACCATTGCTGTATTTCCTGCTCAAATGGGTGTGAGCTTCGTCGATACGAGCAGTTTTGAAATTGGCTTTAGCGGTGATGGTATCAACTTTGACTCGGTACGACTTAAAAGTACTACTGTAGATTCGGTTGTCTTTGATGGTTGGGGCATGCTCACTACTCCCAATGGCACCTTGCCCACGCTGCGCAGCACGACTTATTCCACTAGCTACGACTCTACCTGGGTATATGTATTTGGTGTCTGGCTCTTAGTCGATGCCCAAACTATCCCTTCCGTCTCTTGGGCGTGGTATGCCAAAGAGACGCATGGGCCTGCAGCAACCGTCTCGCTAAATTTTGACAGCATCTATACGGTGAGCTGGTCTGTACTGGAGTACCCACCTATCGCTCAATTCTCGTTTGAAGACCAGGGCAACGGCCAATACCAATTCACCAATAATTCACTAAATGCCAATACATTTACGTGGAACTTCGGTGATGGTACCACATCTACCGATTCCGACCCCATGCACACTTATACAACTCCTGGCGATTATATGGTGTGTTTAATAGCAACAAACGACACGGGTAGCGACACGACTTGCATGAACATCACTGTCGTATTGCCACCTTCAGCAGCTTTTACTTACACAGACCAAGGAGGAGGCGCTTTCCAATTTACTGACCAATCGACCAACGAGCCCGACACTTGGCTATGGGACTTTGGCGATGGTAGTACTTCTACCGAGCAAAATCCCACTTACACTTATTCCAGCTCGGGGAACTATGAGGTGTGCTTGGCTGTAAGTAATAGTGCTGGCAGCGACACTACCTGTCAAACAGTAAATGTGGTGGTTACGGGACTTACTGAAGCTTGGCAAAAACACACCTTGGCACTTTTCCCCAACCCAGTTTCAGACGTACTGCAGATCCGCATTGACTGGAACCAACCACTACAACTGGTATTATACGATCTATTGGGGCAGCACGTGCGTATGACCACATTCACGCAACAAGCTCAGATCTCGGTGGCCGACTTACCTAAAGGAAGCTATGTGTACACCTTGCGCACACCCGAAGGTGAGTTAGTAGCCCGTGGCCATATAATCGTAATGCACTGACATTTTTCATGTAAAGAAATCCACCACGAGATGTATGGCTGCTCTTCAGCCATACATCTCATTTTTTAATTCGCTTCACCGATTGAATAAATAACACAGTACGTCCACCCAAGTTTTCTACTTCCAACCAGCACCAGCCATTGGGCAGATGACTCCAATCGAATAGAGCATTGGATGAGGCAAGTATCCGCATCTCGACTAGTTGTCCTGTTGTATCATACAGCCGAGCATATCGCGGCTTGTCATCTGGCAATGCCACATAGAGCATACCCGTAGTAGTGGGGTTGGGATAGAGGCGCCATTTGCCGAAAGGCACTGTAGGGGCTTGCAGTAAGGTGGTCATATCGGCGGTGCATTTGCGAAAAAACACTCGCCTCACTCCTGGGCTAAGCTCTACCTCATAGTTGAGTGCCAGGTCACCATTTGGGAACAAAGCCATGGATTTAAATCCCACTGCGTTATCGCCCTGATCAGTAGCAAATTCAGGGGTAGACCAAGTTTGGCCGCCATCTACGCTCGGCAATAGTACACCTCAGATTGCTCGCCCTTTTTGTGATCTCCTTCGTGCCATATAACATGCAAGCGGCCTTGTGCATCCACTGTGATATGCGGTGTCCAATGGGTATACTGAAAAGAGGGTGCAATTTGTACCGTGTCAATCAGTAAGTTTAGATTACTATCGTACTTACTGACAAATAGCCCTGCTGGCAGCTTAGCAGCAAAAAGCACATAAATACGATCGTTGGGATCGATAGCGATTTTTGGGCTGTTGCCCCCAATAACCCACGTCATGGGAATCACTTGTAGTGGTGCGCTCCACGTTTGACCACTGTCCATAGAAGTGGTGAAATAACTGCCGAGCAATTGACCACTATCTGTATCTAATTCATTGGTCAAGACGACCACCTTGCCCGTACTGGTCACGACAACTTTGTTATACACCCCCCTCGTTGGCTTCCCTCGGGATTGGAAAGGGGAAGCGCCACTTCGGCTCCCCAGTTAGAACCTACGCCATGTTGGCTAAAAGCTGAGATAAAAAGTCCACTTATACAGATAGTAAACAGAGTCAAAATATGACGTATAGGTCTCTTATTTTAAAGTATAATGAAAAAGCATAGTATTGGTATTGATGACAAATGAATGCTTATGGATTAATGCCACTTTACACTTTTTCCACCTCTATACTTTTGCTGCTCAGTAGCAACGAGTTTCAATTTGATGTCTTTTACCCATCTAATTATTTATTGCCATGCGCATTTGCCTTTTATTCCGCTATTTGGGACCATTGCTTTCCTACCATACTGCCCTCAAATAAGGAGCTAACCCAGCGCATTTTCCCTTAGCATCCGACTATAGCACTGCTATATGCTGCTCTGCCTCAAAAGGTCGATGAGGCTGATCGCACGCTAGGCATCAGCACAAGTGGATGTGTTCTTCATCCATCCCACTACATAATACTACATACACTGGCAGCAGAAAATCGTGGAATGCCGACTTGCACGACGCTAAGGTCAATCGAAAAACGGACGAAACGATCATTAGGCATCAAGCCAGCATATTCAATGGTGCAGGGCACGTATTTGCTCCCGTTATCGGTAAGCACATTTGCGCGTGTTCTACACCTCTTCTGATATAGCGACATGCGCTATATATGGCCTATGCTGATGTGCGCACGGCTTTTCAATACTACTTAGCACATTATAATGGGGGGCATCCTATCATCATTGCAGCTCATAGTGAGGGAAGCCGCTATGCTGTACCACTACTCAAGGAATTTTTCGATGGCCAACCACTCCAACACCAACTGGTAGCTGCTTATCTAGTGGGGTGGCCTATTCGGATAGATACCTATGCAACTATACCTCTCTGTACCTCTCCTCAGCAGACAGGGTGCTTTGTATTTTGGCACAGCTTCCTCCACGGTTTTGTACCGCGCAAGTACGTTCGTGGCCAGCACATTGCCTGCATCAACCCCTTGCGATGGACAACCGATCCAGAGCTGGTACCTGCACAGTGGAACAAGGGCATCGTACTGCGATCGTTCGACAAGCTATGGCCAGGGATTGCTGATGCGCAAGTTCATGAAGGGGCTACTGTAGGTGCACAAGCCGCGTTTCGCCGGCAGCATTTTTCTGCTAAGGCGCAACTACCATATTGCCGATTACAACTTACTATTACGCTAATGTACGAGCAAATGCCATGCAACGCGCAGCCACCTTTCTGGCTGCACGGCATATAAAAAAAGCGACGCCTATGCGTCGCTTAAAGTGTGGTCCCTGCAGGGCTCGAACCTGCGACCCCCTGATTATGAGTCAGGTGCTCTAACCAACTGAGCTAAGGGACCATGCACAATTGCGGCGCAAAGTTAGCGATCATTTTTGTGTACTACAAGATTTAACACATCTTCTTACTGTATTCTAAAGTAAAAGTCTTTATTATCCGATAAAGTTTTGCAAAGAGCCTGACACAATCACTTGCGATTTAGATGGCCAAATATCTTCACTTGTATTTTTATTTACGCTGTTAAATCCTATAACCATGAAACACTTTTTGCTCATCGTATTCTTTGTAGGTATGGGATCGATCGCCTACAGCCAAATTCTCATTAAAGGAGAAAACATCAATAACCTGCCCATCCACTACATTGAAATAGTAGGACAAAGCAACATTTGGGGCACCAAAGTGCGCATTCAAGTAGATTTTGGCCAGAAATACGGCCATTGGGGTGTAGATAAACTAACCGACAGCTCGGGCAAGCCATTGAAGCTCAACACGATGATGGAAGCGCTCAATCTTTTTTACCACAATGGCTGGAAGTATCTGGACAGCTATATTTACAGGAGCTCACCTGAGGCTCAACCCACCATTCATTTTATTTTAGAACGCCGCTCGGATCTCAGCAACATTTCAACACGCCAATAAATCTGCTCAATTGAGCTTCCAAGCTAGCTTGAGCTGGTCGAATGCCTCAGTAAGCTGAGGGCCAAGTTGTACTTTAAAGGCTTTGGCCACAAAAGGCAGTGCGATGCGCTCTTGCTTATCGACTACGACCAGCTTGAGCTGGTGCGGACCGGGATGCGTTCGGCAAACGCGTTCAAACTCGTCGAGCAGTTGTTCGTTGAGTTGGGCCAATTCGATGCGCACACTGATGCTCTTGCCCAACTGCTGCCCTACGCTTTCCAAGAGCATGACTTTGCGCACGCGAAACTGCTTCTCATCGCTTTTGTAGCGTAGCTCGACGCTTCCTTCTATAAACAGACACTGGCCAGGTTCAAAAAAGGCTTTGAATTTCTGATAGTCTTCGCTAAAAAGGGCAAACTCCAACGTGCCATTGAAATCACTAATGGCAAAATGGCCATAGCCCGTGCCTCGCTGTGAGATGCGGTGCCAGGCCTTACTGACAATGCCCGCCACTTTAAGTGGGCGACCTGGAGGTTGTTCCATTACCTTGTCGAGCGTGCAGTTGGTAAAGTGCGCCACTTCCATCCGATACTCGTCTAGCGGATGGCCACTTACATAAATGCCTGCCACCTCTTTTTCGCGCTCTAGCTTTTCGATCAGGGGCCAGGGGTCGGCCTCTGGCGGTAGGGGTTGAGGCACGAGCACTTCGTCAGTACCGCCAAAGAGCGACATGCTAGCTTGTGCCTTTTGGGCTTGCACTGCCTGCCCGTAGCGGAGTAGATGCTCAATAAAGGAGCTATATTTTTCAGAAGGGGCGAAGTATTGGGCTCTGTCTATGTCTTCAAAACAATCAAGAGCGCCGCCTATGGCCAATGCTTCCATTACTTTTTTGTTGATGCGGCGCAAGTCCAATCGGCTCACCAAGTCGTATATGGTCTTAAAAGGCCCATTTTTTTTGCGCTCTTCGAGTATAGCCTCTACTGGACCTTCTCCCACACCCTTCAAGGCCGAGAGGCCAAAGCGAATCTGCCCCGACTTGTTGACGGTAAAGTCCGATTGGCTTTCGTTGATATCGGGTCCCAACACTTCAATGCCCATGCGACGGCACTCGCGCAAGAAGAAGTGGATTTTATCTATGGAGCTCTTGTTGTGTGTCAGGACCGAAGCCATAAAAGCGGCGGGGTAGTGCGCCTTGAGGTACCCCGTTTGATACGCCAACAAGGCATAGCAAGTAGAATGCGACTTGTTGAACGCATAGGATGCAAAAGCCTCCCAGTCTTTCCAAACCTTTTCGAGTATCTTTTTGGGGTGCCCCCGCTGCATGCCTCCCTCTATAAAGAGCGGATATAGTTCATCGAGGATCTTTTTCTTTTTCTTGCCCATAGCTTTGCGCAAGGCATCGGCTTGCCCCTTGGTAAAGCCGGCCAGTTTTTGCGAAAGCAACATCACTTGCTCTTGGTAGACGGTGATGCCATAAGTCTCCTTGAGGAATTCTTCCATCTCGGGCAAGTCGTAGGCAATGGGCTTGCGCCCATGCTTGCAGTCGATAAAGTCGGGAATATAAGCCAAGGGACCAGGCCGATACAGGGCATTCATCGCGATGAGATCTTCGAATCGGGTGGGCTTCAGTTCGCGCAGATATTTTTGCATGCCTGCACTCTCGTATTGAAACAGCCCAATGGTCTCACCACGCTGAAAGAGTTCGTATGTTTTTTCGTCGTCTAAAGGAATTTGATCGGGATCTATGTGTACGCCGTGCACCTCTTCTACAATGCGGCAAGCATCCTTGATGATTGTAAGCGTCTTGAGACCGAGAAAGTCCATTTTGAGTAGGCCAGCTTGTTCGGCTACGCTATTGTCAAACTGAGTAACCAGCAAGTCGGAGTCTTTCGACACAGCTACGGGCACGTAATTGGTAATGTCATCGGGAGTGATGACAATGCCACACGCATGAATACCCGTATTGCGCACTGAGCCCTCAAGGCGTGCAGCATTGCGGATCATCTCAGCTACCTCATCGGTGCTCTTGGCTAACTGCCGAAATTTGTACGCGCGCTCAATGTCATCGGGTGGTAGCTTGTCCTTGAGCTTTTGGGGCAAGTCGGGTTCAGCCAACACATCGCGCAAACTCACGCCCAAGGCCTGGGGGAAGGTTTTGGCCACTTCATCTACTTTAGCCAATGGGATGTTCATCACGCGCCCCACATCGCGCAACGACAATTTGGCCGCCATGGTGCCATAGGTGATAATCTGCGCCACGTTGTTGCGGCCGTATTTTTCTACTACATAATTGATGACGCGCTCGCGCCCTTCGTCGTCAAAGTCGATATCGATATCGGGCATGCTAACGCGCTCGGGATTGAGGAAGCGCTCAAACAACAAATCGTATTTGATGGGATCTACATTGGTAATGCCCAAGCAGTACGCCACTGCTGATCCTGCAGCCGAACCACGCCCCGGACCGACCCATACGCCCAACTGGCGCGCTACTTTTGTAAAGTCCTGAACGATGAGAAAATAACCCGCATATCCCGATTCTGTGATCACCTTGAGCTCAAAATTGATGCGCTCACGCACCTGTGGAGATAGGGGCTTGCCGTAACGACGATGAGCCCCTTCCAAAGTTAAATGGTGCAGATAGTCCTCTTGGCTATCAAATTCAGCAGGAATGGGGAAGGCGGGCAAAAGCACATCACGTGCTAACTTGAGGGGGCTCACCTTGTCGTAGATCTCCATCGTGTAGTCAATAGCCTGTGGTACATCGGCAAACAGGCGATTCATTTCTTCTTGCGTCTTGAAATAGAAGTCGGAGCTGGGGAAGCGAAAGCGATCTTGATCTTCAAGATGCGAGCCCGTATTGATGGCCAGCAAGATATCGTGCGGCAGCGCGTCGTCTTCTTCGAGGTAATGTGCATCGTTGGTGGCAATTACCTTGAGGTTGTACTTTTTGGCAAAGCCCAACAGCACCTGATTGACGTTTTCTTGGCTCATGCCACTGCCATCGATGTTGTCTAGGCCTCGATGGCGTTGTAGCTCAATATAGAAGTCGTCGCCAAACAAGTCGATCCACCAACGCAACAATGCTTCTGCACGGGCAATATCGCCCTTTAAGATGGTTTGAGGAATCTCAGCACCAATGCAACAGGAAGTGGCGATGAGGCCCTCGTGATACTGCGCAATAAGCTCTTTGTCGATACGCGGATATTTGCTGTAAAAGCCTTCGATAAAGCCCAAAGAACACAGCTTGATGAGATTTTGATAGCCTTGCGCATTCTTGGCCAATAGCAATTGATGGTAACGCACGTCCTGCTCGCCCTTGTTACGCGAGAAGCTCTTGCGATGTCGATCTTCGACTAAATAGAACTCGCAGCCCACTATGGGTTTGAGGCCTTGTTTTTCAGCTTCAGCTACAAATTTGAATGCGCCGAACATGTTACCATGGTCGGTTAGGGCGACGCCTTTCTGCCCATCAGCCTTGGCTTTGGCCATCATCCCTTCGATGGAGCTGGCCCCATCGAGCAAGGAGTATTGAGTGTGGCAGTGTAGATGTACAAATTCGGGCATGGCAAAACGCGCTTTTTCATTTCGTGAAAAAAAGATCAGTCCATACCCCAAAAGTATAGCCTTTCTCAATCACATTTAGATAGGCGCGACCAAATCGCACGCCTTTGTACGACGAGTTGGGCTTTTTGCCGAAAGACTAAAACCAATCTTTCAGGTGCAAACTGAACCACACGATCAGCACAAACCAGGCGAGCAATACGCCATTTTCGGGCACCCACCATTTATCTATTTGCCGATCAGGTAAGTGTAGCGCACTGCTTACAACGGGCAGCCATATAAAGCTGAGCCCCCAACCCAAAATCATTGTAATAGCTGCACCGATAAAGTTCCACCAGATCCAAAAGATGGGCAGGTCTGCTTGCCAGATCACCAGATTGACTAACACACCTACTACTAAACCGATGTTAATAGCGCGTGCATGCACGCGATGGCTGAGCATGCCCATAATAAAAGTGCCTACAATGGGGCCGTAAAAGGCAGATCCCACTTTGTTGATAGCTTCGATCACTGTAGGCGCTATGCGACCAGCACTAAAAGCCAATCCGATACAGGCCATCCCCCATGCAAGTGTCAGCCAACGCGACCACTGTACTTGCTGTTGCGCACTTAGCTGCCGTCGCCTAGCCACAAAGTCTTCCAAAGTAGCAGCACTGAGTGAGTTGATAGCCGACGAGAGCGACGACATCGCCGCAGCCAAAATGGCCACTAAGAGCAACCCTACCATGCCCACAGGCAAATAGTTGATAATAAACAACGGAATCATGCGATCGGGCTGATCGGCGGGAATCTGCTCCAAAAACTCGGGCGTGGCAAAGGCAAAGGTGCCCACAATCAGGCCCATAAAACAATAGGCCAGCGTAACGGGAAAGCGAAATAGCCCGTTGAACAGCAAAGCACGGCGCACTTCTTTGAGGCTTTTACCCGAAAGGGCACGCTGGGCCTGACTCTGATCGCAGCCATAATAACTGATGTATAAAAAGAAACCGCCGATGAGCATAGGCCAAAAGCCAAACGAAGCATCGTGCCCCATACCCCAATTGAAGGGCACGGCTTCCAACTGTTGGCGATCTACCTTAGCGACAAAAGCCTCCCAACCGCCTTGTAGCTCTAGCCCGTACCCGATGCACAAAACAATGCCCATCAACAAAATAATCATCTGAATCACATCGCCCCACACGACAGCTTTCATGCCGCCCTGCCAGGAATAGATGATGGTCACTAATCCCGATAACAGAATGGTCTGCCACATGGGAATAGCCATCACCGAAGCCAACACCAAAGCTACCGTATAAATCATAATGCCTGTGGCAAAGGCCCGACTAAACTGAAAGACCGCACTGATGAGCAAGCGAGTCGTGAGGCTATAGCGCTGCTCCAACCACGCATAAATACTCACAATACCCGCTCGATAAAGAGGTGGTACCAATACGATTATGAGAAATATCATGGCTAACGGCACCGCAAACTCAAAGGTAAGCCACTGCATGCCACCACCCTGCTTCATACCTACAAACGCAGCAGCACTGATAAAACTGATGGCTGAGAGCTGAGAAGCCATCACCGACATACCCATTGAAAACCAGCCAAAGCTGCGACTACCCAAAAAATAGTCGTGCTTATTGCGGTGTTGTCGGAAAACGTATCCCAACCCCAACAAGCCTATTGAATAGGTGGCTATTACCAAATAATCAATCCAATGCATGGCTTTTCGTTTTGATGCCGTAAGCAAACAATTTTTCTCGTATCGCACTATACTGTCAAAAAGGATCAACTTCGAGCGCTCAATTGTATACCCAATGAAGTGGCACTTAGGAAAATGGGACTGGGCAACCATTCACCTCCTTTGGCTTTAGTATCATTCAGCAATGAAGAAGAAATGTCATTTACTTGTTTTCATTTTATTGAATATCACTATGCACAAACACTTTCGTTGGGTTCCAACTTAAAGGATTACTTTGTGCTGGCACCTACCCTCGCCCTGCTCATGACCACTTTGCTTGTCTTAGTACAGCAAAAGCACAAAATCGACACCTTTCTCACGGAACTGGCTACCCTCATCTATCTCTTCTGTATTCTCAACACCTGGTCGCTTGTGGCTGGACTATTGGAGCCAAAGGCACTAAAAAAGCGCAAAAATTGGCTAGCCTATATAGGCATTTTGAGCACATTGACATAGCAAGTTGTACCCAACATACTGTTTCGAGCTTACACATTTAATCTTCTTCCCTGTTAGGCAGCTTTGGCAAAGAATCCGCTACAGGGAAGAAAGCCGAATGTTCATCATTTCACGAGAAGGATTGCCATAACACACCTCACTATGATCTTATCGCCTCTTAACCGACAGGTAGATTCCATCACTCCCACCAATGCCATACACGAGATTATAAATACTTGGTCGCTTGGTTTCTGAAAAAAGTTTGTATTAAGAAAGCATTAACGCTGATAGGCACATGCTTTGAGTACCTTTGCCTCAAATCTTATCCTTCATACTAAACCTCAGAATCAATCACCTGACGATGCACCTATTGCAAAGCTCATGGCTATGGGCCGCTTGCATTTGTATGTGGACAGTAAATATACTTGCTCAAGCACCACAAGCTGCACGCACCCTACAAGCGCACCGAATCCCTCCACAACAACGCCTCAAAGTCGATGGGCAGCTCGACGAACCAGCATGGCTCGAAGCAGAAGTAGCCAGCCATTTTGTGCAGTTCGAGCCCCAACCTGGTCAACCCTCGCGCTTGCCCACCGAAGTACGCGTACTGTACGACGACGATGCCCTATGGATTGGCGTCATTTGCCACGATCCACAGCCCGATTCCATCTTGCAGGAACTCACCGAACGCGACAATCTGGGCAATACCGACTGGTTTGGCCTGACCATCGATGCCTACCGCGATGGCCTCAATGGTTTGGGCTTCTTCATCACACCCCGAGGCGTACAACTTGATCTGAAATACAACGAAGCAGGCAACCGCCGCGGCGGTCCCGGCAATGCCCTCCTTCGCGGCGATCGCAACTGGGATGCCGTATGGGATGCCAAAGCGCGCATTACACCACGCGGTTGGATCGCAGAGATGCGTATTCCCTACGCAGCACTGCGTTTTCCCACCGCCGATCAACAGATTTGGCACATCAACTTTGCCCGACAAATACGGCGCTATCGCGAACTGTCGTTCTGGAATGCTGTAGATCCTGAAGTGTCAGGTCTGCTCATCCAATCGGGACGGCTCATCGGTATCGAACACATCAAAAGCCCCATTCGCCTTTCTGCCACTCCCTTTCTGGCTACTTATGTGGAAAACTACTACGATAAAAATGCCCAACCCCCATCCTCTTGGGGCCGATCCTTTAGTGGCGGTATGGACGTGAAGTACGGTATCAATGATGCCTTTACACTCGACATGACTCTCATTCCTGACTTTGGCGAAGCGCGCTCAGACAACCAAGTGCTCAATCTTTCTCCTTTTGAAATACGTTACGACGAAAACCGACAGTTTTTCACAGAAGGCACCGAATTGTTCAATCGTGCTGGTCTGTTTTATTCTCGCCGCGTGGGCGGCAGGCCCTACTACTACTCCTCCCCTTATACCCAGGCTCAGGAAGATGAAACTGTAATAGATAACCCCAGTCAAGTACAGCTTATCAATGCTACCAAGATATCTGGACGCACTAACAACGGCCTGGGTATTGGCTTTTTCAATGCTTTGGCAGCACGCACCCATGCCACGCTACAAAGCAGCGAAGGCATCACACGTCAAGTGCTCACCAACCCCTTGACCAACTACAACGTATGGGTGCTAGACCAAAACTTACCCCACAACTCCTATATCTCTGTAGTCAATACCAATGTATGGCGCGAAGGCAGTGCCCATGAAGCCAATGTCACTGGCAGTGAGTTTCAGTTTCGCGACAAGCGAAACGTGTACGCACTCAGTGGTAGTGCCGCGCTGAGTCAGCTGTTCTATCCCGATAGTACTTCATTAGGTCACAAATGGAACTTGCAGATGGCCCGCGTCAGTGGGCGCTGGCAATGGAGCGCCCGCTACAACGAAGAGAGCCCTACCTATCAGATCAACGATCTGGGATTCCTGCGCAGCCCAAATGAGCGAAGTGTTAATGCTAGCTTGCGCTTTAGGCAGTTTCAGCCTTTCGGCAAATTCAACAATGCAGGTGTCTCGCTCAACCTCAATTACGAACGCCTTTACCAACCCAACATCTTCACTCGCTTAAGTACAAGCCTGTGGGCATGGGCCACGACCAGGAGCTTTTTCCACATGGGCTTTAATGTAGCGGTTGAGCCCTTAAGCCCACGCGACTGGTTTGAATCACGTACGCCCAACCGCATTTTTTTGCGCCCATCGAGCTATCGCATAGGCTCTTGGTTTTCTTCCGACTTTCGCAAGCGTTTCGCCTTGAGCGGCAACTGGGGCATACGCTCTTGGCGCGAATCTGGCTACTATGGGCTCAATCTGTCGTTAAGTCCGCGCTTGCGCGTCAATGATCAGCTCAGTTTCGAATGGCAAACAACACACAACTCGGTGTTCGACGAGCCTGGTTATGTGGGCCACACTTCGACCGCTGCACAATGGTACGACTTAGCCGCCGCTGGCACCTACTATCGCATCATTCCTTCTGAGGGGGTAGGCTATGAGCAACTTCCCAGCAATGCCATCGTATTCGGACGCCGCAATCAACGTACCTACGTCAATGAATTGACAGCTACTTATGCTTTTTCACCCAATATGACCCTGTCGTTTCGCGCCCGCCATTATTGGTCATCGGTACAGTACCACGCCTTTTACTTGCTTGACGAGCAAGGCAACTTACAGCCCTCACCCTATAAAGGGATCACTGACTCCGGCCAACCGTTACACGACCTCAACTTCAACGTGTTCAATATCGATGCAGTGTGGCGCTGGCGATTTGCACCAGGCAGCGACCTATTTCTTATATGGAAAAACCAAGTCCTCCGTACTGCATCCGACTCAAGCACAGACTATTGGTACAACTTATTGCACCTGTTCGATGCACCGCAGTCCAATAGCTTATCGCTCAAAGCCATCTACTACCTCGACTATGCCAGCTTGCGCAAAACTCAATAATGTGCTCAACGCTTTTGGTGATAAGCCTCCAGCAATTCGGCCAATACCCCCTCTTTGAGCGCAAATGCCGACACGAGCACTTCTTCGCCTCCTGGCAGCATGTCGAGCACGTATTCGAGCAAGATAAGTGCTACGGGGATCATATCGGCGCGCTTGGCAGGCACCTCCTTCATTGTTAGGCGCTGGGCAAGCGTAGCACCACAAACCTTGCGCGCAAACGGCCTAATAGCTGCACGCGCTATGGCCCAACCATGTGCGCTTAACCGACGATGGGCAAAAGCATGGGCTAACACGTCAAAAGTACCCGAAGCTCCTATCAGCTGAGGCGAATCATGCCATTGAGTCAATACGCGACGCAAAGGGGCCAGCTGCTCATCCAGAAAGGCACGTAGTGCCCGCTCTTCTTCTGGTTGTATGGGCTCATGCCGATGAAAGCGCCGCCGCAATACGGCAACGCCCAGCGGAAAGCTCTCGGCCCAAAAAGCTTGCTCGTGATCGCATAGAATAAACTCTACACTTCCGCCACCAATGTCCATAATCAAATACAATTGGCCAGGCTGCATCGGTATGGCTTGCCGCGTGCCTAAAAAGATCAACTCCGCTTCACGCTGCCCATCGATCACTTCTACCTCGATACCTATTTTCTCGCGTATGGCTTGCAAAAATGCAGTGGCATTACCTGCTGTGCGCAAACCTGCTGTACCCAGCGCACGTACCTTCTCGCAGCCATAGGCATCGATATACATGTCGAATACTTCCAATGCTTCCATAGCGCGCTGCCAAGCCTCAGCACTAATCCACTCAATGCCATCTAATGCCAACTTGACAAACCGCTGCTCCCGATGCAATACGCCAAACCCTTTGGCCCCGTCTGGCTCAACAATCAACAGGTGGAAAGTATTGGTACCCAAATCAATGACGGCCCAGCGCGGTGTTGAATCCATATTTTGATCTTTTTCCCTCTATCACTTCATGAGAAACAGCACGCACAGTCGAGTCAAAGACCTTCCCCTTCGCTTTCGCAAGGCAAACCAAGATGATCTTCTTGTAAGTAGTCACCACTTACAAGTCACATGGCTGGCCTTGATCCATGGAAAGGGAAGAGTAACCGTTATGCTATACCCATCCTGCGTTAATTGCTGCGTTGCTCAAGCGGCACTACTGCCTTATTAAGGCCCGCATGCATAAAATTATTGTTCAAATATTGGATGCATTCATCGGTCATTTGATTGCCATATTGAGGCTTCCCTTGCTCGTCGAGAAAGACAAAATATGTGCATCCCGGCGTAAAATATATATCGGCCTGTACGACATTTTCCCCTTCTATCTGGAAGAAGATGCGCCCTACAGGTTTACAACGCGGATCCATAGCGGCTGGTGTAGCCGAAATATGTCGTACTGCTCGTTGGATGCTCGGTTTTTCATAAAGACTCATGGAAATAGGCAGCTCATAAAACACATAATCCACATAATCGCATTGCTCAAAGAGCATTTGCGCAGTTTGAACTGGCAAGCTAGGCAAGCTGTGTAATTGCGAAGGCGCTTGTTGTTGTACCACTTGGCGTGCTTGCTGCTGGGCAGGGCTCTGTCGCTCTCCACAAGAAACCCAAAAGCTCCATGTAACAAAGATCAAAAGAAGAAAATGCATAGTTTTACAGTTTATTCAAAACGCATAGTATATCTCAAAAGACAAAAAGTAAGGCCACAAACTATGCGGATAGCGCGGCAAGCCTGCGTTGTTCAACCACTTTCTATTGTTGTACAAAGGCACTAGCGAACGCGACCAACCTATCTGGAACCCCACATGTGGGCTGCTCATATAGCCGATGGCTAACGAAACGCTCACATCATTTGCGTTAAAACGCTCGGCTTCAGACACAAGTGCCGTATTCTCAAAACGCGACTGTAACAAACGGCTATAAGCCACACCACCCGAAGCATAAACCTTGTAATAGTGCTTGCTTTCGTCGTACCAGTCTCGGTATGTAAAACGTATGGGGACTTCTGCATATTCCAGGTGAATGACAAATATTGGCAACCCACTGCCTACAACAAGCTCGCTGCGGCTCCCCCGCTGGCTATACAACAAATCCATACTCAATTCAGCTCGCTCATTTAATCGAGCAATACCACGTAGACCCACGCGCAAGCCCAATTTGTTGTACCCGCCCGAATTGTCGCCATTAATCTGAGCAGCATTCAAACCCAAGATAATGGCTGCACCAAAACGGTTCTGTTGAGCACAGAGCACTCCAGGCCAAATGATTAATAACAGCAAATAGATCCGACATTTCATAAATTATTATTTTTTGCCCAAAGGCAAGCAAAGATACGTGCTTCTGTAAGGGTACGCCCCTAAAAGTATAGTTAAGTATAGTTACAAGGCCCGAAACGACACACCAGGCATTGGCACTCAGCCTTTTGCTTCTATATTTGAACTTCCCGACAATTGCATCGTTTTACACCATGCGCCTCGATATATCATTAGCGAAACGCTGACAACTCATGGCTCATATTCCCGACAAACCTTTTCGCATATCAGTTTTTCGGCGCGCACATTTCAATGCTGCACATCGGCTGCACAACCCGCAATGGGACGAAGCGCGCAATCAAGCTGTGTTCGGCTTGTGCAATAGCCCCCATTTTCACGGACACAACTACGAAATAGAGGTACGTGTTACAGGCCCTGTAGATCCCGACACAGGTATGGTAGTGGATATGAAGTGGCTTAAGGAGTTAATCCGCAATGAAGTAGAATCGCGATTTGATCACAAAAATCTCAATCTCGATACAGAAGAGTTCCGAGCACGCATCCCTACGGCCGAAAATATCTGTTACGTCATTTGGCATCTACTACGTCCTCATATCGATTCAGAACTTGAGCTGCACGTACGTCTCTATGAAACGCCGCGCAACTATGTCGAATACCCCGCACCATGAATGCCACCACACCGCTGATCATTGGCACTACTGAGGTGCCTGCCGGCCAAGAAGCGCTGATCCGCATCCCCGTGGGGCGCCTGCCTACCCATACGCGTATCCACATGCACGTATGGGTGCAGCGCAGCAAAAAGCGTGGCCCTTGCGTGCTGTTTACTGCCGGCATTCATGGCGATGAAACCAATGGTGTGGAGATACTACGCAGAGCGATCAGTACCGGCTTATTCAAGCATCTGCAACGCGGTGCAGTATTAGTTGTGCCCGTTGTAAACGTCATTGGCTTTATCGAACAATCGCGTGAGGCACCAGGTGGTAAAGACGTAAATCGGAGCTTTCCGGGAAGCCTCAGCGGCTCCTTAGCTGCGCGAATGGCGCGCATCCTCACCAAACACGTACTCGCTCCTTGTGATTTTGGCGTAGATTTCCACACGGGTGGTCATAGCCACTACAACTATCCACAAGTACGCTATACGGCAGGCCACCACCCCAGTCAAAAGCTAGCAGAAGCCTTTGCCGCCCCCGTTTTGCTTGCGCAAAAGCCCATACCAAGATCCCTACGAAAAGTTGCCATACAAGAAGACAAACCCATCATCGTGTACGAAGCTGGAGAAAACATGCGCTTCGACGAATATGCAATTCAAGTAGGCTTAGATGGCATCAAACGCCTACTGCATGCACACCATATGTTACCACAAGCCCCACCACCCCCTGGTCAAGTACGTTTAGCATCCCATTCCTCCTGGTTGCGCGCCAAACGCGCGGGCCTCTTTCTCAGGAAATGCCAAGCAGGCCAGCAAGTAAACAAAGGCCAATTGCTCGGCACCTTAGCTGATCCCTATGGCATGGAAGCGCTCCAAATATTCGCACCACATCCTTGTTTCATTTTGGCACACACAAATCAATCAGTAGTCAGCCATGGAGACGCGTTATTTCATCTGGCATGGTAATCCCATATCACACCATACGCAAAAAGCTCTTGACAGGCTGTCGGTAACTATCGTCACACAAGCTGACAGAGCGGCATATTCCTATCCGTGGGCATGAATATTGCATCCCTTGCATTCGCATAGTGCAAGGAACAGAGCGTGAGGAGAACGGTCAGATAAAAGCAAATTTACCAGGCATCAAAAAAATTGAGGGTCTATGGTAAACTTTCAGCGAGAAGTCATAGAGCAGAGCTTTCTCAAACCCGTTTTAGTAGATTTCTGGGCTCCCTGGTGTGGTCCGTGTCGCGTATTGGGCCCCATACTCGAACAAATTGCTGCAGAAAATCAAGACCGGTTTGTATTGGTCAAAGTCAATACAGAAGAACAACCCGATCTGGCCCAGCAATACCGCATCATGGGCATCCCCAATGTGAAGCTGTTTGTCAAGGGCAAAGTGGTTAATGAATTTTCAGGTGCCCTGCCACGCCAAGCTATACTTAAGTGGTTAGATGAAAACATACCTAGCCAGGAAGCACAGCAATTGAAAGAGCTGTTGGCCTCGGAAAAGGATCTTCCCGACGAACAACTCATCGAAAAACTCCGCACTTTCGTAGCGCAACACCCCAACAATGACGAAGCTAAGGTAGCACTTGCCCGTCATCTGGTATTTCTCCAACCCGACGAAGCTGAAGCACTCCTCCAACACATACGTCCTGGGAATGAACAGTGGGATGCCGCTCAAGACATTCAAACCCTAGCTGCACTTATGCGCTTCGAAAACAACTCGGGTTCGCAAGCTGCCCAACTACTTGAACAAGCACGCGACGCACTTAAAGCACAAAATGTAGCACAAGGCATCAAGCTACTGATCGACGCTACTGCTGCCGACAAAGCATGCTGCGAAGAACTGCCGCGCAAAGCTGGCATCGCGCTATTCCGGCTGTTGGGGCACGAACACGAGCTGACAAAAAAATACCGCCGCCTCTTTGACATGGTGCTGTGGTAACATGCAGTGGGCAAGTGCTTGCTGCCTCACTCTATGAGTGCATGGGGAGGTGTGGGAACTCGCCACCCCATCCATAGCACTATGAACAAAGTGCCTATGGCAGTGCCATAAAGCACCCATGCAGCTCCCCACCGCTCCCAAACTAAGCCTGCTAACGTGCTGGCTAACAACACACCAAGGCTGCGCAAACTCTCATAAGTGCCGATGGCAGTAGCGCGCTGTACACGTGGCACGAGGTTGCTAATCCATGCTTTGGCAATGCTCTCTGTGCTAGCAGCATACAAGCCATACAACACAAAAAGCCCCGCTACCTGCCACCATGTTTTGGCAAAAGCCAACCCACCATATACTACCGCAAATAACACTAAACCCGTAGTATACACGCGCTTCATGCCCCAGCGGTCAGCCCAGGTACCTGCCGGCAGCGCGGCCCCAGCATATACCAGATTGTACCACACATACAAGCCAATAAGCCAACTATCGCTCAAACCTATCTCGCGTAGCCACAGTAACAGAAAAAAATCCGAGCTATTGAGTAGAGCAAATCCCCACAAAGGCCACATCAACTGTCGCCATGCCAGGGGCGCCGTACGCCAATAATTCAAAAAAGCGAGTGGGTGTGGCCGCATACCTGGCAGCGTAGCCGAAGGTAGCTCACGCAATACTAGTGTAAAACTTACAGCTGCCAAGCCCGGTAAAAAAGCCCAAAAGAAAAGTGCACTGTAATGGGCAGGATGCCCTGACAGCCACCATATGGCAAACAAAGGTCCTATAGCTGCCCCCAGTGTATCCATGCCCCGATGAAAGCCAAAAATGCGTCCTCGCGTTTGGGTAGTGGCTTCACCAGCCAACAGTGCATCACGTGCAGCCGTGCGCATGCCCTTGCCCAAGCGATCGAACGTGCGCATGCCCCACACCCATAGGGGAGCCGTCCAGATAGCCATCAGGGGCTTGGAAAAAGCGCTGAGCCCATAGCCCCAACGTACAAAAGGTAGCCGGCGCCCTACCCGATCAGACCAATGCCCAAACCACCCTTTGCTCACACTAGCCACTGCTTGTGCAACACCTTCCAACAAACCAATGCCTGCTACAGAAAAGCCAATTTGTTCTAAATACAAGGGTAATACCGGATACAGCATCTCACTAGCCATATCGGTAAAAAGACTGATCAACCCCAACACTACTACGGTACGTGTAAATAATCGACGCGACATGCCACTGTTTTTAAATCGTTTAGTGCAGCACGAAAAGTAAGAGCCAGCTATTACTTTCAACTAAAAACAGCCAATAAAACCCAGTTGGCACCTGTGGTTGACCTTTATAAACAACGCTTGTTTAATTAAATAAAGACGACAACACGCAAACCAAAATTCATCCCTAATCGAAATGCACAACCTGCACATAAAAGCCACTAGCCTCAATACATGTGTTGCCAGCTTTCTTTGCATCACACTGCCCCACAATAAGCCAATCTGACAAGCTGGCAATATATTGTCATTTTGACAACAGCCTGCTTTTGCACCTAAATGCCCTCTTTTGACAAAATTTCACGATCGACTGCAAAAAATGACAGCCAAAAACGACTTATCCGATTTGGCACGTAGGTTGAAAGAGGCCAGGGTGGAAGTGCACACAAAAGGTGCTTCCAGTGTAAGGTTCAAATCATCGATGGTTTAACCTTTAAAACTGGAGAACTATGACGCTGGTACGCACCGAATCGCTGATGCCTAGTGTAATGCGCTATTTCGATGACTTCTTTACGCGCGACTGGTTCGACTGGACTACCAACCACTTCTCGTCCACGCGCACGACCATCCCTGCTGTCAATATCATTGAAACCCCAGAAAGCTACATCGTAGAAATGGCAGCACCAGGGATGAACAAAAAGGACTTCAAAATCGAGCTGAAGGACAACGTGCTGACCATTAGCAGCGAGCGCAAGGACGAGCAAGAACTCAAAGAAGGCGAACGCTACCTGCGGCGCGAGTTCTCGTACCAGTCGTTCTACCGCACCTTCACCCTCAACGAAGATGTGGTAGATGAAGAGCACATCAAAGCCACTTACGAAAATGGCCTGTTGCGGCTAATGATTCCCAAAAAGGAAGAAGTGCGCAAGAAAGCACCTCGATTGATTGCCGTCAAGTAAGTGGCTTGAAAGTAAAGCCGTGGGTAGATGTTTCCATTCCCTTGCCCACGGCTTTGCACTACAAACACTACGGGCTAGATACAAACAACAAATAGGCAAACAGGCAAAACACTATTGCTTTGTGCATCAGTAAAAATAAACAAAACGACTGTATCGTATCACCAAATCTTTTTTGTCAAACCCTTAAAAGGAGCGTTTCTATGAGCAAGGTAAGTTTCAAGCCTATCAACGATCGCGTAGTAGTAAAGCCTGCTCCCGCAGAAGAAAAAACAAAGGGAGGAATCATCATTCCCGACACGGCAAAAGAACAACCCCAAATGGGTGAAATCGTAGCAGTAGGTCCAGGTAAAGAGGACTACAAAATGCACGTCAAAGAAGGCGACAAGGTGCTGTTCGGCAAATATGCGGGGCAGAAGTTTGAGTACAACGGAGAGGAGTATTTAGTCATGCGTGAAGACGAGATCCTCGCAGTACTCAACTAATAACAAAATCATTACACATATAGATTATTATTGACAAAAACCAAAAAATCGAAAGACACTATGGCAGCAAAGCAAATCTTCTTCGATACTACTGCTCAAGAAAAGCTCAAAGCAGGACTGGACAAATTGGCCAATGCAGTACGCGTCACTTTAGGACCTAAAGGTCGTAATGTCGTCATTCAAAAGAGCTTTGGTGCACCTCATGTAACCAAAGATGGGGTAACAGTAGCTAAAGAAGTAGAACTGGAAGACCCCATAGAAAACATGGGCGCCCAATTGATCAAAGAAGTAGCGAGCAAAACCTCTGATGTAGCTGGTGATGGCACGACCACTGCAACCATCTTGGCCCAAGCAATGGTAGCTGCAGGCCTCAAGAACGTTACTGCAGGGGCTAACCCCATCGACCTGAAACGCGGCATTGACAAGGCCGTAAACGCAGTAGTCAATCACCTCAAACAACAGTCAGAACATGTAGCCGACGATTTTGACAAAATTCGTCAAGTAGCTACCATCTCGTCAAACAACGATGAAGAAATCGGTCGCCTTATTGCAGACGCCATGAAGCGCGTCACTACTGATGGTGTGATTACAGTGGAAGAAGCCAAAGGCACCGAAACTTACGTAGAAGAAGTACAGGGTATGCAGTTTGACCGCGGCTATCTGTCGCCCTATTTCGTGACCAACACTGAGCAGATGGTCGTGGAATATGAAAACCCCTATATCCTGATCCACGACAAGAAGATCTCTAACATCAAAGACTTGCTCCCCGCACTAGAGCTGGTAGCCCAACAAAGCCGCCCATTGCTCATTATTGCCGAAGATGTAGAAGGTTCGGCCCTGAGCACATTAGTAGTAAACCGCCTACGTGGTACCCTACAGGCCGTTGCTGTAAAGGCACCTGGCTTCGGCGATCGCCGTAAGGCCATGCTTGAAGATATCGCTATCTTGACGGGTGGCACCGTAATAAGTGAAGAGAAAGGCTACAAGCTGGAGAACGTAACACTCGACATGCTCGGCCAGGCTGAAAAAATTAAGATAGACAAAGACAACACCACGATCGTTGGTGGCAAGGGAGATGAACAACTCATTAAAGCCCGTATCAACCAGATCAAACAGCAAATTGAAACCACCACTAGTGATTACGACCGTGAAAAGTTGCAAGAACGCTTGGCTAAGCTGGCCGGCGGGGTAGCCGTACTCTATGTAGGTGCCGCTACTGAAGTCGAGATGAAAGAAAAGAAAGACCGCGTCAATGATGCACTACACGCTACGCGCGCAGCAGTAGAAGAAGGCATCGTACCAGGTGGTGGTGTAGCCTTAGTACGGGCTATTGAGGCACTCAAAGACGTTAAATGGGATAACGAAGACGAGCAAATCGGTGTGGACATCGTGCGCAAGTCCCTATCGAAGCCGCTTCGCACCATAGCTGAAAATGCCGGCTTGGAGGGTTCGGTAGTGCTACAGAAAGTGCTGGAAGGCAAAGACGCCTTTGGCTATAATGCGCGTACCGGCCAATTCGAAGATCTGAAAAAAGCTGGCGTCATAGATCCTACCAAAGTCACTCGGGTCGCCTTGGAGAATGCAGCCTCGGTAGCAGGTATGATTCTGCTGACCAACTGCACACTCACAGAAAAGCCCGAGAAAAAAGAACCAGCAGGTAACGCTGCTGGCATGTATGAAGATGCGATGTATAACTAATACGCTCGAAGGTTTGAGAAGTGCAGGTAATACTGCAGCCCGCTTGGCATCCTTGGCCAAGCGGGTTTATTTTTTAACGCAGGAGCACCATTTTGCCAAAACCCCTTTTGAAGAAACACCCATACCATCATCCATTAACTCGTATTCATAACCATCGGCCTTGCACACCACATAGGTGATACAAGTACACGCCGCGCGCTAAAAGCACACTATAAATATCTGTTCGAGCCCCATACGCACACAGAACTTAACTCACTTATGCCAATCTAGCGCACGATTTTGTCATTCATCGCCATGATCTAAATGCGCAAATCGGCTAACTCACTACCCGTAAGGGTAAATACAAAGCGCGTAGCTATCGCAAAAGGATGGGACAGTGGGCACTTGTCAGATCGTCGCTTTAGTCAACACACGATACTGGGCGCACGGCCGCGGCCAGCTTTCGCCATACCCTCAGCGGTCAAAGTAGCACATGTCGTGCAGCTATCTCATTGTTATCCTATCTATGCCCAATAAGGAGCCATATGGCTATCATCCAACACCCAACACTATCGAAGGCCCTATATATCATCAGACGTTGTGGTTCGTTTAAATACAGCAACCAAGACCACAGCTTACCCTTGAGCGTACTTGCCGCAAAAGACATGCGCTAATACAATGAGTCACAACGATGCAATCTGTGGAAAGTAAATACCGATCACGAGTAGCATCAAAAAGCCCTTCTCTGTCCATTGATACTTGGGCTACAGCCTATCAGTACGCAAATGATATCAAGGGTGCCATTCCAAGCATCCAGCATCTGGAGCATCATCACGCATCCAGCCTTCCAAATCGAGCTCAAACCCCATTAGTGGCTGCGCCAATCCAATGGCTACAGAAAGAGAATCCAGGTGGTAATCATCTTCTGCTACATTGGCAAATAAAGGTGTGTCAAACGCCACATTGATGCAAGGATCGCAATAACTGAAAAAGTCAGGATAGCCATTAGGCTCATCCAGTAGTTCATCCACACGTACTACACAATACTGCAATCGGTAATCGAACAGTGCTGGATCTTGCCCAGAAGTAAAATCGCTAAGGCTAATCTCATCGCGACGCGAGCCAGCTATAATGCAGTTTCTAAAGCGCGCAAACAGCTTATTGATGTCGAAATTTTGGCACAGCGGATCATAGCAAATACCATTGCTCAGGCTAAGTGCCCCTGCATCCACCCCATAACTAGCCAGCGTACAATAATCAAAGCGGTATGTCCCTCCATGCCCCAATCGCACTGCATCAGCACCACAATTGTAAAACAGGCAATTGCCTGCTGTGATAGTGGCATGGCGCCCAACCACAGCCGATCCCGTAGTGTTGTAAATGCGCGTATTGCGCAAGCTGAGCTGTGCGGCCGAGTCCACCCATACCCCAACAAGCGAATTGCGTATAACGGCATGTTCAATGCTGTTACCCGTACTGCCCGGAGCAAAGATGATTCCTGTCCATTGTCCCGGCTCATCGGCAAACTCGGGCTCGAGCCGGTCGCCCTCAAAGATTACCGGCTCATCGAGCGTCCCTTCGACTACTAAACGACCATTAGGTCCAATAAACAGACGCCCACTATTGTAAATCAAAGGATTACCCTGCTCATCTTCTGTACGCGTCAAGCCGCCATGCACATAAATTCGCACTCCAGCAGGAATGCGCAATGTACAATCCTCAAAAGCGACAATCCCGTACACTACATACGGCTTAGGATCATCCCAAACTACTTCGCCCCCATTACACTCAAATACCACTATGCTATCTTTGTGAAAGCGCGAAGGGATGTAATTGGCATTTTGCCCCCAAGCTTCCAATACTACACGCTGACTATGCTCATTCCATTCAAAGAGCAAGTCTTCGGTAAAGATGAATGGACTGACAGAAGGAGGCTGATCCGGATCAATCGTCACCTCTACAAATACATAGATGCTATCGTGTGGCAAGATTTCGACATCAGTTATTTCCTTTCCCATCCAGCCATTGATGTTCATGCGAAAACGCGACACACTGCCCTGAGTAAAAGCAATGCGATCGATGCGCACTCGCTTGTCATACCGGTTGTACACCTTGAGCGTACGCGTAGCTGAGCCTAGCTGTGTAAATATCGTATCGAAGCGCAATGTGTCTGTAGAAAACTCCAGCTGTGCTGTGGAATCGTCCAAGATCATATCCTCTGGCGTACAGGAGGACCACAGCACAGCAACTACAAGAATCACAAAAGCCAATATCCATTTTGCAAAAGCACCTTTCTCCATCATGGCGGCAAAGGTAGGAGTGCATGCCAACTCTTTCAAGCAAAAATCACCTTTCCCCCTTGGGTAGCGCATGAACTAAACCGAGACGCACTTGTCAAAAGAACACTAATAATGCCTCTTTATCTACCGAAAAGGGGCATACGACACGTTGAGCAGTACAGTGGGCCCATACTGGAAGGTATCGCCTTCATCCGAGAGTGTGCGCTGGCGAATCGGATAGCGATAAGCGGGCGTGAGGGTCAACCCGTTTTTCAGCCGAAAGGTCAGGTGCAAAGTGGCATTCCAAGACACTAAGCCCGAGTTGGGGTCTCTCACACCATTCCAGTAAGCCCAACTTTGCGAAAAGTTGGCCACCGTGATGCGTGGCGTAAGCCATGCCGTAGCATCGATGCCTATTGCAGCGCCACTGGTTGTTTCAAGGGGGCCTCGATAGCCCTTTGCATTTTCGTAAAGCGACAGGCGATTCATGCTAAACAGTGCAAAGGACAAATATCTAGACAAAGCCAATGTATAGTGCAGTTCAAAGAGCGGATCAAAAGTGCCCGTACCAAATTGGATGTGTAGATGTTCCTCACCATTTCCGCCAGCTACTAAAGGATCTTCTTCTGTCGCACCCACCGGTAGCGAAACACCCCATGCCAGATCCAAACGACTGGAAGGAAACAACAAGTGGTGTATGCGCCGAGCAGCAAATAGGCGAAAGTCGCTAAAGCCTATGTAGGTCTCTGTGCGATGGTGAATGTCTCTATTGCGCAAAATAGCAGCTTGTTCCTCAGGGGTTGCAAATTCCACAAACCGTACTGTTGCTGTTTGGTCTTTGATATCATAAGGCACACGCAACCATACAGACCAATTAGTTGCAAGGTTGTATTCAACAGCCAACTCGGTCCGCCAAAAATCAAGTGAAACAATGTGCTCGTGCAAAGGCACATCAATGACTACTCCCTCTTCTGATAAGCCCTTCCAATTGGGATGTCCACCCTGATAGTCAAAACCATTGGTCATATTCAACGTCAGGCGCCAAGTGCCTTTGCGAAGTGTATCTAAGCCCGCATCTAGCTTTTCACTGCTCTGCAGTGCGGGATTGCTACAAGCAGGACACGCCTGGGCATGCAATTTCTTATCAGGTATCAAGGGAAATAATGCGATCACAACAAGCAGATAGCGGAAGAGGCACATAAGGCATGCATTTTGCTTAATGGAGCCACTATTTCAAGTGTTTATCCAAAATTTTTTTCACTTTCTCGATCTCATTGCCTACCACTTTCCCTATCAGCTTTTCTTTTTCGTTAAATATGAGTACAAAAGGTAGTGCTGGCATCCGATAAGTTTTTGTAAGCTGTTGGGCCACAGGTGAGTCCCAATTGACTATATCCACCTTGCGCAAGGCCACATCTGAATAGCCGAGCAACAGCCGCTCCAGTTTTGGGGAAAACACCCGGCAAGGCCCACACCAATCGGCATAAAAGTCAAAGATTGTCAGCTTTCTACCCGCCAAATAATCTGCAAAGTCCAATTTTTGTCCTCCCTTTATCACCTGATAGTCGAGTTGGCTTCGCTCTTGTGCTGTAAGCGGCTTGGGTAGCGACTCTCCTGGAAAAACTGCTTCAAAGCTGGTATGCTCCTGAAGTGTGCGTTTCACCTTTTCCGAACTTAACTGTTTGGCATCTCCTATTACTACCGCCTTTTTCGAGTCAAAATTCACGTAGGCACTATCTACACCTCGCATCTCTGAAAGCACCTGCGTGGCAGTGCGCGCACATTGCGCACAACTCATTCCTTCCACTTTGAACTCCAAACGCGCCTGGGCAAGGCCCTGTACAAACATCCCCAAAATCAAACCTAACAACACAGCCCAACTATATACCTTCATATCTCATACACTTTCACTACATAAATACAGTAGCAAGGTAGTGAGATTTGTTATCAGAAATCAATCCAGTTATTTAAACAAAGCGTTAAAAATTGACATAAATCACTTCCCTCTTTACACACAAAGCCCCCTATTTGCGCTCATGAGTTGCAACGGGGGCTTCGATTTCTATTTAATATGCCTTTAATGGATGGTACGGCGCATTTTTCCTTTTAGCAACTGCGCATTAATAGCAACAATCACCGTACTGAGGCTCATGAATACAGCACCAATAGCAGGGCTTAATACAAACCCCCACTTGTAGAGCACACCTGCAGCCAATGGTATGGCAAAAGCGTTGTAGCTAGTAGCCCATACGAGGTTCTGGATCATTTTGGCATAAGTAGCTCTTCCAAATTGGATGAGATTTAGGATATCGGTAGGGGTGGAGTTTACCAAAATAATATCAGCCGTTTCCGCAGCAATGTCAGTACCACTCCCTACTGCTATACCAATATCGGCTTGCGCCAAAGCCGGTGCATCGTTAACTCCATCACCAGTCATAGCTACAAACTCACCTTCGCTTTGTAGATCCTTGATAATGCTGACCTTTTCGTGAGGCAATACCTCTGCAAAGAAACCATCCAACTGTAGCAAACGACTCACTGCTTCAGCTACTTGCCGATTATCGCCAGTAGCCATAAAGACCTTAATACCCATTTTTCGGAAGGCAGCTACTGCCTTAGGCGATTCAGGACGAATCTGATCTGCCAAAGCAATATAGCCCGCTAGTTTGTCTTCTATTAGGACAAAAACTACCGTTTCAGCTTCGCTACTCCAAGCTTCTTGAGGCAGGCGAATACCTTGCTCCTCTAAATAGCCAGGACTGACAATTGCCACTTTCTGACCATTGATCTTTCCCTGCACTCCTTTACCTGTAATAGACTGAAAATTCACCACCTGAGGTAAGGCCATGCCCATCTGGTTGGCTTTTTCTACAATACCTACAGCAATGGGGTGCTCGGAATGTTGTTCCAAAGCAGCAGCCCAACGCAAGAGCTCATCGGCTTGCCACTCTGGAGTGACCGCATCAAAGCGCGTCACACCAAACTTGCCTTCAGTAAGTGTACCCGTCTTATCGAAAACCATGGCCGTAATGCGCCGCGACTCTTCAAATGCCGTCCGATTGCGGATGAGCAAACCGTGCTGCGCAGAAACAGCCGTAGAAATGGCTACTACTAAAGGTACAGCCAGCCCCAAAGCATGTGGACATGAGATCACCATAACCGTGACCATGCGCTCCAGGGCAAAGACAAAATCATAGCCCAAAGACAACCATACAATCAGGGTTAGCACACCTACACCCAAAGCAATAAAAGTAAGCCACCGTGCAGCCCGGTCAGCCAGCCCCTGCATACGCGATTTGGCTTGCTGGGCTTCCTGTACCATTGCGATCACTTTGTTCAAATAGCTGTCCTTTCCCGTACGCAATACTTTTACCTTTAGCGACCCATTACCATTTACAGAGCCGCCGGTCACTAGCTCACCCGCTTCCTTCTTCACTGGACGAGACTCTCCTGTAAGCATGCTCTCATCCACATAACTACTCCCTTCAACGACTTCTCCATCAACTGGAATGCGCTCGCCAGGTCGGACTAAAACGATATCACCTACCTGAAGGCGCTCTACCGGCACCTCTACCACCTGCTCACCTTGTATCTTATGTGCCTCTGACGGCATCATACGCACCAACAACTCCAAAGCTCGAGATGCCCCCAATATGGACTTCATCTCAATCCAGTGCCCGACCAACATGATGTCGATCAGCGTAGCTAACTCCCAATAAAAGCTCTTTCCTGGCAAACCAAAAGTCGTCGCTGCTGAATAAAAAAAGGCCACAGAAATAGCCATGGCGATGAGTGTCATCATGCCAGGACTACGCTTGTGCCATTCTTGTACAAACCCTTTGAGAAAAGGCCACCCCCCATAGACAAATACTATAGAAGAAAGTATAAAGAGCACATAATCGCTCCCTACAAATTGCCATCGAATGCCTAACCACGACTGAATCGTTGGAGAAAGGAACAAAATAGGCACTGTGAGCACCAATGAAACCCAAAACCGCCGCTTAAAGTCTTCAATCATCATGCGATGATGATCATGATGATTACTTCCCTGTTCGTGATGCCCATGAGCCTGCGAACCTTCAGAAGTATGAGCCCGATGATCATGAACATGTGTAGATCCGAGTTGCACTGCACGTATCCTGTAGTTACCTGCCTTAGTGAGTGCCTCATTGAGCTGCTGCTCAGAAATGTGATGGCCCATCTGTATACGTGCACGGGGCGGACTGAGTGAAACTTCTACTTGGGACACACCATCTATCTGAGACAAAGCTGATGTCACTTTTTCCACACAATGAGTGCAGCTCATACCTTCAATTTCGTACTCGTGTGTCATGGTGGGCTATCTTTTGATTAGATAAAAAACACGGCTGACTACCGGAATCTCATCAGCCGTGTACACACTCTGTCCTCTAAACCGGGAAAAAGAATAAAGAATGTTAATTGCAACACATCTATTTAAGCCATCTCACAATGATATACTTCCCACTACAAGCAAAAAGCTTCCGCAACGCACATGTTTCTGTTGCTTCGCAAAGTGTAACGTGCTACACCAATCATTTTTGCTATTCTACATATAAACGTGTGCTTTAAAGAATTAAGGGGAACTTGAGCGAATAGTAGTCCTGTACGGCTTTCCCACGTAGTTATTCCCTACATTACATTTAAGGGGGAAACGTGCCACTATTTATCAAGCCACAATGAGACTCTCAATTACAACAGTATTAAGCTACTCATGGCCATTGCTTGGAAGCATGAAAAGCCCTTTCATGGCTATATTCCATTTTCAAATGGCACTATCAGCACTCATGTAGGGTGGTCAATACAGCACATCTACCTTAGCCTACAGCGACACGTCCTATCGCCCAAGCCCCTTCTTCAAATACATAAAATACACATGGCACATCACGATCGACCTACAAAAACAAAATATCAAAGCTTTTTTTTCAGCTCCTCGTATTCCTCTACAGTAATCTCTCCACGAGCTAAGCGTTTTTTCAAAATCTCTTCAGGAGTTTCTCGAACCTTGTTACTATTTTGATTCCACCAGTAAATCGCCAGTCCGATCAACACAATCCAAAATATCCACCAAAAAAAATGCATACCCCAATAGTGATTGTGAAACATAAAACACTTGTTTTCACACAGTTAAAAACTGAATCAACAAACCGGCCACTATGCCCGACACGATCACCAACAGCAGCACATTCCATAGGGTGTTCCACCATGGGCGCTCAGGCTTGTATGATCCACTACAGCAAGATTTCATAAAATCTCCAATTGAGCCGTTCGGTACAGCGGGTAAAAAAGGGGGCAGCTCTGTACTACCGCATCAAACATACATATGTGCATCGCGCGTCGCTGCCCCACACCAGCGAAGGAACTTAAGCTCAAAACGATGAGAAAGCTAATTACTCACTTTCACTTTTTATCTCATCCATTCCTTGCCCCATCTGCTGCATCATCTGTTGCATGCATTCCTGACTCATCATGCCTTTTTGGTGCATCATCTGCATCATGTGTCGCATCATCTGTGGGTCATTCATCATATGTTGCATCATACCCTGCATCATTGAGGCATTTTCCTTCATCATACCCATCATGTGCTGCATGCCTTTTCCGCCCATCATGTGCTGCATCATCTGCTTATTGCCTTGCATCATAGACATGGCATGCTCATTTTGTATCATCACATTCATAAATTCCATCATCATTTCGTGATTCCCCGCAATAGTGCTAAAGAGCTCCTTGCGCATAGCCTCATCTTGAAGCAATTGTTCAGCAGAAGGTGTTGTATTGCACCCTAATAGGGCGATAGGCACTACTAAAAAAAACAGCCAATTTTTCATATTATGTGCATTTTGTTCAAATAACATTATCCATGAGGCAACTTGTTGTATACACTCGCCAACATAAATCCTGTAAACCAAGCCAATATGGTGGTAAACAATAAACCGAATAGCGTATCTATTAATGGTATATCTATCCGCATTATAGGATGTACATCTACACCATGTAGCAAACTATTGAATATCCATGCAGCAATCTCACGCCCACCTATCCACACAAGGAGTGCACATAAGATATAGAGCACAACTGCAACAAGTGCTACCGCCCACGCAAATCGCTTAGCATCGATATTCATATTAAATCCATTTTCCTTCCCAAATTACAAACACCACATTCCACTGTCTTACAACATATTGGAAAAACATTACAAGATTTCATCGAGCATTTTACGGGGTGGTTGAAGGGACTTGCGATACTGGGTCATACTTACTCCCGTAACTCGCTTAAACTGATTGGACAGGTGTTGAAGGCTGCTATAACCAAGCAAATAAGCGATCTCGGAAAAGTTGTGTTCCTTATAACTAACCAGTTCTTTAGCTTTCTCTATGCGCAACAAGACGAAGTAGTGTTCTATAGTGGTGCCCGTTCGCTTAGAAAAAAGTTTGCTCAAATGTGAATAATCGCGATGAAGGGATTGAGATAAGTAGGCTGAAATGGGACGCTCATTACGCACAGGTAATTGGTCAAATTTCCTAATAAGCAAAGTTTTTATCTGTTCTACCAACAGCTCTTCATGATCTCTAAGAAGTTCAAATCCAAAAGTTTTCAGCTCTTTTTCAAATGCTTCCCAATCGAAAGAAGTAGGCTTTCGCACTAATTCGACATAGCCCAAGTGCACTGCTTTTACGTTCAATTGCCACTTCTGGCAAATGCGCTCTATCACACAGACACACCGCTCGCAGACCATGTTTTTTATAAAAATGCGATACGGATCCATAGCTCAATTTGCTTTGGGCGGAAAAAAGGTACAAGCCTTGAGTGCAGGCTTGCACCTAATAGCTTACTGCTTTGACCGCTCCGGCCGCTCATACATACAGCACATGGGAAGCTGCTCATAGGCTTCATCTGGTGCACGTACTTGGTCCGTATCATGCCCTGCCTGAGCTATAGCTTCCTTAATTTGCTTCAAAGTAGCCTTCTGTGCATCCCAAGACACCTTCATGACTTTAGCATCGACATCCCAAACAGCTTCTTGTACTCCAGCTACTTGCTGGGCTGCTCGTTCAATGCGCTTCTTGCACATCATGCAGTTGCCATACACTTTGAATTCAGCGTGGGATAGGGCTGAGGTTTGCTCAGAAGCATTTATTGGAGGTTGAATTTGTTGTGCAGAGGCATCAAGCCCCCACATGCCTAAGAACATGAATAACAAAACAATTTGCTTCATGGCTTCTAATGGTTTAATGGATTATTAATGATTATCTTCTAATTCGAGGTATTTCCCCTGCGGGCCTACGCCTTCTATGTGTACCAATTGGGCCCCATAATGCCCTGCATGAAACACACTCCAAGAAGCTCCAGCCAACACTATCCACACGGATATTTCCAAGGCCAGGATTTGCTTGCGCAAAAACACAGCAGCACCTTTTAAAATTGCTGCTACTAGTGCAAGCCAAACTGTCCAGTCGGCATACAGATCGTGTTGATCCAGCACCCACTGTGCCTGATCAGTTAATCCGTGGGTATGAGGATGCACATACCTACCTGCAATCCAGGCACCCAATAGTCCTAGAAGTAGTGTAAGCCACACGGCCCAGTCCAAGCCTTCTTTTCTACTAAACAACACCAGTAGTTGTAATAACAACGCTATTGGAATCAGCACAATGGGCACATGTACGATAAGTGGATGCAAGGTGGGAAAATCACTAATGCCTGCAGCCCCCTCTACCGTAGGCATAGAAGTATGCGTATGAGCTGACGCTACTTCAGCATTTGCATCATCATCACTGGGTTGTACTTGCTGTGCTGTGGTATCTTTCTTTCCGTGAGGCTCATCGCCATGCGCCCAACCCGGCAAAGAGCAAATCCCCCAAAGCGCCCATAACATGAGTAAGATACCATACTTATTTACGTATTTCATGGCCTGCAAATTTTGAGAAGGTGAACAATGAATGAATATTGGCTTGGTGGGGCGCTTTAATGACGTGATATGATAATATGATAACACGTGCTAGTAACTAAAGGCAATGCACCGGGAACGAACCGTTCCCGCCCCCGGGCATTGCACGATGCGAACCTAAATTATCAATGGTGTACACTAATAAACTATTAATGATTGTGCCCTTCATGGCCAGCATCATCGTTTTGATGCATCTGTCCCATTTCTTCTTTTTGCATGGCACCTTGCTGGTGCATGGGGTGGTTGGGATTAGCTACATAAGCCATCCCACACACAGGGCACTTGCCCGGACTGTTGCTACCACTGCCTTTGCAGTGCATAGGACACACATAAGCCGAAGTATACTCAGGACCACTTTTGTCATCCTGAGAGGTAGCTTCTTCTGTTTGGGTCGTTTCTTCTTGAGCGGCATTTTGGGCGGCATCACCACCACATGCTTGCCATACTACGACCGACGAGAGGGCTATCAGAATCAACAAAAAACGTAGCTTGTTCATAATTGAAAAGTTTTAAAAGTGAGTAATTAGAAAATTGGCACGTGTTTATATACCTCAATGTTGATGCCCACCAGTAGGTGCTGCTGAAGCCGTAGGTGCTGCTTCACTCAACTTTTTGAGCTTCCACTGTTGAATATTGCCTTCCACAGAACCACAAGTAAGCATTTGTGCGCCGAAGTAAGGGTTGCGCACCTGCTCCTCCTGGCTTAGCCAGTCGGCACCTGTATTGTCAAAAGCCATAGGGCAATGCTGCACTACGACATCAGAAGGACTGAGACCAAAGACAGCCATCGTCTCGATCAGCATTTCGGATAGGCCCCCAAAGTTTTGCCGCTGTACTTCTATGTCTGTAGATTGAGCGATTTGCTGCGCATGCGCTTTCAGTGCATCCATTTGTTTCATCCAATAGTTGTGCGCATCACCTTCTACCAAGCCCATATCTACTTGTGATAAGGCCTCTAAAAAGGCCTTACCTGCTAAAGCAGCATCAGCATTATTGTCATTAACCAAGGCATCTTTGATTTGAAAATAAGGCGGCAGTAATACACGCAGCTGTGTTAAAAATGCTTCGGGCACTTGCCCTGCATAATCTGGGAAGCTCACTTCTGTAGCACTCACCAGCTTGTTCATCATGCTCCAGGAGTTGTTGAGTTGAGCCGCTGCATCGATGGCAAAATTGCCATTGACGACCACCTCTTCACCCGGGCTCAAACCACTGCTTACCAAATAATAATCGCCTACGCGCTCACCTAACAAGATCTCGCGATATTCAAATGTAGGCACAGCCATATCAGGCACTTTCACATATACCACAGAGCGGGGCCCCGTCCACATGACAGCTGTGCGTGGCACCAACACCTCCACACCTCGAGGTGTTAGGCGTGCCTCTATTTTTCCCTTGACCAACATCTCAGGCTTAAGCAAACCACCTATGTTGGCCACTTCTGCACGTAGCGATGCTGTGCGCTTCTGCCCATCGATGACGGGGTCAATAAAAGTGATGGTAGCTTCAAAGGTGCGGTCGGGAAAAACAGGTGTGGTAAAACGCACCCGATCACCTAACCGAATAGAAGCTAAGTCTTCTTCGTAAGCATCGAACAGTACCCATACTTTATCGAGATTAACCATATCAAACAGCACTTCGCCTTGCTTGACATAATCTCCTACTGCTACACGACGCTGGGTAACGATACCATTGGCGTCAGCCAATACTGTAAAGACTTCCTTGATTTGGCCCGAAGAAAGAATGGCTTCGATATCGCTTTCCGGGATTTTCCAATAGCGCAGCTTGTTGCGCGCTGCTTCGAGCAAGTTAGGATTGAGTGCCTGCAGGTCTTTGGCTTCGAGTAGCTCGCGCTGTGCAGTAATCAGCTCGGGCGAATAGATATCAGCTAGCTTCTGGCCTTTACGCACATGTTCTCCGGTAAAGGTAACGTAGAGCCGCTCGATACGCCCTGGCACATGGGCCGTTTGAGAGGCCGTTCTGCGTTCATCAGCTGCAATTTTGCCATTAAGCCAAATAGTTTTAGAAACCATCGATGTTGTACGAGCTGGCTGCACTTTTTGTGTCTGTACTTGTGCCAGTTTTACTGCTTCCGGAGTCATTTGCAGACGGATAGTACTGTTTTCTCCTGAGGCTCCTGCTTCATCTAATGGAATTAAGTCCATACCACAAATGGGGCACTTACCTGGCTCAGGCTGACGTATCTGAGGATGCATTGAGCAAGTCCAGATGGTTTCTTCATCACCCCCTTGAGATGCTTCTGTAGTGGGCTTTGCTCCATGGTCAGAGGTCATGGATGTACCAAAGAGGAAATAGCCACTGGCCAAGCCAACAAGCGCGGCTATCACTATAAAGATGAGCTGCTTTTTATCTTTCATGATGGCTGTTTTTTAATTTTTTAAAATTCAACTACTTGCTCGATGGTGCTGCGCGCTTGATGGCTTTGCACCACAGCCTTTAAGCGCTTGAGGTCGAGCTGTATAAGCTGTGTTTCCAAGCGCAACAATTCGTCAAATTCTTTGCCCGAGGTGGCATAACGCACTTCTAAGATATCTCGCGCTGCGCGCAGCGTCTCGGCTTGTTCATCAGCCGCAACAAGAGTGGTCTGTGCCGCCTCCCACTGAGCCCAAGCACGTGCCACTATTGTCAATAAGCGCTGTAACGCAGCCTGCTTGTCCGACTCCAGGGCCTGAATGCGCAACTCCTGCTCACGCGCACGTGCATCAAATTTGACCGTATACAATGGTACAACTACTCCTACACGTGGCGAGAGCACATCTCGGCCATTACCTGCAGGATCGGCGTCACTTCGCCGCCCCACCGCAATGTAGTCTAGGCCTACGGCAAAAGAGGGCTTACGTGCCAGATCGTTGAGCTTTAGCTGATATCGCGCTTCCTCCTGCCAAGCCGTGTACATATTAAGCAAGGGATGTCGCGTGCTGAGCCAGTCGGCAAGGGTATCGCGCTGCCAAGGCATTGTGGTAAAGGTAAGCGTGTCAGGAATCACTACTGGTGCATCCAACGGTCGATAGCACAACTCATTGATACGCGCTATGGGGTCAGCCTCCAAATCGCGCCAACGTGCCTGTTGTTCTTGAAGTTCTTCTATGCGGAGTTGCACGCGCAACACATCAGCCATAGTGGACTTTCCACTTTCCACCATAGTGGTAGCCAAGCGCTCTAAAGCTCTTAGCAACTCGATCTGCTCTTGAACAATGTCTTGGCTACGACGCAGCTCGTACAGTTCGTACCATGCCTTTTTGATCTCGTAAATAATGCGTAGCTGCCGCGCTCGCCATTGCTCATAACGCGCACGGCTCATAGCCAACACAGCATCTTTTCGCGTAGGTAAAGTCCCTTTCCAGGGAAACATCTGGGTAGCCCCAATGCGCACCCATTGTGGCCCCAAACGCGTCTCGACAGGTAAGACAAAAATCCCCAAAGCCACTTGGGGGTCAGGTAGTACACTCACTTGAGGTGCACGCTCCAGAGCAGCTTCATACTGCAAATACAAACTACGCAGCTCGGGGTTTTGCTTCACGGCTAAAGTCAACAGGGAGTCTAACCCCTGAGCCGATAGATATGGCATTGCGCCCCCCATGCATAGGCCTACGACAAGGATCCAAATGCGGACTTGTGGTAGGCTATATTTTGCCGACAGGTGGCCATTATTTGAACAACTTATTCCTTTCATCATTTTTGTTTTCATTCTCCGATTTCGTCAAATCTCATGGCTGCGCTGGCGGCGAGTAGCTTTCCACTCTTGCCACATACTGTACATCACAGGTACAGTGAACATGGTCATGAGTTGAAAGACCATACCACCAAAGGACGGAATGGCCATGGGCACCATGATATCGGCACCACGCCCCGTAGAAGTCAGTACAGGCAACAAAGCCAATATGGTCGTCGCAGCTGTCATCATAGCAGGCCGCACGCGGCGCTTCCCCGCTTGTACTACTAATTCACGTACCTGCTGAGATGTGGTAGGGGCTTTTCCACGAAATACATCGCGCAAGTAGGTAGCCATAAGCACACCATCATCAGTTGCAATGCCAAACAAAGCCAAAAAGCCAACCCACACCGCCACACTTAAATTGATAGGGTGCATCTGGAACAACTCGCGCATGTTTTTGCCAAAGACCTCAAAATCCATAAACCACGGCTGGCCATACAACCAAATCATGACAAAGCCACCAGCAAAAGCCACAAATACTCCAGAGAACACCATTAACGTTACGGGCACAGAGCGAAATTCGAAGTACAGGATCAGGAAGATGATCATCAGCGCAATGGGCACTACCACAGCCAAGCGCTTGCTAGCACGCACTTGCTGTTCGTAGTTGCCCGCAAAGCGATAACTCACACCAGCTGGAACTTCCAACTTGCCCGACGCTATCTGTTCCTCTAAATATTTTTGGGCATTGTGCACGACATCTACCTCGGCATAACCTTGCTCCTTGTCGAACAGCACATATCCCACCAAGAAAGTATCCTCACTTTTAATCGACTGAGGCCCTTGCCGATAGGTAACGCGGGCAATTTGCCCTAAGGGTATCTGTGCACCTTGAGGGGTAGGGATGAGTACGCGCTCCAGCGTCTCAGGATCACTGCGCAATTCACGCGGATAGCGCACACGTATGGCATAGCGCTCGCGACCTTCTATCGTTTCGGTCATTTTCATCCCTCCGATAGCCGCCTGAATGTAGCGCTGCACCTGTGCTATAGTTAGCCCATAACGCCCTATTTCTTGGCGGTCAATATCGATTTCCAGGTAGGGCTTACCCACAATGCGATCGGCAAAGACAGCCGCATCTTTGACTCCCTCTACCTCACGCAAGTGTCGTTCTAGCTCCAAGCCAAAAGCTTCTATAGTCGGCAAATCTGGCCCTTTCACCTTGATGCCCATCGGCGCACGCATGCCCGTTTGCAGCATCACCAAGCGTGTCTCAATGGGCTGAAGCCGCGGCGCAGAAGTGACTCCTGGCAAACGCGTAGCTTTGACAATCTCATTCCATATATCATCGGGGCTCTTGATATGCGGACGCCAATTGCGGAAATATTGCCCGTTGGGGTCAGGGATGAGTTTGCCCTTAGCATCGCGCACAAAATTCCCCTCTTCATCTACCTTAAATCGGATGCGCCGCCCATTTTTATCTACTTCGTATTCGGGTTTGTACAGGATGATGTTTTCGTACATCGAAATAGGAGCTGGATCAAGTGCACTCTCCACACGCCCCAGCTTGCCCACCACAGTCTCCACTTCGGGAATAGCCGTCACGGCCATATCCAACAAGCGCAAGTTTTTGAGGTTTTCCTCCATACCCGAATGAGGCATCGATGTGGGCATGAGTAGGAAAGAACCTTCATCCAAGGCAGGCATAAACTCCTGGCCAATGTTGATAAATATCTGATAGCCAAAGAATAAAAGTGTGATAGGCAATGCAAAAAAGAGTGCTTTAAAACGCAAACAAGCCCGAAGGATATACTCGTAATAATGGATAATGGAATAAAACAAGCCCAATAGCCCCCCTATAATGACACTGACAAATATCCAATTGGTAAAAGTACTGCGCTCTACACCCAAAGGCATCCATTCGTGACTCAACAACCAAGCCACCAACAGCCCATACACTATGTTTTTACCTACATTAAAGGCATTGGCATAGGGGCTATCGCCAAAGCGATCATTGACCCAGGCCGTAACCAGCCCCATCAAACCCAATACCATGAGTGCAGCACCCACAATCGCCCACTGATAGTGGTAGTACACTACAGCACCTGCCACAGCCAACAAGGCATTAGCCGCATAACGCACCAAAGGCTTTCGATTGCCACGCATGGAAAATATGGCATAAGCCAGGGTAGGCAACACCGTAATAGCCAACACGATAGAAGCCACTAGGGCAAATGTCTTTGTAAAAGCCAGCGGCTTAAACAGCTTGCCTTCGGCAGCCTCCATCGTAAATACTGGCAGGAAGCTGACAATAGTCGTAGCTACCGCCGTGAGTACAGCCGAAGCCACCTCTACTGTTGCTTCATAAATCGTCTCGAGCAGTGGCTTACCAGCTGGTGCATCTTTCATGTGCTTGACCATGCTTTCAGTCAGCACGATGCCCATATCGACCATCGTACCAATGGCAATGGCAATGCCCGAAAGCGAAACGATATTGGCATCCACACCTGCCATCTTCATGACGAAAAAGCACATCAACACTGCCACGGGCAATGCACTGGTCACTACCACAGAACTCTTCAAATTCATCAGCATGATGATGACCACGATAATAGTCACCAAGATTTCGAGCGTGAGTGCTTCTTCTAGTGTGCCGATTGTCTCCTGAATCAGCTCTGTGCGGTCATAAAAGGGCACAATCTTTACCTGCGAAACCGTACCATCAGCCAACACGCGTGTGGGCAGACCCGGCTCTATTTCCTTGATTTTGGCTTTGACATTCTTGATCACCTGCATGGGGTTGGACCCATAACGGGCGACCACCACCCCGCCTACAGCCTCCGCACCCGATTTGTCAAGGGCGCCACGACGCGTAGCTGGCCCAATATTGACTCGTGCAATATCTCGGATACGTATGGGTACATTGTCGCGCATGACGACTACACTCTCCTCGATATCTTCCAAGGTCTTGACGTAGCCCAAGCCACGCACGAAATACTCGGCCTTATTGATTTCAAGGGTTTGTGCACCTACTTCCCGGTTGGCATTCCGGATGGCCTGCATCACTTGGTCAAGTGAAATGTTGTAGATGCGCATGGCATCAGGGTCCAAGTCCACCTGATACTCTTTGACGTACCCACCAATAGAAGCCACTTCCGATACTCCTTCAGCTGAAGCCAGCGCATACCGCACGTAAAAGTCCTGGATAGTGCGCAACTCGTGTAGATCCCATCCACCAGTAGGGTTGCCTTCGGGATCACGGCCCTCGAGTGTGTACCAGAAGATCTGGCCTAGCGCTGTGGCATCAGGCCCAAGAGCAGGTGTGACGCCTTCTGGCAAAATATTGGGAGGCAGAGAGTTGAGCTTTTCCAGGATGCGGCTGCGGCTCCAATAGAAGTCTACATCATCGCGAAAGATGATGTAGATACTCGAAAAGCCAAACATCGAATTGGAGCGGATACTCTTCACGCCCGGAATGCCCAACAAAGCTGTAGTCAGTGGATACGTAATTTGGTCTTCCACATCTTGTGGGGAACGACCATCCCATCGCGTAAAGACAATTTGCTGATTTTCACCTATATCAGGTATGGCATCTACTGCTACAGGATCACGTGGTAAGAAGTCCAGTTCATAGTCAAACGGCGCCGTAGATAAGCCCCACCCAATAAACACAATGAGCATGAGCCAAGCAACTAAGCGCTGTTCGAGAAAAAAGCGAATGATTGCGTTGAGCATAACTTTATCTGGTTTTTCCCGCATTTAGAATGAGGACTCGCCGCAAGCGTACTTACTCATAAGCAAACACTACGACAACAAAAGACCTACAATGCTCATGGTCAGGCCAGGAGCATATAAGCCAATGGGAGAAACCAGAATTCAACAACGAAAGACCTGCAGCAAAGCAGGTCGCTCAGAGGGGCAGAGACGATCAGGAGGTCTATAACGGGCATGCAGCGAGGCGTCCTGCACTGCCGATACCCAAAGATCGCCTAACCAACCAGGTGCCAAAATGGCAGAAAGCACCGGCAGCGTCAAAACCCATTCCGAAATAGAAGGTGGCACCTTTTGGCTATCGTCTTGATGCAGGTACTGGCTATCATCATGGCAGCAACCGTCCTCATGCATATCACCATGAGTACATGCAGCTGCTTCATTCTGATGGCAAGAAAAGGAAGTTGTAGTTTCAAAATGACAAGAAGAAGCATCCACAAAAAATGCTACGCGTTGCAGCTGGTCTTGGCAAAAATGGCGATTGAGCACAACACCTGTTGTGCTCAACATTACATTAAATATGGTAACAATATGTACTAATCGGACCAGCATATAAGCTTATACGTGATGCTCCGCCTTTTTGTAAAGATACGGCAAAGTTACAGAAAGTACTGAATACCGTTTTCTTGTGAGAATGTTAATGGCACTTAAAATGCGACCAACTCTATATCAGTTTCCAATTTGGACGCTGCATTCTTAATTTGACCGTTCTGGTTCACCAGCGCAACAGCAGTCCATCATCACATCTGAAATAATTGCTTATGCACATAGCACATCATCGACAGTTATTCTTTCGCCACGTAGCGCAGACCAGCGCATATCCTATTGCTTTAGAGATCGCTCGAGGTGAAGGACTCTACTTGTACAGCCCCGATGGGCGGCGCTGGCTCGACCTCATCTCAGGCATCAGTGTCAGCGTGTTGGGGCACAGTCATTCGGCCGTAGTACATGCCGTGCAGGCACAAGTAGCTCGTTATATGCACACTTTGGTCTATGGCGAGCTAGTGATGGCTCCTCAAGTCGAGCTAGCTACCCTATTAGCACACCACCTACCTGATCCACTCGACAGCGTCTATTTTGTCAACTCAGGTGCCGAAGCCACCGAGGGTGCTATGAAGCTGGCCAAGCGATATACGGGCCGTGCAGAAATTGTGGCTTGCCGCAAAGCCTATCACGGCAGTACCCAAGGAGCCGCCTCATTAATGAGTGAACAGTGGTATACGCGCCCTTTCCGGCCACTGCTTCCCGGTATCCGCCATATCGACTTTAACAACTTCGAGGACTTGGAGCACATCACTACGAATACTGCAGCTGTCATCCTCGAAACCGTCCAAGCAGAAGCAGGAGTGGTAGTACCCAACGCTGCCTGGCTGCAAGCGCTACGCCAACGGTGTACGGAATGCGGCGCACTCCTGATACTAGACGAGATACAGGCAGGCTACGGGCGCACCGGCACGCTGTGGGCATTTGAACAATATGGCATCGTACCCGACGTGCTGTTGCTGGCTAAAGGCATGGGCGGAGGGATGCCGATCGGAGCTTTTATTGCAGCGCGCGAACTGATGCAGTGTCTCTCCTACGAACCCATGTTGGGACACATCACCACTTTTGGTGGGCATCCCGTCAATTGTGCAGCCGCCTTAGCGACGCTACAAGTACTTTTACGCCAGCCGTGGATCAGCCAAGTCAAGGCCAAAGAAGAGCGTTTCCGCCAACAGCTGACCCATCCAGCTATCCGATCGGTGCGCAGTGCCGGCTTGCTGATGGCCGTTGAGTTGGACAGCTTCGAGCAAGTACAGCTCGTCATACGCTATTGCTTAGCTCGCGGTTTGCTCACTGATTGGTTTTTGTTCAATAACCGGTGCATACGCATCGCACCACCACTTATCATCGAGCATGAGCATATTGACGAAGCTTGTGCCCTTTTGCTCGAGGCAATAGATAAATGCACGGGCTAAGAACGCACCCTACGCCGCTCATTTGCCAATACAGAAATTGGAAAATATGTTGTCCAGCAAGTCATCTACACTGACCTCACCTGTAATCTCTCCCAAAAAGGTAATAGCACGGCGAATGTCGAGTGCCAGCAAATCCGTAGGAATGCCATCAGCCATACCCGACGCGACAGCTGCCAAGGCTTCATCAGCGCGCTGCAGTGCTTCGTAATGACGCACATTGGCAATAATTGTATGGGCGAACGACACATGACCACCTATAACCAAATCATAGAGCTTTTCTTCGAGAAGTGTCAATCCCTGCCCATCTTTGGCCGACACAGGTACGATGCGATCCCCAGGGAGTAGGGCAGAAGCAAAGTCAGCGGGTCGGCGCTGCGGCACCAAGTCAGTCTTATTCATTACTGCCAATAGCTCCATATCACGTGCACAAAGACGCTCGATATCGGCATGCACTTCATTTGCCGAAAGGCTTGCTGCATCAAATACGTAGAGCAACACATTGGACTGCCGTATCTTTTCAAGCGTCTTTTGCACGCCTATGGCCTCGATCTGATCACGTGCGTCGCGAATCCCTGCAGTATCGATGAAGCGAAAAGCAATACCGCGAATATTGCGCACTTCTTCAATCGTATCTCGCGTAGTACCTGCAATATCACTGACAATAGCGCGTGCTTCACCCAACAAAGCATTGAGTAGCGTCGATTTGCCGGCATTAGGCCTACCTGCAATGACGGCATTCACGCCTTGCTTGATGGCATTTCCCAAGCGAAAAGTCTGCATCAGTTGACGCGCCAACTGGCGTACTCGATTAATCAATTCGAGTAGTTGCTGCCTATCGGCAAATTCGACATCCTCCTCTGAGAAGTCCAACTCGAGCTCGATGAGACTGGCAAAGTGTATGAGCTGCTCGCGCAGCGCCTGGATTTCCTTACTTACTCCACCGCGCATTTGCTTTATCGCCAACTCATGCGCCCGCTCACTCTGGGCTGCAATAAGATCGGCAACTGCTTCGGCCTGCGTCAGATCCATGCGGCCATTGAGAAAAGCCCGCAGCGTGAACTCACCAGGACGGGCTAGCCGCGCTCCATGTGCCACGCAAAGCTCCACAACGCGCTGCAAGATCCATTGTGACCCATGGCATGAAAACTCTACGACATCTTCGCCGGTGTAAGAACGAGGAGCTTTGAAAAGCCCTACGATCACCTCATCGACGATACGCCCCTGGTCGCGAATAGTGCCATAGTGCAATGTATGTGACGGCTGAGTGTGTAGATCTTTGCCATGGAAAAGTGCATTAGCAATTGGGAGGGCTTGCCCCCCCGAAAGGCGTACAATGCCAATAGCACCTTCACCTGGCGGTGTAGCTATGGCTACAATAGTGTCTTGTAGATCGTGTTTGGTATACATCCTGCGGCAAAGTTACGCCCCTTTTTAGTCGTAAAACCGCCCAAAGAGAAGCAATGTTGCAGCATGCTATTTGAATACATGCTGCAAAAAAAGCATACTGATTTTTTACAAGAAAAATTACTCGGAAGATTGATAGGCAAGTGCTTCACGCGCTACACGCATCGGTATGCCAATGCATTTCTTTTCCATATAGTCGAGCATACGCGCGATCAATTCGCGCTGCTCTTCATCAAGGCTTTCTATCTCTTTGCGGAACACTTCGCGCAAAGCCTTCTCTTTCACTGCATGCACTTCCTGGGGAATGCGACTCATAGCGCGCTCTACCTCACGCTGGCGACATATGGTGGGAAATTGCTCGATATACTGTTCGAGCAGCGTTTCGGCCTGAGCCACTTCTCGTTCGCGAAATGCCAAGTTTTCAGCAGCACGACGGCGCAAACGCTCAATCTCAATCCAATGTACATCAGGGCGGCGACCTACTGCTTCAGCGACATTATGAGGAATAGACAGATCTACTACCAATTTTTGACCCCTTTCGCCCCTTAGCAGTTGCGCGTACAATTGTGGCGTCATTATGGGCTGTGTAGCTCCTGTACATACAATCATGCAGTCGAAGCCTTCGCGATAATGAGGCAACTCCGCCAAGGAGATTGCCCGCCCGCCTAGCAATTCAGCCAAAGCTTTTGCCCGAGCATAGGTGCGGTTACACACCGTCACGTTGCGATATCCATACTTGCGCAAGAACTTGGCTACCAAAGCATTGGTTTGCCCTGCACCGATCATCAAAACGCGCGCATCCAAAGGCAGCTGATACTTGCGCATCTCTTGTACTGCTAAGGACACGACCGAGACGGGCTTCTCGCCAATACGCGTACGCGCATATACATCTTTGGCAGCCACCACCGCGAACCGCATGGCCAAGCGAAGTGCATCTCCCGTCAATCCCCATTGATTGCACTGATCGTAAGCCTGACGCAACTGACGCAAAATCTCGCGTTCGCCTACCACCAACGACTCTACAGAGGCTCCTACGCGAAAAAAGTGACGGATAGCTTCAATGCCTCGCAAATGGTGCACGGCACTTATCGAAGCCTCATCCAAATCAGGATTGATGTAGTGAAAAAAACGCTGACGAAAGCCATCATCCACTTGCTGCGTGCTGTGAAAAAAGTACAACACGCGATTGCAAGTGGCTACATACATCAGCTCATCGAGGGCCAAATCGGTTTTCAGGAACTCGAGCCTTTGTCGCAATTCAGCACCCGCTGCAGGCACAATGTAGTGCTGAATGCGCGAAAGCGCTGTATCGCGATGTGTGATGGTAAATATGTGATACCCTCCGAGCATAGATGAGCAAATGTTTGTGCCACAAAAATAGTGGAACGATACGCCTCCATTGTCACTATAATGTCAATGCATTCCTCAGTCTATTTAAACATGCACACCAATATACATCTACTAGATTATCAATGCTTTACACTGAATAAAGGCTTAGCTTACTACTTACATAAAGGGAGCCATATTGAAATACCGCCTATTCGTCCAAGTACTTCAAGATCAGTCTTTCGCTTTGCGAAACACATCTAAAATGAAAGCTGCTCCCAAATAATTACATTAATTTTCCAACCGTCACTGCACCGCTATGCAATAGCATCGCATTGAAACATACACAATTGCGCCAATCATGGCAGCTAAAAAAAAGCATCGAAAAAGTCGCATGCCTACACCTTATGCGCTACCTGGTGAGCCCCTGTGGCTACAGCGTCCGCTACTGATAGGTATGGGGTTGTTTGCCTTTGCTTTCTTGCTCTATGCCAATACGCTAACGCATGGCTACACGCTTGATGATGCCATTGTCATTACTGACAACGAGTTTACCATGCAAGGCATACAAGGCATCGACGAGCTGCTACAATACGACACCTTTCGAGGTTTTTTCAAAGTTCCAGGTAAGGAAAAGCTCGTTGCAGGCGGTCGCTACCGTCCCCTCACACCTATCATGTTTGCCATTGGCGCTGAATGGCTTGGGCCACAACCTTGGATAGGCCATTTGGGCAATATTGTTTGGTATGGACTCACCTGTATAGCCGTGTGGTGGCTCATATGGGTGATATGTGCGCCTAAAAACGATCCTACCTGTAGCGATAGTCGCGCGCGCTTTATAGCGCTGGCTGCTGCCCTGATCTTTATAGCCCATCCCGTACACACTGAAGTAGTGGCCAATATCAAGGGTCGCGACGAGATCATGAGCCTGCTGGGTGCTGTACTGGCCACGTTATGTGTGTGGTACGGCTTGCGCCAAAAGAGGTGGTACTGGCCCTTAGCTGCTGGGGTATGTTTCTTCCTGGGGCTCCTTTCAAAAGAAAATGCCATCACATGGTTGGCAGTCACACCGCTAATGTTGTGGTATTTTGGCGGTCGTACCCCTTTGCAAGCATTACGGCTCACCCTACCCTTAGCTGTAGCAGCTATAGCCTTTCTATGGCTACGCGCTTCTGTTTTGGGCTGGTCTCTTGGAGAGCCGCCTCGTGACTTGATGAACAACCCTTTTATCAAAATTCTAAGCAGTGGGCAAATAGCAGACCTTACTGCAGAAGAACGCTGGGCGACAATCGTTTATACCTTAGGCCAATATGTACGCTTACTTGTATTCCCTCATCCGCTTACACACGACTACTATCCTCGTCATATTCCCATCATGTATTTTGCAGATGGAAGGGTAATAGCCAGTTTAGTGGTGTACCTAGCTCTATTGTGGTGGGCCATTCGTGGCTTGCGCCAAAAAGAGCCCACTAGTTTTGGCATATGGTACTACCTGCTCACCCTTAGTATTGTATCCAACATTGCCTTTCCCGTAGGCACCAATATGTCAGAGCGATTCCTCTTTATGCCTTCTATGGGTTATGCTTGGGTTATGGGCTGGATAGCCTGGCGCGCAGCACAATGGCGTGCTGGTGGAAAATTGCATCACTTTTGGCAAACGTACTGGGTGTGGGGCATACTAACTGGCATCGTGCTGCTATATAGCATACGTACCATTACACGCAATGCAGTGTGGAAAGACAACTTCACCTTATTCACCACCGATGTCGCCATATCGCCTCAAAGTGCTAAGGTACGTAATGCAACAGGGGGTGTGCTCATCGACTCCGCACTCCAAGTAAAAGATGAGGCGCGCCGCATACAGATGTTGCGCGAAGCCACCAACCACCTACAAATAGCTGTACGCATTTACCCATACTACAAAAATGCCTACTTGCTCTTGGGCAATGCACATTTCTACCTCAAAGAATACGACAAGGCCATACAGCATTATGAACGAGCGCTCAAGATCGATCCAAACTACGCAGATGCACAAACCAATCTGGCACGAGCCCTGCGCGATGCCGGCAAGTATTATGGAGAGCAACGAGGTGACCTACCGCAAGCCATCACCTATTTGAGTCGATCCTATCAGCTCGATCCTACTGATGCAGAAACAGCGCGCCTGTTGGGCGTGGCTTATGGGCTTTCGGGTCAGAACGACAAAGCCATCCAATGGTTCGAAAAAGCCTTAAGTCTCCAGCCTCAATCCGCAGCCATCATGCGCGATCTAGCTACGGCATGGTACCATGCCGGCAACCAAGCCAAAGCGCAACAATGGATGCAGCGAGCGCGCCACATCGACCCCACGATCGGGCAGCAGTCCCAATAACTCCATAGCAGAGATATACTTACACATTGCGCTTGCGAAAGAAAAAAACAGCCAGCATTCCATAGCCCAGCCCTAATGCCAACACGTGATACAAATAGGGCCACACTTCAACCAAGCTAGCCCCTTTCAACATGTTGAGCCGTACGATGGCCACCAGTTGAGCAATGGGATTGAACCACGTGAGGCGCTGTGCCCACAAAGGCATGCTTTCAATGGGCGTAAACAGACCACTCATCAACACAAAAATGATCATGAAAAACCAGGCGACAAACATGGCTTGCTGTTGTGTGTCAGCCAGGTTCGAGATGAGCAAACCCAAACCCAACAATGCCATAATAGTCAAAGCTGCAAAAAGATAAAGCACACTCAGTGAACCTTCTGTAGGTGTGTGGAAAATGAGTTTGGCGATGCCCAAACCAATAGTGAGCTCAGTCAGCCCAATAAACAGAAAAGGCAAAAGCTTGCCACTGACAAAAATGTAACTGCGCACAGGCGTAACAGCTATTTGCTCTTGCGTGCCTATTTCGCGTTCGCGCACCACATTCATCGCACCTAACAACAGGGTCAGCATACTGACCAACACGGCCAAGATACCCGGTACCATAAAGGTTTTGTAGTCCAACCCAGCATTAAACCAATGTTGATAGCGCACGTCCGAGCGCGACACACAAGCCACCTCCGCGCCCTGCGGTAGTATCACCTTTCCTTCCTCCAGGAGCTGGCGCTGAAAATCACCCACAATGGCTGCCGCATACGACACCGCCACGCCGGCTTTCATGCTGTTAATAGCATTGGCCAGTAGTTGCACTTGAGCAGTGCGGCCTTGCCACAAGTTTTCGGAAAAGTTGGGCGGAATGACTATTACTAGGTCGGCTTCATCGCGATCGAGCAGCACATTGCTCTGAGCCTCATTTGCCGAAAGGCCACTAAGCAAAAAGTAGCCAGAAGCAAGTAGCTTATCCACTAACATCTTCGACAAAAGGCTGTGATCGCTATCCTGTACAGCTAGCTTGAGCTCGCGTACCTCATTGGTCGCTACATGCGACAATATCAACAACTGCACTAAAGGCAGCACAAAGAGCAGCGGCAACATGGCCTTGTTTCGAAAAATCTGCAGCAATTCCTTATATATGAAAAACAGAATTGTCCTCATTCTACATGCAGTTTGAAGCTCTTCCAACTGAGCAGTATGAAAAACACAGTCATGCCACTCAGTACGGCAACCGGTACCCACAACGCATCCAATCCTCCCCCCTTGAGCATAATACCCTTGAGCAAGATGATAAACCATTTGGCAGGTGTCACATTGGAGATGACCTGTAAGGGAGTGGGCATACTCTCAATGGGAAAGATGTATCCCGAGAGCAGTACTGTGGGCAGCATTAGTCCCAAAAGCGAAGCAAAAAGAGCCGTTTGTTGCGTGCGCACCCGCGTACTAATAAACACCCCCAACGATAGCGCTGTTAGGATGAATAACAAACAACTCAGCAACAAAAAGGGCCAACTGCCCCACATGCGCATGCCAAACACTTCTATACCCATGCCGATAATGACCAACGCATTGAAAAACGATAGCAACACATAGGGCAATACCTTGCCCACGATAATGAGCAAAGGGGGCAGGGGTGAGATGAGCAACAGATTGAGTGTGCCCCGCTCTTTCTCGCGCGCAATAGACAAGGAAGTGAGCATAGCTGAAATCAGCATCAGCACCACGGCAATCACTCCAGGTACAAACATGTACACGCTCCTGAGCGCAGGATTATACACCATACGTGGCTGAAGGCTAATAAGCCATTGGGCAGAGGATCCCAAAGCCTCATTTACAAAACGCGTGCTGATATCGTTCATATAAGACACCAGCGTCAGGGCGATATTGGGCTCCGAGCCATCGGAAAGCAGCTGCAGTTGTACTGGCTCGCACCCCATCAGGCTTTCACCAAAATGAGATGGAATGACCACTGCCACCTTGATTTTCCCTTGTCGGAAAAGCCGGTCTATCTCCTCTTTTCGCGATACTGAAGCCACCACAGAGAAGTAGCCACCTGCCTGCATCTGATGGATGAGCCGTTGGCTCCACATATCGCCCGACTGGTCGTACACCGCCACTGAAGCATGTTTGAAGTCAGTAGTGACGGCATATCCGAAGAGGAGCACCAACGCAAAGGGCATGCCCAACATGACGAAAAGCGTACGTCGATCGCGCAAAATGTGAAAGAACTCCTTTTGTACAAATGCCCAGAACGTGGCAACCATAATCGCCTATGCTTTAAAGTTCTGAAGGACGCGTCAGTTTCAAAAACACCGCTTCCATGTGTTCAGCACCAAACTGCACCTTAAGGGCTTGTGGCGTGTCGAGGGCTGCAATGTGCCCACGTACCATGATACTCACCCGATCACAGTACTCTGCTTCGTCCATGTAGTGGGTAGTGACAAATATGGTAGTGCCCTTAGCAGCTTCGGTGCGAATCATTTCCCAGAAAGTGCGGCGCGTAAGTGGATCTACACCACTAGTCGGCTCGTCGAGAAACACGATGCGTGGCTCGTGCAGCAGTGCCAGAGAAAAGGCCAACTTTTGCCTCCAGCCTAGGGGAAGCGTACCCACCAGCCGGTGCGCCACTGCTTGCATGCCCAAACGCTCCATCAGCATTTCGCTTTTCTGCCGAATCGTGCGCAAAGACAAGCCATAGACGCCCCCGAAAAAGCGAATATTCTCCAATGGGGTAAGGTCTTGGTACAGCGAAAACTTTTGGCTCATATAGCCAATATGACGCTTGATCTGCTCTGGTTGTCGCCACACATCGAAGCCGGCCACCTGCGCCTGACCGCTGGTAGGCATCAACAAGCCCGTAAGTATGCGGATTGCCGTCGTCTTGCCCGCACCATTTGCCCCTAAAAAGCCGAACACCTCGCCAGCATATACATCGAAGGAGATGTGGTCGACAGCCGTAAAGGGGCCAAACTTGCGCGTTAGCTCGCGCACAGCTATAGTCGCGGTATTGTGATTCATAAGCCGGTAGGATGAGCCTTTTGGTCCATCAATGCAATAAAGAGGTCTTCTATGTCGGGTTGCACAGGGTAGAAATTTGCAGCAGTAACGCCGCTGTCAACAAGCCACTGCCGCATGTACGTGAGGTCGAGTGGCTCGAGACTACTCACGTGAATGACTTCACCAGCCAATACCGCTCGATGCACCTTGGGATGACTGCGCAACAGCTCTAGCCAGCGCCACGGCTGGGCCACCTCAATGGCATACAGATGATGCGGATAGCTCTCGAGCAGCGCTTGTGGCGTGCCTTGCGTAAGCAAGCGCCCTTGTTGCATCAAGGCCAGGCGATCGCAGCGCGCCGCTTCGTCCATATAGGGCGTGGCCACCAATATCGCCACACCGCGCGCGCGAATGCGGTATAGTATGTCCCAAAACTCTTTGCGCGATACGGCGTCTACCCCAGTGGTAGGCTCATCGAGAAAAAGCGCTTGTGGCTGATGAATCAGCGCACACGACAAAGCCAGCTTCTGCTTCATCCCCCCTGACAGATGACCCGCCCGGCGCCCCTCAAAGGGCTTGAGCGGCTCGTACACTTCGCGGATGAGGTGATAGTTGTCTTCAATGCGCACGCCAAACACCCGTGCGAAAAAGTTGAGATTCTCGCGCACCGTCAAGTCTTCGTACAGCGAAAACACATCGGGCATGTAACCAATGCGCCTGCGGATCTCGAGAAACTCGTCTAGCATGTCGAAGCCTACTACTTTGCCTCCACCTTCGTCGGGGCGCATCAAGGTAGTGAGCATGCGAAACAGACTGCTCTTGCCCGCACCATCAGGACCAGTCAAGCCAAATATTTCACCAGCAGCTACCTCAAACGACACACCTGCCACCGCCGTGAGCGGGCCATAGCGCTTGACCAAACCGTGTACTTGTATCGACATCAGCTACTTACTTGTAGAGTGGATCACGAATCTTGGTGATGGATATCGGAGGCTGTTGCAGATGGCGGTGGGGCCAACCACAGCTCGGCGGGCATACCTATCTTGAGCCGCCCATCATTGGGCACGCGCACCTTGATGGCATAGACCAAGTGGACGCGTTCTTCCCGCGTCTGCACCACTTTAGGTGTAAACTCAGCTTCGTCGGCAATCCAGCTCACCGTGCCTCGATACAGATGATGTGCTCCTGCAAGACCATCGACAAGTACATGCACTTGCTGACCCAACTGCAGCTGAGCCAGCTGTGGCTCACTCACATAAGCGCGCAGTACGAGCGTATCCATTGGCGCTACGATGCAAAGTGGGCGGCCAGGTGCCACTACTTCGCCTTTCTCAACCAACTTGCTCAGCACGCGCCCTGCCACCGGGCTGAAGATGCGGCAACGCCGCATCTGATCGTTTACTTGGCGCAGGCGTGCCCGTAAGGGCTCCAGCTCACTGAGGATGGCTCGGTTAGCTTGAGCTGCACGCGTGCGTGCAGCAGCAATCTGTTTTTCGATCACAGCCAGCTGCCCCTCCAGATCATCTAGTTGCTTTTGGGTGGCCGCTTTACCCGATACGAGATGTCGCAATCGATCGCGTTCGCGTTCCAACACCTCTTGCTGTTGGAGCAATACGGCCACATCGGGCTCGGGGTCTTTGAGCTTGCCGTGCAGCGCCCGCATGCTAGCCTCTATTTGTTCCTTTTGCAAAAAGGCCGGCGTGGTGTCCACCACAGCCACCAACTCACCGGCTGCTACCCTTTGTCCTTCTTCTACCTCAAGTGTCAGCAAGGGTCCAGCTACTTGGGCCGATATCCGTACCTCATCCGCTTCAAAATGGCCGTATGCATCGGCCTTTTCTTCTTCGCCTCTGCAGCCACTAAGTGCCCACACGAGGCCCACCATCAACAATACATTCGCTTTCATGAACTTCTCTCTTTGCAACCATTCAAAATTTACCATATAACGCCTCTAATGCATGATGTGCCTGTACCAACCGAATCTGGTGCAGCACACTATTGTACTGTGCTGCTTGTGCGGCCTGCCACTGAGATAAGTAGTCAGCAGCGGTAATGACTCCTTGCTCCAACTGTACAGCTGCTTCTTGAACTAATTGCTGCCGCATAGCCAATAGTACCTCATCTTGCTCGAGCAATGCCTGGAGCATCGCTATGCGCCTCATCATTTGGCGATAGGATGCCTCAAGACCTTGCACTTGCTGGAGCTGCTGCTGATCCAACATCATTGCTTGCACGCTCAGTGCGTCGCGTCGGTGGGCATTCAACCCCCAGTCGAAAGGGCTCCATGTAGCATGCAAGCCCACCATGCTATAAGGGCTGAGATTATCATCAAAAAAGTTGAGCGGATTGGGCAGGCCCACGCCCAGCTGAGCAAAAGCAGCTACCGTAGGACGCCTCTGAGCATCGAGCTGCTGTGCCTGCGCCGTTAATTCTGCTTTTCGCAAAGCATATACCTGCATGTCAGCGCGCAAGCTAAAGTCGCCTTTCGGCAAAAGCGATAGAGAGGGAGTCACCAAAATCGTACTACTGTCGATTGGCAAACCTGTCAGCACGCCCAAGATCTCGCGTGCGCCTTGCGCTGCATGCTCCAGTTGGAGGAGTTGGCTTGCTTGTGTCAAACGTGCTGCCCGAAGCTCGAGTACTGTACCCTCCGTGACCACGCCCTGCTTGAGAGCTACCTCCAAGGCCGCAATGCGCTCGTCGAGTACATCAATACCACTGCGCACGAGTAGACACTGTTGATGCAATAGCAAGATCTGAAAGTAAAGATCTTGCACTTGCTGGCGCACTACGTCTGCCTGTACGCGCAGCTCCCCTTGTTGGCGAGCAATGGCTGCTGCCTGTAGCGCTTTGGCCAACTGACTGCGCCCACCATCGTACCATACATATTGCATCTCCCCATAAGCCTGGAAGCGATACAATGGGAGCTCGACAGGATCGATAGGTACTTGAGGTGGAAAGTCGAGTTGCAGACTTTCCGACTGCAGCACCCCCTGAGCCTTGAAAGCCAAGGACGGCTTGCGCATGGCATCTATTTGCGCTAGCTGATGCTGTTCCAGCAACTCCAAATGAGCGACATTGGCCAATACCGGTGCATGAGCTACAGCCGCTTCATAACAAGTAGCCAAGTGCAAGCTGTCTTGAGCCCGCACTATCGAAAAAAGAAAAAAACTCCACACAAAAACGTACCAAAGTCGTTTCATCTCGCTCTATTACTTTTCAACAGCATTTTGGTCAGGCTCCGCGCAGCGCTCTGTCGATAAAAAGCTGCACCTGATTGATGCGCTCCTCGATAAAAGCCTCGAAAGCCGCATCGTCCAGCTGCAACAAAAACTGAAGCATGGGTCGCGCCAAAAAAGGAAAAATGCACATGCTCAATATGTTGACCAACAAGTGATCTGCAGGGTAAGGTGGTAGTTCACCACGCAATTGAGCAGCCTGTATCTGCTCCACCAGCAACTGTGGTGGCATTTTTTGTCCAGAGGGGATGTCTACCAACAGATGTGTGCGAAAAATATCCACAAGTGATTCCGCACCCCGATTCAATTCATTAAGCACAAACAAGGGCACCACCGGATGAGCCTGTAATTGTTCTAAATATACTCGTATAAACGCCCGAAGCTTCTCGCGTATGGGCAGCTCCTGTGCTAATACCGTCTGCAGCTGTGGTATCATCTCACCTATAGCTTGCTCAAATACCACCCGGAACAACTGATCCTTCGAACGAAAGTAATAGTGCAACAAAGCCTTGTTGATACCCGCTTCGTCAGCTATCTCTTGCATACGCGCCCCCGCCATGCCTTTTTTCAAAAACACCTTTCGAGCCGCTGCCAATATGCGCGTAGTAGTGTCAATATCTCGATTATTACCCATTTGGTTTAACCATTTGGTTAACACAAAGGACGAAACTTTTTTTATTTTACACAAGAACGCTTGCTATTTTTTTTGCCGACAGGCAGGTGAACAAGCTTTGAGCGCAGCTGTTACACGCCCAAACAGTTGTTTTATAGCCATATATGCCACCACAAAGGCCAAGCATACTTTTGAGCTAAGTCGTAGTATACACGATGTGCGCCAAGTGATTGCTCATCCAGAAAATTGCCTCTGCCATGACCCGAAAGCAAGCCCCGAGATGGCACGATACACGGTGGTATCGCCCGCCTCGAGAGTTTTTAGACGACCCACTCAATTTTCCACTGCACAAGACTCAAGAAATTGGTGAGATTTTCTCATTCGACTTTTACTTAAGGCGTATTTTCGTCATTACCGACTTAGAGGCCATTCGCCACATCTTGCAGGCAAATCATCGAAGTTACCGAAAAAGCCCTGCCTATGGGCAGCTGAAGCTCGCACTGGGTGAAGGCTTAGTCACCAGTGAAGGGGTTTATTGGCGACGCCAGCGCCGCATCATCCAACCAGTTTTCCGAAAATCGCATTTGCGCGCACTTTACGCGCTCATGCAACAGGAAACTCAGCGCTATTGTACCTCCTTGCGCTACAAGAGTGGTCAAGTGCTCGACCTGGCACAAGAGATGATGGGACTGACGGCCAGCATTGCCTTGCGTACGCTCTTCAGTGCACAAAATCCAGCTGATCAGGCAGAGATGTACCGCATCATGAGTGAAGCCCAAGAGTGGATTATGTATCGCACCACCCATCCACTCATCATTCCACTGGCATGGCTATGGCCTCGGCATTGGCACTTTCGGCGCGACATGCAGCAGATGGACCAAATGGTGTATAGTTTAATTAAAGCACGCCGTCGCAGCGATCACTATCCCAACGACTTGCTGAGTATGCTCCTGCAAGCGCGCGACGAGGCGACAGGTGCACAAATGAGCGATCGCCAGATTCGCGACGAAGTGCTTACTCTCTTTGCTGCGGGGCATGAAACCTCAGCTGTAGCCATGAGCTGGACATTATGGCTGTTGGCACGCCACCCACAAGTAGCTGCGCGTCTGGATGAAGAGCTCGGCCGAGTGCTAAATGGAAACATGCCCAAATGGGAGGATCTACCACGCTTACAGTGGACGCGCCAAGTCATAGAAGAAAGTATGCGCCTCTATCCCCCTGCCTATGCCATCGGCCGCCAAGCTGTAGGCGAAGACTGCATATGCGGGTTCCATGTGCCGCGCAAGTCTATCATGTTCATCAGCATTTATGCTGTGCATCGTCACCCTCGCTATTACAGCCACCCCAGTTGTTTTGATCCGGAGCATTTTGCAGAAGCAGCTGTGAAGACGCGTCCACGCCTAGCCTATATGCCCTTTGGTGCGGGGCCACGCATGTGTGTGGGCAACCACTTCGCCATGCTCGAAATGACGCTGCTGTTAGCTACCCTATGGCAGTACTTCCGCTTTGAGGTAGTAAGCGACCATCCTGTCGTGCCCCATCCGCTCGTCACACTCAAGCCAAAGTACGGCATTCGCATGCGAGTACAGGCACGCTGATGAGCCCAGGCCATGCGTTTGAATACCTTTCGGCCCAGTTTGCCAGTATCGGTCTTGGCAAGGCTTCGAGGAAAACGACGTATTGGGGCACCTTAAAACGAGTGAGTTGTTGACGGAGTCCAACAGCGCACTTGCCTCCACCGGTGTCGAACTAACTACAAAAGCTTTATCCACCTCGCCCCATTGAGTCTGGAATGAAGCATCAGGCGGTTACTGTAGTAGTGAAGATCAGCGCAAATTTCAGTGCCCCACACATATGCCCTTTGTTAGTTATAAGGTCAGCCCACCATCTACATTGACAACAGCCCCAGTAATGAACGATGCCTCCTCACTGCAGAGAAAAGCATATACATTGACCACCTCTTCGGATCTGCCCAAGCGCCTTAAAGGAGTCCGCCCAACGACCATTTCCAATGCCTCGGCGGGTATAGCTCGCGCTATCTCTGTGTCGATAAAGCCAGGTGCTACAGCATTGACAGTAATGCCTTTCGGCCCAAACTCGCGTGCCCATACTCGTGTCATACCTATTATACCCGTTTTAGAGGCCACATAGTTCGTTTGGCCAAAATTGCCATAATGGGCTACCACCAAAGCTGCATTCAAGATACGCCCCCAGCCATTTTCTGCTATATACGGCCATACGGCTTTGGTGCAGTAAAACACCCCTGTGAGGTTGACATCAATGACCTGCTGCCACTGTTGAGGCGTCATTTTTTTCATCGACGCATCGCACGTGATACCAGTATTATTGATCAAAATGTCGATGTGCCCAAAGTCGGAGCATGCCTGTGCAGCCACTCCTTGTACTAATTGCCAATCGGTGGTATCTACTCCGTAAAAGCGCACTTCACAACCTTGGTCTGCCAACTGCTGGGCCAAAAGGTGCGCCATGTGCGCGATCCACGTCCCATATGGCTACTCGAGCACCCTCAGTGACAAATTTTTCCACTGTGACCCGCCCAACACCTCTGCTACCACCCGTGACGTAGCTACTTTCCCTTTCAATCTTTTCATGCGTGGAAACTTTACCGTTCAATGAGTAGGGGCGTTTTCGTGAATGTAACGATCAAGGCACCGGCACCCCAAAAGTCGTCTATTTTTATATTACAAGACATTCACATGAAATACCACTGATTTTCAATTAAAAAATCAACATGGAGTTTTTTAATAACACTTCAAGCTTGAAACTATCGAGGCAGGCATTTAACTACTGGTGGAAGACAAAAAGATGGCTGCCTGACAGGCAGCCATGTGATCAATGACTTATCGAATAACACTCAATGGTTAAGGAAATAAGTAGTACACCTTGTTCAAGCCACATTGGGTAAGTCAAAAGCACCTTGGCGCCACAATTGCTCGAGCGTGGCGTACACCATATAGGGATTAATGGCATTAGCACCATAGCCGATTAGTACAGCAAAGTGGTGAGTTTCCCATACGTCGCCAGCTTCTACAACCAGCGAGGTGCATGTGCGCAACCCGCGAGCTACAAGATGGTGGTGTACTGCACCTATAGCCAACAACGACGGCACAGGTGCACGACGCGCATCAGCACGGCGATCACTGAGAATAAGTATATTGACACCATTTCGCGTAAGATCTTCCGCAGCAGCACAGATATGATCGAGGGCTGCCTCAAGCCGACCTGCTTGACCATCTGCAGGAAACAGCAGATCGACCATCCCTGCGCGCAGATGTGGATGTGCTACATGACGCAATGCACTCAATTGCTGATTGGTCAAGACGGGGTGCTCGAGCCGGAGAATGCGTGTATGCAATTCATCGGGTTGGAGGATGTCGCCCGAACTTCCTAACAACATATGTAGAGACATCACCGAGCGCTCCCGAATGGGATCTATGGGTGGATTAGTCACTTGGGCAAAAAGCTGCTGAAAGTAGTTGGACAAATGCTGAGCCTGTTGTGAAAGTACAGGTAGTGGCCAATCGACCCCCATTGAGCCTACGGGGTCCTTGCCCTTTTGGGCCATAGGCTGGATGACCATGCGCAGATCTTCTCGCGTATAACCAAACAATTGGTGGCGACGAAATAGCGAGTGGCGATCCATGGCCTCGGTTACGGGTTCGCCTTCCGGCAAATCAGCTAAGGTCAGCCTGTGTTGCTCGAGCCATTGCTCGTAGGGCTTGTTGTAGCATACAATCTGCTTGACTTCCTCATCTTCCACAATGCGTCCTTCATCCAAATCCGCAATGAGAATACGTCCAGGTTGCAAACGTCCTTTGCGCACCACCTTTTCGGCAGGCACTTCAAGTACGCCCGCTTCAGAGGCTACCACAAGCAGGTCATCATCGGTAAGCATATAGCGCAAGGGGCGTAGGCCATTGCGATCGAGCATAGCGCCTACCAAAATGCCGTCGGTAAAGCAAATGCCTGCAGGACCATCCCAAGGCTGCATCAAGTTTTCGTGATATTCGTAAAAGGCCTTTTTGTATGCAGGCATTTGCGCATCGTGCTGCCAGGCCTCTGGTATCATCATCATCAATGCATGCGGCAGCGATCGTCCTGAAAGCACCAGAAACTCTAGTACGTTGTCAAAGTTGCCCGAATCCGACAGTTCCAATCCACATACCGGCCAAATTTTTTCCAGCTCATCCGGCGTGAATAGCCCTCCTTTCATTAAGGGTTCTCGAGCTTTCCACCAATTGAGGTTGCCCGCAATGGTGTTGATCTCTCCATTGTGTGCGATGTATCGGAAAGGCTGAGCGAGCTTCCATTTGGGCACAGTATTGGTCGAAAATCGGCTGTGTACCAAAGCTATAGCTGAGCTCAAGCGCTCGTCGTGCAAATCGGGGAAATAGGGGCGAAGTTGGGCTGTGGTGAGCTGCCCCTTGTACACGACAGTTTTGTATGATAGCGAAGCGATGTAGAAGTGATCGAGTGTTTGTGGAAAGGTCTGGTAGATGCGGTGTGAGACATATTTGCGCAACACGAACAGGCGCCGCTCGAGCTTGTGCCGATCCATTTGTTCGACCGGACGTACGAATAACTGCTCGATGCGTGGCTCGGCCAAAACGGCAGTTTCACCCAATGATTCATTATCAGTAGGCACTTTTCTATAGCCCAGTAGTTCAAAACCAAGCTCATCAATGTAGTCGTTGAGCAATATGCGGCATTGACGGCGCAAGTTCCGATCAGCGGGAAAGAACACTACTCCTACACCATATTTGCCGAAAGGCGGCAAGGTAAAACCCAGCTCACGTACCTTGGCAGCAAAAAATTCGTGGGGCGTTTGTAGCAAAATCCCTGCACCATCGCCCGTATTCTCTTCATAGCCTTTGGCACCTCGATGATCCATAGCTTGTAAGATGCGCAATGCATCTTCTACGAGCTGGTGTGACTTTTTTCCTTTTAGGTGTGCAATGAGCCCCGTACCGCAAGCATCGCTTTCCAATTGAGGGGTATAGAGGCCTTTTTGTGTACTCATAAGCAGTGGCTTTTGCCGGCCTTATTTGGAGAGGGCCTCTATGCGAAACTTTCCAAAGATAAGTGCCATACAGCATCATTGTCGATGCAAAAGCACTCCGCATTCCAACATTCAAACACAGAAACGGGTGCCTGCCAGCTGTCCAGCCAGTGCCTTGATCAAAAACTGCTCTCGCCCCCCATTGACAATCCACATCTCTACTCCGCCTTCATGACAAATAAATGCAGCACGCACCTTAGAGCGCATACCGCCAGAACCTTGCTGGCTACCCGCCTCTCCTGCCATGTGCCACACCTCAGCAGGATCGTGCACCTCCCGAATCAACATGGCATGAGTATCTTGACGCGGATCGCGCTCATATAGCCCGTCAATGTCACTGGCTAATACCAATAAACGTGCGCCCAACAATACTGCCACATGCGCCGCCAAGCGGTCATTGTCGCCAAACTGAATCTCTTCAGTAGCTACGGTATCATTTTCATTGACGATGGGCACATAGCCATTGGCCAACAAAGTGCGCAATGTACTGACGGTATTGTGACGAGAAGCAGGACGCCTAAAATCATCATGCGTCAATAAGCACTGTGCCACTTGTAAGCCGTGATCACCAAACACTTCGTGATAGCGCTGCATCAGCATGGGCTGCCCAATGGCTGCTAAGGCTTGCTTGACCTCCATGGGATGCCCACCCACAAGCTCCACCTGATGACGCGCTGCTGCAATGGCCCCTGAGCTGACCAGTACAATATCCCATTCGTGGCGCAAGTACACGATCTGGGCAGCTATATCCTCCAGCTTGCCCCTTGAGATTTGGGCTGTACCACGCGTCAAAGTAGAAGTACCAACTTTCAAGACGAGAATAGGGCGCGCCATCACTCTCTAATTTGTCCATTGCCAAAGACGTACCACTTGTTGGTCACCAAGTGTTGGAGCCCCAATGGGCCACGATGGTGCAATTTGTCCGTACTAATAGCCAGCTCGGCACCCAACCCAAACTGTCCGCCATCGGTAAAACGCGTCGAAGCATTGTGATACACCGCTGCTGCATCGATAGCATCCATGAATTGGCGCGCCACCTCCGTTTCCTCGCTAAGGATCACCACCGAGTGCCCTCCCGAATAGCGGTTGATGCGCGCTATGGCATCTTCCATATCCTTGGCCAAGCCCACGACGATTTTCATGGCTAAAAACTCTTCGTACCACATCTGCTCATCGCTCACCACGGGATATTTCCTTTCGGAAAAAAGGGTTTGCACAGCCTCATCGACCCACACAACAACACCGGCCTGCGCCAAATGATCTAGCAAGGCACCCAACCGCTGAGCTAGCTGAGGAGTTGCCCGATCGACCAACACTTTGTCCAGGGCATTGCACGCACTAATTTTGTGCGTCTTGGCATTGTACACCACGCGCAAAACCTTCTCCCAATCGGCACTGCGGTGTACAAAAGCAAAGTTATTGCCGCGACCCGATACCAACACGGGGCAGCTAGCGTGCTGCTTGATAAAAGCAATCAGACGCGCTCCCCCACGCGGCACGATAAGATCGACTGGCTGGGTAGGGCGCTGGAGAAATTCCCGTGTCTGTTGCCGCGAAAACGCCAAATACTGTATCCAATCTGTACTACAACCCACCGCTTCCAAGCCTGCATGCCAGCATGCAACCAGCACACGATTGGTACGATGCGCTTCCTTACCCCCTTTGAGCAAAATGCGGTTGCCCGCCTTAAAAGCTATCGCAGCAGCTTCAATAGTCACATCGGGTCGCGACTCATAAATAATGAGCACTGTACCAAAAGGCGCTGTGCGATCTTCTATACGCAAGCCATCAGAACGCTCAAAAGCATAACGCAGTTTGCCCACAGGATCATCTAAAGCCACTACCTGCTTCAGCGCTTTCACCATACCATATACTTTGCCCTCGTCAAGCACCAAACGATCATAAAGTGCCCGATCAGTAGAATCACAATCTGCCATATCAGCACGGTTGGCTTCTAAAATCTCGTGTACTCGTGCAGCTACCTGCTGCGCCACTTCCAAAAGCACGCGGTTCTTGGTTTGCACATCCATGCTTCTATTCTTTCTTTTTGAACTCCTTAGCTCGCCACAGAAAAGCCTCTAAAAGGGCTGCAAGAATGCCCTTTTTTCTTCAAAAGAACAAGCTATTACCTTAGTGCTTTTTACATCACGAACGAAACTCAACACACAAAAACGAAACCCATCCCTTCTTTTCACCCATCTTTCACCATGCGAGATCCCGCAATCCCACTCAGTGCTCCTCCATCAAGTGCTTTGTCAAAAACGCTACGATAGCTCGATTGACGCGCAACTGATGGGCAAAGCGCATGAAGTGGTGTGTATCGTCAGTTATGACAAGCGTTTCGTGCGGCACATTCCACTTGCGCAAGCGCTGTACCAAGTCGGTACTCTGGCTAAAGGGTACATTCCTGTCATCGTCGCCATGAACAACCAATACCGGTGAGCGCCACTGGGCCATATAGGCTACCGGCGACGACTCCCACGCTACGCGTGCGGCAACCTCCGCATCAGGAGGCCGCTCATACCGATCCGGATATAGCCAACGCCCTACACGCCCTACTGAGCGATCATGCACGCCGTGAATATCCACGCCAGCAGCAAACACATTCGAATTGCGTGCCAGTGCCATAGCAGTCAAGTAACCACCATAGCTACCACCGTAAATGCCCACACGCTGGCTATCCACAAAAGGCAATGCCGCTAACCACCGGCCAGCTGCTTCGATGTCCTGATATTCGGAACACCCACGCCAACTAGCTCGCGGCGGATGGTGAAATTCGTAGCCATACCCTATACCTAGCCGATAATTGACCGACAGCACGACAAATCCCAAGCTCGTCAAGTATTGGTTGACCGCATAGGCGTTTGAATAGTAAGACGAATAGTGCCAGCCCAACAACATCTGACGCGGTGGTCCTCCATGCACGTATACTACAGCTGGTCGAGGTGCCTCTTCTGAGGCGCCTTTCGGCAAAAACAGCGTACCATGCACTGGCGTACCATCAGGAGCAGCAAATACTACTTGCGTAGGTGTTACCAACTGATCCTGGGGAAAATCTTGAGGGATAAGCGATTGCCCTAGCAATCGAAGCCGACCTTCCATCAGATCGTACACAGCTGGTAAAGGCGGCCGTGTAGCCGTCGCGCTAATAAGTGCCACAGATCCCCCATCTGCCAACGCCACCGGCGCCCATTCTATGCCCTTGCCCGCAGTGAGCACACGCACACCACTACCATCGACAGCCACTTGCAGTACATGGCGGCGATCTATGTCCAAAGGATCGGGCCCCGTATTGGCAGCACAATACAAGTAATGACCGTCAGCACTCAAGCTGATGTACTCACACATGTAAGGACCCGGCGTCAAGCACTGTGGCTCCCCACCTTTAGGGGAAATGCTGTAAAGGTGCGGCCAGCCGTCGTGATAGCTCAAAAAGACGATGCGCTCAGTCGAAGCCCAATGTAGATTAGTGCGACCATGTGTGGTAGGATATGACCCACGCAGCGTTTTTGGAGCCTTCCACAACAAACGACTTTGCCCCGAAGCCACAGACGCAATGCGAATTTCCCAAGGCCAGTGGCGCTGCGCCAAAATAGAGTCAGGAGCTCCACCACGCCCCGGACGCCGTACAAATACAATCTCCTCACCATCGGGCGACCAACGCGGCGTTTCATCTCGATCAAAAGACGGATCGAGCCAACGCAAAGGCTTACCTTCTCCTACCCATAGCCCAATAAATGCACGATCCGATCGGTCTGAGCGAAAAGCCAACATACGACTATCAGGTGACCACACAGGCGAATCGTTACGGCCACGGGCATAGAACAATTTGCGCGGTGCAGCATGTCCGTCCAAAGGTGCTACCCATATTTGGCCATCGCGCACAAAAGCTAACTGACGACTATCAGGCGAAATGGCCGGCTGAATCCCTAAACCAAGCGAACGTGGTGTCCCGCCTTCAAAGGGTATTACCCACAGCTCCACTTCAGGTGGTTCAGGTAATGAATGTGGATTGACAGGCAACTCATCGTCCCAATTGGAGCCGAAATCACCCCCATGAATGTACACTACCCATTGCCCATCAGGTGAAATCCGAAGGTTCGATAACGCTTGCCCAGAATCGCCCTCGTAATGAGTGAGCTGCCGCAGCTCAAAACGGGGGCCCCGTGCCACATACACATTGCGCCGACCAGATTCATTGAATACCCAAGCTATCCGTGGCACTTCCGATGCCGCCACTAATCCCGAAGGAAAGGGATATGACATCACCTGCTCAAGGGAAAACGACTGACCCAACAGCCCTGCCTGAGCCCACAGGCAAAACACAATTAACGCCACTCGGTGCAAAGCCCAAAGTACAAGTACTCGTAAAAAACTCATGATTACTCAGTTTTTATCTGCTACACATGGCGCAAGTATGACTTCCAAGTCAAGCGAGAATAAATGCCGTGCTCCCCTCACTTCGATCCAGGCCTCTGCTTCAGCTAAGCCAAATTTAGACTACCAACCCCATACGCCAGCCCAATCCATTGCATACTCAGAAAAAAATCAGGAGTGCTATCCTCATAAGATTAAAGGTGTACAACACATAAACTTATGTAACAATCCACCTAGTACTATCCTGCTAAAAAACTCTTCGCCATGAAAAATTATCGCTTTATTCTCGCAGCTATGATCGGGCTGATGGTAAGTGCCTGTCAAAAAGAAAGCTTAGACATTACTACCGATCCCCACCAGCCAATCTATTTTGCCAATTTCCTACTGTTACAAGATATTGAACAGGGAACATGCGTGGATGGACAAGGATTTTGCCTGACTGCCCGACCAGAAACAGATACCACACAACTCACGTTAGGTATAGATGAATTGCTTGCACGCCCCCGCTTAGCCAGTGATGGCCGTTTGATGTTTGAAGCGACTACCTCTACAGATCGCCTCAGCCCCGAAGCAACACGCCTTCTGCTCGAAAAACCACGCATAGTAATAGAAGCAGGTTTTTACGTCGACGAAAATATCATCGCCCAAGCTTATGCTGATGCCGGTATGGAAGTACCCAGCCGTCGCATATTAATAGCGCCAGGCCCATACGACATTAGCCGCGAACAAACTACCGACGCCAACGGCCAACTACTCAAAGTAGAGTTCACTATCTGTGGTGAAGAATGGTGTTTGATCATCACTATCGATATCTAAATACATCAATTAACATTTTGAGTGAGCGACATGTCTGTCCTTTTTCCACAGGACAGACTTTTTACTTCCACGCGAAAAAGTAAACACACTATATGCCCCGTGCAGCTATTAAACTGCACCCAATTACTACATCACTATCTCAGCACACACGCTATTTCTTTGCATTATAGCCACTTCTCAGACCAGATTTCCTGCGATCTTTTCCTTGCTTTGTATCACCTTTGCAAACCCGATAAATGACCAAAGCATTTCCACATGACCGTCGACCAACGCATTGCAGCCCTGCGTCAACAAATGAAACTGTACCACATAGACGCCTGGATCGTGCCCAGCAGCGACCCTCATCAGAGCGAGTATGTAGCTGACCATTGGAAAGCTCGAGAATGGATCTCGGGATTCACCGGCTCAGCAGGCATTGCAGTCATTACACACCGACATGCTGGTCTCTGGACGGACAGTCGCTACTTTATCCAGGCAACTCAGCAGCTCACCCATACGGAAATGGTACTCCACAAACAACGAGTGCCCTACGCCCCTGAACACGTCGACTGGCTCGTGAATCACTTACCCCAGGGCGCTACAGTGGGTTGTAACGGTTGGCTTTTTTCTGTAGGCGAAATACAGATGCTACAAAAAAAACTGGCCCAACGACACATCCGCCTCGATACCACGCGCGACCTTATCGCTGAAATCTGGACCGATCGCCCCCCATTGCCCACCGAACCCGTGTTTGAGCACGAACTAAAATATGCAGGTCGCACACGCGCACAAAAACTCGAAGCTGTACGCAAACGCATGGCTCAGCTTGGCGCACAACACTACCTCATCACAACCCTTGACGATATTGCATGGCTGTACAATCTACGCGGCAGAGACGTATCCTGTAACCCCGTCTTTTACGCATGGGCACTTATCAGTGTCCAAGATGCCCATTTGTTTGTAGGGGCACAAAAGGTACCCACACCATTACGCACAGCACTTAAGGCCGATCACATCTGGCTGCACCCTTACGAAGCCATCACAGACATTCTCTCCAACTTGTCCGAAGGGCCTATCCTGCTCGACACCAGCACACTCAACTATCAACTATGGACCCTCATACCTCAGGTAATGCGCATGACAGGTCCACACATTGCCCGCCAGATGAAAGCAGTAAAAAACGAGGTGGAAATCGCGCACCTACGACGCGTCATGGTGCGCGATGGGGTGGCCTTGGTCAAACTCTTCATGTGGTTGGAACGCACTTTACGCGAACGCCCTATACCCGAAACAGAAGTAGCTCAACGCTTACAAGAGTTACGCCGCGCCCAAGGCAATTACTTTGGCGAAAGCTTTGAGGCCATCGTAGGCTATCAAGCCAACGGCGCCATTGTCCATTATCGCGCCGAACCCGATCATTGTGCCCTCATCAAACCACAAGGCCTGTTACTGCTCGACAGTGGCGGGCAATACTTCGACGGCACCACCGACATCACACGCACTATAGCACTAGGTGCTCCCACACCACAACAAAAGCGCCACTTTACGCTGGTACTGAAAGGCCATATCGAGCTGGCACGTGCGCGCTTTCCAAAAGGCACCACCGGTGTACAACTCGACACATTGGCGCGCATACACCTTTGGCAAGACCAACTCAATTATGGTCACGGCACAGGACATGGTGTAGGCTTCTTCCTCAACGTACACGAGCCACCTCAAGGCTTCACTCCTTCACCACATACCAGCCGAGGGGGCACCGAGTTAATACCCGGTATGGTCACCTCTAATGAGCCAGGGCTGTATCTTGCCGATCAATACGGCATCCGCATAGAAAACTTAGTGCTGTGCCGCGAATGTGGCAAAAACGAATTCGGCACCTTTTTCGAACACGAAACGCTCACGCTCTTTCCCATAGATAAGCAACTTATTGAAATCAGCCTGCTTACTCCCCAAGAGCGCCATTGGCTGGACGAATATCACCAATTGGTGTGGGAGAAACTCTCACCCCACCTTACCGACGCAGAACAAGCCTGGTTACAACCTCGTTGCACACCGCTCAAGACCATTACCTCTTGAGCGATTTTGCCACAAAATTGTCAGAAGTACGCCAGCACTGGGCATTGTACCAAACAAAAAACTGAAGCCACACATCATCAAGTGCACGCCTGGCGTTCATCGCCCTATCTCTACCCTCAAGTGCCAAATTACTTCACCCAAAAAACCATCATCCATGATTCGAATGATGCTGTGTGCTGCAATCGCAATTGCCATGGCAAGCCATGGTGCTTCAACCCAAAAGCTGGAACCCGGTATTTCCTTAGGCCTTTCCGGCTATCAAGGTGAGCTCTCTCCCTTAATCGATGGCTTCCATCCAGGACAACTCAGCCCCTCTGCGGGTGCCTTCTTGCGCTACAATTTCCAGCCTCGGTGGTCCACCCGCATCAACCTGGCTTGGGTACGCATCGAAGCGGCTGATGCTCAAGCCTTCTCTCCTGTCCAGCGCCAGCGGAATCTCAGCTTCCGATCCGATTTGGCCGAACTATCTGCATTGATGGAATGGGATCTTATTCCCTTGCTACCCCAAGGACGCAGCGTCAACCCCATTGCTCCCTACTTCTTCACAGGTATCGCACTGTTCTACCACAACCCTAAGGCCCAATATCAAGGCAATTGGATTGCTCTTCAACCCCTGGGCACCGAAGGGCAAGGCATGCCCAACCGCCCCCAACCTTATTCCCTATGGCAAATAGCTATACCTATGGGAGGCGGCGTAAAATTTCGAATGGGCACCACCTGGACGTTAGGAATCGAGATGAGCTTGCGCAAAACATTTACCGATTACCTCGACGACGTGAGCACTACCTACGTGAATTATCGCGAGCTGGCTGCAGCAAATGGCGACCTATCTGCTTTATTGGCCAACCGCACTGGCGAATATCTAGGTACAGAACCCGTACAAGTGCCTACGGGCACACCGCGCGGCAATCCACTCACTGACGACTGGTACTTCTCCAGCGGTATCACGCTGTCCAAACGACTATTTGGATCTCACATGCCTTATCGGCAAAAGAAGGATTTTGGATGTCCTAATTTCTAACCCCCCAGCCATATTAAGTCGATATTAATTTTTTATTTGATTTTTCACCAAAAATTACAACAAAATTTTGGTTTTTAATCAAAAAAAAGCATAGTTTTGTACAGAAAAACCGATCCTCAAAACTTTAATCCGCATGAAAACTCATCCGCGCGAGATCCTGATCTATTACAATCCAGATTCATCCACTGATCGACAAACAGTCGCTTGTGCGCAAAGTATAGCCGCTCACGTGCGTGCTTATTCGTATGATCAGGCGCCTTCTTCACCTACCAGCTGGCAACAAATTCTCAAAGCCATCGGACTTCACCCCAAAGAGTTGCTCAACAAAGCTCACCCTTACTATCAGGCCTACATTCGTGGCCGTGAATTCGACGAAGAAGGCTGGATCAAGATCATCATGAGAAACCCTCAACTACTCAAAGCACCTATTGCCATTCGGGGCGACAAAGCAATCTTGTGCTGCTCGCCCTACGACATCCTCAGGTTAGGCGAGCTTACTACCGCCGACCTGGGAGTTTAGTCCAGCGGGCCATCTGTTTCCATCCCTCAGGCTTTTTGAGCACTTCAACCTCGCTTCATCCCGAAGCGGGGTTGATTTTTTTTGCTCCTACTACCTAACCTCTGCGAAATAGAGCGTTTGCCCGTACCTTTGCCAAACCCCTTATCCAAAGCACAACGCATTACAGATGAGCACACACCACATCGCTATATTAGCCTCTGGATCAGGCACCAATGCCGAGCAAATCATGAGCTATTTTGCCCCCAGAACAGATGTACATGTGGCCTTAATAGTGAGCAACAACCCAAAAGCAGGCGTCCTACAAAAAGCCAAGCGCTTCAAAGTGCCCACTTTAGTAATCGATAGGGAAAAATTGTACAAAAGCAATTATGTGCTAGAAAAATTTAATCAATACGGCATTGACTTTGTGATCCTGGCAGGATTCCTGTGGTTAGTACCCCAAAACCTGGTGGCTGCATACCACAAACGCATTATCAACATTCACCCAGCGCTGTTGCCTAAATATGGAGGCAAAGGTATGTACGGCATGCATGTACACCACGCCGTAATACAAGCCGGCGAGCGCGAATCGGGAATCACCATACACTACGTCAATGAACACTATGATCAGGGAGATATTATTTTTCAAGCACGTTGCCAAGTGGCACCAAACGACCGCCCCGAAGATCTTGCCGGAAAAGTCCAAGCTCTCGAACACCTACACTTCCCGCGCATTATCGATACCTTGCTGCAACAGCTACCTCATAAGGAGCGTATCCCCTAGCACCAATAGAAAAATAAAAAACGCATCCCAATACACCGGTTAAAATCAAACATCATGAGCAGAATTGCACTGCTGACCCTCATACTGAGCACTATAGCCAGTCAAGCACTTGCTCAGCAAGAAAAGGACATGAGCTGGCACAAACACTTCAAACTAGCGGAAAAACTCTACGAAAAATCCCAATACGCCGACGCCGCCTGGCACTACCGCGCTGCCTTTCGGCAAAAAACGCGCAGAAAAGAACTCGCATACAAAGCAGGTGAGTGCTACTTCATCATTCGCGACTACCACAACGCAGCCGACATGTGGCAGCATGTAAAAGATCAAGAAAAACTCTACCCACTCATTGGGCTCAAATACGCCCGCATGCTCAAACAGGACGGTCGCTATCAAGAAGCCATTGAAGCATTCAGTGAATTCATTCAACGGTATGAAGGCACAGACAGAGAAGTGATCACAGACATCGTCCAAACGGAAATCAAGGGTTGCGAATTAGCACTAACACTCCAAGCTCAAGGACCCGATCCCTCAATTGCCGTGACCCATTTACCCGAACCCGTCAACACCCCTGAAACGGAATTTGCGCCTCTGCCCATATCCAAAGACATTCTCTACTTCTCCTCCACCGTGGGCACGCGTGCCGAAATATATCGCACGCAAAAAATCAACAACCGATGGATTAAACCTATAGTACCTCAATCTTTTCCCCAAATACCTAATGATCACTACTGCAATGGCACACTTTCGCCCGACCAAAAAAGATTCTACTTCACCATCTGCAAATCAGTAGAAAGCTGGGGCGGACTGACTACCCGATGCGAAATCTATGTGATCAAACGAGTAGGCGACACATGGAGCACGCCAGAGCGCCTGCGCGACTACATCAATCAACCCGATGCCACCACAACCCATCCCTGTGTAGTGCACAAGGACAATACAGAAATTCTCTACTTCGCCTCGAATAGAGAGGGCGGTAAAGGTGGTATGGACATCTGGTATACTACGCGCGATTTGCGCAGCAACGACATCGACTTCACCTATCCCATCAATGCCGGCCCCGACATCAATACTATGGGTGACGAGATCACTCCTTGGTACGATACGCGTACTGGCCAGCTCTACTTTGCCTCCAATGGCCATGTAAGCTTGGGTGGGCTGGATATATTTCGCGCACAAGGAGCAAAAAGCCAATGGGATCCCCCAAAAAACGTGGGTACTCCACTCAACTCACCCGCAGATGACTTCTTCTACATCGAAGCACCTTCAGGCAAAAGTGGCTTTTTCGTATCCAATCGCACATTCGACGTGGAAAAGATCACTACCACCCATGAGGATATTTTCTCCTTTACGCGCCAGCCAAAAGTGCAACTCATTGCTAATGGAGAAATATTCGACAAACAAAAAGAACAGCTCTTGCCCGGCGCCACTGTACGCCTCTATCAACTCAACAATGATGGCACGCGTAAGCTCCTCGCTTCGCTAACTACTCCCGATGGCTTCTATCAATTCGACATCGAGCCCGAACAACAATATCGCATCGAAGCAGAGGCAGAAAGTTACTTGCCCGGAAGCTACGAATTCAATACCGATGACTATATAGACTTCCAAGAATACGGAGCACCAATCTATCTGGAACCCATGGATGCCATCGCCGACGAGCCTGGCACAGAGCTCCCACCTGCTATCGGTACACATATGCACCACGCCGACGCCATACCCACCGATCCAGACTTACCTGATAGTAATTCCCAATACGCACCCACTACAACGCTATCTAATGATACAGATGTAGATACAACTCAACCCAACAATGCCTCACAATCAACTTCCCACAACACCTCCGAAAAAAACAACCTACCGGCTATCGCCATAGGTGAAGATGGTACCTATATTATGCGGGGCCGATCTAAATACGACAGCTATGAGGTGTTGACTAACGCCAAGCGGTTTCCTGGTACCTACTATAAAATTCAGCTTATAGCTGTAAAACACTTCAACCCCGAACACCCACGCTATCAGCCAATCAAAGAGTGGGGCGAGCTGGAAACGGAATACATCATTGAAAAAAAGCTGACTCGTGTACTACTGGCCCGATTCTTTTCTTTGGAAGAAGCACAGGCAGTGCTCGACGAAGTGCGCAAAGTATCTCCTTTCCAACGAGCATTTATCGTCGAATACGAAGATGGCGAACGCATTGGACGCGTTCGCTGATCCCCATTTCGCTGCTGCCCTTTTGCTTGCTACTAAGTAGGGGAATGCATCGAGACATGCTCACTCACTTTTTCACTGGGAGGTGCATCGGATTGGGAAGGTCCATCATTTTGTTTTGGAATAGTAAAGAAAAAAGTCGTGCCGCGTCCTGGCTCGGAATCAAGCCAAATGTTGCCCCCTAGCTTGAAGACGATCTTCTTGCACAAGGCCAAACCAATTCCCGTACCTTGATATTCCTCTCGCGTGTGGAGGCGCTTAAACATTTCAAAAACCCGTTCTTTATACTGAGGATCAATGCCGATGCCGTTGTCCCGCACATAAAATTCATAGTGATCCGCCTGCTCAGTCACGCCAATCTGAACCAATGGTATCCGGCGTTCATTATACTTGATGCCATTGCTAATAAGATTCTGAAAAAGTTGTAGCATATAGGCCGAGTTAGCTCGAACAGTAGGCAACTGCATGGACTCTACCACAGCGTTTTTCTGGCTCATCTCTTCCTTTAAATTGCGCAATGCCAACACCAAAGATTCATTGAGGTCTACCTCGTCCAACTGCAGTTCGGCCTGATTCACTCTGGAAAACTCCAACACGTCAAGAATGAGTTGGTGCATTTGGCGCGCACTCTCTGTGGCAAATTTCAGATACTCAAGCAACTGAGGGTCTGCATTTTGCCGCACCTTGCGCTCGATAAGGTTTAGAAAGCTAATGATATTGCGCAGAGGCGATTTCAAATCGTGAGAAGCGATATAGGCAAAGCGCTCCAACTCTGCATTCGATTGCTCGAGCTGTTGGTTTGATGCAGCTAGCTCTTCGTTGTAGCGCTGTAGCTCAGCTGTACGCTTTTGCACCTCTTTTTCCAATAGCTCATTGTATGCCTTTCTCCGTTTAAGTGCATTGATCAAAATGACCACACCCGCCAACACCAATAACACAAAGATAATCAACGCGTAGTTCTGCAAGCGCTGATTCTGAATAATGATTTGGTTTTGCAACTCCCGTGCGCGCAACAGTTTTACCTCTTCCTCTCGTTTTTCTGTCTCATATCGGATTTGATTGTGAATGAGCTGCCGCGTGCGCTCTTCATCATATAGCTGGTCTTTAATCTGTACCAATTTCTTGAGCCAGTGGTAAGCTTGTGCCTCCTGGCCGTTTTCATCGTAAAGCGTGAATAAAGATTCATATATATCCTTAAGCAGGGATTTTGACCCTACCTGCTGAGCCGCTTGAAGCGCTTCGGCATAGTAGTGAAAAGCTTCCTCTTCACGACACAACTGCCTGTATATATTGCCCATTTCTCGAGCAGCTCGCGCAATAATGCGCAAGTTGTCGAGCTCTTCGCCAATCAAGAGTGCACCTGTATAATAGCGCAAAGCCTCAGTGGCGTTATTGAGATGATCATAGGCATAACCAATATTGACGTGTATCTCTGCCAGTTGTAGGTGATCGTTGAGCGTCTGAGCCAAGTATAAAGCCTCTGTGCAATGTTGCAAGTTACGCGTATAGTCGCCCAGTTGACCATAGGTCTGCCCCAAGGCATTAAGTGCGTACATGCGACCCCTCATGTCGTTGAATTCGTTGTACAGATCTAGAGCCTTGTTAAAATAGGCCAAGGCTTGCCGATAGTCTTTCTGCTCAAAAAAGAGTTGGCCCAACTCGTAATTGACCGCCGCAATGCCTTTGTGATCGTGCAACTGCTCATAAATGGTTAGTTGTTGGAAAAAAGCTCGCTGTGCCTTTTCATAGTCGTTGAGTGCCATGAAAATCTTGCCTTCATCGCCATAAATCCTCACTCTATCGATAACTGTCGTATAGATGGTATCTATCGCTTTGGCCTGATTGAGAAAAGTCATTGCAGCTTTTAGATCGTAGGTGAGCAGCGCATGTACACGTGTCAACCGCTCTAAGGCCAAAAATTCCCGCCGCTTGTCTTTGTAATTTTGTGCCAAGATCAAGGCTAAATTGGCATTGTTAATGGCTTTTTCCGCCGAATTGCCCTCCTCAATATGCACATCGGCCAATTGTAAATAAATGTCCATGCGGGCCGTATCGTGCTGTGCCAGCTTGAGCTTGGTAAGCAGGTCGAATATGCGCGTATTGCTCTGCCCCCAAGCCATGCAACTGTACACTCCCAACACCAGTACCCACAACCAACGAGAACAGTTGTTTTGCACGATTGTAATAGGGCCTATTTTTACATAATGGGTACTCATGTTTGCACAGGCTGTTTTAAGGAGGGTATATGACGAGCAGCTCACCGCCCCACATCAAATGCTGCAACAGTTGTTTCCCTCGTTTGCCTGTAGCAAAAGAAATGCCTTAAATTGAGTTTTCGAACCTATTAAGGTCAAATACCTGCATTTAATAACGAACTGCTCAAAGGACAAAACGGTAGCTATTATTTGAATACGCTACCCACACCTCCACACCACGCTCCAAACCTGTCCGCATCCAATTGCTATGCCTTTGGCTTGCGCTTGACGCGCCGAAGTCTGACTTTACCCCGAGGTGCATGTGGCTGGAGAGGTATCCCTATTTGCTTTTGCCAATATCCTTCTAGGGTCTGTGCCCAGATACTACGCTCGAAAATGAGCTGATAATCTCTGGGATAGGGAAACAATTTGCCATGCAGATATCCTGCCGGTGGTTCTTGCTCATAAAGAGAGATAGACCAATCGCTATGAATATTGCCCTGCACGAGCATCTCTGTCATGCGGCCATCTGGTTCATATAACCAGCTTTTCCCTTTTAGCACGCTGCCGTTTTGCCGAAGGAGTATTTCGAGCTTGTAGACCTGACCGTCTTTTGAAAGCTCCCCTTGCCAAAACCCCTCGAGCCTGCCTTGAGCATTTGCTGTCCAGGCAACAGAGAGCAAGGTGAGCAGGAAAAACCATCGAGTCATTGTACTTTGAGTTCAGACATGCACATATACCACGACAATGCTGTGAGATCGATCCTATCAGGTCAAAGATGCACATTCCCTCTCCTTTGTCGTATGAGCACCTTGCCTAAGGTCAGCTCATCAGTCGATATCGATGAAGAGAAAACACTTCGCCTGCAGCAAACTTTTGTCTGCCTCGAGGCAGTTCCAAAAAGGCATCGGCATCGGTGAGGTTCGCCAAGTCGCCTGAGCCATGCCCAGGGCGAGGGTAGGCACATAATTGCCCCCCATCGTTTGTGGTCAATTTTACGGGCAAAAAGAGCGTCAGATCTGGTTTGAAGGTAAAGTCTTCAGCCAACATTGCTCGCTCACCACTGAAAGGGTCCAGCCCCCAACAAGCCCGCAACCACGGCAACACATATCGGTGCATGCACATAAAAGAGGACACGGGGTTGCCTGGCAAAGCAAAAATGGTAGTTTCATGGGGGCCTATGCCAAACCAAAAAGGCTTGCCAGGTCGCTGCGTCACGCGGTGAAACAATTGCTGAGCACCTAACAGCTCGAGCACTGATGGTACGTAATCAAATTTGCCTTTCGACACTGCACCACTCAATATAATCAAGTCATAGCGCTCCATAGCTACATCCAAGTACTTGCGGACCTCATCGCGCTGATCGGGCAGATGTAGTAAAGCAGCTTGCATCCCCCATTGCTTCAGTACACTGGCCAACGCATGTACATTGGACTTGCGAATTTGGTGAGGCAATGGCACCGCCTCCACATCCACTAGTTCATCCCCTGTAGAAATGATGACCACACGTGGGAAATTAGCCACAGGCAGCTGAGCCTTGCCAATAGTAGCAGCTACAGCAACTTCAGCAGGAGTAATCAGTCGAGGGGCCTGTACCAATACATCCCCCTGCCGACGATCCGTACCTTGCCGATGCACATTCTGCCAAGGCTTGATCTGGTCTAATTGTACACATGCTTGCTGGTCCACAATCTCCACATCCTCATAACGCACTACAGCATCGGCATCTTGGGGCAACACCGCACCGGTCATCACCTCAATACAGGTACCTTCGCCCTCCAGCTGCTGGCGTGGCTGCCCAGCAGCCTGTAGGCCTACCAGGCGAAAGGTGCGCTGGCCTGCGGCAAAATCAGCTGAACGCAAGGCAATGCCATCCATAGCTACTCTATCAAAAGGTGGAAAATCGCGATCAGCTATTAATGATTCTTTCAACACACGACCCAAAGCCCACGACATAGCTACATGCTCCATGCCGAAATCGCGTGCATGCGCCAACACTATGCGTGTAGCTTCCGCAACTGTAGTCATTTCACTCATACCATTCAAGATAAAAGAACAATCTCTATCCATTGCACCTCCTGCCAAATCCTACTTTTACTTGACTACGTGCACAACCATCCATACATCTTCCTGAGGACGATCGCCAGGAAAAACGGGCAATTGTGCAATGCGATCTACCACATCCATTCCCTCGATTACACGCCCAAACACTGTGTAATCTCCATCCAGCTGAGGTGTGCCGCCCAACTCGAGATATTTTTTGCGCAAGGCCGTAGGATATCGAAACATCTTTGCTGCCTCTACTCGATCGAGCATCTGCTCAGTCACAGCTCGTCCCTGCACGATGTAAAACTGCGAGCCTGATGAGCGTTTTTGTGGATTGACTTGGTCAGGCAAACGCGCAGCAGCTACTGCACCGCGCAAGTGAATCAAAGTATCCACAAGTTCAGCTGGCACAGTATATCCAGGCCCACCCATACCCAACCGTTGTTGGGGCTTGGCGGTACGCGACTGCGGATCACCTCCCTGAATGACAAAACCGCGCACCACGCGATGAAACAACAAACTGTCGTAAAAACCCGCTTCAGCCAAGTTGAGAAAGTTGTCGCGATGAAGCGGGGTAGCATCGTACAACTCGATCAAAATAGCCCCATAAGGTGTTTCGATCTCGGCCAGACAGCGCTTTGGTGGTAGCACCTCGATATAAGCGCGCTGCTCCTTCATGCGCTTACCTTTCCACGCCTGCAAGCGCACTTCATAGCGACCTGACAAACGATACCGGTGCTGAGGCTCCGGCCAAGTACTGGTATGCCCGTCGCCAAAATCCCACAAGACGCGATCGGCACGACGAGTCCTATTGTCAAACTGCACATCGAGCGGAGCTTGGCCCTTATTTGGCGTAGCTATAAAATCGACAACAGGCCCACAACCCGCTATCCACATCCATGCACCCAGTATCCACCAGCAGATATTAGTTTTTTCATTAAAAAAAATTCTCATTTCACTCACTTTATCTACCTCACTTGATGCGAATGCGGCGAATGCGAATGTCGCGCAAAGGGCGATTCTTGTCATCGGTAGCCTCAGCAGCAATGCGATCTACAACCTCCATACCCTTGACTACCTCGCCAAAGACAGTGTACTTGCCATCTAAAAAAGGTGCGCCACCTTCTTCTTTGTAGCGTTGTCTTTGTACTTCATTGTAGTGTACACCATTTTGGCGTTCAATCGCATCGAGTTCGGCATCCGTCCAAGTGCGGCCCTGCACAATGTAAAACTGCGAGCCTGATGAGCGCATTTCAGGGTTGACTTGATCGGGCATGCGTGCGGCAGCCAGCGCTCCCCTCAGATGAGGCGCACCAATTTCAGGAGGAAGCGTATAGCCAGGGCCACCCATACCCAATGGTTGACCTGGTGGTGCATTTTTGGAATCGGGATCTCCTGCCTGAATCATAAATTGGGGTATCACGCGGTGAAACAACAGGCTGTCGTAAAAACCTTCCCGAGCCAGCTTAATGAAATTGTCGCGATGCTGGGGAGTCGTATTGTAGAGCATTAGCTCGATGTCACCCAAATCTGTCTCTATTACCGCATAGGTATGTGGATCTTTTTCACAACCAGCCCACCAAAGCATCAATAGCAAGCCGGCCAAATGCAAGAAACTTTTTTTTACCATGTGATTTTGCTTTTAATAATTCTCTACTCTTCCTCACCTGCCTCGCGCCATATTTCGCGAAAGTACTGAACGGCCTTCTCTTTGAGCAATCGTTCTTGCGCAGCCACCCCTTTGACATCCAGCGGGCGCAGCATGCGATAATGGGGCCACCCATCCTCATCGCGGCCTTCAAAAGTGTAGTAGCCATCATAACTGAGTAGCCGACACACCGCAATGTGCATCAAATCCTGTTTTTCCTCCTTGGTGAAGCTGCCTTTCCAACGACCAAGCTCTTGAATGCCTATGAGAAAAAGCACTGCATTGAGATCGGGCAAGCTGTCTTTGTCAAAAACCTCTTTTACGTAATGCTGTACACGCAACCACTCAAAGTCCAATTCCCACGATTCCATCACCTATTGCATTGTGTTTTGCCTTCCACTTAATACGACAACAGGGCTACACACAACTTAGGTGCAGCCCTGTTGATCACATTCCCCTGCTCAATCTCTACTATTGAGAAAATAGATAACCAGATACAGCAACTGCGCTACAGCAGCTAAAGCCGCAGCCACATAAGTCATTGCTGCCCACCACAGTGCATCCTTTGCTGCTTCGTATTCGCCCCCCCGCGTTACGCCACTATGCTCAAGCCACACCAAAGCACGTCTACTGGCATCAAACTCTACCGGCAAAGTGATGAGACTAAAAAGAGCCGTGATCAAAAACGCACCAATGGCGACAAGCAATACAAAAGTATTATTAAATGCCCCAAAGGCAACAAAGGCAAACATGAACAAATACTGCTGAATACTCGCAGAGATTTGCACCAAAGGCACTAAAGCCGAGCGCATTTGCAAAGCTGCATAAGCTTCGGCATGTTGTACCGCATGGCCACATTCATGGGCTGCTACAGCTGCAGCAGCTACGCTACGCCCTCGATACACTTCTGGGCTTAGCGATACGGTTTTAGTTTGTGGATTGTAGTGATCAGTCAACATCCCTTGGCCTTCGACAATCTGCACATCGCTGATGCCAAAATAGGACAACATGCGCTCGGCCACCTCGCGCCCACTCAAGCCCTGCAAGTTGGGCATCTGGCTATAGCGCTCAAAACGCTGCTTGAGCTGGCTGCTCAGCAGCATACCGATAAACGTGAAAATAATGCTAATGACAAATAGCCCTGTGTACATATTTCCATGAATTTAAGTTTATACTACTAACCAGCACCCAAACGCCATAACAGCAAGTACAGTTCATCAGTTGATCAAGTCTTCAAATTCAAGAGCGCACGATGCGCTCAAACCCCGTATAAGGTACCAATACCTGCGGGATGCGAATTCCATCGGGCTCCTGATTTTGCTCGAGCAAAGCAGCCACCACCCGTGCCAATGCCAGTGCACTACCATTGAGTGTATGTGCCAGTTGTGTCTTTTTCTGCCCATCGCGAAAACGCAGCTTCATGCGATTGGCCTGATAGGTCTCAAAATTGGATACAGAGCTCACCTCTAGCCAGCGCTCCTGAGCAGCAGACCACACTTCAAAATCATAGGTAAGTGCAGCGGTAAAGCCCAAGTCGCCGCCACACAGCTTGACAATGCGGTAGAGTAGTTCTAGCTTGTCGAGCAAGCTCGACACATAAGCTAGCATCTCTTCCAATACCTCATAGGAATGTTGCGGATGAGCAATCTGTACAATCTCTACTTTGTCGAATTGATGCACGCGATTCAGCCCACGCACATGGGCACCATACGATCCTGCTTCGCGCCGAAAACAAGGCGTATATCCCGCCATTTTAATGGGCAAAGCCGATGCCGGCACAATGGCATCTCGAAAGATATTGGTAATAGGCACTTCTGCCGTAGGAATGAGGTACAGTTCATCTTTTTCTATATAATACATCTGCCCTTCCTTGTCAGGCAACTGCCCCGTACCGCGCGCCGTATCGGCATTGACTAATAGCGGTGGCTGAATCTCTTCATAACCTGCAGCACGAGCTTCATCGAGAAAGAAGTTGATCAATGCGCGTTCCAAGCGAGCACCTTGTCCGCGAAACACCGGAAAGCCTGCCCCTGTGAGCTTAGCTCCCAATTCTAAATCAAAAATGCCGTACTGCTTGGCCAACTCCCAATGGGGTTGTGCAGTTGCAGGCAACTGCGGCAAAGCACCTGACCAATCTTTGTATATCTCATTGTCTGCATCCGAACTCCCTGCAGGCACCGACGGATGAGGTATATTGGGCAATGAGAGCAAAAGTGCTTCCAACTGCGTGTCAAGTGCTGCTTTTCTCTCCTGTAGCTCCTTGAGTGTAGCCTTGATTGTAGTTACTTGAGCTTTGAGCGCTTCGACCGCTTCGCGCTTGCCTTGCTTGAATAGCTGCCCAATCTGCTTGGACAACTTGTTGCTCTGAGCCAACAGCTCATCCCGCTGCGTCTGTAGCTTGCGGCGCTGTTCGTCCAGCGCCAAAATGCGATCTACAATACCCAGGTCTTCCTCTTTCCAATTGCGCTTGCGCAAACCCGCTTTCACCTTTTCAGGTTCACGACGTATCACATTGAGTTCAAGCATATGTTTTCAAAATTTCGGTTGAAAAATGGGGCAATTCCAGCACCCGCAAAGAAAAGCCATTTTGGCGGCAGGCCCAAGACAGACAAATGCACATACATGCATGCCCGAATTTTCAATTAATACGCCAAAAATACGGTGTGAACAACACCAGAATGGTAAACAGCTCCAAGCGCCCCAACAGCATGATTATCGACAACACCACTTTAGCTGCAGCTGACAAATGCGCAAAATTGTCTACAGGCCCCACTGAACCTATACCCGGACCTACATTGCCCAAACTGGTAGCCACCGCCCCTACAGTGGTTTCAAAGTCGTATCCCATACTGGCAATAATCATCGAGCCAAGTACAAAAGTGAGCAAATACAACAGCAAGAAGATAATCACATGGGTGAGAATGCGCGGAGCCACTACCTTGCCATCAATCTTAAGCGGCACAATGGCTTTAGGGTGAATTAAGCGCTTGAACTCCAGGTAAGAGTTTTTGAAAAAAACCAAATGCCGAATAATTTTAATGCCCCCTGCAGTAGAGCCTGCGCTAGCCCCCACAAACAACAACACAAAAAACAACATGGTCAACCCCGGTGCCCAAGACGTGTAATCCGTCGTGATATAGCCAGTAGTAGTCATCAATGACACAATGTGAAAAAGCGAAGCCCTAAAAGTAGCTTCCCAAGAAGCTTGCCCCTGTACATCGGGCACCCCTCCCGCACTCCACCACACCACTCCCGTAACCACAATACTCAAAACTAGCACTACACTGAGATAAGTGCGGTATTCCTCATTGCGCCACATTTTGTAAAAGCGCCCCGTGGCACCAAAATAAAGTACAACATAATTGGTACCGGCCAAAAACATAAAGGCGATAATGGTGTACTGGATCACTGGATCAGGAAAGGCTGCAATAGAGGCATTGCGCGTGGAAAAACCGCCTGTAGCCATGGTCGTCAGTGCATGATTGATAGCTTCGTATAGCGTCATACCTTCCAACCACAACAACAGGGCTGCTAAAGCAGTAAGGCCTACATAGAGGAGCCACAACCGGCGGGCTGTTTCGCGAATACGCGGATGCACTTTGTCAGAGGTAGGCCCTGGTGCCTCTGCAGCAAAGAGTTCGATACCCCCAATACCCAAAATGGGCAATATTGCCACTGTCAGCACGATAATCCCCATGCCACCAATCCACTGTGTGAGACTACGCCAGTACAAAATGCCTTTCGGCAAAGCTTCAATATCGGTCAGTATAGTAGCTCCTGTAGTGGTCATGCCAGAGACCGTCTCAAAGAAGGCATCCGCTACTGCAGGAATGGTACCACTCAACAAGTAGGGCAACATGCCAAAAGAAACCATTGTAAACCAACCCAGAGCTACAATCAGATAGCCCTCACGCTTGCGAATCGTGTCGCCTTTTGGCAAACGCACCATTAGTAAAAGCATGCCAGCCCCTAGACAAATGAGTGAAGACCACAACAAGGCCTGCCCATCTCCACTTTGAAAGCGCCACGAAGCCACTAAACCTGTAGCCATCAGCCCACCAATGAGCACCAACAAAAAGCCCAAAACCTTTGCAATAGGTCGAATATGAATCATAGCAGTATTTTCGCTGCCCAATGCATTACATATGGGCCTGCAAAGTTAAAAGGATCTACTCAAGGCCGCACATAGCTATTTACATGCTCTATTCCTTGTTATTCTATACAAACGGCATAATCCATGCGCATCCTCATACAACGCGTTTCACAAGCCACTGTACGCATCGATGGCCAATTGAAAAGCGCTATCGGCCCCGGCCTACTCATCTTTTTAGGCATCGAAACGCACGATACGCAACAGGATATCGATTGGCTGGTCAGAAAAGTGAGCCAACTGCGCATTTTCAATGATGCCCATGGCAAGATGAACCTTTCGGTAAAAGATATTCACGGGCAAATACTTGTCATTAGCCAATTCACCCTAATGGCCAGCACTAAAAAAGGTAACCGTCCCAGCTATATACGGGCAGCCCGCCCCGAGCAAGCCATCCCTCTATACCATGCTTTCATCAGAACACTCGAAGCAGTTATGGAACAGCCCATAGCCACAGGCGAGTTCGGAGCCAATATGCAAGTACAACTGTGCAACGACGGCCTTGTAACCATTTGGATCGACTCAAAAAACCCAGAATGATGACGCTTGCACAAGCACAAAAAAAAGTAGACGAGTGGATTCGCACCGTGGGTGTGCGCTATTTCAATGAGCTGACCAACACAGCGATACTCATGGAAGAAGTGGGTGAATTGGCTCGCCTCATGGCAAGGATCTACGGCGAACAGTCATTCAAACGAGTAGAGGAAGCCCAACAAGCACCTACTCAATTAGCCGATGAAATGGCAGATGTATTGTTTGTGCTTCTGTGTCTGGCCAACCAAACGGGTGTCAACTTAGAGCAAGCGCTACAGCGCAACATAGAGAAAAAAACACAACGCGACGCCCAACGACACGCACACAACCCAAAACTGAAAAAATAGTCTCTACCAAGCTATCCAATAGGTAAAGACACACAAGTATATTAATAAAATATGGCATGCGTTTTGCAGTCGCAAACCAAAATAAAACCGCATTCACCCCCCTTACACAGGCGTTTTTATACAAGCCCTATTATGGGCAAACACTCACTCCAGGCCCCGAAGCACACCCCCCTGCAGCTTCGGGCCTTTTTTGTACTACACTCGTCCTTTACGCGCTTCATAGTGCTGCCGATAGACCTGCAAAAAAGCTCGTACTCGCTGTTCGAGCTTATCAGGATCAGTCTCGTAATGCGGAACTAAGCTACCTGCCCCTGGGAACTGCTCCACAATGAGCGTTTGAGTGGGAAAAGCATACTGCACGCCCAACTCCCGAGCCAGCCTCAAAAATGCAAAAAGTAACTCCTCCTTAATGCGCAATTCCGCAGCAAAGTCCGACGCAGCTATTTGTGCGCGCACCAAAATGTTGAGTGAAAAGTCTGCAAACTCGAAAAAATGCACGTAATAACCTTCCTTGCGCGTATCGGGATGGGTCAAAATAACCTGGCGTACCCCCGCAATAAACGACTCCAACAATTCAGGTGGCGTGTCGTAGGTCACCCCCAGTTTGATATTGAGCAAACGATAAGTACGTACCCCCAGATTGCGCACCGATGCATTGACCATGGTACCATTTGGTATAGTAACCACCGAACTATCAATCTGCCGAATACGCGTCGAGCGAAAACCTACCTCTTCTACTGTCCCTTCAAAACCTTCAGCTACCACATAATCACCCACCTGAAAAGGCTGATCCAATAAAATCATTACCGACCCAATGAAATTCTTGACTGTATCTTGGGCAGCAAGTGCAATAGCCAAACCACCAATTGACACCCCCGCAATTAGCGCCGTCACATCTATATTCAACACTCGAAACAACTGCACCGACCCCAGCAAAATGAGCAATACCTGCCCCCCCTTAATCACAATAGGCATTAGCTGATCGTCCACGCGACTAGTCGTGCGCTGCGAGACCTTTTTCAAGTAAAATGACACCAAGTCCCACACGCGCAAAGCAATGAGCACACCAATGACCGTAATGGCCAAACGCAACACCAACATGGCCACCTTGGAAAAGGCAATAGGCAACAGTAAAGAAGGCAAAGCAAGGCGAAATAACTGGAGCAAAAGAAATGCACTCAACACTGTAGACAAGCGCAATATCAAATTCGGATCCGTCTCAGCAACTCGAGAAAGAACACGTGCCAGCAAGCGCAACATAGGCCTAAGAGCCTGACGCAATATCAAGTGCACCAACCAAGTGACAAAAATGAGCAACCCCAAACCCACGTATTGCCATAAAGCCATGCCCAATATCCGCCTGTGCCCCCAACGCGGCATGAGCTTGACAAAAAAGTCTGCCCCCAATGGAAATACTTCCCGATGCAATCGGGGAATTGCCTGTATTGTAGCTTCACTGTAATACCACTTGCCGTCTATACGCACCACATATACCTCAGGTAAATCAAATGGAAAAGGTACATAGCGTGCACGTCCCAATGAGTCTTGATAATTGGGATCTTTAGGCAATTCCTGCACAGGCACATACAACCCCAAACCATCATATATCTGCTTAAGCCAGATAGCTAACTGTGCAGCCTGTGCACTATCACGCACTCCATAAAGCGCCTTTGCAGCTAAATCTGGCCTATAACTTTCAGGTTGGAGGTAATACAAGTGTACATAAATGGTATTGTAAGGCGTAGCCAAAGTCACCTCTGGACCTTCACTTCCCTGAGCCCACGCACCTACCCATACAGCACATCCAATAAATACGTGAAAAAGACGATCCCTCCAGATTCCCTTCATTGGCTTTACGTTTTTCAGAGCATCTAAAGCACCACAATAATACTCAATCGGACCATACGTACAATGTGCTTCTGCCAAAGGCAAAACAACCTTTGACGCACAAATCACTTTTTGTTTAAAACAAAATGTTTTAAATTTACCGCAGGAACGGGCACTTGGCTGAAAGCTTTTCCATACACAAACACCATAACGATCAGCCATGAAATACATTCTCACATTTGTCCGTCAGCAGTGGTTGCGCCTACTTATTTTATTCAGCCTGCTGTGGCTTTTGCAGCAGCGTGAAGTAGTCATTGAGCTCAACCTCACTTTACCTGCTGCGACAGCGCACCAGCGACGCGCGATAAAAGACTCTCCGCCTATAGCTGCACCGACAGTATCTTCTCCTCAACAAGCTACTATTTCGCCTTTTGAGGGTAGCATCAACACGCCCACCATCACCACCGAACGCGCCAAAGCCTTCATTGAACGTTTTGGGCAGGTGGCCACAATGGAGCAGAAGAAATTTGGCATTCCAGCTTCCATTATTCTGGCTAATGGGCTATGGCATAGCGAAGCAGGTACGAGTGCCTTGGTCACTAAAGGCAACAACTACTTTGCACTGCCTTGTGACGACGACCAGGCCACCTCCGATGCCATTTGGCATGGTGGAAAACGTTTCCGACACTACGATAATGCTTGGCTTAGTTTTCGAGATCACAGCCTATACCTTGCCCATTTGGCCGCTGGCCGTAACATTACAGATTGGGCAGCTTTTCTGGAAAAAGAAGTATATCACCAGCCCGGGTTGGGCGAAAAACTCCATGAGCTGATTCAGCAGTGGAAATTGCACCAGTGGGACCACCAATAGAAACGAGAACACCGCCAATATGCACTCAGAAATAAGCCCGTTCGTCTCGGTTTTCCATAAAGTTGATAAAAGCCCTGTTCACCACGCGATTGCCACCAGGAGTAGGGTAGTTGCCCGAAAAATACCAATCACCTTTGTGGTTAGGGCAGGCCCGATGCAAACCCTCCAGCGTTTGATAAATCACTTTGACTTCGGCCGAGATACCACTGGGAGTAACAATTTCAGCCACTTTGTCCGAGATTTCTTCGTAAGTAAAGTGATCGTACAGCGGCTGTACCTCATTTTTTATCTCCTCTTTAGGCAAATGCTCCTGTGCTTTACAGCGCTCATAAGTCTCTTGCAAAAGATGCGTTTTCCCTTGCTCGTGCAGCAATGCTACCAATGCCCTAAAAGCGACAAAGTCCTTCATCTTAGACATGTCAATGCCATAGCAGTCTGGATAGCGTATCTGAGGCGCAGAAGAAACGATGATAATGCGCTTGGGACGCAAACGCGCAACCATGGCAATAATGCTGTTTTTCAGTGTGGTACCGCGCACGATCGAATCATCCATCAGCACCAGCGTGTCCTTGTCATTGCGCACAATGCCATAAGTCACATCATACCCATAAGTCACCATATCTCCTCGCGCACGATCATCAGCTATGAAAGTGCGTAGCTTAGCATCCTTGACAATCACCTTTTCCACCCGAGCACGCATCGATAAGATTTTCTGGAGCTTTTTAGGCTTGATGTCATCTCCCATCTTGCGCACTTTCTCTATGCGAATGCGATCCAGGCGCGCTTCTATCCCCTGCACCAATCCATAAAACGCTGCTTCTGCCGAATTGGGCACAAAGGAAAACACCGTATGTTTGAAGTCATAATCTACTGCTTCCAATACAGCAGCGGCTAACTGCTCGCCCAAACGCTTGCGCTCCGTATAAATATCGCGATCCGTACCCCGAGAAAAGTAAATGCGCTCAAACGAGCAGGCCGTGAGCTTGCGTGGTTCGCAAAAAGGCTTGACCGCAACCGTCCCATTTCGCTTAACAATCAAGGCATGACCTGCCGGCAACTCTTCTACCTTAGAGTAATGTACGTCAAAAGCCGTTTGAATGGCCGGGCGCTCTGAAGCACACACCACTACCTCGTCATCCTGGTAAAAAAAGGCAGGCCGAATACCATTGGGATCGCGTATTACAAATGCATCGCCATGACCAATTAATCCCGTAATGACATAGCCACCATCGAATTTTTTTGAAGCGCGCCGCAACATGCGCTGCAAATCGAGATGCTCGAATATTAAGTCGTTGATCTCCTGATTGGTATAACCATCCGGTTTAAACCAAGTATGGAGGCGCTGCACCTCATCATCTAAGAAATGTCCTATCTTTTCCAATACTGTTACTGTATCCGACTTTTCCTTGGGGTACTGCCCATAACCCACCAACTCCTCAAACAACTCATCCACATTAGTCAGGTTGAAATTGCCTGCAAGCACCAAATTGCGATTGATGTAATTGCTTTGTCGCAAAAACGGGTGAACTGTCTCTATACTGTTCGACCCATGTGTGCCATAGCGAAGATGGCCCAACATCAGCTCACCAGTAAAGGGGAAGTGAGCCTTTAGCCATTCTGCATCCATCAGCTGTTGGCCACTCAAATTCTTGAAATAGCCAAATACTTGCTCAAACACATCGCGTAGCGGATCGGGCTGATTGCTGCGCTTGCGGCTAATGTAGCGCTCACCAGGCCGTACACCTATCTTGATTGTCGCAATACCTGCCCCATCTTGGCCTCGGTTGCGCTGCTTTTGCATCATGAGGTGAAGCTTGTGTAGCCCATACAGTGCCGTGCCATATTTTTCGGCATAGTAGGTTAATGGCTTGCGCAAACGAATGAGCGTAATGCCACACTCGTGTTTAATTTGCTCACTCATCTGAAAGCTATTGTAATTTGACTTATGCCCTCTTCTTTAGAAAGGTGCAAAGTTATACCGATATAATTTTGTCCCTTAACGGGAATACACAACTTTATAAAAAACCTATCCGCCCCAGCCACCTCCCCCCAATTGAGATATAGCCGTGCTAACTTGCCACCGCTTTGACTACCCATCCAAATCATAGGCCTCAATTATGAGGAAACAACTTATGGCACAAAATCAAACCCACATGGACAAAAAAGAACGCTTGGCAGCACTACAACAAGAGCTCAAAACCTACCTGCCAGCTTTGACCCAAGCTGCCGATACCATCAGGGCAGAAGGAGTGTCCAAATACCCTATCCTTGTCTTACACAAGCTAGAAATAGCTATTGGTATTCCCATCATCGACCGACATCAAGTGCAAGGAGATTGGTCTGTCAACGCTTCCACCTTAGAAGAATTTGTCACAAAACGGCTCATTCCAATCGAACAAGCAGATCACTTTAGAAAAGTATACAAAAATCCTGAAGCATACATATGCCTATTCGTATTGAGCGACATTGGCGCCAACTTCGTCTTTTTGCCCAAAACTCAAAAAGCATAATAACTCAGTCACATTTTATACAAAAATACAACTTACACAGCCCATGGTGCATCTAACTTTCCAAACCAGCCCCATAAAATGAAAACAATCAAAATGGAGAAAGCATCGTGGACCACAACCTGACACATCCAGCTGACCAGCAGCAAGACACACAAAGAGCACACTTGAACGAAACAGAGCGAGATCGCGTCTTGCTCATCGAAGATAATTCAGGTGATGCTACTTTGGTAAGGCTCATGCTTCAAACTTCCGACCTGGTAGATTGTGAACTCATACACTGCCAATCGCTCCGAGAAGGGATTGACTTTCTAGAAAAAGAAGGCAATAGTATTGAGGCCGTATTGCTCGACTTGAGCCTACCCGATAGTCGAGGCTTCCACACCCTTGAAACCATATTGGAAAAATATCCGGCACTCAATATCATCGTCCTCACAGGTACTTCCGATAAAGAACTGGGCGTAAAAGCTGTAAAAGCAGGGGCGCAGGACTTTCTCGTAAAAGGTACATTTAATCACGACAACGACCTGCTAGCCAAGTCATTGCGCTATTCAATAGAGCGCAACCGCGTGCTTAAACGCTTAGAAGAGACCCAACAAATCGTGCAAATAGGTAGTTGGGAGTATCTCCCTCACCGAAATTTATTTGTGGCTTCTACCCAAGTATTTCGCATCTTCGGGCTAGACAAACCTACCTCGACTATCCCGCTCGACGAACTCAAAGACCCCGACCATCCCTTGCACGTGTTCTACCAAGTACAAGCTGAGGCCACTCAACAAAAATCGCTGCAAAAAGATCTTCAGCTCCAGGACCTCAACGGCCAGCCTCACTATGTACACTTACGCGCTCGAGTGTGCAAAAACCCTGAAGGTCAAAAAATAATTCAAGGTATCATTCAAGACATTACCGAACGAAAACGTGCAGAAGAAGCACTACACAAAAGCCAACTGCGCTATCAGCAAATTTTCACGCAATCAAAAGACGCTATACTCATTGCCTCCTTAGAAGGTAAGTTGATCGACTTTAACAACGCACTAGTCGAGCTAACGGGCTTCTCTAAAGAAGAGCTTCAAACCATGCCCAGCTATCACCCCCTGTTTCGGCCCCAAGAAAAAGTCAATGAACTCATACTCAAGCTCCAATCTGATATAGGTGTCAAGGACTTTTCCTTACAACTGGGACGCAAAAACCAGGAAATAAGAGAATGCATCATCACGGCCAACCCCGTAAATGAACCAGAATTTAAAGGCTATAACTGCATCATACGCGACATCACCGAACAAGTCAATGCCGAACGCCTGCGCAAGGCCCGAGACTTGGCACGGCAGTCAGAAAAAATGAAAGAACAATTCATTGCCAGCGTCAGCCATGAAATGCGCACTCCTATGAATGCCATCCTAGGCATGAGCAATATCTTAATCCAAACACCTCTGAATGAAGAACAATATGAGCTGGTAAAATCCATCAAACAATCTTCAGAAATCCTACTGGGTATCGTCAATGACATCCTCGAAATTTCTGCCATCCAGAATGGCAAGATCACCTTTGAACACAAAAACTTCAATCTACATGAGTTACTGCAGAACCTCGTCAATGTCATGCAATACAAAGCCCAAGAAAAAGACCTATACTTCGAGGTACACATTGACCCCGATGTGCCCCAAAACCTCAAAGGCGATGAATTGCGACTCAACCAAATTTTGTACAACTTAGTGGGCAACGCCATCAAATTCACAGATGAAGGCTTTGTCAAAATACACGTAGAGAAGCTCCACCAAATTGGAGATGACAGCGTACAACTCAAATTTACTGTAGAAGACAGCGGTATTGGGATCCCCGAAGACAAACTCGACGCTATCTTCGACACCTTTACGCGGGTGCGCACCAAAGATCGCCTCTATGAAGGTACTGGCTTGGGCTTGTCTATTTGCAAAAACCTGGTCGAACAACAGGGAGGTAAAATTGGGGTAGAAAGTACTTTGGGCGTGGGATCCAAGTTCTTTTTCGATCTCATTTTTGAAATAGGTGAAGCTCAGCCTCAATCTCAATGTAATGAGCAACAAACTAAAAATCTCACTAACTTTGACCCCAACACCCCCTTCCGCCTCCTGCTGGTTGAAGACCACAAGATGAACCAACTGGTAGCTACGAAAACCCTCCAACGAAAATTCCCCAACATCACCTTAGTTCTGGCAGAAGATGGCAAGCAAGCTATTGAAAAGCTCAAAGCCGAAGATTTTGACATCATATTGATGGACGTACAAATGCCCGTAATGGATGGCTATGAAGCCACCAAATGGATCAGAGAAAACCTTCCCCCCCCGAAGTGCGATACTCCGATCTTGGCCATGACAGCCCATGCCTACATCTCAAAAGATGAAAAATTTAAAGAGCATGGGATGAACGACTTTGTCTTAAAGCCCTTCGAACCGGAGGATTTGTTTTTCAAGATTTCTAAATATGTAAAAAAAAGGGAACCACAATGAATGACACCCAACACAAACTCATCAATCTCGATTACGTCGAGCTCATGTCGGGGGGCGACACAGAGATGAAAAAAACACTGCTACAAATGGTGCTACAAGAATTGCCCCAAGAGCTAGCACTTCAGCAACAGCATGCTCAAAACAAGGACTGGGAGGCTCTCGGTGAAATTAGCCACAAGATGAAGTCCACTCTGGCCTTCGTCGGTAATGAACAACTCACCGAATGGAACAAACAAGTAGAGCAAAACGCTAAAAGACACCAAAACCTGGAGCAACTCCCAAAATTGGTATCACAAATTGCTTCACTAACACCACGCGTGTTGGAAGCCCTACGTCAAGCACTCCAACAAATGGGATGAACTTATACCCAAACGATTTTTCACATTGCTCTTTTTATTCCTGTCAGCGGGGTAAGAACACTTATTTTTACCCCGCTACACGCTTTACCCTTATTACTGAAAAACCACCACATTCATGAAAGGCATTATTCTGGCAGGTGGACTAGGGACACGGCTCTACCCCCTTACCTTGGCAGTAAGTAAACAACTCATGCCCGTATACGACAAGCCAATGATCTACTATCCCCTGTCCACCTTGATGGAAGCTGGTATACGCGATATTCTCATCATTTCTACTCCACACGACTTACCTAATTTTCAAAAGCTACTGCGCGACGGTAGCGAACTAGGCTGCTCCTTCAGCTACACACCACAATACGAACCCAATGGACTGGCCCAAGCCTTCGTACTGGGTGCCCCATTTATTGGCAACGACCCCGTAGCACTCATCTTAGGCGACAACATCTTCCATGGCAATGGATTAGACCAACTTTTGGCACAAAGTGTAAACCCAGATGGTGGCGTCGTCTTTGCCTATTGGGTAGCCGACCCCGAACGATACGGCGTAGTAGAGTTCGATGAGCATTTCAATGCCATATCCATTGAAGAAAAACCTCAGCAGCCCAAATCTAACTATGCCGTACCTGGACTCTACTTTTACGACAACCATGTAGTAGAGATCGCAAAAAACCTCAAACCCAGTGCACGGGGAGAATACGAAATTACCGATGTCAACAAAACATATTTAGCTGCCGGCAAGCTCAAAGTGAAGGTCATGGGGCGCGGTATCGCCTGGCTCGACACAGGTACCCACAAATCGCTCATGCAAGCAGGGCAGTTTATCGAAGTTATTGAAGACCGACAAGGCCTCAAAATCGGATGTATTGAAGAAGTGGCTTGGAAAAAGGGATTTATAGACGACGAACAACTCGAGCGCCTGGCACACAAGTATATAAAAAGTGGCTACGGCAAATACCTCTTACAACTCCTCCAGCAACAGCACAGCTTGCCCACACAGCCTACATAAACGCCTTTAAATCCCGCCCTTTGATGGCTGCTGCCATCAGCTCGGGAAAAACTTCAGGAGTAGTAGCAAAAGCAGGGATACCCAATTGAGCTAACTGTCTGGCCATATTGCGGTCATAGGCAGGGCGCCCTTCATCGCTCAATGCTAACAAGCTAATCAAGCGTACACCAGCATGCACCAGCTGGCTCGCTTCGCGCAACAGTCGAGTGGCACGCCCCCCCTCATACAAATCCGATAAGAGCACCACAATCGTCTCACGAGGCTGCACTACCAACTTACGCGCGTACACCAGCGCCTGCCCAATGTCTGTACCACCACCTAGCTGAGTGCTGAAAAGAAGCGCTACCGGATCACTCAGCTTATCAGTCAGATCTACTACCTGCGTGTCAAATACGACAAAATGCGTGCGCAGACTACGTATTTGAGCCATCACACTACCTAGCACAGCCGCATATATCAAAGAAGTAGCCATCGAACCACTTTGATCGATCAATAACACCAAGTGAGAAAGTGCTTGGCCTTTCCTACGTTCCCCTACAATAATTTGTGGGATAATAGCACGCAACTGAGGCTGATAGTGCTTAAGGTTGCGCCGAATCGTCTGATCCATATCAATATCCCATGGCTGAGGACGATGAGTACGCTCATGTGAACGCCGGGCACGGATAAGTGCTTGTACAAGCGGAAACTCCAAACGCTCACGCAATGATCTAGCCAAACGCGCCACCACACATCGTGCCCTCTCTAATGCCTCATCTGACAAAGCATCTTTAAGCGAAAGCAGAGTAGCAGCCAACTGCACGTCAGGCACAAGCGAATCGATCAGTTCTGGCTCACTCAGTAAAGCTTCGACCCCAAAACGCTTCACCGCTTCTTGTTGCAGTACATGCACGACGCGCCGAGGGAAACACTTATGTATGTCCGACAACCATCTGCGCAGCTGAGGCACAGAAGCACCTAGCCCACCGTCTCGTGTGTGGGGCGTTCCATAGAGTTGCTCCAAAAGCTCATCCATTAGGAGCATTTCTCCACTTAGGTGTGCCGATCCTGACTCATCTGCATCACTACCCAAAATTAATCGCCATCGCTGCAAGTGGCTCAGTTCATCCATGTTACACCATATTTGACAAAAATCAATCCGTCCATTGACAATCCTCATAAAAGGGTTGCCCAATTCTGCATAATCTTGGAGCAATGCCCTATAGAGAACAATCCAACACCTACGTCACATCACGGGACTCTGCCTACCTGAATATATACGCACAAGCTATTCAACAAGTCGAATTGCACAATGAGGGGGAGCATAGTTCCCCCTTTCTGTCTATAGCACGTACACCCCAGTACATCTGCCATTCGCCATTACATACTCTTCCTCTTTTTTGAGTATATCTTTGCCGACTAAACTGGTGCGCACTGGCCGATGATGAGCAAAGATTCAAAAAAAATAGAGCGGCAATTCTCCGAAACGCATCAAGAAGTGCTCCGATCCATTAGGGGTCGACGTATCATCTTGCCACTGCTTATTGGGCTTAGTGTTGTCGGTTGGTTGTTTTGGCGGCGCTTTGACCCGCAAGAGTTTCACCAAATCAGCTGGTCCGGGCATGTAATTTTCTGGATTGCCATTGCCATTTGCCTATTAATCTTGCGACATTTAGCCTATGCTACCAGGCTTCGCATCCTCTCTCAAGGGGCTTTTTCCTGGCGCAAATGCATCGAACTGATCTTCATTTGGGAGTTCAGTTCCGCCGTATCGCCCACCAGTTTAGGAGGATCTGCAGTAGCTTTTTTTGTATTAGCGCAAGAACGCTTGCCTCTTGCCCGTACAGCTACCATTGTGTTGTACACAATAGTACTCGACACCTTTTTCTTTGTCAGCACACTTCCCATCCTATTTTTGTTGTTTGGCACACACATGATCCGCCCCCAGTTGCACTCCTTGACACAAATAGACGCTTGGGGATATTATTTCATATTCGCTTATGTACTCATGGCCACCTATGGGGCTGCATTCTTCTATGGCCTGTTTGTCAGCCCATACCAGATGAAACGCCTATTAGTGAGCATTACCCATTTCCCTTTTTTTCGGCGCTTTCGCGCAAAAGCCGTAGAATTAGGCAATGACTTAATACTGGCCTCCAATGAATTGCGACTACAGCCACCTACACTTCACCTCAGTGCATTACTAAGCACCATTGTTGCCTGGTCATTCCGCTTTCTCCTGCTCAATTGCCTCATTATTGCCTTCGTGCCTGAAATACCCCGCACTTTTTGGGCACAATTTGAGCTATACGCCCGCCTGGAAACCATGTTTGTCATTATCGCCTTCAGCCCCACACCAGGCGGTGCAGGTTTTGTCGAAGTGCTGTTTGGTGGCTTTCTTACCGACTACATCCGCACAAGCACCAAAGCTACCATTATCTCTACGCTTTGGCGTTTGCTGACCTACTACTCTTATCTGATCGCAGGAGCATTCATTGTCCCCAACTGGCTACAACGCATCCTCATAGAACGCCGCCAACGGCGCAAACAAAAAGATGCCATCAAAATCCATTAACTATGGGACCCGAAATCATTTGGAAATATTTCCCGCACCTATCACCTGTTCAGCGCCAGCAAATAGAGGCCCTTGATGAGCTATATCGCTATTGGAATGCCCAAATCAATGTCATCTCGCGTAAGGATATCGACAACTTGTACTTGCACCACATATTGCATTCGATGTGTATTGGCCTTGAAGTAGCCTTTGCTCCCCAAGCACATATCCTCGATTTAGGCACAGGTGGAGGCTTCCCCGGCATTCCCTTGGCCATCCTCTTTCCACAGAGTGAATTCCTACTCATAGATGGTACAGGGAAAAAAATCAAAGTAGTGAAGGAAATAGCTAAATCCTTAGTACTTCCCAACGTCAGGGTATTGCACTGCAGAGCAGAACACCTCAAGGGGGAAAAATTCGACTTTATCGTCACACGAGCTGTAGCCACACTTGACAAATTGCTCACATGGAGCCGCCCTTTGCTCAAAAAGCAAATGCAGCACGCTTTACCTAATGGGCTACTTGCTCTTAAAGGGGGAGCAGTAGAAAAAGAAATCAAAGCATTGCCCCGGGGCTGCTATGCCACCTCTTTTCCCCTATCCGAATATGTCGAAGAGCCTTGGTTTCAAAGCAAGTATTTGGTGTATGTACAAGGATAAACAACACTTACTCATCCGTAGTAAGGCGCACTCGCACTATATCATATTGCCCTTATTGGGGCTTTTGGCTTTTGGGAGTCGTGGCTGCTTGGGGCTCTTTGTCTTTGCTTTCTTGAGGAAGTAGTTCTTTTCCCAAGATTTTCGCCTTGATTTTCAACTCTATCTCATGGGCAAGCTCGGGATTATCCTCTAAAAACTCCTTAGCCGACTCGCGCCCCTGTGCGATTTTCGCCCCTTCATAGCTATACCACGAACCACTTTTCTGGATGATATCGTGATCGACACCCAGATCCAAAATCTCACCTACTTTAGAGATTCCCTCCCCATACATAATATCAAATTCAGCTACACGGAAAGGAGGTGCCAACTTGTTTTTGACCACCTTGACTTTCACTCGGTTGCCTATGACATTGCCTTCCTTGTCTTTGATAGCAGCGCCAGAGCGGCGAATATCCAACCGCATAGAAGCATAAAACTTTAGCGCATTACCCCCAGTGGTAGTTTCCGGGTTGCCAAATAACACACCGATCTTTTCACGCAATTGGTTGATAAAAATACAGCAGCAACCTGTGCGACCAATAGCTGCCGTGAGCTTGCGCATCGCTTGCGACATGAGCCGTGCCTGTAGGCCCATCTTCGAATCACCCATCTCGCCTTCAATCTCGCTACGCGGTACCAAGGCAGCTACCGAATCAATGACAATAATGTCAATAGCGCCCGAGCGAATGAGATTTTCTGCAATCTCTAAAGCCTGCTCACCATTGTCGGGTTGAGAAATGAGGAGATTCTCAATATCCACACCCAAAGCCTCGGCATAATTGCGGTCAAAAGCGTGCTCTGCATCGATAAAAGCAGCTATACCACCTTGCTTCTGGCATTCCGCAATAGCGTGAATCGCCAAGGTCGTTTTACCTGAAGACTCAGGGCCAAAAATCTCCACCACACGCCCACGTGGAAAACCATTAACCCCCAGTGCTACATCTAAACTCAACGAACCAGTGGGTATGGTCTCAACCTCTGCAACTTGCTTATCGCCCAACCGCATGATGGCCCCTTTGCCATATGCTTTTTCAATGCGATCTACTGCAAGTTGGAGCGCTTTTAGCTTTGCTTCTTTTTCTTTACTCGACATGAATTTGTTTTTTACATGTAGCAAGCAAAACCACTTTCTCGTTTATTCTGCATGCCAATAATTTAAAACACAGCGCAAATATAAACTTTTTGTTTTAAAAAAACCAAAACAAACACGATAAAAAACAAAAAGTTTTATATGTTTTATATTTCACCTTCCTAAGTTAACCGCTTATAGCCAAAGATCCAACACCTCATTACCGCCAATTAGGTGGAAAATGCTGTAAATCGATTGACCACACCCATCCCAATAATAGACCAACAAGAAGCGTAGCAATTAGAGCAGACAACAAGTTCATGCGTACACCTACTTGCGCCATGTCTGCAATAGTCAAATAGCCAGTGCCAAAAACTACTGCATTGGGTGGTGTAGCTACTGGCAACATAAACGCACAAGAAGCAGCTATTGTGGCCCCCACCATAAGCCCCAAAGGATGCACGCCTACCGTGGCTGCCAACGGTGCCAAAACAGGCAACATAATTGATGTAGTGGCCACATTAGAAGTGATTTCCGTAAGGAAGTTAACAGAGAGTACAATTACCAGCAGCAACCATAGATAGGGAATGTGTTGCAATGCGACAAATTGTGCACCTATCCACTGCGCCAAGCCACTTTCACTAAAACCAGCAGCTATGGCCAAGCCACCGCCAAACAAAAGCAACACGCCCCAAGGGAGGCGCACAGCAGATTCCCAGTTGAGCAGACGCTTATCTGCTGCATTTGGAGCCGGTAAAAGGAACAAACACACTGCCGAGGCAATGGCTATAATGGTGTCATCAATAGCAGGCAGTATCTTCTTGAGTACAAGTGAACGGGTGATCCATGCGAAGGCTGTCAGCAGAAACACAATTAGTACGCCTTTTTCTTCAACCGTCAGCCTGCCCAGCATGCGCAACTGCCTTCCCACCTCCTCTTTGCCAGAGCGCAAATATTGGCCCTGCATGGGAAAAGCTATCCGCGTTAGATACCACCAACATGCCACCATGAGCAAAATCGACAAGGGCAGCCCCACGGCCAACCACTCATTAAACGTAAGCTCATATCCATATAATTCTTCCACCACACCAGCCAACACCAAATTTGGGGGGGTGCCAATCAAGGTAGCCATCCCACCAATCGAAGCACTATAAGCTACAGCCAACATCAGCGCTTTGCCAAACAGGCGTTGCTCATTTTCAGGTGTAGCAGGGTCATCAGAGAGTTGATGGATAATAGCTGTAGCAATCGGCATCATCATCACTGCAGTAGCAGAGTTTGAAATCCACATCGACAAAAACCCCGTAGCCATCATGAACCCCCAAACGATCCCGCTCATGCTGGTCCCCATCCGATAGATGATGTGCAATGCTATGCGCCGGTGCAGCCCCCAACGTTCCATAGCTATCGACAACACAAAGCCCCCCATAAACAAAAACACAATCCGATGCCCATAAGCTTGTGTAGTAGCACTCAGCTCAAGCCCCCCCGTGAGGGGAAACAGTACAATGGGCAACAATGAGGTGACTGCCAGCGGCACAGCTTCCGTAATCCACCAGATAGCTACCCACAAAGTGGTAGCCAACACTGCCACCCCTTGGCCTGACAATCCTTCAGGTCGAAAAAACGACGCAATGCACGCAAAGGCAACAGGCCCTGCAAGCATCCCGAACTGTCTAAAGGAAAGCGACATCTTCATCTCAATGGTCAATTGATACACCAAACAAAACCGTCGCCAAAATACAAAGCCCCCCTACATTACTAATATGGAGGGGGGCCTTGATCCCATTGCCGACACCGCTTACTTTACTAACGCTTTTCTTTCGTCTTGGCATAGGCAAGCACACGGCGCACGCTGCGCTCCGAAGGGCTGAACTGAATTTTGGGAAGCTCTTGAAGTGCCTGACGCATTCGGGCACTTTCTGTCTTCACTATTTCGGGTAAGTCCAACTGCATTTCAGCGCTCACATAGGGCACTTCAAAGAGTTGCAGTAAAAAGTAATTGGGTGTAGAGGAATGCTTCATGTACATCGGGTTTTAATAACCAATAATCTATTGACAGCTTAACATCTTCCCCCATACAATTATTGCCTAAAGGAACAGAAAAAACGAATTGCTCGACAAACGAGATTGCTCAATAGCAAGTGGGTTTTACGAGCCTACTACATATTTCCAATAGTCAAGGCAGCCTAAGACCACACAGTTGCTCGACAAAAAACCATTTTTTTGCTGCACCCATTGGGCTTAATGTACCTTTGCATCCACAACTTTTACCACTATTACGCTCAAGCAAAATAACATCAAGCCATATGGCAACTACCATAATCCCACCATCCATTACCTTCGACAGAAGAGAACTCAGCGATGAGCAGTTGCGCCAGTTGTACCGCCACTTAGTCAAACCACGCCTCATCGAGCAGAAAATGCTCTTACTGTTGCGCCAAGGCCAGGTGAGCAAGTGGTTTTCAGGCGTTGGCCAAGAAGCCATTTCAGTAGGTGCTGCTGCTGCGTTACAGTCTGATGAAATCATCTTTACGATGCATCGCAACCTGGGGGTATTCACCACGCGCAATGTCCCCCTATATCGCCTCTTCTGTCAGTGGCAAGGCAAGGCAGATGGCTTCACAAAAGGTCGCGATCGCTCTTTTCACTTTGGCACACTGGCTCACCACATCGTGGGTATGATCTCGCATTTGGGCCCTCAATTGTCGTTGGCCGATGGTGTAGCCCTGGCCCATAAGCTTTCGGGCGAGCAAAAAGTAACACTGGCCTTCACAGGTGAGGGAGGCACTAGCGAAGGTGAGTTTCACGAAGCGCTCAATGTGGCCTCTGTATGGCAGTTGCCCGTAATTTTTCTAATTGAAAACAATGGCTATGGCCTCTCTACGCCCGTATCCGAGCAATATCGCTGTACTAATTTGGCCGACCGAGCCATTGGGTACGGCATGCCGGCACGCATCATTGATGGCAATAACATCCTGGAGGTATATCACACCATAAAAGGGATCGCACATGAAATGCGACAGAACCCGCAACCCTGGCTCATTGAAGCGCGCACTTTCCGCATGCGTGGCCATGAAGAAGCTTCTGGTACCAAGTACGTGCCCCAAACCCTATTCGACGAATGGAGCAAACGCGATCCTATTGACAATTACCGCGCTTTCTTGCTCAGCGAAGGCGTCTTTTCCGAAGAAGAAATTGCGCAGATAGAAGCACATATCAAAGAAGAGATCAACGAAGCATGGGAACAAGCCCGACAAGCGCCACCCATCCAATCCACTGAAGAGCAGGAATTGGCCGACGTCTATGTACCTGAAACACCTGTGAGTACACCACCCCAAGGTGCTACCCAAAAAATGCGCTTTGTGGACGCCATCTCTGACGGCCTACGCATCGCTATGGAGCGGCATCCCAACCTCATCCTAATGGGACAAGACATTGCCGAATACGGTGGCGTGTTCAAAGTCACTCAAGGCTTCATCGACCTCTTTGGCAAAGAGCGCGTGCGCAATACTCCCCTATGCGAAAGTGCCATCGTGGGTGCTGCCTTAGGCCTATCGTTTAAGGGCTACAAGTCGATGGTGGAAATGCAGTTTGCCGATTTCGTTACCTGTGCGTTCAATCAAATAGTGAACAACTTAGCCAAAATCCACTACCGATGGGGCGCTATTGCCGACGTTGTCGTGCGCATGCCTACAGGTGCCGGTGTAGGTGCAGGACCATTTCACTCGCAAAGCAATGAAGCTTGGTTTGCCCACACGCCCGGCTTAAAAGTAGTATATCCAGCTACACCTGAGGATGCCAAAGGACTGCTGCTTATGGCATTCGAAGATCCCAACCCTGTAATGTTTTTCGAACACAAAGCCCTGTATCGAAGCATATCGAGCCAAGTACCTGAAGGACACTACACGCTGCCTTTTGGCCAAGCACGCGTAGCACGCCCAGGTACTGAAGCTTCTATCATCACCTATGGGATGGGCGTACACTGGGCCATGCAAGTAGTGGAAGCAATAGGGGCCGATATCGAAGTCATCGACCTGCGCACACTTATACCGCTTGATACAAAAACCATTTTCGAATCGGTGCGCAAAACGAATAAGGTGCTCGTACTCCACGAAGACACGCTCACTGCAGGCTTTGGTGCTGAAATTGCTGCACGCATCACAGAAGCCTGCTTCAATTGGCTCGACGCACCTGTAATGCGCTTAGCTAGCCTGGATGCCCCCGTGCCTTTCGCCCCCCAATTGGAACAACTGTTTCTTCCCAAAAATCGCCTACAGAAAAAACTCGAACAATTGCTGCAATGGTAGCCCCTCTTCTCCAAGTAAAGAATACCTTACACTATTAGTTAGAGTAATAGCTTTGCAGCCATTTTTGAATTCACTTAAAAATTAAAAAAAGACACACACAATATGGAAATAGAATGGAGCAAACTGGTAGCAGTGAGTGGCATGCCCGGCCTATATCAAATGATCTCTAATAAATCCAATGGCTTAATCGTAGCCAACATCGAAACAGGCAAGCGAACCTTTGCCCCCGCACGCAAACACCAATTTACCCCTTTGGAGTCCATTGCCATCTTTACTGATGATGGCGACTCAGTGCCCTTTAAAGAAGTCGTACAGCGCATCAAAACACTCGAAAAACAAGCGCCTGTTCCCAGTACAAACGAACCCGCTGAAACCCTGCGCAAATGGTTCGCACAAGTGCTACCCAATCACGATCGTAGCCGGGTATACAATGGTGACATCAAAAAAATCATCAAATGGTACCTCATCCTCAACACCCATAATCTCATACCTACTCCCAAAGCTGAGGAAGAAGAATAACAGACTTTTCACACCCCACAAAACCCACAGCACTATGTACATAGCCTTCCCAAAACCCATTAACCGACAGTTTTTACCTGATGAATGGCACATTTCTGACTGGTCAAAGCTAAAACCCTGGTTTCAAGAGCTTCAAAACCGCACCATTGACAGCCGTCAAGCCTTTGAACGATGGATCGACGACTTAAACGAATTGATGGCAACCCTTGACGAAGACTTCGCATGGCGATACATACGCATGAGCATTAACACAGAAGACAAACGAGCCGCCGAGCATTATCAATACGGCGTGCAGCAACTCATGCCCCACATTAGTAAAGCCATCAACCAACTACACAACAAGCTGATTCAAAGCCCCTTCTGCAACCAGCTCGATCCTGAGATCTACGGCATATACCTCCGGCAAGTATGCAATGAATTGGAACTGTTCTGCGAGCAAAACATTCCACTCCGCACTCAAGAGCAAGTCAAAGCCCGACAACACGGCCAGATATTTGGCCGCATGACAATGCAAATTGAAGGCAAAACGCTCACCCTGCAGCAAGCTGGAAAACTATTGCAGGATCCTAACCGTAACAAACGAGAGGAGATATATCATACCATTCAAGAGCGTATTGCACAAGACGAACCTGCACTACAAGCTCTTTTCGACGAGTTAATAACGCTACGCCATCAACAAGCACTAAATGCCGGCTTTGATAATTACCGAGACTACAAGCATCGTGCTTTGGGCCGCTTGGACTATACTCCAAAAGACTGCATGCGCTTTCACCAAGCCATTGCACGCCATATTAAGCCGCTGGTCGCACAACTCCACCTGCTGAAGAAGAAAAAACTCGGCCTGGACCACCTACGCCCATGGGATTTATCCGTAGACCCCTTGGGAGAAGCACCACTACGTCCCTTTCAGCATGTAGACGAGTTGGTTGCAAAAGGCATACGTGCCCTCCAACGCCTACACCCACTTTTTGGCGAAAGCCTCCGTACCATGAAAGACATGGGGCACCTCGATTTAGAATCTAGGCCTGCTAAGCGGCCGGGAGGCTATAACATGCCTCTACACGTTACGGGCGTACCCTTTATCTTCATGAATGCTGTAGGCACCTTGAGCGATCTGCGCACTTTGATGCACGAAACAGGGCATGCCGTGCACTCTTTTCTCACACGTCATTATCGATTGCTTACGGCTAAAGAGCTACCTTCTGAAATAGCTGAATTGGCTTCTATGACAATGGAGTTGTTGAGCATGGACTACTGGGACGAGTTTTTCCAAGATGCCGCCTCTTTGCGACGCGCCCAACGCGAGCATCTCGAGTCGGTGCTTAATGGCTTGCTCTGGATCGCTACTGTAGATAAGTTTCAGCATTGGATATACACGCACCCCCAGCACAACCATCAAGAACGGCAAGCAGCCTGGATGAAAATCTTTGAAGAATTTGCCTCACCTCAAGTAGATCGTACTGGCTTGGAAAATGCTACAGCTCGCCTATGGCTTAGGCAATTGCATATCTTTGAAGTGCCCTTCTATTATATCGAATACGGCATGGCTCAACTGGGTGCTATAGCTATTTGGAAAAACTATCGGCAAAACCCACAAAAGGCACTCTCCCAATACATCCAAGCCCTCGAGCTGGGCTATACCCAGCCCATACCTGAAGTATATGCCGCTGCTGGTATCCGGTTCGACTTTTCTGAAGCCTATGTTGAGGAATTAGCCGATTTTATTGGCGAAGAGCTAACCCGGTTAAGCTAACTTTTACGACAAAAAACAATGCACTATGTTCAATGGTAAGAAAGTAGTAGTCGTACTACCTGCCTATAACGCTGCTCAGACGCTGGAAAAAACATACCGAGAAATCCCATTTGATATTGTAGATGATGTGATCCTTTGCGACGACGCCAGCGCAGACAATACCTCCGAATTGGCACGACACATCGGCATTCCACATGTGATCCGACATGAACAAAATAAAGGATATGGAGGCAACCAAAAATCGCTTTACAAAAAAGCACTCCAACTCGATGCCGACATCGTCATCATGCTGCACCCTGACTACCAATACACTCCTAAGCTCATCCCATCGATGGTCAACATCATCGCACAAGATCTATACCCCGTTGTCTTGGGATCCCGCATCTTGGGAAAAGGAGCACTAAAAGGTGGCATGCCACTGTATAAGTACATCGCCAACCGATTGCTCACCTTTGTGCAAAACCTGCTGGTCAACTACAAGCTTTCTGAATATCACACGGGATATCGCGCCTTTTCGCGGCAAGTCCTTGAAACAATCAACTTCGAAGCCAACTCTGACGACTTTGTATTCGACAATGAAATGCTCTCGCAAATTATCTACGCAGGCTTTGACATTGCAGAAGTCACCTGCCCGACAAAGTACTTTAAAGAAGCATCCTCAATCAACTTCCGACGCAGTGTGCGTTACGGCTTAGGCGTACTGCGCGTCTCTTTCATGCACTTATTGCAACGATTAGGGTTGGCTCACTTCAAAATGTATCAACTGCACAAACCCAAATGCAAGCAGGAAACTACCCCCCTTGCTTTCTGAATTTCAATGCTTTTCGAACAAACAACAAAAAGGCGAGCAAAAGGGTATAGGTCAATGTGGCGATCATAGTGCTTGCAATTGGCTGACAAAGGTAGCAGTTCTGTAAGTAGTATTCCCCATAACTACAAACTACCAATATTATTTCCCCTTTAACATAAAGCCTATGGATGGCCAATGGAAAGCGCTAAAACGCCAAATGGATTTGTGGGTAGATCAATTTCAAACCTCAGCTTTCCTCGAACAGGACCCCATTCAAGTGCCACATCGCTTTCGCAAAAAGCAAGACATAGAAATCATGGCGCTCTTTGCCGCTGTACTCGCCTGGGGCCAACGATCCGTTATCGTACGCAAAGCCCTCCAACTAGCCCACCTGATGGACGACGCACCACACGACTTCATACTACACCACAACGAAAGTGATAAAAAGCCCTTGATGCAATTCAAACATCGCACGTTTCAACCCATAGATCTGATGTACTTTTTGGAATTCTTGCAATGGTGGTACCGACAACACCCCTCCTTAGAACCCGCATTTACCACACACCTACCTGATAATGCACCCCATGTAGGCCCCGCCTTGGCAAATTTTCACAAACTCTTTTTCAGCCTGCCCCACGCACCCAAACGCACCAAAAAACACATGCCTACACCCGTATCTGGCTCATCTTGCAAACGCCTCAACATGTTCCTGCGATGGATGGTACGCTCTGCTGAAAAAGGTGTAGACTTCGGTCTGTGGAAAGATATCTGTCCTAGCCAACTGCTCATCCCCCTCGACGTGCATGTACATAGAGTAGCACAGCAATTGGGCCTCTTGCAACGACCTAAACCCGACTGGAAAGCAGTAATCGAGCTGACAGAGGTATTGCGCCTCTTTGACCCAAGTGATCCCGCCAAATACGACTTTGCCTTGTTCGGACTAGGAGTACTATCGAAAAATGACCTTAAGCCCAGATACTGAACGCACCGCTATTATCCATCCAAATGGCAATAAGTCGCCACTCTTGAAATACATTACAAAAAAACGCTCCAGCATAGCTTTTACACTGCAGCATTCGATCAAGCAGTATCACTTGCTCAATTCATTCTCTGTCGATTCGCAGCTCTTGAATGGCAAACTGTCCATTTTGGTTTTTCATGTAAATGTATACCCTAAAAGTACCATTTGCCGTATTCAAATTGCCAATGATGTACTTAGAATCCTGACCTTTCGAACGCCCCTGATGCATCTCACTAAAATGCTGAGGACGATTCTTTAAAAAAAAATTGTCTAATACAGCCACAGCTTCGTCTTTAGGCAAAATATCTTCCTTTCCCGGTACTGCGATTTCCACATTGCTGTCCAAGTAAGGTATCAGGGCTTTCGCGTCACCGCTTTTAAGAGCTCGTGTAATAGTCTCTACACTTTGCCCTGCAAGGGACACTACTATACCCAAAAAGGATAAAAGCAAAATGACCTTCTTCATGATAAATGGTTTTGATAAATCAAGGCCTTTAGGTATGCGCGTTAACGAAGCACACTACATAATGATTGCTCACAATTTATATCAAGTAAAAAATGCATGTATTGTTCGATTGCCAGTTTGCTCATAAGACGACGCAAAAAACAATTAGTAACCAACAAATCTCGCAATATCATCGACATGATCTAACACGCCACCTCTCTGCCTAAGCAGCAATAGTGCTATTTTTGCGCGCTATGAAAAGAAAAGTGATGCTCATCATCCTAGACGGCTGGGGCTTAGGTGCTAAGCCCGATGCCGATGCCATCAAACAAGCTCACACTCCTGTATTTGACAATCTCTGGGCCAATTTTCCTCATGCTACCCTAATCACACATGGTGAAGCTGTCGGATTGCCCGCAGGGCAAATGGGCAACTCCGAAGTGGGCCATATGAATATTGGTGCAGGCCGCATCGTATACCAAGAACTCATGCGCATCAACAAGGCCATTCAATCAGGTGCATTGGCGCAAAACCCCGTACTACAACAAGCCTTTGAGTTGGCCAAAGATCCCGGGCGCAAACTCCACTTTCTAGGACTCGTCTCTGATGGTGGTGTGCATTCCCATATCGATCACTTGTTAGCCCTAACCGATTATGCTCGCCAAGCGGGTGTACCCCGAGCCTATGTACATGCATTCACTGATGGGCGCGACACCGACCCGAAAAGTGGCATAAAGTTCATCGAACAACTACTCGAACATCTGGAGCATGGCCCCGTCCAGTTGGCATCCGTAATAGGTCGTTATTATGCCATGGACCGCGATAAACGATGGGCACGCACTAAAGTGGCATATGATTTATTGGTGCATGGAAAAGGCGAACCTACACAAAATGCAGTGCAAACCATCGCTCAGCGCTATGCCCTCAATGAGACCGATGAATTTTTAAAGCCAATTGTGTGCGTAGACGTACATGGGAATCCCCGCGTTACGCTCGCTGATGGCGATGTGGTTATCTTTTTTAACTTTCGCACCGACCGCCCACGACAGCTCACCACCGTACTCACCCAAAAAGACATGCCCAAGTACGATATGCATCCCCTCAAGCTCCACTACATCACTATGACGCGATACGATGATGAGTTTAAAAACATTCACGTCCTTTTTGAAAAGGAAAACTTGAACCACACATTGGGTGAAGTTTTCGCTCGGCAAGGCAAAACACAACTGCGCATCGCCGAAACGGAAAAATATCCACACGTCACCTTCTTTTTCAATGGTGGACGCGAAGAACCATTTGAAAGTGAACATCGCATCCTCATTCCTTCGCCTAAAGTAGCTACCTACGACCTCCAGCCCGAAATGAGTGCACCACAAGTCACCCAAGCAGCCATAGACTTCATCCGAGAACAACAGCCCGATCTGGTCGTGCTCAACTATGCCAATACAGACATGGTGGGGCATACAGGAGTATTTGAAGCTGCAATAAAAGCCGCTGAAACTGTAGATGCCGGGCTGGGCCAGCTCGCATCACTAGCCCGTCAGCTCGATTACGAGTTAATCGTCACAGCTGATCACGGCAATGCGGATTACATGATCAACGACGATGGTACGCCCAATACTGCACATACGATGAACCCCGTACCTATTATCTACGTCAGTACACACCCGCGTGGAAAACACCTGCGCAACGGCAAGCTCGGTGATATTGCGCCGACAATTCTCCACATCATGAGTATGCCTATTCCGCAAGAGATGACCGGTGAAATACTCCTAGACTGATCCACTGCTGCCAAACAACAGTATGAAACACCTGCTTTTACTTGCCATGCTGCTTTGCTGGGCTACCTGTAGCCTACCTACCGATCAAGCTAAAGCACCTGTAGTGCATACTGCTTACAGCCTGGGGCAATTCATTAAAGCAGAACAAGCGCGGCTGGCACAGTTGCCGGGCCCCTTTGTCAAAACTGTCCAAGTGGACGACCAAACGGAGACTAAAGAGTTGGAACAACTTGACTGGGCCAATGAACTCGAAATTTTTGCAAAAGCCGACATTAACAAGCCCGCCTGGCGGGGAAAATATATCGTGGATAGCCTCTTCGCCCCCGACGGCAGCCTAAAAGCGCTACACTACCAAGCCCAAGACAAAAAGCTCAAAATCCGCACCTTTAACGTGTATTTTCACCAAGGCCAAGTCGACTACATCGAGATAAAAAAACAAGCCAATTCGCTTGTTTCTTCTGCCACGGTGTACATGAAATACGACCCCGATACGGGATATTACATCGAAAACCAGCAAAAAACGGCACTATCAAGCCCTCACATCCTGCGCATTTCAGTAACTTTCGTAAATAAAAGCCGCTGAAGCCCCTTTCTTTATAATGCTTACCTGTATCTCACTCTATGAAGATACGCGCTACATCCCTAGAACAGATACCCCAAGTCGTAGCCATGGAACAAAAGGCTTTGTCTTGGATATGTCCTTTTACTGCCGACCAACACGCCTTGCTCATTCAGGCCCCACATGCCTTTCACGCGTTAGCCATCGATGAGTCTGGCTTACCCCTCGGCTTCCTAATCTTAGAGGGGCTCGACACCCCCCACCGTGCCGTGATGTTGCGCCGCGTAGTAGCTGCATGGCCACGACGGGGCATAGGCAAATTTTTAGTCAAATGGGCCATGCATTACTGCTTTATTGTACAAAACAAGCACCGCTTGTGGCTAGAAGTGTTTACTGATAATACTCCGGCTATCGCCTTGTATGAATCGGTGGGTATGGTACGCGAAGGAACCAGCAGAGAAAGCATCTGGCAACACGGACGATGGCGCAGCCTCTATCACTACTCTATACTCGAAGATGAATATTTCAAAAGGTATCCCAGCTAATTTTTCCCCCATTCTAAAGACACCACGCGATCAAAATAGCGCCTAATCCACATATTATATGCAAATAATTGCACTATGCGTCCACCTAAGCCATATTTTTGCCATCTGCATGCCGCATACACATGGGGTGTGTAACGGGCACTTTCTACAAACCAACCAAACCAAGGGCCATGAGCCAAGACCTTATTACAATTACATTCCCCAATGGTCGTACGCGCCAATATCCCAAAGGCGTAACTGCGCTCGATATAGCTAAAGATATCAGTGAAGGGTTGGCACGTAACGTGCTTTCAGCCAAGATCAATGGAGAAGTATGGGATGCTACCCGCCCTATCTACCAAGACGCCACCGTCGAGCTACTCACTTGGAAAGATAGAGAGGGAAAAGCCACCTTCTGGCATTCATCTGCTCATCTCATGGCTGAAGCACTTGAAGCACTCTATCCCGGCATCAAATTTGGCATTGGCCCCCCCATTGAGCACGGATTTTACTACGATGTAGACCCTGGCAAATACGCTATCTCCTCGGAAGATTTCCCAAAGATCGAAGCCAAAATGTTGGAGCTGGCGCGCCAGAAAAACCCCTACATACGCAAGGAAGTGCCTAAAGCTGAAGCCATCGAATACTTCAAGCAAAAAGGCGACGAATACAAACTTGAGTTGCTCGAAGAGCTCAATGATGGCGAAATCACCTTTTATCAACAAGGCAACTTTATCGACTTGTGCCGCGGGCCCCACATCCCCGATACGGGCCGTATCAAGGCGGTCAAGCTGATGAACGTGGCTGGCGCCTACTGGCGCGGTGATGAAAACCGAAAACAGCTGACGCGCATCTATGGCATCACCTTTCCAAAGAAAAAAGAACTCGACGAGTACCTCCACATGATCGAGGAGGCCAAAAAGCGCGATCACCGCAAGCTGGGTCCTGAGCTTGAGCTGTTTATGTTCTCAGAAAAAGTAGGGGCTGGCCTACCTATTTGGTTGCCCAAAGGTACTGCCTTGCGCAGCCGACTAGAAGATTTTCTAAAAAAAGAACAGATCAAACGGGGCTATCAACCCGTCATCACACCCCATATTGGCAAAAAAGAACTCTACGAAACCTCTGGCCACTGGGAAAAATACGGCGAAGACAGCTTTCAGCCCATACAAACCCCTAAAGAAGGAGAAGTGTTTTTGCTCAAACCCATGAATTGTCCCCACCATTGTGAAATTTACGGATACCGCCCCCGATCATATAAGGAGCTGCCCTTGCGCATTGCTGAATTCGGCACAGTATACCGCTATGAGCAAAGTGGCGAATTACATGGCCTGACGCGCGTGCGTGGCTTTACTCAAGACGATGCCCATATTTTCTGCACGCCCGACCAACTCAAAGACGAGTTTCTCGGCGTACTTGAGCTGACGCAATTCGTCCTCAAAAAACTAGGGTTTGACAGTTACACCGCCCAGATCTCTTTGCGCGATCCTCTGGACAAAGACAAATACATAGGAAGTGAAGAAGACTGGGAGCGCGCTGAAAGGGCCATCATCGAAGCCACCCAGGAAATTGGGCTGGAAACAGTCACCGAATTGGGTGAAGCTGCTTTTTACGGCCCCAAGCTCGACTTTATGGTCAAAGATGCATTGGGCCGATCGTGGCAGCTGGGTACCATCCAAGTAGATTACAACTTGCCCAAACGCTTCAATCTCGAATACATCGGCCCAGACAACAAGCCACATCGCCCTGTCATGATTCACCGAGCGCCCTTCGGCTCTATGGAGCGCTTTATCGGTGTGCTTATCGAGCACTGCGCTGGCAAGTTTCCGCTATGGCTCGCTCCTGATCAATACGCTTTGCTACCCATTTCTGACCGCTTTCTCGACTATGCCCAGCAAGTCGCCAATGAACTGGTAGTACACGACATTCGCGGCTTTGTAGACGATCGAAGCGAAAAAATCGGCCGCAAAATCCGCGATGCCGAATTGAAAAAAGTGCCCTTCATGCTGATCGTAGGGGAAAAGGAAGTCGCTCAAGGCAAAGTATCTGTGCGAAAACAAGGCCATGGCGATATCGGATCAATGACGCTCTCGGAATTCGTCGAGTGGTTTAAAAAACAACTCGAAGGAGAAGAGCATTAAGCCCTTCTCTTCTTGTTTTCGAAAAGATTTTGCCCACTGGCCCCCTAAACATTCCCACCATATAGGTGTTGGAAATAACCAAAAAACTCGTTACATTGCAAAAAAAATAATATTTGTTGCATAAGCCTATGAAGCACCTGTTACTCCTGCTCACATTTGCTGCCTTTACCACGACGCTATTTACCCAAAGCTTTCGTTCATCCAGTTGTCAAGGATGCAAAAGTGGGGCTGTGCAAACAGAGGCCAAGGTGTTCCCCAACCCCGCTACCGAGTACATCGAACTGAGTGCCAGCAATCGCGCTACACTCCTCATTATTTTCAACTTAGTAGGACGAGAGATAAAACGCTTTACAATCAAACCCAAGCATAGGTATTATATCGGCAACCTGCCCAATGGCCTTTACTTAGTGCAAATTCTCGATGAGAAAAATCAACCACTTGCCACCTTGCGCCTGAGTAAGAAATAGTCACCCTTGTTATCCACATCAGGTATTTGTCTTATTCATTACCCTAACCCTTTGGTGCTAGTGATTGATCTATGTAAACGCATATTCCCATTAGGAATTAGCCCCTGGCTTACGGACTAACTCCGAAGCGCATTTGCTATTTTGCATTGAATCCATCCCCCCTACCAATTCATTATTCTTATTATCAAGTAGATCGAAGAGGGTAGGCTACACTGCCAGATCAGAATCAGATCTCTGAATTTATTTTAAAGCCTAAGCCCCTTACTTTTTCTTGAAAGCTTCAATAGCGCGACGTGCAGGTGGCGTCAGTACGAGGCGACCACTCATTTCAGCACGCTGTTCCAATAAGGTATCCCAATGCTCAGTGCCTTCCCACAGCACTTTTTTGAGCTGAACCATTGCCTCTACACTCGACTGGGCCAAGGTATGTGCCAAGGCTTCTATCGCCTCGTCCATCTCTGCTATAGAGTCGAACAAGCGAGCAAACAACCCTTTTTCAAGCGCCCAACTGGCATCGTGCCATCGGGTAGCGTCGATAGCCATCTGGCCAAAAGCCGCTTGCCCTACTTTGCGTGCCACTGCGGGCCCTACTACAAAAGGACCAATGCCTACAGCCAGTTCACTGAGTTTGACCGCAGCATGACGCGTGGCAAAACAATAATCAGTTGCAGCAGCCACACCTACCCCACCACCTACAGCCTTTCCTTGCACGCGACCAAGAATCAGTTTGGGGCACTGGCGCATCGCATTGATTACACGCGCAAAGCCCATAAAGAACTCCTTTCCTTGCGCAAAACTTTCAATAGCCAACAACTCGTCGAAGCTGGCTCCAGCGCAGAACGTGCGCTCACCTGTACTCCGCAGCACCACCACATGTACCGACTCATCAGCTCCAGCTTCTCGGATCGTCTGTGCTAATTGGGCCAACAACCTACCTGGCAGAGAATTGTGTGCAGGATGGTAAAACTCAATTGTGCCAACACCTTTTTCGACTGTAAAGGACACCTGTCCCATTTGCGTCTTGTCCATGCGGCAATTCTTTTTGGTTTGGGCTGGCGGCAAATATACGGGCTTGCGGCTCGCGCCAAAAAAGTATGGTTACTCGCCCAAGGAAGCACCCATACGACGCAATAAACGCAACGTGGCACGTATGCCTTCTTCTTCTGGCAAGCTATTGCCTTCATATTCAATACCTATATAGCCTCGGTAACCCGCATCTTTCACGATTTCGAGCATACGTCTATAATCTGTATGGTGCTCATTGCCCTGTACATCGAAGTCATGCGATTTGGCACTCACAGCCCGTGCATAAGGCATCAATTCGCGTACGCCTCGATAGCGATCATACCACTCCACGCATTGGTGGCCCTGCCCATGTGTGGCCTCGCTGTAGCGCAGACAAAAATTGCCAAAATCGGGTAAGGTACCCACGTTGTCCATATCCACTTGGGTGATTACGTCTGCCAACCATTGCCCGTTAGACGAATAGCCACCGTGATTCTCCACCAATACTTGTACGCCAGCTTGCCGAGCATAGCTTCCCAGCCGACCTAAGCCATCTACCGCTGCAGCAGCAACCTCTTGTGCACTGCCTTCTCCATGTGCATTGACGCGAATAGATCGGCAGCCCAAGAAGGCAGCTGCATCTACCCATTTGCGGTGATTGTCCACTGCAACCTTCCGTTGGGCATCGTCCAGATGGGCCATAGCCCCCTCCCCATCAATCATAATCAGGTGGATGTACACACCCACATCCTCTGCACGTCGCTTGAGCACACTCAGGTAGTTGCGATCAGTAGCTTTGTCTTTAAAAAACTGGTTGACATACTCCACAGCTGATATGCCGAAGTCATTTTTTGCCTTTGCAGCAAAATCCAAGTTGTCCAGCTTTCCAGAAAACAACTGGCGATGCAAAGACCACTGTGCCAGAGAGATTTTGAAAAACAAAGGCGCTTCCAAAGGCGGTACAGCCTTACCTTGACGAGACAACCAGCGAGTACGAGATCTACCCGCCGATAGACCCCAAAAACCCATACCCAGTGCCAGCTGTGCGGCTGTATGAAGAAAAGTTCTTCGCGTGCAACTCATGAATAAGTTTTTTAAATTATTGGACAAATTCCAGTTTATCCACTGCCCAGGCATCCCATTCTTGTACTCGTCCTTTTTTGTCTTTCCAAATGTTTGGGCCTCCACCAAACGACAGATACAAGTCATGTACCTGCCCATCACTAACCAGCGGCATAGCAATCCACTGCCAGCCCTGCGAAGGACGCAGCAGGCGCTGGCCAATTATCGGGCCGTCTGCCCCATCTAGATGCACGCGCACAAGCCCACCTTTCACTCCTCTAAGTCTAAGGCGTATTTGGTCAATGCCCTGTAGATCAATTTTCCGAAAGTACAAATAGCCGCCTGCACGCAAGCCCACTTGTGTAAACTCTTGGTTTTTTACCAAAACGGCTCTCCATACCTTTGTAGATACCATCGCACCACTCGGCCTCAACTAATGGATGACGCAAGAAACACACATCACGTCCTTCTAAGGGAGGTACGCCCTTGCTCCCCCCATCTCGATATGCCACAGAAAGCACATAACCACCTCGATCGCCAGGTGCATGTGCCTCAAAGCGAAATTGCCCTTGAGGTGGCAGACGCTCCACGCCGTCTAACGACAAGATGTAACGCACCATCACCTCGGCCACTTCCATACTCAACTGTGGATGTGCAGCCATCATTGCTTCACCCCACACTCCATTACCGCCTTTGATCACTTTTTGCGCCAATAGTAATACAGCCTCTTCGTCGCTCGACCCATAATGTTCGGCTACTTGCTGAAAACTCGGCCCTACATTCTCGCCTTGCCACTCATGACACGACAAACAGTCGCTCTCTTTGATGAAACGCAAACCCTCTATGTAGGCCAATGGCCCCTGAGGTAAAGGCTCTTTACCCTGCCGTAGGCGATTGAAAAACTCCGGATCACGCACCCACGATTGCTGCACCACAATGCGATCATCAGCGATGCCACCGGCTGCTTCATCTTCCACATCGCGTATTTCCACTCGATAAGTGCCACTTCTATGCCCGAAATAAAAACTTCGGTTGGCCTGATAGTGTAAGCGTACACGTGGTGGATCGTTGCCCACAGCAACCTGCCAATCAGCCCATGCTGTGGCGCCATGACGATCTGTAACTGATAGCCGTACTTTATGCACTCCCATCTGCTCCAACACAAACGTGTCGCGTAGCGCATGGCTGACAGCACGCGGATCGGCATTGATAAACCAAGATATGCTTACCGAATCACCCGTATCGTGATCAAAGGAGGGAGTAGCATCGACTATTACGTGAAGAGGTGCCGCTCCATGTAATGGCTGGATATGTGCCCTAGGAATAGGCTGGCGGTTTCCCGAAGCAAATTCAATACGCGAAAGCATGGCATCGGGGTTATTCATAAAATATTGGCGGCCATACTCCAATACGTACAAGGCCCCATCGGGACCAAACACCATGTCGATAGGTTTGCTGATGGGCATGTCGGGACAAAAAGGTTCCATCTTCAACAAACGCCCTTGCTCATCGATAGTAAGTACCTTGATCCAGCTACGCGCCCATTCGAAGATGAATAGCTTGCCGTCATAATAAGGAGGAAATTTCACCATCGACGTAGGCATCACCTCATCGGCATAATAAAAAGGACCAACCATTGCACTCCGCGCCCCCTGCCCCAATAAGGGAAACTCTTTAGACGGGCCGTAAGGATACCATATCCATGCAGGTTGAGCTGGTGGTAAGAGGCGCATGCCCGTATTGTTGGGCGATTCGTTGACGGGATGTGCTGGATCTTGAGGCGGACCTACCTCATCAGTGGCAAAATCGCGCATGGGAAAAGCCTTGTTATCCGCCTCGAAGTAGGGCCATCCAAAGTTGCCAGGTCCCTTGGCTTGATTCCATTCGTCGTAACTCTGGGGACCGTATCGTGGATGGTCCACTCCTGCATCAGGCCCTACATCGCCCCAGTATAGCCAGCCTGTACGCCTATCAACAGTAATGCGAAAAGGGTTGCGGCAGCCCATGGCGTAAATCTCCGGACGCGTATTGGGCGCGTTCGGTGGGAAAAGGTTGCCCTCAGGAACTGAATAAGTACCATTGGGCTCAGGTTTGATGCGCAAAATCTTTCCGCGTAGGTCATTGGTGTTGGAAGAAGACTTTTGCGCATCGTAAGGCGCCCGACCAGGCCGTTCATCGAGTGGCGAATAGCCATCAGAAGCCTTAGAGCTGGTATTGTCACCCGTGGCGAGATAGAGCAAACCATCAGGACCAAAGGCTACCGACCCACCAGAATGACAGCAAGTCTCGCGCTGTACGGGCACTTTGAGCAGCACGCGTTCGGTGTGCCAGTGCAAGCTATCGTCGCGAAAGACAAAACGCGACAAGTATTGTTCCGGTATATCGCATCTCGAAGAAGGCGAGTAATACACGTAAATCCACCAGTTCTCTTTGCCATAGGCAGGATCAAGTGCAATGCCATGCAAGCCATCTTCGTAATTACCATCAATGCACACATCAAATTGGGCAGCTACAATAGTGCGCTTTTTGTACGGATCATATAACTTCATCTTGCCACGCCGCTCCAAAAATAGCACCTTGAGATCGGGCAAGATCACCATTTCCATGGGCTCGTAAATGTCGTTGTCGAGCACTACTTTGGTAAAGCGATTGAAATTCGGTGCGCGCTTTTGTCTTACCTGCTCGTAATTGTAACTATTCGAGCCAATGGCATACTGCACGGCCTGCCATAAGTACTGCACATCAATGGTGTCCACACCTGACCATCGATCTAAAAGGCTGCGCACTGCTCTGCCACCCTGCCAAGCAAAACCCACAAAAGGGCCCCAAACGCGGTCATTGGCTGAAAGGCGATGACAAACGATACTGTCGTACCAAGGCCATAGGTAAGGCGTGACGCTGTAGCGATCAATTGTCAGTAAGCCATTTCCTGCTGCCACATAGCGCTCCAAGTCAGCATGGTGCCAGATTTGGAAGCTATCTTCTACAGGCTGGTAGAGCAATACCGCACTATAGCGCACTAAAGAGGTCTCAGTAAACGAGTCGAGCGAGTGGGTAATGACTACCGCATCAAGCGGTAATGATTTTAATTGACCCGCAAATCGCTGTGCATCACTTTTTTGCCATACGTCTTGAGGGATATACACCAAAAGTTGACGATCGTGGCGCTGAATGACTCCAGCACCTTGTTGGCAGGCCATCCACATGCTGATCCACAGCAACAGCAGGGTGATTTCTCTCATATGAGCTCGGTATTTAGTGTAAAAATGGCACCTTCTTGCCAAAGAACAACACGACCCACCACCTTTTTAACAAAGAAAATTTTGTACTTAGGCGCACTTATCCAATAAAAAAACCCACCTTTTGACGATCAGGTGGGTCGGGACAACTTACAACACTAATCTGATACACTGCAAATCACACAGCCTCTGGAGCACCAAAGACCGATTTGAGAAATTCCCGATTCATGCGTGCAATATGGCTCACCGAAATGCCCTTGGGGCATTCGGCTTCACAAGCTGTCACATTAGAACAACGCCCAAAGCCCTCTTCATCCATCTGCTTGACCATGCGCTGTACACGGCGACTCGCCTCTATTTTTCCTTGAGGTAGTAAAGCCAAATGGGATATCTTGGCCGATACAAACAACATGGCCGAAGCATTGGGGCAAGCTGCCACACAGGCACCACAACCAATACAAGTAGCCGCATCAAAAGCCTCTGAGGCAGTCTCTTTGGGGATGAGAATGGCGTTTCCATCTTGAGCTTGCCCCGTATCTACAGAAATGTAGCCCCCTGCCTGTATAATGCGATCAAAAGCCGAACGATCTACTACCAAGTCCTTTACAACGGGAAAAGCCTGTGCGCGAAATGGCTCAATGTAGATCGTATCGCCATCCTTGAAGTGCCGCATGTGTAACTGGCAAGTAGTGGTCTTCTGCATGGGCCCGTGAGGCTGACCATTGATCACCATAGAACAAGCTCCACAGATGCCCTCTCGACAATCGTGATCAAAAGCTACAGGTTCTTCTTTTTTTTCAATAAGCTGCTGATTGAGTACATCGAGCATTTCGAGAAAGCTCATGTGTTCGTTGGCTTCGACCTGGTAAGTGGCGAACCCTCCTTTATCGTTGGGGCCTTGTTGCCGCCATACTTTGAGCGTAAGTTTCATGACGCGTTGAGTTTGTGAATGTGAGCAAAACAAGAACCAATAGGCGCAAGTGCATCACTTGTAGCTGCGCGTCTTCAGTTCGACGTTTTCAAACACGAGCGGTTCTTTGTGCAACACAGGATCTTGGTTAATATCAGTCCATTCCCATGCAGCTACATAAGCGTATTCTTCATCATTGCGCAAGGCTTCACCATCTTCTGTCTGATATTCTTCGCGGAAATGCCCTCCACAACTTTCGTTGCGATGTAATGCATCGATACACATCAACTCACCTAATTCGAGAAAGTCTGCCACACGATGGGCCTTCTCCAATTCGGGGTTGAACTCATCCATACTGCCTGGAATGAATACATCTTTGTAAAACGCTTTGCGCAGCTCGCGAATAAGCTGGATGCCTTTCCGCAAGCCTTCTGCATTGCGTGCCATGCCGCAGTATTCCCACATGATTTTGCCCAACCGCCGATGGAACGATTCCACCGACTGCGAGCCGCCAATTTGCATCAGGCTTTCCAAACGCGTGCGTACTTCCTGCTCCGTTTGCTCAAACTCGGGCAAGTCGGTGGCAATACGTGGCGTGCGAATCTCATTGCTGAGAAACACGCCAATCGTATAAGGGAGGACAAAATAACCATCTGCCAACCCCTGCATCAAGGCCGAGGCCCCTAAGCGGTTGGCACCATGATCCGAAAAATTGCATTCACCTATTGCGAACAGCCCCGGAATGTTAGTTTGCAAATTGTAATCGACCCATAGCCCGCCCATCGTATAGTGAACAGCTGGGTAGATTTTCATAGGCACCTTATACGGGTTTTCCCCCGTAATCTTTTCGTACATCTCGAAGAGGTTGCCATATTTCTCCTCCACCACTTGCTCACCTAAGCGGCGTATAGTCGCTGCATCGGGTTGATGAATGCCAAAGGCATGAGCCTTCGACTGGCCATAGCGCTCAATTGCAGTGGCAAAGTCTAAAAATACTGCCTTTCCTGTAGGCGACACACCTCGACCTTCGTCGCATACGCGCTTGGCAGCTCGCGAAGCCACATCTCTTGGCACCAAGTTGCCGAATGCCGGGTACATGCGCTCAAGGTAGTAGTCGCGATCTTCTTCGGGGATATCTAGTGCAGTTTTCAGCCCTTTTCGAATCGCCTCGGCATCTTCTACTTTCTTGGGCACCCACACACGACCATCATTGCGCAAGCTCTCCGACATGAGCGTCAGCTTCGATTGATATTCACCCGATTGGGGAATACAGGTAGGGTGGATCTGGGTAAAGCAAGGGTTAGCCATATAAGCACCACGACGTACTGCACGCCATGCTGCCGTCACATTGGAGTTCATGGCATTGGTCGAAAGGTAAAAGACATTGCCATAGCCACCTGTGGCAAGCACGACCGCATGAGCAGCATGGCGCTCCAGCTCGCCCGTAAGCAGATTGCGCGCAATAATGCCCCGTGCCTTGCCATCTACCAATACCACATCTAACATTTCATGGCGATGGTATAACTCCACTTTGCCCAGCGACACCTGGCGAGACAATGCTTGATAAGCTCCTAACAAGAGTTGCTGGCCCGTTTGCCCACGCGCGTAAAAAGTACGCTTCACCTGTACTCCACCAAAAGAGCGGTTATCCAAATATCCACCATACTCACGCGCAAAAGGCACTCCCTGAGCTACCGCCTGGTCAATGATATTGGCACTCACCTCTGCCAATCTATAGACATTGGCCTCGCGACTGCGATAGTCGCCACCTTTAATGGTATCGTAAAATAGGCGCCACACACTGTCGCCATCATTTTTATAGTTCTTAGCCGCATTGATACCGCCCTGAGCAGCAATGGAGTGAGCGCGGCGCGGGCTGTCGTGAAAGGTGAACACCTTCACATTGTAGCCCAGCTCTGCCAGAGATGCAGCCGCCGAAGCACCTGCCAAACCTGTACCCACTACGATGATGTCGAGGCGCAACTTGTTGTTGGGAGCCACCAAAGGCATCGTAGAGCGATAGGTAGTCCACTTTTCTTTCAACGGCCCCGGTGGTATGTGTCCATCAAGCTGTTTCATATACTTGCATTTGTGGGTTTTTCAATCTTGGAAAGCTATACACTTTACCACTCATTACTTAAGCATGCTTCACAAAAAACACAATGGGAATAAGGGCAAAGCCCAACGGTATGACAATTGCATAGAGCTTCCCTAAAAAATGGATTAATGGACTATACTTACTGTGGTTGATTCCCAAAGTCTGAAACGATGACTGGAATCCATGCCACAAGTGTGCACCGATAACCACCATGCTCACTACATAGAATAGTACAAAGCCCAAGTTTTGATAAGTGGTAGCTACCAATGTGTACAGATCTTTTACCTCCTGACCGTCGTAGCGTACTACGCCAATGTCGCCAATCTTCATCTTGAACCAAAACTGGTACATGTGCACCAGAATAAAGACAAAGATGACTGTGCCAATCCAACCCATACGGCTAGCAATACGCGGATTGGTATTGACTGCACGCAGACGATGTACTGCGTAAGGCTGCGCACCCCGCGCCAAGCGGTTTTTACGCCACAAAGCCCATCCTTGAAATGCATGCAACAAAATAAATGCATACAATAGATAGGAGATCGTCTTGATCAAAGGACTGTGCGTCATAAAATGGGCATACTCATTGAACGAGCGCCCCCCATCATCGGCAAGTAGTTGTAAGTTGCCCGCAAGGTGTACCACTAAAAACACGATAAGAAACAACCCTGTCAGGCTCATCACCACTTTTTGCCCCAAAGAAGAGGTGAGAAACTTGGAAAACCATCCCATACGTTCTATGTATTTTGTATAGCAACAACTAAACGCAAACTATCACGACCTTCACTTGTTTTGAGGCAGACTACACGTCACAAGAGTGAAGTACATGTAGGTGAAGTCATTCCTATCTTTGCACTATCCCTCTCAAGTGTTGCCGCTCCAAAGAGCGTTTACAGCCTGCGCAAAAGTAAAACTTAGTCATGCACAAAAAACCTGAGATTGATCAGCAAACTACTATTTAAACTCATTCAAAATTGAAATACATTACACAACCTACACCTGCCATGAATAGCCCAAAACAAAAACAAGTACCCCAAGTAAGCTTTGCACAATTCTTGGACTACTTCCCCGAAACCACCTTGCCTGTTACCCTTGGTGAAGAAAGTGCCCATCAATACAGTAAAATCAACGAGCCTTTTCACAAATTGGCCATAGAGCAATTCATTTATCCCATAGAACCCGAAAATACCGATGAACTCACCGAGTTTGTACCGTGCTTTCGCATCCCCGACACCCATGCCTTTCACGCCGTAGTGTATTGGCGAGCCAGCTTGATGAGCTATCAGTTTGTGCTAGCTACCTTTACACCTAAGGGTCAGCTTATCGACCGGCGTGTATTGGCCGGCACCTTAGTACAAAACAACCTCATGACGCAGTCTGTAGCCACCATAGAAGAAGACTGGATGATTTACATCATTTCGGGGCAAAGTCCTGCCCACGAAGAGCTATACGAAGCTGCACGCAGCAAAGCCTTTGAGCTCGAACTCTTGCCTGATGGTCGGATCATTCACCCCATGTAGAGAACTTCTCAACTTGCCAACAAGCTTACTATAGACACATCCTGAAATGTACCATGAAGAAGAAAAAGAAGAAAAAAGCTAATAAACTTACGAATACTGCCCTTCAACAAGCCATTTTAAAGCTGTTGCAAGCCAATCCGCGCAAGCGGTACAATCCCAAACAGATCGCCCGTAAGCTCAATGCCAGCAACAATAAAGATAGCATCCAGCACGCCCTCACCCAACTGGTAGCAGCAAAAAAGGCCGAATACCTGGGCAACTTTCGATACCGCTTCCGCAAAGGAGCAGCTACACAGCCATCTAAACAAGAATGTGAAGGCATTGTCGATATGACGCGCCAAGGCGATGCCTTTGTCATGACTGACCGCCTGGAAACTGACATTTACGTACCTGCCCGATGGCTCAACACCGCCTTACATGGAGATCGCGTACGCGTAGCCTATTGGCAAGTGCCTCGGAGGAAAAACCCCGAAGGCGAAGTGCTCGAAGTAGTCGAACGCGCCACGGATCATTTTATTGGTACCATCCATATGGGGCCACGTATCGCTGTCGTCGTTCCCGATCGCATGAACATGCCCGTCGACATTTACGTGCCGCTTAGTAAAGTAGGTGACGCTGAAGACGGCGACAAAGTAGTCGTCAAGGTAGTTCGTTGGCAAGACCGACGCTATCATGCTCCTGTAGGCGAAGTGACAGAAGTACTGGGCAAACCAGGTACGCACGATATTGAAATGAAAGCCATACTTATTAACAACGGCTTTCGGTTGTCTTTTCCCGAAGAGGTCATACAAGAAGCCAACGATCTGTCTTCCCATATCGAACTGCAGGAAATACATCGCCGCCGTGACATGCGCGACGTACCTACTTTCACCATCGACCCCGATGACGCCAAAGACTTTGACGACGCACTATCGGTCCGCCAACTGCCTAACGGCCATACCGAAGTAGGTATTCACATTGCCGATGTAACGCACTATGTCAAGGAAAACAGCCAGCTCGATCAAGAAGCATACAAGCGCGCCACCTCTGTATATTTGGTAGATCGCGTCTTGCCCATGCTGCCCGAAAAACTCTCTAATGAGCTGTGCTCCCTACGACCTCATGAAGACAAGCTGACCTTTTCGGCAATATTCGAGTTCGACCGGCGCGACCGCATAGTGAGCCGCTGGTTTGGCAAAACCATTATCCACTCCGACAGGCGATTCACATACAACGAAGCTCAAGAAATTCTCGAAAACCGAAAAGGAGAATTTGCCCAAGAACTGCTCGAACTAAATCATTTGGCAAAAAAACTGCGTGCCCGTCGCTTTCGAAATGGCTCGATCAACTTCGAAACAGAAGAAGTGCGCTTCCGCCTCGACGAGCATGGCGTACCAGTAGAAGTTTACGTCAAGGAACGCAAAGAAGCACACATGCTTGTAGAAGACTTTATGCTTTTAGCCAATCGAGAAGTCGCTACCTATATCCACGAGAAAGGCAGACAAACTCAAGAGATCCCCTTCGTCTATCGCGTACACGACGAACCTGACCCCGTAAAAGTGGAAGAATTCGCCCGCTTTGCTAAAGAACTCGGCTTTGAAATTGACACCAGCTCACCCCAAGCCATTGCCAAATCCTATAACCGACTGGCAGAAGAGGCAGAAAAAAACGAAGTGCTCCGCATCCTCGAGCCCATCGCCATCCGCACCATGGCTAAAGCTATCTACACCACGCACAATATTGGTCACTACGGCCTAGGGTTTAAATTTTACACTCACTTCACCTCGCCGATCCGCCGTTATGCCGATGTATTGGTACACCGCATCCTCGAAGAAAATCTCGGCGACAAAACACTACGCGTCAATCAAGACAAGCTCGAAGCACAATGTCGACACATATCCGCAATGGAACGCCGTGCCATGGATGCCGAACGCGAAAGCGTCAAATACAAGCAGGTGGAATACATAGAAAACCACATAGGTGAAACATTTGAAGGCGTTGTGTCGGGTATCATCGAGTCGGGCTTTTTTGTTCAGCTCAAAGAAAATTTGTGTGAAGGCATGGTCCGATTCAGCTCAATGAACGAGCCTTTTGAAGTGGAACCAGGTCGCTTACGTGCCAAAAGCCTTCACACAGGACGCATTATTAAAATGGGTGACGTGGTCGAAGTCAAAATCGTAGACGCCGACCTTGCCCGCCGACAAATCGAAATGGTGCTCGCCCCAACTACACGAGCATCTACACCCTTGGCCGAAAAACTCAAATCCACCCAAAAAGCTGCCACCAATGGCATGCCCAAAGAGCGAAAAAAGGCAGCAAGAAAAAAAGGTGTCACCCAACGCAACTTGTCTACATCGGCATCTCACCCGCCAAAAGCCAAGCATAACAAAGCTCGAAAAAAATAGTAATGCGTCCCTCACGAGTCAATGAGATCGAGCTGCGCCACACTCTCTATATGATGTGTGTGTGGAAACATATCGACAGCTTGCACACGGACCAGCCTATATTTTTGCGAAAGCAGCTGAAGATCACGCGCCTGTGTAGCAGGGTTACAACTCACATACACGATACGTGGCGCAGCCAACTCCAATAAAGTATGCACCACATCTTGATGCATACCTGCACGAGGTGGATCAGTGATGATCACATGAGGACGTCCATGCTGGCGTGCAAAATCGGGCGACAAGTAGTCCTTCACATCGCCCGCATAAAACGTACAATTGTCAATTGCGTTGCGCAAAGCATTGGCCCGAGCATCTTCAATTGCTGCTGCCACCTCTTCTATACCAACCACATGCCGAGCGCGACCTGCCACGTACAGTGCAATACTTCCAATCCCTGTGTACAGATCATACACCATTTGCTGCCCCGTAAGCCCCGAAAATGAGGCTGCCACATCGTACAGCTTTTTCGCCTGCTCCGTATTTGTCTGGAAAAAGGACTTCGGCCCAATAGCAAAACGTACATGGCCCAGTTGCTCTTCAATGTAACTTTGGCCATAATAACACACCATGTCCAAGTCGAGCAAAAAATCATTTCGCTTTTCATTAATGCAGTAATACAGGCTCGTCAGTTGTGGAAAGCGCTGGGCGAGCTCGTCAAGCATCGCTTCAATGCGCATCATGTCTTTTTGGCCAAAAGCCAGAATTACCATGGTCTGCCCTAGCGAAGAGGTGCGCACTACCATGTTGCGCAAAAAACCATGATGCCGCTTCATATCGTAAAAGGGCATCTGCAAACGCAAAGCAATTTCCTTGACCGCCAAACGCAACGAATTGCTCGGCTCAGGCTGCAAATAACAGTGTGTTATGTCGATCACTTTGTCGAAGGAACCCAGCGCATGAAAGCCCGCCACAGGCATTTCATTCGATACACCCGAATCAATTTCCTCGCGCGTCAGCCAGCGCTTCGAAGAAAAAGAATATTCCAACTTGTTGCGATAATAGTGCGTTTGCTCAGCTCCAATGATAGGCAGAAACTCCTGAGGCGCTACTTTTCCTATACGTGTAATGGCTTGCTGCACCACTTCTTGTTTGTAGCGCAGCTGTGCCTCATATTCCAGATGTTGCCACTTGCATCCACCACACATGCCAAAATGCGCACAAAAGGGCGCTACCCGCTCAGGCGAGTACTCATGCCAGTGAGTAGCAAAACCCACGTAGTAATCTTTTCGCTTTTTCGTCACTTGCACATCTACCACATCACCCGGCACAGCCCGATCCACGAAGACTACGCGACCATCTGCTGCACGCCCTACAGCCTTCCCTTTATCCGCTATACCAGTCAAGTGAATACGGTGCAGCAAAGGCTTTCTTTTTCCACGCTTACCCATTATAGTGCTCTTTTTGAGGCTTTCACCAAAAGTGCAAAGAAACTCAAACCAGCCGATGCTTCCCAAATGGCTCAGGTTTATCACTAAGTGGCTTGCGTGTAATAATTGTTTTAGCACATGCTTTTCGCCAACAAACTACTACTACCTCGAGTGGCCACATTGAACTAATAACTGCAAAAAACAGCCCCCACAAGCAGCCAATATAGAGCTTGCCTTATGAGAAATACCTATATTTCCCGCTATCAAATCTGTGCCTTTTGCTTAATAAACCACGAGCTGCATGATCATCAAAATGATAGGTTTGATCCTGGGTGGAGGTGTTGGTTCCCGCCTCTACCCCCTTACAGAACAAAGAAGTAAGCCCGCAGTACCCATCGGTGGCAAATACCGGCTCATTGACATTCCCATATCCAACTGCCTCAACTCCGGCGTGCGCCGTATGTTCGTCGTTACTCAATTCAACTCTGCCTCGCTCAACTCACACATAAAAAACACCTATCATTTCGATCACTTTAGCCGAGGCTTTGTCGAAATACTGGCTGCAGAACAGACGCGCACCAGCTCCAAGTGGTTTCAAGGCACCGCCGATGCCGTACGCCAGTCTATGCATCATTTAGTCAATCACGATTTTGACTACATACTCATTTTATCTGGCGATCAGCTTTACCAGATGAACTTCGAGCACATGGCCAAATACCACATCCAGCAAGAAGCCGACATCACCATTGGTACCATACCCGTTACAGCTCAAGAAGCACCTGCTTTTGGCATTATGAAAGTCAATGCCGGAGGCATGATCGAACGTTTTGTCGAAAAGCCTGACCCCGAAGTATTGCCCCAATGGAAATCCAAAGTATCAGCCAACTACCTCAAAGAAGGTAAAGAGTATTTGGCTTCAATGGGCATCTACATCTTCAACAAAGACACCTTGCAACGCTTATTCGAAGAATACGCCGATGCTTTAGACTTTGGCAAAGAAATTATTCCCAATGCCATCCATTCGGGCTACCGCGTAGCCAGCTACGAGTTTGGAGGCTATTGGACCGACGTAGGTAGCATTCGTTCCTTTTTCGACGCCAACATGGAACTGACCAAGCCCATTCCCCGCTTCAATCTATTCGACAGTGAACACCCCGTCTATACGCATCCCCGCATGCTGGCTCCCTCCAAGTTTTATGGCACCATTTTCAGGCAAGCACTTGTAGCCGAAGGCTGTATTATTCATGCCGAACGCATCGAAAGAGCCGTCATCGGTATCCGTTCACGCATTGGCGCCTATACCGTGATCGACCATGCCATTGTCATGGGTAATGACTATTTCGAATCCCTCGAAGAGCTCGAAAATCCCAAACACGGTATTCCCTTGGGTATCGGAAAACACTGCCTCATCGAAAATGCTATTATTGACAAAAACTGCCGTATTGGTGACAACGTCATCATCAGAGGACACCACTCCCTGAAAAATGAAGAATTTCCCACCCACTGCACCGTTGACGGCATCATAGTGCTGAAAAAAGGCGCTGTAATTCCCAACAACACCGTATTAGGGCAAACTAACTAACTATTAGCCATGGATGCCACCTTCCATTTTTTGTGTATTAGCTGTGAATTCAAAGGAGTGGAGTTCATCAAGAGTTGCCATACCGAAGGGCATCGCATTTGGCTACTCACTGCCGAAGACCTGCGCAATGAACCCTGGCCACGCGAGATACTCGAAGACATTTTTTTTCTTCCAGAAATTCAACACGGACAATGGCCCATGGAAGCCCTTATCGCTGGCACCGCATGGTTGTTGCGCCACCACCGCATCGATCGCATCATTGCTTTAGACGATTTCGACGTAGAAGAAGCTGCTGAGCTGCGCGAATACTTTCGCATTCCAGGTATGGGCCAAACTACCGCGCGCTACTTCCGCGACAAACTAGCCATGCGCATGAAAGCCGCAGAAGCTGGTTTGCTCGTCCCTCCATTCAGTGCTCTATTTCACGATGCCGATGTAGATGCCTTTATTCGACAGCACTCACCTCCTTGGGTTGTAAAACCCCGATCCGACGCTTCAGCAAAAGGCATACGAAAAGTACATACCGCTCAAGCTCTTTGGCAAGTGCTCGAAGAGCTGGGGGAAGCTCGACATCGCTTTTTAGTCGAGCAATTCAAGCCTGGACAGGTATACCACGTCGATGCCCTATCTCAAAACGGCCAAGTCATCTTTGCTACTGCCGCTCAATACCTCAGCCCCCCTTTCGACGTGGCTCATGCTGGCGGCATTTTCCGCTCTATGGTGCTACCCCACAACTCGCCCGAAAGTGTATCGCTAAAAGAATTCAACAAAAGAGTACTGCGTGCATTCGGCATGCAGTTCAGCGCATCTCATACCGAGTTCATTCACTGTAAAGAAGACGGACAATGGTACTTTCTGGAAACCTCCGCCAGAGTAGGAGGTGCCCACTTGGCTGAAATGATTGAAGCAGCTACAGGCATTAATATGTGGCGAGAATGGGCTCGGCTCGAATCAGCTGTCGTACGCGGGCAAGACTATCATTTGCCACCAGTGAAGCACCATTGTGCAGGCATTATCGTGTCTTTGGCACGGCAAGCTCAGCCCAACACCTCTGAACTGAACGCCCCCGAAGTCGCATGGCGCCTTGAAAAACCCTGGCACATTGGCCTTATTGTAGCATCACCCAGCCCTCAGCGCGTACGCCAACTACTCGATACATACACACAACACATTGCCCAAAAATGGGCAGCCCATACACCGCCGCCACCTCATGAGTAAGTGTGCGCTCCTTGTGTTGGAAAAAAAGACACGCTGCCCCCAACCCACCGCTTGTCCTTATTATAGCGCACCCCAACCATTAAGCCCTTGCTCAGTCGAGCTAAATTGTTGAGCAACATGGGACGCCGCCGGCCTCGTGGCCAAAGCATGAGCATGCGAATCTCTACTTTAGCAGGCTCGTCAGGTGTGTCAATCACTGGCTCATAGTGCACCTTGCGCTGTAATAGATAAGCACTCTTGTCCTCAATGGCATCTACATCGTACTTGTTGAAATTGATCATCACCCCCGTACCAGAAAAGGAAAACAAAGGCTTGAGCACGTAGTTGTGCAAATCCTCAGGCAACGCTTCCACCTGATCCAAGTACCAAGAATCTGGCACATATCGGCACTGCCGCAACAAGGGTAACGTATATTTACTGATACGAAAAAACCAATTGGGATGCCCCACATATTCCACATCATATGCCTCAGTAAAGCGAAACTGTCGGGGTACATCTCGATGCATCAATTCATCAAAAATGACGCGATTGTAAATTTTCTTTATACGCACCTTGCGCCCCGACTCATCGCGATAGTACAATTTGTCACCCGACACAATTACATCGCTAATACACACAATAGGCGTACCTAAAAGAGCCCGAGTGCCTAAAAAATCTATAAGTGTAGGCTGATCATAAGGCCTAACTTCCAAAATCACCACGTGCTTGGGATCCTCATCACCCACAATGGTCTGTTGCAACAGCTCGATGTAGCTGTCTGAATCTAACCCATTAAAAAGGTGAGAAAAATCGTCAGGTACTGGGAAAAACTTTCGATAAGCACGTGCCACCAAGTCTTGATAACAATATAGCGAAGGAAATCCCTGTATCTCAATGAGGCGTGGCTCAAGCGATCCATCTGACGCACGCGTAATGCCAAAGTCCAGTTGCAAAAACAACGTATGCGCATCTTCGCCAGGCACTACGTATTCGGGCTTGAGTGCACCCTGTGTGCGCTGCTTGAAATCTGGGCTGACCAACACATCCACAATTTCCTCACACGCCTCAAAAAGCTTGTCTCTGAGCGAAACCGGTGCAAAAACGGGTGTTTCACATACTTTGAATGGAGGGCGATGATCCCATGTGTGCCCAATGAAATCAAGCATAGCCTCGTACTGCGCTTCACAAAAAGCTTCATTATACTGCTTGCGCAGTTGGGGAATCATGACGAGTTATTTTGGTGGTTAGGTTTTAGGAAAGATAGAGTTAGCAAAAAACGCCTTCTTATCCAAACATGTTTAGCCTTCAGTTGCACCTACCCCCATCAACTGAGCTAATGCACTATCGATAAACCCCGGCAAAATAATGCGATGTGTGAGCTCAATCTTGTCAGGATCAGCTAAATGGGCTAACATTTCAAAATATCGCACAGCGCCATATTCCTTGATAATTGCCTCCTTGCGGGCTGGCTCCAAAAAGTGCCTCAACATGCCCGCACTATCCGCTTCAGGATGAAACTGCACGCCCACCATTCGGGAACTAAAGCGAATGGCCATAGCAGCCCGAGGCAACTGGGGTGCCCGACGCTCGCGTTCAATGGCCAACAGTTGTGCACCTAGCGCACTGAGCTGAGACTCATCTACATCAACTACTTGATACTCCCGAAAGTCAGCAACCCAAAAGGGATCGGGTAAGTTCGCCAACAACGCATCCCGATACCCTGCTGGTGTCTTGTATACGGGAAAAGTACCAAATGATTTCGCAATGCGCTTACGGACTTGCCCTATACCAAAGTGGATACATGCCATCTGAAAAGAATGGCATATAAAAAAGAAAAACTTAGGCCGTAGGCCACAAACCTGATTGTGCCGCCGCACCCCATCTACCAGCTCATACCACCTCTGCTCCCATAATGCACCAGTAGGTAAAGGGCTACCTGGCCCTCCTGAAGAAATGTATATGTCAAAAGACAAATCGGGTAATTGATCTGCACCACGCACATCAAACACCTCCACTTCTACCTCCGGCGCATATCGTGCCATAATAGCCCGCAATCGCCCCATACCCAAATTCTCCTCACCGTCGTACATGTCGAGGAGTGCCAAGCGAACGCGATGCCCAGACTGAGTACTCATGACTTTTTCGCCCCTTTAGTGCGAGTAGTCGTTGTACTGCGCTTTAGGCTACGAGTACCCTTTTTCTGCTTATCCACCTGAGGCAAACCATTGCCTACACGCGTAGTGAGAAAAGTTCCCCAGGTAAGGTTATCTGCTCCTACTTGATGAGCCAAAGCGCGTTCAATGGCATAGTTGGCTGCCGTTTCTACTACCCACTCAAAGTTTTCTTCACCTACAGAATGACGATCAGCGTCAGGTGCAGGATTGCAAAAGTCTATAGCATAAGGCACTCCTTCACGCACGGCAAACTCTACTGTGTTGAAGTCATAACCTAAAGCCTCATTGAGTTTCAAAGTGTACGACTCAATTTTCCTTAGAAGCGACTGATCCACAGTGTGATGCGCATGATAACGCAAATGGTGAGGATTGCGAGGTTCATAATGCATAACGCGCACGTATTTGCGACCAATGCAATAACACCGGAAATAGGCATCGAATTCTATTGCTTCTTGCAACATCATTACTAACTGCCCCGTCTCATGATAAGCCTCAAACAGCTCTTGCATGGTATGTACTTTATACACATGCTTCCATCCACCACCTGCATAAGGCTTCAGAAAGAGAGGAAAACCACCTAGTTGCTCCACCATCATCTCCCAATCTAAGGGAAACTTCAAGTTGGTAAATGACTCTGAAGTAGTATCGGTAGGATGGTCTTTGCTGGGCAATAGAAAGGTACGCGGTACAGGCACACCAATCTGTTCAGCTATCACATTATTTAGAAACTTATCGTCTGCACTCCACCAGAATGGATTGTTGATTACTGCACTACCCGTAGCCGCTGCATTTTTCAGCCATGCTCGATAGAAGGGTACATCCTGAGAAATCCGATCAATAATTACCGCATAAGGCGTGGCTTTGTTCGTGCGCAGCTCATCTACATGTGCAAATTCTGCACACACCCCATCTACCCCTTTGTCATTGACGCGATCTACAAAGGCCTGAGGAAAAGTGCGTTCCTGCCCAAATAGGATCCCTATCTTTTTCATAGTGGGGCCAAAGTTATGTATTTGAAAAACGGCTGCAAAGTTAGCAGCTTTTCGACAAGTTTCTGAAACTCATTTGTCTAAATGATAAAATAGCTAGTGGCCTATAGTAAAATCCTATAGGCCACAAACATAGCGCAAAAAATAGCCCTACTACGACTACTGTATCCGAACACTACCATGATTCAAATCTGCCCGAATCGTACTTCGCGCTTCTGGAGTACCTACATATCCCTCAACCGAACGGGAAGCATAGCGCTCAATATCTTTCCGACAGTTAAACTGAGGAGGCAGCCGCATTTGTACATAATTGCCTTGCAGCTCTACTTTATAATTGGCTCCTTCAGCTATTTGCACCTGATAATCCACATAACGTCCCAATAGTTCGAGTGTCGCAAATGCTTTAGCCACCTTGTCCACGCGTACATCCCCATATTGCAAATCCATCACTGCACGCACTTCCAATGTATCGACGCGAAGATCAGTATATCGCCCCACCATCATCAATTCGCGTACTTGGCCCACCCGCACATCACTATAGTTACCACTAAAATCTAGTACCTCAGCCCGACCAATTTCATAATCATCATACCGGGCCGATACCATTATATGCACAGCCTCTTCAGCATGTATTTTTGAGTATCGACTCTCAAGGCGAAGCACCGTCAAAGATTTAGCACGCAATTTGGCATAAGTTGCTCGACCCACTACATGGGCTGCCCGCATGATACGCCCGTTCCCATAACTCAGCTCAAAGTCCATACGGCCCGTAGTCCCTTCCACAGTAAAATGGCCGTACTTTACAGAAAGTGATAGATCGCCCTCCAAGGCAGCTATCTGTACATCGCCGTACCTATTACTTACTTTAATGCAATTGGTAGGAGGCACCCAGACTGTGTAATTAATTTCAAAGTTGTTAAGCAGCGAAGCACCGCTCCCGCCCCACCAGACCGTTCCCCATCCGCTCCACCAACCTGTGTTCGACTCAATCTGTGTGATTGCCCGCACTATGCTGGAAGTATTGTGAAAGTGGATATCGATGCGATCAAATACTTTTTCTGCAGCAGCTTCAGATTTGGCCTCTACTACAATCTCTACCTCAACGCGCACTTGATCTTTATTCCAAGCGCGTATATCTACAAACCCATAGCGGTTCTCAATAGAAGTAGTGCCATCTGGTACAATGGAAAAGTCCTTGTCAATAACCCGAACAAATGACTCCATACTCCGGGCACCCAAACTGGGAAGCAAAATGGCAAAGCTCAATGTAAGCAGCCATCCAAGCTCGAACCACTGGAATATTTGAATAGCCCATTTTGCATTTTGTCGTGAATCCCTGAACCCAGATAGGCTACCTAATTCAAATTTCTGTTTCATCCTCATAGATTTTACCCTTACCATGAGTGAGATCGCTACGCCGAAGGCGAGCCAGCACGCGCTCTAAAATCTCTAAGCGTATTTGATAACTAGCAATCATGGCCTCCACAATAGCTGCATACTCACCCGGAGGCGCCTCTCTCAAAACCATGTACAACTCTTCTTGTATCTTGTCAAATTGAGCAAGATCATTATCTATTTCCTGGCGCAACGACGCGTCATCAATTAAAGACAAGCGATACTTTATAGCTCGCAAGTAATACTGCTGCAACTCGTCAAATTCTGGCATAATGGTACGCACAACAGATCGGGGTTGGTGTACGACAAAGTGTTCCCCTAATACACCAGCTAAACCACCCAGCAACAATATCCCGATAGCTGCTGCAACACTTCTCCAAGAGAGTCGGACTATCGCTCTGCCCTGTGCCTTCTTGTCCAATGCAGTAGCTATAGATTCCCACAAATAGGGTGGGGGAGCTGCCCGATCAAATGCTTGTCTGTGCTGACGCACAAAATGTTCTAATTTATCCCATCTTCTCATAATCCAGATATTTTTGATCATCCACAAAACACGGCAGCCTCCACTGTTCATGGAGCTTGTAACAACTTCTTAAGCTTTCTTTTAGCACGATGATATTGACTCTTGGAAGTAGCCTCAGAAATACCCAGTATTTGCGCAATCTCCCTGTGATCGTAGCCTTCAAATAAGTATAGATTAAATACTATCCGATAACCCTCTGGCAATTGCATCATGGCTTCATACACGCGCTGTACATCCAAGTTGAGCGATTCGTCCTCATCTTCAATAGATGACTCGTGTTCTGGTATCGCCAACAACTCCACCCAAGATTCATCAGATGAGGTCGTAAGCAATCTGCGTTGTTTGAGAAAATTGATGCAGTTATTGACGACAATTCGCTTGAGCCACGCTCCAAACGAAGATTGAAAGCGAAAACTTTCCAAACGGTGAAAAGCATCCATAAACGACTGCTGCAACACATCTTCAGCATCCTGCGCATGGCCCAACATGCGCAAGCAAATATTGTACATGGCCCGTGCATATCGCTGGTACAATTCATATTGGGCACGTCGATCTCCTTGCTTACAGCGTATAATCAAATCTTTGTGGAGTTGTGCCGAATCCAAATTTTTTCCTTTGATACTTGGAAATGACAAGGTCATACAGGGGTTGATCCCTAAAACATGCTAAAATGTAATAGCTATCTATAATGACAACAAGGCTTGATAAGGGTTGCGTACCTGCTCCTTGCCCGTACGTATAGCTAAGGACTATCACTTAAAGCAGATCACTACATAATAAGTAGAGGCGCCACACACAAAATTGCGTGTGGCGCCTCTAGCACAGTACTTTCACTCAATGATCACTCAGCAAAAACTCAATATGACCATAAGTCCTGTTCGAAGTTAAAAATTTCTTCTTCTATTTTCTTGCCCTCAAGCAAAAGGTCGATTCCTGTGAGGTAGTCCTGCAAACGGCGATCGCGCACATTAGAGGTCTTGTACACATAGCTGGAGAAGAAACGCATCTCGAACAGATCTTCCCATGTCATGGGGCTAGCGTCATTTAGTTCATTAAAGACGCGCTCACGCGCTAGCAACTTGCGCGCATGAGGATAGTAGATCCAAAACAAAGGCTGTTCGAAACGCACATTACCTTGATCATCCTTGTTTTCGTACAAAGGCGCAATGCCCAAGATACGCACCTTCAGCGTAGAAGTCTCTTCGTCAAAAAACCACACCTCTTTGATTCGATAACGCTTGATGTCATCAGGATTGATATCGTTGCGCACCACCTCGTATTTTTCCTCGTAAGTATCCGGATCAAAGATCGTGATCGTATCCTCCACACTTACCTTGCTCTCTACCTCTGAAGGATCAAGCGGCTGAGTAAACTGGTCATCTTCTACACTATAGGCAGTCAACTCACCTGTACGGATACCTTCCAACAAAATCTCAAAAAGGGAGCGGGGAGGATAGGCAAATGGCAGATTCATCTTCTCTCGTACGTCAATCACACGCCACACGCGCTTTTCCCAAAAGATATCAGCTTCCCGTACATGGTCATAGGGTAAGACACGATGCTCATATACTGTGCGCTTTTCCACAATGTCATCAATGGGCTGCTGAGGATTCAACCCACTAGATTCCGTCAGAATATTCTCGGGCTGTTGGGCCATCCCCATTGCGACAATTAGCATACATGCTACAGTCATCGTCAATTGCTGAGCGAATTTCATAAAACAAGAGTTTTGAACTAGGGGATGTGACGACCATCACTGTGAGCGCATCAGCCACACCCCAATGTGCAACTATATTTATTGAATGCGGAACACCATTGAGTTGATTTTTCGCGTCACCTTATCGCCTGGACAATGTGCACGCACATTGTCGAAATAGTACACATCACCTGGCTTAGCTGCACGCACCAGCCGCTTAGCCTGTGGGCCAAATCGGCCTCCTTGATTGCGCACTTCAATGGGATCTTTTCTGGGCTGTACCCGAGTAAGCGTAAAGCCAGCTATCTCGCATTTAGCTTCAAAGTCGAAATTGTCAAGCCATGCCAACACGCCTGGCTGGGCGCGGAACTCGCCATTCCCCATCGTTCCATCTGACTTTTTGCCCAAGCGCGCTACTGGATCGGGAATGCGCTTCACGCGAAACCGCGCACGATGCGTAATACCACCACCTGATACCACTACATAGCACTTGTCTGTAGGCCGAGAAACATTGACGATGTAATGGCTCTTGTCACCACCTGCAGGGCGAATTTTACCACCTCCACCTTCAATGCTAACGCGCAAACTACTGGTAGGAATCCCAGCTGCCGATACCGTCACGGGATTGTCTACGCCGATGTAAAATACGTTCATCTTGTCAGCCGACACGGCAATGGACCGCTCCCCTACTTCATACTCGAACTCCTTGGTGTAGGTCTTCACTTCTCCTGTCAAGGGGTTCTTCACACGTATCTCTACTTTGTACTTCTTAGTACCAATTGAAGAGGCAGGCACTTCATAAGTGGCCTTGCCATCCTTCACAGGATAGCGCTTGCCATTGATGTAAATTTCTGTATTATCACCAGCTGAAGTACTGTAAGCACTCAAAAACACATCTGCGACATACTTTTCCCCTTTAATGACATAAGATTTGCGTGCCGATACTACTGGTTCAAAGGCGTCAAACTTGATTTCCTCACCACTGACCTGCTTGAACAAATGGTTCAGAATCGTAGTGTTCGAAGTCTTGGCATCAGTCTGAATTTTGCGCAACAGCGGAAACACGGCGGCTACCGGCATTTGGCGAAACTTCCAGTCGGCCCAACTTACTTTGTCTTTTGACTCCTTCCAATCTTCTTCTACCTCTAAAGGGATAGAGGCCACTAAAGCTGAATCGTAATTGACCAATTTCAGCAAACTATCACGCGTAGCCCGAATGCGTTGCTCTAATTCATAGCCCAATGCATCGGGAGTTTTTGGGTTGCCATCAGGGCCCAACACTAGCAAACGCGTAGTGATATCTTTATCTTTTTTGCGCTTAGGCATCTCGGGATGCTTGGGGCTAGGACCACCTGCTGCGCTGAACAGTGAGTCCCACACTACTTGTACAAAATCAACTAACTCTTGTGTGATTTCATTTGCGCGAATAGCCGCTTGGCGATATGCTTCGTTCTGTTCGTTCTGATATGCATCAGCTTGTTCGTTGATATTGGTGAGTATCTGCGCATTGGTATTATCTACAATAGCGTTGGAGTTTTTCAACCCCCGGTCGAGCGAGAAGAACGCATTCATCACCTCCGCAGATACGTTCAGCGCAAGCAGTGCCGTCAACACCAAATACATGAGGTTGATCATCAACTGCCGCGGCTCCTTGGGTATAGACATTACATATCTTTTTTAAGTTTGACAAATGGGTACAAGCGCAATCCACGTGTAGGTAGCTGCGTCAAATCAGTCCTTTGAATCAGGCGTTATCGGTGCGCACCGAAGCAATGGCATTCAAGATGTTGCCATACACGGCATTGAGCGAACCTAAGTTTTTATTTAATGCCGCCAACTGATCTTTATAGGCCTTGGTATCTTCAAGTGAGTCAGCTAAGTCGGCCATAGCTTCATTGAGTTTGGTATAAAAGTTATTCATGGCCTTGATCTGCTCACTAGTACCCGAAAAGTCTACCTCTTGTAGTGCCTTGAGTGCTGACAGATTCTTGGACATTGTCTGCAATTCAGCCAGCATGCCGCCCAATTGTTGCTCGACTACCTCACCATTAAGTGGCTGGACAGCTGTGCTGCCATTACTGGCCACTCCACCAAGTTGTTCTACCAAAGGCTTCATGGGCGCATTATAGTCACTGAGGCCTGGGAATAGCTTGTCCCAATAGTAGTCGGGCTCAGGGCCAATAATGCCCAAAAAGGCAAAGATGAATGCCTCAGTAAACAGCCCTATAGTCAGCATTGTACTAGCCATAGACCAGCTCTCCAACTTGGCCAATGCCCCCAACAATACTACAGAAGCGCCTATTCCGATAATTAGGTTTTTTGCGTACTTGAATCCTTTTGACTTCAAAAAACTCATCGCATGAATTTTTTACGAGGTTTTGAAATTGAATATTTTACATTTAAATTCTATCACATAGCTTTAACCAGAAGTGATCGAAACATACAACCCCTTCGCAGACCTTTTTGTGCGGCACCACCACACCACATTCACGTCCCTAATGTATACTTACATGCAGTAAATGCCATATCTCAGGGCATTCATCGTAGTGCAATTCTCACGCACTATACATTACAACAAAGGCCACATGTTTAGAAGTCATTAATCGAACGGCCGAGGAAAGTCAGTGCACAGCGGAAGCCAATATACGACTTGGTCGTATCCTGATACTCCCAATGGCGCGTGCCTGTCTGGAGAAAGTAACCAATATCCTTCCACGAACCTCCACGAATCACCTTGCGCTTGTAAGCCTCAGGATCACTGTCTTTAGCATCGTAGCGAATGTCGGGGTTGAGGTCGCCATAGAAAGAGTAAGCATTCTCATGATAGGCTGTAGCTGTCCATTCTGCTACATTGCCCGCCATATTGTACAGGCCAAAGTCATTTGGGAAATATGCGTAGGCATGCACTGTATACATCCCACCATCTTCGGGATAATTGCCCCGGCCCGGCTTGAAGTTAGCCAACAGGCAGCCTTTAGCATTACGCAAATATGGGCCGCCCCACGGGTAAGGTGCTAAATCATGCCCACCACGTGCAGCATATTCCCACTCATGCTCAAAAGGCAAGCGAAAGTCTTCCGTATTGACGCCGTCATTGCGCACACTCTGATAGGTATCCCACAGTTTGGTTCGCCAATAACAAAAAGCGTTCGCCATATGCCAGTTCACACCAACCACGGGATAGTCGTCAAATGCAGGATGCCAAAAGTAGTTGCGCGTCATAGGTTCGTTGTACGAATAGGCAAAGTCGCGAATCCACACCAATGTATCAGGATAAATATTGATGACCTTGCGCTTGATAAACGCGCTACGTGGCGAACGCCCCCGGTCATGCGCCGCTTTTTGCCAGTCATACCACTCGTATTCGTACATCATTTTGCTGACGTCAAGCTCTCGGCGCCCTGCAAAACGGTCATCACCCTGATAAAAGAGGTCTTCGAGCGTCTCATCACTCCAGTCAATTTCATATTCCCAATCAATGCGCTCCTCGCCAGTGATGGGATCTTCAATGTAGTGATCCAAATAAGCATGGGCAAGGGAGTCCTTCACCCAATAGACAAATTGACGATACTCGTTGTTAGTGATCTCTGTATCATCCATGTAGAACCCCTGAATCGAAATGGTTTTAGCACGTTGCACAAACGTAGCGCTGATATCTTGATCGGAAGGCCCAATATGTAAGGTGCCAGAAGGTACATATACCATCCCATAGGGATTGATCCCCTTCCAACTGGGCCGGTCTTGTACACCAATCAATTGGCCACTCTCTTTGGAACCACACGAACTTAGCATAAGTGTCAGCACAAGGAATGCCAACAAGGAAAGCAGTAATTTTTTCATTTTGACACCCGAGTTTTCCTCTTTTTCAAAAGTGACGGTAAATATAGATCTCTATTGCCTTATCCAAAAAATGATTTGCCATTTTTGCCAAGCAGGCTGCAAAGTACAGAATGAGTGCGCAATCAACGCTTCGCAAAAAAGCGATATTATCGTGGATAGGCACTTTTTAACAGCAAGAAAGGAAATTGGCACAAATCTTTACAGATCTCTGGGATTATAGATGATAGGCGGCAACTTACCCTTGCCAATAGGTTTACCCAGCTGATAGCGCAAAATCAATTCGTGCGAACCATTGGATGCCTGCTGTAAAGTGCCTAACCCCATGTCATAGCTATAACCCAACGACCACTGTTCACCTAAGCGAACGCCAATGAGAAAGATGGCCGCATCGAGTGTTTGCATCGAATAGCCCCTTAGGGCAAAACCACTAAAAATATTGTCATTTAACTGTACTAAAAGAGAAATGTTCGTTTGCGTCTGCCACACATCAGAACTCACCCATACAGAAGGCAAAAAAGTCAGAGTTCGCGTAAACTCCCACTTATAACTTATGGCGGCATAAAAAGTGCGATCGAACTGGAAGCCAAAACTAGAGAAGGACAATACAGGCGCAGTTAAATGTTGCACAGCTATGCCAGCCCCCAAGCGCTTAGTAAGCAAAAAAATCCCCACGTCAAAAGTAGGTCTCGAAGCCCGCACTATTCCCTCCGGCAACAACTCATCCTGATGATCAATAGGTACGGGTTCAGGTAGGTAGGTACCCTGTGGCGTACGAATACGGCTACCATCAAGTTGGCGTTGTACCATACCTGCTGCTGCCCCTACAGATAGTACGCTCGCGCGCCCCAATTCGAGCTGATAGTTCCACGCAGCCGACACATCGAGCACTTCCCACACCCCCAACTGTGCCTGGCGAATGCGCAAACCCGCACCTCCATGAGCAATATACACAGGCATGTGGGCATTGACACTCCGGCTCAATGGACTGCCAGGTTGTTGTACCCACTGCTTGCGCAACAACCCCGTAAGGACCAAAGACCCCTCCATTCCCGCCCAAGCAGGGTTCCAGTCGAATGTATTCCACATATACCAACTGTGCAATAGCTGCTGCTGACCTTTAAGCAACCAACTAAAAAACAAAAATATGACCAAAATGTACGCCCACTTCATAAGGCTTTCTTTATCGACTGCTTTTCACTGATTTGGTCTTAGCTGTCGCATCAACTCTTCTGCCGACCGCACGGGCTTCAAACACACGTATTGCCGACACAGGTAAATAAGTGCATCATCTGGGTCTCCTGCCCGTCCTGAGAGCAGTGGCCACTGTTCATCGGGAGCTTCAGCAAACATTAATACCCACTCGGGGATATATGACCTCATCACCGAGGTGGCTTTTTCCAATGCATTGACGCCCACCACAGCGATCTCGGGTATGCCCCAATAAGCATTGGCAAGTGCTACTGCCCAATGAGCCATAGCCAAAGGATAACGCACTACCGAGGCCATTATCACGCGCAACATGCGCTCAGCTTGCTGTGCCCACTCGGGGCGATGCATCAATAATGCCAAGCGCTGCAAATTGCAAGCCATGAGTGCATTGCCAGAAGGAGTAGCCGAATCAAAAAACTCTATGCGACGCTGTACATAACTGTCGTGATTGCGGGGAGTAAAATAAAACAAATGGCTCTGCTCGTCAAGAAACTCCTCCCACATCCAAGATACTATCTGACCTGCTTGTACAAGATACGACCAATCTCCTGTAACTTGCGCCGCTTCTATGAGCGCCTCAATGAGACAAGCATAATCATCCAGATAAGCATTGTGTTTGGCCTGACCATCTTTCCAGCTATGATACATGGCGGGCTCTTGGGCTTGCCGTAGATGCTGCATTGCAAAAGAGAGTGCCTCTAGCCCCATGTGCACCCACTCTTGGCACCCAAAAGTGGTGCCCGCTCGTAGTAACGATGTGACCATCAGCATATTCCAATCGAGCAATATCTTGTCGTCACGGCCAGGAGGAACTCTCACCCCCCGTCGCAATAACAATTTCTTTTTGGCTGCAGCCAAATGCCGCTTCCACACCTCTACACTTATGCCATGTTTTTCGGCAAATGAGTAGTCATCATATTTGCGATGTAAAATGTTTTTGCCATCCTCCCAATTACCCTGTTCACTAACCCCATAATATTCACAAAACCACGACGCCTGCTCGCCCAACACTTCCTCAATTTCTGCCTTAGTCCACACATAGTACTTGCCCTCTTCGCCCTCAGAGTCAGCATCTAAGGCCGCATAAAACCCGCCTTCCGGATGGCGCATCACTTGTTTTACCCACTCAATAGTCTCGGCCACTGCCTCAGCAAAGAGATCCTTCTTAGTCAGTTGCCAAGCCGATGTCAGCGAGCGCAACAGCAAAGCATTGTCATAAAGCATCTTTTCGAAATGAGGAACTAGCCAGTGCTCGTCAGTAGCATAGCGCGCAAAGCCCCCAGCTAGCTGATCATAAATGCCACCTCGAACCATTTGCTCGAGCGAAAAGAGCGCGTGCTGCAATGCCTCAGCCTGATGGGTGTAGAAATAATAATGCATCAACCAGTCTAACGCCATACTTTGCGGAAACTTCGGCGCACTACCAAAACCACCATGCACCACATCGGCCTGTACCAACAACTGCTTGTAAATAGCATGTAGCTGTTCTTCAGACCAAGGCACCTGATCCGCATCGAGCCGATCGAGTTGAAGCAAGGGCGTGTCCTTTCCTTTAAGCGCATCTTCTATACGTTGCGCCTGTTTGTAGATGGTTTGTCGATTTTCACGCCATAAACGCCCCAGATGATGGAGCACTTGTACCCATGAAGGGCGCCCCGGCATGGGTCGAGGTGGAAAGTACGTACCTGCATAAAAGGGCTTACCCTCTGGCGTGAGAAACACATGTAGTGGCCATCCTCCAGATCCCGTCATCAACTGACATACGTCCATCAACATCTGATCGACATCGGGACGCTCCTCTCGATCTACCTTTACATTGACAAACAGCATATTCATCAAGCCAGCCACGTCGGGATCTTCAAAAGACTCCCGTTCCATCACATGACACCAGTGGCAAGTGCTATATCCCACACTTACCAATAGAGGTTTATCTTCCATACGGGCTACTTGAAAAGCCTCTTCGCCCCATGGATACCAATCTACAGGATTATCTGCATGTTGTAGTAAATAAGGGCTCGTTTCGTGTTGAAGTCTATTCACGGCACTAACAGATTGCGTTTGGTCAAAATAAAGTAGTATTGCCTTTTTCCCCTGCGACACCCATTACAAAAGGGATTATTTTTGTGAATACTCCGTATAAAAGAAAAGGCACGAGACGCACAAAAAGATCGCCTCGTGCCCTGATTCTACGACATCTATGTGTCAAATTTCAAATTTGATTCCTTGTGCCAATGGCACAGAAGTACCATAATTGATCGTATTGGTTTGGCGGCGCATATAGGCCTTCCAGGCATCGGAGCCAGACTCTCGCCCACCACCTGTTTCCTTCTCCCCACCAAAGGCACCGCCTATCTCTGCACCCGAGGTGCCAATATTCACATTGGCAATGCCGCAATCAGAACCAGCTGGTGAAAGGAAATACTCCGATTCGCGCAAATTGTTGGTCATAATAGCCGATGACAAGCCTTGCGGCACACCGTTTTGGATGGCCACAGCTTCCTCTATGGTTCTATATTTCATCAAATAAAGAATAGGCGCAAAAGTCTCTTGTTGCACAATGGGCATCTCTGGCGTGGTCTCTACAATGCAGGGTTTGACATAACAACCACTTTCATAACCTGGCCCATCAAGCACCCCTCCTTCTACAACAAACTGCCCCCCTTGTGCTTTAATAGCTTCCAATGCGTTCAAGTAAGTAGCGACTGCATCCGTATCGATTAGTGGGCCTACGTGGTTGTTTTCATCTAAGGGGTTGCCTATGCGCAACTGTTTATAGGCGTTGGCTAAAGCCTCTTTTACTTGGTCGTACACTTCTTCGTGTACAATAAGGCGCCGTGTGGTCGTACAACGCTGCCCTGCAGTGCCCACCGCACCAAATACCGTGGCGGGCAATACTACTTTCATATCAGCACTTGGCGTTACGATGATGGCATTGTTCCCACCCAATTCGAGTATGGTACGCCCCAAGCGAGCCGCTACAGTAGGGCCTACTATCTTACCCATACGTACACTGCCCGTAGCAGAGATCAAAGGTACGCGCGCGTCCTTTGTCATAAACTCGCCTACGCGATAATCTCCATTTATGAGGTTCACTACCCCTTCTGGTATATCGTTAGCTTGCAACACCTTTCTAAATAGATGTTGTACTGCCACGGAACACAAGGGTGTCTTTTCAGATGGTTTCCAAATCACCGTATCGCCACACACCAAAGCAATCATGGCGTTCCAAGACCACACAGCTACTGGAAAGTTAAACGCAGAAATGATACCTATCGGACCTAAAGGGTGCCACTGTTCAAACATGCGGTGCTGGGGACGTTCCGAAGCGATGGTCAGTCCATATAGCTGGCGGGACAGGCCCACGGCAAAGTCGCAGATGTCGATCATTTCTTGCACTTCTCCCCATCCTTCTTGCAAACTCTTACCCATCTCATAGGAAACCAGCCGCCCTAGAGGGTCCTTGTATTGTCGCAATATGTCGCCAAATTGACGCACGATCTCACCGCGCTTAGGCGCAGGTACTGCACGCCAATAGAGGAAGGCCTCTTGTGCCTTGCCTATGAGCTGTTCATATTCTTTTCGGCTTGTCTTACTTACACTGCCAATATAGGCACCATCAACGGGCGAAAAAGATTTGATGTAGTTGCCCGAAGAAGAAGACTCCATGCCCGTGCTGGTACCATGATTGTATTTCTTGATACCTAGCTTTTTGAGGAAGTCCAGTTTCATTTGTTGGTTTATTTGGTTACAAAATATCAGCTTTGCCAAGTTACTTCACGCGATGCCAGGTTTGCGTACGACCAATGGCCGAAACTCCAATATACCCGCGCACCTTTAGCTTATCAGAGTCTTCAAACCACACACTACACTTGTATATTTTTCCATTGTTGGGGTCAAGAATTTTTCCATAACTCCAATAGTATTTGTAAGGCTGCAAATCCCACAATACGATCATTCCGATAAGTGGCTTACCCTTTTTATCGCCAGGACATTTATCACATACCGTGTCAGGTGGCTTTTGTAAAAGCTTGACAATTTTTCCATAGTACTTGCCCTCCTGCTCGTATATTTCAATCCAAGCTTTAGGTTCGCCTGTTTTATCATCAATAGTTTTCCACACACCCACAGGAGAGTCTTGGGCTGTAGTTAAAGTCGCACACCAAAAGGCCCATACAAAACTGGATAGAAGGATTTTTTTCATAAGCAACTGCATTTAAAGTCGATTTGGAATGCCTTTCTCAAATGGCCAAGTTACATCTTGCCCTACTTTTCTAGTGCTTGTTAAAAGCCGCCATTTACCCTAACAAGCTACATCGTCGTCTATGACAGCTTCATCCAACTCGCTGGAAGGATCCCAAAATAGGGATTCAAAATTCACTACTTTGTGATCAACCACTTGCACCCCCTCTGTTTCGAGTAGTTCCTGCATGCGCGTAGGCGTATCGAAGTGAAGGCGTCCGCTTAGTACACCTTTTCTATTGACCACTCTATGAGCAGGTACATCAGCGATAACATTTCGATTAAGTGCCCAGCCTACTGCCCGCGCCGATCCGCCGCACAAAAACCGAGCAATAGCGCCATAAGTAGTAACACGACCACGGGGAATGCACCGAACTACTGCGTACACCTGAGTGTAAAACCAAGGCATGCGCTCTTGACACATAATGATCTCAACGCTTTTTTATGTGAGTAATACAAATAGCATCTGAACCAGTAAAATTTTCACTATCATCGTAATAGGTAGCATAGTGGTAAAACCCATAGTAGGCAATTTGTTTCCAGATCGCTCTATGGCAAAATCGAGTATAGCTGGCTGATTAGCTACCATACCTGTAAGCAAGCTAAAAGGAATGTGCAGCAGTTTATAGCCTACCCACAAAGTAATGATAGCTACTACAATAGCAATAAAGGCGCCACACAGAAAAAGCAACCCTCCGCCGCCCCCAGCAATTGTCTGCAAAAAGGTATGGCCCGAACGAATACCTATGCCTGCTAACAACAAGCTCAAGCCAATCTGGCGCAAAGTGAGATTAGCACTGTAGGGCAATGTCCAAACAATAGGCCCCGTACGACGCAAAGCTCCTAATAGCAGGGCTACAATAAGCGGCCCACCTGCATACCCCAAGTTAAAGCGAATTCCACCCGGCAAAGAAAATGTCACCATACCCAATAAAAGGCCTAACGCCATGCCGCTGCCAAAAGAAAGTAAATTGATCTGGCTAAGTGCTTCGTAGGAATTGCCGAAAAACTTGGCCAAACGCGGCAAATCGTCGCGCCGAGCTACTACCAATACCCGGTCGCCCAACTCCAAAACTGTATCACCACTCGCTAATAGATCAATATCGCCGCGCTGTACACGTGTAATCAATGCAGAAAAACGCTCGGGCAGGTTGAGCGCAGCCAGTGTCTGGCCTGCAATTTCAGGGTTAGACACAAAAAAACGACGTACATCGTACACCGTACGGTCCATACTTAACTCCACCTCTAAGGGCTGTCCTAAAAGCGTAGTAGCCCGATCAACTACCTGTGGGCTACCTACTAAAACAATCTGATCGCCCAGCTGCAGCTCTGTATCCATGTGGGGTAAAAAAGTCTTTCCGCCACGCACCATACGACCAAACACAAGGCGTCGCCTGAAGTGGTGAAATAACTGACGCAAAGTAGTACCGACAATCTCCGGCTTATTCACTTTTACCGAACGACGAATCAGCTCCTCTCGTACAGGGTAGAGTGCCTGTAGTTTCTTCTCCTCTTGCCTATAATCTACCTTCATCACACGCTCCATTAGCTGAATAGCCAACATCACACCCAGCACCCCCATCGGATAAGAAAGGGAATAACCCACAACGGCTTCATTGCTCATCGGAGCACGCAATGCCTCTGGCTGTGTGTTGTTGATCAAGTCCAGCAAGCCCGCCAAAGAGGGTGTGTTGGTGAAACTACCTGCTACCAAACCAGCTGTAATCGCAGCGTCAAAACCAAAGAGCTTTGACAAACCAGTTGTCACAAGTGTATACAGGCTCAACATGGCCACAATAAAATACACATCGCGAAAGCCTCGCCGTTGAAAAGCAGCAAAAAAGCCCGGCCCACTATTCAACCCAATGGTATACACGAACATCGACAAGCCAAAAAACACGATCACATCGGGCACGTTCATCTGAGGATCTAACGCCCCCATCCCCAGCCCCACAAACAGCACAGCTGCTACACCCATTTTTAAGCCACGTATGCGAATTTTGCCCACCCAATACCCCAAGGCAATGGTCAGAAAAAGAAGTAGAAGTGGATTGCTTTTCAAGGCCTCGATCATAGCAGTGCAAAGGTAGACAACTCCACAACAAGCAAAATCAATGCAAGGCACCCAGGCTTACCACAACTCAATAAAGCTCGTACCTTATTCATTTTTCATGCTTGCACTTTGGCGTAACTTCGCCTCTCAAATTCACCGTGCATATGATCGACATCGACCCACAGCAAATCCCTACTCGAGATTTACACCAGTTTATTTTAGGTACTGTAGCGCCTCGGCCCATTGCTTTTGTCAGTACTATAGATGAAAAAGGCCGCCCCAATTTGGCCCCCTATAGTTTTTTTAATGCTTTTAGCTCTAACCCACCTATAGTGGTGTTCAGTTCCAACCGGCGCGTGACCAACAACACCACCAAAGACACCCTATACAATGTGCGCGCTACAGGGGAAGTAGTCATCAATATGGTCAATTTCGACATCGTCCGACAAATGGCCGTCTGTAGTGTAGAGTTCCCGCAAGGCATCAGCGAATTTGAGCAGTCTGGACTAACACCTATCCCCTCTCAAGTCGTACGACCACCACGAGTCAAGGAAAGCCCAGCCCACTTGGAATGCAAAGTGCGCGATATCATCACCTTAGGTACACATGGCGGTGCAGGTCATTTGATCATCTGCGAAGTAGTGCGCCTCCACATAGCTAAGGAAGTCGTAGATGAGCGCGGCCGCATCGATCCACACAAAATCGATTTGATGGGCCGGTTGGGCCGAGCTTATTACGTGCGTGCCTCAGGCGATGCCGTGTATACCATCGTCCAGCCAGTCACGAAAATGGTCATCGGCTATCAGAGCTTGCCCGAACACGTGCGCCATAGCCATGTCCTCACAGGCAATCACATCGGCTTATTGGCAGGCCTTCACAAGAGGCCTTCGCCTCAGGAAGTTCTGAAGCTCATGAAAGAAGACCCTCACATCCAACAAATACTTTCTAAAAAGGAAAACCCAATTGAAGCACTACATCGCTATGCTGCCCAACTGCTCGACCAGCCACAACCACTACGCGAAAAAGCAGGACAAGTCGTTTGGATACCCGAATACCTCACTCCAAGCTCATGAAGTGCACCTTTAAGCCTTTCAGGCTGTTAGATGTATTTGCTTTCTTTGTTATGCCTTTCGGCAAATAGTGTTAGCCCAATAGCACATTTCATTAGTGCAATGCTCGTACAATGAACGACAAACTCAATCAATACCGAAGCATCCTTATAGCTAAGGCTAAAAAGTGTCGAGATCTGGCCTTCGCTAAAGTGAAACAATGGTCTCACGAAGTCGCTGCATTTCTTAGCAGTACGTTCTTCCTCAAGCATTTTGCTGCCATGGTAGGCAGTGTGCTACTTTTGGGTTTGCTCACTTTTTATTTCCTCACTTGTTATACTCGGCTGGGAGAATCAGTACAAGTACCAGATTTTACTGGAATGCAATTAGTAGAGGTGCAAGATCTGGCACGCGCGCGTCATTTTGAGTTAGCTATTATAGATTCTGTTTTCATTGTAGGCAAAGATCCCGGCATTGTCCTCGAACAGAACCCCTCACCGCTAAGTCGAGTCAAGGAAGGGCGCACTATCTATCTGACTATTACTAAATCAGAACCTGACTTGGTGCAACTGCCCAGCCTCGTAGGAGCTTACGACTACAACCAATATGCACGCAAGCTCAAGCGCCTCTACCTCAAGCCCCGTGTTAAGGAGCGCGTATTCGACCCCAAACAAGCCTCAAACACTATCTTGTACCTGTACTATGAGGGCAAAAAAATAACTGAACAGGACTTGCGCAATGGCGTCAAAGTTCCCATGGGCAGTGTGATCGAAGCCGTCATCACCGAACGCGGCGCCAATACCGTAGAAATTCCAAATGTAGTATGCATGACCTTTGAAGAAGCAGCCTTTACACTCACCAGCGCCAACCTGATCTTAGGCCGCATTGAAGAAGACCAAACCGTCTTTGATCGGCTCTCTGCCTATGTAGTGCGCCAAGAACCGGCACCCTCTCCTGGTGCACGCATCAAAATGGGCGAACGCGTCAATATTTGGCTATCCCAACAACAACCAGCACATTGCCCCTCCGAAGAAAGTTCCACCAACTCACCGTACTAAAATGTATCACCTGCTTTTTAAAGCTCTTTTATACGCCAATATTTCTGCGTACAACTCCATTAATACCATGCAACTTTGCCCAAGAAAAAGGTCAGCCCATGTGCTGGCCGCTTTTTTTCCAAAAATGGACATTCATATGCGCTATACCTGGGTACTCCTTCTACTGCTCTCAGGAGTAGTAGAACCTGTAATGGCCCAGTTGGGCTTTGCCCCCAACTCAGATCGGTCAACCCTACGACAAGCCCAAGCAAGACAACAGGAACAACTGGCGCGATTTACCGACTGGCAAGCATCCAAAGGTGCTCAACGCGCCCCCGAATGCCCTGTAGAATACCTCGATCGCTACTTTCTCCTCCCTGGCGACAGTATCAAAATCGAAGTGGATACTTTTGGCTTAGGTGGTGGCCATGTAGACGATGTCCTCACAGTAGCAGCCTGTAACCAGGCTATCACCTATGGGCTAGCTCGACAAGACAGCATTACCTTGACCTATATAGCCTACAACAATGTCGTAGCTGGCATTGATACCGTATGTGTGCGTTTCTGCCCCAACGGCAGTAGTGCATGCACGGAAATTGAATTCTTATTTGTCGTACATCGCCCAGGCAGGCGTATCGTAGCCGATGCACTCAGCATTCAGCCTCAGACCTATAACTCCTATTGCCTCGACGACGAACTGGACCTACCTGGCACACTCACCTGTAGCAGCATTATCGATTGTGGCGACTCCTACGATGGCGACGGCTATCAAAATGTCTATTTCACTACTTATCAACAGCCCGATACGTGTCTTATCTATGTAGCCTCGCGTTTTCCTGGCACCGATACCGTTTGCGTTGTGCTATGCGATGAATTTGCCATCTGCGACACCTTCACCATCCCATTCACTATCGAATCCAATGCATTGTCATTACCTTTCTTCGACGACTTTTCCTACTCTGGGCCTTACCCCAATCCTACACTCTGGCTAGAAGACGAAGTATTCATCAACCAAACGCTGGCACAAAACCCACCTTCAATAGGATTGGCCACCTTTGATGGGCTCAATGCAGGCGGACGTCCCTATGAACTCATCTCTGGTCCTGCTGATCACCTCACATCCAACCACATTGACTTGAGTGGATTAAGCCCTACGGACAACGTCTGGCTCAAATGCTTCATCGCACCCAAAGGCCGAGGTCTAGGCCCCAGCCCACAAGATTCCTTACTTCTGGAATTTCGCACTGCCGATGGCTCTTGGCAACAAATACACACCTTTCCAGGTCTTGAAGAAGTGCTACCCATTGACTCTGTGCCACCTTTTCAGTTCTATGCCTTTCCCGTAGACCAGCCACAGTTTTTTCACTCAGCTTTTCAGTTTCGCTTCACAAGTTTCACCTCGCCAGGTGGCATTTCTGACTTGTGGCATCTCGACTATGTGTGGCTCGATAAAAACGAAAATGACGAACCTCTATTTGACGACATAGCTTTTACGAGCCGACCACTTAGCCCTATGGCTCCATACACCGCCTTGCCATGGGATCAACTGCAAGATCAAGAAGCAATCTTATTGTATCCACGCATAGGTGCTGGCCTATACAACCATACTGATGCCGTTCTCAGCCTCGACGATTCACGGGTACAGTATCGCGAACGTACTACGAATACCTGGTTCAGCCAAGACTTCACCTTTGCCGACGGTCAAAACGCCAACATCCCTCCCCAAACACACATTTTTCGCGACAAAGACATTCCACCAAGCATTTTCAACAACATTGTGGACATCCTGGCCAATATCCCTGATGCACCACAACGCATGCTGGAAGTCCAATATTGGTTGGCACTAGATGCACAAGATGCGCGCTTTCGTGCAAATGACACGATACGTGTCCAAGTGCCTTTCGACAACTACTTTGCCTACGACGATGGATCAGCCGAGTGGTACATCTTTTTGCAAAATGCGCAAAACGACAACCCCGAAGTGGCTGTACGATTCACGGCATTCCACCCCGACACTTTGCGTGCCATACAAATCCACTTTCCACACGTACATGGCGATGTGACTACTCAACTTTTTAATCTAAAAGTATGGATAGGCAGCCTCGACACCGACCCAGTATACGAAGCGCAATTGCTGCGCCCCTACTATGCCGATAGCAAAACGGACACCCTCCAGGGCTTTACTACCTATCGACTCGAAGATTTAGCTGGCCATCTCACCCCTGTGCCGCTACCACAAGGCGATTTTTTTGTAGGATGGCAACAAGTCTCTGTAGTAGAATTCGGCATTCCAGTAGGCTTCGACCTAGATCATCAACCCGATAGCGTCAATTTTGTCAATCTGGGTGGAGGCTGGGAACCTTTCCCCGATAATTTGCAAGGCGCCATAATGATCCGTCCTATAGTGGGTAGCTCTACCCCCTCCAACACCATATCTAACACCCAAGAGGCTGCCACTTTTTCCCAACTGATACAGCTATACCCAAATCCTGCTGCTGATGAAGTATTTCTCAAACCTTTAGACCCTGCCGTAGTGCGTCATTCCTCTTTGCGCCTGCTCGATCTCACTGGGCAGGTCTTATGGCAAGGCTATGTGCCCCATAAATTGAATTTGCGCACGCTCCCACCCGGTATCTATTTAGTCGAACTGACCGATAAGCGTACAGGCATGCGCTTTGTGGAAAAGCTCCTCCACTTGCGTTGAAAGGCTCTTCATGCACTACCCATACGCACAAAAAGTAAACGGACTGCCCTAGCACAAGGGGCAATCCGTTTTGCATTGAGCACAACAAGTAGCAAAATGCCAATCAGATGGTCTGATTGGCCAGTTCTTCGCGAATCTTGTTAAGTGCTGAACCTGCACGCACCCACTCAATTTGTTGCTGGTTGTAGGTGTGATCGACTAAAAAGCAATCTTCTGTACCGTCGGCATGCTTGAGCACAACCTCTAGTGGTCTACCTGGCGCCATTTGATCAAACCCAAGAATATCGACCAAATCGTCTTGGCGCACCAAATCATAATCGTCAGGGTTTCGAAAAGTCAACGCCAACATTCCCTGTTTTTTGAGGTTAGTCTCATGGATTCGTGCGAACGACTTGACAATTACGGCCTTAACCCCCATAAACCGTGGTTCCATTGCTGCATGCTCACGCGACGAACCCTCACCATAGTTGTCCTCACCAAAAACAACTGTCCCTATTCCTTTAGCCTTGTATTTCTTGGCCGACTCTGGCACGGGCAACCATTCAGGATTGTTGGGATCTTCCGCATAATTGGCTACCAAGTTGGCCTTTCCGTTAAAGGCATTAATGGCACCAATGAACAGATTATTGGAGATGTTTTCAAGATGACCGCGATATTTGAGCCACGGACCTGCCATCGAAATGTGATCCGTAGTGCATTTGCCTTTTGTTTTAATCAGCACTCGCATATTGATAAGTTGCTCTTGCGTAATTGGCTCAAAAGGCTTGAGCAACTGAATGCGCTCAGAGTTGGGATCCACTTTGATTTCTATATGACTGCCATCTTCAGCAGGAGGCTCATAACCCGGATCCTCTACCTCGAACCCTTTGGGTGGCAATTCGACGCCTTGAGGCGGATCCAACTTGACCTGTGCTCCTTTGTCATTGGGCAAAGTATCAGTCAATGGATTGAAAGTCAGATCTCCTGCCAACACCATTGCCGTGACAATTTCAGGAGAGGCTACAAAGGCGTGCGTGTTGGGGTTGCCATCATTGCGCTTGGAAAAATTTCGGTTAAAAGAAGTGATGATACTATTGGGCCGATCAGGATCTTCCATATGCCGAGCCCACTGACCAATACAAGGGCCACAAGCATTGGCCAGTACTACACCACCTACTTGAGTAAACACATCGAGCAAACCATCACGTGCTACCGTATGCCGAATTTGCTCTGAGCCAGGGGTAATAGTGAATTCCGATTTGACACTTAGCCCCTTTTCCACTGCCTGTTTCACCACAGAAGCCGAACGCGTAATGTCTTCATACGAAGAGTTGGTACACGAGCCGATCAAGCCCACGTCGAGCTTCTGAGGCCATCCATTTTCTTTTACAGCTTCCGCAAATTTGGAAATAGGCCATGCTCGATCAGGTGTATAAGGCCCATTGATATGAGGTTCCAATTCGTCGAGATTGATCTCAATGACGCGATCAAAATACTTTTCGGGTGCTGCATACACTTCAGGATCACCGGTGAGATATGGTGCAATCTGGTCAGCCACGTCAGCTACTTCTTCCCTACCTGTAGCACGCAAGTACCGGCTCATGGCTTCATCATAGCCAAAAGTAGATGTAGTGGCACCTACCTCAGCCCCCATGTTGCAGATAGTACCTTTACCCGTACAGCTCAACGATTGGGCTCCCGGTCCAAAATATTCAATAATGGCTCCTGTACCACCTTTGACCGTCAGAATGCCCGCTACCTTCAAAATGATATCTTTGGGCGAAGTCCATCCATGAAGTTTTCCAGTGAGCTTCACTCCAATAAGCTTGGGCATCTTGAGCTCCCACGGCATGCCAACCATCACATCTACTGCATCAGCACCTCCTACGCCTATAGCTACCATCCCAAGCCCACCAGCATTGGGCGTATGGCTATCCGTACCAACCATCATGCCACCTGGAAAAGCATAGTTTTCCAATACAATCTGGTGGATGATGCCTGCACCTGGCTTCCAAAAACCAATACCGTACTTTTTCGAAGCCGATTCGAGAAAATCATATACCTCAGAATTGATATCGAGTGCCTCTTTGAGATCGTGCTCCGCACCTACTTTGGCCTGAATGAGGTGATCGCAATGCACAGTAGTGGGTACAGCTACCTTATCACGGCCACAAGTCATAAACTGCAACAAGGCCATTTGGGCCGTAGCATCTTGCATGGCTACCCGGTCGGGCTTGAAGTATACGTAATCCTTTCCTCGCTCATATTCCTTTAAAGGCGACTCTGGATGTAAATGAGTGTAAAGAATCTTTTCGGCAAGCGTCATAGATCGCCCCAGCACCTTTTTCGCTTTCTCGACGCGATCGGGAAAGTTTTTATAGAATGCCCGAAGCATGTCAATATCAAATGGCATAACTGGACTATTTTTTGGTTTTGGAAATGGGTTTAAGTCACATACAAAACGCTACAATTGGGGCAAGCAAAGGTAGGCCTTTTGCCCCACTTTAATGAGAAATAAGGCATAGCTGCCCACCTCTGTAAAACAACGTATACATGAGCAAAAAGATGCCTAAGAAACTTCCCTGCGAAAATTCGCTACAAGTTCTAACTTTAGCCCATGAGCGCAAAAAATCTCACTGACCGCATCATTTTTGGCCTAAAGGTCAAACAAGCACGCCTAGAACGGGGCATGTCGTTTCAAGAGCTGGCTAACCGCACAGGCATGTCCGTATCCTACCTCAATGAGATTGAAAAAGGCAAAAAGTATCCCAAAGCCGATAAGATTCGATTGTTGGCTGAAGCCCTAGGCATACCAGAAGCAGCCCTATCTACTCCCAGACTAAAAGGGCCTTTAGCACCCGTAGAACGGCTGCTGCGTTCTAACTTCCTAAATGAGCTGCCTTTAGATCTATTTGGCATTGAGCTACCCAAAGTAGTAGAAATCATTGCCAATGCACCTACCCGAGTAGGTGCATTCATCTCCACCTTAGTAGAGTTAGCACGCAACTATGCCGTAGGGCAGCAGCATTTCTACTTTGCCTCACTGCGCTCCTACTTGGAGCTACACAGCAACTATTTTGAAGAAATCGAACAAAAGGTAGACGAGTTTGTCGAACGGCACCACGTACCAACCCAAGGACGGGTACCGCTCAAACTGTTGGAACAACTATTAGAAAGAACATATGGATACACCATCGTACCCAACGGTTTGGATCCCTATCCCGAACTGCAGCACATCCGATCAGTATTCTTGCCCAAAAGCAAATGGCTACTCCTCAACAGCCGGCTTACGGAAACACAAAAAGCCTTCCAGCTGGGCAAAGAATTAGGATTTAACTATCAAAAACTCAAAGCCCGCGCTTACACTGCTTCTTTACTTCGCGTACACAGCTTCGAAGAAGTAATCAGCCACTTTAAAGCTGGATACTTTTCCGCAGCACTACTGATCAACCGCAACAGCTTTATTAAAGATTTGCAAGCATTTTTCGCCTCCCCCCACTGGAATTCCACATACCTTCTTCAACTACTCGACAAATACGGTGCTTCGCCTGAAATGCTGGTGCAACGCATGACCAATCTATTGCCCAGTCATTTTGGCATAGAAAAGCTCTTTGCCCTGCGCATTACCCAAACGCCTTCTACAGGTGTTTATAAAGTGGATAAAGAATTGTACCTCAACCATGATCATCGCCTACACAGCAATGAGCGGTCTGAACACTATTGCCGCCGATGGCGCTCTATATCGTTGTTGAAAGAACTGTACCAACAACAAGTCAATGGGCCGAGTCGTACTATAGCAGCTGCTCAACGCTCTGTATTTCACAATGGCGATGAATATTTGAGTATCACCATTGCACGTGCTGCCTATCCCACACCAGATCAAAACGTGAGCATGACACTGGGATTACTTATAGATGACGCCCTAAAGGAAAAAGTATCATTTCTCAATGACCCCACTATTCCCACTCAACTGGTTAACCTCACTTGTGAACGTTGTGAATTGACTGAATGTGTCGATCGGGCAGCACCTCCAATTGTCGTACAACAAAAGCAAGCACGCCGACGTGTTCATGAAATCCTCCAAAAATTGATAGAAGAAGAGTAAGTCTTTAGCGCTCGTAGGGGCACTTCAAGCTCCCAAAAAAGTAGGTCAGACCTACGCCCAAAAACGCATAAGTGTCCTTATCTGTGCTATCACCGCGCTGCCGTCCCGGCAGACCAATGGTGTCATTATTTACTCCTGGTATGAGAATGGATCGATCAGATAAAGCCGCCGCTATAGGACCACGCAAGCGCTCCAGATCATCTAAATCAGGATATACAGTGCTGACATCATCTAAATAATCAGTAAAAGTACGTCGCCCACTTAACTCAATATTGAGTGAAAGTGCTCTGTCAATACTAAACTTGAACCCGATGCCATAGGCCAACGCACCACTCACAGCATAATATTCCTCGCCTTTAAACTGCCCCTCAGTACCTAAAGGGCGCAACTCAACCCAATTACCATTGTACTGAGCCATGGGATTGAAGTAAAATACAGTAAGACCCCCTAATAAGTAAGGGGTGAAAAACTCGTCCTTACTACCATGTTCAAAAGGTAGAAAGTTGAATTCCATTTGTAGGCTGCCATCTACAATGGGAGAACGAAAACTCAAATTACGCGCCCGTTGAAACAAGTTGTCTGAACGAGCATCGTCGCCACTTATAGTAGCGTAATTTGCCGAAAGCCGCAATGACACACGCTTATTAAAATTATAGCGAGCTATAGCACCCATGGCTACCTGTGGCATGCTCAAATCGAGTTCCGTATTGAGATCGCCAAAATACCAGGCTGTGCCTACCCATCCTCCAGCTTCCCACCCTGACTGCGCATGCATCTCACCGATTACACACAACGAAAAGAATATCAGCACTAAACAAATTTTTCTATCCCACATGTTATTATTTTTTTAAAAAGAGCAGCTAAGTTAGCACAAGCCAGCTTGCCAGCGAAACCTCCTGAAACACGCATCCTAGTGGCCAACGACATTTTTTGGATTTACATTGCATCAATAGCTCATTGGTCAGCAACGATGACAAACTCTATACGTCTATTCTTGCTTCTGCCTTCAGGTGTATCGTTGGGTGCCACAGGTTGTGTTTCGCCAAAACCGCGCCAGCGCAATCGCTGAGGTGCAATGCCATGAGCAACCAGCCAATCGTATACGCTTTTGGCCCGTGCCTCTGAAAGTGCCTGGTTGTCTACATCGCTACCTACATTATCGGTATGCCCTCTAATCTCGATTTTCATTTTGGGATGTGCTCGCAACAGCTCGAGCAAATGGCTCAATTCTTCTTCCGATTCAGGACGCAATTCGGCCGATCCAAAGTCAAAAAATATGTTACGTAATACGACAGCTTTCTCAGATTCTGTTTGCACAGGCTGAAGCCAAATATCAAGCTGGTATGGGTGATCGGGCACTGCATTCGAATCAAGTGCAAAGTGAGCTGAATAAAACAAATATCCTTCATGAGAAGCATGCAACGCATATTTTGCTCCCGCTGGTAGGCACAAAAGATAACGTCCTAGAGGATCAGCTGTAGTACGAGCCAAAGGTTGATTCATTGTCAAATCGAACACTTCTACCATGGCTTGCAATGGTACATGAGTATTCGCATCGCGTATCTCGCCCGATACATACGTCACAGGGGATGGCCTTACAGCTTCATACAGTTCAAAGGCATAAATATCGTATGACCCCTGATGACCAGGCAAATCCGTCCGATCAGAATCAAAGTAAGCCGTACGACCATCCAAGCTCACTACAAGTGTGCCCTCATTGGATTCCGTATTGATGGGGTAGCCCAAATTCCGAGGGGTAGTCCAGCTACCATCCGCACGCTGCTGGCTCACGAACAAATCGTATCCGCCCAAGCCTATATGTCCTGTAGATTTAAAATACAGTGTACGTCCATCTGGATGAATGAAAGGGGATTGTTCTTCACCTGCTGTATTGATCACAGGTCCCAAGTTTTGCGGGGTGCCCCAACTACCATCCAACTGGCGATGACTTACCCAGATATCCGATCCACCCAAGCCTCCTGGCCGACGCGCTGTAAAGAAAAGGCGTTGTCCATCTGCAGATATGGAAGGCTGTGACTCCCAACTTGAGGTGTTGATTGGTGGACCTATATTTTGGGGTTCCGTCCATCCGGTCAAGGTCTTTTCGGAAAAGTAAATATCACATCGCCCCTGCCCATCCCTTCGGTTGCATGCAGCAAATACTAAATATCGGCCATCTGCAGAGATTGACTGGCTACCTTCGTTAAGTGGAGTGTTGAGTGACTCAATAGGCCTACCTTTTGTCCACCTGCCCGTGCTATCACGTCGGCTCAGATAAAAGTCTTCTTGCCCATTGCGCACGGCCGTGTAGACGAGTACTGTTTCATCAGCAGTGATGGAGGGCAAATACTCAGGCTCAGCTGTATTGATACCCGGGCCAAGATTGAAAGGCTCGAAGGGAACAGGATGCGCATAGAATGGTGCCACTTGCTTGCAGTGCTGCAAGTGCTGCTGTGCCCGCCTGCGTCTCCATTCACTGTGCGGCTGCATACCCAAATACTTTTGAAAATGCATAGCCGCTTCATCAAACTGGTGCAATTTCATTTGTACCAATGCCAAGTTGTACCAATAATCAGGTTTATATCCTGGTGCTAATGCCACTACTTGCTCGTAAAGCAATTTGGCTGCTTCGAGCTGTCCCATGTCATATCGCACATTAGCCAAGGCAAAAAGTGCATCAACAAAATCGGGAGCTATTTCTGTAGCCTTAAGCAAATAGGTAGCCGCTTGCTCAAGCCGCCCTTCCTTTGCCATAACCACACCCTTTTCCCAAGCTTTTAAAGCAGCACGAGGCAGGTTTTTAGAATCTGCAAATCGCTGCCCCCATCCTGGTACAACACATAAATACAACAACAATACGACAATGCCTCGGTAATACATTGGCCACGCAGTTTTCAGCGTACAACATTAGCTTGCACAATTTCCTTCCACAGCATAGACAAGTTATCGCAATATTTCCCAACAACCTGAAGAAAACCTTTGCCCTGCACAGCAATCAAAGATCAAACGATAACTTTATTTCTCTATTGGGTAACTTTCGCCTTGTAGGCGAGTTTTTCAGACATTTTCAATCTTTCTTTTGGAGCCCGAAAGTACCACCACAAATGAATCCGCATCATGAAACATTGGACAGATCAAGCACTTTTCGAGGCGCTTTGTGCTGGCGACAGCGAAGCTCTGCGCTTCATCTATGCTAAGTACGAGCCCGAAATAAATCGATGGATTTGCCGCAATAATGGAAATGCTGAAGAAGCTGCTGACATTTTTCAAGAAGCATTACTCACTATTTTTGATAACTATTGTGGCAAAGCCAATACCCACATGACCTCCTTTGGAGGCTTCCTCTTCAACATATGTCGAAACAAATGGCGCAACCAATTGCGAAAAAATAAACGCGTGGAAATCATAAGAATGGAAGAACCTTCGCAATATGAAAGTGAAGGGGAGGACCTCCTAGCACAGGCCATCGCTGCAGAGGAAGATTTCTTGCGCCAAGAAGCTTTGGATAAAACCTTCACTCAACTCAGCCAGTTGTGCCAAAAACTCTTAGAGTTAGTAGCTCAAGGTGCCAAACCGGAAACTATCATTGAAAAACTAGGCATGACCAATGCAAATGCCGTGTACCAACGAAAAAAGGCATGTATTGATCGGTGGCGCACACTTTTTCATAAACACCTTGCCAAAAGTTAGCTTGTATGATCTCGGAAAAGGACAAAGAACTACTCGAAAAATGGATTGATGGTAGGATGAATAGCCAAGAACGTGCACTTTTTGAAGCGCGTTTTGAGCAAGAACCCCACTTGGCTCAAGAAGCTCAGTTGCGTCTCGACATGGATCGCTATCTCCGCAAGCGGGCTGCACGCAACCGCCTCAAAAGTGAAATTGAATCTATCAGAAATGCCCCCAAAAGAGTACGTCCTATAACCAAAATGCGCGTAGTATGGCGTAGACGTATGCAACTTATTGCGGCAGCAGCAGCCATAGGCTTGATAGTAATATGGTGGATTGGCCGGCCAAACCCCTTAGATCAATTTGCTACCCATCCGCCACTTTCGCTTACCCAACGAAGTAGCACTAATCAAGAGTTAGCTACACGTGCCGCTAAACTGTTTGCTGAAGGCCATTACTTACAGGCTGCTCAAGTACTTGACACGCTACACAGACAACACCCCTCAGACACATTATCCCTTTTATATCAGGGAATTGCCTTGTTCAAAGCCGGTCACTACGACGAAGCTGTAGCCCTATTAACACCTTTTCCAAAAGGAGGAAACTGGACTACCGAAGCGTGGTATTTTGCTGCATTAGCTTACGCAAAAAAAGGTGAAAGGGAAAAAGCGATTCGCCTCCTCCAGCAAATCCCTCCCCAATCAGGGCGCTACCAACAGGCGCAAAAGATCATTCAATATTTGAAATGACAGATAAATCGCAAAAGCGAGTACCTACGCCTCCATACTAATTGAAAAAGCTACTATGAAATCGTAGTAGCTTTTTTCGGTAGAGCCCTCCACGCCTCCGCAAAATATCATTGACCACCTTACAAGATACAAAAGCTCATCCAGCCACCTTAGCTAATTGATCAATCACGGTATTACGGACGCTAAGTATATCTACATCAGGCTCCATGTCGCGCTTTTGTACTTCCACCATATAGCGATCAAAGGCATTTTTAGCTTCCTCAAGGCGATTTAGCACTTTCAATGCACTACCCAACGCAGCCCACACTTCCGGTACAAACCGATAATTGGGGTCATCTTCCTTAAAGACTCGTCGCAAAATGAGTTGAAAATCATTTACAGCAGCTTCCCAAGAGTGTTCTTTCATATGGCATTGCCCCTTAAGTCGGCGACTCTCCCAATAGATAGGCTCATGGGGTATGGAGCACTTTAAGGCTTGCTCCAAGTCTGATATGGCTTTAGCCCACTCTTGTCGGCGCATGTATACACGTGCACGCCCTAGCCATGCTTCAGCATTCCCTTCATGCAAGTGAATACTTTTAGTAAAGTCGTAGTATGCATCATCAAAATTCTGAAGGCGATAGTTCACATAGCCCCTATAAGCATAGGCCATGGAGTGCCGCTCAAACTTGGCAATAGCTTTGTCAAGAGCAGCACGTGCTTCCATTTCTTGCCCCCTCTGGTCCAACAAAGCACGGCCCTTGCGAAAAGCTACCACAGCACCTTTATCACTTTCCGGCTCAATGAAAAAACGATCAACAAGCTGCCGATCTTTGATCACCCACACTTTAAATACTCCTGCTACAGCAAACTGCGCCACGTATTGAAGCAACTTTACCGTGTTACGCCAGTGTTTTTCATTGGCCTCTGGCCAGATACGTCGAGGCACGATTAAAGCAAGCTCCTTTTCATCAAAAATTTCTTCAGGTTTTAGGAGAACAGCATTGCGATAGTGATCCTCACTACGCTGCTGATAAAACTGTACTACTTTTTCGTAGCTGCGCTGGCTACCAAAATCGAGCCTACCAGAAAAAATCAATTTAAACGTATTCATTGCGCTGCTGTTTATGATGCATAATCCAATCCTTGCAACACAGAAATAGTGTAGCTTCGAGAAACTGGTGACATAGTAAGCTTGCTTAAAGAAGGATTTGCGGCGAGCACTTCCTCCACCGAACACAGACAGTGCTGTTAGGTAGGAACCACCAGTTTTCTCACGTGTATGTTTGCTATATTGATTTTCACTGCAAATGCGACAATGCATTCACCCGATCCCAACTGCATAGCAATTGACTCGCTAAGATATTAAAAACAGCGCAAACAGACCCAACCGATGGAGAAGAAAAGCAAAAAAACTTGCCCCCATATAATCTATTATATGGATACGAAAGCCTACTTTCTTTGTTTCACGCAGAGGAAAATTCACATTACGCTTTCTCATTTACCATCATTCACTGCATTTGGCCCGCAAAAAGGATTATACTTTTTCTCTCTACCAATAGTTGTTTCCGGGCCATGACCAGGTAATACACGGGTAGTATCCGGCAAGACAAAAAGCTTTTTTCTAATACTTTGTAGCAAAGTAGGCCAATGACCACCAGGCAAATCAGTACGCCCCACGCTGTCGTAAAAAAGCACATCACCACTTACCACAAACCCTTCATTAGGTGCATAAAATGCTACATGCCCCGGTGCATGCCCCGGCACAAAAAGCACTTCCAAATGGCTGTGACCAAATTGAATCACTTGTCCTTCCTCAAGCCAGCCCGAAGGTCCAGGAGAAGGGTGCTCCATGAATACACCATACATCAAGCTGATCTGGGGTGCACGCTCCAAAAATGACAACTCCAAACGATGAATCTGAGGCGCCAAATTCCATTGCTTATGAACAAAAGCATTTCCAAAAATGTGATCAAGATGACAATGGGTGTTGAGCAATTGTACGGGAGTGAGCCGATGCTGAACGATAAACTGACGCAGTTGTTCCTGCTCACCTTCATCATAGCATCCCGGGTCAATAATCACACATTCCCCCGTATCATCGTATAGCACCCAAGTGTTTTCCTGAAAAGGGTTAAATACAAAAGAAACAACATGAATCATCGTCATTCGTTTTTTGAAAAACCAGAATTCGCCTACAACTTGATTGCACGATATATCCCACTATATATTAAAAATACTAAAATATTTGGTACTCAAGCTGTTTACTGTATCGTATCATTGTCTTTGGTCTGAAATGTGTGCAACTTGGAAAAAATACCAACGCCCACACGCGAACACTTAGCACACACTTATAGCCCACATAGTTTTGGATCAAAACTGCACTCAAAGATGAGAGAAATTCTTCACCTCAACATTGTACTCATAGTCGTTCTGGCTGGATGGCTTTGCCCATTAAAAGCCCAAACGATGCAGACGAACTTTGGAAAAAACCGAGTTCAATACCATGACGATTTTGAAGAATGGCTCATGTATGAAAGTGCCAACTTTATCACCTACTGGTACGGAAAAGGGCGCAATGTAGGGCAAGCTGCTGTACAGCTGGCAGAATACGACTTTTACGAAATACAAGGCATTATCGACCATCGCATCAACGACAAGCTCGAAATCATCGTATACACCGACTTGACAGATCTAAAACAAAGCAATATCGGAAGTGAAGAAGCTTTTGAACATGCCACTGGACAAACCAAAATTCGGGGCAATAAAATATTCGTGTACTTTGACGGCAATCATCGAAACCTACGACGACAAATCCGAGAAGGGATAGCTTCTGTATATCTCAACGCCCTTTTGTTTGGATCTAACCTGCAAGAAATCGTGCAAAATGCCGTACTGTTCAACTTGCCCGTCTGGTTCAAGGAAGGTCTGATTGCCTTTGTAAGCACACACTGGAATACTGAATTAGACGAACAACTTCGAGACGCACTACTGAGTGGTCAATACGAAGATTTTGAAGCCCTTGCAGAAGTCAACCCACGATTGGCTGGACATTCGCTTTGGTATTTTATTAGCGAACACTTTGGTGTACCTACTGTATCCAATTTGCTTTACCTCACGCGTATCAACCGCAGTGTGGAAAGTGGATTCTTGTACGTATTGGGGAGCACCTTCAGCAAAACAGCTGAAAGCTGGAAAAACTATTTTACCCAACGCTATCGAGGTGAGTTAAAGCTCGCCTCTCCTCCCGACGAAGCCGTATCCATTCCTTTTAAAAACAAGCGTCGATTACCCTTGACCCAGCTCAAAATTAGCCCCGATGGAAAAAAAGTTGCTTATGTGCTCAATGAAATCGGACGATATCGAGTATGGATACAAGATGTGCAAAATGGGCAAAGGAAGCTAGTATTTCATGCAGGGTTTCGCAATGCTTTTCAAGCTACCGACTACAACTACCCCCTTTTAGCTTGGAGCCCTAATAGCCAGGAACTCGCCATCCTATACGAATGGCGCGACCAATTAAAGCTATGCCGCATCAACGACTATCTGAACAGTGAAGAAGAAACACCCTTGCCCGAGCACTACCATCGCATATTTAGCATGGATTATCTATCAGCCAATGAATTGGTATTCAGTGCATCGGTCAATGGATTTTCTGACATTTTCATCTACTCAATTCCCACGCGACAATCACAACGTATCACCAATGACTTCTGGGACGATCTGGATGTGGTCGTCGTCAATGTGCGCAACCGAAAGGGGATTTTATTTGCCTCCAACCGCATAGACTCTTTAAAACGGGATGCCCCTCGATTGGACACCATGTTACCTATAGGTACTTTTGACATATTCTATTACGATTTAACACACAAGCCTTCGGAGTTTGTACGCGTAACGCATACACCACTGGCCAACGAACGCCAACCCATCGCTATCGATACGACTTGGTTTGGTTTTCTCACCGACGAAACAGGCATTGTCAATCGCAAGTTGGGGTACCTCGAAACTTACCTGCATCACTACGACAAGGTAGTGCGCATGGAAAATCAAACAGAGCTAATCCTTCACCCCGACTCCAGCTTATTGACTTTGTTGGACTCAGCTTCCCTCAAACGTGTAGATACTGTATTTCTCCGACCTATATACAAAGAGCGTGCAATCAACCACTTCGTTACCAATTATAATCGATCAATCCGATTACAACATGCAGCACCACAAGCTGGTACAGTAGCACAAATGATGTATATCCATCAAACACCACGCGTATTTGTAGAACCCCTAACTCCTTCACACCAAACCACCCCTTCGTATACACTTTTCCGAGAACGACTTGAAAAAGACTCAGATCAACAACAAACTGATCAAGTCAAGAACAATGCTTCAAAAACAGATACACTTCCCACCCTTGTCGATACTACTACTGCCTCACCACCTGTAGCCGACAGTACAGACCAAGCACAAGACATAGTGCACGACTACTTATTTCAGAGCGAATTCGATGACGAAGCCATTCCCGCCCCATGGGAAGAAGATACCATCGCCCAAGACTTATCACCTACACAACCATGGTCGCTTACACCTGACCTACAGCAACCCCAATATTACCCACCTGTAGTAGCCTTGGAAACACCGCCCAATCTGCACCCTATATATAAATTCCAGCCTGGACGCATTGTGCCTTACCGCCTCAAATTCCGTACTGAGTTTGTAACTACGCAACTAGACAATACCCAGCTTTTCGATGGCTTAAACAGCTATGCCGGCACACCTATAGACTTCGGCTATCCACCTCCAGGTATCCTGTTCAAGGCCAACTTTAAGGACTTATTCGAAGACTATCAACTTGAAGGTGGCTTGCGGTTGCCTACTTCTTTCAATGGTACAGAATACTTCTTCACCTTTGACAATCGAAAAAAACGCCTCGATAAGCGATATGCCTTTTATCGACGCGCTTTGCGCTTTAGTGACGATCCTACACCTACGGCACTGGTTCCTCCCAAAACAGAGTCTCAGATCGTCTTACTTCAATACCAATTGCGCTATCCCTTAGACATCTTCCGCAGCCTGCGCGCCACTACTTCGCTCCGATTTGACCGCACGATACAGTTGGCCACAGATGCCACTACACTCAACACAACTACCTTAAGGGAAAAACGCATTGGCCTGCGAGTAGAATATGTATTCGACAACACGCTTGATGTGGCACTAAATATCAAAAATGGAAGCCGTTACAAAGTATATAGCGAATTGGTCAAGAAATTCAATGTACAGTTAGGTCAAAATCCTGATATCGACTTAGAAAAAGGTTTTATGACCATCATAGGTTTTGATGCACGCCATTACCAACGCGTATTGAAGTATTCAGTTTTAGCGGCTCGTCTTGCTGGAGCTACTTCTTTTGGCAGTGAGAAGATCTTGTTTTTCTTAGGAGGTACCGATGGTTGGCTGTTCCAATCATTTAATCAAGATATACCCCAACCTTTTACAACTGATTTTGCCTACCAAACGGTAAGCCCTCATTTAAGAGGATTTAGGTATAATATACGGAACGGCAACTCTTTCATTCTGAGCAATGTGGAATTCCGATTGCCCTTATTTAGATATGTATTACCCCGTACCCAGTCTTCTCTGATCAAAAACTTCCAATTGATTGGCTTCTTTGATGGCGGCACAGCGTGGGTGGGCAAATCCCCATATAGTAAGGACAGCCCTCTCAATACCTCTATCATCTCCAACCCACAAGTAACTGTACGGGTCAATTACTTCAGGGATCCATTTGTATACAGCTATGGCGTAGGCCTTCGCACTATGTTATTTGGCTATTTTATCCGGTTTGATTACGGCTGGGGCGTTGAGACGCGTGTACGTCAAGATCCCCGTTTGCATATTTCAATGGGGTTAGACTTTTAATAAGTTACTCAAACAGGTTGTTGCAACACATGACGTAGCAAGGACTCTTTCTCTATAGCTTGGCGCAATCGGCCTATTAGGCTCTCTGAAGCAGGCAGCATGGGTAAGCGCACTGTGCGCTTACATGTACCCATCAGCTCCAACACTGCCTTTATACCAGTAGGGTTGCCCTCCTCGTATAATAGAGGATGCACATCCAACATGGCATTATTCCACTTTTGGGCTTCATCTAATCGACCTGCATGCGCAGCTCTCACCATTTGAGAGAAAGCATGGGGAAAGGCATTTGCTATTACTGAAATAGCGCCATCAGCTCCACAAGCAATCATGGGCAAAGTGAGTAAGTCATCTCCTGCCAATACAGAAAAATGGGCAGGGCGGTACTTGCAAAGCTCCATCACTTGGGTCACACTTCCGGCAGCCTCTTTCACAGCTATAAACTTGGGATCCGCTTCTGCCAAACGCAACACCGTCTGCGGCAACACATTAACTCCTGTACGAGCAGGCACATTGTAAATAATGACAGGCAGCGGACTGGCCTCAGCTACGCGCATATAATGCTCAAAAAGCCCCTGTTGCGACGGACGCAAATAGGATGGAGCACTGGACATGATAGCATCAAACCCATCAAAATTGTATTGGCGAATGCGCTGAATCAGAGCTTTCGTATGATTGCCTCCAAACATCCCTGCCACCAAAGGCACGCGCCCCGCTACTTGCGCTATCGTAGCGTCAAACACTTCGCGACATTCCTGTGCAGACTGGGTAACAGCTTCCCCTGTGGTGCCCAACGAAACAATGAAGTCTACCCCTTCCTTTATGACGTATTCAATTAGGTTCGAAAGCGCGTCAAAGTCGACCTTGCCTTTCCGAAAAGGAGTAACTAGCGCGACTCCTGTACCTGTTAACCTCAAACTCATATATTACACATTTTACATATCCTCACCACAAATTTGCGTTAGGCTGTTAAGGGCTCTCCTTTTAGGCTCATTAATTTTTTTACTGTATCAAAAAAAGAAGAGGTGTTTTGCGCTTCTGCCGGCACCTGCACAATTAAGTCGAAACAATCAGTAGCTGCCTCGTCTATACCCACACGGCAACTGGCTCGACTCATAGCAATAACCCACCTAATAGGTAGCTCTATCTTTTCAACAAACACCAACAACACATCAAAAGGTGAATGGGTAAAGTCATCAATCACCCCTCTGCTGGGTTTGCCATACCAATTTACATCCTTGGCTGACAATCGCCATGACGAAATGGTCCCAAGTTGTGGGAAATCCTTTTGACGCGACCATTCCAATACACGCACCTGTTTGCCCATCTTTTTCATTGCAGCAACGGCTTGATGAGCTGCATGCACCAAAGAGGGAGAATCTATATCAATCAAAACACCCACATGCTGCACCTCATGCCAGTGCATCATCTGCCGAAAAGGTTGTCGTGGCACTGCTTTATTCAGTGCATTGCGAAAAAACCATGCTCTAACATGCTGCCACATTCAACTGGTTTTTTTGTTATTACCATCATTTCGCATGAAATGGATACTCAATTTTCTTTTTCACTTACAGGTGCTAGCTCTTCAAACTCACCCATACGCCGATATTTCATTATGCGTTGCTGAACAAGCTCATCAACTGGAATTTGCTGCAGTTCTTGAAGGGTCTGCTTTAGATGTCGCTTCAGTGTTTTTGCCATTTCTTCAGGTGCAGTATGAGCCCCTCCTAAGGGTTCTTTGATAATGCCATCGATGAGGCCAAAGCGAAACATATCTTCAGCAGTAAGCTTCAGTGCCTCTGCAGCCTGCTCCTTGTAATCCCAACTCCGCCACAAGATAGAGCTACACGACTCTGGAGAAATGACAGAGTACCACGTGTTTTCCAGCATGTACACGCGATCACCTAACCCAATACCAATCGCACCACCTGAAGCACCTTCACCAATTACAGTCACTACTATAGGGACCTTGAGCTGAGCCATTTCAAACATATTTCGGGCAATAGCTTCAGCCTGGCCCCGTTCTTCAGCCTCAATACCAGGATACGCCCCAGGCGTGTCGATAAATGAAAAAACAGGAAATCCAAAGCGCTCCGCCATCTTCATCAGGCGCAAAGCCTTTCTATACCCTTCGGGGTTTGCCATGCCAAAATTGCGATACTGCCTCATCTTAGTATTGACCCCTTTCTGATGCCCCACTATTACTACCGTTTGCCCATCCAAGTTGGCCAGCCCTCCGACAATGGCTTTGTCGTCGCCGCAAAGACGATCACCATGCAGTTCAATGAAGTTTTTAAAGATGTGCGATACGTAAAAAAGCGTATAAGGGCGCTCGGGGTGTCGAGATAATTGGACTTTCTGCCATCCAGACAAGTTGGAATAAATCTCCTTTCTTGTTTTGCGAATGCGCTTTTCCAGCTCTTTGACCATCGGCGTTACGTCAATATCACTTTGCTCACCTACTTGCTTGATCTTTTCAAGCTGCTCGTATAGCTGTTCCAGCGGTTTTTCAAATTCAAGGAATACCATAATACATCGTTTCGTAAATACTTTCACAAAAAGGTGAAAATCAACAACAACTCAAGTTTAAAATTGGCGAGGCAAAATTAGCAATCCAAAAGCAGGGCAAGGGCATGAAGAAACTTTTTTGCATTTTTTTGTGCTGGGATATTGCATGAAAAAACCACGGCATATACCTTTGCACTCGCCATTATCGAAAATGGTATAGGCAACCTTGGAGCGCGCAAGTGCTTCTCGCTAATTTTTGATTTTCATGGTCCGGTAGTTCAGCTGGTTAGAATGCCTGCCTGTCACGCAGGAGGTCGCGGGTTCGAGTCCCGTCCGGACCGCATAAGCCCATTAAGCAAATGCTTAATGGGCTTTTTAATGAAAAAAGCCAAAGCAGCAGGTATTGAGCCGACCTACATCCATTCGAAAAGTCAACTTCAACCCATTTAATTAGTACAGAAGTATCTGTTTTACCCCACTGCCAAGGATTTACTCTCTAAGACGGACTCATCTACCACCTTAATACCAGTGCTCAAAAGACAATAAAAACACGTTAAAACGCTATTCCACTTATCTCCTCAGGTTCTATTTCGCATATCTTTATGGCACCATCGGCGATGCTACAACTAACTATTGTGCTCGATTATGATTGCTGTTTTGTGTACAGCAATCAGACGTCGAATTTTATAAGTCCACAAATCTATTTCTCCAATCACCAAAAACCGAAAGCTGAAAATGAAGCAATCCCATGGTTTCCATCTTCTCTGCTCACTCACATTAACCTTTACTTGTGTTTTTTCATTATTGCTCCAAGCACAAGACCGTATTGAATTAGCAGCATTTTTTGGAATGACCAATTATCAAGGCGATTTGGCTGAAGATCATGTAGAATTGGAAGAAACTAAAATCGCAGTAGGTGGGGTACTTCGCTATCATCTCTCTCCTCGGTGGTCGATACGCATGCATTACTTTTCGGGTACAATTACAGGCGATGATGAAAACTCTATTGAACTGGCATGGCGCAAGTGGAAAGTAGATATAGATGTCAAAGAATGGGTCATCGGCCCGGAATTTTACATCCTACCAGTGCAACGCTTCGGCATAGGTGGGCGTTTTGAAGGAGGTATTTCTCCCTTTGTAAGTGTAGGCATGGGGCTTACCCATGCAGATGCTACCCTTACTGTACCACCTCAAGATCAAGACTTATTTCCCGAACCTGGTGACAAAGACAACTTCTTCGTCACTCCTATCATTCTTGGAGTGCGATTTGACATTGCAGAGTACTCAGCTTTTATGTTAGAGTTAGGATGGCGCAACGTATTTTCTGACTATCTGGATGGGGTAAGTAAAAATGGTGGGTTTGAAAAAAACGACTGGTATTCCTTTGCTGGAGGCTCTTTCTCTATTTTCTTTGGCAAGCCAATTAATGCTTACTAAAACCACAGCTATTGGCACCCAAGGCTTTTCATGAAAGTATGTCACATATCTGCAGCCCGGAGCTGGCGTGGGGGTGAACAGCAATTGGCTTGGCTGCTCCACATATTAGACCAAATAGGTGTGGATCAGCAACTGTTATGTCCTGATGGATCACCACTACATCGATGGGTGATCAGCCATATGCCGCATATTTCTATTATACCTTATTGGAAACGCACTCCTTTTGATCCTTTTACCGCCCAATTGATTAAGAACGCAAGTAATACTTTCAAAGCCAACCTAATTCACGCCCATGATGCCCATGCACATACCATGGCATGGATGGCTGCTAGTTTGTGGAAACACACTTTACCTGTGATAGTAAGCCGACGTGTGTCCTTTCCACCTTCTAATAACTTGATCACTCGAAAAAAGTACTATCACAAGTCGATTCGCAGAGTTTTGTGCGTATCTCAGTTCGTAGCCAACGTATTGATTCATTGGGGCATGCCTCGATCTCAACTCGAAGTAGTATATGACGGGATTGATCTCGATCGATTTGACAAACAAGATCGAAATCAATTAAGACAGCTGCTCGGCACAAGCAAGGAAACTCCCTTAGTAGGTTACATTGGCGCACTCACATCTGAAAAAAATGTAGTGACTTTGTTCAAAGCAGTAGCTCAACTAAAATTGGATTATCCTACCCTACAGCTTGTACTTATCGGTGAAGGACCACTACGCGCACAACTGGAAAAATACTCCCAGCAGTTAGCAATACACAGATGTATACACTGGCTAGGGTTTCGAGAGGATGTAGCAAAACTTCTCCCTGGATTGGATATACTCGTGTTACCCAGCCAAGTAGAAGGATTAGGCACTACCTTGTTGGATGCCATGGCAGCACGCGTGGCTGTAGTAGCGTCAAATACAGGAGGCATACCCGAAATTGTACTTGATCGAGAAACGGGCCTACTCGCTCCTCCTGCCCAGACCGATGTGTTTGCCCAGCAAATAAAATGTTTATTGGATCAACCTGCTTTTCGTCAACAGCTCATCCACAGAGCTGCTCAATGGGTACGTAGCTTCTCTAAAGAGCAAATGGCCCAACATACACTTGCCTGCTACCAAGCTATTTCGTAGCCTTGCTTTTTTCCCACATCACTTCCTATATACAATCAATCCACTAACGATGAAATACGCAGCTAGTCTCAGCTTGATCTTTGTCGTGCTTCTGGTAAGTGCATTTCAAAAGCCAATACAGCCGCCACTTTTATTTGGCGATGCAACAGCAAAAAGATGGGTTGATTCTGTATTCAACACTATGACAGATGACGAACGCTTAGGGCAATTGCTATGGATCCGAGCACACTCCAATTGGGATGAATCGCGCTATGCACAAATTGAGCATCTTATACGAGAATATCACTTAGGTGGATTGACCTTTTTTCAGGGCAATCCTGCCGAACAAGTTAAGCTCATCAATCGCTACCAAGCTGCGGCTAAAATTCCCCTCATCATATCGATGGACGCCGAGTGGGGATTGGGCATGCGCTTTAAGGAACATGCCATGAGTTTCCCCAGACAACTTACCCTTGGGGCTATTCAAGACAACACACTCATCTACGAGATGGGGGCAGAAATCGCCCGACAATGCCGTCGTGTAGGTGTACACATCAACTTTGCTCCAGTAGTCGATGTTAACAACAATCCCAACAATCCCGTGATCAACACCCGCTCATTTGGCGAAAACCGCATCAATGTGGCTGCCAAAGCATATATGTACATGAAAGGGATGGAAGATCACGGTGTAATAGCCTGTGCCAAACACTTCCCGGGCCATGGCGACACCGACGTCGACTCTCATAAAGATTTACCCGTCATCCGTCATGATTGGGCCCGGCTCGACAGCATTGAGCTGTTTCCCTTTCGAATTCTACTCGAACAAGGCATCAGTAGCGTAATGGTGGCACACCTTCACGTACCTGCACTTGACAGTACTCCTAACCTCCCCACCACGCTGTCGCGAAAAGTAGTGACACAGTTGCTCCGAAATGAACTGGGCTATCAAGGACTAATTATGACTGATGCACTAGGCATGAAAGGCGTCACCAAACACTTTCAGCCAGGTGAAGTTGAAGCCATGGCTCTTTGGGCAGGTAATGATGTATTACTACTACCCCAAGATGTACCTGCTGCATTTGAGGCTATTAAAAAATACATAGCTCAAGGCAAGCTAAGTTGGCAGCGCATTTACTCAAGCACAAAAAAGGTGCTCTACGCAAAATATCGCATGGGACTCACGCACTTCGATCCCATACCAGAAAAAGGCCTCGCGCGAGATCTTTTCCGGCCAGAAGCCATGGCACTCAAACGCAAACTAATACGAGCAGCACTCACTCTAGTCCGCAATGATGAGCAATTAGTGCCTTTGGACAATATCGAACACGGCCAAATAGCCACTCTGGCTTTAGGTGCTTCCGACACTACTCTTTGGCAACAGCGGCTACTGGAGTACAACCCCAATATTGCCATTTGGATCCACCCTCTTGAAGTTTCTAATCGTGCAATTAAACTGATCAGTGCATCCCTTCGCCCTTTCGATACTTTAGTAGTAGGACTACACAACCTCAAGACTACACCATCAGGTGGCAACTACGGCCTACCTAATTCGGCACTTCAACTCTTACACGCCTTACAAGTAGAAGGCAAAAAAATTGTACTGATCAATTTTGGCAATCCCTATCTCCTGCGTCACTTCGATCAATTCTCTACCGTAATACAAGCCTATGAGGACGACGAAGATGTACACGATATAGCAGCACAGGGCCTTGTAGGTGTATTTGGGTTTAAAGGGAAACTTCCCATCACTGCTTCACCTAAGGCCCAATACGGCCAAGGCATTAGCACACAACCTTTACTACGACTAGGATGGGCTTTGCCCGAAGAGGTGGGCCTGCATAGCGACACTTTAGCCCTAATCGATACACTCATGCAATTGGCCATCGATAGTGGCGCTACTCCAGGTGGCGTAGTACTTGTAGCGCGTAAAGGGCACATCGTATGGCACAAAGCTTATGGCTTCCACACCGATAAGCGCAAACGCCCCACTCATATTGATGATTTGTTCGATCTAGCTTCCGTCACTAAAGTGATGGCTTCCACACTATCACTAATGAAACTCTATGAAGAAAGACATCTCGATATCGACTCACCACTGAGCAAATACCTCCCTCAAGCCGATACGACCAACAAAGCCGACATCGTCATCCGAGATATGCTCCACCATCGGGCCCGACTAAAGCCGTGGATCCCTTTTTACCTCGAAACGCTTGATGATCAAGGCCAACCATCAAAGAAGTATTATCGAGACCAACCCGATAGCATTTACTCCATTGAGGTAGCACGCAATCTCTACCTCCATAGAGGTTATGTGGACACCATTTGGTCGCGCATCTATAGATCAGAGTTACTCGATACAGTAGCCTACAAGTACAGCGATCTGGCATTTTACTTTGCCAATGCCCTTGTACAACGACTCACTGGCATGCAAGTTGATCAATTTGCCGAAAGGCATTTCTATCACCCCTTAGGCCTCCGACGCATTGCCTTCAACCCGCTCAAACGCTTTGCCAAGGAAGAAATCGTACCTACGGAAAACGATACCTATTTCCGATATCAAATACTCCAAGGCTATGTGCACGATATGGGAGCTGCTATGTTGGGTGGCATAAGTGGGCATGCTGGATTGTTTGCTTCCGCGAAAGATTTGGCCATAGTGGCCCAAATGCTCCTCCAAAAAGGGTATTACGCGGGGCATCGCCTACTCAAGTCCCAAACGATTGAGACCTTCACACATCGATGCCCAAGTTGTACGCGCAGAGGGCTGGGCTTTGATATGCGACAGACCGATACTACTCAAAGTCTCAATATGGCTCCATTAGCCTCTACGCTTACTTTCGGTCATTTGGGCTTTACAGGTACAGCTGTGTGGATCGACCCTGCTTGGGAAATAGTATTTGTCTTTCTGAGCAATCGCGTATGGCCTACTATGGAAAACAAAAAGCTCATCGACTTGGACATACGCCCTCGTGTACACGAAGTGGCATATCGCGCTTTGATGATTGAGTAAAAACAGCCAGCTACAAATACATATAGCCGGCAGGAAACACATAGATGCACCCCAACAAAAACAGCCGGTACAAACGCACCGGCTGCAGACTATGGTTCGAACGGAACACTTGGAAACAAACACTTGATTCGATGAAAACCGCTATTCATTAATGGCCTTTACTCATTATACCTGGCTAATTTTGCTCACTACTTTGTACAAACGCATCGAGACGTTAACTTCCTCTTCGAAGGGATCGTATTCCAAATAATTAGCAGATATGAGTTTTAGGTGCGTCAAGCGCCCTTTTGTAAAGACCCGCTGCACATACTTCACCCACACTGATCCATTGCTCTTGACTGCGTAAATTTCATTGTCTTTGATATCCTGTACTTCCTCTACTTCACGGCAGATGACAATGTCACCATTATAGATAACTGGCTCCATACTGTTACCCTTTATGGGAAAAGCCACCAAGCCATGACCTTCAATACCTGGCAAGCTGAAAAAGCGATTGGCTTCTGGTTCAGCTATGGCTCCAATGGTGTCTCCTGCAAAAGCTTCTTGAGTGGTAAACAGAATTTTTCCGCCATGGCGAACTACTTTATCTGAAGATTGGCGGGCTAAGCGCTGTAGTGGCGATTCAAATGGGTCACCCTTACCATACAACATATAATCCTCACTCACGCTGTATTCGCGGCACAACTTGAGTGCCTCAGAATACTTGATCATGCGTTTGTCATTAGGGTTGAGATAAGCCCTGATAATGTGTCCGTGCCGTTTACCCAAGATGCGCTCGGCAAAATCGCCCACTCCTTTTCCATTGCGATCGTTTTTCACAATATCACCTCGTGCTTCCAGCATGCGGAATACCTTGGCGAAGCGCTCATTGAGTTTTCTGCGGTCCTCCTTGTCGAACATATGCAACAAATATTTGTGAGCAAACGGATCAATGGCAAAAATAAAACAAAAAATTTTAATTACAAGTAAAAAACACCTGATCAAAAACAAAAAAATTTACACATATTTTGACTTGAATCGAACCTGACATCCCACGGACTGGTATATACAGGAAAGGTAAGGTGCTCCCACCAGAAAGACGAATGGGGTACAAAGGAGCATAAATTGCCTTTTGTAAAACGGCTTATTGAGATTTCAGATTGATGAGCAAGACATGCAGCCAAGCTCAGCCCAAGCTACAAACAAGCAGTTCTTTTACTCTGCTTGAATCTCATAGTGCCACAACTCCTTACCGCTTGAATCGAAGCAACGCAATGTACATACTCGCTCTTTTCTAGGGCCACTAAAAGTGAGCGTGACGAAATTGCGCTTAGTAACAAGCGTACCTGACACGCGCAGTTTATTGACTTCATCGCGTGCCCCTGAGCTGCTGGTAAGGGGTGAGCTCGTCAGGTCATATACTGTCCATCCTTGTTCATTGACGTACTTACTAAGTTCGGTGTGATGGCGATCGCCAGTGAGAAAAATGACATTTCGCACACCTTCTGCAGCCAGCCGAGCCAACAAGTAGTTTCGTTCCTCAGGTGCAAGATTGGCATAAGTTTCCCAGCGCTCTACTGTACTGAGCACCTGTCCTCCTACAGCTACCAGTTTAAAGGTAGCTTTAGACGCCGCGAGTGCTTCGATCAGCCACCCGAGCTGTGCAGTGCCTAAAATTGTCTTTTCACAAGTTTGGCAGTCATTAGGTGAACGAAACCACCGATTGTCGAGCAAAAAGAAATCCACATCCCCCCACTGAAAATAGCCGGTAATCCCATTAAGGTCACATGCCTCTGGCAAACCATAAGAGGGATTGGCCCAAAAGAGTTTAAAAGCTTTTAAGGTCTTGTCTTTATGTATAAAAGTACGGTCTGCGTCGTTGGGGCCAAATTCATGGTCATCCCAAACGGCATAATTGGCAGTATTGGCCAAAAGTGGTTGCATTTCAGGCAACGAACGCGTGTGAGTATAGCGCTTGATAATCCCTGTCCAACTAAACCAATCGGCTTCACGCAAATAGACATTGTCACCTAACCAGAGCATAATGTCGGGCTGCTGTGCGTAAATAGTGCTAAAAATCTCGTATTCTCCACCATAGGGTTTTCCTGGGCGATCATAAGGAAGCTCGTTGATATACGTGCAGCTACCAGTAGCCACCGTAAAAGTAGGTGGATCAGTACGCCACTGCCAGAGAGGTGGAGTTTTGAATTGCGTAGGATAAGGCAGCTTGACAACTTGTTCATTGATAAAAAGAGCATATTCATAAGTGCGTCCAGGCTCCACCTCATCGGCAACTACGTGTGCCGTAAAAGCTCTGTCTTTGTGTGTTTGTACCTTTTGCGTATAGTGTATTGAATCAGGGATACCTTGAGGCCAATAGGCAAAGTACACCTTGGCTGGGCGCGTGGTTTGTACCCAAAGCATGACTTCCCTCATTTGGGCATAACCCACCATTGGTCCTGATTGAAGCAGGTGATTGCCTGAATCTTGCCCGTACAATGGTGTAAGTACACAGTGAATCAAAAAAAGGAACAGAAACCGAATCATATGACTCAACCTTTTCGGTAAAAACAATACGTAAGCCTTACGCAGTAGCACTACCACAAGCCGTTACGAGCAAAAAGCCCGTCGCAACCCCTGCGCTGCACGCACAAGGGTATCCTCTTTTTTTGCAAAACAAATGCGCACTACACGGGCATCAAAACCATCGGTATAAAATGCTGATACGGGAATAGTAGCCACACCTTTTTCTTCTGTAAGCCAGCATGCAAACTCCATATCCGACAGATCTGACGCCTCGGAGAAGTCATAGAGCTGAAAATATGTACCTGCACAAGGCAATGGCTTAAGGGGAAGGCCAGCTAAAGAGGCTTGTAGTAAATCTCTCTTTTTTTGAAAAAACGACGCAAGCGTCTCCCAGTGTTGAGCAGCTTGCAGATAGCTTGCTAAGGCGTATTGTACTGGAGTGTTGACGGAAAAGACGACAAACTGATGGATCTTTCGAAATTCCTTCATCAGTAGCGGCGATGCCACGCAATAACCTACTTTCCATCCTGTATTGTGAAACGTCTTTCCAAATGAATAAGCGGCTAAACTGCGCGCACGCAAGCGTGGCCGCATGAGTACACTTCGATGAGCTTGCCCGTCGTAAACTATATGCTCGTACACTTCATCACTCAACACAAAACAATCATAGCGTTCGGCCAAAGTCTCCAGCGCAAGCAAGTCTTCGTCATTTAATATCTGTCCAGAGGGATTATGAGGCGTATTGACAACAATAAGTCGAGTACGCGAAGTACAAGCACGCCCTACGATATCCCAGTCGACACGATAATGAGGGGGACGCAGCCTTATAGGTACCACTCTTCCGCCATTGAGATGCACTACTGGCGCATAGCTATCATATGCAGGTTCAAGTATGATCACTTCATCACCTGGACGCACCAACGCACTGATAGCCACAAAAAGCGCTTCAGTAGCTCCTGCAGTCACAGTCACTTCTTGCTCTGGATCTACACTTATCTGCTGGGTACGTGCAATTTTTTGAGCAATTGCTTGGCGTAGCTGGGGTACTCCAGCCATCGGCGCGTATTGATTGAGCCCTTTGCGCATGTAATGATGCACCAAGTCTTGCAGTTCTGCATCGCAATCAAAATCAGGGAAGCCTTGTGCCAAATTGATGGCATCATGAGCTTGAGCCAGAGCCGACATGGTTGTAAAGATACTCGTACCCACATGAGGCAATCGCGAACCTATGGTACTGATACTCATGAGCGGTATCTTTCGTAAATGCGAGTAATAGCCTGTGCCAAAGCCTCATCTTTTTCAGTAACCACATGCCCTACATCATGAGTGGAAAGGCTAATTTCTACTGTGTTCCACACATTACGCCAGTCTGGATGATGATTGCGCTTTTCGGCTTCAAAGGCTACTTCGGTCATAAAGGCAAACGCTTGCGCAAAATCAACAAACCGGAAAGTAGCCTTGAGTTTGTTATCTTCTTTGGTCCACATAGTGCATCAACCTTTTCAGTTACTCATGCGACCAATCGAATTGATCCATTTCAAGCAAACCGCACTTCAATAATTGAATACTCTCACGGATATCGTCCTTGTGAATAGTTTCGATTACTTGATGAATGTGCCGCACGGGAATGGAAATAGCACCAGCAATAGCTCCATGTTTCCCATAACGCTGTAACCCTGCTGTATCGGTGCCACCTGCGGGCAACACCTCAGGTTGCCACTTGATTCCATGAGTATCTGCTATGTGTTTTAAGTAGCGCACCATACGCACATCGCATATAGTAGAGCCATCCATGATCTTTATGGCCGTGCCACGTCCTAACTTAGTGACCATCTCGTGCGACTGAGCTCCTGGCACATCAAAAGCAATGGTGACGTCTAAACCAATGCCAAAATCGGGATCTACCCGATGGGCCGACGACATGGCCCCCCTCAGCCCCACTTCCTCCTGCACGGTAAATGTGGCGTATAAATCGTAGGGAAGTGATTTGCCCTGCAGCGCACGCAAAGTTTCTATCAAAATGAATACAGAGACGCGATTGTCCAAACTTTTGCTATTGACACAATCACCCATTTCTATCAGTTGACGCTCACGTGTGATTGGATCACCTACGGAAATGAGGCGTTCTACGTCCTCGCGCTTCATGCCTACATCTATGAAAAAGTCTTCAATCTTCGGCGCCTTACTGCGCTCTTCGGGCTTCATCAGGTGAATGGGCTTGGACCCCATTACTCCTACGACGTCTTCCTTGCCATGTACAATGACGCGCTGAGCAGTGAGCGTTTTGGGGTCAAAACCACCTAAGGTGTGAAACCGGATAAAACCATCTTCATCGACATGGGTGACGATAAAACTAATTTCATCCATATGGGCTGCTACCATTACCTTTTTACGTACATTTCCTCGCCGGATGGCATATACATTGCCCAAAGGATCTATTTCCAGTTCGTCAACTAAAGGCTTGACTTGACTGATTACCAATTTGCGAATGCGATGTTCAAAGCCAGGTGCTCCGGGCGTTTCGCAAATTTGCTTGAGTAATTCGAGGTTAACCATATGGCCTGTTACCGTGTAAAAAAGCAAAACATCTAAAGAACAGGGCCCAAATTACAGCTTTTCTCAACCCGATAAAAAGCTCTTTCTCCTAACTCTGATCGAATTCTTCGATTAGCTTTGCGGGTTCAAACACATGGATGCCCATGTCTTTTGTCAAACAGCTAGCTGGCCAAACGGCTATATATGGCATCAGTCATATCTTAGGGAGGATCTTACACTACGTATTGCTCACCTTCTACTTAACGCGCGTACTAAGCCGAACAGAGTTTGGGGTGTACAATGACCTCTATGCATGGGCAGCCTTACTACTCATTTTGCTCACATATCGCATGGAAACGGCTTTCTTCCGATTTGGGAGTAAGACAGCTCAACGAACGGCCGTATTTAGCACAGCTGTTATCTCCATTCTGATCAGTACCACAATATTCGTCGCTATAGCATGGTACTATAGCGATGCCATTGCCTCCTGGTTGGCCTATGCTGATAAAGCAGTATATGTTCAATTATTCGCGCTTATTTTAGCCAGCGATGCTTTGGCGGCGTTGCCCTTTGCTCGCCTTCGGTTGGAGAATAGACCAGGCCGCTTCGCAATGCTCAAGGTGATCAATATTGTAGTAAATATCGGATGGGTAATATTTTTCCTTGAGCTGTGCCCCCGTCTTCAAGAAGCCGGATACAGTTGGGCCAATTTTTATGATCCATCTAAGCGGCTTTATTACGTGTTTCTTTCCAACCTTTTGGCGAGTCTTTTCACGTTACTTTTACTATTACCAGCCTTTCGGCAAATACGACTTCACTTCCACCACACGCTGTGGAAGCAGATGATTGCTTATGCTTGGCCATTGGTGATCGTAGGGCTTGCTGGGGTAGTTAATCAGTCGATAGCCATCCCGATCCAAAAGTGGCGCCTCAGCGGGGATGTGTGGCACAACCTATCGCAAGCTGGTGTATATGCTGCTGCGGCAAAATTGGCCCTACTAATGAACCTCTTTGCAGTGGCTTTCAACTTTGCGGCTGAGCCTTTCTTTTTCAGTCATTCTTCGCGCACAGATGCGCGCATGATCTACGCAGATGTTGCCCATGCCTTTACACTTGCAGCCTGTGTGCTCTTATTAGGTATTACAGGATGGATGGAAATCGTACAGCATCTGTTGGGCGCCCAATTTCGCCAAGCCATCCACTTAGTACCTATACTATTATTCGCCTATCTCATGCTAGGTCTTTACTACAATCTATCTATTTGGTACAAGTTAACGGATCAAACAACCTATGGAGCAGGAATTGCTACAGGTGGTGCCCTTATCACATTTGCTGCCAATTGGTTTTTACTTCCGCAAATAGGTTATGCTGCTTCGGCCTGGGCAGCGCTGGTGTGCTATACTCTTATGAGTGGTAGTTGCTATCTGGTGGGTCGGCGTTTTTATCCTATACCTTACCGATGGGCACGCATGAGTGGTTATCTGCTGCTCACCATATTGCTCGTATGCCTGATGCAGTGGCTCAGACAGGTATGGGCTATCTCTATGGGGCTTCGTTTGGCTTTACACTCTTTGTTGTTATTGCTATTTTTGGCAATAGCCTGGTTAGCCGATCGCCAAGTACTCGTGCGCTACTGGCGCGGTTAGTCTGATTTCCTTTCCAACACCTAAAACCATGAAAGAAGACCTGCTCCATTTTGCATGGCGGACGCGTCGTTTTGACCATACCGAGCTATGCACTACGGATGGTCAGCCATTGTACATCATTCACCCTGGGCAGCACAATACCACCCATCAAGGTCCCGATTTTTTCAATGCCCGAATTCGAATTGACCGTACATTATGGGCCGGAAATGTGGAAATACACGTACGCGCTTCCGATTGGCTCAAGCACAACCACCAAAACGATCCGCGCTACCAAAACGTCATTTTACACGTAGTACATACTGCTGATGCACCCATTTACGACCCTCATGGCCAGCCCATTCCCACTTTGGAATTACAAAGGCGCTTACACCACTCACTTGTTGACAAGTATTACCAGTTAATGCACCATAAAGGTTGGATCCCCTGTGCTGCACAATTGCCTCAAGTTTCCTCCCTTATACGCACTGCATGGATAGAACGGATGGCTGTAGCGCGTCTCGAAACGCGAGCAACGCACATTGAATCTTTGCTTGTCTACACCCATTCGGATTGGGAAGAAGCCTTTTACCAGTGGTTATTGCGTGCATGGGGCACCAAACACAATGCAGCTGCATTCGAGTGGCTAGGTCGGGTAGCTCCTCTTCGCTTGCTGGCCCATTACCGACATGCACCCTTGCAAGTGGAGGCACTGCTCTTTGGCCAAGCAGGATTGTTAACTCGTCGATTTGATGAAGATTATCCGCTGCACTTACAACGCGAATACCGGTTTCTACAAAAGAAACACCAATTGGAGCCTATGCCCCCTGGCATGTGGCAATTTATGCGCATGCGCCCACTCAACTTTCCCACCTTGCGCATTGCCCAGCTAGCAGCACTTGTCGTAAATGTCTATCCTCTTTTTCGCCACTTTGCAGAAGCGAAAAGTATAGCTGATTTGGCTCAACTACTACAAGTAGAAGTCTCCGAATGGTGGCAGACGCATTATACATTTGATACTACTGCCCCAAAACAAATTGGCAAACCGGGCAAAGCCATGCTGCACTTACTCATCATCAACGGGCTTGCACCCTTTCTTTTCGTATATGGAAAGTACAAGGACGATACTCGTTTGCAAAAACGGGCTTTACAATGGCTCATGGAGCTACCAGCTGAACGCAATCGGCTGATACGTCAATGGCATCAGATAGGCATGCACGCACAATCAGCCTTCGACTCTCAAGCCCTTATTGAACTGCACAACAAGTACTGCCAAAATTTCCGATGCCTCGAATGTGCCATTGGCGCCAATCTGCTCTGATAAAAGTGCGAGCTTGTACCTTTGCGTACTATGGTACAGAGTTGGTTATTGCGCGTATTGCTCTTTCCCTTTTCTCTGCTTTATGGCCTGGGATCCTATTTGTATCAATTGGCCTGGGATCGCGGATTGTTAAAAAGTGTACAGTTCGACTTGCCCATTATCGCAGTGGGCAACCTCTCAGTAGGCGGGTCGGGCAAAACGCCTCATGTAGAATACCTCATTCGCCTGCTGCATCCTTACCTTCAAGTGGGTATCTTGAGCAGAGGATACAAACGCCAAACACGTGGCTTTCGCATTGTTTCCGCTCGTGACAATGCGCGTACAGTCGGGGATGAGTCGCTTCAATACAAGCGAAAATTTCCCCAAGTGGTCGTCGCAGTAGCAGAAGAACGCGCGTTGGCCATTCCTCAGCTGCTCAAATCACATCCGGAATTGCAAGTAATCCTCTTGGATGATGCCTATCAGCACAGAGCTGTAAAACCTGGGCTCAATATTTTGCTCACCGAATACAACCGACCTTGGACGCGCGATTGGCTTTTGCCTGTGGGGCGTCTGCGCGAATGGCCATGTGCTTCACAGCGTGCAGATATCGTAATTGCTACCAAGTGCCCCGCCTCCCTCTCACCATCAGATGCCTCATTCTTTGAAAAAGAATTAAAACTATCCCCTCATCAACAGCTGTTTTTCAGTACTTATCGCTATGGCTCGCCCTATTACCTATTCAATCCTCAACAACGCATTAGCTTGCAACCGCATCTTCACGTAGTACTCCTCTCAGCTATAGCCAATACAGACTATCTGCTCCAATATTTGGAAGCACAAGTGCAAAGTGCAATCACATTCACCTTTGCCGACCACCACTATTTCAGCAATTACGACATGGGGCAACTCGATCGACTATTTCGAGTACGCACTCCAAAACCCCACCTCATAATCACTACCGAAAAAGATGCCGTACGCCTCGAGCTGCATCGCCAGTTTATACTTGAAAAGCAGCTACCCATTTTTGTGCTACCTGTAGAGGTAAGTTTTCTATTCGATCAAGGAGCCCATTTTGATGCACGTATTAAACAATTCCTACTCGACTTCAAAGTCTAAGTTTGTGAAAACAGGTCGCGATCTTCAGGTACAGGTTCATGACAAGTGGGGTCATCAAATTGGTAGTTATTGACTTGATCACTGACTCGATACATGCGCAACCAACCATCAGGTGCTGGTTGCAACATGGCAAGCACCTCTTCAAGTGGTAGATCTGATAGCCATAACTGGACCTGTTCGGTACTGAGCAACAAAAAAGGCATGCGATCGTGTAGATAGGAGAGTTCCTTATTAGCACTTGTCGTAACAATGGCAAAACTCTTGTGTGGATAGCTACTCCCCGCCTGATGCCATATGTCCCAGATCCCTCCCATCAGCAGCAATCTGCCATCACGCGCAAAAACGCGATAAGGCAATTTGCGCCTCCCCGATTTGCGCCATTCGTAAAAGCTATCAGCCAACACCACACACCGCTGCTTGCGTATGGGAATGCGAAAGGAAGGTTTGGCTGCAATGCCCTCTGCACGTGCATTGATCGGCCGTACTGGCTTATGTGTTCCGTTCCACCAAGAAGGTACCAACCCCCATGCAATGTTTTGCAAGCGAGTAGGTGTATCATTGGCCACTACGTAAGTATGCTGATTAGGTGCAATGTTGTAGCTGATACGCAAGTGAGGAGGTATCTCTACAAAGGGCAACGCTTGCTCTATTTGGTTTTTACTTGCTACAAAGGATAATCTACCACACATTTGTTACCTTCTTTTGTTGGTTAGAGGTGTACACTTTGTTGTACGTGTACTACTCAATGATTTGTCTTTCAAGGTATTCACATTTTTCAATTCCACTGCTCACAACAAAATACCTCTTCAAAAGGAACAAATTGGTTCGTCCATCTCTTTCCACATCCAATTTTTTTCGCTCAATGGTGCGATGAAAATCAGCGATGTGACACAAAAAATCTTCACGCCAAGTTGTGGATGTAGTCGGGGAAAAAAGTGTACTTATTCACAAGTAAAGAGCTTTTGGACAAGAAGTCGGGATTTTTCCAAACTTACTACCACTCTTTCACCTTGAAAGATCAAGGTTATGCCCAGTAAGATCACAAAAAAATTTTCAAAAGTACACTTATCCTCGCCAGTGTGTATAAAATGCCATTTGTCTGATTTTTAGTAGAGTAGACTGTGTAAGTCATGTGAAAATTGGACCCATTTATACACGGTTTCATTTTTGCAAAGGTTGCAGCTATTTTTTACTCACCAATTCACAGTCTTAGTGACGATGTTGATCTTTTTATTAAAAAAAACTACATTCATTATGTAGCCGAATGAGTAAGCACAACTTGGTGGTATGAGGAACAAACAAAAACGTAGCATTATTCAGAATTGCAAAGCACATACCTTTGCAAGCCCCAACTTGAGGTAGACGACACAACGATGTGCAATATTGCGAAGCGTGCTTGTGCCGTTTGCCGTAAATTATAGATAGTTTAAATGGCACATACGATGTCTACATTTAAACCACTTCCTCGTGCTGTCCGCATTTGGCTGTTGGCTGGCGTCATCATGGTCTTTTTCCAAGTAGTGCTTGGTGGTATCACTCGGCTTACGGATTCGGGACTTTCCATTACAGAATGGGCAGTTATTCAGGGGACACTGCCACCTCTAAGCACAGCTGAATGGGAAGAAGCGTTTGCTAAGTACAAGGAAGCCGCTCGCAAGCAGTATGAGACACTTCATCGGGGTATGAGCTTACAAGAATTCAAGTACATATACTTCTGGGAATATGTGCACCGGTTGTGGGCACGCCTAATGGGGGTTGTATTCATGTTGCCTTTTTTGTGGTTTTTTTGGAAAAATCTGTTGCCAAAGTGGCTTTTAAAGCGCTTAGCTATAGTGATTCTGTTGGCGTCATTGGCTGCTGTATTTGGATGGATCATGGTCAAAAGTGGGCTGCACAATGATCAGCGTACATGGGTCAGTGCCTACAAGTTAGTCATACACTTGTCGATAGCCACTATACTATTTGGCTATCTATTTTGGACATGGCTATTGGCGGCAAGGCCACCAGCTGTGCGTTTCCCAAAGCAGCCATACTTTCGGCGTTTGGCGTGGTTAGTGGTAAGCTTGATAGGCGCTCAAATTGCTTTAGGTGGTTTGATGGCAGGCATGCGTGCGGGGCTAATCCATCCGCATTTCCCCCTTTTCATTCGCGGCAGTGCTTTTTGGGAGGCACTTACTACTACATCTGACTTACACTGGCAGCGTTTTGTCGATTATGAACCTGCTAGGGCCATAAAAGCTGTTGTGCAATTGCTGCACCGTGCTATGGCGTGGGGCTTGTTGGTGTTTGCAGCTATTTGGCATGTAAAGTTGCGTCGCTTGCAAGCCCCTATGTTGTTAGCGGAGCGTAGCCGATGGTTATATGGCATGTTGATCGTACAGTTTAGCTTGGGCATCATTACGGTAATCAATTGTGTGGGTCGCGTACCAGTGTTTTGGGGGGTAGTGCACCAAGGTGGTGCACTACTCACTTTAGCTGCTGCGCTATTTTTGAGTTACACACTTAGCGATGTACCTGACCAATCGCAGTGACGACTGAGGCAGTTGTGTGGGTACCCTCGAAAAGGGAGCAGTATGAGCACTGCACAACCTACTCCGAGGTAGCGAGATAAGGTAGCTAGTGGCATGTCGAGTAGCTGTAGATATTGGCACCTATCCTGATGCTAAGGGACACCTCACCGTGCTTCTCTGCTGAGGGAAAATAATGGGCTTAAAATAGGCTTTTGATGATATCTTCTTCACTAATACCTTCTGCCTCAGCCTTGTAATTGCGCACAATGCGATGTCGCAGGACATAGGGTGCAATTGCTTGTACATCTTCCTCATCCGGCGCATATTTTCCATTAATGGCTGCATGGCATTTAGCACCTAATACCAAATATTGCGATGCGCGAGGTCCTGCACCCCAAGAGATGTAGTTATTAACCACTTCGGTAGCCTGAGGCGTGTTGGGACGTGTTTTGACGGCTAAGGAGACGGCATATTCCAATACGTGATCTGATACCGGTACCTTGCGAATGACCTTTTGAAAGTTGAGAATTTCCGGGCCGGTAAGTACGTGCTTGAGCGTATGTGTTTTAAGCACAGTGGTTTGCTTGACGATCTCTACCTCTTCTTTATAAGAGGGGTAGTCCAGTGGGATATTGAACATAAAGCGGTCGAGCTGAGCTTCTGGCAGTGGATAAGTACCTTCTTGCTCGATGGGGTTTTGTGTAGCTAATACGAAGAAAGGTTCGGGTAAAGGGTGCCGTGTACCCGCTACTGTGACGGCGCGTTCTTGCATAGCTTCAAGCAGCGCTGCCTGAGTTTTTGGTGGAGTACGGTTGATCTCATCGGCCAGGATGATGTTGGCAAACAGTGGCCCTTTATTGAATCGAAAATGACGGTCTTCATCCAGGATCTCCGATCCTGTAATGTCGGAAGGCATTAGATCAGGAGTAAATTGAATGCGTTTGAAGTCCAAATCTAGTACTTCGGCAATTGTACTAACTAATAGCGTCTTGGCTAGTCCTGGTACACCTACGAGCAAGCTATGGCCATTGCTGAATAGCGAGATAATCACAGTTTTGACCACCTGATCTTGTCCTACGATTACTTTGCCTATTTCTGCCTTGAGATCTTTGTACGATTGTGCCAGTGCATCTACGGCCTCTACATCTGATTTAAACGTGGTCTGACTCATCGTCTTTTGGGTTCGGATTGTAGTTGAAGAAAATTATAGGGGAATCTTATTGCTTAGACCCAACGCTATGTTGGTGCAGATGTTTTGCATCTGTACGTGCAACGAGCAAATATATGCATTGTGTGGATGCGTCCAAGCTGATTCAATATTTGTGCCATGCGTTTGCCCAAAGGCCTACGGGCAAATCCATTCCCATTGTGCAAGAGGGGCTTGCACTTGTCGGAGAGAAAAATGCCACCATTCTGTGGCAATACCTTCAAATCCAGCACTTTTCATGGCTTGTGCCAAAATTTTTCGATGCTGAAGTACCTGTTCGGGCAGGTCTGTACAGTTGCTATGGGCTTGTGGACCAAAGAAATCGTATGGTGTGCCCATATCTATAGCTTTGCCTGTATGCAGATCGTAGAGGGTGAGATCGACGGCAATTCCTCGATTGTGCATGGAGCCTTTTCTGGGATCAGCCACGTAGCGGGGATCGGACACGATTTCCCAAAGCTTCCACTGTGCAGGCAAAGGGCGATAGCAATCGAATAGCAGCAGGCCGTATCCTTGCTGCTCGAGCTGCCGTGCCACTTGGTTGAGTGCTGTAACGGCTTCTTCCTTGAGGAAGCATCGGCCACAAGGGTATATTTTCTTTTTGGTGAAGTTGTGCGCAGTGGCATAGCGAATATCGAGGCGGATACACTCCGAATTGTGCAATTCTTTCCACCCATCGGGTGCGGTGTGGATTTGTGCATGTGCACTTGTTGCAAAGAAGCTGCATATCAACAAAAATGTCTTTGAAAATAGGGCTATTGGCTTTTCTTTTCCAGTGCTGCAAGTGTGCATATGATGTGGATTTAGGAAAACGATCGAAAGGGCTTTCTCTATTTTTGCGCCAATTTTCCACAATCTTATGAAAAATATAGCGCATTATTTGTACCTCAAGCCTCATCAGTTATGGTGGTTAGCAGGCTTGTTGTTGCTGCCTGCCTTAGTCATCAACTTGGGGCTAATGACGTTTATTGGCGATGAAGGTATACGAGCCAATGTGGCACTGGAGATGATGCTCTCGGGTGATTACGTGGTGCCTACCATCAATGGCGAGCCTTATTTGAACAAACCGCCATTATACAATTGGATATTGGCCTTTTCCTTTTGGCTTTTTGGCCAGCCCAATGAGTGGGCAGCACGCGTACCTACACTGGTATTTTTGCTGTTGTATGCCGCATTATGTGTCGTGTATTTGCAGCGCTTTGTACCGCGCTATCAGGCCCTTTGGGTAGCAGCTATGGTGGTTACTTGCGGGCGTATTTTGTTTTGGGATTCGCTTTTAGGGCTTATCGATATTTGCTTTTCGCTCGTCGTATTTGCCAATTTCCTGTGGATTTTTCATTGGACGGAGCGGCAGCAATGGTGGTGGATGTTTATCGGATCGTGGAGCCTTACTGTCATTGCTTTTATGTTGAAGGGATTACCTGCGTTGGTTTTTCAGGTATTTACCTTAGCTGCCAGTCTTGCACTGCAAGCCTATGAGCAATCTTTTTCGTGGAAGGGAGCATGGGGCACCATGCTGCGGCGTGGCATTTCTTTGCCCAACGGAATTGGTTTATTTATGGCAGTTGTTGCTTTGGGTAGCTATTACTATGCCTATGCCCAACAGGCGCCTTTAGTACCTTTGCTCGAACGGCTTTTTGCAGAATCCGCTAAACGAACAGCTGTGCAATACGGACTGGGTAAAACACTAATTCATCTCTTTACTTTCCCTTTTGAGATGGTCTATCACTTTTTTCCTTGGTCATTGATGAGTTTGTTGCTTTTAGCTCCAGGTGCATTGCAGCAGCTTTGGGCGCATCGCCTGATGCGCTATTTTGTAGTGGTTTTTATGGCCAATATCTGGGTTTATTGGGCTTCAGTAGAGGTATATCCGCGCTACCTGCTCATGTTCTTGCCGTTGTTGTTTTTGCCCTTTGCCCATTTGTATACCCAAACGCGTGTTGAACATTCGCCTTACGGCAAAGGGGTCGCTGCGGTGTGGCGTCTTTTTGCTGTACTTGCTTGTGTAGGTGCCTTGCTCCCACTTTTTATGCCTCAACGACTGGCACAAATAGAATGGCGCATAGCCAAATCGTTGATCTTGTTCGGCCTTTGTGTGTGGGTGTCGGTGCATATTTGGCGAAAGCCAGCACGCACTCAAGTGCCTGCTTTAGTGGTATTGTTACTGGTAGTGCGTTTGGGGTTTGATTGGTTTGTCTTGCCCGATAGATTGCGAGAGGATTGGGGTACAGTTGTGCGTGCTACTACAATCGAGACAGCTCAGAAAGCATCGGCCGCTAAGCAGCCTCTATGGCTTTACAAGCAGACCTGGATTCCCGCAACTAATTCTTTTTATTTGTCGGCTCATACGGGGCAAATAGTGAAGCGGAACGATGTGCCGGGAGAATTTGGCTGGTATATTGTGGATACTTCTCTTTATCGCGTTCCTTTGCAGCTGCAATCTGAGTTTAAAATTCGTCATGGCCGGCGTACCATGTACGTTGGACCTTTGCTGAATGTCCAAGATAGAGTTGATGACTGAACGTACTTGCCCTGAAATTAGCGTCGTGGTAGCTGTGTATAATGAGGAGGCCAACGTGGCCCCCCTCGTATCGCGCATTGAAGAAGCCCTGGCCTCATTCAATTTTGAACTCATATATGTAGATGATGGCTCTACCGATGGCACTTTGGATGTGCTTAAGAGTTTATGTTTTAAGTGGTTGAAAATCATTGAACTAAGAAAGAACTACGGTCAGAGTCTTGCGCTCATGGCTGGCATTGACTATGCCACTGGCACTTATATTGTGACATTGGATGGGGACTTACAGAATGATCCTTTTGATATTCCCATGATGTTAGATATTGCTAAGAAGGGCGACTGGGATTTGGTGGCAGGCATCCGCATTAATAGGCAGGATGATGTATTGCTGCGCAAGCTTCCAAGTCGCATTGCCAATTGGATTATTCGAAAGCTCAGTGGTGTACACATGAAGGATTACGGCTGTGCACTCAAAGTATTTCGCGCTGAAATAGCCAAGAGCATGGGCCTATATGGCGAATTGCATCGCTTCATTCCCGTATTGGCCTACCTTGAAGGCGCGCGAATTACACAAGTGCCTGTGCGTCATCATCCGCGAGTAGCTGGGCAATCGAAATATGGCTTGGGACGCACATTCAAAGTAGTAAGTGATTTGTTGCTAATGCTCTTTTTTAAAAAGTATATGCAGCGTCCCATGCATCTATTTGGCATATGGGGAATTGTGCTTTTTAGTGTAGGAGTATTGATCAACTTGTATTTAGGAGTCTTGAAGTTGATGGGGCAAGACATCTGGGGTAAGCCCTTGCTCATACTTGCTCTCATGTTGGTGGTGGCGGGTATACAGTTAGTCACTTTCGGCATTATAGTGGAAATCCAGATGCGGACTTATTTCGAATCTCAGGATAAGCGTCCTTACCGCGTGCGCCGTGTTTATGGCGGCTCGCATCACTCATCATAAGTCTGTGCAACTTGTGCCCGTCTTTGAGTGCGGATCAATTCGGATAGTAGGTAGAAGGGGGGTGAGAAATTTTGGATTTTCTCAGGTGGCACGATGGCTGAAAATGATTTTCGGAGCAGCCAGCAAGGTCAAGCTGTCGCCTTTGCTGTACTGAGTTACCATTGCTTTTTTATTTGTGGATTTTCGACCCACTTGCTCCACCGTTTATTGTAGGTGTGCAGTTGGTTTGTAGGACGTTTGGCAGCGTCTTCAAGGGGAAACCCTTTGTTAGCCCATTCAAAGATGCCGCCGTAGAGGTTGTACACTTTTTGAAAGCCAGCTGCTTTTAGCTTTTCGGCTACTCGCTCACTTCGATAACCTACTGAGCAGTATACCACGATGGTCGTGTCTTTGGGCAGCTTGAATACCTCGTCGAGTTGCAATTGCTCGTAACCGACAAATCGGGCACCTGGAATGTGTGCTGTTTGGTATTCTTCTTCTGCTCGGGCATCGAGCAGAACAGCCTTTTTTTGGATAGTGGCTAACTCGTCTACACCCACGAGGGGTACTGAAAAGCTAAGTAGGCGTTTTAGTTCTTGATTAAAAGCTTCGTTTTGCACTTGCGGCAAATTGTTAGGAGAATTCTGCGCATAACACTGAGTGAGCAAAAAGGCAAGGCTGAGAAAGATAAAGATGCTGTGTGATCTCATGGTAGTAGAATCGTGTGCAGTTTTTAGAGTTGTTCGGGGCCTTCGCCGGCCCAATCTTGCAGGTATATGCTTTCTTCACAGAGTGGGGCGAGTTGTGTGTCGACAAAGGGTCGCACTTCGTGAATAATTGTTTCGGGATAAAGCACATGGAGATTGGGCCCAGCATCGAGGCTGAAAAACACGGGGTGTCCCGTTTCCTTTCGGAAAGCCCAAACGCGTTCTATAGCGGTAATGGTATGTGGTGCCATTAAAATATATGGAGAGGGAGCACTCATCATGAGGCTGTGGAGCATCAGAGCTTCTTTTTCTGCAACTTTTCCAAATGCTTCCAAATCACCAGTGCGCAGGGCGTTGATCAATTCATATAGATTTTTACGCGCTTGTTGGTAGCGCACTTCGGCAAAGGGATGGTTTTGCATTAACGAATGCCCCGCACTGCTTGACACTTGCTTGGTTCCTGATCGGATAATGAGAATATCGTCGTGTAAGGTGTGAAACACGGGATGTACCGCTTCTGCCATTGGAACGGCGTACAAGTTAGAGCTGCCCGGCACTTCCCCTGTTTCGCCCCAAAGTGCCCAATAAGGATAGATTGATCGGCAAGCGCTGCCCGAGCCGAGTCGAGCTACATACGAAGCTTTGCGGTCAAAAACTTCGTCTTCATCTAGCGTGCCAAAAAACTCGTCTTCCATGCTACAACAACAAAGTGCTAGTGCGCTCATGGCTGATGCGGAAGATGCTATGCCCGAAGAGTGGGGAAAGGAGTTTTGTGTTTCGACCGTTAAATCCAGTTGCTTGAGAAAAGGAAAAATGGGCAGTATTTTACGAAAAAACTGCTTCACGCGCTGTGCGAAACCTTCATGAGGTTGACCCTCAAAAAGGAGGGATAGCGAAATGTCTTGCCCTGCCACCTTTCTCGGTGCATAGTGCAGTTTTGTCTGCGTGAAAGAAGTATCGAGTGTGAGGCTCAGGGAAGGATTTTTGGGCAACTGTTGGCCGTGTTTGCCCCAATATTTGACGATGGCCAAATTGGAAGGGCTTTTCCACATTATGCTCCCTTCTCTGAGTGCGGAATGGGCTAAGATGAGTTTGGGGTTTTCGTAGGTCATGTCTTGTTTTTTTTGAATTTCAATTCGAGCCATTGCCTAAAAGCGTCGTATGCTGCAGGTAGGACGGTGGATTTTTTCTCTTTACATGCTAATTGGGCTAATCTGTCAGGAATTTCTATGGCTTTACCCAGAGTTTGAGTCATGGTTTCTAAAAATTTGGCTGGGTGCGCGGTAGCTAAAACGACTCCTTGGGTTCCGGGATTTCGGCTTTGGTAGGCCTTCCACGCCAAATACCCCACAGCACCGTGAGGATCCATGAGGTAACCGTATTGTCTGTAAATTTCTCGGATCGCCTGAAGAGTTTGCTCGTCGTTGAAGGCAAAGCCCGAAACTGTCTTGCGCAAATTGTTCCACGTGGAACCAAATAAGTCGAGCATGCGGTAGAAGTTTGATGGGTTACCCACATCCATCGCGTTGGATATGGTGGGAATAGATGGGCGAGGTGTAAATACCCCACTGTGTAAGTATTGAGGCACTACATCGTTAGCGTTGGTCGCAGCCACGAAATGGGCCACAGGTAGGCCCATTTTTTGCGCGATCAAGCCTGCAGTGAGATTGCCAAAGTTGCCTGAAGGCACGACGAATATCACGGGCTTATGTGTGGGCATAAGCTGTTTGTATGCCTCGAAGTAATAGAAAGATTGTGGAATGAGTCGGGCGATATTGATCGAGTTGGCCGAACTGAGGGAAATGTATTGGCGCAACTCTTCATCTAAGAATGCTTGCTTGACCAGTGCTTGGCAATCGTCAAAGGTACCTTCGATTTCTAACGCGCTGATGTTTTTCCCCAATGTGGTGAGTTGTTTTTCTTGAAGTGGGCTGACCTTGCCCGAAGGGTAGAGTATGACTACGTGAATACCGGGTGTATCGTAAAAACCTGCAGCTACAGCTCCCCCTGTATCGCCAGATGTAGCGACTAAAATGACGGTTTGTGCAGCGCGTCGTTGCAAAAACCAACTCATCAGCGCAGCCATGTAGCGCGCGCCAAAGTCTTTAAACGCTAAGGAAGGGCCGTGCCACAATTCCAGTACATGAGTGTCGGAATTGAGTGAAATTACGGGAGCGGGAAAGTTGAGTGCGCGATTGACAATGCGCTCGATATCGGGCAGCGGAATAGCTTTTCCGAAGAGTGCATGACTAACCGTCACGGCAATTTGCTGGAATGACTGTTCGGGCAGGTGTTCGAAGAAATCTGTGGGCAACTGAGGAATATGCTGGGGCATATACAGGCCGTTGTCGGGCGGAAGCCCGCGGAAAATCGCTTCTTCTAAAGAGGCGATGTGCTTGCAATTGTTCGTGCTGTATAGCTTCATTTGGGTATTCAGTATTTGAATGCGCCTTGCATATTGACGCGTGAACAATAGCTATCTGATTGGATTTTTGCTTCGGTGAAAATAGTTTGCATGGCATGAGCTGCTTGTTCGGCGATTAGGCTATTGGGACAGAGCGCGAAAATGGATGGCCCACTACCTGATATGCTGCATCCGAGTGCGCCGGCCTGCAATGCAGCTCGCTTCGCTTCATAGAAGTGTGGAATAAGTTGAGCTCGTTGTGGTTCGATGAGCTGATCGTCGAGACTACGCGCCAGTAGCTCTAAGTCGCCTCGGTAGAGTGCAGCTACAAAAGCAGCTAAATTGCCCGCTTGCCGTGTGTGTAGCGATAGGGGGATTTCGCGCTTCAGTATAGCACGAGCTTCTTGCGTGCGTATAGAAATGTGTGGATAGACCACAGCGAGAAAAAGACCAGGTGGTACGGGTAATCTTACAAAGTCCAAACTTTGGTGATCGCGTACCAGTATGATACCTCCCAATAGAGAAGGGGCTACATTGTCGGCATGTGGACTACCTGAGGCTATTGTTTCACCTGCTAAGGCAAAACGCAGCAAGTCTCTTTTTTCCAGTGGTCGTTGTAACAATTCATTGACTGCCATGGCTCCTGCTACAGCACTGGCAGCACTTGAGCCCAAGCCACTGCCAAAGGGCATTTTTTTATGTAGTTCGAGCTCAATGCCAATTTCTTTGTCCTTACCCAAGTATTGTAGCAGACTAAGTGCGGCTTTACCTGCAGTATTGCGTACTGCTTCGAAGGGTAGCTGGCCTTTTGCCCCTTTGATCGCAGTAATGCGTACGCCTGGGGAAGCGGCCAAACGCGCTATAATTTCGTCGCCGGGATGTGTCAATGCGATGCCCATCAGGTCGAATCCAATGCCTACATTACCAATAGAAGCTGGCGCAAATACTTTAATTCCTGCTCGATTCATGGATTGTGTTTATGATAGGAAATGTCCAATTCGGATGATTTCGGCAAATACGCCTGCAGCAGTTACTTCAGCACCAGCCCCCGGGCCGCGCACGACGAGTGGTCGCTCCTTATAGCGTTCTGTGGTGAAAACGATCATATTATCGCTACCACTGAGATTGTAGAAGGGGTGTTGGGGTCCTACTTGCAATAGTCGGATGCTTGCTTTATCATTTTCCAGTATGGCTGCAAATCGCAAAACTTTCCCTGCTGCTTCAGCAGTTTTTCGCAGTTGTTCGAAGTAGTCATCGGCTGCTTCCAGCGCTTTGAAGAAACTGGGCACATCAGGCGCCTTTTGCACTTCTTGGGGCAAGATATGAGCAACTTCTACATCTTTTTGTTCGAGCGGTAGCCCTGTTTCGCGAGCCAAAATGATAATCTTTCGGCGCACGTCTATGCCATTGAGGTCGGTACGTGGGTCTGGCTCAGTATAGCCGCGTTGGCGCGCTTGGCGTACAATTTCGCTGAAGCGAGTACCTTCTTTGAAGTTGTTGAAAATAAACGACAAAGACCCTGAGAGGACTCCCTCTATTTTTAGGATTTTGTCTCCACTATTGATTAAGTCAGTAAGTGTAGAGATGACGGGTAAACCAGCGCCTACATTGGTTTCATATACAAAAGGTACGCCCCGTTTGGCTGATATTTTTTTAAGTCGCTGATAATGAATATATGAAGATGACGTAGCTATTTTGTTAGGAGTGGAAATAGAGATGCTGGCATCGAGTATTGTTTCGTAAAAGGAGGCTACTTTTTCCGAGGCAGTATTGTCTACAAAAATTGAGTTGCTTAAATTGAGTTGTTTCATCTGTTCTACAAAGCGAGCAATACTCATGGGTTGGCCTTGTGTGTGTAGCAGTTCCTTCCACTGGCTTAGATCAATGCCTTCAGGGTGAAAGAGCATCTTTTTGCTGTTGGCCAATCCTATGATCTTGATTTCCAGCCCATTTTTTTCGAGAAGATGTTGTGCCTGGGCTTGGATTTGTTTGATCAGTGTACTGCCAATAAGCCCTACTCCCACCATGAAAAGATGCAGCTCTTTAGTGTGGCTGAGGAAAAAGGCTTCGTGGAGCGCATTGAGTGCCTTACGTTCGTCCTCTTGCGAGATGACCACCGATATGTTGAGCTCTGAAGAACCTTGAGCAATGGCTATGGCATTGATACCGTTTTTGCCCAATGCTTGAAACAGTCGACCTGCAATGCCTGGGCGATAGCGCATATTTTCTCCAATAATGGCTACTGCGGCCAGATCTTCTTCAAGGCGCACGGATTCGATGGCGCCTTTTTCAATTTCGAAGGCAAAGGCTTTTTCCACGCGTCGTTTGGCCTTTTTGGCATCGGAGGGTTGTACAGCGAAACTAATTGACTGTTCTGAAGAACCTTGCGTGATGAGGATTATATTGATATTGGCTTGTGCCAGCGTATTGAATAGTCGGGCTGCAGTACCTGGTACACCTACCATGCCACTGCCCGAAAGGGTAAGTAGTGCAATATCAGAGATGGAGCTAATACCCTTGACGGCACCAGGAGATGGCGGTGCATCCTTTGCGATGCGCGTTCCTGGAAAGCTAGGGTTAAATGTATTTTTTATGACGATAGGTATTTGTTTGTGCAAAGCGGGCTGTATGGTAGGAGGGTAAATTACTTTAGCACCAAAATGCGACATTTCCATTGCTTCGGCATAGGTCAATGCTGGGATGGTAAAGGCCTTTTTCACTTTGCGCGGATCAGCTGTAAGTACGCCATCTACGTCGGTCCAGATTTCGATGAGCTCGGCATCTATCCCTGCGGCTAATAGTGCTGCTGTATAATCAGATCCACCACGCCCCAGAGTGGTGGTTAGTCCACCTTTGGTAGAGCCGATAAAGCCAGTTACTACTTGTACGCCAGGCTGGCTTTCGTAGTGGGCGCGTATGAGTGGATAAGTCAGCTCAGTCAATACGCGAGCAGCTCCAAAGTTTTTGTCAGTCTTGATGATTTTGCGTGCATCTACATAATGAGCAGGTACACCTTCGCTGCGCAGTGCGTGGGTAATGATGAAAGCAGAAGTGCGTTCGCCAAAGCTGAGTACATAGTCCATCGTTCGCGGTGAGGCTTCCCTAACCAGAAAAATGCCGTGCAGCAAATTGCGCAGGACTTCGTGGCTATGCAGCAATTGGGGCCAGATCTCTTCTTTAATTGATGCGTCTAACAGTGTTTCAGCTGCTTGAAGGTGTCCCTTTTTCAACTCTTCAAAAGCTTTTTGCCATGCTTCGTCTCCTCTTTCAGCTAAACGGCTCATTCGTATGAGCTTATCAGTATACCCGCCAAAAGCAGAAAACACTACTGTAAATTGCTCACCCGCTGAATAGTACTGTTTCAATATATCCAGTACGCCTTTAATACGCTCGGCATTAGCTATAGAGGAGCCTCCAAACTTGAGAACTTTCATCGATAACGACTTTGGAATAGAAAAGTATCTACTTGTATTTTTCTTGGTGGCATGTGAGGAAAAAATGCTCCCTTACCCATTTAAGAGAGCAAAACAAACGCCTATTTGGGTTTAAGCAATTGCTTTTCGGGCACTTAGGTACGAGGGCCAAAAATATGGTGCTTAGAGAAAGGAGAATAAAGCAATTTTAAAATTTTTTATTAAACATTATAATAATTTGATATTTAGTTTTTTGTGTTTTAAATCCCTGTAGGCGTATGTGTGATTTGTGGAAAAAATATCGTTTTTCCTATCCCTTTTTTGCTCTATCTTGCGCGCTGCTTTCTTTATCAACTCCCAGAACATTGCCCTAAGAAACTTTGCGTAACTCATGGCCCCACTTAAGCAGATAGACCACACGCTTTTAAGACCAGATACTTCATTAAATGATGTCAAAAGATTGTGCAAAGAGGCCCAGCAGTTTGGTTTCGCAGCTGTGTGTATTCCTCCTTTTTATGTGAAACATGCAGTAGAGTATTTATCTGCGGAAGAAGACATTAGTGTAGCTACAGCGATTGGATTTCCCATGGGGTATTCGGCGACGGCAGCCAAAGTAGAGGAAATTAAACGAGCTATTGATGAAGGAGCAGATGAATTGGATGTAGTCATTAATCTTTGTGCAGTCAAAAGTGGCAACTGGAATTTTGTGCGCAATGATATTGATAGCATGACGCGTGCTGCCCATTTGCATGGGCGGATTATCAAAGTCATTTTAGAGACAGCCCTGCTTTCTGAAGATGAGTTGGAAGAGTTGGTGCGCATCTGCACTGAGGTACAACCCGATTTTGTCAAGACTTCTACGGGGTTCAATGGTGGTGGAGCTACAGTAGACGTGGTGCGTCAATTGCGCGAATTATTGCCAAGTCATATTGAGATCAAAGCATCGGGAGGCATTCGATCGGCACAAACTATGCAACAGCTAATTGAAGCGGGTGCTACCCGGATAGGAACCTCTTCTGGTATTGCAATTGCTAAGGAATTGCAATAGTAATTGTAGAGATTTAATGTGAATAGAGTGGCTCAGGCTAGTGCTTATAGCCCGATTCTTTCGACAGAAGAATCGGGCTATCTTTGTGTGTGACAAAAACAGGAAGAATTGCTCCAGTTTACCATGATCAACTCTCGTGTGTTTATGCGTTTCCTTTTGCTTATCTTTTTTGTCTTTTTGATTGGAGGGCAGTGTGTGGGCCAAGATGTTTCTCATGAGCCTGTACCGCTATGGATAGTAGAACCTGAAGTGGCTGCATTGTTTGAAAAGTTTGTTCACCTCAACAAAAGTAAGGGCACTTTATCAGGTTGGCGTATTCAGTTGTTGGCTTCCACTGATCGCATGCGGGTGGAGCGAGAGTTAGTGCGTTTTCGCACGCTCTATCCGGCTATTCCTGCCGATTGGATACATCAAAGCCCCTATTACAAATTAGTAGTGGGAGCATTTGAATCGCGCAAAGAGGCCTATCGCTATCTATACATCATTCGGCAGGATTATCCCAATGCATTTCCTGCTCGTGACGATTCCATTCGTCCGGAGGAGTTATTAAATTAAAGGTTTTGCTTTTTATCCAGGCTGTTGGGCACTTATTTTTTTCCTTTTTGGTGTATTACTTTTTAATTAGTAGTATGGTGAAAAATGATTGTAAATGACAGATTTGAAGCATGTTGTAGAAAAGGCGTGGGAAGATCGCTCGCTTTTACACGATCCACGTGTACAGAGTGCTGTGCGTCAAGTGATCGATTTGTTGGATAAAGGTCAGTTGCGTGTGGCCACACCTACAGACGAGGGAATGTGGGTTGTGAATACCTGGGTAAAAAAAGCTGTAGTACTTTACTTTCCCATTCAGAAGATGGAAACGATTGAATTGCCACCTTTTGAATTTTACGACAAGATTCCGTTAAAAAGCAACTATCAGGCCCAGGGTGTGCGTGTTGTGCCACATGCCATAGCTCGATATGGTTCCTACTTGGAAAAAGGGGTTATTATGATGCCTAGCTACGTCAATATTGGGGCGTGGGTGGGCAGTGGCACCATGATCGATACATGGGCTACGGTGGGCTCGTGTGCTCAGATTGGTCGCAATGTACATCTCAGTGGCGGAGTAGGTATAGGAGGCGTGTTGGAACCCCTCCAGGCTGCACCTGTCATTATAGAGGATGATTGTTTTATAGGTTCTCGCTGTATTGTTGTAGAGGGCGTGCATGTGGAGAAAGAAGCGGTATTGGGAGCTAATGTGGTGCTGACCCAGTCCACGCGCATCATTGATGTAACGGGCCCTGAACCCATTACCCATCGAGGTCGGGTGCCGGCGCGGTCAGTAGTGATTCCTGGTGCATATGCCAAGGAGTTTCCGGCAGGTACCTACCAAGTGAGTTGTGCACTGATTATTGGCAAGCGCAAGGAAAGCACAGATAAAAAAGTCTCTCTCAACCAAGCACTGCGCGAATATGGCGTATCTGTCTGATCAGGGCTTTTATGAGAAAATGGATCAACAAGGCTTTTTCAAAGATTTATAAACATCGTTATAGGCATCTTTGCCAAGTAATGGCACGCCCGCACGAAGTGCAGCGCGAGCTACTTCGGCAGTTGCTGTATCGAGCAAAGTATACAGAGTGGGGACAGCAATTTGGCTATGGGGCGATTCGCTCGCCTAAGGAGTATGCTGCTCGAGTACCCATTCAGCATTATGAAGATCTAAAGCCCTGGATAGACCGCATGATGATGGGGACACGCAATGTGCTGTGGCCAGGGCAAGTAAAGTGGTTTAGTAAGTCTTCGGGCACTACTTCAGGTAGGAGCAAATTTATCCCCGTGTCCTATGAGAATCTGAGGCAATGCCACATAAAGGGTGGATGGGATACAATGACTTTTTTTTATCACCAGCGGCCCGATGCCAAGCAGTTTGCTTGTAAGACTTTGTTGATGGGGGGAAGTCTGGCCCCCTACGAAGTCTATCCCAAAATCATAAGGGGCGACATATCGGCTATTATGATTCATCACATGCCTTGGTTTGCTCGGCCCTTTTTCACACCCGATTTTGAAACGGCTCTTTTGCCCGATTTCGATGTGAAAATTGAACGCATAGCCCACATTACCAGTAAGGAAAAACGCGTGGTGATGGTGGGCGGTGTGCCTACTTGGTCTGTCGTATTGTTTCGTCGGATACTGGAGCTGACAGGTAAGAGGCATATGCTTGAAGTGTGGCCTGAGTTTCAAGTATATGTACATGGTGGCGTGAGCTTTGCACCTTACAAACGGCAATTCCGCACTTTTTTTCCTTCCGATCAAGTGAGTTATCAAGAAGTATACAATGCTTCTGAAGGATATTTTGCCGCACAGGATTGTTTGGAAGAGGAGGGTATGGCTTTGTTGCTGCAAAATGGCGTATACTACGAGTTCGTGCCTATGAGTGAGTGGAATGCCGCTCAACCCCAAACCTGTACCCTTGAAGAAGTAGAGCTAGGCAAAAACTACGCATTAGTCATTTCTACTAATGCAGGTTTGTGGCGCTATGCAATAGGCGATACGGTTATGTTTACTTCCTTGCACCCTTATCGCATAAAAGTTACGGGGCGAACTCGGCAGTTTATCAATGTGTTTGGCGAGGAGGTGATGGTGGAAAATACTGACAAAGCGCTAGAGCTAACGTGTACGCAGACCGGTGCGGTTGTATTGGAGTATACGGTGGGCCCTGTATACTTAGAAGGCCATGAAAAAGGTGGACATGAGTGGATTATCGAGTTCGACAAGCTTCCTTCCGATTTGGAGGTGTTTAGACACCTACTGGACCGTAACCTCCAACGCGTCAACTCGGATTATGAAGCCAAGCGATTTAACGATATGGCCATGACTATGTTGCGCATGCATGTAGCACCTCCTGGTACCTTCTTCCATTGGCTCAAAGCCAGAGGTCAATACGGGGGGCAACACAAAGTACCTCGTTTAGCTAATGATCGGCGATATTTAGATGAGTTGTTGGCATGGCTTAAAAAGGTGCCCTCGGCCGAATAGGCCGTATGCTTTGATGCTTAGCTAAAACTTGACACTGTTGAGTATAACTTCCAGTTGCTCCATGTAGTCGCGTTGGGCTTCGCCGGGAGCGAAGATGAACCCATCCAGGAAAATGAGTTCATTGGTTTTTGGATTGATCATTAGCAAGCTGATGAAAGGTCCTGCCATGTAATCATTGACGATTTCCCATATACCTCTGCCTTCAAGTACAGGTACATTATTGATGCGTTTATTGGTCACAATGAGCGGCAAGTGCACATCGTCGATGCGCATGAAGGTGTTTTCTATGCGTGTGGAGATGTATTGGCGCCCCAATTCATCGCGAATTTTTTTAAGTCCTTCCTTTGAAAATTGCTGCTGGTTAGTATAAGGACGCTTGTGAATGAGCAAATTACTGCTAAGCTCCTTGGTTTCTTTCCGAATCCACATAAAGTAGTTATCGGGATCATACACCGCCTTGAAATATTCCTTAGGAATGCGCAGGTAAATGCCAAACTTGTCCTGTACCTCTGTGATGAGCGCTTCGTGTTCCCCCGCTTGGTAAGTGGTTGCAATTACTCGTGGCAGCTCGTGCTTTTTAATTCGATGGATAACCGCTTCGCTGTTTTGCTGAATGTTTTGGATGAGCTTGTCTGAGCCTAAGCCGTACATGAATATGAACAGTTGATCTTTTGCCCATTTATCTCCTTCCCAGGCAGCGATGCCATATCCCTTGCCTTCTTGTATTTTCCGAATGCGTTCGGGGCCCAGCTGCTCGATCACCAATTGAGTAGTAGGTGAGCGCTGATCATTTAAATCGGCTAAAAATATGTAGTTGCGCATTTGTTTGCGCACTGGATCGGCTTCCAGTTCTTTAGGAGTGTAATGGATAAGGTCAAAAATGGGTTCGGGTCGAGGCAATAGCAAAAATGGACCTGCCAGATGATAGTCTAATGAATCACCCACGGCGCTATCCCATAGTTCGTTGTCGGCCACGACTACTACCTGGTTAATTTTGCCATATGCAACAGGCAGCTTTTTCAACATATTGGGTATATGGGGAGCATGCTGCTCTGTGCAGCTTCCCAGTAGCAAAGAGATAATCGCCAGCAGATGAGGAATAGGTAGTCTCATGGGCGGTTTTTTGAATGGCAGGTACATCGTAGCATCAAGTTGAAATGTTGTGAGGCGTTTTTTGCCAGCAAAAATACAAAGCCGTTGTGCTTGCAGTCCTGTAATATGTAATCCGCTGACTTTATTTGTATGGGTAAGGATGCGCAACTTGTCATTTTTGGTGTAAAAGCTTTGAATAATAGGATGCAAATAGGACTAAATGGATGCTTGTAGTAATATTGAGATGCACAGATATGCTTATTACCTTTGATTAAAGTCCTATTTTTGCAATTCAAATTATCGGGGACAAAGGGCCAATGTTATGGGCTATTCAGTAATTGAAGAAGGCAATTACAAATACATCGAGACAAAAGGAGGAAAAGAGCACTTGTTGCTGTTGCATGGTTTGTTTGGTGCGCTTAGTAACTTTCAGGGGATTTTAAATTACTTTGGTAACAAGTACAATGTGGTCATTCCTATTTTGCCAATTTTTGAGATGCCATTGCGCAAAGTATCTGTAAAAGGGCTAGTAGAGCATGTGGCGCAATTTGTCGTACACAAAGGCTACGAGAAAGTACATGTATTGGGCAACTCACTGGGGGGGCATATTGCCTTATTGTATGCCATGGAGCATCCTGAAAAAGTGCGCTCTATTATTCTCACAGGTAGTTCTGGGCTGTTTGAGAGTGCAATGGGAAGCACCTTTCCAAAGCGAGGCGACTACGAATTTATCAAGCGCAAAACAGAAGCGACTTTTTACGACCCCAAAGTGGCCACCAAAGAATTGATCGATGAAGTGTTTGATATTGTTAATGATCGAAATAAAGGCATTCGCATTATTGCTACTGCTAAATCAGCTGTGCGCCACAATTTGGGAGAGAAGTTGCATCAGGTCGATATTCCTGCCTTGCTGATTTGGGGCAAGCAAGACAATGTCACACCGCCCTTTGTAGCAGAAAAATTTCACGAACTTTTGCCCCAATCCCGATTAGTATTTATAGATAAATGTGGTCATGCACCGATGATGGAGCGCCCCGAAGAGTTCAATCAACACCTGGAGGTTTTTCTCAATGATGTATTGGCTACTGATGTTCCAGCCTAATATGCAGCTGCTACATAAGCGAGTCTGAGAGGTCAGGATCATTTAAGGCTTTTTTCTACCTTGGCTGGAAACTCAACCACTCCATGCCTCCTCGCGATCACATCTACCAGAATTTGGTGGCAGCTAAAGCAAATGGCCAAAAAAAGTTTGCAGTATTGGTGGACCCCGATAAACTGCGCATGGGACATCTGGATGCTGTATTGGACATGGCGGCTCAGGGAAGGGTAGATTACTTTTTCATTGGGGGAAGTCTTATTGTCAATAACATGTTGGACGAGTGCTTGAGCCAGATGAAGGCACATTGCGATGTGCCCCTTATTCTCTTTCCTGGTAATTCTTTCCAACTTAGCTATCGCGCGGATGCCATTTTATTTCTTTCGCTCATTTCTGGACGCAATCCCGAACTGCTCATCGGTAATCATGTCATTGCGGCACCTTACATTCGGCTCAGCCCTTTAGAAGTATTGCCTACGGGTTACATGCTCATCGATGGAGGTACCATGACTACAGTTTTGTACATGAGTAATACCAAGCCTATACCTGCTGTGAAAGATGATATTGCAGTATGCACAGCTATGGCAGGAGAGATGCTAGGGCTCAAACTCATCTTTATGGATGCGGGAAGTGGAGCGGTTAACCCAGTGAGCGAACGCATGATCGAGGCAGTGAGTGGAGCAGTACAGGTGCCTCTGATTGTAGGGGGAGGTATTCGCACTCCGGAAAAGGCAGCTGCCAATGTGGTGGCTGGAGCCGATGTAATTGTGGTAGGCAATGCCATTGAAAAAGAACCTTCATTGCTTTTGGAAATTGCAGATGCAATTCATGGTTTTAATCTGTCAAATTCATAAAAGAAATCACTCGACTATGAAAAAACTCATCGGATTTGTAGCAGCGCTAGTGGGGCTGCTATGGGCTATGCCGTTGTCGTACGCCCAAAAGACTTTTCCCTTCAATGGGGTAAGTGATCCTCGTGAGGGCTTGCATGCCTTTACTCATGCCACGATTTATACGCGTTATGACCGTCGGCTTGATGACGCGACCCTCATTATCAGAAAGGGAAAAGTAGAGGCTGTAGGAGTAGATATTCCCATCCCGAAAGGTGCTGTAATACATGACCTTCAGGGAAAGACCATCTATCCTTCCTTTATCGATCTGTATTCGGATTATGGTATGCCTAAGAAAAAGCGCCAAGATAAAAGCGGCATGACACATGGGCGCTTTAACCGCCGCCCACAGCCACTAACAACTCGTAAAGGCGCTTGGGCGTGGAATGAAGCCTTGAAAGTGGACTTTCGCGCACATACCCACTTCACTCCGGATGAATCTAAGAGTCAATCGCTTCATAAAGCAGGCTTTGGAGCAGTGCTAAGCCACCAAATGGACGGTATTGCGAGAGGCACGGGAGTGCTAGTCAATCTGGGTAAAGGGCGAGCCCATGAGCTCATTATAAAGGAGAAGGCTTCTAACCACTTTTCCTTTAATAAAGGCAGTTCAACTCAGAGTTATCCCAGTTCGTTGATGGGTGCCATTGCCCTACTGCGTCAGACTTATTACGATGCGCGTTGGTATGCAGCAACAGGGCGAAGAGAGGAAGTGAACAACTCTCTTGAAGCCTGGAATGAAGTACAACTATTGCCCCAAATTTTTGAAGTGCGCGATAAGTGGGAAGCACTGCGTGCAGTGCGCTTGGGCCAAGAGTTTGGTGTGCGTTATATCATTAAGGGCGCAGGAGATGAGTACCAGCGATTGGAAGAATTAAAACTTACGGGAGCTGCCTTTATAGTGCCCCTAACCTTTCCCGATGCATATGATGTAGAAGATCCGTTGGATGCCATGCAAGTCACCCTTGCACAAATGAAACATTGGGAGATGGCACCACTCAATCCTGCACGTTTGGCACAAGCAGGTATTCCTTTTGCACTTACAGCACACGGGTTGAAAAAGCCTACCGACTTTTTGCGCAATTTGCGTAAAGCAGTACAATATGGCCTCAGCAAAGAGGATGCTTTGAAAGCAATTACGTGGACACCTGCCCTACTCATCAAAACTACTGATAAGTTGGGTAGCTTAGACGTAGGCAAACTAGCCAACTTTATAATTACCTCTGGCGATCTGTTTGATTCAGAAACCAAACTATACGAGAACTGGGTGCAAGGCCAGCGATTTGTATTGGAAGAGCTGCCCAAGACAGATTTGACAGGTAACTACAAATTAAAAGTGGACTCCCAAACGTGGGATCTCCGCGTAGAAGGAGATCCATCAAAACCTAAAATGCATCTCCAGCTCGATGATTCTACTAAAGTTGTCGTCAAGCACCGCTTCGAGCGTCAATTGATTACGCTGAGCTATACACCACCTGATACGAAGGGAAAAGTGCGCCTTTCTGGTGTAGTAGAAAAAAACAAGTGGTGGGGAAAAGGGCAGTTAGCCGATGGTAGCTGGGTCATCTGGGAGGCAGTACCCGAAGTTTCATCAGATCAGCCAACAGAAGCGTCTTCTACAACGCAAGAGAAAAAAGAGCAAAAAGATCCTTTGGCCGATATAGGCCAAGTGTGGTACCCTTTTAATGCCTATGGCTGGACTGAGCGCCCTACGCAAAAGACTTACCTGATCAAGAATGCTACAGTCTGGACTAACGAAGCTCAAGGCATATTGCCTCATACCGATGTACTGATTCGCGATGGCAAGATTGCCGAAGTGGGCCAAGGTATCACTGCTGCCGATGCTATAGAAATTGATGCCACTGGTATGCACCTCACACCAGGTATCATCGATGAGCACACGCATATTGCCATTACGCGAGGGGTAAATGAAAGTACGCAAGCAAGCTCGGCTGAAGTGCGCGTAGGTGATGTGATCAATCCGGAAGATATCAATGTTTATAGGCAGCTGTCAGGTGGAGTGACGACTGCGCAACAACTCCATGGCTCAGCCAATCCCATTGGCGGGCAATCTTCAATCATTAAATTTAGGTGGGGGTACGACGATGCAGGCATGAAACTGGAAGGAGCCGACGGCTTCATCAAGTTTGCCTTGGGAGAAAATGTCAAACAATCCAATTGGGGAGACAATTTCCGCTCGCGCTTTCCGCAAACACGCATGGGGGTAGAACAGATATATGTCGATTACTTTACGCGTGCACGTGCATATGGCGAATTGAAACGTTCGGGAAAGCCCTATCGCGTGGACTTGGAGTTGGAAGCACTACTCGAAATCTTGGAGGGCAAGCGCTTTATTACGTGCCACTCCTATCGCCAAAGCGAAATTAATATGCTGATGAAGGTTGCTGAGCGCTTTGGTTTTCGAGTCAATACATTTACCCACATCCTTGAAGGTTATAAAGTGGCTGATAAGATGGCAGCACATGGTGCTGGTGCCTCTACCTTCAGTGACTGGTGGGCCTACAAATTTGAAGTGTACGAAGCCATTCCATATAACGGCGCACTCATGCATGAACAAGGCGTGACGGTAGCCTACAACTCCGATGATGCAGAGATGGCACGTCGCTTAAACCAGGAGGCTGCAAAAGCGATTAAATACGGTAGGCTTTCAGAGGAAGAGGCCCTGAAGCTTGTGACGCTCAATCCTGCAAAATTGCTCCACATAGACGATCGAGTAGGTAGCATTAAGGTAGGTAAGGATGCCGATGTGGTGTTGTGGTCGGACCATCCTCTCTCGGTATATGCGCGTGCACAAATGACTTTTGTAGATGGTATCAAGTTTTTTGATCGTGAAGAAGCAGCTGTACTGCACACACGCGCGCAAAAAGAGCGCAATAGGTTGATTCAGAAAATGCTGTTGGCTAAAAAACACGGAGCGCGTACGCAAAAACCTTCGGGCAAGATGCCACACCTGTATCATTGCGAAGACATTACTGACGAAATTGGAGGTATAGAATGAGGATGAGCCAGTTGGGTCTCCTATCCGGTTTATTTTGCAAAAACAATAGGAAAATGAAACACATATCAATATCCATACTCGTATTTTTCTTCATACAAAATGTACTGCAAGCACAGTATGTACCTGTACCAGCACCACCTCAAAGCGAACCCATAGCCATTGTAAATGCTACAATTCACGTAGGCAACGGCCAATTGATTGAGGGGGGAATTGTCGCATTTGACAAGGGGAAAATTACCATTGTGAGCGATGGAAAAGATCAACCGGACTTGTCTGGTTATCAGGTTATTGACGTTAAGGGTAAGCATCTTTATCCTGGATTTATTGCTACTAATACGCCATTAGGACTAGTGGAAATAGGCGCCGTACGTGCTACAGTGGACTATCAGGAAGTGGGCTCTTTCAATCCCAATGTACGTGCACTTATTGCCTACAATACAGATTCGGAAATTATTCCTACCGTACGAGCCAATGGCGTGCTGTTAGTGCAGACTACACCCTCGGGGGGGCGCATTCCCGGCATGTCTAGCATCATGATGACCGATGGTTGGAACTGGGAGGATGCTGTGCTCAAAGCCGATGATGGCGTACATCTCAATTGGCCTTCCCCCTATTCTTTTGGCTGGCGCCAATTTAAAGTAGAGAAAAACAAGCAATATGATAAGCAAGTTAATGCCCTGCGAGCGTTTTTTGACGAGGCCTATGCCTATTACCAACGACCCGAAGTCGAAGAAAAAAACTTGCGCTTTGAAGCAATGAAGCCTGTATTCGATGGCACGCGCCGTTTATACATCCATGCGGAGTTGGCTGCCAACATCCAAGAGGCCGTCCTGTTTGCAGAAGACTATGGCATTACTCCTGTAATTGTAGGAGCTACAGATGCTTGGGTAGTCGCGGATTTTCTCAAGGCACATCGTGTGCCGGTGATCTTGCGCACTACTTTCAACTTGCCCCGTAGACCCGACGAACCCATTGACTTGCCCTTTCGCACCCCAGCAATACTTTATGAAAAGGGAGTGCAGTTTTGCTTTTCGCAAAAGGGCTTTTGGCAACAGTTTAACCTCCCTTTTGTAGCAGGGCAGGCTGTGGCGTATGGGTTGCCATATGAAGAAGCCGTACGTGCACTTACAGGGGCTACAGCTGAGATCTTAGGTATTGCAGATCAGACAGGAACGATAGAAGTGGGTAAAGATGCTACGTTGTTTCTCAGCCAGGGCGATGCTTTAGACATACGCACCAATCAAGTGACACATGCCTTTATACAGGGGCGCTCCGTTAGTTTGGACAACAAACACAAGATGCTGTATCGAAAGTTTAAGGCCAAGTACGAGCAGTTGTCACAACAGTGATCAGAGAGCGCATTTTCCCACCAAAGTATTGAGGGCGAGTGGAGCGTATCCATTCGCCCTTATTGTCGAGAAGTGGATAAAATCGAAGACCTTTGGGGCTAAAACGAGTGGCATGTTTTATTTCGTAGTGCGCAAAGTGCTCTTTCTTTTGCCGGCTGAGCAGGCACATCACTTAGCCATGCGGTTGTGGAGTGGACTTCTGTCTTTGCCAGGTATGCGTAAGCTGTTGAGTTGGTGGTATGAAGTTTCGCATCCCAACTTGGCAAGAGAGGTGTTCGGGTTGCATTTTCGCAATCCGATTGGTTTGGCAGCAGGGTTTGACAAGGATGGCAAGTATTTTCGCGATCTATCTACGTTGGGGTTTGGTTTTATAGAAATTGGCACGGTCACTCCCCGACCTCAACGAGGAAACTCCCAACCTCGGCTTTTTCGGCTACCTGCCGATAAGGCTTTGATCAATAGAATGGGGTTCAACAATGAAGGGGTAGATCGGATGGTAACGCGCCTCAAAAAGGGGAAGCCTAAAGGACTGATTATAGGCGGCAATATTGGGAAGCACAAGGACACGCCCAATGAGCGTGCTTTCGAAGACTATGCCATCTGTTTTGAAAAGCTTTATCCTTGGGTTGATTACTTTGTCGTTAATGTCAGTTCACCTAATACCCCTGGATTGCGTGCATTACAAGATCGCGAGCCACTTGAGCACTTGTTGAACCACTTGCAGTACCTCAATTCGCAAAAACCCAAGCCGAAACCCATCTTACTCAAAATTGCACCCGATCTGAATTGGGCTCAGCTCGATGATATCGTAGATATTGTATTGCGTACGAAGTTGGCAGGTATTATTGCTACAAATACAACTATTTCCCGAGAGGGCCTACGTACCAAACAAGCTCGTATCCAACAGATTGGGGATGGTGGGCTGAGTGGTGCACCTTTGCGTCATAGATCTACGGAAGTGATCAGGTATCTACATCGACGTACGCAAGGAAAAGTACCCATTATTGGGGTAGGCGGTATTGCTTCATATGGAGATGTGCGAGAAAAATTGGAAGCAGGAGCCACTTTAGTTCAGCTATATACCGGCTTGATATACGAAGGGCCTCCTTTAGTGAAGAAGTTGTTGAAGTATATACTAGAAACGAATTTGTAAAGTTTGCTGCATTGTTTGGCCAATCTGGCATTTTTTTTGACTCACCTTGAGTGTCCTTGGGGCCTTAACATCTACCCGCGTATATCTCCCCCCACCACTATGCTGACAAGATGTACAACACCGTACACCTTGGGCCTTACCACCATTTCCTTCAAGTAAATCTCTAAGGATACTCCCTGAAGGGAATCTACTGGCAGAATTGCTTGTATAGAGGGCTATTTCATGTGTATACATGAAGTGGTTCGAATGTAGGTATTATGGTTTGATATGGAAATAAAACACAAAGGTGAAAGAACGTGAAACTCCTGTGTTGTTGAAGGACATGAGATTTTGGATATTGTGTGCTTCGATACTGATTTTGATCTTGTTAGTATTTGCGTGATGAGGGTAAAATTTTAAGACTCATATCTAGATGAGTAGCAGAATGGGTGAGTGCACCCACAGAAATGAATTGTACTCCTGTTTGGGCCACCTTTCGAATATTGTGCAGGGTAATGCCTCCACTGGCTTCGGTTTCGAAAGTGTCTCCTACAATCGCCACCGCTTCGCGTAATAAGGGCAATTCAAAGTTGTCGAACATGAGACGTGATACTTTCCCTACGCCACATTCCAATACTTGCCAAACTTCTTCCAAGTTGCGCACTTCCACAGTTAAAGGAAGATCGAGTTGATGTGACTGTCTAAAGGCCCATACACTATCAAGGGCTGGTGCGATGCCACCACATGCATCTATGTGATTGTCCTTGATCATAAAGCGGTCGTACAGACCAAATCGGTAATTACTGCATCCACCTAATTGGACGGCCCACTTCTCCAAGAAGCGCAGCAAAGGTGTTGTCTTACGTGTATCTAGCACTGTGACGTCTAAGTCTTCTACTTCAAAAAGAAACTGATTGCTCAGCGTAGCAATACCACTCATGTGTTGCATTGTGTTAAGCACGACGCGTTCTATTTTGAGAAGGGCACGTGTGTTGGCATATACTGTAAATGCCACGTCGCCGGGACGCACTGCACTGCCGTCTTTTATATATGCTTCAAATTGGAACTCAGGATCAACAAGCTCAAAGGCGCGTTGCGCTACTTCAATACCAGCGATAACTCCTACGTCCTTGACCAACAACTGGGCACTGCTACGCATATCTTCGGATATGCATGCTAGTGAAGTGTAGTCACCAGGGCCTACGTCTTCTTCAATTGCCTTTTTGATGAAATTGTCAATTTGTTGCATGCTGGGCTTCATGTACGGGTGGTTTACAACATTTTGGCTTGGAGGTATTGCGTATCAGTTACTATGTGTACTACGACAAGAGCAAAGCTATTGCTTTTGCACTTTTCCAATGGATAGGGTGTGTGTGAAATCATTTTTTGTGTATTGATTATTTTGCCACAAATATTTGTGATAGTAGTTTTTTGCATTCAAAAAAAGCAATATGGAAAAACCAACCAGGCTGTTTGACTTTATCTATTACCAACAAGCACATTACCCTCAGCAGCGGGCATTTGGAGGGTTTTATCAAGGAGCATGGCGTTATTTTAGTACAGAAGAACTTATCAACCAAGCGCACCAACTAAGTCAGGGCTTTTTGCAATTGGGGCTTCAACCGGGGGATAAAGTGGCTATGGTGACGTACAAAAACCGACCGGAATGGGTGGTGACTGATTTGGCTATGTTGCAGATTGGCGTTATCAATGTACCTGTTTACCCCACGATTAGTTCACGTGAGTACGAATATATTTTCAATGATGCCCAAGTAAAGTATTGCTTTTGTGGCTCAGGTGATTTAGTGGACAAGGTACAGGGCACTATGGAGCAAGTGCCATCTTTAAAGGGTATTTATTCCTTCGACCATAGAGATGATGTACCTTATTGGAAATCGCTTTTTGCCACGGACCGTTCGGAAGAAGTAGATGCACGCATGGCCCAAGTACAGCCTCAGGATTTGGCTACACTTATATATACTTCGGGCACAACGGGTAATCCTAAAGGGGTCATGCTGACACATCACAATATCGTCAGCAATGTGTGCTCGGTATTACCCTGTATCCCTATAGAGGCAGGCGAGGTGGCACTTAGCTTTTTACCTCTGTGCCACATTTTCGAGCGTGCAGTGATGTATGCCTACTCCTATGCAGGTGTCAATGTAGTGTTTACGGGGACTGACAATTTGGGGGGTGAGTCGGGTGACTTGCGTACTATACGACCTCACTTTTTCACTACAGTGCCACGTCTTTTGGAGAAGGTGTATGAAAAAATTTATCAAAAGGGATTAGAACTGAGTGGAATCAAGCGTACCTTGTTCTTTTGGGCTCTGCGCCAAACTGAGGGTTACGAATACGATGTCGAATATAAAGGATTGAAAAAACTCAAGGTAGCCATTGCCGATAAGCTCATTTTTAGCAAATGGCGAGCGGCCTTAGGTGGGCGCGTAAAGGGTATTATTACAGGTGCAGCAGCTTGCCCTCGCCGCATAGCTCAGGTGTTTTCCGCTGCAGGTATACCCGTGCGAGAGGGATATGGGCTGACAGAAACCTCGCCAGCACTGACAATAAACCGTTTTGAACCTTGTGGTGCTCTGCTGGGAACGGTAGGCCCTGCAGTAGATGGCGTAGAGCTACGCATAGAAGAATCGGATTTGTACGGGCCTGGTGAAGGCGAAATTCTGGCACATGGTCCTAACGTAATGAAGGGCTACTACAATAAGCCCGAAGAAACAGCCGCTGTGTTTGTAGAGATCGAGGGGAAGCAGTTTTTCCGTACAGGGGATATAGGCACGTTCATCACGCACTGTGATCGACAATTTCTCAAGATTACCGACCGAAAAAAGGAATTGCTCAAAACTTCAGGAGGAAAATACGTAGCGCCGGCACCTATCGAAAACAAATTGAAGGAGAACTTCCTCATAGAGCAAGCAATGGTGGTGGGTGAAAAGCGCAAGTTTGTCTCTGCCATTATTGTGGCAGCGGAAGAAGCTTTGCGCAATTGGTGCATGCATAACCAACTCGAATGGACCAATCTGGAGGAAATGATTCGGAATCCTGCGGTAATCGATAAATATCAACGCATTATTGATGAGGTCAATCCTGAGTTCAGTCATATCGAACAAATCAAAAAATTTGTCTTAGTGGCCGATGTATGGGAGCCCATCAAGTCAGATGGATCGCCTGCAGAGCTCACACCTACCATGAAACTGAAACGGCGCGTGATTCTGAAAAAGTATGATGACCTCATTGAGCAAATGTATGCTGAATAGATAGATACTTTCTGAAGTAATGTGATATACAGGCATTTTTGGCACGTACCAGAAATGCCTGTATCGTTTATTCTGGTGCCACTACTTTGTGAGTACCGACACGAAATAGTTATTGGTGCGATGGCGTCACTTCCTGCTGTTGTGTGATCATAGGATAGGCGTGGAGCCTTTTGAGTAGCTTTTGTAACGTCTGCTGGTTAGGGGGGCGCTGAAGTGCTGTCAAAATATCTCGTTTCTCTCGGCGGGTGAGGTGGAAAGAGATGGGGGACTCTTTGTTAAGTTGTCCGGGGATATAGACAAATCGCAACACATCAAAGTGGTCGCGGCCAAGCAAGTCGTAGAGTAGGCCCACATTGGTATCGTGTTCGAATTCTTGAAGTTTCATGATATTAAAGGCAATGCCCAGGGGGTTGAACATTGTCTCGATTACACCTCGATGTTCACTTGAAGCGATTTGCCGGTGCCGTCCGTATGCTCTGATAACCACCAGTGTTACTCCACTGGCATGTGTCTGTATCCAGTCTTTATGAGCATGTAAAAATCGCACTGCTGTTTTGATACCAAAGTTGTCGCGAAAGCCTGCATCTAGTACTTCAACCATCGGTTCAGTGGGAAGGAACACATCGGGTAAGACGTAGGGATAAGTGGCATTCATGCGCAAGGCAGTAGTAAATCGCAAATTGGCTGCATCTTGTTTTTCGAGTAGTCGCATGAAGTCCACTGCGTCTATTTCTACTGCTTGGGGCTTTTCTAGTGCTACAGGAGGAGCCATCATGTAGGATACGCTGTGAGGTGAGATGATGAGCCGTCGTCCATCATTGACAATACTGGGTGTGACGAAGAGCAAAGGGATGAGTGCTTCTTTTTCCGGCAGCCAATACTCGGTCAACGCTTTGTCGAGTACATAGCCTGTGTTTTCATTTAGCTGCATCTCAAAGACGTATCCTCTATCTTTTCGGTAAGTATAACCGGCTTCTTCAAACTGAACCCAGGGAAGAAATAAATCATTAGACACAATAGTGAATGAAACGGAATTGAGTAGGTCTTTGGAAATAAAATCTAGATATTTTTTGTCATAGGGATTGACGGCTTGCCCTTGTAGTTGTCGCAAGTACAACTCTCGAAAGTAAGCTGCACCGATCATTCCACCCGAAGCCCCTCCGATGAGCACTGTATGTTTCATGAACTCACCCTTCGATATGCTATCTAGTTGTTGAAGTACATGCATAGCCCATAGTGCAGCTTTCAGGCCACCACCACTGGTACCTAATACAATCATATGCGGTAGGGAATCTCCTGCTGCTTGGTGGCGTTGGAGCCACTTGTCGAGGATAGCTTCAATTTGTTGTTTGTCTGATTGGGCATTTTTGGGTTGGCACAAGGCGCTAAGTGAAGCGTATGAATATTCGGGCCGTCCAATTTTTTGATAATTAAGTCCATAAGCTTGGTTTTTCGGATGAAAAAACTCCAGGCGTGTCAATAAATTGATCGCGATCATAATCAGGACAAAACCCGTGAATGCCCATCTGTGCAACCAGTAAACAAGTGCGCCTAGCAAGCCCATGACAATACTGGCTAGTACAAAAATTGAAGCAGCTGCAGGAATGCGGAAGTAGGGATTGTCAATAAGCAATCCTAACAATACAATGATAACAATCGTATAGAGCTGCACGCGTAGTGCGTTTAGGTGGTTTTGCCGGAACACGCGCAATAACAAGCTGATGTCGTAGTGATATACACTGCGTACAGGGCGTACCCGCAACTTTTCGGTCAGGTAATTGGTGACCAACCAAGCAGTTCGATGTAGACGCACATCTTCGATAGAGATTTTGTGCTGGCCTGCCCCTATATAGGCAGTATACTGATTTGATGATGGCTGGGATGTGATTTTTAGAAAACTGAGAATGTCTTTGTTGGCAAATTGCAGATATAGCGCGATCAATCCGATTAAAGTGATCACTCCCACTAAAAATCCCATGCAATTGGCCAGAATGTAGAGTGCGCCGTGCGATTCATATGCACATTCGTACCAAATGTGCAGGCTTAAATAGAGTATCACAAACGCCAAAGGTATAAGCGCGTTGTTGATACAAAACTTGGTAAAGGGTCGTGCCAAAGTGGCCAAAAAGGGAAAGAGGTAAGCACTGAGCAAGTAGGTGCTCAGATTCCAGGACATGACCAAGGCACCAAATGCCATGCCCACGATAAAGAAGCTCCAAAACCCTACTTTGCCCAAATACTCAGGTGCCCAAAATAGGAAGTTGATTCCCAGGCTCCCTCCCACTTTGCCACTGACAAGTAATAAGAGAAAAATCCAAATACCTAATAGTAGTAAGTGATTGCGCAGATGAACTATCGTGAGCTGTACAGGAAAGGAATACCATATATTGCGCATCACCTGCCTCATAGATGGTTATCTGATTTGCGAAAAATGGGTCATAGTCCATTGGGTTGGAGAAAAATATGGGCCAGAGGTCGTAAAATCAACCAAAAGTTATGAGATAAAATCTTTTTTGATATCGAGTTAAAACTCCATTTTAGCCGAAGACTAACGCCACAATACTTCCAACGCTTATGGATCCGATCCGATATGTCCATTCATCAACTCGGTTTGAAAAAACTCCCACCCGCATATTTCCTGATGCGCAGCAAGCCAGTCAGAATGTAGCTGCGCGTATTGCTAGGCTCATACGTGAGCGACAGGCCCAAGGCAAACATTGTGTATTGGGGTTGGCCACAGGTTCTACACCTGTATCGGTATACGCAGAGTTGGTTCGTTTGCACAAGGAAGAGGGTTTGAGCTTTGCCAATGTCATTACCTTCAACTTGGACGAGTACTACCCTATGGCGCCCAATGCTTTGCAGAGTTATGTGCGCTTCATGCACGAACACCTTTTCGACCATGTGGATATTCCTCCAGACCAAGTGCACATTCCCGATGGTACCATCCCTCGCGAACAGGTATCGGAATACTGTGCGTGGTATGAGGAAGAGATCAGACGTGCGGGGGGGATAGATTTGCAGTTGTTGGGTATAGGGCGTACTGGTCACATTGGCTTCAATGAACCAGGATCGGGACGAGATTCGCGTACGCGCCTAATTACCTTGGACCACATCACTATTGTAGATGCAGCTAGTGACTTTTTTGGCGAAGAAAACGTACCGAGAAAGGCCATTACAATGGGCGTAGGCACCATCCTGGAGGCACGTGAGATCGTACTGATGGCATGGGGGGAAGGCAAAGCGCCCATTATACGTCAAGCAGTGGAAGGGCCAGTATCCGATCATGTGCCTGCTACCTATCTGCAAGAGCATCCGCATACGACGGTCGTGTTGGATTTGGCAGCCGCGGCAGAGTTGACGCGTGTGAAGACGCCTTGGTTAGTGGGCGAGGTGCAATGGGATGATTTTTTAGTGAAAAAGGCTGTTATTTGGTTGGGTACGCGCCTGGAAAAACCCATTCTCAAGCTTACCAATCGCGACTACATGGACAATGGCATGAGTGATTTGGTGACTGAATACGATACAGCCTACAATATCAATATTCGCATATTCAACGACTTACAACGTACGATAACAGGCTGGCCAGGTGGCAAGCCTGGTGCAAAATTTTACGACAAGCCTGTAGCGCAAGATCCACCGCGTAAGCGTGTCATTATCTTCAGTCCACATCCTGATGACGATGTAATTTCCATGGGGGGGACTTTCATCCGGCTAGTTGATCAGGGACACGAAGTACACGTAGCCTACCAAACTTCGGGCAATATTGCTGTATTTGACGACGATGTAATTCGATTTGCCGACTTTGTCAATGATTATCACGAAGCCTTTGAGCTGAAACAAGAAGTGACGCGTTCGCTTTTTCAAACCATTAGGCAGCAGTTGGCGCGCAAAAAACCCGGTGAAGTAGATAGCCCGGAGGTACAAGCCATTAAAGGGTTAATCCGGCGTGGTGAGGCAAAAGCTGCTTGTCGATATGTTGGGATACCGGATGGCCACATTCACTTTCTCGATATGCCCTTTTACGAAACAGGGCGGGTGAAAAAGAAGCCTATCGATAAGGAAGATGTGCGCATTGTACGCCAATTAATCGAACAGATCAAGCCCCATCAGATTTATGCAGCTGGCGATTTATCAGACCCTCATGGGACACATCGTGTGTGCCTGGATGCTATTTTCAGAGCTATCGAACAGCTAAAGGAGCAAGTGTGGATGAAGCAGTGTTATGTGTGGCTTTATCGGGGGGCATGGCAAGAGTGGGAAATAGAGCAGATTGATATGGCTGTGCCACTTAGTCCAGATGAGCTCATGCGCAAGCGTCGAGCCATTTTCAAGCACCAGTCGCAAAAGGACCGTCCGTTATTTCCTGGCCATGACTCGCGCGAGTTTTGGCAACGGGCTGAAGCGCGCAATAGGGAGACAGCTCGTTTATATGATTTGTTAGGTCTGCCAGAATACGAGGCGCTAGAAGCCTTCAAGCGATACTATTTTGAATAATAGCTCAGCTTGGCGTTTCCTCCCAGTCGGAAAGTGGTGGCTGACGGCGCTCGAAAATTTTGAAACAATAGTCGTATTGGTTTTTTTCGTCGGCTTTGTGTGCTTCTGATTGAATTAAGTGCCACTGACTGAAGTCGATAGGGGGTAACCATATATCACCTTGTGGGTTGGCTTTCACCTCGGTAAGGTATAAGCGATGCCACCAATGCATGCTTTGCTGGAAGATTTGGCTGCCACCAATGATGAAGGCTTCAGTTTCTCCATGGGCTTTAGCCATGTTGAGGGCTTGTGCTATAGAGTGAGCTATCCATATGCCAGCGGCAGAGAAAGCGGGGTTGCTCGTAACTATAATGTTGGTTCGCTGAGGTAGTGGCTTGCCAATTGAAAGGAAGGTTTTGCGGCCCATGATGATGTGATGATGCAATGTGGTGCGCTTAAAAAACTTGAGGTCGGCTGGCAAATGCCATGGTATTCGATTGTTGTACCCAATCACGTGGTTTTCGGCCACGGCCACTATCGCTGAAACAATCATAGAGCTCTTTTTTCAATATATTACCCCCCTAGTGATGTCAAGGCGCCATTACGAGGTTGGTCTGAAGGATGTGATTTTCCCAAAATTTTCGGGAAGGATGAATGCTGCCTTTCAGATAGTACTCGATAAGTAAGCCAGCCATAGGTGCCGCAAAAGCACTACCACCACCTGCGTTTTCCACATATACGGCAATGGCAATTTGGGGCTTATCGATAGGGGCAAAAGCGATAAAGGTCGAATGGTTTTTTCCATGTGGGTTTTGTACGGTACCTGTCTTGCCGGCAATAGGCAAATCTGGTACCCAGGCAGAGCGCGCGGTACCAGCTTCCACTACGCGTTGCATACCTTGATGAATAATTTGGAATAGCGTGCTATCTATACCAGTATGGTGATACGCAAAAGGCCCTAATAGAGTTTGGGTACTATCGGGAGCGATAAGTGCTTTGCCTAAATGGGGAGTGATATACCATCCTTTGTTGGCGATGATAGCGGCCAGGTTGGCCATTTGCAAGGTGGTGAGTTCAATTTCTCCTTGTCCTATGCCTATGGACATGATGGTGGGCGACTTCCAGCCACCTAATTGAGCAGGGTATAACTTGTCGTAGTAGGATATATCGGGCACATTGCCTTCCTTTTCGCTGGGAAAATCAATGCCCAATGGTTGTCCCAAGCCAAAGGCATATACGTCTTTCAAAAAAGCTTGATAGCCTGGTTTGGGATTGTAAAAGCCAAACTTATCTACGATGCGGCGAAAGGCTGTAAAGAAATAAGTATTGCAAGACCATTGCAATGCGATGTGTATGCCGAATGGTGCAGGATGTTGTCGACATTTACGCGTGTCTTTGCCGTAGGAATAATAACCTGGGCAGGGTATGTAGGTATGCGGTTCGATTACCTGATTGTGCAAGGCAGATAATGCCACTACTGTTTTGAATATAGACCCAGGTGGGTACTGAGCCATGATGGCTCGGTTGAAGAGCGGCTTGAGCGAATCGGTCAACAGTTGGCGGTAGGCTTTGCCTCGCTGTCTGCTGATAGTCATCAGGTTGGGATCGTAGGAGGGGGCAGAGACGAAAGCTAAAATTTCGCCACTAGTTGGTTCAATAGCTACAACTGCACCTTTTTTGTTCTGTAGCAATTTTTCGGCATAGGCTTGCAGATCGATATCAATAGTAGTGAGGAGGTTTTGTCCTGCTTGAGGCATGGTGTCCAATTCGTGATTGCGGTAAGACCCAATTTCTCGTCCTAGATTGTCGCGCAGCACATAACGCGCCCCCTTTTTACCACGTAGTGATTTTTCATACACCCACTCCAGACCATTGGCGCCTATATAGTCGCCCATTACATAGCCTTTATTTTTATGGAGTTCTTCGTAGGTGACTTCTCGCAAATAACCAAATACATGGGCCCCATGCGGGTAAGGATAGACGCGCACGTTTCGCTTTTGGATGAAAAAACCTGGAAACTCGTGCAGCACTTCTTGGAAGCGGGCCCAAGTTTGTGGGTCTAGCTTGTCGTAAAATACAAAAGGCTTTCTCTTACTGTATATGGGATTGGACCAGTCTTTGTCGAGCCTTCGTTCAAATTCACTTTTTTCGATCCCCAGAAGTTGGCAAAACAGCGTAGTGTCCATTTTGGGATCAATTTTGTTGTAGGTGACCATTAGATCATATACGGGCTGATTGCCTACGAGTAGTTTATGATTTCGGTCCAAGATCAGACCGCGCGCTGGATACAATACGACTTTATCGATAGCAGTTGCTTCGGCGCGAACGGTATAAGTCTGGTCGAGGATTTGCAGTTGAAAAGCTTTGGCTACTAACAACAATGTACTCATCATAAAGATGAGGCGAATGACGTATAACCTATTTCGGTATGGATCATTAGTTGCCACAATTCCTATGTTGTTATTCGATGGGGTTAAAGACCACAGTATAGATGAAGACGAACAACATGGAAAGGGTGAAACTCAGTGTCGTTTTGAGCAAAATTTCCCCAATGAATACGAAAGTAAAAGCTTCAACTGAAAAGAGAAAGAACAGATGTAGCCACATCAAGATAGCGGCATAACGCAAAAACCACCCCAAGCCCATGCGCCAGGCTGTAGGGCTGTAATTGACGTTGTAGCCAGCACCACGAGGCTCCAAATAACGCAACACGAAGGCACGTACAAAAGCCGTCCAAGTACCAGCACTGGCGTGTAAGCCAGGTGTTTGGTAAAAAATATCTACCAGTAGCCCGCATGCAAAACCCAATGTGATCACCAGGGTATTGGGCATGCGCAGGGGCAATAGCATGATAGCCAGAGGATAGAGTACGATGTGAAAGTAAGGCCATTCCATAGCAATGCGGCGCAGCAGCAACCCCTGTAAGAGGACCAAGGCAATAAGCCGCACTGCATTATGGAAGATGGTACTATTCATTATTGCGTGGCGGTTTGAAGAGAGGAAAAGTCGAATGGGGGTGTCATTTTAAGCACATAGACATAATGCAAGCGGGCAAAGTCGGTATTGAGCGCCACTTTGAGTCGTACGAAGCCACCGCCTGGTGGAGTTTCTTTGCCTATTACTTTGCCTACAGGTATGCCTGGAGGAAAAATGGCTGAATACCCACTAGTGATGACTAGATCGCCAAGCGTGACGTCGGCGTAATTTGGGATATCTTCCAACCATGCTGTATTGGGCTGTGGACCTTCCCACAATAGTGAGCCGAAATAGCCTGAACGAGCAAGCATTGCACTGAGTCTAGCTTGCCGATTGATCAAAGGAATCACCAAGCTGTAGTGGGCATTAGTTGCCTTGACGATGCCCGCAACTCCCTGCATACTTAATACGCCCATACGAGGACGTATGCCATCCTTTTGGCCTTTATCGATGATGAAGAGGTTATTGGACGAGTTGATCGTATTGCTGATCACACGCGCGGGATATACGTGTAAAAAGGTGGTAGAATCGATACGCAAGGAGTCTGAGGTGCATTCGGATAACACTTTCTGGATCCACACTTTTTGCTCTACAAGGGAGTCGAGCAGTTGCGCATTATGAGTGACGACTTCTTCATTGATTTTGCTGAGACTTAGATAGTCAGTAATGTTTTGAATCCGCTCATCAATACGCTGAATGGCAAGGTGAATTGTATTGTCCAAAATAGCGCGTTGATTTTTGTTGTAGCGTACGATGAGCCAGAAGCTGATGGATTCCAGCAGTAGGAATAGCAAAAAGCCACCATAGCGCAAAAACAGAAGTAACAAGTCGCGCATGTATAATGAACTTTGGGCAGTTCCTCATAGCAATGCTCTTTCGCCTTTACAGTACTTTCTCTTCCGGCAATTGAATTGCCCAATTCAATTGTATAAGGCTTTACGAGCAAGGAAAATAATTTACTTACACATTTTGCCGATCGATGAGAAACGTATATCGATCAGTGTTTTTTAGGGCGATACCTGTGCCTCGTACTACGGCGCGAAGAGGGTCATCGGCCACATGTACAGGTAATTTGGTTTTGGCTGAGATGCGTTTGTCGAGCCCACGCAATAAAGCCCCTCCACCAGTTAAATGCAACCCTGTCTTATAAATATCGGATGCTAGTTCTGGTGGGGTTTGTTCCAATGCCTTGAGTATGGCATCTTCAATCTTGGCAATGGATTTGTCCAGGGCATGGGCTATTTCGGAATAATTGATCATTGTCTGCTTGGGGATGCCTGTCATCATGTCTCTGCCATTGACAGGAAAGTCTTCTGGTGGATTGTCTATTTGGGGTAAGGCAGACCCCACATGGATTTTGATTTGTTCAGCAGTGCGTTCGCCAATGAGTAGGTTGTGTTCACGTCTCATATAGGCGATGATGTCAGCTGTAAGCTCATCTCCAGCAGTGCGGATCGATTGGTCGCATACGATACCCGATAAGGCAATTACTGCAATCTCAGTAGTTCCCCCACCAATGTCGATTACCATATGCCCTATGGGTTCTTCCACGTCCAGCCCAATACCTAAGGCTGCTGCCATAGGCTCGTGAATCAGGTAAGTTTCTTTACTATCTACGTGGTCGGCCGATTCGAATACAGCTCGTTTTTCCACTTCCGTAATCCCGGAAGGAATACAAATGACCATTTTCAAATGGGTGAAAAACCTCCGTCGCGTGCCGAGCATATTGATAAACCCTTTGATCATGCTTTCGGCAGCCTGAAAGTCAGCAATGACACCGTCTTTTAGTGGGCGCACAGTTTTTACGTTCTCATGTGTTTTTTCGTGCATCATCATGGCCTTTTTTCCCACAGCAATAGTCTGACCTGTGCTGCGGTCGATGGCCACAATGGAAGGCTCGTCGACTACAACTTTATCATCTTGAATTATGAGTGTATTAGCTGTGCCCAAGTCGATGGCGAGTTCTTGTTTAAACAGGCTGAACAATTCCTTGAGATTTTAGTGGAATGATCTAAAATGAAGTCCTTTTCCTTACCAAGCTACAAAACAACGCAAATTTCTTCTGAAATGAAAAATGCACTAATAGGCATAGGGTTTAGGTTTTTTTCTATGAGGAATTTTTTTGGGACCTACCGTAATGACGGTGAGCACTTGTGGGTCTAGCCATTTGCATGCCAACTCTTGCAGGGTGTGTGGCTTGATGTGGTGTAAGGTATGTATAATGCGTTCTACCATATCAAGAGGAGCTTGTTCGGTCAAATGAGTACGTACGTAATCCGCTTGATTGAATGGGCCATCGAGTTGGGCCAATAGATTGCCTAACAAATAACTGCGCAACATACGCAGTTCTTCCTCATCGGGTGGTTCGAGTTGTAGACGTCGGATAGCGGCAAAGATTTCACTCAGCGTTTCAGCGGCTCGCTCTGTAGCTGTTTCAGTGGCGATGAGCAAGTAACCATCATGTGCCATGGTTTCCATTTCTGCATATATGTTATAGGTATATCCGAGCTTTTCTCGGATACGTTTGATCAGTCGTGAACCAAAAAATCCGCCCAGCAATGTAACCAATATGTAAAAAGCGGGAAAATCCGGATGATGGCGTGGCCACAGCCGTCGGCCGAGATAAATAGCCGTTTGGGAAGTATGGGGCATATACACGTGCTGATAGACTCCTGTAGGAGCTGGTGGTGGATCAATTTGAGGTGGATGTTGGGCTATTTGACTGGGTAGTTGAGCGAGTTGTTCGCATACGTGATCGATTAGCTTGAGATGGAATCGGCCGCTGAGTACGGCATAGGCATTGGCGGCGTGGAAATGGTGATGTACGTACTGTAGCAAGTCTTCTTGAGTCAATTGAGCGTATGCTTCAGGGGTGCTGTTGTACCCATAAGGGTGATGGGTGCCAAATATTTTTTCGGTAAGTACGCGAAAAGCGACTACATCGATTTGTTCCAAATCAATGAGCAAACGCGCTTGATGATAAGCAATAAAAGATTGTAGTTCCTCTTTGGGAAAAGCAGCTGCACATACAACCTCCATCATGATGGGAAGTAGATGTGCATAGTGGCGAGTAAGGCCGAATAAGGATACTTCCACACTGTCCATAGAAAAACTGGCACCCAAGCTGCTGCCGTAAAAGTCCGTTTGTTCGGCAATCCACGCGGCTGAATGCCTGTGGGTGCCTTCCATGAGTAATCCTGCCACGCCAGTGGCCACAAGTGGTTTTTGCTCAGTCCATCGCCCACCCCGGAAAACTAAATCGAGTCGTGCCACTTCCAGTTGTCCTTGATTGATACAGTATAGAGGTAGCCCATTGGGTAGGATAATTCGTTGAGGGCGAGGAGCACGCACGCGTTCAGGTAGCCGTAGTGATGGCATGTGCTTTCGGTCGGGCATGGGGAGAAACATTGATAGCTGTAAAAGATGTGCAAAGGTACTGCATTCAGCAGCGATAATAAGAGATGGAGAGCGGCAAAGAGGTACTAGTCAGTGGGATGTAGAGATGTTACTAAGGCATTTGCCATACCAGGCGTCTATACTAATTTGCATGATGTGGAAACAAAGTATGTATAGGTTTGTCCTTTAAGTATATTTTTGCGATGAGAAAAAGTGTGCATGGGATGCGCATGTTAAGGAAACCCATTAGAATAGAAAGGTGATTATGAAGTTTACTGTTTCTTCTGTGGCGCTTTTGCGCGAGCTTCAAAAGGCTGCGGGTGCCATAGCGTCCAATGCGTCGATGCCCATACTTGAAGATTTTCTCTTTGAGCTTGAAGGAAACGAATTGCGCATTACAGCAAGTGATCTGGAAACCACCATTCGCGCTGTACTCAGTGTACAAGCTGCAGATCAAGCAGGTACAGTCGCCATTCCTGCCAAAATTTTACTCGACACTTTGAAAGCGCTTCCCGAGCAACCCATTACTATTTCCGTACATCCAGAGCATTTGGGTGTGGAAATCACCTCGTCGTTTGGCAAGTACCGTTTAGCTGGTGAAGATGGAGCCGACTATCCACAAGTACCTGAGCCCACGGAAGTAGATGAGGTGGTCATGCCGTCGGATGTGCTTTTACGTGGGATAAGTCGTACGCTTTTTGCTACTAGCAATGATGAGCTTCGTCCAGCTATGAATGGGGTGTTTTTTGAGATTGATTTTAACAGTATCACCTTCGTGGCTACAGATGCGCACAAATTGGTGAAATATACCTTTGAGCAGATGGAAAGTCAGGTATCTGCCTCGTTCATTGTGCCCAAAAAATCATTGAGCCTGCTTAAAAATGATTTACCTGCAGATACAGAAGTACGTATACAATTCAACCGCACCAATGCTTTTTTCTCTTTTGATAATACTTATTTTTCGGTTCGCCTAATTGATGCTCGATATCCCGACTATCAAGCTGTTATTCCTATCGATAATCCAAATAAGCTTACTGTAAACAGGCAAGACTTGCTAAGTTCACTCAAGCGCATTGCCATTTATGCCAACAAGACAACCAATCAGGTGATGTTCAGCATTGCCAACGATAGCCTTACCATTTCTACACAAGATTTGGACTTTTCCAATGAAGCTACGGAACAGCTTCCCTGTACTTATGAAGGTGAGCCATTAGAAATTGGGTTTAATGCCAAGTTTTTGATTGAGATGCTAAGTGTGTTGGACAGTGAGGAAGTGCGCATGGAGTTGTCAAACCCTACTCGAGCAGGTATTTTGGTGCCTATTGCCCAGCCTGAAAATGAGTCCATTCTCATGTTAGTCATGCCTGTGATGTTGGGTGTGTGAGGTGTGGTTTTTGATGACGCATAGTGAGGCTTGGTGTGGGTTAAAACACCAAGCCTCACTTATATGAGGCATAGCTCGCTGGGAATTGCGAATTTTGCACTTCACACAACACTACGTACTATGAGGTTTTTGCTCGCTTTGGTACTGACCTGTTGCACAGGATGTGTGCCAGCACCACAAACAAACACTCCGGAATATACAGTGCGCATCTGGCAGCATTTGGTGGATGAAAATCATTTTGCGCAAGCGAAAAAGTGGAGTACACCTGCTACACAAAGATGGCTTGATCTAATGAGTGAACTGATTGGTGAGGGCGACACGGCCTCTGTGACACATACGGTCTTTGAGCAGCTCTACTGTACTACTCTGGATTCTGTTGCCTATTGTATCTATAAAGTTCGGGAGGAAAGAGAGATCATCCAAGATACTTTTTGGTTGGTGCGCAGACCACGTGGATGGCTTATAGACTTTCGGGAAGCTTCGATTGACATGAGTGATCAGTGGATCCAGGAGATTTTTCCATCTGTTATGCCCCATCCTTCTGATACTACCCTGGATTGAGCATGCGTATGCATGCGTGGCTTTGGTTTAGCTCAATAGCAGAAAGTGGAATGACCATTAGACGTAAGATTGGGTTGTTTTTCGGTTCGTTCAACCCTGTACACAATGGGCACATGATTATTGCCAATGTCATGGCAACTCAGACAGTATTGGACGAGGTGTGGTTGGTGGTATCACCTCAAAACCCTTTGAAACCTCGACGTACCTTGGCACGGGATTATGATCGCCTACATTTGGTACATTTAGCCATTGGGGATAATCCCCACTTGCGGGCTTGTGATGTAGAATTTGGGTTGCCACGCCCGTCATATACCATTGATACACTGGTGTATCTGAATGAAAAGTACCCTCAACATGAGTTTTCGCTTATTATGGGGAGTGACAATCTAGCCTCTTTGCCCAAATGGAAAAACTACGAACTCATATTGCGTGACTATCATCTGTATGTATATCGAAGGCCTGGCCATGAGCTTGGCATCTTGGCGCAGCATCCTCATGTGCATTTTGTGGAACGGGTGCCATTGTTGCAACTCTCAGCGAGCTATATCCGGCAGTGCATTCGTCAGGGATATTCGGTGCAGTACATGGTACCTGATGCAGTGTTTAGGTACTTAGAAGCAAGTAGGTTGTATCGGTAGTCAAGGCAACATCACTTGGGTGAGTTATTTCGATTAATTTGCCAAGTATTGGCAATAAGTACGAGCTACTTTCTTTTTGGATAGCAAATCAATGTACTGCAGCTATGAACGAGCTTGGGCGTTATGTGATATGTTTTGGAGTATTAGCCATTTTTATGGCAAATGCAATGGGCCAAGATGTACCACTTGCTATTGGCCAATGGCGTTCATGGCTACCCTATCAATCGGCTCGATATGTAACACAGAGCGAACAAAAAGTGTGGTTTGCCACAGAACTATCACTAATGAGTGTAAACAAGATTGATAAATCCATCAACTATTTGAGCAAAGTAGAGGGACTGAGCCAGGTTGGAGTGCATTTGGTCAAATATCATAAGGGAGCGCAGGTACTTATTGTAGTATATGAAGGCGGGAGCATCGACCTGCTAAGTGATACGCAGATTCTTACTGTATCCAGCCTTGAAGAAAGCAATGTTATTATTGGTGACAAGCGCGTCAATGATGTATACTGTGAGCAAGGGGGCTCGCGTGCGTGGTTAGCAGGCAATTTTGGTATTAGCCGATTGGATGTGATTACGGGCCTGTTTGAGGGTACAACGCGTATGCCAATAGAGGCAAGATCACTTACCATTTGGCGCGACTCAGTATGGGTGGCTACGCAGGAAGGTGTGTATGCGGCACCTCTTTCCGGGGTGAATCTCGATGATTTCAGCAATTGGAGATGGTTGGGGCCTGAAGCGGGCTTTCCTGCCGACTATGCTGCAGGGGCTATGACGGTGTTTTCCGATAGGCTGTATCTGTCGATAGATGGTGCACTTGCCTATTATGATGGTAATGGGCAAGTAGTGAATGTATACCAAGAAAATGGCATGTATCTCCATTTTCTAACTGCAGAAGGGCAACGTCTGTTGGCAGGGTTTCGATGTGTAGATGATTGCAACGGTCGGTTGCTCTACTTTCAAGCCGATGGTTCTTTTAAGCCTTCTGCTGCACAATGTGTCAATAGACCACTGTATGCCATTGAGGATGAACAAGGCAGAGTGTGGATAGCTGATGAGTGGAGGCGCTTTCGCGTCGATGAGGGCAATACCTCCTGTAACTTGTTTGACACCAACACTCCGTGGTCGGCCAATACTTATGATATTGAGCTTTGGCAAGATGAGGTGTGGATTGCTGCAGGTGGTGTGAGTAGCATATTTGGATATCTGTTTCGTCCAGATGGTATTTTAGCTTATGTCGATGGGCAATGGCGTGCTTATAATAAGTTTACACGTGATGAGCTAGCTGGATTGGAAGATTTTCTATCTCTACGCATCCATCCAGAAAAGGGAGTGGTGTATGCCGGATCTTTTCTCGATGGCTTAGTCGTGTATGATCGACAACAGTTTCAAGTGTATAATGACACTAATTCTACTCTAAATAATGCTTTGGGTGATCTTCAGCGCACCCGAGTATCGGGATTAGCCTTTGATGCTGAGGGCAATTTGTGGGTGGCCAATCACAGTGCCGAGCGCCCCATTTCGGTATTGCGTCCAGATGGTACGTGGTTGAGCTTTGCACCATCTTGTGTAGCGCTTGAGCTGGCGCAAATAGCTATTGATCCCTTTGGATATAAGTGGTTTGTCGTCACTAATAATAATGCTGGTATATTGGTATATGATGATGGCGGAACTTTGGACGACACTTCTGATGATCGATGTCAGCTAATAAGTACTTTTAATAGCGAGCTCCCTACCAATAAGGTGAATTGTTTAGCTGTAGATTTAGATGGCGCTGTATGGGTAGGTACTAATGAAGGGGTAGTTATTTTTGAATGTGATCCATTTGAATCGTATTGTAAAGGTACGCGGCCTATTGTACAGCTTGACAATTTTGGTGCCTACCTATTGGAAGATGAAGATGTACGCACTATTGCTGTAGATGGAGCCAACAGAAAATGGGTGGGCACTACTAATGGCGTGTTTGTACTTTCGCCTGATGGCCTAAATGAAGAAGCCCGTTTTGATGAGGATAATAGCCCATTATTTGACGATCTCATTACAGATATTGCCATTAATGATCAGACTGGGGAAGTGTATATCGGTACGGGCAAAGGCATGCTAAGTTATCGAGCAGAGGCAGTAGCTGGTGGGGTAGTGCATGAGCGCAATATATTAGTGTACCCCAATCCCGTCTCTCCCGATTATGAAGGCCCTATTGCCATAAAAGGATTGGCACGCGATGCGTTGGTCAAGATTACCGATATGCATGGCCAATTGGTATACGAGACAAAGGCCTTAGGGGGACAAGCCATTTGGGATGGGCGCGATTACAATGGCCGTAAAGTGCAGACAGGGGTATATCTCATATTCAGTACTTCTACCAATGAGCTCAATCCAGACACTGCTGTAGGGCGCATTGTGCTTATTCATTGAGCAGCTTCTTACCACGCATCTGCTGGCGGCATGTTATGTGTATGTACAGCAGTGTCTAATATGTGTTGGTAATACGCTTCATATTGGGGTACGATGCGATTGATGTCAAATTTACGGGCTTGTTCAAGGGCATTTTTTCGAAACTGATCCAGCAGTGTTTCGTTGGCAAGTAGTTTAAGAGCATTGTGTGCCATGTCTTGTACGTCACCTATAGGGCTGAGAAAACCCGTTTTGCCATGAATGTTGATTTCGGGTAGCCCACCAGTATTGGTGCTGATGACAGGTACTTGGCAAGCCATGGCCTCGAGAGCGGCTAAGCCGAAGCTTTCGTTTTCTGAGGGCATGACAAATAGGTCAGCAACAGCTAAAATTTCTTCGATAGCATCTTGCTTGCCCAAAAACCGAATGTCGTCACATAGTTTGAGCCGGCGGCACAGGTCTTCTAATTTGCGTCGTTCAGGGCCGTCGCCTACGAGTAATAGCTTGGCAGGAATCTGTTGGTGTATGATTTGAAACATGTGCAACACATCTTCTACTCGCTTTACCTTTCGAAAGTTGGATACATGTATCAAGATGCGTTCGCCTTGTGGGGCAATGGCTTTTTTGAAATGTTCTTTGTTCGTGCGCCGAAATCGATTGAGGTCGACAAAGTTGTAGATGACTTGAATATCTTTCTGTATGTGGAAATATTCAAATGTTTGCTGGCGCAAGCTTTGGGATACGGCGGTAACACCGTCCGACTTGTTGATGGAAAACTCTACTACCGGAGCAAAGGAAGGGTTATTGCCCACAACTGTAATGTCCGTGCCATGAAGGGTGGTGATCACGGGAATATATCTGCCGCGCTGAAGTAGTACCTTTTTGGCCAGATAGGCCACAGTGGCGTGAGGAATGGCATAGTGTACATGTAACAGGTCGAGCTGCTCAAAGTGCACTACCTCAACGAGCTTACTGGCTAAAGTGGTGTCGTAGGGTGGGTATTCGAATAGTGGATAGTCATCGTCAGTTACCTCGTGGAAAGAAATATTTTCATGGAAACCAGACAATCGAGGGGGGCGCCTGTAAGTGATAAAATGCACTTGATGTCCTTTTCGAGCTAAGGCTAAGCCCAACTCTGTGGCTACCATGCCACTTCCTCCATAGGTGGGATAACAAATGATACCAATTTTCATAGTGCCGATTTGAGGTAAGCGTGACCTAAATAAGGAACAGGCATGTAGAAGTAGCCTACTTGTCCAGATTATGAAATGATTGATGCAATCAACTCATTAACTTAACAAAGTATTATACATGTTTTCAGCGATAATATTGGCCAAAAAATACATCAAGTAATACTCCATGCCAACAACACGTCGTACTTTAACAAAACAGCCGGCCCAAGATTAGTTTGAGCCGGCTGTGGTGCTAATGATCGCGTGTTTTACTTAGCCAATATGAGCTTTTCAAAGTGTGGTCGATCACCTACTTGAATGCGAATGATATACATTCCTGGAGCCCAGTCGCGAATATCGAGCACCTCCTCTTGGTCAAGGATGTTGCGATAGCTTCGTTGCCACATCTGTATACCCTGCATAGAGAAGATGTCGATGTGCGCATCACTGCGTTGTGGCAAGCGGAAGCGCAAAGTAGCGAGCCCATCGGTGGGATTGGGTGCCAGTACTACATCTGAAACTGTGATGACCTCTTGGCTACTGACCAAGGTACTTACAGTGAATTGTGCGGTTTCGGTGCATCCGAGGCTGTCAGTTACAGTAACGGTATATACACCCGGCGGCAAATTAACTATGTTCACTGTGGATGCACCTGTATCCCATTCGTAGGTGTAGGGAGGCACACCATATAGGGGCTGGTTGAGGGTAATGCTTCCATCGTTGGAGCTAGCTGTTTGAGCATTTTGTATGTTGGCCGAAAGACCAAGAGTGGGAGGACACCCAAGTATATTGATATTGTCTAGATCTAACCAATAGTTGCCTTGTCCCCAAATGGCCTGGATGCGCACATTGATGGCCATGCCTGCCCATGGAGATAGGTCGATAGCTATAGTTGTGAAGTCGGTAGTAGGTGTGTGGTCGGTACCTACAAGGGTATATACAGTTTCCCAGGTTTCGCCGCAGTCCGTACTGATGAGTACCAAGAGTGAATCGTTGTTGCCCAACATAGTGGGTGCTGTACCGTTAAGCCAATCCACATAGCGATAGTCAAAGGTGAGCGAATCGCCCTCATTAATGAGGGCTACACGATGGGTGGTGAGCTCAAAAGATTGATCACCATTGTATAGGTTGTCTGCTACTACAGCAGTAGGATTGTTGTGCGCATTGGGAGCAAAAACAGGGTTGCCAAATTCACTATGAGTCCACGTTTCTGGGAAAGTCAGTGATTCAAAGTCTTCTATCAGAGGTAAATAGTAAGCTGTGATAATATCGATAGCAAAGGTGTCATTACTTCGGTCGTTGTCGGTGTCTAGTTCTGTCCATATTTCGATATGATAAGGACCAGGCTGGGAGAAATCCCACTTGGTATCGAACTCTACATAAATGAGCGAGTCATTGCCCAACACGCCAGTGAAAAAGCCGTCAGTGGGGAAGGGGATACCTGCCACTACACCATTTACACTGTATTTGAAGGGAAAGAGAGATTGAGGTGTTTGGCCGTAATTGGCCAGTAAGATACCAATGGTTTCTAATCCTAGGTTACAAGCTCCATCAGGATTAGGGGTTACCAAATCAAATACGCCTACATCGTTCATCCAAATGGTTTGGAAAGAGATGGGGCCATAGTGTTTGCTTTGTTCGGTAGAATCACATACGGCGTATACGTACACATCGTACCAATAGCTGGGTTGTAATCCTGTGAGTGTAACCATATTTTGCCCCGGAGAGGCCATATAGCTTTGGGCAGTGCCCAATGTGAAGCCTAGAGGGCCCCATTCGACGATATGGGGTACAGTTTCATCTGCAGCTTGCCAGGTCACTATGGCATTGTCGGCATTGATGTCGTACATGGTGACCTCTAAAGGAGATGGACAACTGGGGCAAGCAATAATGGTGGCTACTTCTCCTGTTTGAGGGTTAGGGCCATCAGAGAAGACGATATTGCCGGTGGGATCAATGATGTTGTAGCTCACTTCATTTTCGAATATGCCAGGTGAATACGATACGATGAAAGGCACGTTTTGCAAAGCGACAAAAGTAAAAGTAGCTTCGTTGCCAGAGGTAAAAGTATAGTCGGCACTCTGATTGCCGATCGTGATAGTCAGTACCGCACCATTCCACCCATCGCCAAACGAATCAAACAATTCAAGGGTATAGGTACAAGAGTCGCCAGTGGGACTGGGCGGAGTGAAAGAGGTGGTGAATGTAAAAGGCCCTACACTGGTACTGACACTGTCTTGGCCGCATACCGATTGGACATACACGTCATAGGTGACACAAGCATTGAGGCTGTCCAGAAGGTAAGGGGAAGTTGTGGTGGTATCAGTTGGTCCTGCACCCAAAGGGAAGCCCGACGGGCCCCACTCGATTTGATAGTACAGGTGTTCGGGACTGGTAGACCAGGATATAAGAGCTGTGGTATCTGTCACATTTGTGATTGACACATCGAAAAAGTTAGGGGCTGGACACACAGGGCACGTAGCTATGTCGTTGTACACTTCCGTCAGCCCCGGCGTAGTAATAGCAGATGTTAGTAGAAGCCCATCAGAATCGTACAGTTCAATTGTGCCTGTGTTGAAAGAGTTGAAGTTGAAAGTCACTTCGATGGGATAGCCATCTAGTACTGTGATGGGGAAAGATGCTTCGGAGCCGTTGTCATTGACACCATCAAGTGTGTATTGAGTAGTCACCCCGTTGACTGTGACGGATACGGAATTATTTGCCCATCCGTTGCCAAGATTGTCGTAAAGTACGAGGGTATAGGTGCATTGTGCAGGGGGGTTGATAAAAGGCGTTTGAACGGTAAGGGGCCCTGCAGCTGCACTGATTCCATTGGGATCGCCACAATCAGTTATGACATAGAAGTCGTAAAAAGTGTTTTCCATGAGATTGGTGATCAGCGCGGAAGTTGTATCGGGCAAGAGTATTGATGAACCGCTACCTAACGCAAATCCAGAGGGACCATATTCGACGATATAGCCTATAGCCGTATCGATGGGCTCCCAATGGAGTATCAGTGAAGTAGGTGTTAGATCAGAAAAAGACAGATTGGCGGGCGGAAAACAGGAAATGTTGGCATTACAATCGAGGTTGTCGCCAGGGTGTGGGGTGCCACCTACCGTACTGATCAGTGCATCCCACCCTGGATCATCGACTACACCGGATGCTCGAAACACAAAAGTAAGGCAGCCCGATGGGTTGGATGAAGTGAAAGAGGTAGTGGGGAGTTCGCTTAAAGTACTTGCACCTTCTTGGGCACCGGCACCATAATTTTCGGCGCCACCGTCCCCTACTCCATCACTATTGTTGAAAAGTTGCAGGCTACTATTGTTGGGGTCGTCGAGGATTGAAGCAGGAAATACTTCGCCATTGGGGTTGTCCGTGTCGAGGATGACGAGCCAATCGAAAGGAGAAAAAACACCGAAGTCTTGAAGCTCTAAGGTAATGGGCGTGCCATCTACTGAGCAAATAGTAGTCGTCGTCACGCAATCACAATTGGGATAATTCCCAGAAGCGCCGTCAATAGTTGGATCACCGCCTGGCCCTCCTGGATCGGAAAATAAACCACCAGAACCTGCGAAAAAGCACTGTACACTATCTGCTTGTGGTACAATTTGGCCATAAGAATATGGTATAGCCCATAGGATGGTAAAGGCGATAGTCCCCATCCAGGAAAAGAGGCAATTGTGGGGCACGACACCAATAGTAGAATTCAAGCGCATAACTGGATATTTTGAAAAATGTCAAAGGGGCTGAGAATAACGAAATAGCTATTTGGGGTTGCCAAGGTTACAAACGATATTATCGTATTTGATACCGGCTAAAATTATAGAAAAATAGCTAAGAGTATTACCTTGAGATGTGGTGCATCAGGGGTGTGTACCCTTTTGGTCTGTCAAATTGCATTTGGTGATAGCTTGCATGGCATATTGGCAAATATAATAGTGGGGTGTATCTATAGAGGAATTTTTTATGATGCTGTTTTTTAATATTTTGGAGCCTGTTTTGTATAACCCCGTTTACTAATAAAGCCCCATGTCACGACCAGAAGGACTTGTTGAAGAAGCACTTTCCTGGGTTCGTCAATTTTTCCGCACACAGATAGCTGCTGAATACGTATTTCATGACTTTGAACATACGGTACAGGTGTGGGCTGCAGTGCGCAAAATAGCTAAAGGTTATCGTTTGTCGTCGGTTACTTTGGAAGTACTAGAGCTGGCTGCTATTTTTCACGACACGGGTTTTGACCGGGGGGCTGAGTTGCACGAGGAACGTTCGTGTCGGTATGCTGCGCAATGGTTGCGTCAAAGAGGATATCCAGAGGATAGATTGGCATTGGTATTGTCGTGTATTTTGGCTACCCGTCTGCCCCATGCTCCTCACACTTTTTTGGAGCGCGTAATATGCGATGCCGATATGTGTTACTTAGGCCTGGATGTATATGCTGATCGCAGTAGGCGCTTGAGGCAGGAACTGCTTATGACGCGAGGGGTACTCAGTGAGGAAGCAGAGTGGTTGGCGTTTGAAATGCATCTGATCAAGTCGCACACTTTCTTCACGTCTGTGGCAGAACTGTTGTTTGGTCCGTGTAAGCGATCTCATCTATATCAGCTTGAAAGTCAATATTGCGCAATTGCTAAGCCTGTTTGGGAGACGGTAGATGAACTGGCCCAAGCGCAAAAGAAAAAGAAAAAAAGGCTATCGACTAATGCACAGTTGAACCAACCAGGGGAAGCTGCTGTTTCAGAGGCGCAAAGTTTGGATTGGACACAAATGCAATTGCTCATTTCGGACGAAATGCCGACCAAGCATTTGTGGACCCTACAGGGAGCGGCTTTTTTAGGTCTATTGATTGGAGGGGTTGGTGCGTTTTCTGGGATTGTACATGTGGAAATAGCTTCGGTTGTGTTGGGTAGTGTTTCTTTAGGGGTGGGCTATATCAGCGTGGCGAGGGCCCGAGGTAAGCGGACTATTCCTTTGGATAAGTGGCAGCTATGGCTAATTTTTGCATTGGCTTGTGCTGTAGCTGTTATGGTAATAGCGTGGGCTGTGATTCCTACTCAATTGTAAGCAGGTCAAAACTTATTACTTATGATTTCGGACAAGATGGAGCAGGCACTCAACCAACAGATAGAAAAGGAAGCTTATGCCTCGTTTCTTTATTTGGCTATGGCTTCTTGGTGTGAACAACAAGGGCTAAGTGGATGTGCACAGTTTTTCTTTCGGCAGTCGGATGAAGAGCGCATGCATATGCTCAAGATATTTCACTACGTAAACGAGATGGACCGATTTGCCCTTACGCCAGCAGTTGCACAACCACCTCATGAATATGAATCAGTGCGCCAGGTTTTTGAACGTACTTTGGCCCATGAAATGGAGGTAACGCAAGCTATCTACGATTTGGTCGAGTTGGCACGTGCAGAAAAGGATCATGCCACAGAGCATTTTTTACAATGGTATGTAGAGGAGCAGCGTGAGGAAGAAGGGCTGATGCGTATGATTCTCGATCGCATTAAACTCATTGGTGAAGGCCCTCAGAGTTTGTATTTTATCGATAAAGAGGTGGAAGCAATCAATGCTGCTGTGCAGGCTAATGAACAGGAGCAAGAGGCTTGAGTGTTGTAGGTAGATGTCTTTTGATTGTCTTTTTCTGTACGTAGTACGGTAGCTTTGCGCGATGTCATCCCGAGTACCAGGCCGCGAGGGTTTGTTGCTCGGGATTTGTTGTGAAAATTAGTCGCAGACTATGAAAGTGACGGAGTATTTTGAACAATCGCAGGGGCAAACATTAATTTCTTTTGAGATACTACCTCCACTTAAGGGTGGGAGCGTCCAGCATATATTTGATGTGTTGGACCCACTCATGGAGTTTAAGCCACCTTTTGTCGATGTGACGTATCATCGGGAGGAATTTCTTTACAAGAAAATGCCAAGTGGCTACTACGAAAAGGTAGCTATCCGCAAACGGCCTGGTACGGTAGGTATCTGTGCAGCAATCATGCATCGTTATGGTGTAGACGCTGTACCACACCTGATTTGCGGTGGCTTCACAAAGGAGGAGACGGAGAATGCACTTATAGACTTGAACTTTCTCAACATTCAGAATGTCCTGGCTATACGTGGTGATGCGCGCAAGTTTGATGGCCGCTTTATTCCAGAACCTGGTGGTCATGCCTATGCGATCGACTTGGTACGTCAAATCGTGGACATGAATCACGGCAAGTATCTGGATCCCAATATTGAGAATGGCGTAAAGACTAATTTTTGCATAGGTGTGGCGGGGTATCCTGAGAAACACTTTGAAGCACCCAACATGGAATTGGATCTTTACTACACCAAGCAAAAGATAGAGGTAGGAGCCAACTATATCGTCACGCAAATGTTTTTCGACAACGAGAAATATTTTGATTATGTAGCGCGTTGTCGCAAAATCGGTATTGAGGTGCCCATTGTACCGGGGCTTAAGCCCATCACAAAGGCTTATCAACTCACTTCCATTCCTCGCATGTTTCACGTGGATATACCCGTAGCATTGGTTCAGGAGTTTCGCAAGGCAAAGACGCCAGAGGCGCAGCAGGAAGTAGGGATTGAGTGGTGTATTGCACAGAGCAAGGAACTCAAAGCAGCAGGTGTGCCTTGCTTGCACTACTACACGATGGGGGATGTAGCAACCATCAAGCGCATTGCTGCTGCTGTATTTTAAGTTGAGTGCTTAGCGCTCAGGGATAAACTGCTATGCAGGGGAAACGATCTGCGCCACATGTGTTTATGGCGGTGCTCAATTGGGGATTGGGACATGCTACGCGCAGTTGTGTGCTTATAGAGGCATTATTGCGTGCAGGGGTGCGCGTGTCGGTGGGGGCAGATGGAGCAGCACTGAAGTTGTTGCACACTGAGTGGCCCCAATTGCCTATTTTTGAGCTGCCTGCATGGCATGTGAGCTACCCGCGGAGGTCGATGGCGTGGAACATGCTGCGTTTGCTCCCCCATTTTGTGCACAGCATGTATGCCGATCGGCGGGCGATCCAGAAAATACATCGCCAGCAGTGCTTCGATGCGGTGATTTCAGATAATCGTTATGGGTGTTATCTGAATGAGTGCCCTTCCATATTACTGACTCATCAGCTTTTTATACGCAGTCCTTGGCGCTGGAGCGATCCGTGGGTGCATAAGTACTTACATGCGTGGATAAGGCGTTTCAGTGCCTGTTGGGTACCAGACTGGCCTAACGCACCTGGCCTGTCGGGAGCGTTGGGGCATGGGCAGGTGTCTTTCCCATTGCGGTATGTTGGGCCGCTCTCACGTATGCAGGCATGTCGAGTGCCCAATAAGCGCTATGAGGTGGCAGCTATACTTTCGGGTCCGGAGCCACAGCGCACCTACCTTGAACAGCAGTTGATAGCTCAGTGGTTTGACTTGCCGTTGCGTGGCGTCTTGGTACAGGGGCTTCCCGAGCGACAAGTGCGGCCTTGTATGCTCCGTCCCGGATTACTGCAGGTGCCTTTTTTGCCGAAAGGCCCGCTCAATCGGCTCATTTGTGAAAGTGAAGTAGTGGTGTGCCGCTCGGGATACAGCTCGCTGATGGACTTGGCAGCTACAGGTGCTAAGGCTTTGCTAGTACCTACGCCTGGACAAACGGAACAGGAGTATTTGGCGGCTCAGTTAGCCCAAAAGGAGATATGTGTCGTGCAGTCGCAAGCCACCTTCAACTTGGCAGAAGGATGGCAACGAGCGCGCCAGCTGCCTGGTCTGGGTGCCCTCTCAAAAGGTGATGCTTCTTTACTCGATCAGGCGATAGCGGCATTGTTGGCTCAACTGCCATGAGTGCTGCTTATGCGTGTATTGGTCTTAGGCCTTGTGAGGTTGTTGGCGATACAGCCACCATAGTCCTCCTATGCCTGTCAGTACGAGCAATACAGCTATGATTTGTGCTTGGGAGGGATGCATGCCTAGTATCTCGTACTTTTTATTGACGCGAATCAGCTCGATAAGAAAACGCTCAATTCCATTAAGTATGAGATAGATGAAAAACAGCGAGCCTGACACTTTAAAGCGTTTGCGCCAAGCCCATAGCAACCCGCCAATAAGCAAAGCAGCGATGGTTTCGTAGATAGGTGTAGGATAAACGGGTTGGGGTAAGTGGTGGCAGTAGCGCCAAGTACAGCCTTCTATGGGCACGCCTGCATTGTTGACGTTGTGCGGGTAGTCGAACGACCATAGCCATTCGGGTAAGAACCACCACTCGGGCTGTGGGGCTGCAACTATACCCCAGTCGCCATCGCCGGCCAGCTGGCAGCCAATGCGTCCCACGCCATATGCAATCATGAGTGCGGGAGCAATTGCGTCGGCAAAGGGCCAGAAGGGAATGTAGTGTTTGCGCAAATACCACACGACACCTAAGAACCCACCTACTAAACTACCATACATGGTGAGTCCAGCTCCGGAAAAGAACTGACCTAGGGGATCTGCTAGAAAAGACGGAATGTCTTCAATTACGGTAAATACTTTTGAGCCGATCAAACCTGTGATAGCTGCTACGATGGTGATATCGCCGATGCGATCATGGGGCCAAACTTTTCGTTTGACTATCTTGGGATTAGGCAGTTGCTGTTGTGCTTTTTCCCACCACTTGAGTGCACCAAAAAGTACAGCAGCTAGTAGTCCGAGGGGCCAGTTCCCTTTTAAAGAGAACACAACGGATGCAGCATCAGCTTGCATCTGGGCCATATGCGTAAACATATATGGCAACTTAAAGCCCAGGACAAAGCCAAAAAAGGCATTGGACAGAATTTCCGAAGGAGTAGCTGGTGCCCCTACTACTTCCTTGACAGTTTCAGGCTTGAAGATTCCTTCTTCCGCTTTACGTTTGAGCTCTAGGTAGAGGAACCAAGCTGCGGTCAATATGGCAATGACCAGCATCAAGCCGAAAGTCTTAAAGATAGATAGCCAGTTGTCGGGTTGGGTGCCGAACAAGTCGTGAAACAAGTAAGAAAGGTCGGGATACATCTTCTGGCAATTTTTACGCAGGCAAAGTAACACAATAAAAACTGCTTGGGCAGGTATGTGGTGCTATATGAGCGCGCGAGGTCCTGATGATAATTTGCATTTTTACGGCCACCAGTGCAGCTTGCCTTAACCAAAAACGAACTTAATTATGGAAACCTCAAGTATTCTTTTTGAGCAAGTAGGTCCAATAGCACGCATTACGCTCAATAGGCCGCGTGTGTACAACGCATTCAATAGGGAGATGGCTTTGGCCTTACAGCAGCGCCTCGATCAATGTAATGCTACGCCTGAAATTCGAGCTGTTTATTTAACTGGATCTGGCAAGGCATTTTGTGCGGGTCAGGATTTGCAAGAAGTAGTGGATCCAAATGGGCCGGATCTTACCAAGATCTTGGAAGAGCATTACAATCCCATAGTTTTGCGTTTGCGCCAGTTGCCCAAGCCGGTGGTGTGTGCAGTAAATGGTGTAGCGGCTGGTGCCGGTGCAAATATTGCTTTGGCTTGTGATGTGGTAGTGGCCTGTACATCTGCTTCTTTTATTCAAGCCTTTAGCAAGATTGGTCTGATTCCCGATAGTGGTGGTACGTGGGTGTTGCCCCGTCTGATCGGCTGGCAGCGCGCCAGTGCACTAATGATGTTGGCAGATCGAGTAGGTGCTGAGGAAGCTTGTCGAATGGGCATGATTTACAAAGTGTTTGACGATGAAACCTTTGCTGAGAATGCTTGGGCTTTGGCTGAACAATTGGCACATATGCCCACGCAAGCTTTAGCGTGGACTAAGCAATTGTTGCAGGCTTCGGCACATCAGACTTTGAAAGATCAGCTGCTTATGGAGCAGGAGTTGCAGACAGCTGCTGGCCAGACATATGACTACAAGGAAGGTGTGCGAGCATTTTTGGAAAAACGCAAGCCTACATTCAAAGGGCAGTAAGACTCAGGTATGGATGGGATAACTATAGCCGCCGTGATTATGCATCAGTCGAATAGGTGTTTGTGTGGAGGAATGGGCTTATAAGGTGGTTTTATCCCTATCCACTATTTTAAGCGTGCATATGCCTCGAGAGCTCAATCCTCATTTGCGCAAAAAGCTGACGCGTCGTCAGTTGCCCAGTCCGCCTATACTTGTAGAAGGTATCTTGAGTGGCGACAGAATTCGCTTGGCTCAAGCTATTACTTTAGTAGAGAGTACTCGCCCTGAACACCGCCAACTGGCAGCAGAAGTTGTAGAAGCTTGTTTGCCCTATGCCGGACGTGCACAGCGCTTGGGGATAACGGGTGTGCCGGGTGTGGGAAAGAGTACCTTTATTGAGGTTTTGGGGCAGCACGTAATTGAGCAAGGGCACAAAGTAGCTGTATTGGCCATAGATCCCACTAGTCAGCTCAGTGGGGGTAGCATATTAGGAGATAAAACGCGCATGGGCCAATTGGCAGCCCATCCTTATGCGTTTATTCGGCCATCACCTGCAGGTAGCCACTTGGGGGGAGTAGCTGCTCATACGCGAGAGTCCATTATTTTGTGTGAGGCAGCAGGATTTGATTTGGTATGGGTAGAAACGGTGGGTGTGGGGCAATCAGAAACAGCAGTGCATTCGATGGTGGATTGCTTTTTGTTATTGTTGTTGCCTGGCGGTGGCGATGAGTTACAAGGCATTAAGCGGGGCATAGTGGAGATGGCAGATATCATTGCTGTCAATAAAGCTGATGGCCCTAGGCTGCCTTTAGCACGTGAGGCCCAACGCGCCTATCAAAATGCACTACGCCTTATGCCTCCCCATCCGGCAGGATGGAAGCCTCAGGTGTTGTTGTGCTCAGCTCACACGGGAAAAGGGATTTCAGAGGTATGGCATGCTGTAGCAGCTTTTTTTGCGCAAGCGCGTGCTTCGGGTTATCTGGATCGACATCGGCGAGCGCAAGCTCAGCAGTGGTTGTACGAGCAGGTGAATCATGAACTGCATCAGCTCTTTATGAGCCACCCTAAGGTGGCTCGGTTGTGGCCGCAATACGAACACAAGGTAGTTCATGGTCGCATGTCAGCCTTACGTGCGGCGCAGAGGTTGGTGGCCGCGTTTGAAGGGCAATTTAATAGCGAGGAGGAGTAAAACAATGCAAAAGCCCTCTGGCACCAATCACACGGAGGGCTTTTAAGGTATGAGCCATCACAACATGCTCACATGTACTCGAAGTGTATTACTTGCTTTTGCCAAACCAATTACCTAACATGCGCATGCCCATTTTCGCAATATCGTCTACAGCACTACCGTCGCCGTCTTGGTCTAAGAGTTGAGTAATCATTCCTAAAACTGGATTGCTGCTCTGTTGTTTCTGAACTGAGCCAGAAAGCATTTGTACTATATCGTCTAAGCCAAGGCCTGATTCTCGTCGTACTTTGCCTACGGCACCCATTACAAGTGGGGCCAGCATTTTCAGTAAAGAAGATCCTTGCTCGAGAGAAATTCCGCTGGTTTGTGCCACAACTTGTGCAATGGCGTCTTGTCGTTTGCCTAGCAAATGACGGAGGATACCTGCACCATCTGTGGATTTGGGGTTTTCGGGTTGGAACTGGCCAGAGAGGAATTCTTGGGCATAGTCCAAAAGGCTACCATCATGATCGCGATCAATAGCACGGAGCATATTTTGAGCTTGTTCGGGTTGTTGAGCATTTTTGGCCAAGGTAGTGACTAAGGCCGTCAGCGCTGTTTGAGCAGCAGTAGTGGCTTGTTCTTTTTCTACACCGCCAAGTTGCTGCCTTATTGAATCAACCAATTGGTCGTTTTGCAACAATTGCTGCTGTAGGAAATCCATAAGATGAGTACCCATAATAAATAAATGTGAAAAGAGTGAACAAATTGACTTAGGTTTTAAGTAGCTGGGTATCCAGATTAATGCACTTCAGGTATGTGCAGCTAGAAATGCGAAGGCTTGCATGATGGTAAAGGTAATCATTTTTTACAGGGATTTTGTTTTTTTCGAGTAAAAAGCACATTCTTTGTTGTAGTGCTTCTTGCATCTTTGATACCGAATCCATGCAAAACCGTCATTTGCCAGTTACACCTGATAGTGCTCCGCAGCTTGCTCAGCGCTTTGCTTTAGCGTGGTTTATTCGCCATGGAGATAGCCGTTTGCTTTTCCACAATTATCAACGGAGTGCTGAGTTGGTCACTTTGGTCGAGCGGTTGGCGGTAGCTGAACAGTTGACTGATGCGCATCAGCGCGCAGTGGTGGTTGCTGCGTGGCTTGTTTTTACGGGCTACGCTATCGATTATCCTGAAGGGATAAACGCCAGTGAGCAGGCCTTGGAGGCTTTGGAAAAGGAAGCATCTATGCGGCTTCCGCTTGTGCACCAGTGCCTAAGGCAGCAGCGTTATCCTGAGATAAATGCACCTGCAGCAGTTCGCGTCTTTGCCGATGCACTTCAGGCATTATACTGTGCCAATGGGGAGTTTAAAACGCGCAGTGCATGGCGGCTGGCGGAATACGAGCTGATGACTAATGCTTCAGTACCGCCACATGTGTGGCGCCAGCAATTGTGGCAAGAGCTCATGGAAGTACGCTGGTACACGGCGTCGGGTCATCAGCTCTTTGCTGATGAAGTGGCTCATCGCATTCAGGTATTGAAAAGCCGCATTGCACGCGATAAATACGAGCCTCCCGTACAAGCGCATGCTGATCAACTATTTCAAGGAATTGAACGCAATGTGCCCAATAGTGCGGTGCAGACTTACCTGCGCAGTGCATATCGCACGCAGATCAACCTCAGTGCTATTGCCGACAATAAGGCACATATTATGATCAGTGTCAATGCGATTCTAATATCGATCATCATATCGGTGCTTAGCTATCGAAATATTACAGAGACTAATCCTATGGTGTTGATGCCAGCAGTCATATTTTTAGTGACAGGGCTTGTCTCACTTACTTTCGCCATCCTTTCGGCTAGGCCTAAAGTGACGCGTTTGGCTGAAAAGTCTGTAAGTCCTGACGAGCTCAAACGGCATCTGATATTTTTTGGCAACTTTGCCTCATTGGAGGAATGCGAGTTTGAGCGAATGATGGACTCAGTGCTACGCCATGGAGAATTGCTATATGGAAATATGGTGCGTGATCTGTACCATTTAGGGCGAGTGCTCGATCAGAAGTACCGATATCTGTCCATATCCTACAATGTGTTTATGGTGGGCTTCATACTTACGGTGCTCACTTTTTTGATTGCTTTTTTTGCTTAGGTTAAGGGCCAACTGCGCTGTCCCTTGTGATTCTTTCAGATCAAGCTGTGTACGTTGTAAACAGAAAAATCGTTTACAGGTGGGGCATGTACTGCATCTTTCTTTGCGTACAGTTTACATTGCGTGCAGGGCAAGCATCATATTTGATATTTGTAGTTGATGATCCTATGAGGATGCAACGAATGCACTGACCAAAAACCCTTGCCATGAATTTTTTATCCTCGTCTTTTGTACTGCTGATTTGCACATTGTGGAATAGTGTTTTTTTGCTTGCGCAAAAGCCGGATCCAGAAGCTTATGTACAGCGCTATAAAGACATTGCAATAGCTGAGATGATGCGTACAGGGATTCCTGCCAGTATTAAGTTGGCACAAGGGATTTTGGAGTCTGCTGCGGGCACTAGTTATTTGGCCACTCGTGCCAATAACCATTTTGGCATTAAGTGCCATAAGGATTGGAGGGGAAAAAAAGTGTGGAGGCAAGATGATGACTACCGCGATGGCAAGTTGGTCAAATCGTGTTTTAGAGCCTATAAGAGCCCAGAAGAGTCTTTTGTGGCACATTCGGAGTTTTTGCGTGATCCGAAGAAAGCACATCGCTACGGTTTTCTCTTTGAGCTTGACCCTACTGATTACAAAGGTTGGGCACGGGGGTTGAAAAAGGCGGGTTATGCTACAGCTCCTGATTACGACAAAAAGCTGATTCGCCTTATAGAGACTTACAATTTGCATCAATTTGATCTGGTCGCATTGCAAGAGGAGGTGGTGATAACGCCTCATCCATCAGTGCCTGAAGTGCCTTTTGATCAAGGCGAGTTGCCCTACTCCACTTTTCCCAGCTCGCATGAGATAATAATCAATAATGACGCGAAGCTAGTATTGACACGGGCTGGAGAAACACCAGCCTACATTGCAGAGCGCGTCCGCGTGCCTGTGGTGTGTTTGCTTGCTTATAATGAGCATCTTTCGGATCCTTATCAAGTGCTCGAAGCGGGTACACCGGTATACATTCAACCCAAGCGCAATTTTTGGCGTGGTCATCGCAAATGGCATTACGTCAAAGAGGGGGAGACGATGCTTTATATTTCCAATCTTTATGGCATCAAGCTCGAAAAGCTGTATTGGCGCAATCGCATGCCTTCAGGTAGTGAGCCTGCGGTAGGTGAACGCATTGTTTTGCGCGGGCGCGTAAAGCCCAATGAAGTGCCGCGCCTACGGAAGTCTGACCCGTTGATGCCGCTACCTGAGGATGAGTTTTTTGATCACGGTGAAGTGGTGACTCCAGATGAACCTTTGCCACAAACACCAGAAACCACACCGCTACCTACACCTGATGAGGAGCACGATACGCCACTCTTTGAAGATCCCTTTAGTGGGCAGCCTGTGTCAGTTGATACTCCTGCTGAACAACTCCCTAAAAATGAGGATCGACCAGGTATTTCGACGCCATCTACTGATGAAGTTACGACGCCGCCTGTTGATGTACCACAACCACCTACACCCTCTCCTCCTGTTCAACCCTCTACCGACGACACTCCAGTGTACTATACAGTAGTCAAGGGAGACACTCTGTATAGCATAGCCCGTCGTCATGGGTTGTCGGTAACAGAGCTCAAGAAGCTCAATGGGTTGTCTTCTAACTTGATCAAGCCAGGACAAAAACTCCTCGTTCGCCAGTAAATCTGTGCCTATTTGCCAGAGGTGGTTAAGTAAATGAAGGAGGTCGTCAAGCATCAGTTATTTGGTGCGTAGTCCACATAGCAAACAGCGATTGCAAGAAGTGGGGAAAATCGTTCAGAGGGGTGGGCATATGTGTGGCAGAAGATCTTACCTTTGGAGGTGGTGAAATAAAAGATACGATGATGCGCTTTTTCTTCTTTAGTTTTTTATTGAGCATGAGTTTTGGTGTGGATGGATATGCGCAAGGAGGCTTTGTTTTTGGGTTCAAAGGAGGGCTGACCTTGGGCCTGCAAAACTGGAATGGTTTGGAGCAAGATCCACTTTTTAAGTATCATGGGATAGCTTTTATTGAATCTTTGGATGAAGCCAATGATGCGTTTGCCATATTTGTCCAGGCCGGCTATCATCTCAAGGGTAGTGCCATCAGAAATCGAAATTTCTTCAATCCTATTAGTGGAAATGTATATCGGCCACCTGCTCGTGAGTTTCTCTTTCACAATCTTTCGCTCACGTTTGGTGGCAAGCGCAAGTATCCCTACGGCGATGCAAAAGTGTATTATCTGCTAGGCATACGGGGCGAATACACGATCACTACCAACTTGGATGCCTACCAGGCGTTCAATGAGGCCAATCCAGCTTACTCCATTTACCCGTGGCCTTTTTTTGTCAATCGATTTAATTACGGTGTGACAGTAGGTGGTGGTGTAGAACTCTCTTTTGGCGAGTTGATGGGGGGCTTGCTCGAATTCAGTGTCAACCCTGACTTTTCTTATCAATACCGGCAGCCCGCTATACCCAATGTACAAAATCCATATACGGGCCAGACAACGACCATTCCAGAGCGGCTAATTCGCAATATTTCTTTTGAGCTTAGCTTGGGCTTGCGCTTCTTGCGCAAGGTGATTTACGTGGATTGAGCTTGCGCCACCCAGTTGGTGAGTGCCACGAACTCTTCGAGGCCAAGCTGTTCGGGGCGTCGACTGAGCAATGGCATGTCAAGAGGAGTGTTGGAAGGCAATAACTGCTTGACGGTGTTGCGCAGTATCTTTCTGCGTTGGTTGAATACAGTTTTTACGACTTTTTTGAATAAGTCAGTGTCACATGCCAAGTCTCGGTTGTTTTTACGTACTAACCGTATGACGGCTGATTGTACCTTAGGTGGTGGGTTGAAGTTGCCTTGAGAAACTTGAAACAGTAGCTTACCTTCATACCATGCCTGAGTCAATACACTGATGATACCGTAGTCTTTATTGCCGGGCTTGGCTACAATGCGCCGTGCCATTTCCAATTGAAACATACCCACCATTTCGGGTACATATGTCTTGTATTCCAGCATGTGGAATACGATTTGGGTGCTGATGTTGTAGGGAAAATTACCAACTAAACTAAAGGACTGCCCGTCAAAGATACTGTCTAGGGGGAGGTGCAAAAAGTCAGAAGCAATTACGTGGATGGTAGATGGTGGCCAGCGCTGGTGCAGCCACTGTACCATGTCAGGGTCTGCTTCTACTACTTTCAGTGGGTAGCCCAGCTCGAGTAAATATTGTGTGAGCATGCCAGTACCTGGACCTATTTCGAGTATGGGACCTTCATATCGAATGCTTCGGGCAATACGTTTTGCCAATTGGTGGTTGGTTAAAAAGTGTTGCCCGTATGATTTTTTTGCTTTCACCGATTAGAAGTTTTTCGTAAATGAGTATAGGCAATTCTTTATACTCATTCAAAAAAATGAAATATCAATGGCATTAGTGGGCATAAGCTACTTTCCCATACTTATGACAAACATACGCTAACTTTGGCCGATTGATTTTTCAGCGATTGACTAACTATCAAATCCAAATATCGGTTGATGGGAAAAGTAAAAGTAGGCATTACAGTAGGAGATATTAATGGTATAGGGTTGGAAGTGATACTCAAAGCCCTGCAGCACGAGGGAATTTTCGAGCTTTGTACACCTGTGGTGTATGGCTCGACCAAAGTAGTGTCCTATCACAAAAACATCATACCTAACTTCAATCTTAGTTTTCAAGGAACTTCCTCGGCTATCCAGCTCCACGCGCACAAGCTCAATGTAGTTAACTGTTGGAGTGAAAGTGTGAACATTACGCTGGGGCGTGCTACAGAGGATGGCGGGAAGTATGCCTGGCGCTCGTTGGATTGTGCAGTAGAAGAGCTCAAAAAGGGCTACATCGATGTGTTAGTCACAGCGCCAATCAACAAACAGGCTATGGAGATGGCAGGCTTTCAGTGGGCTGGCCATACAGAGTACTTGACCGAGAAGCTAGGTGCGGGGCAAAGCTTGATGTTTATGGTTAGCGATGAGGTGCGCATCGGGTTGGTGACTAATCACGTGTCCATAGGCAAGGTAGCCAGTCAAATTCATCAAGATCGCGTGATAGAAAAAGTGCGCTTGATGGAAGAAAGCTTGCGCATCGATTTTGGGATCGATCGGCCTTTGGTAGCGGTACTTGGCCTAAATCCCCATGCAGGAGAAGGTGGGCTCATTGGTAACGAAGAGGGGGAAATCATTCGACCTGCTATAGAAGAGCTAAAGAAGAGCAATTTTATGGTTATGGGGCCGTACCCTGCCGATGGTTTCTTTGGCAGTGGGCAGCACTTGCGTTTTGATGGCATTATGGCAATGTATCACGATCAGGGGCTGATCCCCTTCAAGTTGCTCACTTTTGGTGCTGGCTGTAACTTTACAGCTGGTTTGCCTTATGTGCGCACTTCACCCGATCATGGCACGGGTTATGACTTGACGGGGCAGGGGCGTGCCAATCCGGGGTCTATGTTGAAGGCAATTTTTACTGCTATTGACGTTTTCCGCAACCGAAGGCGCTATAAAGAACTGGAGGCAGCAAAACAAACTTCGCTTACTTCCTCTTTACCACAAGAGGGGCATAGTGATGATGTTAATGACATGACTTTTTCTGATGCTGAGGAATAATAATGAGCTGTGGCTCCATTGCTGTGTTCACGGCAAAATAGGTGCCGCTTCGATCAGGGCTACTTCTTGAATGATTGCTTGAGTGTGATACCATGTGGTATTTTGTGGCTTGGGGGGCTTGCGCGATTGAGTTGACATGCGCTCCTCGTGTACTAAAGTAGTAGCCCCATCTTGTTGAGCAGCAAGCGGCGGTGTAGCTAGCTGATTGGATAGAGATGGCATGTGATTAGCTTGGAGAGCCATTTCGTCGTATCGATATAGTTGGTAAGTCTCGATGGTTTGGATGAGTAGCTCGGCATAGTGTGGATTGGTGGCATAACCGCATGCTTGTAACCCTTGAGCCCACCCTTTGTAGTCGCGTACATCCAGTGTGAACAATATTCGATATCGGTCTTGAAGCAAGAATAATGAATGGTCTTCAAAAGAGGCAGCTACATTGGGGTACTTGCGAAAGCAAGAGGCCATGAGCTGGCCTTGTTCGTCGTAGTCATCATCCCATTCTCGAATGGTTTCTCCATCCCACCAGTCTTTGCACTTGATGCCAAAGTAATTGTTGCCTTCGCGAGCTAGTTTGCTCGTACCCCAATTGGATTCGACAATGCTCTGTGCCAGCTTAATGCTTGCGGGTATGGCAAATCGCTGCATCTCAGCAATAGCTAAAGGTGCAAATCGCATTAGATAGGCTTGTTGCTCTGAAGGGGTAATAGCCTGGACTGTGGTGCTGCATAGACATGCAAGTGCCAACAAGCACAAGGTGCTTCGTTTTCTCATATAGTATGTTTTTGATAGGTGCCTCTAAGGTGCCTGTGGTATAGACTTTGTGGCATAGAGACCACAGCAAAGCCAATACCAATATTTTATATTAAAAAAAATAAAAACTGTTTGTTTTTGATAGTGTTCCACAATTAGCTGTAGTGAAAATTTTTATGTGATTATTTTTAATATGATTAGAAAGTTGCACGAAAATTGAATACAAAAAAACGCCATATGATTTCTTGATAGAAATTACTTTTCTCCATGTATGCATCGCCCCCGAGTTTCAAGTTATGTAGAATCGCACCTACACAGCAGCAGTGTTTGGAACAAAAATGCTTGAGACATGGCTTCCTTTTCGTGTGCTTCTATGGGATATGGTGGTTGGTTGGTGTTGTACCGGTAATGGGCCAAGAGATTTTTTATGCGCGTGCGTTGGGCGAAAAAGACCAACAAGTGATAGTGCCCATATCGACGATAGTCAATGCAGCTGAATTGCGACGGCAAGTTGAACGATCGCGAGCATGGTTAGAGCAAAGCCAATACCAAGCTGCTTTGTCGTTATTGGACGATGTATTGTCATCAAGACCATCAATAGCTGATGCTTGGTCATTACGTGGTTTTGCGCATTATAATATTGGGCATTACGAGGAGGCGGTAAGTGATTACAGCATGGCGTTATTGATGACTTGCGATGCTCGGGTTTTGTTTAACAGGGCATTGGCTTATAAGAAACTGCATCGTTATCGAGAAGCACTCCAAGATTTGGACAAAGCACTTCGACTCAATGCAGATAATGTATATGCGCTACTTGAGAAGGGTAATATCATGGGGGAATTACGGCAATGGCATGAAGCACGTCGGCATTATGAAGAAGTGGTCACCTTGGTACCTTCGTTGGTCGAAGGGTGGATTAACTTAGGCAGAGCCTGTATGGAGATAGGTGATTTGTCTGCTGCTTTGAGGGCTTTTGATCAAGCTTTGGCACACTCCCCAGAACCGATGGTACAGGTATATTTATACCGAAGTAGATGTTGGTTGTTGCAGCACGAGTTAAAGGCAGCATTGCAAGATGCTATGGAGGCTTTGTATCTGGATCCTGAACAGGCCGAGGTATATTATACTATTGGTCGTATTGAGCAACATGCAGGCAAGCATGAAGAAGCATTGATCAGTTTTGAAGCTGCTTTAGAATTGAGTTCATCTACGAGATATATATTGGCCTACGGTGAGTCGTTGTTAGCTTTGGGTGCATATAGAGAAGCGATTACTCGCTGTAACGAGGTGATTGCTCAAGAGCCCGATAATATCCATGCTTGGGCCTTACGCGATGAAGCTTTTTATCACTTAGATCAGCTCAGTCGACAATGGTCAGCTCGAGCTCGGTAAAATTGTGTTTTGCGATATGGGGTATATATGAAACCAGGTTTGGCAACGGATGAGGAGTGCCGAAAAATGCCTACTTTTGCCTTTGCATTTGATTTGTTCACTGAAATAAAAGCCCCATGTCGAAAAGTCAAGAAAAAACGAGGTATTCTGATGAAGAACTTCAGGAATTTCGCGAATTGATCGAGAGGCGTTTGGAAAGTGCACGCGAACAACTCAAGTGGTATGAGAGCCAACTAAAGGAGCTAGCAGAAAATCCCGATGCCAAGATGCGTGGTTTTGATCATACTACGGGGGTTGAAGAGATCGAGCAATTGGCCATGTTGGCGGCTCGCCAGCGCAAGTTGATCCAACATCTCGAAAATGCATTGATCCGAATCGATAACAAGGTGTATGGTATTTGTCGCGTAACGGGTAAGTTGATTCCCAAAGCGCGCCTTCGTGCAGTACCCCATGCCACGCTGAGTGTGGAAGCAAAGATGCAGCGTCGTTAGTGTAATGTGCATGGACCAAATTAGTAATTTAGGTACTACCTTTGCTCTGGCCCTTCCTCATACAACTGCTACGAGGAAGGGCCAGGTTTTAGCAGCTTGGTGTTGAGTTTGTCAGTTTTTGTGTTATAGGAATTCAACCTAGCAATTTTTTCTTCTGTTAGAGGAGGGTTGTGATATCTGTTGGTTTTAAAAAAGGCTACGCCTTGAAACAGACGTACAAACTGGGATTAATAGTTTTAGCGATACTGGTTGCTGACCAGGCTTTGAAGATATGGGTGAAGACCCACATGTATTATGGGCAAGAGATTCCCATATTGGGGCTTGATTGGGCCTTACTCCACTTTGTGGAGAACAAAGGAATGGCTTTTGGCTTGTCGTTGGGCGATGGCGAAGGATGGGGCAAATTGACTCTTAGCCTTTTTCGCATAGCAGCAGTTGGCATGTTGCTTTACTACTTGCGCAAGCTTGTAAAGCAAGGGGCCTCTTTTGGCTTGTTGGTGTGTTTTGCGCTTATTCTAGCTGGTGCTATAGGTAATATTATCGATAGTGCTTTTTACGGGCTAATCTTCAGTGAGTCGCCGCTGCACGTGCGTACACCAGCGGAGCTCTTTCCTGCTGATGGTGGCTATGGTGGTTTTCTGTATGGTAAAGTGGTAGATATGTTTCACTTTCCCATTTATCGAGGTGTATTGCCAGAGTGGGTACCTTTTTGGGGAGGGCAGTACGTAGAGTTTTTTCGCCCCGTGTTTAACATCGCGGATGCTTCCATCACCATCGGGGTGCTTAGCTTGTTGTTCTTTCACAGAGACTTTTTTCGTGACTCGGAAGAGGTAAATGGGCACGCCAAGGTGGCGACTATGGATGGCAAAAGTGGTGTGGCATTTCGTGAGAAAGAGGAGCGCATTCCAACACCACAATCGCCACGCCATGGCTCATCAGCTACAGATTACCAGTGAGCTTATTGTTTTTGGTCGGCACGTGAATTTGTGCTTAGCGCTCTTGTATGCTTTTTGTGAAGCTATACTACAAGCCCCTCCCTTACACTGCATATGTAGTGTATATGCATGTGCTAAAATCAATAGTGGCCTTTTGGGACGGAATATTGCAAGGGACACACGGTAAGGGATAAGGGAAGAGCCGTAGTGTCTGTGAAATGATCAGATGTGCTTTTTTTGGCGTTGCTCCCGCTCGAACTCCTCTTCAGTAATAGGTATAATAACAGCTTTTTTTTGCTTCTTTCGCTCTTCATCTTCTCGTGCTACATAAGCCAAGTACTTGTTAATGGCCTTTATTATTTTATGCAGTTTGGGGTAATTGACCGTGTAAAAGATGTACTTCCCTTCGCGCTTGGTATGCACGAGATCTGCTAATCGGAGTACGCGTAAATGCTGCGATGTAATGGACTGCTCCAAATGGAGGGTGTTGTAGATCTTGTTGACATGGGTAGACCCCTGTTCATCAATGAATTCAAGAATCTTCATACGTAATGGATGTGCCAAAGCACGTAATACCTCTGATGATTCTTGTAATTGCTCGATATCGAGCTTTACCTCAGCCTTTCTCATAGAAGTTGTATGTTTTTGGTGTAATAGGAAAGCGTCAAGCAAATATGCGTTTTTCGTCTATTTTTTCAAATTTCATAAAGAAAAAAAGCTGAAAGCAATCTTGCTTTCAGCTTTTTTGCGCCAATTGAACTTCATTTTGCACATGTCTATAGCAATGCTATACCATTTAAGGGAGTATGTGTGGCATGATGTATCTTTAATCCATGGGATTGCGAACTCAAGGCATTTACACTTAGTGATTAAGCTTTCCCTAAGAGGCCAGCTCTTCAATAAGGCGCGAGATCTGGCTTAGGCGCTCATTGTTGAGAGAATAGTAGATATACTTCCCTTGGCGTTCGGTGTTTACGACTCCTGCACGGCGCAGGATAGCTAAATGTTGGGAAGCTACGGATTGTTCGAGGCGCAATTTGATGTAAATCTCAGTAACGGTCATGCGCTCATTTTCTTCCAGAAGTTCGATGATGCGTTGGCGCAACTTGTGGTTGACAGCTCTGAGTACTAATACGGCCTTGCGCAGTTCGCCGTAGTCGAGATGAATGTCTTCCTGTCCCTTCCGTAGTGTAACGGATTCGTTCTTTTGTTTTCCCATAATTATGTTTTTAATAGTATGATGTTTAGTATGTATGCACATTAGGTGTTTTTACCAAAACTATACCAATTGAAAAAATCTAAATGTACCTGCATGTATAATCTAACATTTCACAGCACTAAATAAAAGGGTTATTTGCACAATGAAAAGAAAATTGGTATATAAAATTTGAACGTATTAATAGAGGGAGGTGTGCGACTAGCTGTAATTGCTATGTGGTTTTTAGGCAAAAAATTGTTATAACATTTTGATTTTTGATGTGGTTAGCTAAGGTAGTTAGGTATGGGATTTTTACTTAGGCAGCTATTGCATTGGCTTTTCCCTAACATAGTTTTTTTTTCGGTGTGGTGATGTGAGGCGGCTTGATATATTCAGGGGTGAAGTGTGCTATAGATTCAAATTGTGCTTTGGTGAAAGCCTCTAGGCCTAAGGCTGCTAGGTAGGCTGCTGAGCATTGCAGTTGATCGAGGAATACTGCATGGGGGTGGCTGCGTAATTCTTGGTACTTTGCCGCACCGTTTCCGGCAAAGACAAGTGTATAGCCCTGAGCCAAGAAAGTGTCAAAAGTATGCGCTTCAAGTGTGAGTGGTTGAGGTGGAGATATGGGTTGGAGGTGACCATCATATATAGCAGTGTATACATCCATGCGACGTGCATCGATCATAGGGACATAATAGACATTTGAGGAGCTGCCGTATGTGTCGCGGGCTGCCCAAGCAAGTGCTTGTAAAGTACTTACGGCTATGAGCGGTTTGTCAAGTGCATAACAAATGGCTTTGGCTGCAGATGTGCCTACGCGTAAAGCAGTATAGGATCCAGGACCTTTGCTGAGCACCACGGCATGGAGTGCTTGTATGTCCCAGCCCGCTTCTTTGAGTACTTGCTCGATAAATACAGTGATGAGTCGAGCATGGGCCATGCTCTGTGTATGAATGCGTTGTGCACGTATGGTGGGGCCTTCTGTGACAGCTACCGCACATATTTCTGTAGCGGTTTCGATTAACAACAATTTGGGCTGTGTATCCATTGGCTGCTGTATATTGCCTTGATGAGATAAAGAGGCAAAGTTATGGGGAAATGATGGTTATGACCCGGTCATAACTCAATCCTGTAAAGATGCCGATGGCACGAGCATCGCCTTGTAGGTTAGAAATAATGGTACTGGGTTGGCTGAATGGATTGCCGTTAGCATGGGTAGCTTCTTCAATACTTTGGAGGAAGTCGGCATAGGCTTTTTCTATGTGGAAAAGGGTGTTGATAAGGGTGTCACCTACCTCAAATTGGTAGGTAGTGCCAAATATGCCTATGTTGTTGTCCAAAAATTGGTCTGTAGATACGAAGTCTTGAAGAGGTAGGCTATCGATACTGCTTAGATGAAGCATGCGGCGATAATAGTTTCCAGCGGTATCAGGATCGGTGAAATAAGTAAGTACGCGTGCTAGGCTATCGGCATTGAATTGGACTACTATGCTGTCAATAGGTACTGGAGGGAGCAATCGCGTTTGGCTGTAAATGGTCTGCCCATTTTTGAGGCGAATACTGAGCGCGAACTCATATTCGGCATCGTGGGGTACAGGTGTGGGGTTATAATAGTTAAAGACTTTTGAGGTGAGTGGATTGATGCCTAAGGTGTTTTCCAATTCGTATTCGATACCATTGGTGCTAATGATCACTTGGGCACTGTCTTCTAGGATGCTACTCAAGAACTCAAGCTCATCTTGGGGGAAAGGTGTAAAATAGCTACTTGTTCGAGTAAGTAGCAGTGTAAAGGGTTTTCCAGGTTCCAGGTAACATTCTACCACGGGGACACTGTTATGGGACGGCAGTTGAATTTCCACTTCTTTCTCGAGGTTGCAGGAAGTGAGCAAAAGGGTAAGTGTTAGGGCGATGAATTCATTTGATGGTGGTAGTGCGAGTTTTACATACATAGGGCGTATGCGGTTTTGAGGAGTTGACATAGGCGATTAGAATTTGAAATTCCAAGTGATGGCCGGTAGAATAGGGAACAAAGAGACTTGCTTGGCTGCGATGCGCTCAGGTACTTGGATGAGTTGCCCGTCTGGTGAAGTTGTTTTTCGGAATATGGGTTCGAGGTAGATGAAAAATGCGTTGCGCCGATCTGTAGCATTGAAGACATTAATTGTCAGGTTGCTTTTGCCCCATTTTGGTGAAAATTTGATGACAACACCTAAATCTAGGCGAAAAAAGTAGGGAAGGCGGAAGTTGTTGCGATCTTCAAAATAGGGTACTATGGGTTCGAACTGCTCGCCATATACGTCTTGGAAGACCAATCGGCCGGTGGGTAGCCACGCTAAATCGCCTGATCCATATACGGCTGTGGCAGTGAGGGTGAGGCGGTGGCTGAGCTGATAGATGGACACGATAGATAGGTCGTGGCGTCGGTCGTATCGGGGGGCGAAGTAGCGCCCGTCCATAATGTCGCGTTTTATTCCTCTAAAGTTACCTTTACGCACAAATGCTAAAGTGTATCCTATCCATCCAGTCAATTTACCTTCTTTTTTTTCTACGCTGAGCTCCATGCCATAGGCATATCCATTGCCAAAAGCAAACTCCTCTTCTATGCGATCGTTGGCAAAAAGTTGTGCTCCGTCGATGAAGTCCACTTGGTTGTACAGCCACTTGTAGTAGTATTCGTTTTTTATCCACCAGTTGTTGCTTAGTTTCATGTGCCATCCGGCAGCGATTTGATCAGATATTTGAGGTTTGACGTTGCGAGTAGAAGGATACCACACATCAGTGGGAAGAGCGATTCCCGAACTTGATACAAGGTGCAGGTATTGCCGCATACGGGCATAACTCGCTTTTAATGACAGGTGGTCGGTAAGGCTATATTTTGCCGAAAGGCGAGGTTCTATTCCTGTGTAAGTTGTGCTGTCGTTGATAAAGCCACTGAGGCGTAGGCCAGCTTGTAGGGTAAGTGAGGAGTTGACAGTCCATTCGTCCATGATGTAGGCACCTAATTCAGTAGCGGTAAATTGTTGGCCTGAAGAAAATGATATTTCGCCATCGTCGCTTCCTGCCTTGAGCCGGCCTACTTCGAAGCGGTGTATGATTGCAACTCCTCCGTAACGCAAGATGTGATCGTTGTTGGGGGTGTGGTAAAAGTCTGTTTTGAGGCTTATGTCCTGGATTTTAGAGCCGATATTGAAGGAGAATCCTGTGACTTTGTTGCGTATGTTGTATTGGTAATTGCTAGCGGTGAACGTTGTGTTGGTGAAAAGGCGTGGAGAAAACACGTGGTTCCACCGTAGCGTGCCTGTGGTATTCCCCCAATCGAAACTAAAGTCGAAGAATTCACCATTAAACTGGAATACATCACGGCCAAAATATCCACTTAGATAGAGGCGGTTCTTGTTATTGAAGGTGTGGTTTACCTTGGCGTTTAGGTCGTAGAAGTAATAGTCCGGTATGGGGGTAAAATTTTCTCTGTTTTTATTTGCTTGATTGATACGTTGGGTGATGAGATCGGCATATGTGCGGCGACCGGATAGGATGAAACTAGTGTGGGGTCCACTAATGGGGCCTTCTATAGTTAGGCGAGATGAGATCAAGCCGATGCCTCCTGTGCCGGAGAACTTTTTGTTGTTGCCTTCCTTCATTCGGATATCGATTACAGAAGATAGGCGGCCACCGTATTGGGCGGGAAAGCCTCCTTTATACAATTTGAGGTCTTTGACTGCATCGGTGTTAAAAGTGCTGAAGAAGCCAAAGAGGTGATTGGCGTTGTAGACTATTGCTTCATCGAGCACGATTAGGTTTTGATCGGTGCCGCCTCCTCGCACATAAATGCCCGTGCTGCCTTCGGATCCTGAGGGGATACCCGGCTTGAGCTGAAGCGTTTTGATGATGTCGCTTTCGCCAAGTAGCGCAGGGATGACTTTGACTTGGTGTGCGCTAATGTTTTCGACGCTCATATCGGTAGTGCGCAGCTGTTCTTCGGAACTATTCGATTTGACGACTACTTCTTGGAGGTTGATACCTGTACCCAATTCTATGTTGAGGTTGAGGTCGGTTTGAGGCACGATGCGTCGACGCACTGTTTGGTAGCCCACATAACTAAACTCGAGCGTGACACTGTCGGTGTCAAGAGGCAAATTTAGGGCATAGAAGCCGTATTCATTGGAGGTAGTGCCAAGGCCTAGCTCAAGTGCATATATCGTAGTGCCAATGAGGGTTTCACCTGTATCGGCATCGCGAATGGTGCCGCTTACGGTCACTTGCCCGTTGTTTTGGTTCCAGCCATGTACAAGGTTACACCCCAACCACAGTACAGCGAAGAGGAATCGAAGCATTTTGGGCTTTTTGATGGATAAACGGAAAGGAAAGGTAAATATTTATTTTTTGCACTAATCACACAGAAAATGTGACGGCTACACCGCCAGCTGTCACATTTCGACAAATGGAAGGAGGTGTAGACGAGCCACTTAGTGGTTACGCTTTCTCTGAAAAAAAGGCTGGGGGTGTGTGCTTTTTGTTATCTTTCATTCCTTACTGTTAACCTGTGCATATACCATGAGCGAACAGTGGAAAATTAAGTCGGTGAATGTAGGGCTCGTGCAACACTTACAGCGCGTACTTGGCATCGATGAGGTGCTTTGTCGCCTGCTGGTTTTGCGCGGCGTGACTACCTACGAAGAAGCTTACCGTTTCTTTCGGCCGCGCTGGGAGCACCTACATAACCCTTTACTCATGGCCGATATGGATCGGGCTTTGGAGCGCATACATCGGGCGGTGGGGAATGGCGAGCATGTACTCATCTATGGCGATTACGATGTGGATGGTATCACAGCTACAGCACTGCTGTTTGACTTTTTGAATTCGCTAATGCCGGGGCGTGTCCACTACTATATTCCCGACCGGCAGCGCGAGGGATATGGACTTTCGCTTCAAGGCATCGCCTATGCGCAGGCGCGTCAGGTGTCACTGGTCATTACGGTAGATTGTGGTATCAAGTCGCATGAAGTAATGTCACAAGGTGTGGCGCGGGGTCTCGATTTCATCGTATGCGACCATCATCTGCCGCCGCCTGCATTGCCACCTGCAGTAGCCGTACTGGATCCACTGCGGGCAGATTGTGCGTATCCGTACAAAGAATTGAGTGGTTGTGGGATCGCCTTGAAGCTCGTGCAAGCTTGGCATCAGCACATGGGCAATCCCGTAGAGGCATTAGTGCCTTGGCTCGACCTGGTAGCTCTTAGTATTGCAGCTGACCTTGTGCCCATTACGGGAGAAAACCGAGTGTTGGCGGCCATGGGGCTCAAGCAACTCGAGGCCTCGCGCCGTCTGGGGCTGCGCATGCTGATATCTATGAGTGGGCGGCGGCGTCCTTTGCGCATTAGCGATATTGTCTTTGGGCTGGCGCCAGCGCTCAATGCTGCAGGTCGCCTCGAACATGCTGAGGTCGCCGTACGATTGATGCTTGCCGCGAACAAGCAGGTTGCTGAGACTTATGCGCGCAAGCTGATTCAACTCAATGAGTTGCGCAAGCAAAAAGATCAGCTACTCACCCAACAGGCCATGGCTCAGGCAGTTGGCTTGGAGCATGAGCCTGCGGTAGTGTTGTATCATCCCGATTGGCATCGAGGGCTGTTGGGCATTGGTGCGGCCCGTTTGGTTGAGCAGCTTCAGCGGCCAGTAGTGTTGCTTTCGCAGAAAGAAGAAGGTCTCTTGGTGGGTTCTGGCCGCTCGGTAGAGGGCTTAGACTTGTATGCAGCACTACGTACTTGTGCGCCCATGCTGGAACAGTTTGGCGGGCATGCTCATGCTGCTGGTCTTTCATTGCGTATGGCCGATCTCGAGCCTTTTAAGGCTGCATTTGTCAAAGCAATAGCTCGCCAACGGGCCACCAGGCCGCAAGGACCCCGCTTGGAAGTCGAAGCGGAGCTGCCGCTGTGTCGCATTACGCCCAAGTTTTGGCGCATCTTGCAGCAATTTGCGCCATTTGGGCCGGGTAACCCCAATCCACTTTTTCTGGCGCGACAGGTGCGACAACACGGGAGCACGCGAGTCATTAAGGATACCCATCTGAGCATGCAGTTGACCGACGGTGCGCACGTCACCTTCCCTGCCATTGCTTTTTACCAGGGTCAACACTTAGAAGCGGTGAGTTCTGGGCAGCCCTTTGACATATGCTACAAAATCGAGGAAGATCGCTTTGAGGGTAGAGGGCATTGGCGGCTTCAAGTGCGCGCTTTTCGGTTTTGCTCTGCTTAGTCGGCTTGTTGCGTTGGATTGTCGAAGCGCGTTTGCACCACTACAGGGCTGTGTAGCGTGCGATGCACCGGGCAGCGATTGGCAATTTCGAGTAAGCGGGCACGCTGCTGCGCATCGAGTGTTCCCTCTAAATGGATGACGCGCTCGAAGTGATCGATACGCGTTGGGCGCTCGGCAGCAGCAGCTACATCGGCAGCGTAGTCTTTGTAGTGGTCGAGCCAAACGCTTACCTCTTGTAAATCCCATTTTTTTCTGCGTGCATACATCTGTAGGGTCATGGCCGTGCAGGCTCCCAAAGCAGCACTAAGCAACTCATAAGGCGAGGGACCTAAATCATCGCCACCGACTTCTTCAGGCTCATCAGCAGTAAGGTGGTGGTGGCGCGCCATGATGTCGGTTGTGTAGCCTACATTACCCAGCGATACGTACACTTTGTGTTTCTTGTCTGAAGGTGTGCGCACTGGGGCAGCCAAATAGCGCCGTGCCCAGCATCCGATCATGGTGCCGGCATAGAGGGCGTCTTCTTTGCGGCTGAGCAAGTGGTCGGCACCGTCGAGCGAGACAAAGCTTTTAGGGTGCCAGGCAGCTTGGTACAGTCTGGCGGCATTGTCGATGCCGACGATGCGGTCTTGGGGCGAATGCATGATGAGTAGTGGCTTGCGCATCTGTCGCACGCGTTCTAATAGCCGGATGCTGCGCAGGTCATCGAGTAGCTGCTTTTTTACGCGGTAGCTCTGAGGGCCGATGGTGATCACTGCACTACTCTTCTCTTCTACTTCTTTCAGGTGCTCGCCAAAAATATGGACGACATGTTCGGTGCCAGCTGGGGCACCGATGGCAGCTACCGCACGTACTGAGCGTAGTTCGGCAGCCACGTACAGTACAGCAGCTCCACCAAGGCTGTGGCCCACTAAGATCGAAGGGGGCTCATATTGCTTTTCAAGGAATCTCGCTGCGGCTTTCAAGTCTTCGGTATTGGCCGAAAAGTTGGTATCGGCAAAGTCCCCTTCGCTTTGGCCCAACCCCGTGAAGTCGAATCGCAGTACGGCTATGCCCTCATTGGTGAGGCCTCTGCTGATATAGCGTACAGCTTTTAGGTCTTTGTTGCAAGTGAAGCAATGAGCAAAGATGGCGTAGGTGTACGGTTGTTGATTGACAGGGAGGTCGATTTGAGCGGATAGGCGAAGGCCTTGATTGTTTTCAAACGCAACAGAGATGCTTTTCATTAAATGGCCAGTAAATTGGTCAACAATGTTGAAATACTATGCAATTTATGAGTTGTACAAATGCGGAGCATCTATTGGGCACATGTGTTTTTGCTTTTTGGCCTGTCCAAGCGACAAATAGTGTATTTTTACTATTGAGGTTGCAGTTGTTTTTTGCGCTTTTCTCTGTATTCTTGTAGCATGCGATATATGGTGGATTTTCCTATGTCGAGTTTTTTGGCCACCAGCTGCACGTCATTATCGTATTTTTCCAAAAAGTGGAAGACGATCTGATACTTGTATTCTTCCATAGTCATTTCATGGGTGAGGAAGTTGTAGGCTTCTCGGGCCCCAGAGAATTGTATGTCTCTGGATTCTATTATCTGGTCGGATGCCATTACAGCGGCCAGTTCGATAACGGCTTTTAGCTCGCGTACATTGCCGGGCCAGGGGTAGCTCATAAGTTTGTTTTTGGCTTCGCGCGACAACTTCGGAGCGATTATGTTGTTTTCGCGGGCAAATTCTTTGAGAAAGTGGTTGGCTAATAGGATGATGTCTTTGTCGCGCTCGCGCAAGGGGGGTAACTTGATCGGTAGGCCCAAGAGGCGATAGTAGAGATCCTCTCGGAATTTGCCCTCTTTAACCAGTTGGGCTAAGTCTTTATGTGTGGCAGTGATAATGCGTGTGTCAAATTTGATGGGCTTGGTACCGCCAACGCGCATCACTTCTCGTTCTTGCAAGGCCCGTAGTAGCTTGGCCTGCATGTTGAGATCTAACTCTGCAATTTCATCAAGGAAAAGCGTGCCTTTGTTGGCCAATTCAAACTGCCCAGGTTTTCGGCTATGTGCGCCGGTGAAAGCGCCTTTTTCGTATCCGAATAGCTCACTTTCAAATAGTTCTCGAGGGATGGCGCCGATATTGACAGCGATAAATGGGCCTTTACTACGTGGAGAGTTGTAGTGGATCGCTTTGGCTACCAGTTCTTTTCCTGTTCCCGTTTCGCCTGTAATACTTACGGTTATATTGGTACGTGCGGCTTTGCCGATGAGGAGAAAGATTTCTTCCATCACGGGGCTAGCACCGATGATAGCTCGCTTGAAGTTGTACTTGGATTGGACTTCTTGGCGTAGCTCCTCCAGTTCTTGTTGGGTTTCCAGGTCGCGTTTGGCGCGAGCCAATACGCTTAAGAGGCGCTCTTTAGTTTCGGGATCTTTGGTAATGTAATCGTATGCGCCGCGTTGCACCAAACGCACCGCGGTGGCTACGTCCTTTTGCCCCGAAAGGATGATGACCCGAATGCGATTGTCAAAGGCCTTTATTTTTTCGAATACTTCTTCACCGCTCATATCGGGCAGTGCATAGTCGAGCGAGACGATATCTGGTTTGAGATGTAGGTGATCGAGGCATTCCTTTCCCGTTTCGAAGGCATGCACTTCGTGATCGGGATTCAACTCCATGATGTACTTGACCATCTTTCGGTACATGAAGTCATCTTCGACTACGAAGATGCGTGTGTGCGTCGTTTTCTTTTGGCTCATATGACCTTAGCTTCTACTGCGTTTTGTGTGCGTCCGCTTTTAGGGTGTATGAGGAGTCGGGTTTTTCGGGAAGAAGTTGAGGGGGTGGGGGATTATGGGGTACAAAGCACTTAGGAGTAGTGCCCTCCTACTGCCATCAAAAGCCGTTCCATTTTCTGGGCCAATTCCCAAAATGAGAGCTCAGTAGTAAGTTGTTTTTTGTTTTAAGTGGTTTGTTTTCAATGGATTGTAGTGTTATGTGTCTTGTGGTCCACTTCTGGCAATGACAAGGGACGAACGCAATGAGGTGTTCACGAAAAATGCCAGAAGATGAGATGGATGGTATCAGTTATATTTTTAGGTATTGTCTTGAGTGGATGCAGTACCATGCCGCGTTTATTCCAGTCTGAGGCGTACATTCCTACTGCACAGCTTTATCAATATTTCAAGCCGAGTGAGCCGGTGATTCAGCCTGGCGACAAGATCACAGTCAGTATCTGGGGGCACGACGAACTGAGCATTGGTTCGGTGAACAACACGTTTAATGCCAACGAGTCGACAGGTAACTGGTTGACAGTCAATGCAGATGGTGAGGTAAACTTGCCCAAGGTAGGGCGTGTGCGTTTGGCAGGCCTTACGGTGAAGGAGGCCGGCTTTTATTTGGAACAGCGCTATACGGAATACATCAACAATCCAGTCATCAATGTTAAAGTGCTCAACCACTATGTGACTGTATTGGGCGAGGTGAATACTCCGGGGCGTTTCCAGCTCAATAATGAGACTCCCACTCTGGTGGAGATGCTTGCTCAAGCCGGCGGATTAGGGGATTACGGGGACCCTACGGAAGTAGAAGTAGTGCGCAACATCAGAGGTAAAACGGTTACTTGGAAAGTTGATCTGACCGCTGTGCAGGGATTAGCTACCAAGAACATCACACTACAGCCTGGCGATATTGTATACGTACCTCCTCACCCCAACAAGCAGTTTCGCGAAAGCGTCAACAAAGCCACTCCAATTGTGAGCATTCTGACCAGCCTGGCAGTCGTCATTTCTGTCTTAGCTCGTTAGGCACCTTGTGCTGCAGTTGCACTTATTGCCCAATTAAGGAATTGAACGCCAATGGGATTTAAGAAAGATATACTAAATGTGCTAATGCCTCTATTGAGAGGCGCACCTTTTATAGTCATCATTTTGACATGTACTTATCTGATTGTGTCGCGCATGATTGACTACATGACGCCCAAATACAGGGCTAGTGGTGCTATTCGCATCAACCTCAAGGAAAACCACTTAGCGGAAGATTTATTTCCTGCACCTGGTGGTGGTGGATCAGGTAAGGTAGATGCCTTTATTGCCGAGATAGAAGTTTTCAAATCCAGGGAAATTCTCAAAAAGACTTTTGAGCGCTTGGATTTTGAACTCGATTTGTATCGCAAAGGCGAGATGAAGACTTTGCCCTTGATAGATGAACGCCCCTTTACGCTCACATATGAGGTGTTGGACCAGCGTGGTTACGATAAGTTGTTCTACCTGTTTTATTTGGGCAATCGGCGTTTTTCGTTTGGCAAAAGCGAAGATCCTAAAGCCCATACGATGCAGTTTGAAGTGGGCAAGGAAGTAGTGGCCGAAGGCCTGCGCTTTAAGCTGCAACTGAACTTGCCCTTTTTGCGAGAAAACCCCTACAGTTTACAGCCAGGTGATGTGTTTGCCTTTCGTATCAATTCCATTGACGGCCTGGTCAACTCGGTCAACGATGCGGATTTGTTTATCAAGCCTGTTGATAAAGATGTGCCCATCCTCAAAATCTATTACCTCAATGATGTGCCCCGGCGAGCTATGCAGTTTGTCAATGCGCTGATGGATGCCTACATGGACTACTACCGCGAAAAGTTGGTGAAGAAGGCTGATGAAATGCTGGCCTATTTGGATGTAAAGCTCGATTCGGCTGAGCGTGCATTGCGTGCAGCAGAGGCAGAGTTGGCGGCTTTCAAGGCAGCTAGTGGTTTGGTAAATCCCACTCAAGAGAGCGATGCTTTGCTCAAGGAAACGATGCAACTCAGTCAGCAGAAGCTCGATTTAGAGCTGCAACGCGAGGAGCTTCAACGGTTGTTCAAGTATTTGGCTTCGGGGAATGATTTGCGCGACTTTACTCCAAATTTTCAGGCGCTGAAAGAAGATGTATTTCGATCTACCTATTTGAAAATACAGGATTTAGAGTTGCAAAAGCACGATTTACTAGTGCGCTATCCGCCGCACAGTGAGGAAGTAATGACGGTGCAGTACAAGATCGATGAGCTGCGCACCATGCTCAATGAGTCGGTGCGCAATACACTGCGCAATCTGGATGTGCGCTTGCGCAAAGTCGACAAAGAGATGGCTCAGCTGGATGCCATGTTAAAGACTTATCCAGAGAAACAGCGTCGTCTTGTAGCGTTGGAACGCGAGGTGCAGTTGCGTGAGTCGATGTACAATTATTTGAGCAAGCGGCGTACGGAACTGGCAATTGCACGGTCGGCTAACTTGTACCCCCATCAAATCATCGATCGGGCATTATTGCCTACTAGTCCTTCTTCGCCTAACCGGCCGCTGATTTTAGGTGTAACCCTCTTTCTGGCCTTGTTGCTAGGAATGGCCGTGGCCTATGCATGGGATTATTGGCGGGCGAAGGTGTATAGCTTGTCAAAGCTAGAAGAGCTTGTCAATATTCCGATACTAGGAGCGTTGGCCCATGTAGCTCAGGGCGATATGGATTCGTTTGAGCTACATGCCAAGGTGGTGGCCAAGCTCACCCAGCTCTTTGCGCATCATAGAAACGGCATGTTTATCACTGTGTCGTCGTATGCTCCTTTAGAGGGTAAAAGCTTTGTAGCGGCACAGATAGGCAAAGCCTTAGCCCAGACAGGTAAACGCGTACTGCTCATCGACCTGGATATTTGGAAACCCACTTTACACCAATTTGTAGATGCAATCAATTTTGGTGGTGTGTGTGGGGTGCTCTCGGAGCAAATATCTATTCATCAGGCGCCTTTGCTGACGGCTACAGAAGGGCTGGAGCTTATTCCTGCGGGCGATGTCAATGGTTGCAATCCGGGTATGCTCTTCTCTGAAGAGTTTCAGCTCATGCTGCAGACTATGGGAAGCCTTTACGACATCGTCATTGTCGATACGCCACCCCTGAGTCTAGCTATTGATGCAGTAGCGGTAATGCAGCAAAGTCATTTGAATCTTTTCGTAGTACGGGCGCGCTACTCGAAGGTGCGCAAGGTGAAGCTGTTGGACAAGCTCATCCAGGAGTGGGAGCTGTTCAATAGCATGGCGCTGCTCAATGATGTGCGCATGAAGAAGAAAGATATCGGCAAGCAGCGGCAGCAGGCCCAACGATGGATGTTCAGGAAGCTCAAATTGCTCAATCGCGCATAAATGGAGTACCGCATTAAGGACATATTCTTTCGCTTGTTAAAGCGCTACGGCATTATCCTGGACCAAATGGTGTTAAGCGGTGGCAACTTTTTGCTTGTCATTGCCTTGGCTCGGCTGTGGGGGGTGTCGCGATTTGGTCATTTTGCCTTGGCATGGATGGCAGTACTTTTTGCGTTGAGTTTGCACCAGGCATTTGTGACTCAGCCCATGTTTACCCTATTGGGCAAACAGTCTGAGGGTGATCGCAAGGCATGGTTAGGTGTTTTGTTGTGGTTGCATTTGCCTGTAGGGGTGATCCTTGTGGCTGTGGGAGGGATTATTGGGTTATTGGGCCGCTGGGGAATGCTTTCACAGGTTTGGGTTTACATTGGCGTGACAACGGCTGTATTTACACCTGTGTATCTGTTACAGGAATTTTTGCGCAAAGCAGCATTTGCCGAAAGGCAAATCATCAGGCCATTGCTGGCTGATGTGTGCTGTTTTGTTTTGTTAGTCATTGGGTTAGGGATATTGTGGTGGGCTGGGGCATTGGGTTTAGTAGCGGTATTTGGGGTGTGGAGTGCGGCCATTTTAATGTCGCTTGTATGGATGTGCCCCATAGCCGAGCGCTTTGTGCAGGCTTGTGGTCCGCTCTCTGGTGTGCGGCGATGTAGTCGCCGGGTGTTGTCTGCACATTATGCCTTTTCGAAGTGGTTGGTGGGCAAGGCATTGCTTCAGTGGCTGTCGGGCAATGCATTTATCATTGCAGCAGCTAGCGTGTTGGGGCCTGCAGCAGCAGGGGCAGTGCGCATTGCGCAAAACATATTGGGCTTGACACATGTGCTATTTCTCGCCCTTGAAAGCATTATTCCGTTACGCGCTTCATATCACTTACACCGAAATGGTCTTAATGCTTTCTTACACTACATGCATGCCCAGGCTGTGCGCTATGGGGGGCTTACTTTGATCATTTTAGCTGGATTGGCCTTGTGGGCTCGTCCAATAGTGAGTTTGCTCTATGGCCATGGAGCGGCAGCTTGGGCTTGGGTAGTGCAGGGGTACTGTGGGTTATACGTATTGGTTTTTGCTACACTAATGGCACAATTTGTCATTCGGACTTTTGAACATACGCGTCCTATTTTTTGGGGTTATGCAGCCAGTGCTACGTTCAGCTTGTTTGCAGCTACGCTCATGGTGCAATGGTGGCAAATGCCTGGTGTGCTGGCAGGGCTTATTCTCAGTCAGTTTATTCCTCTGGCAATTTACCTTCTTGCTATACGCAAAAAAATTCGGTCGCTACGCCCCGATGTAGCCCCTGCAGATACTTCTTTGGCGCGCGTTGGGGTGCATGTGGAGGGTAGTCGTGCTTGATGCTTGATTGGCAACGAATTAAAAGTAAAACAAGATGCGCATTATTCAACTCGTATTGGGCAAAGCCAACCCTGAACGAATGAATGGGGTCAATAAGGTGGCCCATCATTTGGCTACGGCTCTTACCGAATTGGGGCATGAGGTGACGTTATGGGGTATTGCCTCAAATACGTGTCATGATTATCCACCTCGCGTTTATCCTACAGAGCTTTTTCAACAGCTTCCGCAAAAATGGAAACTTGATCCGTCGTTTGAGCGAGCGCTTGCACGCTTAGGTACGCATGCCATAGTGCACATACATGGTTCGTTCGTGCCAGAGTTTTACTGGGTGGCACGTCGGTTGCAGGCGCGTGGAATACCTTATGTGTATACACCTCACGGCGCGCTTACTCGAGCTGCTATGACTAAGAATGGCTTGCTGAAGCGCGTGTATTTTCGCTTATTCGAGTCGCGCATCTTGAAGGGCGCACATAAGGTACAACTGTTGGGCATTCAAGAGTTTCGTTATTTGGACGAATTGTTGCCACTTCGCAACAAGTGCTTGATACCCAATGGCATTGACTTAAATGAGCTACCCAATGTGGTACCAGCTCAGCCCTCTGAAACTTTAGTGTTCGGATTTTGCGGGCGGTTAGACAGATATCATAAAGGCCTTGATCGGTGGTTCGATGCGTTTGAGCACTACCTAAAATGGGGTCTGAAAGGCCGATTGGAGCTCATTGGTGACGGTCCTGATCGCCAGTGGCTTGAGCAGCATGCAAAAGTACTAGGCATAGCCGATAAGGTCACCTTCTATGGTGCACGCTACGGTGAGGAGAAATACAGGCTTATGGCGCGTGCACATGTGTTTGTGCATACCTCGCGCATGGAAGGTTTCCCTATGGCGGTATTGGAAGCCGCGGGATTGGGCTTGCCTTGTTTGACTACCGAACCGACCAATATCAACAGTTATATCCGGCAGTGTAAAGCAGGTTTTCCCGTACGGGAGCCAGGCGATGCGGTAGCTATTGCTGATGCGATGGCTCGGGTACATGATGCTGTACAGCAGGGCAGCTTATCGGCCTATGGGCGGAGGGCACGGCAGATGGCTGAGCAAGCTTTTGACTGGCACAAGATTGCACAGCAACTGGCAGAGGTATATGCTGCAGCTCATTATGGTCAGTTGGCCAAGACCAAACAAATCGCGATGACATATGTCGGTTAGAACTACTGATACAGGGCAGCTCATTCTGTGGCGCAAGCGGTGGTTTATGATCCTGTTGGTCGTTATGATGGCCTTGCGCATCACCAGCTATTTTACGCTGTTCACTAAGTCTGTGGCGCTTACACAAATTGCGAAAGTAGGCCTGCGATTGTCGCTAAGTGGCCTGAGTGTGTTGCTCTATTATTGGCTCAGGGAGAGGTATAAGCAAGTAAAATTTGAATATGACAACTTTTTTGCTGCCGCTCTGTATGTGCTGTATTTGCTATTGGGTATTGCTTCTTTGCTGTGGACTTCTTCCATCCAGTATTCTACCTTGCAGCTTCTGATGGCATTGGAGAGTATCTTCTTCGTGTATTTTCACTACAAGTTGCTCATCTTGTACAATGCCATCAGTGGGGACCACGCCCGCTATGCCATGGTGCTTTCTCGAGCGGTGTGCATTGTAGGTATTGCGTTTCTCATTGGTCTGGGCGTGGATCCCGACACCTTTTTTCGCGACACGCATGGCGGAGAGGTATCTCGCTTGGGTGGGTTTATCATCAACCCCAATGAGCTGGGGATGCTAGCCGTGATTGGGGCTACAGCCAGTTATATCGAGATGTTGCGTGGGAAGCCCAAAGGCTTTCACGTATTCAACCTTCTGATTTGTGTGGCTATATTATTACTGACGCAGTCGCGTTCGTCACTAGGTGCATTTATGCTCAGTTCGGGCGTGTATATCCTCAAGTCGGGCAATGTCAAGTTGCAAATAGCTAGTGTGGTAGGTGCTGTGTTGGTCGTGCCCATATTGGTACAGACCATAGTTGTCAAGCAAGGCGACATGGAGGAAGTGATGAGTATGACGGGCCGTTTGCCCTTTTGGCAAGACCTCATCACAGATGGCTTTCCCCAGCGGCCTTGGTTGGGTTATGGCTTTATGCGCATTTATTACACCGATTACTTTGATTCGATTCATAGCTATGCGGCCAAGATGACGCACAACACCTTTATCCAAGTATTGATGAATTTGGGGATGGTGGGTATTTGGGTCACTTTTCTCCAGATGGTCGCCACGTTTCGAGCGGTTATTCGGGCCCAGGACCCCAGTCTCAGGCTAATGGCTTCGCTCATGCTCGTACCTGTGCTGATCAACTCAATGACTGAGTTCGGGATTTTCGGCGAATCGAATTACGGGATCATGTTTTACCAGTTCATCTTTTTCTTCTTCGTTATTCGAGCTTCTACCAAAAGGCAACGATATGAAACTACTACATTCCGAAGACATCGTCGTTTGCACCAAGCTTTTCGGGTGGGCGTCCACACGCGTACTGGTGTACGCTCCTTTGCCTAATGTATCAGCAGATCCTCGCATTGGGCTTGTGCGGAGCAAACGCGCTTTGAAGAATCAAATCGAGATTGCAGGTGGGTATTGTGGTGTGATCAATCTTTCGGGCGAGTCGCTGCGCGATTGCTTCGAGTGGCCACAAGTGGATTGGCTGATCGATAGTGGTCAGCTAAGGGCTACAGCGCCACATACTCGTTATACGTGGTTGTCGAATCCTGATGGCACGATGCGTTTTTTGTTCGATGTGCATATGCCCCATCCAGTTTTTCTGAGCTTGTACAATGCACAGGGCTGGAAAGGGCGATTGATCCGTTATGGCTTTCGCTTGGGCTTTCATTTGGGTATGCAAAAGGTGCTGGCGGCGCAGCACCACATAGTTTTGTGGTACAAGAAAGAACATCCACTCGAAAGGCTACTTGCTGCAATACCTCATGAGTATTATGCCGTATTTACGGGTACAGTAGGGCACAACAGAAAGGCTGTCATTGCTTTAGCGGATAGCCAAGGCCAAGTGACTCACTTTGTGAAAATGCCACTCACCGAACAGGCTAGCCACCTAGTGCGTAGAGAACTCAATACGTTGGCAGCGCTGGGCGCCTATTCTTGGAAAGTGCTCCATTTTCCAAAAGCTACAGAGTTGTTTGCAGGTATTGCGGTGAGCAATGTGCAGCCTCGCAAAGCTCGCTCACCTCACCAGTTGATGCGCCCTCATTTGGAAGCACTTTACGAGTTGTACAATCGAAGTGTACAGCATAAGCGGGCAAGTGAGTTGCCTGTATGGGACAAGTTGCGCTTGTGGCAATCTGAGGCAAGAGATGCGGCTATGCAAACTAGGCGTTTTGTGCCTTATGCAATGGAACGACTCATTGACCGCCTCGAGCTGCTTACCGAGTACCTGTACAAGCAGGCCCATTATCGCGTGCCGGTGGGCTGGGCACATGGCGATTTTACACCTTGGAACAACTTTATCGACGAACAAGGGAACGTATTTGCATATGACTGGGAGTTGTCCGAGCCACTTATGCCATTGTTGTGGGATGCATTCCATTTTATATTTCAATCAGGTGTCTTGGTGTCGCATCGCGATTTTGAAGGGTTACAACCTGCCTTGAAAACGTTACAAAAACATCCTGTATGCCAAGCAATATGCCTAGAGTACCAGGTGGATTTTGAATGGCATTACCACTTTTATCTCTGTTGGATTATGAGCTATTACTTGCCGCGCTACCTGACGCAGATCAATTTGCACACACAAGCATTTTGGCTCATCAATGTGTGGAATGCAGCACTTGACCAGGCACTTTCTCAAATTGGGAATGGAGATAAAAGTGGGAATGTGTGTAAAAATGATATTTATATAATAGTTTGATTTTCAATTAAATTTGGATGGGCATAATACTGGAATCGTCCTTCAAGGGTGAAGTTATGGTCAAATCCAAACAACATTAAAGCTATATGGAGCTTCGCAATAAGTTTATACCAAAGCTATTCACGTGGCTCAACGATCGGGCGTATTATTTGCTCAAGTACTTGCGTCATGATCTTAGCCAATTAGCCGAATCATCAGATCTGGATATCCTATTGCCAGATGGTGAAGATCACGACTTGGCCTTGTGGTTGGAGCATCAGCCGGAGGTGCTCACTTTTCGCATGAGAAGGCGATCTTACATGACGCAAGCTTTTATCTTTTTCCGAGACGGGAGCTTTTTGCAGCTAGATATACTCTATAAACTGATTCGCAAGGACTTAGTGTACCTACCCAATCGAGAGGTGCTGGCCAACAAGCAGATTGTCAATGGTGTCGTGACTTACAGCGATTTGGCCATGTTGGAGCATGTATTACTGTTTAATTATCTGAACGGTGCAGGTCTACCACCTAAGTACTTGCTTTACTACATGCAACTGCCGCAAGCGCGCCAGCAATTTTTGCTCGACTATCTCAATGCAAAATACGGGACGACGTTTGTCTCTTTTAGCCAGATGGCCGATTGGAATATGGCAACCCATAAAAAGCTATTGATTTATGTGCGTCGTTTACCTGAAAATGCGCCATGGAAGCGCTTCAAACATGCATTGCAATATGCAATTAATACGTTGAAAGACTTATTTCACTCGCGTGGACGTATCATTACTTTCAGTGGTGTGGATGGTGCGGGCAAGAGTACCATCTTGGAAGCCTTTGCCAACATTTTGCGCAAGCGCTATCGTCAAAAAGTGGTGATACTACGCCATAGGCCCTCATTGCTCCCTATTTTGAGTGCTTGGATATACGGCAAGAAAAATGCAGAAATGCGGAGCATTCAATCGCTTCCTCGACAGGGGAAAAACAGAAACAAACTCGCCTCCTTGTTGCGGTTTGCTTATTACTTTATCGATTATCTCATCGGGCAGTTCTACGTGTTAATGCGTTATAAAATGCGAAACTACATTGTGTTATATGATAGGTATTACTTTGATTTTATTGTAGATGCACGCCGTACTAATTTGGAGCTAGAAGAATGGTTGCCCAAATGGCTATATCGTTTTTTGTTCGAGCCGGATTTAAATATATTTCTATACGCTGATGCGCGCCTCATTCGTGCTCGGAAGCGGGAGTTGGATGCCGCCACAATTGGTGAGTTGACGCATAGATATAAACGTTTATTTGAAGACCTGAGTGGCAAAACTGACCATGCGATATATCTACCAGTAGAGAATGTGGAAATGGAACGTACGCTCGACACCTTGGTGCGTCAATACATCCGCATTGCTTGAGCCCCCTAACTGGTAATAGAATCTGCATACTACATACCGATTTGCGGGAAAACCGAAAAAAAAATCAATAAGCTATGCTAAAGGAATTATTGCAACGCCTCATCCGGCGTAAAGCCCCTCATTTTAGCTGGGATGAGGCTATCACAATGAGCCAAATTTTGTCTTTGAGCTGGATGAAGCTATTTGCTTGGTGGCGCGGTTGGCGTTTGCTCCTATATGGGCGCGTGCCTCAGATGCTTTTTCTGGGGCGTGGTGTGCGCTTTTTTCATCTGTCTAATATACGTTTTGGCAAGTGGGTTCAGCTTGACGATTACGTCTTTGTCAGTGCCTTGTCGAGGCGCCCAGTGAGCTTTGGCCACAATGTACACATCGGGGCTTTTAGTCGAATTGTAGCGGCCACGTCTTTCAACAATGTAGGTAGCTACATCCGCATAGGCAATAATGTAGGCATTGGCGAGTACGCTTATCTGGGTGGCGGCGGCGGCCTTGAAATAGGCGATGAGTGCATTATCGGTCAGTATTTGAGCTGCCATCCAGAAAATCACGTGTTTACCCGAGCCGACAAGCCTATCCGCCTACAAGGCGTGACGCGCAAAGGCATTCGCATTGGTCACAATTGCTGGATTGGCTCAAAGGTAACGATACTGGATGGGGTGACGATTGGCGACAACTGTGTGGTGGCCGCTGGTGCTGTAGTGACGCGTTCGATGCCGCCCAATAGTCTTATTGCTGGCGTACCTGCTCGAGTAATTAGGCCCCTGCATGAAGGGGAGCACCCAAGTCAGCAGCCTAAAGAAATGAAGGCCCAGACAAAGTCGGCATTTTTAGAAGCAGCCAGGTAATACTCATGTAGATCTTTAACCCACGCAATTATGAAAAAACAAATGTACGAGCAACCTGTAGTGCGCCCTACCGTCTTGGTAACCGCTTATGCGGTTAACCCCTACAAAGGTTCGGAAGATGGCACCGGTTGGAATATCATACGGCATGTGGCGGCACATACACCTGTCATTGCCATTACTCGCAAGAACAATGCACCAGCTATTCAGCACTATTTGCAGCAGCACCCTTTGCCACCGCATGTATCCTTGCATTTTGCGTATTACGATTTGCCGAAGTGGATGCGTTTTTGGAAGCGGGGCGAACGCGGCGCCATGGTCTATCACTATTTGTGGCATATGGGAGTGGTGCATTTCATTCGGCGCCGGCGTTTTTCCTTTGACATTGCACACCATCTCAATTTTCACAATGATTGGACACCCTCTTTTCTGTGGCAATTGGGCAAGCCCTTGGTATGGGGGCCTATAGGGCATCATCATAAAACTCCAGCAGCGTGGCTGGAGCCCTATGGCCTGCGGGCCTATTTAACAGATCGGAGCTTATGGCTGCTCAAGCAAATGTTCTGGAGGCTTGATCCTTTTCTCAAGATCTCGATGAACAAGGCGCGCAAGATACTCACAATGAATAGTAGCGTGGCGAAAGTGTTGCCATTACCTTCGGACAAAGAAGTGCGCATTCCCCAAGTTGCTGCCGAGCCTCCTGTATTACGCGATGATGTAGCATCATGCAGCAAATTTCGCGTGTTGAGCATAGGCAGGTTTGTAGCGCTGAAAGGGTTTGATGTGACCATTGGGGCTTTTGCCAGATGCTGGAATCGGCAGTCATCTGCGTGGAGAAGCCGCATGGAGTTAGTATTGATTGGCCGTGGTCCTGAAGAGCAACGGTTACGTCAGATGGTGAAAGACCTAGGTATGCCCTCATCAGTAGTGCGCTTTGTGCCCTGGCTTGACCGGGCCGAGCTGCCTGAATACTACAATTCAGCTTCGGTCTTTCTTTTTCCTTCGCATGAAGGAGCAGGTATGGTGGTGATAGAAGCTCTTTCCTATGGCCTGCCTGTGTTGTGCTTCCGCAACTACGGTCCTGGTGAATTTACTGATGATCGGTGTGCCATCCGAGTGCCATACACTACTTATGAAGCATCTATAGAAGCGTTTGCCCAAGGGTTAGATCGACTTATGCACCATGGGCATTTGCGTAAAGAGATGGGCGAGGCTGCTCGATTGCGTTATCAACAATACTACACCTATTCGATCAAGGCAAGGCATATTTACAATACTTACAAGGAGATCATGCTCCAAGATCGCACGATTATATCTCGCCCACCTGGGCGTCAAGCAGTCACTAAGCACAAATGGGCAGCCAAAAACTATTTTGTTTGAAAAGCCCAAAAAATCGAACACGTTATGAAAAAGAAAATCGTCGTCGTTCATTTACTTAACGACTATAGTGGAAGTCCACGTGTATTGGCCACTGCTATCACTGGCTTTCAAAAGGCAGGATGGCAGATCGACTTGTACACCAGTAAAGGGCCAGGCTTTTTAAGTGCATGTGATGGCTGCTGTTTATGGCAGATGCCTTATCGGTTCCACGAAAACAAATGGATGCGCCTGTGGGCATTGCTCCGTGTGCAGCTTTGGCTGTTTGTTCGGCTTGTTGGGCGTTACCGGCATTATTCAAATTCAGACGTGGTGTTCTACCTCAACACGCTTATGCCTTTTGGTGCCGCCCTTGCGGGCAAAATATTGGGCAAACGCGTCGTGTATCACATTCACGAAACCTCTGTGCGCCCACCTGTGCTCAAACGTTGGTTGCGCTTTGTAGCTCGACATACGGCACATCACGCCATATTCGTATCGCGCTTTTTACAAAAGCAGGAGGCACTTAAAGGCGTACCCAGTAGTGTGGTATACAACGCACTTTCAGAAGATTTCATTAGGCAGGCAGAGCAGTACCAGCAGGTAAGCGACATGCGCCGCCCGTTCACTGTACTGATGCTGTGCTCGCTAAAGGATTATAAAGGTGTTGCTGAATTTGTCGCACTGGCTGCTCGCCTGCCCCAATTTCAGTTTGAACTAGTGCTCAATGCCACGATGGAAGAGATTCGGCAGTGGTTTGCGCTGCGCCAAATTGAAATCACAGATAATTTGATCGTATTCCCTGCTCAACGCAACGTGCATCCATTCTATCAACGGGCACATCTTGTACTTAACCTCTCTTATCCAGAGCGATGGATAGAAACTTTTGGAATGACGCTACTCGAAGCCATGTGGTATGGCAAACCAGTAATTGCTCCGCCCGTAGGCGGACCCACGGAATTGGTACAACATGGGCAAAATGGACTATTAATTCAACCGAAAGATATCGCCCAACTGGCCCATGCCATAGAGTTATTGGCTAAAGATCAGTCTTTGTATACACATATGGCAGCCCAAGCACGAATAAGTGCACAAAAATTCAGTATAGTACATATGAAACAAAAGATTGTTGAAACGGTAGGTGAAGTGCCCACTCAACTTTTGGAACGGCATGGGAGAAAGCGATTCTCGGCGTCAGATAGGAGTGGATCTACACATACACACAGTTTTTTAATCAATAGGCCAGAATAAACCCCACCCCCAAGACGAAGTGCTTTTACAAAACAGCTGTGCTTTCCATCACTTCTTCTTGAGTAAATTCATTGTGTGGGTAATTACGAGGCTTTGGCTGTGTCGGTCGGCAACGACTGGTGCAGCTTTTTAGCATGGGGAAAGGCGTTAACTCACTTGTATATAGTGTGTTAGTTGGTTCGCTTTTGTAAAAGTGGCAGCTTATGGAGAACTTTGCCCAATGAATGATGAGTAAAACCAAATTGCAACACATGAGTAAAAAGCGAAACATTCCTGTAGTGGACCTGCGCGACTTTACGCAAGGTACCCCCCGACAACGCCAATCCTTTGTGGACGAATTAGGCAAAGCTTTTCACGAAATCGGGTTTGTAGGGGTGGTTGGACATGGTATCCCTCAGCAGCTAGTGGATAAGTTCTATGATAGAGCCCAAGCCTTTTTTGCATTGCCCGAAGAGGTGAAGCGCAAGTATGAGATTGAAGGGTTGGCAGGCCAGCGTGGCTATACTTCTTTTGGCAAAGAACACGCCAAGCACAGCAATGTCGGCGACCTCAAGGAGTTTTTCCAGATCGGGCAAGAAGTACCTCAGGGTCATCCACTGCGCAAGGAGTACCCCGACAATGTGCATGTAGCAGAAGTGCCTGACTTTGTCGCTACAGGCATAGAGCTATATTGGCAGTTTGAAAAGGCAGGAGCTGCTTTGCTGCGCGGTATTGCCCTATATTTAGACCTACCAGAGGACTATTTTGACGACCCCATCACCTATGGCAACTCTATTTTGCGCGCCATTCACTATCCGCCTATTACACAAGAGCCCAAATCGGCTATTCGTGCAGAACAACACGAAGACATCAACCTCATTACTCTATTGGTGGGTGCTTCGGCAGGTGGTTTGCAGATTTTGACCAAAGAAGGTGAGTGGGTAGATGTATTGCCCGAACACGATGAGATAGTGATCAATGTTGGCGATATGCTACAGCGTCTGACTAACGACTATCTAAAGTCTACCACTCATCGTGTGGTCAATCCGCCGCGTGAAGAATGGCATATTCCGCGCCTATCGATTCCCTTCTTTCTGCATCCACGTAGCGAAATGGACTTGAGTTGCCTGCCTCAATGTGTGAGTGAGGATCGTCCCTTGGCATATTCGCCCATTACTGCAGGTGAGTACCTGGACGAGCGCTTGCGCGAAATTGGATTGAAAGAATAATCAACTACCACTAGCTGCTCATATACAAGTCGAGCAGGTAGGGGGAAGGCAATGCGGAATTAAACTTTGCATGCGGCCAAGCCATCATGTACATATCGGGGCTGGAGGTATGTGAATTTCCTGCGTGTACGCCGCAAAAGGTGTACTTTTGTGGCATGATCGCCTGATTTTTGAAAATAAGAAAGAGATGAATACCATTCTGTTGTTCAACTTTTTGGGGCCAGAGATGCTAGTGGTCTTTTTTGCCATCCTTTTACTTTTTGGAGGTAAAAAGATCCCAGAGCTAATGCGTGGCATAGGCAAGGGCATTCGCGAATTCAATGCTGCTCGAGGTACCCTGGAGCGCGAACTGCAAGAGGGCATGCGCGAACAAGAGCGACTCGAAGCCGAACGCAAGCGACTCGAAGCTGAGCGCCAACGACTTGAAGCCGAAATCAAGCAACTCAAGGAAAAGGAAGGCAATGCCTCCTGAGTAATGTATTGCCTTTAACTCCTAATTTCTTTCGATGTATTCCTCATCGACTAAGTGCCGTTATGGGCTTTTCCAGCCGGTAGCGGCATTTTTGGCATGTATCCGACATTAGTATGTTCACTTGGGCATATGTGGAAACCCATAAAGTGTGGAATCCTCCTACCTTTGAAAGGCTTTTATCTTGTGTAACATAGGAAGAGACAATGCTTGGACGTGCCATTGTGCCATACAGCGTATGCTCCTTTTTAGCAAAAGCCTTTGAGCAAAACTTATCTCTATGCAAGGTATAAAATGTTTGTGGTGCTTGGCATGGATAATGTTGAGTACTGCAATGTCGGCTCAACCCCTGTGGGAAGATATCCGCCCTCAGCAAATGTTATTGCCCGAAACGGCTGTGTGGGATGTGCATCCGACGCGTTATCGCTTGCTCGAACTCGATTTGCAAGCCATGGTTAGGCATTTGCGACAAGCCCCGCTGTTGGACTATGGGCAACAACCGGGCTTGGAAGTAACGCTACCCTTACCTGATGGGCGCATGGAACGCTTTGAGGTCTGGGAATCTCCCATTCTACCTCCTTCGTTATCGGCGCGCTTTCCGAAGATACGCACTTTTACTGGACGAGGTATCGATCACCCCACTTACACCGCTAGGCTGGGCGTGACGGGTGCGGGCTTTCATGCTGTGGTGCATACCGAGCAAGGATCAGTGTATGTCGATCCATGGGCAGCTCATCAGAGGCGGTATTACATGGCGTATTTCACAAAAGATGTAGATGTAAGTCAATTGGAATTGCCTCCTTTGGCATGTGGCGTACCCTTCGATGCACAGTGGTTGCAGCAGCCTGGCCCACAAGCCTCTACCTATGGTGGAGGGCGTACAGAAGACTTACTTGAAGTACGTATATACCGCTTAGCTTTAGCCTGTACGGGCGAGTTTGCACAGGCACATGGAGGTACGGTAAGCTCAGTGATGGACGCTTTTGCTATTGCGATCAATCGCATCAATGAAATCTGGGAGCGAGAGGTAGCTATTCGCTTAGTCCTGGTACCTAACAATGACCAGCTCATATTTCTAGATCCCGACAATGATCCCTTTCAAAATGCAAATAATGGTGGTGGTTTGCTAAGTCAGAACGTCAATGTGCTCAATGGCATCATAGGGTTCGACAACTACGACATTGGCCACATCTTTACACAGGCGTGTACGGATGTAGGAGGTGTAGCTGGTGGCGCGGTGTGTGGCACCAACAAGGGCGCTGGAGTCACTTGCCATTTCTCTAGCAACATTCAGTACATTGCCGAAGAGATCATGGCACACGAGCTGGCCCATCAACTTTCGGCTTCGCATACATGGAGCAATTGCCCGGGCATAGGCAGCCAGCTTGCTTCAGGCACCGCCTTCGAGCCTGGTAGTGGCAGTACCATCATGTCGTATTCAGGCTCTTGTGGCGACCAGAACGTGCAATTCCAGTCGGATGATTATTACCACGTGGCCTCGCTCGAGCAGATTTACCAGTTTGCGCGCTTAGCTGGCGGCACCCAATGCGGAACGAGTGAATATCCAGGCAATACGTTTCCACAGTTGTCTTTGCCCTATGAGGATGGCTTCTATATTCCAATTGGTACGCCTTTCGAGCTACGAGCTACTGCTACCGATGTGGACGATGATGCCCTTACTTACTGTTGGGAAGAGTACGATTTGGGGCCGATTAGCGAGCTGGGTAGTCCTCAAGGCAATGCGCCGGCTTTCCGATCCTTCCCCCCTACGGACAGTCCCGTACGCACATTTCCGCGTTTGTCCACTATCCTGACCAATAGCAATGACATTACGGAAGTATTGCCTACTTATTCGCGCAATTTGACCTTTAAATGCACGGTGCGCGATAACCATCCTGGCGCAGGGGCTGCTACTTGGGGTGAAGTGGCTTTTCACGCTACGGCTGCAGCAGGTCCCTTTTTAGTGACTTTTCCCAACACAGCAGGTACCTTTGCAGCAGGTCAATGGCTCGATGTCACTTGGGATGTGGCTCAAACTGATCAGCCACCCGTCAATTGCCAACATGTACATATTCGGTTGAGCACTGATGGCGGCTATACTTATCCCTATACCTTGGCCAACTACGTACCCAACGACGGGCATCAGGCGGTACAGTTGCCCGACGTACAAACAACAGCTGCCCGTATTCGCGTAGAAGCTGCTGACAATATTTTCTTCGATTTGTCTAATCAGAATTTCATTATTGAGCCTAGTCAGGTACCTACTTTTACACTGGTGCCCGTGCCTGCTACCCAACAGGTGTGTGTGCCTGATGTAGCTGTGCTCACGTTGCATACTTCAGCAGTAGGTGGGTTTGACACGCTCATTACCCTGGAGGTGATCAGTGGATTGCCTGATGGTGTGGAAGTGTGGTTCAGTCAAAATCCCGTTGTGCCGGGTCAAAGCACTCAATTGACTTTGGATATGGGCCAGGTAACTGCTGATGGTACGTTTGAAGTACTCCTTCGGGCCACAGCGCCAGGAACCGACACGGTATATCAAACGCTCTATTTCTACGTAGTATACAACGACTTTTCTGGCTTGGCTCTCGACCAACCGGCCAACGGTGCCAGTGGGGTTCCGCCACTGCCCACCTTTAGCTGGCAGGGAGTGGATAATGCCGATCGTTACGACATACAGATCGCTACCTCACCTACCTTTTTACCTGGCACGCTATTGGATCAGGCCTTTGGGCTGAACGATACGAGTTTTGTACCTCAGGAAGCTTTACTGGAAAATACACTTTATTACTGGCGTATCCGGCCCATCAACGAATGTGGCCAAGGTGATTGGCTCGAGCCCTATGCTTTGCATACCAAGACACTTTCTTGTACAGCTTTTCCCAGTAATGACGTACCTCTCAACATTCCTTCAGCAGGTACGCCTACAGTTACCTCTAAGCTGACTATCCTCGAAAATGCACTTATCAATGACATGAACGTGTATCGCGTGCAGGGCAATCACGATGCAGTGCGCCATCTGAAAGTCTGGCTCGTCAGCCCACAAGGTACTTCTGTAGTCCTATTTAACAACATTTGTGGCAACACCTCCGATTTCGACCTCGGTTTCGACGACGAGGCCGCCTTCGAAATTGAATGCCCCCCTACTTCGGGTTTGAAGTACAAGCCCCAAGAGCCCCTTTCGGCTTTTGTGGGCGAAAGTACAATGGGTGAATGGCAACTCAAAGTCAAAGTACTGGACAACTTTGGCAATGGAGGCACGCTCGAAGAGTGGGGGATCGAGTTGTGTGCTGACTTTGAACCCAAGCACCCTTGGCTGCTGGTCAATGACACGCTGCACGTACCGCCTGCGGGCATGCGTGAAATTAATAGCAATACCTTGTTGGCAGAAGATGAAGACAATACAGCCCAAGAACTGAGCTATATTTTAGTGGCACTGCCGCAAAAAGGTACCCTTAGTTTGTATGGGCAACCATTGGAAGTAGGGCAGTCTTTTACGCAGAAAGAAGTCAATGACGGCTTTGTGCGGTATCAACATACTGCTACTGACCTATCTACTGATCGATTTGCCTTTGTACTTGCTGATGGACAGGGTGGTTTTATTGGTGTGACGCATTATTACATCGCCATTGATCCAGAAGCGCCCGTAGCTACTGGAGAAGCTCTCCATGAGGACTTACCGCTTTTGCCTGTACCTAACCCTACTACCGATCAGTTACAGATCCAGCTGGTAGGTCAAGCGTTGCATGAAGTACACGTTAACTTGATAGACCTACAAGGGCGTACTCATTATCGCACCTTTCTACCGGTGCTTTCGCAAAACTTGACATTGCGCTTGGTGCATTTGCCGCCAGGTATCTACTTATTGCGTATTGCGGCTTTAGAGGGCTTGCGTACATGGAAAATAGTCAAAATAAACTCCTAGGGAAAGTGGCTACACCTTCCCTACGTCTCGTCAAGGCTGATAGATACTTCGATCTACCTGTACGATAAAAAGATGAACACCATGCGTTTCTTTCTTTTATGTTCCCTTCTTGGTTTGCTGGGCGCCTGTGAACATCCCACCCAATCGTCTCAAACCGAGTATTCCTCACAGCCTCCCCTTTATACTTACGATGTGGAGCAGCGAATCGCAGACTTAGGCATCGAATTGCCCGAGGTAGGTTCGCCCATGGCTAACTACGTCAATGCCCAACGCGTAGGCAACTTGCTGTTTTTAGCGGGCAAGGGGCCTCGTCGTGCCGATGGCACCTTTGTTACAGGTAAAGTTGGAGCCGACTTGGATGTGGAAGCAGCTTATGAAGCTGCTCGGCTTACTGCCATCAATCAGTTAGCTGTGTTGAAAGCTACGTTAGGCGATCTCAACCGCGTCAAGCGCATTGTCAAGGTGATGGGTATGGTCAATGCTGCCCCTGAGTTTGAACAACACCCCGAAGTGATCAATGGCTTTTCCGACTTGATGGTTGAAGTGTTTGGCGAGAGGGGCAAGCATACACGTGCAGCCGTGGGTATGGGATCACTGCCGAGAAATATTGCTTGTGAAATTGACATGATCGTGGAGATCGTAGACTGAATATGAATATGAAGAGCTGATTCGTTGAGTGGGTATTTCGGCGAAAACTCTATATCCAAAAAACAAAAAATGATGATCCTTCCTATGCGATACATATATAATGTAATATGTGTTTTAATGCTCTTTCAAAATGTGCTGGCTCAGCAACGGTCTACTATTCTTTGGGTCCTGCACAATGTCGCTGATATTCAGTGGGCTGAAAATCTGCCGCGTACCATGCCGCTACCTTCCCGATTTGACGCCTGGCAAGTGGATATCCAAGCATTACAAAACATCTTGCGTCAAGCACCAATGGAAGGGAGTGATGCGCCGCCAGTCATCGTATGGTTACCTGTAGGCGAAGGAAGTCTCCATCCATTTGAAGTATATGAGTCACCTGTATTGGAGCCAGACCTACAGGCGCGTTTTCCCATGATTCGCACCTGGCGCGGTCAAAGCACACTCGATCCGGCTATTAGTATGCGTATGGCATGGGGTACACGTGGCTTGCGTGCCATAATCCATCCTGTTGGTGAGACGGTGCTCATTGAGCCTTGGAGCGACGAGGGGCAGGGCGCATATTATATCAGTTATCGCTTGGCAGATGTGGACTTGGATGCCCCTCCACCTTGTGCTGTAGCTGGCGATGTGCAAGGCGTAGATCCCTCGCTCGACTGGTTGCAACGCCACGCAATTAGCCGGGGCTTCCAAAGTCACAGCCCTGAGAATCTACATATCTACCGGCTAGCGGTGGCGACTACAGGTGAATTTTCGGTTTCACATGGGGGGGCGGGAGGCTCTGTGGCTAATGTTCTTTCTGCAGTAACTTATATCATCAATCAGGTAAATAGCGTGATGGAGCGAGACTTGGGCATCCGGATGATGCTCATAGATGAGACGACTAAAGTATTCTTTTTCGATGGGGCTACCGACCCCTATACCAATGGCAATACTGGTGAAATGATTCAAGAAAACCCCATGGTATTGGCAGATTCGATTGGCAATAATTTGTTTGACATTGGCCACGTGTTTGGTACTAATGCGGGTGGATTGGCGGGCGTAGCAGTAGTCTGCCGTTCGGGCAAAGCGCGTGGTGTGTCTTGTACCTTTGGTGCTTATTCGGGCAACAACTTTTACATTATTGTAGCCCATGAAATGGGACACCAACTCAACGCGCTGCACACCTTCAACAACTGTGATGGGGAAAACGAAAGCCCTTCAACTGCATATGAGCCTGGTAGTGGCAGTACCATCATGTGTTATGCTGGTGCCAGCAATTGTGGTTCTAACTATGTGCAAAATATCGACGACGACTATTATCACATCAACTCGATGGAGCGCATATATTACTACACACGCGAAGATTATGGAGCCACCTGTGCACAAGTGGTTGAGCTCAATAACACGGCTCCTGAGGCTGACATCCCCATTGAAGGCGGGTTTTACATTCCCATCAGTACGCCCTTCGAACTTAGCGGTACAGCGACCGACGCCGATGGCGATGGTTTAACCTATGTGTGGGAGGAGTACGATTTGGGACCTCCCACAGAGTTAGGCAACCCTCAGTATGGCACTCCACCTATCTTCCGGTCGGTACCTCCTTCGAGCTCACCTGTGCGCACGTTTCCGCGCTACGATTACCTGGTTAATAATGTGAATCATCCTACAGAGGTATTGCCTGCCTATAGCCGAGGGCTCACTTTCCGGTTTACTGTACGCGACAATCATCCAGGTGGGGGGAGTTATGATTTCGATGAAATAGCGTTTCAGGCTATTGCATCAGCCGGCCCATTTCAGGTGACAAGCCCTAACAATGCTACCGATAGTTGGACTATTGGCGATTATGTCGAGGTAACTTGGGATGTAGCCAATACGACTAATAGCCAAGTGAATTGTCAGTACGTACACATCAAATTGTCGCTTGATGGAGGCTACACTTACCCAATTACCTTGCTCGAACAGACCCCAAATGATGGCGCAGCTTTTGTGGTGGTACCCAATGTAGTCACTGACAAGGCGCGGGTACGTGTGGAAGCTGCTGACAATATCTTTTTCGATATCTCAAACCATAATTTCCCTATCACACTTCCCAATGAGCCTGCTGTGTTTGCTCAGTTGCTGCCTCATAATGCTATGGTATGTGTGCCAGATAGCTTTTCGTTTGAAGTGGTGACTGCAGGCCTCTCAGGGCTGGATACAACTTTGGAAGTTCAGGTATTAGGGCTACCACCCAATGCTGGGTTAAATTTGCCACAGCCTTATGTACAGGCAGGCGACACGCTGAGTGTGGCTTTAGACCTCAGCTCCGTACAGCTTGATAGTCTTTTTACTGTTGAGGTAGTAGTGATAGCACCAGGGATAGACACTGTAGTGCGTCCACTCAACCTCAATGTGGTGTATAACGATTTCACTGAACTGCAATTGATGAGCCCTGCCAATGGCGCCAGTGGCGTAGAAGTGTTGCCTATCTTCACTTGGACCGATTTGCCGCAAGGTAATTATTACGATATCCAGATAGCTACAAGCCCGGCTTTCGACAGTGCGACAATAGTGGACCAAGCCCAGGCAGTTGCAATAGCAACTTATCAACCGACGGTGACGTTGCAGGGCAGTACTGTGTATTATTGGCGCGTACGTCCAGGCAACGAATGTGGTTATGGCTCATGGACACCCGTGCAGGCTTTTGCTACCGTGGCCCAATCATGTACTAGTTATACGGCTAACGACACCCCGATTAATATATCGGCTGCTGGCTTGCCCACGATCTCTTCTCAGATAGCAGTGTCGCAAACAGGTGTTATTGATGATGTCAATGTGTTGAAAGTGAAAGGAAAACATGATGCAGTGCGCCATATTGAGATGCGATTAGTAAGTCCTGACGCCACCAAAGTGGTACTCATGTCGGAAGATTGTGGCAATACGCAACTGTTCGACTTGGGTTTTGACGATGAGGCGCCGGATCCTTTAGATTGCCCGCCTACAGGCGGGATGCTCTATCAGCCCAAGGGAATGTTATCCGATTTTGATGGTAAGGAAATTCAGGGTACGTGGGCGTTAGAGATTGAAGTGCTCAATACCTTTGGTAATGGGGGGCAGCTCGAAGAATGGACTGTTGAGTTTTGTGGTGCCATTCAGCCCAAGAGTCCTTATTTAGTCAAAAATGATACGCTGCGTGTGCCACCGGGTGGTGTGCGTGAGGTGAATAACTATACTTTAGTGGCTCAAGATGAGGATAGCCCCGAGTCGGTGCTTACCTATACCATTGTAGCACCGGTATCACATGGTACTTTGTGGCGCGATGGCCAATGGCTTGATGTGGGGAGTACGTTTACCCAAAGTGAAGTCAATGGGGGCCAGGTGTGGTATGAGCACAATGGCACAAATGCCACCATTGACAGCTTCTTGTTTACAATTACTGATGGGACAGGCGGATGGTTGCCTATTACTGCTTATCATATAGTCGTTGATCCCGATGCTCCTGTGGCTACTTCTGAGATTGGGCGCGATGAGGTAGAGGTGTTGCGGCTGGCGCCAAATCCCACGAATCAGCAATTGTGGATTCAGTGGGCAGAAAGTCCACGTATTAATGATGGGCAGATCGAACTGCGCGTGTTGGATGTAGCTGGTCGAATTGTACATGTAGAGAATATAGATGTGGCCGATGTGGGAAGGCAACGAGTAATCGATGTATCAGTGTGGTCTTCAGGGCTATATTGGGTCGAGTTGCGCCATCGGTCGAGGAGAGTGGCCATGGGCCGTGTGGTGGTGATGCATCCTTGATTATCAGCGTATGAAAGCGTTTTTATGCCGCGTAAAGGCAAAATTGAGCAGTACATGGCGTTATTATTAATATGGGTGCTGCTCACATGGCAAAGTTGTACGGAGCCACCCCCTCCTACTTTGGTACATCGCGATCGTATGCTAATCGACAGTCTTTTTCGCGAATACGTACAGAAGCGCAAGCCACAACTCGACAGTATTTGCCAGGCATTGTGGGAAACACGTGTGCGCCAAGCACGCGATTCAATCGTTCGAGCGCGCGTCGAAGAGATTCGCAGGCGCAAACAACAGATCGAGGCCCGTTTGCGGGCACAGGGGTCGTGGCCTGAAAATGGGGAGCAATGAGAAGTCTATTGGTCGTTGTGGTGCTTTTTGCAACAGTACTACTGATATATGCGGGATGTACGCCGGCCGATCCACCTGTATCTAAAGAGGAGTTAATTGCTCGGGAAGTGGCGCGCCGTACGCGCCAATGGGAAGCAGGTTGGGAAGCCCGTTGTTGGGAAGAAGTGTATGCCGAAGCGAGCCGTCGAGCCGACTCGATCATTATCGAGCGAGTGCGTCGTGAGCAGTTTTTGCTGCACGGAGCCCATCGATTAGGACGCCCTCCAGTACCAATGGTCGACTTTCCTACTGACACAATACCGCTCATGCCTTTATTGCGCGATACCTCCTGGTTTGATTCGCTCCTACAGCAGTGGCAAATGAGCGACTCGGTGTCTGCGCAAGGACATGAGCGGTACTGAACGCGCCTAACTTATCGCATTTTAACCAGGCGTGTGGCATACATCGTATTGCTTTGCTGCAAGGTGAGTAAAAACACGCCAGCGGGTAAGTTACTCAAGGTTATTTGTCCTTGTTGATGGTCGATCTGTATGGGGTACTGAGCTATTTGTTTGCCCATATAATCGAATATGGTAAGCACAGCTTGCCCATCGTGGATGAACGGTGCCCACAGGCTAAGGCTACCTCCCGAATAAGGATTGGGTGCAATTGCCAGCGGTGAGCGGTTTGTATTTACCTCTACTTCTTCGGCAGCGTTTACTGCACTTTCACTTAGGCTTAGGGTGGTGCAAGCTGCTGCGTCGCCACTATTGCTTCCGTTGTTGTTGACGCCGTTTCCACAGGCATAAAAAGTAACTGGGCCACTGCCGGCAGCTGGGGCAGTCCAATCTACACTGAATTCATTAGTTGAGCTGGGAGCCTTTTGTTCTACGTATTTTCGGCCATTACTGGCTTGGGCAATTTTTGCATTGTCAGAGGGGTTGGCCCAGCTATCGTTGAGGGCAGGGCCGTTTTGCCCTTCAGGTGCTTGTAGTGCCACCATCTGAAAGCCGTAGCGTTGAGGCATACCCATAGTTGGGGTGACTGCTACGCGAACTTTATATGTCTGCCCGGGCTCGTAAGAGGTTATCGCTTCGTCATTGTCATCGAGCACGGTAATCTGTAGCGATACACTCATTGTAGAGCTGGAGCTATGACAGGTGACGCAAGTTTTTGGTGCGCCATTGGCGGTAGTGGCATCGCCCGGTGCACCCGTGTTGCCTTCGCCAGCTACTGTGGCACGCCCACCGGAGCTAGCGCTCCATATGAATAGGGCAAAGCTCAGTGCAAAGAGTGTGTAGAGCGTGTGGTGTTTCATGTGTAGTAGTTGTTTTATATGGAATTGATGACGTTAGAAGTTAAAGCTGCGGCGCCCGTGTGTTTGATTAGTCACTTAGGTGTAAAAAAGTGCGTATTTGTATCCTATTATCCTTGTTCATACCATATGCCCAATTCGGGATTTTTTCCTTGTACGCCTTTGTAAAAGGCCCGAATGTGGGCAAAGTCAGCTGCTTTGTCATTCGTGGGATAAAAGGGAGGGCTAAAGGTGACCTTTTTTTTGCCAAAGTCAAATTTAATCATGATTATAGGCACTTGGGCTTTTCGTGCGATATAGTAAAACCCCGTGCGCAGGCGATCTACTTTGCTGCGTGTACCTTCAGGTGCAATGGTGATGGCAAATCGCTCGTGCTGATCGAAGATATCAGCCACCGTGTCGACGTACTTATTTCGCTTAGAGCGATCTACGGGATAGCCACCTAACCATCTAAACAACCATCCAAAAGGTGGTTTGAATAAGCTGTCTTTTGCCAAAAACTTTACCTCGTTGAGCTCCCAGGCATTGCGTACCAGCAGACCCAACGGAAAGTCCCAATTGGAGGTATGTGGTATGGCAATGATGATGTACTTGTCCAGCTGTTTGGGGTTGAACCCTTCAATACGCCATCCCAAAAGGTGTAGTAACCAGCTACTAAGTTGCTTGAGCATGTCCGTGCAATATTGTTTTCCTTCTGAAAGGGAAAAGATAATACTAATAGCCTTTTGTGTGGCGCCACTATAAACCGGGCTTTGGATGGGTGCTGAGTGCTTGCGCCGCTCCCTTTACGATAAGTGCTTGCCCCGTAATGTAAGTGAGCATAATCCAGAATTGGGCGTGAGGCCAAGACCACATCTGCGGGCGAAAGCGGCTGATGCCAATTAGGCTATCGGAAAGCAAAAAGAGCAGCGCACCCCATAGAATGGCACGGTAATGGGCAGATGCAAGGCGCCCACCCAGATTCATGGTGGTTGCTACCATCAGGGTAAGTGCCAGGCTATACACCACTACAGGACCTTTCAAAGGAGTGGGTAGCCCTGGCCAAAGCGACCATAACAAGTAAATCGAGTATGCCATGAGCAGAATGAGCCACCAAGGGCGATATTGAACTAATCCTTTACCTCGAGGAGGAAATAGTACAAAGGCAACGATATAGCATATTTGCGCAAGTAAAAAAGCGCCAAGTCCACTTGAGAACCACAACAATGAAGACGTAGAGGATTGCTTGGCTATCTCTAATAATACATCGCCTAAGAGTGCACACATGATCGCAGCGCTGATCCAATGACTTACTGTGTGATATTTGAATTGATGCTGTGAAGTAAGCCAATACCATCCTAGGACAATCATGAGCAATGGCTTGGTAGCCCATGCAATACGAGGCCAACCATACCATAGGGCAAGCAAGTGCACGCCTGAGACTACCACATAGAGTTTGATCGGCAAAGGGATGCGTTTCATTTTTTTGCTTTTGGACAAAGCTACGCTCCCTAGCCTATGGATACATTACACACTTGCATCTATTCTACTATAGGAGGCATTGTTCACGATGGGCGCCTTACAGGCAAGCTCACTCTGAAGGTAGTGTCTTTACCCTCTTGAGATTGTGAGTCAATATGGCCACTCAAGTGCTCGACAATGTATTTGACAATGGATAGTCCCAAGCCTGTGCCTGGCAATGAGGTGCAGGTATGTGCTCGGTGAAAGGCTTGAAATACCTTTTCTTGCTCTGCTTTGGCGATGCCTCCATACCATTTGTCAGCTATGTGGATGACTACTAAATCGCTTGTGTGAGATGAGGCATAGATGTGGATATGTGGCTTCCGGTAGGAAGGAGTGTATTTCAGTGCATTGCTAATGAGGTGCTGAAATACTTGACTTAGGAGTGTTGAGTCGGTGTATATGGTGGGCAATGCATCTACTTTAATACATGCACGCTTCTTTTGGATCTCTGTGCTCCAGCTTGCAACACTTCTTCAATTAGTCCATTGAGTGGTACAGGTGCCATTTTCACCTTCAGGTGAGGCAGGGTTGCATAGTGCAGCGTAGACTCTAAAAATGCCTGTGTCTGCTGAATGGCTTTTGTGAGCTCGTCAAGGTAGTTATCTATCTCTTGATTGCTTTGTTTTGATACTGATCTTTTGAGTAGGCCTATATAGCCAGAGAGGGTGTGCAAAGTTGTCTTCAGATCATGGGATATGGCGTACGCGAAGTATTGAAGTCCGTTCACTTGCTGTACCAACTGGCTGTGTGTTTACTGGAGTTGTTCAAATCGTTCTTTTCAAGGCATTTTTTCCTGAGCATTGTCTTGGAGTGTGGGATGGAGTGTGGGAGCTGGTGTGGTAAGATGTAGTGATTGGCTCTTTTTCATATAAAGTGCGTGAAAACAGCTAAGAAAATGAGGCTTATTGATAGGAATGCCAAAGGACGACACTGGGAGTAAAGATTAGTAGCATGTAGGGTGAATGAGTGCTATGCTCCAAGAAGAAGGAACAAAAAGTTTGCCATTTACCAAAATGGTATCACATGTTTGGTGAATATGTGATGGCCATCATTGGGTGATGTGCTTGCTTTTTGATTTTATGCTGGGCCTTGTCTTTCTTGGAAAAAAGTAAATTGTTTTTGTGCCACGTAAAGTAGGGGATTTTTTCATCGCGGTGTGATGGAGGGTAGCACGTTGTGTCATCGAATCACACTGACAGTACCCGTATAGATGAGCTTTTCCCCTTTACAGTGCCATTGTACGCGATAAAGCAGTACAGCTGGACTAACAGGTTGGCTTCGGTAGGTGCCGTCCCATCGAGCATAAGGATCGTCTGTAAAAAACAAGCGGTTGCCCCACCGGTCAAAGATCTCGAAAGTAAAAGGTGACTCAATAATGAATGGGTTGCTAAGGCCAAATGTCTCGTTGAGTCCATCCCCATTTGGGGTAAATGCTTTTGGTAGAAAAACTTGCGAGCAATCGAGCGTTGAAGGATCGATCACGGTGATGTGTAGGCTGTCTATAGCTGTGCAGTATGCATCGGAAAAGGAAAGTGTATAGAGTGTGGAAGCTTCAGGAGTGATTAGCGTATACGGTGCATAAGGATCGGCCACACCTGTATGAGGTTGCCATTCAAAGTTAGAGGCACAGGATGGCGTGATATAGGTAGCTACGGAGTGGCCCAAGTAAATGATTGTGTCTTTAAGTTCTTGGGTAAAGCGCGCTATGCCGATTTGATCTGGTTGGAAAAAAAGCGTTTCAATTTGATCTGCAGTAAGTGCCTTTGCATAAAAACGGAGTTCGTCTATAAATCCTTCAAAGGGGCGTTCGAGTGTACAATTGCTGGCACCTAAAGTGAGTAAGAGGGTATCATTGGAGATGTCAACTCTTTGAAGTGCGTTGACTTCACCCATAAACTTGGTGTCGATGTAGAGTCTAGTACGAGCTCCTACGCGTACGACCACTACGTGATACCAGCACTGATTAGGCGGGAGTTGAGCTGAGATCGTACCACTGAGGCCAGCAGCTTCGCTGAGCAAGACACTGAGGTTGCGCGAAAATGGATTATACCGGATAGCAAAGGCACGCTCTATACCGCAACCGTCGCGGCGTGAGAGAATCACCTGGTCTTGGCTTGACAAGCTAGTAGGTTTAAAGTAAAAGCTGATAGTAAAGTCAGTGGTGTTGAAGTAATTTTCATTAAGTGCTGTACCTGGAAACACGACATAATCATCTATTCCGTCGAGGTAAAGGCTACTACCTACTACGCCGCATCCGCATTCGATTGCTCCATTCATAAAACCATTATTGGTTACTGTGCCCAGTACATCTATAGCTTGACACGAGTCGCCATCAAAAGTGTACCAGGCAATGAGGCCATCACTGACCTGACTTTTTGCCCAAAGGCAAGTGGCTAAGGTTAGTAGCACCGTAGTCAGAAAACGCATGAGGAGATGGTGTTTGAGCGTTTGCATAGATAATTTTAGCCTCAACGCAGATGATGCGTGAAGCATTTTAGCAAGTACGTGATTTATCCAAACAATTTATCGAAGCCGGGTGGTAGCATTTCTTTGATCAGCTCACGAGAGGTCTCTGATTGGATAGTGCGGGCTTGTGTCAAGGCACGGTTGACGGCTTCTAGTATTAAGTCTTGTAGTGCTTCGACATCGTGCACATCTACTTTTTGCGGGTCGATCAACAGGTCGCGCAATTCGCCTGCTGCTGTAGCTGTAACGCGTACAGCACCATCTTGTACAGAAGCCTCTACAAGCATGGCACTTAAGCGTTGTTGAATTTCTTCTTGCTTTTTTTCTAAATCGCCAAACAAGTTTCCAAACATCGTACTTCGTATTTTATGGTGCAAAGGTAATGAGGAGTAGGGCAAACGCCATTTCGCTATCCCTCGGGGATTTTATAGTTTAGAGGGGCATGTTTAAATCTTATCTGGCAGTTTCTATGAGCATATCGTAAGTTGTTGATCTATAAAGTGAAAACGGCCTATCCGAATGGTGTGTCACTCAAAGGTGATCATCGGGGAGTTGGGCATATGCTTCTTTGTTTATGGAGTTTAACCGATTATTTGAGATACTACCTTTTCAGTTGGGGCGCTACTCCAACAAACGTGCCCTAAACTATCGCGATCACTTGGGATGGCATGCATTGTCCACGCAGGAGTGTATACGATTGATGGAACACTATGCTGCGGGCTTGCTTGAGCGTGGGATTCGCAAAGGGCAACGCGTGGCGATCATGGCGCGGCGCAGCAGCCCTTGGTGGCATTTGGCCGATTTTGCATTGCAGAAAATAGGAGCTGTGGTTGTGCCGCTGCACACTGATTTAAGTAGCGAGCACATTATCCACATATTGAACGATGCGGGGGTGCGTCATTGTATTGTGGCCGATGCGTACACTTACAGTTGTTTGGAAACGCTACGCGAGAGTGTGCCTCATTTGGTAGAAGTCTACAGCTTAGAGCAAGTAGAAGGCTTGAGGTCTTTTCACGATATGCTCACCTTACCGACTGAGACCCATCAAGCAATTTTTGAAACTTACAAAGCTGCTATTCATGAAGACGACCTTGCCACCATTGTCTATACCTCAGGTGCGACAGGTATGCCCAAAGGTGTGATGTTGTCGCACCGCAATATAGTGAGCAACATCAAGTCGGTGAGTGAGCTTATACCCATTCGCAGGGGTAAGCGAGTATTGACTTTTTTGCCACTCAATCACCTATTTGAGCGCATGGTGTGTTACTTGTACATGGCCTTAGGAGCATCTGTATATTATGCTTCAGATCGAATGCTCCTCGAAGATTTCAAAGAAGTACGCCCTCATTGGTTCACTACAGTACCTCGTCTTTTGGAGAAGGCTTACGACTATATCTGGGAGCAGGCGCTTCAGCGCAGTGTGCTTCACAGGCAAATGTTGGCTTGGGCTGTACGTGTGGGTATGAAGTACGCGGGGGGGCACATGCCATTGGGCTATTGGTGGAAGCGCAGTATAGCTGATTTACTGATTTACCGTCATTGGCGGCGCTTGTTGGGTGGGCGAGTAGAGGGAGTAGTGGTGGGTGCAGCTACACTACAGGCATCGCTATCGAGTTTGTTTTCTGCAGCACGCATTGAGGTGCGGGAAGGATATGGCATGACTGAAACGGCGCCTGTCATCACCCTTAATTGTTTTGAATCGGGAAAGTATCGCTTTGGTACAGTAGGTATACCCATTCCCGGTATAGAGGTGCGGCTCGAACAGGTAGATGAGAGCGACACCTTTGAGGTATGGGTACGTGGCCCCAACGTAATGGTAGGCTATCACGGGATGCCTCAGGAAACACGGCAAGTGTTGGATGCCCGTGGATGGTTGCGCACAGGTGATTTAGGTCGATGGGTCGATGGCAAATTCTTGCAATTGATAGGCCGTAAAAGTGAGCTATTCAAGACCTCTTCGGGCAAGTTTGTCGTACCAGAGGTAGTAGAAAATGCATTATTGCGTTCCCCCTACATTGCGCAATGTATGGCTTTTGGTAGTGGCAAGCCGTGGGTTAGTGCACTTATCGTTCCCAACTTTACTTTGCTACATCGTTGGTGTATGGAGCATCAAGTACACTGGACGGCACCTACCTTTATGGTACTTAATCCAAGAGTCGAAAAACTATTGGAAGGAGAAGTGGACAAGGCAAATGCCCTGCTGGCGCCCCATGAACGAGTGCGCAAGTTTCAGTTGTTAGCAGATGAGTGGGGGGTGGAGACAGGCGAAATCACTGTCAGCATGAAGCTCAATCGCGCTCGCATTGCTCAGCGCTATAGGCGCCAGCTGGATCGTTTGTACAAAAAAAAGTCCACATATTTACCTGCTCCCAAAAGGTAAAGGGTTTAAGTGTTTTCAGAGTGAAAATGAGTTTTGGGCAGCTGTAGCCATTCGAGTGTGTTGTCAGCAAATATAGCCTGTTTTGTCGGGGTAGGTAAGTCAGAGGTTTCGATAAAAGCTCCGATGGTGAGGTCGCCCAAGGGAAATGGATAGTCTGATCCGAGCGTGACGCGGTGAGGGCCTATCATTTCCAGTACGTACTTGAGCATGCGTATGTCGTGAGTGATGCAATCGACCCAAAAACGGCCCAAATAGGCACTAGGGGGCACTGGGTTGTCTACGGCTACTAAGTCGGGGCGGCAGTGAAAGCCGTGTTCTATGCGGCCGATGGTAGGCAAAAAAGAGCCGCCCGCATGGGCAAAATTGACGCGTAGTTTGGGCAGTCGTTCGAATACACCACCAAATATCATTGAGCATATTGCCCGTGCAGTTTCTGCAGGCATGCCTACTAGCCATGGCAGCCAGTATTTGCGCATGCTATGAAAGCCCATCATGTTCCATGGATGAACAAATAGTGCCATGTCTAAGGCTTCCATAGCTTCAAAAATGGGGAAGAATTCCGGTTCGCTTAAGTTCTTGTCGTTGATGTTGGATCCTATCTGTATGCCAACTAAACCAATTTCTTTGCATCGTTGGAGCTCTTGAATGGCTAGCTCGGCATCTTGCATGGGGATTGTACCTAAGCCAATATAATGTTGGGGGTAGTCGTGTACCAGCTGGGCAATATGGTCATTGAGGTATTGCGAGAGCTCTAGGCAGTCTTTGGGTTTGGCCCAATAAGAAAACATGACAGGGATAGTGCATACTACTTGTATTTGGGTGCCCTGGGCGGCGTATTCCTCGATGCGCAATTTGGGGTCCCAACAGTTGCTTTTGATCTCTCTAAAAAATTCATTGCCCTTCATCATGCGGGCATAGCCGGGCTTGTGGTGTTCCAAATAGATAAAGTCGCCATAACCAAATTTGTCAGTCCATCGAGGCAGTTTTTCCGGAATGATGTGCGTGTGCATGTCAATCTTCAACATGGTTTGTCGTTTTGTTTAGACGAATGCGTTTACGTCGATTTATGAAACGAGAGCTACCAGCTGCGTATGACCTTTCCCCGTGCTTGCCATCCTGGCCCTTCGATTAAGTAGAACCATATACCTACTGCGTTATTGGGTAAAAATAGCTGTGCGGCGTACGTATGGATGTCGGGCTTTACCATTTGCACCATTCGGCCCATCGCGTCATAGAGGTAAATGTGTGTAGCACGGTGTGTTTTTGGCCAAAGGAAGAAAAGAGGCCCAGTAGTAGGATTGGGAAACACTTGTACCTCGACCCGTGATGTTGCCTCTATGGTAGGCGTAAGCTGCCAATTCAGTGCCATTTGTACTGCTGCCCAAGCATCGATGCGGCCGTAGCCTGCCGTGTTATTTGGGATGCTATCGCCAGGCCATCCGCCACAGCTCACAGAATCCGTAAGTGGTATTGCAGTTTGTTGTAAAATGTCTTTGATGAGTTGTGTATGGCCAGATAATTCGGGGCGTGCACTGAGCATCAGAGCGATGGTGCCGGCTACATGAGGTCCGGCCATACTGGTGCCGCTAAAAGTAGCATAAGCTCCATTGCGAATGGAAGAACGTATACTCACCCCTGGTGCTACTACATCAGGCTTGCGTCTAAAGCTGCTATCGACTGTTACAGGGCCACGACTCGAAAATCCAGCTACATAGTCGTTTGCATCTGTAGCACCTACCGAAAAACTGTGCTCAAAAATGGCGGCAGGTGCATTGACGGTACCACAGCCCGATCCTCCACTATTACCAGCTGAGACCACTACGACAATGCCAGCCATATCTAGATTGTTGACGGCTGTTTCTAAAAGAAAGAAGTTGCCAGGGTGGCAACCTTCTATCGGAGGGCATGCCCATGAATTGTTGATTACATGGGGTGCCAGATCAGTGTTGGGGTTTTGCCCATTGAGATCAGTGGGTGCTAAAAACCACTCAAAGCATTCCAAGTAAGTATAAGGAGATCCATAGCCTCGTTCCATGTTGCGGCAGCCAATCCATTGAGCTTGGGGTGCTACACCAATTTGATTGTCGCCATCGCTGCCCACCATAATCCCCATTGTATGCGTGCCGTGGTTGTGGTCGTCGCAAGGCGCTGGGGCATCTAAGCCACAGGGGTTGAGACTAGGGTCAGGGACACTGTCGCCGTGCAACGGGCTAATCTCGTGGATGGCATCGTGCCAGTTGTAGTTGTGATCTATCGTGTCGGTGGGGGAATAGTAACCTCTATACTTGGTCTTGAGTGCTGGATGTAGCCAATCGTAGCCAGTATCTTGCCCCCCAATGACGACGCCTTGGCCCTCATAACCCGATGCCCATGCTTGAGGCGCGTTGATCTGTTCGATGCCCCATTCTATTGCTTGAGGCCCACGGATAGCGGGGGCTGGAATTGGATCGGCCATTTTGACCTGTGGATTGGGCAGGATTTGAGCTACTTCGGGCAATTGTGCTAAGCGCCAGATAAGCGCCGACGAAGCGTTCTTTACAAAGATGGCATTGACGATAAAAAACGGCCTAAATAACGCCCTTTCCGCTTGTAACAAGGAGCGCACGCGGTGTTGTGTCTCTTTTGCAGTAGCCTGTAGTTGGGCATATACAAAGCGTCCCTTGGCTTGCTTATCGGGTAGAGCTTTTGCGGCTGATACATTAGCTTGCTTTCGCATCACTACAAAGCAGTCCACATACCCCTTAGTAGCCAGTTCGTCAAGTAAGGTGGAATCTATCCGTGCAGACTGAGATCGAAGGTGTAGTGCTAGTGTGCAGAGCAAGCAAGTACAAGTAATGTAGCGCATAATTGAGAGCTTGTTGGATGGCGAAAGTCATGTACCCTATAATACGAAGAGTTAAAGGTAAAAGGCAACTTCTTTGGATGAATGTTGATTACTTTGCAAAAAGTGCAGTTTTGTGAAAGGGCATTGAGGCATGTGTGGTTAAGCGTCTTCATATTAAGACAAATTGGCATATTTTTTGGCTTTTAAGTGTTGATGAATGCTGGCCCTAAGCTTGTCTGTACCTTCCTTGTCAATAGGGTTTAATGTGCTTGCATTTGTATTAAAAGTTCCGTAACATGTATTTTTGAAGAGTGAATGAGGAATTGTCTTTAACCATCATATAAGGGGGAATATATGCTCAAACAGACCCAGACTCAAAAAATGATTCAAAAGCTGTCGCCGCAGCAGATTCAATTAATGAAGCTGCTGCAAATTCCGACAGCAGTTTTAGAACAGCGGATCAAGGAAGAGCTCGAAGCCAATCCAGCGCTTGAAGAGGGGGATGTCAGCATGGAAGAGGAAGAGACATTGGAGTTAGGGCGTGCGGTAGAAGAAGATGTGAGCAAGGGAGAAGGGGAAGATGAAGAAGAAATAGAGCCAGCACCAGAAGAGTTTGACATAGAGGAATACTACGAAGAATATCTGGAAGACGACGAGCCTGGGTACAAATACAAGGCTGACAATTACAATCCTGATGAAGAGGAAAAAAACATGCCTCTAGCCGTCGAGAATACTTTTCACGAGTATCTTATTCAGCAATTGGGCATGATTGAGACCAAAGATGAACGAGATGAACTCATTGCCCAGCAGGTGATAGGGAGTATCGACGACGATGGCTATTTGCGCAGCACTGTAGCCTCCATTGTGGATGATTTGCTCTTTTCGCAAAACATCCAAGCTACAGAGGAAGAAATAGAAGCGTGGATCAAGCGCATTCAGCAGTTTGACCCTCCGGGTGTGGGAGCGCGCAATTTGCAAGAATGCCTTAAAATTCAACTGGAACGCAAGCTCGAGCAAGCCGATCAATACGACTCTGATGAGTTGGCTTCACTGCAATTGGCTTTGCGCATTATCACAGGCTATTTTGAAGAGTTTTCCAAAAAACACTATCAGAAGCTTCAGCGGCAGTTGGGCATTAGCGAGTCGCAGCTCAAAGACGCCATAGAGCAGATACTCAAGCTCAATCCTAAGCCAGCTAGTGGGTATACATCCGGTACGCGCAATACGCATTATGTGGTGCCCGATTTTATCATTGCCAACAGAGATGGAGAGCTGGAATTGCAACTCAACACGCGCAATGCACCTGACTTGCGTATCAGCGATCATTATAAGGAAATGTTGCGTGCATATAAGGAACGCACCAAAGGCAAGCGGCCTAACAAGAAGGAGAAGGAAGCGGTAATGTTTATCAAACAAAAGATCGACAGTGCCAAGTGGTTTATTGACGCCATTCGGCAACGTCAGGAGACGATGTACAAGACGATGTATGCCATCATGCAATACCAGTACGATTACTTTCTGACGGGCGATCCCAAGAAGTTGCGCCCTATGATTTTGAAAGATATTGCAGATATTACAGGTTTGGATATTTCTACGGTTTCGCGTGTGGCCAATAGTAAGTTTGTACAAACAGAATTTGGTACTAAGCGATTGAAGGACTTCTTCTCTGAGAGCTTGCAAACACAAGACGGTGAGGAAGTTTCAACTCTTGAAGTGAAAAAAATTCTTACCGAAATTATTGAGCACGAGGACAAGCGAAAGCCTTATTCGGACGAAAAACTCAAAAATATGCTGCAAGCGCGTGGCTACAATATTGCGCGTCGTACAGTAGCTAAGTACCGCGAGCAGTTGGGCATTCCTGTAGCTCGATTGCGCAAAGAGCTTTGAGTTGGCCCACCCTAAACGATCGAGTACCGCTCTTGCTCGGCGTACAATAGTTTCATCTGTTTCAAACCGTCCATTGGAATCTTCGGGGCCTAAAGGCGGCCCTGTATGTAGTACAGTGTGCCAAACCTTGTCAGAGAGGTGAAAGGCTCGCACACCCGTATTGTAGTGCAAATGGGCCATCTGTTCGGGGCGCAGGCTACCATCTGCCATCAACTCGAGGTGGGGTGCTGCAGCCTATTGCCATACTTACAGCTGGGGTATGCCTCCCCATGCCGTGGCTGTACCACCTAAGCTGAGGATGCGGTGAAAACCCAATAGCTTTAATTGGTCGATAGCCGTTAATGAATTGAGACAGTAATCGAGCGCTCGATAAAAAGTGCATTTCATCGAGTCTGCCTCTTCACGCAGCTGTTGGAGAAGGTATATATCTAGCTGGCGATAAGTTGAGTGTGCGCCAGCTACAATCCCGGAGGCACCTGCTATACGGCAAAGTTTGGCGGAAGCCAGCATGGCCTTTTTTTCATCTAAACTGTAGCAAAAATGTCTTGCTGAGTGCGTAGTAGTACCGTGGCTGGGATGTGGAGCAGTTCGCAAGCCCGTTCTATAATACCAGGGCCAGGTGTGAGTACGCCACGTTCGACATAGCTGCACGATTCGATGCGGTGTGCACCGCCCGTTGGGCTGCCAAGATAGAGGAAATCGAATTGGCACATATCTCGAGTGTCATGAGTCAGAGGGATGGATGACTTGCACTACCCAAGTGAGTACGAATCCATCAATGAGCCGGTAGTACAGATCGAAAGCGAGCGATTGGTCTTCTTTTTCAATATATCCTAGACTGTGTCCACCTTCTGGTAGAAAGGGGAAAGGTGCGATACGCATGTGTGTGCACCAATCGAGTTGGCGGCGCCCCCATGCTTTATACAAGCATTCCTTAGCTCCCCAATACACGTGCATGTGTGGGATGAGGTGATGAGGGTCGAGTGCTGCGCGCTCTTCAGACCGCATAAATTTGTGTGCAATACGGGCGATGTGCGGCACGACAACTTGTATGTCAACGCCTACTATATGAGGCGAGGCGATGACTGCGGCGCGATCTCGTGAGTGGCTGATCGATATGTGCCATTTGGACCCTTCCAATTGGGGCTTGCCATATGAGTCTTTAAGAATGCTACCGCGCACCTTGCGCTCAGAAAGTACGTGGACGAGATAGCGCACAGCCAACCACTCGATACGACGACGGCCTTTAAGTGGTTGTAGTTGTGCTTGTTCGGCGGCTGATAGGGATAGATGATGGCGGAAAAACTCTTCCGACTCTGTAATGTGCCACATACCCAATAACCCTTCATGTGGCTTAATGGCTTGTCGAAGTTGTAGCGGCATAATTGGCTAGTGGTGGTCATGCTTCAGGAAGAATGCGTCAGGGCTTCCAAGTATGCTTGCTCTAATGCAACGAGCTTTTGGAGCAAATGCCGTGCTACAGGCCCTGGCTGTCCATTGCCGATAGGGATGTCGTCTATTTGCACTACCGGTGCTATGCGCTTGATGGTACTGGTGATAAAAGCTTCGCTCGCTTGATGTAATTCCTCAATAGCCAACGGACGTAGTACTATCTCAAATTCTTCACGAGCTAATGTGATCACATGTTTACGGGTGATGCCTTGAAGTACTCCTTTAGCTGGAGTAATGATGGTGCCATCTCTTTTCACGAGGAAAAAGTTAGAGCGCGTGGTTTCAAAAATGTGTGTGCCATCGTGGTAGAGGATTTCGGCGGCTCCTGCTGCTTTTAGCCGGGGCAAAGCATGAATGCCGATGAGGTAGTTGGTAGTTTTTACTTCGGGTATATCTCGTTGATAACGGTGTAAGAGCAATTTTAAGCCGCGTTCGTATGTGACAGGGTCGAAAGGTGGCATGGGGTGTGCCAAAATAGCCACCGTAGGTGTTGAGCTCGGTGTGTAGCCATCAAGGCTGGCTCCACCTGTGACCAGGAAACGGATGCCCGCTTCGCGAATGTCATTGGCGGCAATGAGTTCTTTGACTTGCTGATGCAGTACTTCTTGTGAAAAGGGGAGGTTTATGTGTAACAATTGTGCAGAACGGAGCAAGCGGGTTAGGTAGTCATCTATAAACATGGGACGCCCTTGTCGTGCTAGCAGATAATCGAAAATGGCGTAACCCCGAAGCAACCCTAAGTCGGACACCGGTACTACTGCTTGGTCTATAGGAGTGAGTGTCCCATTCAGCATGTAATAGCGCATCATGGTTATGGTTGGTTAAACTTCACTTATATGGCAAAGAGGCCAAGCTCCACAATTCTTTGCAAAGAAGTATCGAATTGGGAGTGTCAAAAATTAGTGGTGCGGCAATTTCCCCATAATAGTTTTGCGATTGGCATTTAATTTCTAATTTCAAAGCCAGTTTCTAATGGTGAAGGAGTAGGCTGAACTCATATGGTCAGCCTTGTATTTAATGCTATTGGGTATAAGCTGTGCAAAGCAACTAATTTTTTCAACAATAAAACCCATTCGGTATATGAGCTACGACACCAAAGACATTAGAAATGTCGCTTTGCTAGGCCATTCGGGCTCCGGCAAAACGACTTTAGCGGAGGCCATGCTATTTGAGGCAGGGGCAATCGATCGCAGAGGGTCAGTAGATGAAGGCAACACCGTGTCGGATTATTCCTCTATTGAGCAAGAGCGCAAAGGCTCGATTTTTGCCACGCTCATGCATGCCAATTGGAAAGATTCTAAAATCAATATCATTGATACCCCTGGGCTGGATGATTTTGTGGGGGAAGTGATCTCTGCTTTGAAAGTGGCTGATACGGCATGTATGGTGCTCAACGCTCGCAGTGGTGTCGAAGTGGGAACAGAGCTCATATGGGAATATATTGAAGCATTTCGCACACCTGCATTATTTGTGGTGAACCAGCTGGATCATGATAAAGCCAACTATGAAGCTACAGTAGAGCAAGCACGTGCTCGCTTTGGCAACAAGGTGTTGCCATTCCAGTATCCATTGCAAGTAGGCCCCGATTTTCACGCCATTGTAGATGCCTTGCGCATGACGATGTATGTCTTTGGGCCAGAGGGGGGTAAACCCGAAAAACAACCCATCCCTGAAAGTGAACAGGCACGAGCACAGGAGATGCACAATGCCATTATAGAAGCAGCAGCAGAGAACGATGAAGATCTCATGGAGCGCTTTTTTGAAGCAGGCACGCTCAGTGAGGAGGAGTTGTCGTACGGTTTGCGTTTGGCTATTGCCAACTGTGATTTGGTGCCGCTATTTTGTGCGTCGGGAGCCAAGAATATGGGATCAGGGCGCGTTATGGGTTTTATCAATGATGTATGTCCATCTCCTGCTGATCGCCCTCCGGCGAAATTGGTTGGAGGCGGCTCATTGCCTTGTGACCCTCAAGGTCCTACCACTATATTTATTTACAAAACGATTTCAGAGCCGCGCGTAGGTAATGTATCCTATTTTAAGGTGTATTCTGGCACATTGAAGGCTGGTGATGAGCTGGTAAACGCTGATAATGGCACAGTGGAGCGTCTCAGTGCTATTTACGTGGCCAATGGAAAAAACCGCACGCCTATTACTGAGCTCAAGGCAGGTGATTTGAGCGTGACGGTCAAGCTCAAAAACTCGCATACCAATCAGACGCTCAATCAAAAGGGGGTAACCCACAAGATAGAGCCCATTCATTGGCCCGAACCACGCATTCGCACAGCCATTCGTGCCGAAGGCAAGAACGAGATGGAAAAGGCCATGAAAGCTCTTTTTACCATAGCAGAGGAAGATCCCACGCTGATCGTTGAGCAGTCTCGTACGCTGAAGCAAACCATTTTACACGGGCAAGGCCAATTGCATTTAGACCTAATCAAGTATCGTTTGGAAAAAGTCAACGGTGTGCATTTGGAATTTGAAAAGCCCCGAATTTCCTACCGAGAAACGATTACCAAACAGGCCAATGAGTCGTATAGGCATAAAAAGCAGACAGGTGGAGCTGGCCAGTTTGCCGAAGTGCATATGCGAATAGAGCCGTGGTATGAGGGGATGCCCGATCCTGAAGACCTGACTATCAGGAATAAAGAAGAAGAGCAATTGCCATGGGGTGGTGTACTTTCCTATTATTGGTGTATTGTAGGTGGATCGATCGACTCGAAGTTTAGCAATGCCATTAAGAAGGGCATCATGCAAAAAATGGAGGAGGGGCCACTTACTGGTTCACCGTGCCAAAACATTCGAGTGTACATTTATGATGGTAAGATGCACCCTGTCGATTCCAATGATATGGCATTCCAGATAGCTGCTTTACAGTGCTTTAAGCGAGCATTTGAGCATGCAGGCCCACAGCTGTTAGAGCCTATTTACGAATTAGAAATTTTGTGCTCTGATGACGTCATGGGCGATATCATGGGTGATTTGCAGACGCGGCGAGCTATTATTCAAGGTATGTCAGCAGAAGGGCACTATCAGAAGATCATTGCCAAGGTACCCTTGGCAGAGATGTACCAGTACTCTTCCACGCTGCGTTCCATTTCTCAAGGTAGGGCTAAATTCAAGATGCGTTTTGCCGAATATGCTCCTGTGCCACATGATGTGCAACAGCGGCTCATCGAGGAGCACAAGGCACAAGAAGCAGAGGCGTGAACCTGATGAGCTAAAAGCGAAAAGTTTTGGCCACATGTGTTTTCGCAAGACTTCCTTGTGAAGTACACTGAGAAATGCAGCGTCAGTGCCAAGGTGGCGAGCCTGTCCTGTATGTAAGGGGCGGGCTTTTTTGTTGTGCACTTACAAGGGGCGAAAACGGAATGATTTTAGTGGCAAGAACTTATGCCCTCCTTCACTTTTAACGGATGAATACATGGGTGGTTTTGAGATACAATTGCACGTGCGGGGTATGCTGTATGGGCTGGGGATGATATGGACGCTATTGTCGTGCCAGCCAGAAAAGGGGGTGGTGGTCAGTCAAAACTTGGAAGTAGCTACGCCCGAACAGATGCGCTTGATAGGTTCCGCTTTTCGTCAGCAGATACGGCGTATGCCAGCTGAATTTCCCATGCTGAGTCGCAGCCAGTACGAGGAGGCCTATGCCTACATGGAGCAATTGTTATTGATGGTGGTGCGTACGCCACAATACCAATATCGAGACTATTACGAATGGAGTGTGGATCTCATTTACGACGATTCTTTAGCTCATGCCTTTATATTGCCTGGTGGGCATTTGTTTATCACTACGGGCTTGTTGCGTTATATAGAAGATGAAAGCCAAGCATTGGCACTCATCGCCCATGAGTTATACTATGCCGATAGGGAAGTAGCTTTTGAACAACTGCGGGCGGTTACGGGGGGATTCTTGTTAGGCGATATTGTACTGGGCAATCCGGTAGAAGGGCTTGATGAGGCAGCACAGGCAGCAGCTTCCATTAGCTGGCCAGCGAATGCCGTCGTGGAGGCAGACTCGGTATGCGTGGAGGTGTTGTGCCCTTTTCGCTATGATGCGCAAGCATTGGCATGCTTGCTGGAAAAGATGCAACAAGATGAAGGGCAGTCTCTCGAGTGGGTACGCACACATGGGCCAATTTCCAAAGATCGAATCGATCGAATACGGCAGTTAGCTACATCATGTGGCTACAATGGGCTGACACATGCCGCTGCTTGGCAACAATTTATATCATCATGGTTGCCATAGTGTCACGTGCTTGTGTGATCGAATGCGCATTGGAAATCGTAAAGTACAGGGGGGCAAAGTTTGCTTAAGACAGAGCGATGTCTATCTTTGCCCCATGCTTCAAGCAATGCGACATATCGTCACGCTGCCTGTATGTGCTGCACAGCACATGCAGCGCCGTTTTCGTCGCCGCCCTTCGGGGCGCGTATGAGTCATATCACCCACCTAGGGTAGCTGGTAGCTGCCATCTTTCTTTGAAAAGAGCAAGTCGCATTTCCCAAATATTTTACGCAACTAATGGTTTCACCACATCTGCCTACAAGGCCAGATGCTAATCACGTGGCACATGTCTATTCGCATAGAAGTAGCAGGACCTGCACATGCTCATTATGCTGAGGCTATTTGCCAGCTCATTGAGGATTCGGCACGGGCACGTGGTACAGGTATTGCCCGGCGTGCACCCCAGTACATTGCGGAGAAGATCATTTCGGGTAAGGCTGTCATTGCACTTGATGGCGCAGAACTGGCCGGCTTTTGCTATATCGAAACGTGGGAACACGGTCGTTATGTGGCTAACTCAGGGCTGGTAGTAGCGCCGCAGTATCGCAAGCAAGGGTTAGCCAAAGCTATTAAGAAGAAAGCATTTCACTTAGCCCGAAGCTTATATCCTTCGGCCCGTGTTTTTGGCATTACGACCAGTTTGGCTGTAATGAAGATCAATACTGAGCTGGGCTACAAACCTGTGACCTTTTCTGAGTTGACGCAGGATGAAGCTTTTTGGGATGGCTGTCGTAGCTGCCCCAATTACGACATCTTGCAACGCAACAATCGGCGCATGTGCTTGTGTACAGGCATGTTGGCGCCTTCTGCTGAGGAAGAAGCTGTGGCAAAAAAGGGTACATCTACTTCTTCATTCATCGCTACAAACACAAACCATGAGTGACCAAAAAAAAGTGGTATTAGCCTATAGTGGTGGGCTCGATACTTCCTTTTGCATCAAGTATTTGAGTGAAGATATGGGCATGGAAGTACATGCCGTTACAGTAGATACAGGAGGGTTCGATGCGGCAGAGCGAGCTGCTTTAGAACAGCGTGCACACATGTTAGGGGCTGCTTCTTGGACATTGATCGATGCGGTGCAATCATATTACGATCAGTGTATCAAGTACTTGATTTTTGGCAATGTATTGCGCAACCATACTTATCCGTTAAGTGTGAGCGCTGAGCGTTTGTTTCAAGCTATTCAGACGGCAAAATTTGCACAAAAAATTGGTGCTCAGGCAGTAGCTCACGGAAGTACGGGCGCTGGTAATGATCAGGTGCGTTTTGACCTGGCATTTCAAGTGTTGGCTCCTGAGCTCGAGATTATCACGCCTATTCGAGACTTAAAACTCAGCCGACAGGAGGAAGTCAGCTATTTGCGCAAGCACGGCATATCCATCGCATGGGAAAAAGCGCAGTATTCCATCAACAAGGGGCTTTGGGGTACTTCCGTGGGTGGCGCTGAGACGCTTACTTCTCATAAACCTTTGCCATCGGAAGCATGGCCAACGCAACCTGAGGCCACAGCACCCCGTGTGGTGACCCTGAAGTTCGAATCGGGTGAGCTACGTGGTATTGACGATCGTGTACTCGAGCCAGTGGCTGCTATTCGGCAACTTGAATCTTTAGCAGCTCCGTATGCAGTGGGGCGTGGCATGCATGTGGGCGATACGATTATCGGCATAAAGGGACGCGTGGGCTTTGAGGCAGCAGCTCCATTGATCATTATTGGTGCACACCAGCTATTGGAAAAACATGTGTTAACTAAGTGGCAGCAATACTGGAAAGATCAGTTGGCTA